>Ga0307479_10000022_pt1 | contig 213796 bp, 155 predicted proteins | sample atmos_gasesECM4C_FD_203743 | JGI IMG/M metagenome (GOLD analysis project Ga0307479, IMG submission 203743) | Hardwood forest soil microbial communities from Morgan-Monroe State Forest, Indiana, United States - atmos_gasesECM4C_515 | ecosystem: Environmental > Terrestrial > Soil > Temperate...
TTAGAACGTCGCGAGACAGTTCGGTCCCTATCTCGTGTGGGCGCAGGATACTTGAGGGGATTTGTCCCTAGTACGAGAGGACCGGGATGGACGAACCTCTAGTGCACCAGTTGTCGCGCCAGCGGCACGGCTGGGTAGCTATGTTCGGAAAGGATAACCGCTGAAAGCATCTAAGCGGGAAGCCCCCCCTGAGATGAGGTATCCCTGAAGACCCCTGGAAGATGACCAGGTTGATAGGCAGGAGGTGTAAGCGCTGCGAGGCGTTGAGCTTACCTGTACTAATCGGTCGTTCGGCTTGACCAATTGTTCGCTCTCTTCGGTCCGGCGGATCCCATCGCTCCTGACCCGATTCAGTTTGCTCGATTCTGCGGCCGATGCAGCAGCCGGCGCCGCTGCCGGCTTGCCGCGACGAGGCTGCAAGCGTTCTTTTCCAGTTCAACGCTTTTCCGGTGGCTGTGGCGAGGGGGAAACACCCGTTCCCATTCCGAACACGGCAGTTAAGCCCCTCAGCGCCGATGGTACTGCATGCGCAAGTGTGTGGGAGAGTAGGTCGTTGCCGGGAAGCTAATTTCCTCTGGCCCTCGAGAAATCGAGGGCCGCTTGTTTTTGGTGGCACCCCGATTTTCCCTCTCGCGGTGACGACCCCGTGACAGGCCGGCAACAGCTGCTTGCCAGGTCGCTCCTCCCGCCCCGCCGGCCCGCTTTCCCATGCCCACCCCGCGATAAGATGAGCGTATCCGGCCACGATTGGGCCCATGGCGCGAGCCCCAGGTCGGGCCTGCCCGCGGATGGAGAGTCGGTGATGCGAGCCCGCCGGGCGCAGCCGGCTTGCCGGTCATGAGGAGAGCGTGATGCGGTCCACCGGCCGTTGCCGTCCCAGGGTCGAGAATCTCCCGCCAAGGCGATCCCTGCCGGCGGCCCCGGCGCTCGCCCTGGCGGCGCTGGCTGCGCTGATGGCGCTGGCAGCGATCACCGCCTGCGGGCGTGGCGCCAGCTCGCCGGGCGCGGGCGCGCCCGCCGGGGGCGACGGCGGGGCCGCCAGCCGTCCGCGCAACCCCGACGCCCTGCAGCTGCTCTTCACCTATGGTTCGGAGAAAGAGGACTGGATCAAGGAGGTCACCGCCCGCTTCAACGACGGCGGCTTCAAGACCGCCGCCGGCAAGCCGATCTACGTCGAGGCCGTGGCCGAGGGCTCGGGCGAGTCGATCGACGAGCTGCTTTCCGGCAGCCGCAAGGCGCACCTCACCAGCCCGGCGTCGGCCGCCTTCATCAAGCTGGGCAACGCCGAGTCCCGCACCCACACCGGCAAGGACCTGATCGGGCCGACCCAAAACCTGGTGCTGTCGCCGGTGGTGATCGCCATGTGGAAGCCGATGGCCGAGGCGATCGGCTGGGGCACGCGTCCGGTGGGCTGGAGCGACATCCTGAGCCTGGCGCGCGAGCCGCGCGGCTGGGCGGCGCACGGCCACCCGGAATGGGGGCCGTTCAAGCTCGGGCACACCCACCCGGAGTACAGCAACAGCGGCCTGATCTCGCTGCTGGCCGAGACCTACGCCGCCGCGGGCAAGCTGACCGGCCTCGGCCTTGCCGATGTGGAGCGGCCGCAGACCGCCGCCTACGTCTCCGGGATCGAGAGCGCCATCGTCCACTACGGCAGCTCGACCGGCTTCTTCGGCAAGAAGATGTTCGAGAAGGGTCCGGGCTACCTGTCGGCAGCGGTGCTCTACGAGAGCCTGGTCATCGAGTCCACCTCGCCCAAGTACCAGCTGCCCTTCCCGGTGGTCGCCATCTACCCCAAGGAAGGCACCTTCTGGAGCGATCACCCGGTCGGCGTCGTCGAGCGCGAATGGGTCACCCCGGAGCACCGCGAGGCGGCCAAGGTCTACATCGACTACCTGCTCGCCAGGCCGCAGCAGGAGCGGGCGATGCAGTTCGGCTTCCGCCCCTCGGCGGTCGAGCTGCCGCTGACCGCACCGTTCGATGCCGCCCACGGCGTCGATCCCAAGCAGCCGCAGACCACGCTCGAGGTGCCGCCGGTCGAGGTCATCGACGCGGTGCGCAAGCTGTGGCACCAGAACAAGAAGCGCTCCCAGATCACGCTGGTGCTCGACATCTCGGGCAGCATGAACGACGAGCACAAGCTGGAGAACGCCAAGGCGGGCGCCGAGCAGCTGATCACCCAGCTCGACGCCGACGACACCTTCTCGTTCCTGCCGTTCAACAACCGCCTCGACTGGGCGGCGCAGGGGGTGGCGCTGCGCGACGCCCGCGACAAGGCGCTGGCGACGCTGCGGGGGGTCTTCGCGTCCGGCGGCACCGCGCTCTACGAGGCGGTCGCCGAGGCGTACGACTATCAGCGCCGCCTGGCGGCCAGGGAGCCCGGAAAGATCTCGGCGGTGGTCGTGCTCACCGACGGCGAGGACACCGACAGCACGCTCAAGCTGCGCGACCTGCTGGCCAAGATCGGCGGCGGCAGCGAATCCCAGAACATCCCGGTGTTCACCATCGGCTACGGCCGCGACGCCAACCGCCAGGTGCTCGAGCAGATCGCCGCCGCGACCGGCGCCCGCTTCTACGTCGGGACGCCCGAGAACATCCGCAGCGTCTTCCGCGAGATCTCGACGTTCTTCTAGAGTTTCCACGAGGTCCGCGATGACCGATTCCCAGCCTCCCAAGCTCACCGCTCTCGGCAAGATCGTGATCCTGCTGTTCGTCGCCGGCTGCGTCTACGGCGCCTGGGTGCTGCTGGTCAAGAAGCCTGCCGGCGCCCCGGGAGGCGGCGGCCAGGCGGCCGGAAGCGGCGCTGCCGGCGCCGCGGCCGGGAGCCCGGCGGGCTCGGGCTCCCCGGCGGCCCCGGCAAACGGCGGCGGCTTCCTGGGCTTCGGCGGCGGCGACGGCAACGCGGTCGAGATCGGCATCGCCTACGGCACCGAGAAGGAACGCTGGCTGCAGTGGGCCGCCGCCCGCTTCGCCGAGACCGCGGACGGCAAGCACGTCAAGGTGAACCTGATTCCGATGGGCTCGCTGGAAGGGGCCCAGGCGGTCCTCGCCGGCGACACCCGCATCCACGTCTGGAGCCCGGCCTCGTCGCTCTACAAGGACGTCTTCGTGCAGGAATGGCAGCTCAAGCACAACGCCAGCCCGTTCAAGCGCGAGGAGAACCTGGCCCTGTCGCCGATGGTCTTCGTGATGTGGAAGGAGCGTTACGACGCCTTCATCGCCAAGTACCACGAGGTCACCTTCAAGACCCTGGGGCAGGCGCTCGCCGAGGGCTCGGGCTGGGAGGCGATCGCCGGCAAACCGGAGTGGGGGCTGTTCAAGCTCGGCCACACCCACCCCAACGAGTCGAACAGCGGCCTGGCGACCCTGGTGCTGATGGCCTACGACTTCCGCGGCAAGACCCGCGGCCTGGCGCTCGCCGACATCCTCGATCCCGGGTTCAGCAGCTGGGAGCAGTCCTTCGAGCGGGCGGTCAGCGGGCTCACCAACTCGACCGGCAACCTGATGCGCGACATGGTGCTCCGCGGCCCCTCGGCCTTCGACGCCGTCGTGGTCTACGAGAGCGTTGCCATCGACTACCTCAAGAACGCCGAAGGCCGCTGGGGCGAGCTGCGGGTCGACTACCCCAAGCGCAACCTCTGGAACGAGAACCCCTACTACATCCTCGACACGCCGTGGAGCAGCCGGGAGCAGCGCGAAGCGGCGGGCAAGTTCCTCGATTTCCTGCTCACCGAGCCGATCCAGCGCCAGTCGCTGGCCCACGGCTTCCGGCCGGGCAACCCGGCGGTGCCGGTGCGTTTCGCCGGCAGCCCCTTCGTCGACTACCAGCGGTTCGGCCTGCGGGTCGACCTCGGCACGGTCTGCGAGCCGCCGCCGGCCGAGGTGATCAATAATCTCCTGGCGGGCTGGGAGCGCGCCCACGCCTCGCGTTAGGTGGCCGGGGCCGGCGGGCCGCCGACCGGGGCGCTAGATCGGGGCACGCCGGCCGCGCTTCGCCATGCTCGATTACGTCAAGGCGGCTTTCTGGATCGGCGTCACCGTCCCCGGCCTCGGACGGGTGCCGGTCAACGTCCTGCTGGTCGCCGGCTGCGCCATCCTCGGCCTCGCCAACCCCGGATTCTGGTTTCTCGCGGCCGCCGCCGAGGCGCTGCTACTCACCGTCCTCGCCACCAACCCGCGCTTCCAGCGGGCGGTGGACGCCGGCCGGCTCTCGGCGGCGGCCGGCGAGGCCGAGCTCCACCGCCAGGAGCTGGTGCGGCGGCTCGACCTGCCGGCGCGCAAGCGCCTCGCCGCGCTCGACGACAAGTGCGCCCGCGTGCTGCAGGTGCAGCAGGAGGCGCAGGCGCCCGAGATCGGCCTCGAGAGCAGCCGCGACGCGCTGTCCCGGCTCAGGTGGATCTACTTGAAGCTGCTGGTCGCCCGGTTTCATCTGCTGGCGTCGGGCGAACAGGTCAGGGAGGACGACCTGAAGCGGCAGCTGGCCGACCTCGACCGCGCCCTGGCGGCGCCCGGCGTGACGCCGGCGCTCCGCGAGTCGCAGTCGGCCACCCGCAAGATCCTCGAGCAGCGGCTGCAGAACCTCGACCGCTGCCAGCAGACGCTCAAGGAGGTCGATTCCGACCTCGGCCGTATCGAGGCGCAGGTCGATCTGGCGCTCGAAAACGCCAACCTGCGCGGCGGCGGCGCCGTCGTCTCGGCCAACCTCGAGCTGGCGAGCCAGATCCTCGACGACGGGCTCTCCTTCGGCGACTCGGAGCGTGACGTCGCGGCCCTGGACGAGGCCTACAGCGCCCCGCCGGCCAGGATCGGCGACCGGGGGCCGGTCCGCTGAGAGCACGGCGGCCCACTGGCCGGCGAGCGGTGCTGGACTCTCGGAAGCACGGTAGACTGGCGCGGGAGCGGAGCCCGGCCGCTCGCCGGCGCTGCTGTAACCACGGGACCGCCCCGGCCGTCTTTCAGTGGGTAGGGGTGGAGTCACCGGCATGCAGGCCATGGAAGCTTTGATGGGGTTCGAACCGACCGCCGGCGGCGACACCGCCTCCGACGCCTCCGACGCCGGCGGCGCCCACGACGCCCACGGCGCGGACATCGACGAGGCGAGGCTCATTCGCGCCACCAAGGCCGGCGACGAAGAGGCCTTCGCCGTGCTGGTGCGGCGCCACCAGGGACGCGTGTTCCGGCTCGCCGGCCGCTTCTTCCGCCAGCGGCAGGACGTCGAGGAGGTGGCGCAGGAGACCTTCCTGCGCGCCTGGCTCAAGCTCGGCACCTACAGCGCGCGGGCGCCCTTCGAGCACTGGCTCACGCGCCTGTGCCTGCGTTGCGCCTACGACCGCCTGCGCCGGCCGGGTGCGTCGCCGGCGGAGGCGGGGAAGTACCGGGAGCCGCGCGAACCGCTCGCGGCGCCGGCCGCCGACCCCACCGCCCGGCTGGAGGTCGAGCGGCTCCTTGCCGGCCTGCAGCCGGCCGACCGCTTCCTGCTGGTGCTGCTCGAAGCCGAGGGCTGGTCAGTGGCGGAGATCGCCGAACGGCTCGGCTGGAGCCGGGTGAACGTCAAGGTGAGGGCTCACCGCGCCCGCCAGCGGCTGCGGCGGGTGCTCGAGGAGGGCTGAGACATGGACGCCAACTTCCGACATGAGCGGGCCGCCGGCGCCAGGGCGTGCCGGCGGGTGCGCGAGCAGCTGTGCGACCCGGCCGGCGCGGCCGCCGCGTCGCGGCGGATGGCCAGCGGTGCCGGGGCCGGCCGCGACGGCGGTGCCGGCGTCCGCGGCGACGCCGGCGGCGTGGCCGGACACCTGGCGTCGTGTGCGGACTGCGCCGCGTTTGCGCGCCGCCTCGAGCTGGTGCGGCAGGCGCTGGCCGGTCCCCTCGCGGAGCCGCCGATCGAGCTCGATCCCCGGTTCCCGGCGCGCGTCCTGGCGCGAATCAAGCGTCCGGCGGAGCTGATCGGCTGGGCGGCCTTCCGCGCCTTGCCGGCGGCGCTGGGATTGGCGCTCGCCCTCGCCGGGGTGGGCCTGCTGGGCTTGCCCGCGCCGGCAACCGCGCCGCCGTCGCCGCTGCTCGACGAGCCGCCCAGCTCCGATCAGCTGCTCACCTGGTCTTCGCTGTCGCCCGAGGTCTGGCCGTGAGCCGACCGGCGCGGTGCGCGAGGCGATGAGGCGCTCCTCGGCGGTCGCCGGCGTCGTCGCGCTGTTCCTGGTCGGCGTCGCCGTGGGAGCGCTGGGCGCCAATCTCGTCGCCTGGCACCGGCCGTGGCGCCCTGCCGGCTTGCATCTTGGTGCGGCAGGGCATCCGGGGGGGCGGCGGATGGCGGAGGAGCTGCACCGGCGGCTCGACCTCAGCGCCGACCAGCAGCGGCAGCTCGACGCCATCCTCGCCGACACCCACCGCGAGACCCAGGCGATCTGGCAGCAGATGCGGCCGCGCGTCCTGGCGGTGATCGAACAGGGGCAGAACCGCATCGAGAACATCCTCACTCCCAAGCAGCGGCAGGAGTTCGAGGTCTACCGCAAGGAGCGCGCCGCCCACCTGCGCCTCCTGCTCGGCACCGGCCCGCACTGACGGCCCGCGGCTTCCGGCCCGCACTGACGGCCCGCGGCTTCCGGCCCGCGCCGAAGCGCCCGCCGGTCGGCTCACTTCACCGGTCCCACATCCGCTTCCACCATGGTTCTTCGGCCGCCGAGCCGGCCGTGCCGACGTCGAGGATCATCCGCCGGCGCACCTCGTCGAGGTTCCAGCCCGTGAGCTCGGCCAGGTTGCGGGCCTCGCGGTCCCACCGTTGCCGCAGCTCGCGCCGGTAAGGGGCGGCGGCCTCGCAGGTGGCGCCGCCTTTCCAGGCGTGCCGCAGCACGTAGCGGCCCTGGAAGTTGTCGCGGTCGCCGGTCTCCTGGAAGGCGAGGTCCTCGGGGAAGTGCGGCGCGTCGTAGCGCAGGTGGAGGCGGGTGAGGAAGATGTCGCTGCCGCCGCCGCCCGGGCGCCAGCCCTTCCGGGAGCCGCCGCCGGGCTGGGCGGGGAGCACGGCCGGCGCAGCCAGGCCGCCGCCGTCCAGCCAGAAGACGCCCAGCTGGCGCAGCTCCTCCTGCGACAGCGGGTCGGCGGCGCAGGGGTCGCACCGGCTCATGTCCGAGGCGTATTCGAGGAATACGGTCCGCATCTCTCCGCGCTCGACCTGCCGATCGAAGAGCGCCTTGTAGAAGCTGCCGAAGTCGTCCTTGACGAACAGCGGCACGTCTTCGCCGGTGGGCAGCTTGACCGTGCGGTAGTTGGTGGTCTCGACGCGGCCGCGCCGGGTCAAGGCATGGATGAGCAGCTCCTGCGGACCGGCGGCGTTGAGCATTCCCAGCCGGATGGGCAGCATGAAGCGCGGCGATTCGTAAGCCACCTGCAGCGGCCGCAGGTAGGAGAAGCCCAGCTTCGACCGCTGCTCGAGGTTCACCTTGGCGACGAAGAAGCGCATTCCTTGCCGGATGTAGCTGCCGAGCACCCGCGAGGCGCCCGGCGGCACCTGGTAGCCGTTCTCGCGCAGCCAGGTCTCGAGGCCCTCGCTCTGGCGCGCCGATAGGATCAGGATGTCGTACTCGCCGATCGTGTAGGAGGCCTCGATCTTCACCCCCAGGCTGCGGGCGCGGCCGGGCGCGGCCGCCTCGGCCGGCGCCGCCGATGGCCGCTTGAACATCGCGCCGTCCGCGATCTCCCGCCGGCAGGGATCGGGGTCGAAGTACTCGACCAGGCGCGGCGCCGACCAGGCGTCGAGGTGCTCGATCAGCGCCTTGTCGGCGACGTGGATCTGGCCGCGCTGCAGCAGCACCGGCACCGGGACGACCATCGCGATCTCCCGCGGGCTGCCCTGGAAATCGTTGGCCATGGTCATCACCGTGCGGTCGCCGTCGCGGACCAGGACCACCTGCGAAGCGCGGTTGTAGAGGCGGGTGTCGGCCTTGGCGACGTAGAGGCCGCTGAAGCCGGCGGCGGCGCCGGCGCCGGCCAGCGCGAGCAGCGGCAGGGCGAGCGCGACGGCCGGCAGGAGCTCGCGGCCGCGGCGGCCGCGCTGCGGGGCAGGGTGCGCGGAGCGTGTCATTGGCATTTCCAAGAGCGGCCCTCCTCTTGCTCTTCTGCAGGGTTAGACACCCGTCCTGGCGCGCCGGCAACCGGCGGCCGGCAAACGCCCGCCGCTCGGCCTCCGTAAATGACTGTCAGCAGGTTGGCCGCCAGCCGTACCAGAACGCAGGACTTCGACCTTGGAGAACTGAAAATGGCAAGCCGCAAGCTTCCGTTGCACCTGGCGGCCGGCACGCTCGCCCTGGGATTGGCGATCGCCGCTCCGGCAGTCATCTGGGCCCAGCCACAGGCGGGCCGGCTGTTCCGCTTCAGCAGCTGCTTCACCTGTTCGCAGCACTACCCGACGGTGGCCGGCAACGCCGCCGGCGACTTCCTGGGCGCCTGGCTGGAGCCCAGGGACGTGATCAGCGAAGGCGTCTTCAGCCGGACCTTCGGTTCCGGCCAGACTCCCTTCGGCAACGAGTTCGAGGTCGCCCCCGGGGAGCCCGGCCAGCCGCCGCAGTTCGACGGCGCGGCCGCCGCCGACTCGCAGGGGAACTTCGTGGTGGTGTGGGCCAGCATGGCCGACGACCAGAGCACCATCCTGGCCCAGCGCTTCGACCCCAAGGGCAACGCGCTCGGCGGGCAGGTCGAGGTTGCCTCCGATCCCGCCCCGTCGCCGAACACGCCGTCGGACTTCAAGCCGGCCGTCGCCGCGGCGCCGGGTGGCGGCTTCGTGGTCGCCTGGGTGTCCCTGGTGTCGGGCGATCAGACGCCGGGCAACCCGCGGGTGATGGCCCGCATCTTCAACGGGGCGGACGCTCCCTCTGGGCCGGCGGTGCAGCTCAGCACCAGCGCCGCGCTCAGCGACCGCCCGAGCCTTTGCGTCAGCGGCACCGGCCGCGTGCACGCCGCCTGGACCTTCACCAACCTCATCCTGCCGTTCCAGGCCAGCCCGATCGGCGTCGTGGTGCGCCGCCTGTCGCCCGCCGGCGTGCCGCTGGGGCCCGAGCAGGTGGTGGCACCGCCCCTGGACAGCGAGTCGTCGGTGGCCGTCGCCTGCGGCGCCGGCAACACCTACATGGTGGCCTGGCAGACGGCGCAGCCGCCGGCCGTCTCCGGCAGCGACATCGTGGCGCAGCGTTTCACGCGGCTCGGCCGCGCTGTCGGCGGGCATCTCGTGCTCAACGAGGTGGCCGACGGCGAGCAGCGCAACCCGGCGCTCATCGCCGACTCGACCGGCGCCTTCGTCGCGGTCTGGGAAGGCAATCCCGGCGGCGTCAACGGCGTCCGGGGACGGCGCTTCGGCGGCAACGGCGCGCCGCTCTCCGACGAGTTCTCGGTGTACAACGCCGGCCAGGGGGACTTCTCCGTGCTGCGGCCGGCGCTCGCCAGCGTCGGGACGAAGAGCGGCTTCGTGGTGGCCGTGGACGGGCCGGGCGGGGTCGTGGGGCGGGTGTTCTCGGTGACCGGGACCGGCGTGGCCGCGACCGATCTCGCGGATGCCGGGCCGGAGGCAGCCGCCGTGGACGGCAGCGGCACGACCGGCAACGGCCGCGGCTCCGGCGGGCTGTGGTAGGAGCGGGCGTACCGCGGGTGAGCGGCGGCTGCCCGAGCGGCGGCCGCCGCTCCGTCGTTCGCGGCGCCTGTGTCGCCTCTGTCGTCTGTGCCGCCCGCGTCGCCTGTATACTCCTCGCCGTCTTCCAGCTGCCGGCACCGCTTCGGATGGCGGCACCTGCAACCCCAAAGGAGGGCTCGCCTTGACTCGCCACCGTCCATCGCCATTGGTCAACATGCCGGATCGGCGGTCTCGGCCGCGCCCGGCCGCCCGCCTGGCCGGCCTGACGCTGTTTGCGACCCTGGCCGGCATGGCGCTGCCCGCGGCGGCGCCGGCACAGGAGCTCTACAACTGGACCGTGGGCCTGATGGGTGGCATCGGCGGCTCGGTCGACGTCAAGCCCGGCAGCCGCAGCTTCAGCAATGCCAGCTGGCAGATCGAGGGGCTGGTGCTCACCGAGACGCACACCTACCTCGCGCTGAGGGCCGGCCAGCTGGCGCTGGGAGGCAGGGACACGCTGTTCGGCTCGCGGACCGGGGCCGACCTCTCTTACGTGACTCTCGCCGGCCAGTACATGTTCCAGGAGAGCTACTACGACTCAGGGGTCTACCTGGGCCTGGGCGCCTATCGCCTGGGGGGCAACGACGCCGTGACCGGCGCGTCGGCGAGCAAGACCGTGGCCGGCGGCGTGTTCGGATTGGTTGGCGACTTCAGGGCGAGCCGCCGCATCAGCGTGGTGGTCGAGGCGTCGGGCCACTACATCGGCATCAGCAACGCCCACATCTACGCCATGGCGCACGCGGGGCTGGCGTTTCATTTCTAACCGCCGTCTCAGGGGGGGAACGGCGGGCGTTTGGGATCGGTCTCGTCGACGGCGGTGACGCCGTGCAGGGTGGCGAACTGGATGAGGCGCTGGGCGTCCTCGTCCTTGCCGCGCAGCTTGACCATCACGGCGGGCTGCGGGGCGCGGCGGGAGATTTCGATGCCCTCGGTCTCGACCGCGCTCTCCTCGATGATCGCCATCAAGCTCGAGACCTTCTGGCCCTTCCCCAGCTGCAGCGCGACGATGCGGAGATGGCCGCGCTGCAGGTAGCGCTCCAGGGGCCGCAACGCGACGAGGATCACCAGCAGGGCCACCGTGGTGACGATGCCGGCGAGGTAGTCGGAGAACCCGATGGCGATGCCGATCGCCGCGGCCACCCACATGCCGGCCGCTGTGGTGAGGCCGTGGATCGCGCCGCGCGACTGCAGGATGGTGCCGCCGCCGATGAAGCCGACGCCGGTGACGATCTGGGCCGCGATGCGGCCGCCGTCCCAGCTGCCGGTGCCGCCGGGAGCGGACTGCGAAGAGAGGTGCGCCAGCAGGGTGGCGCCGACGGCGATCAGCATGTGGGTCCGCAGGCCGGCCCACTTGCCCGTCCACTCGCGCTCGGCGCCGACCGCGCCGGCGAGCACGGCTGACAGCACGATCTTGAGCCCGATCTCGCCGAGGCCGCTCATCAAGAGCCGGAGGAGTCCGTCATCCCCGAGGCGCCTCCCGCGGGGCCGCGCGGCAGGCGGGCGGCAATCTTCTGGCGCACCGCCGGGTCGTCCCAGTTGACCTCCCCGATGAACTTCTCGACGATGCGGCCGTGCACCACCAGGTAGGTCTCGGGGAGCTGGTCGGTGCCGTAGCGATGGGCCACGTCCCACTGCGGGTCGTAGAGCACGCCAGGGGCGCCGGCGCCGAGGAAGGCGGCCACCCGCGAGCGCGAGTCGGCGACCGCGACCCGCAGGACGGCGAAGTCGCGATAGCTGGAGAAATCGCGGACCAGGCGGTCGAGCGCCGGCGTCTCCTCGATGCACGGTGGGCACCAGGTGGCCCAGAAGTGGACCAGGGTCACGGGAGCCAGGCGGGAGCCGAGGGTGGCCGCCCGCCCTCCGTCGTCGAGCAGGAAGCCGGCGGGGGCCGCGGTCGAGCTGTCGCCGCCGCGCGGCCAGATCAGGACGGCCAGCCCCAGGACGGTGATGAGGGCGGCGATCGTCCGCGACTGGCGGCCGAGGCTCGGCAGCGGGGTCGGCTCGGCCGCCGGGGTCGGCGGGATCGCGTGGGTCGGGGGGGTGGTCGGCTCCGCGGCCTGGCCCGATGGGTCCGGAGGAGCCGACGCGGCTGGCAAGGGCGGCAAGGCCGGCGCGGCAGCCGAGGCCGGCGCGGAATTCGCGGCGGCTGCCGGCTGTTGTGTCCTTTCGGTATGCCTTGCCATCTGGTGGTCGCTGCGGGCGGCTGCAGGAGCTAGAATACCGCAGGATTCCCCTAGAGAGCCTCGACACTTTGCAATTGCCCGACAACATCCAGCGCTCGAAGTCCCGGCGGGTCTTCCTGGTCGGGGTCATCCTGAAGGGCCAGCCCGGCAGCGCGGCGCAGGTCGAGGAGCACCTCGATGAGCTGGCGCAGCTTGCCGACTCCGCCGGCTCGCGGGTGGTGGGGCGCGCGGTGCAGGCGCGCCAGGCGCCGGACGCCGCCACCTTCATCGGCAAGGGCAAGGCGGCGGAGATCGGCGCCGCGGCCACCGAGCTCGACGCCGACCTGCTGCTGTTCGACGACGATCTCTCCGCCGGCCAGGTCAAGGCGCTCGAAGAGGCCACGAGCCTGCCGGTCCTGGACCGCAGCGGCCTGATCCTCGAGATCTTCGATCAGCGGGCCAAGAGCCGCGAGGCGCGCACACAGGTCGAGCTGGCGCGGCTCAACTACCTGCTGCCCAGGCTCACCAAGCGGTGGTCCCACCTCTCGCGGCAGGCCGGCGGCGTCGGCACGCGCGGCGGCGAGGGCGAAAAGCAGCTGGAGCAGGACCGGCGTGTCTTGCGCGCGCGCATCCGGCGCCTCGAGCAAGACCTGGCCCGCATCGACCGCACCCGGGGCGTCCAGCGCCACGGCCGGCGAGGGGTGCCGGTGGTCGCCCTGACCGGTTACACCAATGCCGGCAAGTCGACCCTCTTCAACCGCCTGACGGCGGGGGACACCCTGGCCGAGGACCGGCTCTTCGCCACTCTCGACGCCAAGCTGCGCCGCGGCAGTCTCGGTCCGCACGGCGCGGCCGGCGTGGACGGCAGGGATGGCCGGAGCAGGGGCGGGGGCAACCCGGACGGCTCGGTGAATGGAGTCGGCGCGGGTGGCAGGGCCGTTTCGGGCAACGGGGCCGGCAACGGTGGTCCGGGGCCGAGCGCGGTCTTCGCGGACACCGTCGGATTCATCCGCAAGCTCCCGCATCACCTCGTATCGTCCTTCCGCAGCACCCTGGGCGAGATCACCGCCGCCGACCTGGTGCTGCACGTCGTCGACCGCAGCCATCCCCAGTGGCACGAGCAGATGCGGGTTGCCGACGAGGTGCTGGACGAGCTGGGAGTCGAGCGCCGCCGGGTGGTCACCGTCTTCAACAAGTGCGACCGGATCGCCGCTCATCCGAGCCAGCCGGTGCGGGACGGCGAGGGCTTGCGCGTCTCCGCCCTGACCGGAGAAGGCATTGACGCTCTGCGCGCCGAGATTGCCCGCCGCCTGCCGGCCTTGGCGGGCGGAGCCGTTGCCGGTACGGGCGGGTTCAAGTCCGCCGGCGGGAAAGATGCGGACGGCGGCGCGGCGAAGGGGTCCGAGCCCTGGGGCGCGGTTCTTGCGGACAGCGCGGACGAGGAGTCCGACGGGGCCGCGGGCAGCTTCGCCACCGGCGTCGCCGGCGCCTGACCGCGGGCCCCCGCAGGCCAGCCCGGCAACGAGCGCGGGGCCTGCAAAGTCAACATCGGCAACGGGCGGATCCAGAAGGGATCCTGATGAAGCAGGCGGGCGAGGGCGCCAGCCGCCGGCGTTCGCGAGCGCGGATCAGGGCATCAGAAGCAGGGATCGCAGTAGGTGGCGCACATCGACTGGTAGCAGGTCGCCATGCAGCTTCCCTGGCAAGCGCTGCGGGCGCAGGTCTGGTCCGTATCGGACGTGTCGCCAGCCGCGCCCCGCAGGCGCGGCCGTTCGAGGTTGTACAGCGTCTCTCTGCTCAGCAAGATGCCGCGGGTTCGTTTGCGCACGGGTTCCTCCTCGTCGAGTCAGCCAGGCGCGGCGGAAGGGCCCGCCGCCGCCTCGAATGCCTGCCCCATACTTCTGTGAGTGCGAACGCTCTGCCGGGCTGAGACAGGCATCTCGCGGCCATCAGGTCCCTGGCGGGAGGCCGGGAGAGCGCGGCGCGGGCGACCGCGTGATCGAGGTGTCCATGGACACCACCGCAATCGGCGCAGGTTTGACACCCCCTCCCCAAGCCGCTAGACTTTTGCGCCTCGTGGGGCCGTAGCTCAGTTGGGAGAGCGCTTGAATGGCATTCAAGAGGTCGACGGTTCGATCCCGTTCGGCTCCACCAATTTTGCCAAGGTCCGCGACGACGCCGCGCAGCTCATCAGCTCCCTCCAGGCGGCAATCGTCGATCCTGTGATGCAGGCCGCCCAGCTCGCGGGCTTCTTCCTTCCCGTCATTTTAGAGAACGATCAACGGGTCTTTACTCCCGAGGGAAGGCAGGCCGTTGTCCAGGAAGCCCTCGATGCCATGGCGACGAGCGATCGAACAGGATTGCCCGGCATAAGACTGAGGTTCCTTCGCAACCTCCACGCGTTTGAAGTTGTTTATGAGACGGCGAGTGTTGGGGTCGAGATGCTCAAAGGCCGGCAGTTGAAGGGGCGGCCCGCCAAGACGCCGGGACGCGCCCCCTCGTTGCTGGTCCTGGTCCCCGCGCAGCGCTATGCGCCGCCTCCCTCTCCAGGCGCTGGAGTCGAGGAGTGGCGGCTGGCCGTCGAAGAGTTCTTGTTCGCCAAGTTTTCGCCGGCAAGCCAGCCTTGGATGAGCCGATCCTGAAACAGGTCCACGAGCTGATGTAAGTCTACGGGCTTTGACCCTGCCCCTCCGGGCGCGCCGCCGCGGAGGCTTTGCGGTTTGGTGTGTCGCAAGCAAGGTTGTCGCGCCGGGCGTGGTCAGGTCATTCTCGCGGCGGCCCTCATCCCAACCAACTGCGCCCGACAGAAACGGGGGCGTGGAGGCCGGTAATAGCCAGGTGCGCATTTGCGGGTATTGATATATTTCGGCATATTTGCAACGCAGCTCCTGCTGCGCTAGGCTCAAGCCAGACTTCTCGCCTCGCCGAGCAATCTTGGAGCTGCATGAGATCCGTGCTATTGCGGACTATCGAAGGTGGCAGTGCATCGCTTCGGAGGGATAGAGTGAGGAAACTTACCTGTATCACACTTAGCCTTGCGCTTCTCTCATGCGCACCCCGTGCCTTACAATCGGGTGCCACATCTGTCTGGCAGTCGCACCGCGGAGGCGAATCTTTCTATGTGAAAAGAGCTAATCAAGGTCTAGTGATCGTCTTCGTGCATGGAATCTTCGGCAATTCTGTAGACAGCTGGACTCTCCCTAATGGCACGTACTTTCCGCTCTTGCTCGCGAACGACCCGGCTTTCGACAGAGCGGACATCTATGCGTATTCCTATCCGTCGCGATTCTCCTCGACGTTCTCGATTTCCGATGTAGCGCAGCTCATGTATGAGCGCCTAACAGCAGATCAGGTTCTCTCGCGCTACGTCGTCTTCGTGTGCCACAGCATGGGCGGGCTAGTAGTAAAGAAGCTCCTCCTGAATCATCGAGAGCTGTCCATGCAGGTACCATTAATGTTCCTATATTCTACTCCCAGCGAAGGCGCGGAAGTGGCAAATCTTGGCCGGCTCGTCAGCTCCAACGAGCAGCTCAGGGACATGCTATCGGGAGATTTCAATCATTTCTTGTCGGACATGCAATACGCATGGAGCAACGCTAACTTCAACATTCGTATCGAGTGTGCTATCGAGATGAGGAGCATCCACGGAATTAAGGTGGTTGACCACTGGAGCGGCGCGAGCGGATGCCATCACGTAACGCCGCTTGATCGTGATCACAATACAATAGCAAAGCCCGAGAGTACCGCGAGCGACTCTTATATAGTATTTGCCAATGCATGGGCGATCCTGAATAAGGTCGTACTGTCCGAATGTCGGGTTTCTCCGAACGATCCAACCGTCTTGCAGAGCAAGCTCGGAGCCAGTTGCCCGGTTCCTGCGCCGGTAGGTTTTCCATGTAGCTGTCCACTTCTAGACAGCCATGGTGGTCTTATCAGGTTGATGCCAGGTACCACCTTTGCCCCTTCAGACAATTTCTGGACTGCCGTTTCAAAAGGCAATCCCTTCGCCGTGCGTGCGCTTAGCCCCCAACGCCCGCCAGGATAGCATCTCTTCTTTGAGGAGGGCTACCTCTTATCGGATCGCGAAGGTGAGCACGCCGCCACCCGGCAAGGGCAGAGCTGGCTACGTGAGTCCTGTCTCCGGTCGATGTAGGTGAGATCTACGGCGGGTTCCTTTTAGAAGTGCCACAGTGTCGCCGACAGACGTTTGCTCGGGAAGTCGAGAGCGATACAAGCACGGGGCAGGCTCGTCGCAGACTTTGCATATGTAGCCAGTCAGCGGTGACATCGTGTGAAACGCCCGTCTCCAAGTGCGGCGTCAGAGGTAACTCGGCCTCATACTCGGGGTAAGATGGAAAACGCGTCCCAGCTTAGACGCCTTGCTCCTGACGGATCACCTTTCGGCCGATAAGGTTTGCGATCTCGGATGTCGCCAGCGGGACAATGCGTTCGTCAGCGTTCTCGTAGTGACGCACCAACGCCGGCAGAAGTCGTCGATTCGGTCACGGTCGATCGAGGGAGCAGGCGCGGGCGCGGCAGCGGCCTCGCGGCTTCAGCGTGCGGGTAGAGGCGCGGCCTAGGCAGCGAGGAAGCTGCCCAGCCGGTGGAGCATCTGCTGCACCGACACCCAGACGACGAGCTCGATTTGTGCTTCTGGGGAGAGGGTTTCGGCGACTTCGGTTAGGAGCGCCGCCGGCACCGCGGCGGGGCTCGGGGAGACGGCTTTGGCCAGCAGCAGCGCCAGAGCTGCTTCGCTGCCGACCCCGGGGAGCGACGCCAGCGTGGAGCGCGCGGCTGCGATGTCGCTTTCGCTCTCCTCCGCGGGTTCCGCGGCGAACCGAGAGATCGCTGCGAGCGACTGCTCGGGCACGGATGGGTCCGCGAGGAGGACCAGCTGCCGGGCCTCGCGAGTGAGACTCTCGTTGCCCACGACGGAGGCGTAGACCAGACCGCAGAGCGCCTTGACCCCCAGGCCGAGCCGGCTGTCGGCAGGCGTCAGGTTGTCACGCAGGACGGTGGCGATGGCCCTGACCGCCCGCGGGCTCGCGACCTTGGCGAGCAGCGGGAAGTCGTGGCCGGTTTGTGCCGCCAGGTAGGCCCCCACGGCCGGCCAGCGCGAAGGGACTCCGCGGGTCCAGGAGTGCTCGAGCCTGAGGGCGGCTGGCACATGGCGCAGCAGGGCCAGCTTGGTGCCCAACGTGTCCGGGCCGCCGGGGCGTGCCTGTAGAGCGGGGTCCGCGGCCGTCTCGGCGGTGACCCGGTGCTTGCCGGGGGTCCACCCGGTGGGGAGGAGGATTGCGGAGACCTCCCGCACCGAAGCCTCTTCGAGGTCGATTCCCAGGGCATCCATGAACTTGTTGAGGAAGCCCATGAGAGCGATCCCCAGGGCGAGCCGCTCGGCGTCCCGAGCGGAGAAGTGACGGAGCATCTCGTCTCGGTGCGTGCGCGTGAAGCTGCAGGGGATTTGAGCCAGCGCTTCGGCGGCGGCGACGGCTGCGCCGGCGGCTGGAGAGGAGCTCCCGGCGAGGGCAGAGGGCGGCGCGCCGCGGCGCAGGCTGAAGGCGCAGGTATGGGCGGTGCAGTAGGCGCAGCGCGCGGTCCGGCTGGCAGCGTAGAGGGCCAATCCGAGGGGCACCACCGGCGGCCCCCAGCCCCACACCGAGAACGGCAGGTTGAGCAGGTTCGGGACGAGCAGGTTGTAACTGCGGAACCCGGGAGGCCAGATGGCAAGGTAGGAATCGCAGTTGGGCACCACGCCGATGAGCAGGCGCACGAGTTGGAGGAGCGGCATGTACTCGTTGCCGAGCCGCGAGACGTCCACGGCCGCCGGCCGCAGGGAATCGATCAGCGTGTCCGCCGTCGTGGTGTCGGGGCTCATCTCTCGTGTGCGCACGAAATTTGGCGCATTCTACCTCATCCTTCTCGGCGAGAGCGCCGGATTCCCGCGACACCGGGCACTTCGAGGCAGTGCCGCGACCGTCGGCGCGGGGGCTGGGCCCTGAGGCCGGCGGCCAGGCGGCCGACACGGCGATTCGCTCTCGCGGCCCGTCTTCCGTCTATAGGGATAGAATGAGCCGTGAGCCATGCCCGGACGCGCTGCCATCGGTTCCACGAAGCCTCTCACCGCCGGCGACCTGCCGGCCGTGCCCAACCCGGACCTCCCTCACGAGCTGTGGCACGGCGTGCTGCGGTTGGTGATGCCGGCCAGCGCAGCGCACGGGTCAGCGGTGTCTCGCCTCACGGTGATGCTGGGGCAGCACGTCTATGCACATGCTCTGGGAGAGCTGTTCAGCGAGTCGACCGGGTTCCTCCTCGAGCGGGATCCGGACACCCTTCTCTGCCCTGACGTTGCATTCGTCGCGGCGGGGCGCCTGCCGGCGGGCGGGCTCGGATCGCCTTTTATGGAGATCGCCCCGGACCTGGCCGTGGAGATCCTCTCCGCCGGCGATCGGCCGGCGGCGGTTCGCGCCAAGGTCGCCGAATATCTGAGGGTCGGCGTGCGGTGCGTCTGGGTCATCGATCCGGCGGCCCGCCGCGTGCAGGTCCATTGCAGGAACGCAGGTCCGGGTACCCGCACCGCGACGACCGAGCTCACAGAAGGCGACGTCCTCGACGGACGCGAGATCCTTCCCGGCTTCCGCCGGCCGCTGGTCGAGCTGTTCGGCGCCATCCTCCGTTGACGCCGCGCCCGAGCGCCGGGAACGTCGGGCCGGAAGTCGCGGGCGGCGGCGCAGCGATCCTTCTCGGCTGAGCCCCGAGGTGCTGAGCTACCCCCCGATCAGCAGCGCGGCGATCGTTTCGCGGATCCGGTGTGCCTCTGGATTGGGCGCCTCCTGGACTTGCAGGGCCACCGGGCTCGGCCTCGCGATCGTGCAAAAAATCGTGGTCGAGCACGGTGGCACCGTCGCCTGCAGCCGGCGCGATACGGGATACGGGAGGCACCCGGATGACCGTGCGCCTGCCGCTGCGCGAGGCGCGGGACGGGCGGGACGGAAGGAATGGATCGGCAACCGAGGGAGCGAGCGAGGTGTAGACTCTGGGCATGGACAAGAAGCAATCCGGCAGCGGCCGGCAAACCGAGAACAAACCCTCCGCCGTGCGTGAAACCGCGACCGGGAGCCAGGATGCCGCGGCATCCGGGAATCCCGGCGAGCAGGAAACCGCGGAGGACCCCCGCGACACCGGGCTTTTCGAGGCCGCGCGGCGACCTCTGGCGCGCGGGCTCGGCCCCGAGGCCGGCGGCCAGGCGGGCGACACCGAGGGGCTGTCGCGCGACGAGATCGCCGGTCCGGAAAGCGTCGAGGAGCTGCTCGAAGAGGGGCAGGCCTACGAGGCCGAGGTGATCAGCGGCGTCGAGAACGCGCCCGACGCCGACCAGGGCGAGGTCACCACGCGCCAGTTCCCGGTCGACGACGTGCCGCAGGAATACCTGGACGAAGATTAGCCGGCTGCTGAACGACGCCGCCCTGCCCCGAGCAGCAACCCGGACACCCGGGATGGCAGTGCTCCGGCCGGGTCGATCCCGGCGGGCAAGGTTGTAGACTCGGCTGTAACGCATGGCGAGCAACTTCCTTGCCGCGAGGCCGCGGCGCTGGCTGCCGCGGGCAGCGCTGGTGGCAGCCCTGCTGGCGGCGGCGACGGCGGCCGCGGGCGGCTGCCGGGCGCGGCGCGCCGGGCCGGCCACGACGCCCCTCGTGGTCATCGGCATCGATGGCGGCGAATGGCGCGTCCTGCGGCGGATGTGGCGCGACGGCGAGCTGCCCAACCTGCGGCAGCTTGCCAGCCAGGGCACGACCGCGCAGCTGCGCACGGCGTACAACGCCTCGCCGGTGATCTGGACGACCATCGCCACCGGCGTCACCCCGGCCGAGCATGGCATCACCGACTTCGTCGTGCCCAGCGACCACGGCGACGTGCCGATCTCGTCCGCGGTGCGCCGCGTGCCGGCGCTGTGGACCATGTTGACGGCGGTGCACCGGCACGTGGATGTCCTAGGGTGGTGGGGCTCCTGGCCGGCCGAGGACGTCAACGGCGTGGTGGTCAGCGACCGCGCCTTGCTGCACCTGGATTCCCGCGTCTCCCCAGCGGCCTACCTTCCCAGGCTCGCCGAAGACGTCCAGCGGGCCCGCGGCCTGCCCTACTTCGTGGCGAGCGAGGAGCCCGAGCTGCGCGACGCCGTGATGGCCGCGGCCGCGCAGCGCCTGGTCAGGGACGAGCCCGACCTGCTGCTGCTCTACTTCCGCAGCGCCGACATCGTCAGCCATCACCACTGGAAGGAGTTCGAAACCGCCGAGGCGGGCGCCTCGCCGCGCGCCGGCAGCTCCGTGCAGCGCATCTACCGGGCCATCGACGCGGCGATCGGAGAGGTCCTGCGGGCCGCCCGCGGCAGCTTGAACGTCCTGGTCATCTCGGACCACGGCTTTCGGGCCTCTCGCCGGCAGGAGCTGTTCACGTCGTCCAACCTCGATGCGCTCCTGGTGCGGCTTGGGTACCAGGAGCGCGACTCTCTCGGAGTGAATTTCAAACGCTCGCAGCTCTACGCCTACGGCAGTCCGCCCTACCTGCGCAAGAAGCTGGTGCGGTGCTCCCTGGTGGACCGTGAACCCGGCGGCACGGTGACCGAGGCGCAATGCGACGCGGTGCGGGCGCGCTTCGAATCGGACCTGCGGCGGGTGACGTTTGCCGGCGGCGAGCCGGTGTTCATCGTGCGCGACGCCTGGCCGCGCGAAGAGCGGGCGGGCGCCGACTTCGTCGCCCTGCTCTCCTCGGTCGGCACCAGCACCGCCGTGCTCGTCGACGGCCGGCCCGCGGACGACGTCGTCACGGCGGTGAACGAGCTTTCCGGCACCCACGATTCGAGCAACGACGGGATCCTGATCGCGGCCGGTCCGGACATCGCGGCCGGTACGGCTCTCGACGGCATCGGCGTGCACGACATCACGCCCACGGTCCTCTACGGCCTGGGCCTGCCGGTGGCCGAGAACTTCGCCGGCCGGGCCTGGACCGAGCTGTACAGCGCCGAATTCCGCCGGCGCCATGCGCTGCGCACGATCCGGACGTGGGGCCCGGCGCGGGCGGCCGCGGTGCGCAAGTCCGCGGCGGACGACAAGCTGATCCTGGAGCTGCGTTCGCTTGGCTACCTGCGCTGACCCCCGGCAGGGTCCTCCGGTTCCGGCCCTCAGGCGCTCGCCTGCGGGCCGTTGACCATCCATGGCGTGCCGAAGCGGTCGACCAGCATGCCGAAGGACTCGGCCCAGAAGGTCTTCTCGAACGGCATCTTCACCGTGCCGCCGTCGGCCAGGATGTCGAAGATCCGCTTCGCTTCGGCGGTCGTCGGATAGATCAGCGACAACGAGAACCCCTGCATCTTCTCGTAAGGCTGGCCGGCAATCCAGTCGGACGCCATCAACGTGCCGCCGTCGAAGACGAGGCGCGCGTGCAGGATCCGGTCGGCAGTGCCGGGCGGAATCTGGTCCGCGACGGGGGAGGAGGCGCCGGTCATCAGGTCGAGCCTGCCGCCGAACGTGCGCTCGTAGAAGCGCATCGCGTCGGCGCAGGTGCCATCGAAGAACAGGTAGGCGCTGATCGGGGGCATGGCCGTCCCTCCTCGGCTCGGGAAGTTGCAGGCTGACAAGGCCGCGGTGCCGCGGTCGGGAACCTCTCTCCCGACCGCCGGAGCGGATTGTATCGCCATCCGGTCCGGGCGCTCAGGCCTGGCCGGATCGGCGGATTGGCCGCCCAGGGACCCTTTGGTCCGTTGGGCGGCCGAAAGCGGCTGAAGAGGAGTAGGAGGAGCCTAAGCGGGTGGACAGGTGCAATGCGGGAAGCAGGAGCTGCCGCCGGTGCAGACGTCCGGCGCGCTCCCGCCGGCAGCCTGGCCGAGCAGGGCGCCGTCCAGATGGTCGAGGTTCGTCAGGGTTTCGCGGCTGAGCGTCAACCTCTTCTTCACGCGTGGTTTCTTCATCGTTCGTCCTTTCTGCTCCGCGGAGACCGGCCGTGCGAGAGCATCACTTTGATACGTGCAGCCGGCGCCTGAAGTCGCGCCTGCCTGGGCGGCGGAGCGAGGGCGCGCCGCCAAGAGGCGCATGACGCCGGGTGTGGAATAGTTGTTGCACTTTGCTCCTCCGTCGCACAGCCGGCCGCGGCTCCGAAAGGAGAGCCGCGCAGGCAGCCGGCCACCTCTCGGGCGTGGAATCGTGTCCCGCTGCGGCAAAGAGGGTAGCGCTGAGTGCGGGCCGAGCTGGCGGGAACGGGGGAGAACGTGAAAGCAAGGACGATGCTGTGTGCGGTCTCGGCGGTGGCGCTGGCGGCGAGCCCGCTGGCGGCGATGAGCAACGACTTCGGCGTGTTCGGCTCCTATATCAAGCCCAGCGACGCCGACAACTCCTGGGGCGGCGGGGCCAAGCTCCGCTTCGGATTCATCGACCTGCGCGCCACCTATTTCACCGACCTGACCTACAGGCAGTCCAACGAGGTCTGCCCGCCTTTCTGCGCCAACACCAAGCCAAAGTTGAAGTTCGTGCCGCTGGAAGCGGGCCTGGTCTACAAGTTCGACGATTGGGGCGGCCACGAGCGCCAGCCGGTGAGCCCGTTCATCGGCGGCGGCGCCGGCTACTACCTGCTGCGCGGAGTCAACGAAGGGGTTTTTGGCCACTTCCAGAACGAGTGGGGATGGTACGGCGTTGCCGGCACGGACATAAACTTCAACCCCAACTTCGGATTGCTGCTGGAGTTCCAGTACCGCCGCGTCCGCGGCACGGTGACGGGTCCCAACCCGTCGGATCTCACCTTCACCAAGACGACCTTGCAGCTCGGCGGTCCGGGCGGCAACGTCGGCGTGGTCTGGCACTTCTAGCCCGCTCTACCAGCCCGGGTCCAGCCCGCGTCGAGCTCGCACGCGCGCCGCCGCGGGCGGGCGGGCGGCGGCGTCTGAAACGTCGAGCCGGCGCGTCGCGGTGCTTGGACGCCGCACGCGCCGCCCCCATCAACCCGCGGCCGGCGCGAACGGGTTTTCGATCACCAACTCGCCAAAGCTGCGGCCGGCTTGCAAGTCTTCGCTGTAGAGCCTCTTGCAGTTTCCTTCGAGGGCAGCCTGGACGATGAGGGCGTCCCAAAACGAGAGACTTGCTCGCTGGTGGAGATGGGCTGCGCGCAGCACCGTCCCGCCGTCCACCGCGACCATGGTGAACGTGCTGAGGTGCGTGATCGCCGCCAGCGCCGCTTGCTGCGAGACCGGCCGCGCGAGCTTACGGGTGACCGTCACGTAGAGCTCCTGCAGCACTTGCGGGCTCAAGACGATCTGGCCGGCACGGCCCTGTTCTGCGAAGAGCCGCCTCGCCCTGGCCTGCTTGGCGGGAGCGTCCTGGTCGAAGAGATAGACGAAGACGTTGGTGTCGAAGAAGGACCTACCGCCTGTCATGCAGCTCGTCCCGAGTCCACCGGCGGCTGCCCCGACCGCTCTTGGCCTGGGTAGAGATGCGCAGGATCTCGTCCGTGGCCTGTTGCCAGGCAGCATCCGTGGACGCGAAGGCCGTGAGGTAGTCGCGCAGGAGCGCGTTCACCGAGGTGTCCTGCTCCAGGGCACGCATCCTGGCCCGCCGCAGGACCTCGTCATCGATGGTGATCGTCAAGTTCGCCAAGGAATGACCCTCCGTGTAGCACGGGATCAGTGTAGCACGAAGACCTGCTCCTGACCCCGGTCCAGACCCCGGACCCCGGATGCCCCGGACACCCGGCCCCCCTCCCCCGGAACCCCCGGCTCCTCGGCAGCGCGGGCGCTGGCCGAGCAGCTGCGCGTTTCCCCTGAAGGGATCTCAGGATTCCTTGCCTCCTTCTTGCATGCATCGTCAGGGCCGGAGGGGCTGTCCGCCCCGGACCGCCCGCTGCCGGGAGGCCTCGGGGCGCCAAACGCAGGCTGCGAGCGAAAAAAGGAGGGGGAGATGAGCTACGTCACCGCAGGTCGTTGCCGCAGGTCGCCATGGTCCGGATGGGTGCTCGCCGGCGTTCTTGCCGCGGCGCCGCTGCTGCTGCTGCCGCCGCCGGCCGCCGCGGCCGGGTCGGCGCCGCCGCCGGCGCCCCCGGCGAGCGCGACACCGCCCACTTATACCAGCTACCCGGCCCCGCCACCGCTGGCCACCAGCGCCGGGGAGCCCTCGCTGAGCTACGACGCCAAGTCGGGCGACGTGATGTTCGAGGCTGGTCTGCAGACCCTGCGGGTGACCTTCGACGACTCCACCTCGCCGGCCCGCGCCAGCTGGACGGACGCGAGCTACCTCCTGACCTCGACGCTGACGCTCGACCCCATCCTCTACACCGAGAGGACGACCGGCAGGACCTTCGTCTCGCAGCTCGCCGGCGCCACCAGCCTCATGGCGTACAGCGACGACGGCGGCGCCACCTGGACGCCGAGCCAGGGGGCCGGCATCCCGGCCGGGCCCGACCACCAGACCGTCGGCGGCGGCCCGCTGCCGAGCGGCATGCTCACCACGATCGCCTACCCGTACGCGGTCTACTACTGCTCGCAGGCCATCGCGCTCGCCAGCTGCGCCGTGAGCCTCGACGGCGGGCTGACCTTCGGGCCGGCGGTGCCGATGTACAACCTGACGCAGTGCGGCGGTCTGCACGGTCACATCAAGGTGGCTCCGGACGGCACGGCCTACGTGCCCAACGCCAACTGCGGCAACCAGCAAGGGGTGGCGGTCTCGACCGACGCCGGCGTCACCTGGACCGTCCGGCTGGTTCCCGGCAGCAACTCACCCGGCGCGTCCGATCCGTCGGTCGCCGTTGCCTCCGACGGCACGCTTTACTTCGGCTTCGCCGACGGCAGCGGGCACCCGGCGGTGGCGGTTTCGCACGACCGGGGGCAGACCTGGACCAACGTCTGGGACGTCGGCGCCTCCCTGGGCATCCAGAACACCGCCTTCCCGGCGATGGCGGCCGGCGACCCGCTGCGCGCGGCCTTTGCCTTCCTGGGCACCACGGCCGGCGGCAACGCCACCGGCGACGATCCCAGCTTCCCGGCGGTGTGGCACCTCTATGTCGCCCATACCTACGACGGCGGCGCGACCTGGGTGACCGTCGACGCGACTCCCAACGATCCGGTGCAGCGGGGCACCATCTGCACCGCCGGCACCAGCTGCGCCTCGACCCGCAACCTGCTCGACTTCATCGACGCGCGGGCCGACGGCAAGGGACGGGTGCTGGTGGGCTACGCCGACGGCTGCGTCGGCAGCTGCGTCGCCGCCGGGCCGAACAGCGGCACGGCCCTGGGCACGATCTCCCGCCAGCTCTCGGGCAAGGGGGTCTTCGCCGCCTTCGACTGAGAGGCGCGAGCGGGACCACGGCTCAGAACCGGCGATCGACGGCGATGAACGGTTCCCGGTAGCGGCGGGCCGAGATCCCCCACACCCACTGGCCGTAGCCGGCCTCGACGAAATACTCCTGGTGGCGCCCGAACGGCACCAGGAGCGAGAGGGCGAGGCGCAAGAAGCTGGCGTCGTTGAAGTTGTTGGTCGCGGACACGCCGAAGCGGTCGTCTGGCTGCGGCGGCGAGTCGTTGCCCAGGCTGCGGTAGAACGAGGCGGCGAATTTGCCGTAGGAGTGCAGGAAGGGGAGCGGATACCCGATGTCGAACAGCACCGGCACCTGGTCGGCGGGCGCGCCCTCGCGCCAGATGTAGCCGGTCTGAAGCTCCCACCAGCCGCCGTGGAAGGCCGACTGGCTGATCAGGTAGGTCAGCCAGTAGTCGTGCTTGAGCACACCGCGCCAGCTGGGGCTCTCGCCGATGTGGTGGCCCTGGGAGTCGTACAGCTCGCGGGTGTAGGGGCCAGGCAGGGCGTAGAAGATCGGCGTGCGGTAGGTGAAGGCGAGCGCCATCGGCAGGTTGCCCTGCGTGAGGGCGTACTTGCAACCGAACCAGGCGTCGGAAGGGCCGGAGTTCTCCTCGCCGTTGTTGTGCGGTCCCTCCGTGCCGTCGAGGTAGGTCATCAGGAACGTCGCGGAGAAGTTCTTGAACAGCCCCACCTCGCCGTCCAGGTAGAGGTACCGGAAGTCGTGGTAGCTGATCTCCCCCGAGCCGTTGCGGTTGGTGTAGGCGTTGCCGTGGGTGTCCCACGAGGTGGACGCCGTCTTGTCGCTGTACCCGAAACTGATGTCGCCGTCGCCGGGGGCGGGGACCCACGCTCCACCGGCCCAGGACGTGGCCGGCGCCGCGAGGGCGGCGAGCGCCAGCGAGACGAGGCAGATCCAACGCGGAAGCGGTCTCATCGGCATTCCTCCCAGGCGGACGCACGTCCCACGGGTGGACCTGCGTCCGACCCAATAGCTACCGAGTAGTCCTGAAATAGATCTTCTTCTAGAAATAAGTAAGTGCGCGAGGCAGCGCCAACCGAGCCGCTCCCCTTATTCAGTGCGATCGCACATGATGGCAGGCTGGGCTGCGAGCCGCCGATGAGGTCATGCGCCGAACGCATCGATCGCGCCGGCGGGGTGGTGCGGCGCGGGCCGCAGGCGGGCGAACCCCTACCGGCGTGGTCCTTGGGCCGCCGGGTCCTTGCGGGTATTGTCCTTCCTCCTTGCGCAGCGGCTTGAACTAGCCTGGGGCATTGGCTAGACTGCGCAGCTGGACCTGTGGGCCAGAAGATCGCTGCGCCGGGCAGGCCGCCTGCCGGGAGACTTTCGTGCAACCGAGGAAAGTGCTGGTTGTCGACGACTCGAAGCTGATGCACAAGATGTACGAGGTGATGCTGCGCCAGTATCCGCTGGTGTACGCCTCGGACGGGCGCCAGGCCCTCGACCGCCTGCGCGAGCATCAGGACATCGATCTCGTCCTGCTCGACGTCAACATGCCGAACATGAATGGTCTGGAGTTCCTCGCCCAGGTCAAGGCGGGAGGGGGCCGCGACGGCATGTCGGTCGTGATCATCAGCACCGAGGGGCGGGACGAGGACACCACGAGGGGCCTCGAGGCCGGCGCCTCCGCCTACATCAAGAAGCCGTTCCACAGCGAGGAGATCCTCGCCGTGATCTCCAGCCTGCCGGCGAGGTCTGCCGCATGAGCGACCGCCCGCCGGCGCCGACCGCCTCGGGTCTCGAGCTGGTCGCCGAGCTGCGGAGCACCCTGGACCGGGCCGGCGAGCTGGCGCGGGTTGCCGAGGTCAACCTGCGCGAGCTGGCGGAGCGCGGCGGCGATGCCGCCGGCCTCTCCCGCGTCACCGAGCTCGAACGGCGGCTGTCGTCGGCCGAGTCGGACGTCAAGGAGCTGGCCTCGCGCCTCGTCGACTCCGAGCACCAGGGCGGCAGGCTGATGAATCTCTACGTCGCCACCTACCAGCTGCACGCGACGCTCGAGCCGGCGGAGGTGCAGGCGACCATCGCCGAGATCGCCATCAACCTGCTGGGCGCCGAGCAGTTCGTGCTGTTGCTGCGCAAGGACGACGCGCCGGGCTGCGACATCGCGCTGCTCGGCGGCACCGGCAGCAGCGCGCGGGGTGCCGGCGCGAGCGAGGTCAACGGCCTCTACGGCGGCGAGATCTACAACGGCGGTGATCCGGTCGTCGACGCCACGCTGGCCGACGGCGTGCTGCGCCTGGGCCCGACCGCCGACTCGAAGGCGCTGGCGGCGGTGCCGCTGCGGGTGCAGAACGAGGTCGTCGGCGCCCTGGTGCTGCTCAAGCTGCTCGACCACAAGCCGATCCTGCGCGCCGAGGACCGCGACCTGCTGGACCTGCTTTCGGCACATGCCGCCTCGGCGCTGTTCGCGGCACGGCTGTTCGCCACCAAGGACCGCAAGCTGCGCACCCTGGAAAGTCTGGTCAAGCTGGCGCGCGGAGAGTGAAGGACCGGGAGCCGGCGACGACCCCGGCCGCCGCGCCAACGGCACTAGGTTAAGGGAATGGCCATCTCCGGAAGCCTCAAGGATGTTTCCGTCGCCGACGTGATGCAGTTCATTCACCTCGGACGGCGCACCGGCACCCTGCTGCTGACGCGGGGCGCGCAGCGCGCGATGATCGGCTTTCACGGCGGCCGGCTGGTGTCCGCGCAGGCGCCGCGCACTCCCAAGCTGGGCGACCTGCTGATCTCCTCGGGGCTGCTCGACCGGGCGAACCTCGAGCTGGCGGTCCAGACCCAGGCGCTCGAACGCGAGCGGCGCTCGCTCGGGCAGGTGCTGGTGGGCTCCGGGGCGATCGATGCGGAGGGCCTGCGCCAGGTCATCGCGCAGCAGATCGAGCAGGCGGTGTCGGAGGTGATGGTGTGGGACGCCGGCACCTTCGAGTTCGCCATCGACGACCTGCGGCCGATCGACGACATCGCGCTCTACCCGAGCGACGTGCTGCCGGATGCCGACCTCAACACCCAGATGGTGCTGCTCGAGGCGGCCAGGATCTTCGACGAGCGCAACCGCGGCCGCGGCGAGCCGCCGCCGGCCGAAGGGGCGCCCCCGTTCCCGCCCCTCTCCGCCGTTGCCCCCGTCTCCCCCCTTTCCCCCGGTGCCCCCGTTGCGACATCGCCGGCGTCCCCGGGCGCCGCGGCAGCGGGGGCTGGCGGCTTCGCGGCGCCGGCCGCGGCGCTGACGGCGGCTGCCGCGGCTGCCGTGGAGAGGCGCCGCGCCGGGCTGACGCGCAGCACCGGCGCGCACCACGCCGCGGCATCCGTGACGGCGCCGGCGGAGAGGTACCCGGACGGCGACGAGACCCACCCGGCGCTGGGGCCGATGCTGGCGGTGGCTGCGCCGGCGGCGGCCGGGGCCCATGCGGCTGGCCTGCTGCTGCTCGATCCCCGGCCGGAGACCGCGCACCGGCGCTGGGAGATGCCCAAGCACGCGGCGGAGCGTCTGCATCTGCAGCTCGTCTCGGGCGACGCCGTCTTCGCCGAGAAGCTGGGCGAGGCGCTCCACCACGAGGTCGCCGGGATCGAAGCGCTGGGCATCGACCAGGCGGGCGCCGCGGCGCCGGGAGAGCCGCCCCCCATCGTGGTGGTGGACCTGCGGCAGGGAGGGGTGTCCCTCGAGCAGGCGGCAGCCCTTCGCCGCGCCCGGCCGCGGGCCTCGATCATCGCGCTCGTGGACCCCGGCGTATCGGTGGCGAAGGTCTACGCGGCGGGGGTCCTGACGGCGCTGCCGGCAGACGTCGAGGCGGTGGCCGCCTGCGTCGAGAACCTCATCGAGAGCCGTGACGACCTGATCCGGGGCGGCCCCGGGATCGTGCCGGCGGGGAGCGCGCAATCCGGCGTGGCACGCCTGCGGCGGGTGTTCGGCGACCTGCGGTCGGGGCTGATCTCGGCGACCGTGGCCCTCAACCTGATGCACATCATCTCGGAGTCCGTGGAGCGCGCGGTGCTGTTCCTGGTCAAGCGCGACCAGCTGGTGGCGCTCGGCGCCTTCGGCGCGGACAACCTTGGGCGGCCGCTGGCCGAGCTGACGCGCGGCATCAAGCTGTCGACCCAGTCGGAGAGCGTCTTCGCCCGCAGCCTCTTGCTGGGCGAGGTGCAGTCGGTGAGCTTCGAGGAGGCGGGCCTGCCGGAGCCGTTCGGCTCGCTGGTGGGCCGCTCGCGCACCGGGCAGGTGGTGGTGTTCCCGGTGCTCGGGGCCCAGCGGGTGATCTCGGTGATCTACACCGACAACGGCGAGCGCGACCAGCCGATCGAGGACATCGACATCCTCGAGCTGGCGACGGCGCAGGTCGGGATGGCCTTCGAGAACGAGCTCCTGCGGCGGCAGATCTCGCAGAACCGGGAAGAATAACCTACGAGGGCACCCCCCCGGTCCTGGTGGGGCCACGGACTCCCCGGATGGCGACCTAACGGCTCGCTGAGGGGTGTGCCGAGAATGGGGGGCTTGCCTCGCCGCTTAGAGTCGCCATCCGGGGAGCCCGTGGCCCTGTGACCTCCCCCCTCTCCGGCGGTCTTGCTCTCCGGCGATCGATTTCTTATACGGGAGTTGGGCGAGCTTATTGCGGCGCTCGGAAGGGGTCGTAGGGTACTGGGTTGAAGCCGGCTGGGGGATCGAAAGTCACGTCCAGGAGCTGCTTGGATTCGGCCTGGACGACTTCTTCGTGGGATTTGAAGGCTGCGCCGCCGACGCTTACCGTGGTTTCTTGGTACACCGGGAAACCGTCCAGCCCGCCGATCTTGCTCGACCAGTCGGCGGAGCTCACCTGCAGCGAGGCCAGGACGCCTGACATCTTGTTGTAGGCGGCGTAGAGGTCAAGGTCCTTGGTCAGCCACATCTGGGTGGAGACCCGCAGGCCCTGGGCATTGCTGAGCTCGACGTCGACACGGTGGGCGGTCCAGTTGCGGACCTTCCTGGTCTCGGTCGAGGGTTTGATCGACGACTTGAGCTGGTTCTTGGCGACGAACTGCTGGAACTGCTCGCGGTCGCCGCTGGGGACCAGCTTCGCCCAATCGACCGGCAGGTCCACCACGCTGTAGGTCCGGTCGGTGTGGTTGACGAGATAGAGCTTCTTGCGGTCGAGCCTGACGATGGCCGACAGCGGCCCCTCGTCGCGCCGCATCTTCTCGGCGGTGAGCCAGATCTTGACCTCGGAGTCGCGCGGCTCCTGCGCGCGGTCGCCGACCTTGAATGCGTCGGTGTGGCCCTTGACCGTGAGGACGAGGTCGGCGCCGGCCCTGGCGGCGAAAGCGCCGGCCAGGACTGCGGCGAGCGGCAGGGCGAGGAGCAGGGCGGCGGGCGAAGCGGCGTGGCGGCGAAGCATACGGCCGGCAGCTTACGCGCCTGACCCGGGCTTGGCAAGGCAGGCTTCGCCGTCGTCCGCCGTCATTTTTCGTCGTCACCGCAGCCGTCATCGCCGTCACGGAGTGGCCCCGCCGCGGCTTTTGGAGCAGAATCAGCGCAGGTTTGCACAGCGCCGGGGGTTCCAGGTCCACGCGCGGGGCCGGCTTCAGGGCCCCGGCGCTCGGAGGATGCATGAAAGCAGCGAGCTCGACGACGACCTGGACGCTCACGATCTTGACTTCCGTCGCGCTGGCCGGCGGCCTGGCCTGGGGCCGGCAGGGCGCGGCGGCCGAGCACGAGCGGCACCGGTCGTCGCTGCGTCTGCCATGGAAGGAGGCGGGCCTCACCGAGCGCCAGGCGGCCGCCCATCTGCTCAACCGCTTCGCCTTCGGGCCGCGGCCGGGTGAGATCGACCAGATCGTCGCCACCGGGCTGGACCGCTGGTGCGAGCGCCAGCTCGCCGCCGATCTGCCGGACCCCAACCTGGAGGCGCGGCTGCGTGACATGCCGGCCCTGGCCATGTCGCAGGCCGACATGGTGCGCACCTACCGGAACCCGGGGCAGGTCCTGGCGGAGGCGGAGAGGGCAGGGATCATCGACAAGAACGAGCTGGCCGCCGCCAAGGGCGACCAGGGGCTGATGCGGCTCTATGCCGCCGGCAATTTCGACGGCAACGGCCGGGGTGGCCCCGGCAACCCGAACGCGAACGGCCCAGGCTATGCGAACGGCGCCGGCAACCCGAACGGTGCCGGCAACGCGAACGGCCCTGGCAACCCGAACGGCAACGGCAACGCGAACGGTGGCGGCAACCCGAACGGCAACGGCAGGAACCCGGGCCGCGCGGCGAACGGCGATCGCGCCGCGGCCGCCGCCGGGGCCGGCGTCGCCGCGGATGCGGAGGTCGTTCGGCCGGAGCTGCGCGCCAAGCTGCTCGCGTTCGCGCGCGAGCGCGGCTATCGCCCCGAGCACGAGCTGCAGGACCAGCTCCTGGCGCAGAAGCTGTTCCGCGCGGCGGAATCCCAGGACCAGCTGCGGGAAGTGATGACCGACTTCTGGTACAACCACTTCAACGTCTCGGCGACCAACGGCAGGGCGCGTCCCTACCTGCTCTCGTTCGAGCGCGACGCCATCCGGCCCAACGCGCTGGGCAGCGTGCGCGGACTGCTCGAGGCCACCGCGCGCCATCCGGCGATGCTGTTCTACCTCGACAACGCGGAGTCGACGGCGGCGGCCAACGCGCCGACCCTGCTCGGCGACGAGATGCAGGCGATGCACGCCTGGCGCCCGCCGTTCCGCGGGCCCGGCGGCAACCCCCGCCCGCCCGCCGCCAAGGGTCCCCAGAAGAGCCAGGGCCTCAACGAGAATTACGCTCGCGAGCTGCTGGAGCTGCACACGCTGGGCGTCGACGGCGGCTACACGCAGCAGGACGTCATCGAGGTGGCGCGCGCCTTCACCGGTTGGACCGTGCTGCCGGCGGGCCCGGCCCGCGAGGGGGTCGAGAGGCGGCTCGACAAGGCGCGGCGGTTCGGCGGCCTGGGCTTCCAGGTGGATGGGGACTTCCTGTTCCGCGCCGACATGCACGACTCGGCCGCCAAGACGATCCTCGGCCGGCAGCTGCCGGCGGGTCGCGGCATCGAGGATGGCGAGCAGGTGCTGGACATGCTGGCCAGCCACCCCTCGACCGCCCGCCACCTGGCGACGCAGCTGGCGGTGCGCTTCGTTTCCGACAAGCCGCCGCAAGCCCTCGTCGAGCGCCTGGTCTCCACCTACGAGCGCTCGCGCGGCGACGTGCGCGCGCTGCTGCGCACGCTGGTGCAATCGCCGGAGTTCTGGAGCCGCGAAGCGGTGGGCGCCAAGGTGAAATCGCCGCTCGAGCTGGCGGTCTCGGCGGTGCGCGAGACCGGGGCGCACATCGAGGATCCGCGGCCGCTCCTCAACTGGATCACGCGGATGGGCGAGCCGCTCTATGCCTACCAGGCGCCGACCGGCTACCCGGACCGCGCCGACGCCTGGGTGAACACCGGCTCGCTGCTCAACCGGATGAACTTCGGGCTGCAGTTCGCGTCGCAGCGGATCCCCGGCCTCGACATGGACCTGCCGTCGCTGCACGACGGCGTCGAGCCGGAGTCGCGGGAGGCGGCGCTGCAGACCTATGCCGCGCTGCTGCTGCCGGGACGCGACCTGGCGGCGACCATCCGGCTGCTGACGCCGATGGTGAGCGATCCCAGCGTCGTGCACCGCGTCGACGAGGCGGCGCCCAGGGAGAGCCCCGAGACGGCGCAGGCGGCGCGCGCCGCTGCCGATGACATGGCCGGTGGCGGCTCGGCCGGTGGCGGCGCGGCTGGCGCGGGTGGCGCGGCTGGCGCGGGTGGCGGCGCGGGCCGGGCCTGGGCCGCCAACGACGCCGGGGGCGGCGGGACGGCCGGAAACCGTCCGGCGGTGGATGCCGCGGCGGGGGGCTGGCGCCGGCGGCAGGGCGAGGCGGCGCGGCGGCCGCAGCCCCCGCACCCGCCGACCGCGATCGAACAAGTGGTGGGGGTGGTCCTCGGATCGCCCGAGTTCCAGCGCCGTTGAAGCACGTGGAACGAAACTGTTGGCCGAAGCGAAGGGGAGGGGGCGTTCCCTACTGGCACCAGTTTCAAGGCTCGAAGTCTCGCAGGCGATGGCAACTAGATAGGAGCACGAAGGAAATGTTGACGCGAAGAATCTTCCTCAAGGCCGGCGGCATGGCCCTGGTCACCATCGGCGCCGGACCGGCCTTTCTCAACCGCGCGGCGCTCGCCGCGGCGGCGCCCGGACCGCACATGCGCCGCAAGGTGCTGGTGACCATCTTCCAGCGCGGCGCCATGGACGGCATGATGGCCGTGACGCCGCTCGACGAGACGACGCTCAGGCAGCTGCGGCCGCGGCTGGCGATGAGCGCCGCCCGCGCCGCCGGCGACAATGCGCTTGCCGACCTGGGCGTCGGCTTCGGGCTGCACCCGGGATTCTCGGCCCTGCTGCCCTTCTGGCAGGAGAAGCGGCTGGCGATCGTCCACGCGGTCGGCTCGCCCGACCCGACGCGGTCGCACTTCGATGCCCAGGACTACATGGAAACGGGGACGCCCGGCCGCAAGGGCACGCCGTCGGGCTGGCTGAACCGGGCGGTGGGCCTGCTGGGGCACGACCGCACGCCGTTCCGGGCGGTGGCGATGACGCCGTCGCTGCCGCGCTCGCTCTACGGCGACGAGCCGGCGGTGGCGGTCACCAACCTCGCCGACTTCCGGGTCAGGCTGCCCGGCGCCGACCAGGTGGCGGCGGCGGCGGGCCAGGGCTTCGAAACGCTCTACGAGCGGGCCTCGCAGAGCCTGCTGCGGACGACCGGCACCGAGACGTTCGAGGCCATCGACGTGCTGTCGGCCACCGACATCGCGCACTATCAGCCGGCCAACGGCGCCGTCTATCCGAAGGGCCCGCTGGGCGATGCGCTGCGGCAGATCGCGCTGCTGATCAAGTCGGACGTCGGCCTCGAGGTGGCGTTCGCCGAGTCGAGCGGCTGGGACACCCACGTGCAGCAGGGCACCGTCAACGGCACTTTCTTCCGCCGCGCGCAGGACCTGGCGCAGTCGATCAGCGCTTTCTGGACCGACCTCGGCCCGCGGCAGGACGACGTGCTGCTGACCACCATGACCGAGTTCGGCCGCACGGCGCGCGAGAACGGCTCCGGCGGCACCGATCACGGCCACGGCTCGTGCCTGTTCGTGCTCGGCAACCGCGTCGCCGGCGGGCAGGTGCACGGCCACCTTCCCGGCATCCACCCCGACGCGCTCTACGAAGGGCGCGACCTGCCGGTGACCACCGACTTCCGGGCGGTGTTCTGCGAGCTGGCCGGCAAGCACCTCGGCATCAAGGACGACGGCGCGCTCTTCCCCGGCTGGACCGACCGGCGGCTGCCGATCCTCCGCGCCTGAGCGCCGCGCATTCGGTCCTCGCAACGGACTCTGCTGCCGCGGGCCGCCCGTGCTGGATGCGCACGGCTGGCCCGTTTTTCCGTCAAGCACAATCGAGGGGTTTATACTCGCGCCATGACCGTGGAGTACCTCGAGGAACCCCCGTTGATGACGCCGCCGACCGGCCTGGGCCCGTACCGGGTCAGGGACTACGACGGGCTGCCGGACGAACCGCGGTGCGAGCTGCTGTACGGCAGGCTCTACCTGATGTCCAGCCCCACGCCACTGCACCAGGTGGTCGCCTTGCAGATCTGGCGACACCTCGACGACATCGCACAGGCCGCCGGGGGCAACGCCTTCGGCGCGCCGCTCGACGTCGAGCTGGCCGATCATTCGGTCGTGCAACCGGATGTCATCTATCTCTCGCCCGGCCGCCGGGAGCTCGCGCGGCACCGCATCGTCGGCGCCCCCGACCTCCTGGTCGAGGTGCTGTCGCCTGGCTCCATGGGCCGTGACTGGCGCGTCAAGCTGATGCTCTACGCCGAGTCGGGCATCCGCGAGTACTGGATCATCGATCCCAAGACGCGGTTGATCGAGTTCCTGGTCAACGAGGGAGGCCGGTTCATGATCGCCATGCCGGCAGGGGCGAAGTACCGATCTCAGGGCCTCCCCGAAGTCCATCTCGACGTGGCCGAGCTGTGGCGCCAGGTCGACTCCCGGCTGCCCGGTACTGCCTGAGCAACCCCGCCGTCCTTCTCCGTCCATCCGCCCCCGGCGTCATAGCCCGGCGCTGCTGTCGGCCCCCCTCGCTCCCGTCGGCTCTTTTCTCACTCGCGGCTCGAGACATCCTTCTTCTTGTCCGGCTTCTTGTCCGGAGAGAGGGTGCTTGACAGTAAACTACCGGGGTAGTACTATCTCGGTAGTGGAGGTGACGACGATGTCGGCTGAAACCATCGGAACCATCGAACCCGAGCCCGACGCCGAGCTGGAGACGGGTGGCGTGCGACTCGGCAAGCTGCAGCTGGCGATCATGCGCGTGCTGTGGCGGCGCGGCGAGGCGGCGGTCACCGAGGTCCACGAGGACCTCGAGGCCGAGCGCGACCTGGCGCCCACCACGGTGGCGACCATGCTCGCCAAGCTCGAGCGCAAGGGGGTCGTCGCTCACCGCACCGAGGGGCGCCGCTTCATCTACCGGCCGCTGGTCGATGAAGAACGGGTGCGGCGTTCGATGGTGGACGAGCTGACCACGCAGCTGTTCCACGGCGACGTGACGGCGCTCGTCAACCACCTGCTGTCGGAACACTCGATCGAGGCGAGCGAGCTGGCCGAGCTGCGCTCCCTGATCAGGGCGCGCGAGCGCGGGCTGGGGGGGCGCCAGGACAGCGGTGCCGGGACGCCGGCGCGGCGCGAGGAGAAAGAGTGATGCTTCAGCCTCTTCAGTCTCTGACGACCACCAGGGCTGCCGGCCAGGCGCTCGCCTGGCTGCTCACCTACGCGGTTCACAGCACCCTGCTCCTGGCCATGGCCTGGGGCGTCACGCGTCGGATGGGCGGGCGCCGGCTGCGCTTGCAGGAGGCCCTCTGGCGGTGCGCGCTGGCGGGAGCGCTGGTGACCGCCTCGGCGCAGCTCGCCCTCGCCAACCTCGGCCTCCTGCCGGCCGCCGGTCGCTGGGCCATTGTCCTGCCCGATGCTCCAGCGGTCTCGGTGAAGGAGGCGTCGCCGGGTTCCGGCGCCGCCGGGTCTGCTGCCAAGGCCCTGGGCCTGCCCGGTGGCCCTGGTTTCGGTGCCACTGGCTCTGCCGCCAAGGCGCCGGGTGCGCTCGGTGCGCCAGGCAGCTCTGTGGTGGGTCACGGGGGGAGCTCGGCCATGAGGCAAGCGGCGGATCGAGCGGCAGCCGGCCAGGGAGCCGGCCTCGCCGGATCACGGCCGCGAGCGACGCGAGACCGATCGGGGCAGCCGGCGTTGCGAGCGTCCGGCGGGTTGGTCGCCGCCAAGTGGGCACTGCCGGCGGCAGGCGTCTCTCGCTCGGCCGAGCCCGCCTGGCTGCCGCGGCTCGAGCCGTGGTTGCTGGGCGCCTGGCTGCTCGGCGCGCTGGTGCTCACCCTTGGAACCGTCCGCTCCTACCTGTCGCTGCGGCGCCGGCTGCGCTACCGCCCCCAGGTCGTGGGCGGCGGCGTGCTCGCCCGGCTCGCCCTCCTGGTGCATGGTTCGGGCGTCTCGCGCCGCGTGCGGCTGACCTGCACCTGGCGGCTGCGGGTGCCGGTCGCCCTGGGTTTGCGGGAGGCGGAGGTATGCGTGCCGCCGCGCGTCCTCTTCCAGCTCGACGACGAGCAGCAGGACGCCCTGCTGGCGCACGAGCTGGCCCACCTGGTGCGGCGCGATCCGATCTGGCTCCCGCTCACCCAGCTGATGGCCGGGGTCTTCTTCTTCCAGCCGCTCAACTGGGTTGCCCGGCGCCGGCTGCGCGAGCTCTCGGAGCTGCTCTGCGACGAATGGGCCGTGTCCCGCACCGGCCGGCCGCTCTCGCTGGCTGCCTGCCTGGCCGAGGTCGCCGCCTGGTCGCTGTCCGCACTGGGCGCGAACGCCGGGCCGCGCCGGCCCGCCAGCCTGCCGGTCCCGGGCATGGCCGACCGGCCCTCGCAGCTGGCCCACCGCATCCGCCGCCTGCTGGATGGCGGGTCTCCGGATGGGCGGGGGCCGGATGGCAGGCGGCTCGCCCTCGTCCTGGGGTCGGTGCTGCTGGCGGTGACCCTGGCGGCGCCCGGCATCCATGCCGGCTCGTCTGCCGCCGCCCCGGCCTCTGCTCGTGCTGGCGGTGGCGCCCCGGCCGTCACGTCTATGGCGACCGCCGGTGCCGGCGTTCGCCAGGGAATCGCCCCGTCCGTCACGGCTGACGCGATGGTCGTCGCCGCCATGGCCATGACCCCGGCCCTCGAACAGCGAGCGGCGGCGGCTGGAACGGCCCCCTACGCAGACACTGGTTACGCAGCTTACGGCTACGTGGATCAGGGAGGTGAATCTGCTGCCAGCGGCCCAGCGGAGGCACCCTCTTCCGGCTCGACACCGGCGGCGCCACCCACCTCACCCGGCGGAGCAGCATCGCCCGAGTCTGGAGCGTCCGCGGACGCCGCGGCGCCCCCCGAGCGGGATGCCGAGCAGAGGCGGCTGGTGGCGGCGGCTGGCCGGCTCGAGCAGCTCGACAAGCTCAGCAACCTTTCGCAGGAGCAGCTCGCGGCCATCACCGCCGCAGTCGAGCGCATCACGCGAGAGATCGACGGCAGGCTGGGCGCCGAGCTCGAGCACCTGAAGCACCTGTCGTCCGTCCACGGCACCGGGCCGCACCGGGAGGATCTACCGGCCGCGGAGCTTGCCGAGCTGGACGCCGAGCTGGCGGGAGTGACCGCCCGGCTGCATCCCTCGGCCAAGGAGATGGCGGAGCTCGACGCTCGGCTGCGTCAGCTCGACACCCAGCTGCCGCATCTCTCCGCCGAAGAGATGAAGCGCTTCCAGGCCGAGGCGAAGCGTGCCTTCGAGAAGATGCCCAAGGCAGGTCTCAGCCAGGCCGAGATCGACCGCTTGCACGCCGAGATGAGCCGTGCTCTCGAGCAGATGCCCAAGTCCGGCCTGAGCCACGAGGACATCGAGCATCTCCGTGCCGACGTCGAGCGCGTCGCCAAGGAGAGCGCCGCCGCTTGGTCTCACGGCCTCTCGCCGGCCGAGCGCGAGAAGCTGGTGGCCGATGCCCGCCGCCTGGCCGAGGGCGTGCGTCCCGACCAGGCCCAGCTCGAAGCCCTTCGCGCCCTGCAGCACGAGCACGAAGAGTTGAGCCGTCTCCTCGCCGACCAGAGGGCCGAGATCGAGGCGGCGCGCCGCGAGATCCTGCAGCAGACCGAAGCCCTGCGCGACCAGTCCCGCCGTCTGACGGAATCCCACCGTCTGCACTCCAAGGCCAAGCCCGACCGGCACTCGCCCCCGGCCGCACCCCCTGCTCCGCCTGCGTCCCCTGCCCCTGCCCCGGCCGCGCCGCCTGCGCCCCGTGTCTCAGCCGCGCCCCCTGTCCCGGCCGCGCCCCCGGCGCCCATCGGTCCCCCCGCGGCCGCGCCGCCGGCCGCCGCACCGCCATCGCCGCCGCCCGCCTGATCGTGCCTTATGCCGGGGCTGCCGCGCGCGCAGCCCCGCTTTCCTCGTGGTCGGCTACAATGCCGTCGGAAGCGCTAGGGGGCTGGTGCCTCTTGCGGTCTTCAAAACCGTTGTCGCGAGCCGTCGCGGCCCGCGAGGTGGGTTCGATTCCCATGCGCTTCCGCCAATAAACAAGATCAGGTCAGTAGCTTAGAGCGGTACCCCTCCTGGCGTTAGCGCAGGGCCCTCCCAGTCTGCAAACTCCAAGGGCGGCGAGCTATGGGCAGGTGCTGAAGGCGGCGGTGTCCTGAATCGGCTGGAAGGCCTTTCCCTGGGGGTTGGTGTAGGTCTTCTGCCTTCCCGTTTCCGTGTCGGTCACGGTGATCGTCGTCTGCACGTTGGTGAGGCCGCCGGCAAAGACCCAATACTTGCTGTTGAGGCCGCAGCCGCTCAATACCTTGATCACCATCTCCACGTTGCTGCTGCTGAAGAACCAGAAGTAGCCGGTGTCGCCGGTCACCGCCACCGGCGTACCGGTTCCCGTCTTGCCGTCGGGAGTCTGCCAGCTGACGTCGACCTTGAAGCGGTCGTTGTTGAGCAGCAGAGAGGAGCCGGAGACCGAGTCGGGCGCCGCCGCGGCGCTCGCCCCCACCGCCGGGTTCGGCTGGCCCGCGCCCGCGTTGCAGGTGGCGAAGGCGGTGGTGTCCTGGATGGGCTGGAACGCCGCGCCCTGCGGGTTCTTGTAGGTCTTGATGGCACCGGTCTGGCTGTCGCGGACGCTGATCACCGTCTGCACGTTGGTGAGACCGCCGGCGAACACCCAAAAGGCGTTGTCGAGGGAGCAGCCGTCGATGATCTTGATCACCGCCTCGACGTTGCCGGGATCGAAGAAGTAAAGGTAGCCGGTGTCGGGGGTCAGCTGTACTGCCTGCGCGGTGCCGGACGCCGTCGTGGTTGTCCAGCTCGCGGACACCTGGAAGCGGCCCTGGTTCAGGCACAGAGCCTGGGCACCCGCTACGCAGGCGCCACCGGCGGGCGTGTAATCCCAGATGCCCTTGCCGTACGTTCCGAAGCGGACCACATTCAGGGCTGGGACGCCCTCGACGGACCAGTAGCCCTGGATCGGCGCGTCGCCGGACACTATGCTCTTCCACGTCGCCGAGGCCGCATCGAAAACAAACGGTCCGGCGTCCGCGACAGCGTACAGGTTCTGCTTGACCGGATCGTCGAAGGCCAGACCCAGCACCAGGGTGCTGGGCAGGCCGGTCGCCATCGCCTGCCAGGTCACGCCGCCGTCCGTGGTCTTGTAGACGGCTGGCCCGCTGTAGCCGCTGCCCCCCACGTAACAGGTGGCCGCCGAGGTCGTCGATGCCAGCAGCGCCGTGCCATAGAAGTAATGCGCGTAGGGGCCCTGCGACGCCGATTCCGTCCAGGTCGCACCCTGGTCACGCGAGTACCACAACCGGCCTAGCGCCGACGCCGCGTACCAGTAGCTCGAATCGACCTTGGAAATCGCCAGCGCCGTCAGGTAGTCGCCCTGGCCCCCGGAGAAGTTCTGCGCGAATGCGGTCGACTGCCAGGTGAAGCCGCTCGAGTAGAGGCGAAACAGCGGATCGCCAGTCAGGTAGACAGCGGTGGCGTCCGCCGGGTCGGCGAGGAGGTTGGGCATCCAGGAGCGGTTCCTGGCGGCAGGGAACTGGGCTGCCGTGACGGTCTGAGGTGGCGACTCATGGTCGAGCACCGCCACGAATCCGGGATACGCCGCGTACAGCATGTTGTGGTCGCCGTTGGTCGAGGTCAGATGGCCGTAGTCGCCGGCGATGATCTGGTCGAAGGCCATGGTGCCGCCCTGCACCGGCGTCGACTGCTGGATGCCCTGATCCTGCGTGCCGGCGGCGATCAGATTCGGGTCGTTCTTGCTGGTCAGCGTGCTGTAGTACTCCGCGTTGATCATCCCGACCTGGGTCATGTTGGTGAATGTGGCCCCCAGGTCCGTGGACATGAAAGTGCCGCCGTCGGTGTTGGCGAAGATCGTCTCGGTGCCTTGGTACATCGCACAATCGAGGCCCCGCAGGTCGGCGTGCAGCTTATGGGCAGGGTCGCCGTAGTACTCGCTCCAGTCGTTGACCACCTTGAACGAGAGCCCACCATTGGTGGAGCGGGCGGTGTTGACGCCGCCCAGCAGGACCACGTTGGGATTCGAGATCGAGGCGGTGACCGCGCCTTGCGAGAGGAAGAAGTCTTGGAGGGTGCCCCCATTCTTCCAGGTCGCCCCGCCATCGGTCGACACCCACAGGTTGGTCGGCGGGCCCAGCGTCCCGTTGCTAACCAGGGCATAGAACGTCGGCGCCCCTGCCTCGGACCCGGCCAAGCGCAAGTTGGTAGGCGGAGGGTTGGAGCTTGCGAGCCCCCCGATCGTAGTGAACGTGGCGCCGTGATCGGAGGAGAACTTGAAGCCGGTGTCGGTGAGCAGGTACAGCGGCCCCGCCTTGACCCGGTCGATCCACATGTCGGGTGCTGCGGTGTAGTTGTCACTGACCATGGACACGAAATCGAGCCCGCCGTCGTCGGAACGCAAGAGCGTGTAAGTAGCGCTCGGCGTGCAGGAAGGAGCCGTGGCCAGCAGGTAGACGGTACGCGAGGCGCCCGCTTCCCGCAGGATGCGCGTGATCAAGAAGCCGCAAGGCGAATTCGGCAGGCCGTTGGGCGTTTGCCACGACACTCCCCGATCGCTGGAAACCCACACCTCGGAGTCGCCGCTCGCGACCGCGACCCAGGTCTCGGGCGGTCCCGGCACCGCCACGAGCTGCTTCACCCCCGTGCCGATGAGGTTGGCGCGCTGGGTCCAGCTGTTCGCTCCAGGCGTGCCCGAGAACAGGCCGCCGCCCTCGTCGCCGCTGCCGACGAGCAGCATGTTGCCGTCGCCGGCGATTGCCGTCGCCCAGGTCCGCCCGGTCTGCGTGGTGGGGCCGCGTTGCGTCCAGAAGACACCCTTCGCGGGTGCGCTCGACGGGCCCGTGGCCGCGATCTCCATCAGCCGCGCCGCGCTGCGCTGGCGATTCTCGCGCTCGATCGCTCGCCAATCCACCCCGGGCGCGGCGCGGTGCATGCTCTCGATCCACGCCTGGCGCTGGCGGCCGAAATCGTCCTCGCCCTCCTTGGGTGGCGGTGGGCCCTGGGTCGCCAGCTTGGGGCGTGCGCCGGCGCAAGCGGTGGCCGAAAGCAGCAGTGCAGCCAGGAACGTTGGCCAACGAAGCCGTGTCACCATTGGAACCTCGCCGCGGGATCTCACTCGAGGCGCTCGAGTCCGGCCACCGCACACGACCGAGTGCCTCGCATCGCCCCCTGATAGGGACAGGTTGCACTTTCCGCCATGACCCCGCCTTCCTGGATTCAAATTCTAGCCTCTCTACCTATAGCTACTTTAGAGAACAGTGTCAAACTCATCGCAGCACCGCAATCCCCAGCGCCATTTCCAAGCGCCGGCCGCGTCTTCGAAGTCGGCGGTCAGGTGGAACGGATCCAGGGAAGCGGTCTGGCGGTGGGTTTCTTCTTGCTCCCGGAGGGCCTGTGCAGGGAGGACCACTAAACCGCGGCGGCTGAGACGCCGGGCTCGCGGACTCAGGCCCCCAGGCCCGGACATCTGGCAGCTGGACTCGCAACCGCGCCGCGAGGATCGGTCAGAACTTCAGGTAATTGAAGTTGCCGACGTAGCCGCTCGCTCCGTTGCTGTCGAAGACCAGCCGCAGCACCTGCCATCCGGCGTCCAGGCTGACGCTCTTGGTGATCGTCTGCCAGGTGTCCCAGCCATTGGTGTTCGGCACCGTCATCGATCCGGTCTTGTTGACGCCGTTGAGCTCGACGTGGAAGGTACCGCCCAACCCCGCCGAGGCCACCCGCACCTGCAGCGTGTAATTGCCCGCCGTGGGCACGGCGACCGTATACAGGAGCCACTCGCCGGCGTGAGTCCAGCCTACGGTGTAGCAACTGGTGCCATCGGTACAGGTCCCAATATCGACGCCCTCGCTCGGGCGATACTGGCCGCCCAGGTTCGCCGGTTCGGTGTCGTGATAGGCGTTGCCTTCGCCGCCGGTGTCGAAGTCCTCCGCCTGGATGGTGCCGGGGATCGGGGACGGGCTGCCATGGTAGGGACCGTGTGCGCCGCCGCAGGTGATCCATCTCGGAGGCCAGGTGAGGTTGGTCTGGGTGCCCGCCAGCGTGGCGCGGATGAGATGAGGCTGACCGTCCAACAGCGAGGTCGGCACGGCGTAGGTGAAAGCGTGATCGCCGTTACCGATCCCGCCATTGAGCAGGTCCTGGCGGAACTGGTCAGCCGGCACGCGCGCGGCCAGCAGCGAGGCGCCGTTGTACAGGTCGACTGTCGTGAGGGCCCAGGATACTCTCGGCGGTGCGCCGCTCCTTGGTGGCAACCGCCATCGCTCCGGGGCGACAGCCAGGCCGCCACCCCGCTACAATGAGCCCAGGAGGGCGCCAACGTGGAAGGGAAGACCTCTCTCACCATTGATGAGCTTTACGAGCAGCAGGTCCGTGCGCGTCCACTGCGAGAGCGTCTGCGGCTTGCTCAGCGCATCCTTGCCGAAGCCGCGGACGCCACACCGGAGGACCGTGGGGGCCGGCGCAGCCTGCTCGAGCTGGAAGGCCTGGGTGCTGAGCTCTGGGGCTCTGTGGATGCGCAAGCCTACGTCGAGCAGCTGCGGCATGAATGGGACGGCGGTCGTTGAACCTCGAGGCCTTCTCGAATGTCGCCAAGCTGGGCATCGATACGGCGCCGCTGATCTACCTGGTCGAGCGGCACGCCACCTTCGGCCCTCTCGTCCGAGCTCTGATTGAGCGCGCAGAGAGCGGCGCCCTTGAGCTCATCACCTCAACGCTGACGCTCACCGAGGTGCTGAGCCTGCCGCTCGAGCAGAACGCCGAGACCACGGTCAGCGCCTATCGGTCGATTCTCCTCCAGAGCCCGTACCTTCACCTGCGGCCCATCGACGTCGAGGTGGCCGAGCGCGCGGCATATCTTCGCGCCCTCTACCGATTGAAGACCCCGGATGCTCTGCAAATCGCGATTGCCTGCCAAGGTGGCTGCGACTCGGCGACCAGCTCGCAGCGGTCGTCGCCAGGAGCGCTCAGTCGTCCGCCGGGGCGCCGTCCTTGATGACGAATCTCGCATCGAGACGAGCCACCTCGGAGGCCAGGCCGGCCAGCTTGACCGAGGCCAGGACCTCCTCGAAGTCCTTGTAGGCCGCTGGCGCCTCGTCGATCGGATAGACCCTGGTGTTGGTCAGGATGTCGCGCTCGGCGAAGGAGCGGTCGACCGCCGCCTGATCCAGCTGGCGGGTTGCCTGCCTCCTGCCCAGCGTACGGCCGGCGCCGTGGTTGACGCTGAAGCATGCGGTCGCCGCGCCCGGTCCGGCGACCATCACCGCGGACCCCGCCTGGGGATTGCCCGGCAAGAGGATCGGGTGGCCGGTGTCCGCGAAGGGTGTGCCCGCCAGATCCGGATGCCCGGCCGGGAAGGCGCGGGTGGCGCCCTTGCGGTGCACCCACACGGGCTTGCCGTCGAGCTGCTCACGGCGGGCGATGTTGTGGCTGATGAAATAGATCAGCCGGCCCGTCACCCCGGGGAAGACCGCCGCGAACGACTCGAGCACCAGGGCATTGATCAGGAGATGATTGACGGTCGCGAAGTTGGCGCCGAGCGCCATGTCGTCGAGATAGCTGTCCGCCTCGGGCGTGCCCAGCGGCGCATACACCAGGTGCGGGTCGCCGGCCGGCAGCGGCAGCCGCCAGCGCTCGAAATGATCGCGCATCTCCCGGAACTGCCGCTGCGCCAGGTCGTGGCCGAAGCCGCGCGAGCCGCAGTGCGAAAGAAAGGCGACATGCCCATCGCGCAGCCCGAAGGCCGACGCGGCACGCTCGGCGCCCTTCCCGGCCGCGGCGGCGCCGTCGCCGCCCGGGCCGACGTGCACCACCTCGCATTCGCCGAAGTGGTTGCCGCCGCCATACGACCCAAGCTGGCCGATCTTGTCGGCGAAGGTTTCGAAACGGCCGCCGGCGCGCAGCTCGGCCAGCCGAGCGCGCAAGGCATCGGCGGTGCCGTCATGGCCTTGGTGGTGCCAGTCCTCGCAGCGTGCCGGCCAGTCCTCGGGGATGCCGAGGGCGGCGCAGATCCGGGCGGTCGCCCCTTCGGTCACCGCCTCCTCGCCCAGCACTGCCGCGACGCGCCGCGACTGGCGCACGCTGCGCTGCCCCTTGCCGGGACCGGTCGGCACCCGCTGCCCGATCTCACGGATGAGCTGGCGGCGCACCGCCTGCTCTTCGATCGCGCCGGCCGGGAGGTCCAGCTGCAGCAGGCTCATCGAACACTTGATGTCCACGCCGACCGGGCCCGGGTAGATGTGAGTGGGCGAAACGAGCACGCAGCCGACGGGAGCGCCGTAGCCGCGATGCGCGTCCGGATTGAGCACGAGGTCGGTGACCCCGGGCGCGCCGCGGGCGTTGACCGCCTGCTGCAGGCACACCTCGTCCAGACCGTCGCGGATCGCCGCGGTGCCGATGACCCGCACCGGCGGCAGCCGGCCTGCTGACACCGGCAGGAGAGCGGTGGCCTCGCCGGTCGGGATGAGACGGTACCGCGTGTCCTCTCCGTTCCCGCCGCCCATTGTCGCCTCCTCGGCGGTACCCCCGGGCCGACCGCTGCCCGGAGCCGTTGCCTGGTGCACTAATGCCGCTTGAAGTACTGCACTGCGCGCTCGTGATCCTGGGCGGCCACGCGGGTCTTGAAGGTCCCCAGGTTCCTTCGCTTGCCGGTCTTCGGGTCCTTCTTCCGCGAGTAGAGGCGGTACTCGCCACTCTTCAGCTTGCGGATCATGGTGCGCTCTCCATCGATTCGTTCGAGGCACGACGTCATGCCTCGGCCGGGGGCCCGCTCCGGGCACGTGGCGCGTTCGCGCACGGGGTGCGCCGCCGCTCAGTCTATCCCCTCGGCCATTTCACGCATGCTACGATCGTGCCTCGTCACGACCCATGGACACGAGGAGGCGGCTATGACCTTGCTGGTGGCAGGCAGGCGCATCTCGGGCTGGTGGATGGCGGCGGCGTTCGTGCTGGGAACGGCGTCGGGAGCGTACGCGGCGAAGAAAGTGACGGTGAGCGCGGGCCTCTACGCCGGCAAGCCGCCGCAGGAGGCGGCAACGAACCTGCTCACTGCCGCAAAATCCCTGGCCGAGAAGGGGAGCTGGGAGAACATCGCCGTGGGCCGCGTCTACTACCTTGCCGGCAAGAAGGCCGAAGGGCAGGCGATTTTCGACGCCGTGACCGCGAGCAAGGGGGACCCGAGCGATTGGATCCGCGTCGGCCGCGTCTACTACGAGGCGGGGGAGTGGGACAAGGCGCGCGAGGCTTTCGAAAAGGTGCTGCAGAAGAAAGGCGACGACGAGGACTGGCTGGCGGAGATCGGCGCCTACTACGTGCTCAAAGGAGACCGCGCCCACGGCGAAGAGCTCTTCACGCGCTCCTTCCAGCGCGAGCCCAACAGCGTCTGGAACGCGCTGCGGGCGGCTGCCGCCTACCTCAAGGTGGCGCCGCCGAGCTGACCCGGCGGCGCCCGGCGCCGGCTCCGCGCCGCTCGCCGCTGGTGTCCCGTCTCATCACTGAGACGGACATTAGGATTAGGGCTTGGCCACCGCAATCGGTGGCTCCTCGGGCAGCAGCACCACCTTGGACTCGACCACCTGCTGGCGGAACGCGGCGAGGTCGGTGGCGCAGAAGCGATTGAAGTCGGCCAGGAACTTGTCGAGCTGGCCGGCAGCCTGGCGCAACGTCTCGAGCTGCGTCGGCGACGGCGGATCCCACTGCTGGCCGATGGCGGCGCCGGCGATCGTGACCTGGTCCACGATGTCGTCCGGCGCGCGAAGGCCGACGGTGTCCGGCCGGTTCCAGAGCCGCTTTTCCAGCTCGTCGAGCTGCTTGCCGAGCTTCTCGGCAGCGGCCGCCAGCGGCGATGCCGCCTCGTCTTTTTTCGCCTCACTCTTGGGGCCCTGTGCCTGGTCGGGCTTGACGGCCTGCGTGTCCCTGCCGGCGGGCCCGGCGGCCGGCGTTGCTTGCCCGGCCGCCTTCTCGCCCTGCTCGGCGGCCTTCTTGTTCTCCTCGGCGGCGTGCTTGGCCTTCGCGACCGCCGCCTCGACGTCGGCGCGGATGCGCCCGATGCGCTCGATCGCCTCGGCGGCGGCCTGCTGCAGCGCGCCGGCCCGGGAGACCGCGGCCCAGCGCTGCTGCCAGTCAGCGGGAGCATTGCTCGACCTTGGATCGGCCAGCACCTGCACCGTGGCCTTGGCCTCGTGGCCACGGAACTTGACGGTGACCGTGTAGGTCCCGGGTGGCACCTCGGGACCGGCCGGGTCCTCCTGCGGCGGCTGGTCGGGCCCGGGCGGCGGTTCCTTCCAGTCGTCGCGCTCGAGCCCCCAGACTGCCCGGTTGATGCCGAGCTTGACCGGCGTCTTGAAGTGGCGGATCGCCTTGCCCGAGGCATCGGCGACCTCGATCTGCGCCTTGGGCGGTTCCGCCTTCTCCTCGGGCTTGGCCGTACCGGTCCCTGCCGCGGGCGTCGCTTCCGGCGTCCCTGCCGGCGTCGCCGCGGCGGTCTCGGCCCCCTTCCCGGCCGCCGCCGTCGCCGCGGCCGCGGGCTTGCCGGCGGCGGTCTTCCCGGGGGTGGTGATCTCGCCGGCCTTCTCCTCTCCCTGCTTGGCCGCGGCCGCCGCCGCCCGCGCCGCCGCCGCGGCGCGCTCGCGCTCCTTGCGCTCGCGCTCCCGCTGCTCGTCGGCGAGCGGCAGGTCGGGGCTGCCGAGCGAGAAGGTGACGAGCGCGCCATAGGGGCGGTTGTCCCCCTGGAAGTGGCCCGCGCCCTGGCCGAAGATGTTCGAGGTGAAGCGCTGCCAGTGCTGCTGCGCCGCGCCGATCGGGAACAGGTGGAGCGGCTCGCGCAGGACCGCCGCGTCGAGGCCCGAGAGCGGCCGGACGTCGTCCACGATGTAGAGCGCGCGGCCGTGGGTCGCGATGACCAGGTCGTGCTCGCGAGGATGCACCGCGAGTCCCATGACCGGCACGGTGGGGAGGCCGTACTTGTAGCGCAGCCAGTGGCCGCCGCCGTCGCCGGAGATCCAGAGGCCGAATTCGGTCCCCAGGAACAGCAGCCGCGGATCGACCGGGTCCTGCTCGACGGCCAGGGCGTAACCGCGGATCTCCTTGGTCGCCAGGTTCTTCCAGGTCTTGCCGTAGTCGTCGGTGCGATAGAGGTAGGTCGCCCAGTTCGAGCGCCGGTGATCGTCGAAGACCACGAACGCGGTGCCGGCGTCGAAACGCGAGGCGCGGATCTCCGGCACCCAGGTGTGGCTGGGCACGCCCCGGACGTTGCCCTCGACGCTCGTCCAGGTCCTGCCGCCGTCGCGCGTGACCTGCACGCGCCCGTCGTCGGTGCCGACCCAGATCACCCCGTGCGCCACGGGCGACGGCGAGATGGCGAGGATCGTGGTGTAGGTCTCGGCGCCGGAGGCGTCGAGCGTCAGGCCGCCGCTCTCGCTGTCCTTCTGCCAGGCCGGGTTGTTGGTGGTCAGGTCGGGGCTGACGGTGGTCCAGGTGCGGCCGTTGTCGACCGACTTGTGAAGGAACTGGCTGCCGTAGTACACGGTGCCGGCCTCGAGCGGATCCATCGCGATGCCGGCGTTCCAGTTGAAGCGCAGCCTGACGCCCAAAGGCGCCGCCGGCCGGGCGTCCTTGAGCTCGCCGGTCTTCAAGTCCCAACGCGCCAGGTAGCCGTTCTGCGCCATCGAGTAGCCGGCCCACGGGTTGCGCGGATCAGGGAGGGTGCCGAAGCCGTCGCCGCCGCCCACCAGCGACCAGGCCGAGTTGGGGATGCCGCCCTGGTCCCAGGTCGCGCTGGGGCCGCGCCACGAGCCGTTGTCCTGCAGCCCGCCGTAGACGTTGTAAGGCGTCTCCATGTCCACGGCCACGTGGTAATACTGGGCGAGCGGCAGGTCGGCGACGAACGCGGCGGTCGCGCCGCGGTCGAAGGAGACCGCCATGCCGCCGTCGTCGCCGACCAGGAAGTGCCGCGGGTCGTTGGGGTCGATCCACATGGTGTGGAAGTCGCCGTGGATCTTGAAGCCGGCGACCGCCGGCAGATTGGCGAAGGTCTTGCCCGAGTCGTCCGACACCTTGATGGCGAAGCCGAGGCTGTACAACCGGTTGGGCCATTGCGGGTCCACCTTGAGCTCGGCGAAGTAGAACGGGCGCGGGGCGATGTTGGGGCTCTTGTTGACCGTCGCCCAGGTGCGGCCGCCGTCGCTCGAGCGCAGCAATGCGCTGGTGCCGGCTTCGACCGAGGCATAGACGATTTCGGGGTTGGAGCGCGACATCGCGAGGTTGATCCGCCCGAGGTCACCCTTGGGCAGCCCATCGTCCTCGGTCCGCCGCTTCCAGGTGCGCCCGCCGTCGTAGGAGGCGTAGAGCCCCGAGCCGGGTCCGCCCGATTCGAGCCGCCACGGCCAGCGCCGGTACTGCCACATCGCGGCGAGGAGGCGGCGCGGATTGGCCGGATCGATCACCAGGTCGGCGGCGCCGGTCCTGGCATCGACGTAGAGCACCTTCTTCCAGGTCTTGCCGCCATCCTCGGTCTGGAACACGCCGCGCTCGGGGTTCTCGCCCCACTCGCGGCCGAGCGCGGCCACCCATGCGACGTCCGGGTCGGTGGGGTGCAGGACGATGCGCGCGATGCGCTCGGTGGCGTCGAGGCCAAGGTGGGTCCAGTTCTTGCCGCCGTCGAGCGAGCGGTAGATGCCGTTGCCGACCGAGGCGCTGTTGCGGACGTTGCCTTCCCCCGTCCCCACCCAGACGACGTCCGGGCTCTTCTGGAAGACGGCGATGGCGCCGATCGAGGCCACCGGCTGATCGTCGAAGATCGGCTCCCAGGTGAGGCCGCTGTTGACCGACTTCCAGACTCCCCCGGAAGCCGCGCCGGCATAGAGCGTGCGCGGATCGGCGGCGACGCCCTCGACCGCGGTCACCCGGCCGCTCATCACCGCCGGGCCGATCGAGCGGGCGCGCAGGCCGCCCAGCAGGTCGGGGTCGAAGGGGGCCTGCCCATGAAGCGCCCGTGTCATCGCCGCCAGCGCCGCCAGCAGAGTCAGCAGCGTGAGCAGCGCAAGCAGCACGGGCGCCCGCGGCCTTGGACGGCACGCTCGAGATCGCTCGCCATCATCCCTCCTAGAAATGGCCGGATGCGCCGGCCGAACGCCCCCACGCCGGCGCGGGAGGTCATGGTCGCAAGCAGACAGAGCGCTGCCCTGCCCTGCATACGCAAGGCGGCGGCCGAGGTTGCATGGCGCGCGCGGCAGCGGCGAAGCGCGGCGTGCGGAGGTTTGCAGCAGCCTGCTGTAGGCTCGGCGGCGATGCTCGCATACGCAGCAGAGGCCGAGGCCGGCAGCGGACGGCGCGGGCCGGTCCGGGGGCGGCAGGTCTGGCCGGCCGCGCGCGGGCACCTGTGGACGTTGGCCCGGCGCCCGCTGCCGGCGGCCTTGGCCTGCTGGACTGCGGTGGTGGCCTGCATCGCATGGCGCCTGCGCGGCGCGGCCCTGGACGACTTCTTCATCACCTATCGCTACGGCCTGAACCTCGCCGGCGGCCGCGGCTTCGTCTTCAACGCCGGCGAGCGGGTGTTCGCGCTGACCAACCCCGGGCTGGCGCTGGTGCTCGCGCTGACCCACGCGCTGACCCGCGCCTCCGTGCCGGTGCTGGCGTCGGCCCTGTCGGGCCTGTCGCTCCTGGCGGTCGCGGCCCTGGTGCTGGCCGAGGCGCAGGCGGTGCGGCGGGTGCCCGAGGCGTGGCTTGGCGGTACGCTCCTGGTGACCGCCTCGTTCCTTTGGGTCCTGCAGGGCGGCGAGGGCATGGCGATGCTCGCCCTGCTGCTGCTGGCCGCGCGGTGGGCCGACGGCCGGCCGGTGACGGCCGGCACGCTGGCGGGCCTTGCCGTCTGGTTTCGCCCGGAAGCCGCGGTCGGCGCCGGCCTGCTTGCCGTCCTGGTGTGGCGCGAGCGCCGGCGAGCCCCCTTGCGGCTGGCTGCCGCGGCGGCGGTCGTCGTGCTCGCCGGCGTGGCGGCGGCCTGGCTCTACTTCGGCACGCCGGTCCCCAACTCGCTGGCCGCCAAGCGGGCGATGGCGGCGGGCACCTCGGGACTGCGTTTCTGGCCCACGTCGGCGGAGCTCGCCCGGCGCCACGCGGGTCCGCTGTGGCCGGCGGTCGTGGGCCTCGGGGTCCTTGGGCAGTGGCCCCTGCTGCGCGCCGGCGGCCGCTGCCTGCGGCTGCTCTCGAGCTTCGCCCTGAGCCTTGCCGTGCTCTACCCGCTGCTCGGGGTCCCCTATGCGCCGTGGTACGTGCTGCCGATGGCGGTGGCCCTGCTCTATGGCGTGGCCTTCCTGGCCGGCTTCCTGGCGCGGCTGGGCGCCGGCGGCGCGGCGCCGGCAGTCAAGGTCCTCGCCCTGGCCGCCGCCGTGGCGGCCCTGGCGCCGGTTGGGCTCTCGCTGCTGCCCGCCGAGGCCCGCTGGCTGCGCCGTTACTCATGGCCGCCGCACATGCGCGCCTACCGGCAGGCGGCGGAATGGCTGCGGGCCAACGCGCCGCCTGCCGCGTCGGTGTCTTACTACGAGGTCGGAGCGCTCGGCTACTTCAGCGATCGAACGGTGATCGACCTGGTCGGCATCGTGACGCCCGAGCTGCTGCCCTACGTGCGGCGCCGCGACTTCGCGGGCGCGTTCCTGGCGCGTCCCGGCGCTTTCGCGCTCTACCATCCGGACCGGGGTCCCTGGATGCCGGTTGGCGCCCCGTGGTTCAAGCGCGCCTACCGGCCGGTGGCCGCTTTCGGCAGCGACGGGGAGCTGGTCCTGTTCGAGCGGCGTCCCGAAGAGGGCCTGCCGGCGGCGCCGCCTCCCGCCGGCGCCTCTGGCAGGGTAGAATTGCCAGCGCCGAGGTGAAAAAGCGACGTTGTCACGCGGCAGGACAAGCAACGTGCGAGTCTTCTACCGAATGGGGATGTTCGTCCCCGCATTCCTGATCGCCGTGGAGGCGTGGGCCGGGGTCGCCCTTTGCCCCGTCCAGACCTATTGCCGCGACAAGGGCCACAACACCGTCGCGGCCTCCGACTTCCCCTATACCGAGGACATCGTCAGCGGCAGCGCCGACACGCCCGTCGCCGATCCGCTGACCCTGAGCGGCCCGGCGACGTCGCTGACCGAGATCGAGGGCGGCTGTGCCGACCTCGGCGGCATCAACCTGCAGGGCACGCAGCCCTTCAATGCTCTCTTGCGCGCGATGGTGCAGGTCCGATCTGCCACCGCGCCGCCCGGCGCGCTCTACCTGGTGGAGCTGGTGGTCGACGGCCGGCCGTGGGGCCAGTTCGTGCGGCGGCTGCGCGGCAGGCTGCCGCAGTTCGACGTGTTCACCGCGACCGCCTCGAACCTCGCCGCCGGCGGCCATTCCTTCGCGGTGCTGGCGGCGCTGCTCGACCCGGGCACGATCACCGTGTCGAACACCTACTCGAGCGCTTTCGGCTCGCCGACCGGCTATCCCAGCGTCAGCAGCGTCGAGCCGGCACAGCTCACGCTGGCAAACACCTTCTTCCGTCCGGTCACCGAGACGGTCTCCTTCTCGAATGCCCAGGCCGTCGACTTCGTCGTTCAAGGGTCCTTCGAGATCGACTCCGGCCCCACCGGCCAGGCCATCAGCCTGGCGCCGTTCCTCGACGGCGTGCGGCAGGCGCCGGTCGGGACCATCGCCGTGCCGCCGTATCGCCCCGAAGGCGTCAATTTCCTCTCGGTGCTTCCCGCGGTGCCGCCAGGAGCGCACACGCTCGAATGGCGGGCGACCACCGGCGGCCAGGCGGTGGTCTTCGCCAACCGCGCGATCGACGGGGTCGCGTTCCCCGCGTCCACCTACCAGGTCCTGGCGCAGGCGGCCTCGCGGTTGACGGTGAAGAGCCTGCAGCATCCGCTCGAGCCGCAGCCGCGGTTCCTCGACACCGCCTGCGGTTACTGGACCAAGGTCTTGAGCGGCACGATTGCCGCGGACGACGGCAGCTACAACACCCTCTACGAGGGTTTCGTGAGGCTGACCGGCGAACAGACCGGGCCGTCCTCCTACGGCCAGCTGTGGTTCGAGAGTTATTTCCCCGATCGTCCCACCACCGGGACCGACGGCGGCACCCGAGGTCTCGCGCTCGCCGGCTACGGCGACGGCGTCTACGTCGTCGGCGACGCGATGGCGTGGTCGGCGCCGCACGCGGAGACGATCAATCTATGGGCGCGCAAGGTGAGCCCGGCCTGCAGCCCGGTGGGCGGCTTCGGCTCGTTCGACGTCGGCAGCCGGTTCATCTGGGTGCGGCACGTGCCGATCACGCCCAGGACGTGCATCTTCAATTGACGCTTGGGGACCTCCCGCCCCACCCCTCCCCTTCGTATCGGCGGCCAACAATTCCTTGCGAATCGGCCGGCGATTTTTCTAGCCCTTCGCCGGCGGCGCCGCCACGGAGAATGGCGAGGTCACCGTCCGGCTGCCGGCGGGGCCGGTGACGGTGATCACCAGCCGGTACTGGCCGGAGGACAGCCCCTGGGGCGCGCGGAACACGGCCCGGTAGACGTCGGGCTGGACGCCGTTTCCGGGCTCGCGGCCGGCCAGCCGCAGCTCGCCGCTGCCGAGATCGCGCCCGTCCGCGCTCTCGATCCGCGCCTGCGCCGCCAGCTCGCCGTCACCCAGACGGTAACCCACCAGCGCCACGGCTGCCGCCTCGCCCGGCGCCAGGGTGGGCAGCGCCGCCGGCACGTAGGCGCGCTCGCCGACCGTGAAGGGGTAGGTGGCGTTCCGCTGCTCGCCGCGGGGCAGCTCGCGCACCACCGCCCAGCGGCCGGCCGCCTCGGGGAAGAAGGGCTGCAGCAACACCGGGCCCTCGCCGCCGAAGGCGGGCACCGTCACCGTCACCGCGCGCTTGCCGTAGGCGCCGGTCTCGCCGTTTCTCAGCAGCACGCGCACCGAGTACTCGCCGGGCGGCAGCTCGAGGTGGCCGAAGAACTTGAGCCCGCCCTGCCGCAGTGCCGGGCCGGCCTGCTCGACGTTGAGCTGCATGCCCTGGTCGAAGGAGTCGAGGATCGAACCCTGCGCGTCCACGGCGTTGACGTAGATCTCGGTCCGCACGTTCTTGCCGGCGCTGCCGGCGAACAGCGTCGCGCCGTCGGCCTCCACCACGACCGGCACGTACGCCTTGGCGGACGCGCTGCGGAAAGGCACGGCCAGCACGGCGGTGGCGATCGATCCGGAAGCGTGGTTGCTCATCAGCTGGTCGGCAGCGGCGAGCTGCTTCTCGAGCGGCGCCACCTGGTTGAAGGGCCGCGGGGCGTAGTAGCCGAGGCGGTAGGTGACCTGGGCGCCGCGCGGCACGTTCTTGAGCTTGACCTTGACCGGGTGGTAGGAGCCGGGGGCGAGCGGCCCCTGCGGCTGGAAGGTGAGCACGTAGCTGACGGCCGTGCTCCGCGCCAGGCGGACCATCGCCTGGCCGAGATCGTTGAAGTTGTGGAACAGCTCGCCGCCGGTGTCATGCGCCAGCTGGAACAGCGCCGTTTCTCCGGACGTCCTCCTGCTGCCTTCGCTGGCGAGGTCCTGATCGGCGCGCAGGCCCCCGATGTCCACCGACTCGATGACGCACCCGGAGCGGCGAAAGACCTCGAGCAGCTTCTCGATCTGGTTGTTCTGGGCGGAGCTGCCGAAACGCTCGTCCGATTCGGTGATGCCGCCGCCGCCGCGCTGCGTGGTATCGGCGATCATGTACTGGTCCTGGACGGACTGATCGCCTTCCAGGATCGTGCTGTCGAAACCTTCCGAGAAGTAGACCACGAACTTGCGCCCCGCGACGGCGTCCATCATGCGGGCCATGCCGGCGAAGGCCTTGGCCATCGCCGCCACGTCGTTTCTCGCCTCGGCCAGGTCCATGCGCTGGGCCAGCTTGGATTCGACCGCGACCAGGCTGATCAGGTAGGTGGTGTCGAAGTGGATGGATTCCATACCCAGGGCCATGGCGTAGGCGGTTTCCGCCCGCCGGATGTCGCTCCGGCTCTCCCCCGGGGTGGGTGGATCCGGCGGCGTGGGCTTCGTGGCGGCGAGATCGTTCTGGGACATCATCGACGCCGCGGCGTCCACGGCGGCCAGCATGTGGTTCTGCTGCGTGTGGTCCGAGAGGTCGGTGTAGCCCAGGGAGTCGATCGCCTTGACGATCTGCCGGCGGTCGGAAGTGAAGCCGAGCACCAGCTTCAGGCCCGAGTTGCCGCCATAGGTGGCCACCGCCACGACGTCGGAAGGAATCAGGGTCGTGAGCAAGGAGCCGATCACCGCCCCGCGCGCCTTGGCCACGCCCACCGGATGCGAGTTGGCGAGGTCGAAGATGAGCAGGAAATGGCGCCTGCCGGCCGGGGGGATGGCGGCCGAGAGCGTCTGGTTTTCCGGCGCGGCCAGGTCCACCACGTCGAAGCCGGTGATGGTCTGCTGCTTGCGCCCGTCGTAGATCTCGAAGTCGGCGGCCGTGAGCCCGCGCACCGGCTCGCCGTCCTTGATCACCTGCACCGGGATCTCGACGGCCGTCACCTCCGTCGTCTCCGAGAATGCCTGCCGATCGGCGGCCGGGCGGTCGGCAGCCAGGGCAGGCGCCGCCACGGCGAGAACGAGCAACGATTGAAGCAAGATCCGCGAGGTCGAAAGCAGTTTCATGGCAGCGCCCTCCTCAGGTGATGAGGTTTAGAGACGCTGCGATCATACTCCTGCTTTGTTGATTATGCATCCACCAATCGACGTGCTGGTTCGTCACCCTCGCCCGCGGCGGATGAAGATGTCGCCATTGAAGGTCTTGAACAGGATTTCGGGGCCGCCGCCGCCGATCGAGCCCTGCATCTCCCGCTCGACCTCGATGTGGTGCTTGCCGTGCTGCCGGGTCTCACTGGGGGCGGCGGCGTGGCCGTGGGCGGCGACCTCGAAATCGGAGTAGATGTCGCCGCGGTCGGAGCGGATGCGCACGTTGGCCCTGAGGTCGGCCGGGAAGGTGACGTCGACGTCGCCGTTGAGGGTGCTGAAGGCCATGGGCTTGTCCGGGGCCACCCGTCTCATGACCACCTTGACGTTGCCGTTGGTGGTGTGCGCCGCCACCGAGCCGGCGACGTCCTGTGCGACGATGCCGCCGTTGACGTGGCTCAGCTCGATCTCTCCCTCGACGCCGCTGACGCGGATCTCGCCGCCGTTGACCGCGGACAGGTGGAGCGAGCAGTGAGCCGGTACCTGGACATGGATGTCGCCGCCATGCGACGGGTTCCTCGCCTCCACCCGCACCACGTTGTTGTCCTCGTCGACGGACAGCCCCTGGCCCAGGTTGGGGATGCGCCGCATCCCTGAGGCGCCGCGCCGCGGACGCTCCTCGGAGTCCTCGCCGTCGGGGGAGCTCTCGATCAGCACCTCCTTGCCGGCGTAGCCCTCGACCGTGATGCTGCCATTGATCCTGGACACCTTGAGAGTGGCCGGGCGGGCGGGATCGGTGAGCGGCACCGAGATCCGCTGCGTCCCGGGGCCGGGGCCGGCGGCGCGGGGAGCCGCCGGTGCGACGGCCGCGAGCATCAGGATCAAGGCGGCGACGAGCGGTTTCATGACGTTCTCCTTCGCTTGCGAGCAGGCTTTCCGGGCGGCGACGGTGGGCTCAGGCACCCTGGCGGTGGATCGAGATGTCGCCGTTGATCGTGCTGAAGGCCAGCTCGGGCCCGCCGCCGGCGATCCGCGCGCCAAACTCTCCATGGCTGCGGTAATGATGCGCGTGGGGGTGGCCGGGGGTGCGGTCCGGCGGCGGCGGCGTCAGGGCGCTGTAGGTGTAGTCGAAGTCGGTGTAGATCTCGCCGTTCAGGGTCTTGAGCCGCAGATCGGCGGCAAGGCCGGCCGGGAAAGCGACGTCGATGCGGCCGTTCACCGTCTCGAAGCTGCAAGCGGCCGCGGGGTTGCGGGCGAAGCTCACGCTCACCGGGCCGTTGACCGAGCGCGCCGTCCCCGGGCCGCCCATGCCCGCGAGCGTCACCGGGCCGTTGACGTTGCTGGCGTCGAAGCGGCCGCCGATCCCGCTCGCCCGCACCTCGCCGCCGTTGACCGTGCGGGCGATGAGGTCGACGCCCGTGGGGACCTCGACGTCGAAATCGAGCTTCGCCTCGTAGCCGAGTGGCTCCCAGCCATGGAAGTGAGTGCCGCCGGAGCGCGAGCGGAACGGGCCGTCCACGAACAGCCGCAGGCGCCCGCCGGATTCGCCGATGTCGAGCCGCACCTCGCGCCGGGCCTGTTCGAGCCGCTCGGCCGAATCGGCTGCCCAGGTCTGGTGGACCGTCAGCGTGACCTCGTCGCCGGGATGGCTGGTGACCCGCACCGCGCCCGAGAAATTGTCGATCTCGACCACGCGGTTTGCGGGCTGGCCGGCAGCGCCGGCGGGCGCGGCGAGGTGGAAGGTCCTGTGCAGGGTCTCCTCCTTCTTGACCGCCCATTCCGCCTGTGCCGGCGCCGCCGCAGCCGCCGCAGTCGCCGCCACCAGTATCGCCAGCGCTGCCCATCGCGTGGGTTTCTTCGGGACCATCGCGTTTCCTCCTTTGGATTGCCTTCGCATCAGCTGACCTGGCGGAGGCGGGACCGGAGGTAGCCGCGCACCGTCTCGTCGAGAGACGGGCTTGCCGCCAGCTCCGTCAGCCGTTGCCGCGAGCCGGCGCGGTCACGGGCCACCAGCAGGTCGATGAGCGCGATCTGCACCATCGGCGAGCGCTGCGCGCCGACCTCCGCGAGCATCTGGTCGCGCACCGGCGGCCGCCCGAGGGCCGGCGCCAGGGCATCGACCGCCGCCAGCCGGACGTTGACGTCGGGGTCATGGCCCAGGGTGTCGAGCAGCGCCTCGAGCACGCGGTCGTCCCCGGCCGAGCCGATCTTGCCGACCTCGCCGATCTTGCCGATCTTGCCGATCTCGCCGATCTCGCCGATCTCGCCGATTTCAGCGTGGCGGCCGAAGCTCACGCCGCGCAGCCGCTCGCTGACCGAATCCTGCTTGAGCAGCGACAGGGTGACGAGCTGCGACAGCGAGCGCACCTCCTGGCGGAGCTGGCCGATCTCGCCGCGGCTGGTGGCGTTGTTCGCCGCGCCGCGGCCGCCGCGCAGCAGCCCGATTCCCTGGCCGGCGTAGCCCGAGCCGATCAGCACGCCGGCCGCGAGGGCCGCCGCCGCCAGGCCGGCCTGCGCCAGCGGCCGCCGTGGCAGCCAGCGCTCGAGCCAGCTCTCGAACCCCGCTCCCCACCGCCCGAAGGGGCTTCCCGGTTCTCCCATCCGGCCAAGGCGGGAGCGCCGCCGGGCGGCATCCAGGTGCGGCTCGAGGGCCGCGGCAAAGCGCTGGCTCATCTCCTCGCCCGGAATCTCGTCGGGGAGCCGCTCGAGCTCCTCCCAGATGCGCCGCGTCTCCGCCGCTTCGGCGCGGCAGGCGTCGCACGCTTCGAGGTGCGCGGCAAGGGCCGCGGCGGCGCTGGCGGACAGCGGCGCCGCCAGCGACTCGGTCAACAGCTCGATGGCCTGGTTGCAATTCATGGAGAGATCCTCCCCGCCATGTCGTCGAAGACCTCGCGCAACTGGCGGACGGCGCGGTGCACGCGCAGCTTGACGGCGCCCACGCTGCACCCCAGCAGATCGGCGATCTGGTCGTAACGCAGCTCGCCGAAACGGCTGAGCAGCAGCACCTCGCGGCGCTCATAGGGCAGGCGCAGCAGCGCGGAGCGCAGCAGGCGGGCGTTCTCGGCCCGTTCCATCTCGGCGAGCGCCAGCGGGCTGCCGCAGACCGGCTCCTCGGGCTCGCCCGCCGGCAGGTGATCCCTGCCATGCTTGCGAAAATGGGCGGCGACGGCGTTGCGCGCCAGCTTGTAGAGCCACGGCCTGAACTCGCCTGGCTGGCGGAAGGTTTTGCGGTACTTGAGGATACGAATGAAAGCTTCCTGCACCAGGTCTTCGCTGAGCTGGCGGTTGCCGGTGAGGCGCAGGTAGAAGTTGAAGAGTCCGACGTGGTGGCGCTCGAAGAGCGCTCCAAGCTGCACGAGGTCGCCCTCGCGCACCGCCAGCATCAGCTCGGTGTCCGAAGTCTCGGGCCTGGGTTCTTGCACCATCGCCAGCACGACCCTGTATACCGCGCTCGCCCGCGGAGGTTACGACGAACAACGAGTGCCGCGACAGGCGACAGGCGGAGCCGCGGCCGACAAGCAGGGAGTGCCGCGACAGGCGACCGGCGGAGCCGCGGCCGACAAGCAGGGAGTGCCGCGACAGGCGACGGGCGGAGCCGCGGCCGACGAACCAGGAGTGCCGCGACAGGCGCCGCGCTAGCGCCCGGCTTCCAGGTACAGGTCGGCGACCTGCTCGGAGAGCGCCGCGGGGTCGGCGTCGTCGCGGTTGCAGAGGGTGATCACCGACAGGCGCCGGTCGGGCAGGCGCATCAGCTCGGCGCTCCAGCCGCGCCAGCTTCCCGGGTGCCGCACCCGCCGCTCGCCGTGGAAGCTGTCGAGGAAGAGGCCGCCGGCATAGCCCAGGGGCGTGCCGTCCGCGAGCCTCCCCGGCGTCGTCATGGCGGCGACGAAAGCTTCCCGGCCCGAGCCGGGCGAGTCGAAGCTGGCCGCCCATTTCGCCAGGTCCAGGACGGTGGTGTTGACGCCGCCGTCGCCGGTCTGCTCCCACCGGGTCGCCTCGGTCTGGAAGCCGCCGCCGGCGGCGGGAGAGTAGGGCAGCGCGCGACGCGGCACCTCCTCGCCGTCGTCGTCCACGATACGGGTGTCGGCCATGCCGAGGGGCGCGAACAGGTTCTCGGCGGCGAACTGACGCAGGCTCCTGCCGCTCACCCGCTTGACCACCAGGGACAGCAGGAAGTAGCCGGAATCGTTGTAGTGGTAGGCCGTGCCGGGCGGGAACTCGAGGTCCGGCGCGCCGGCGAGCGCCGCCAGGGCGTCGTCGTCGGTCGTCACCTCGTCGTAGCGCTTGCCGGCCTTGACCAGCAGGTCGATGTAGTTGGGCAAGCCGCTGGTGTGGTGGAGGAGCTGGCCCAGGGTGATGACCGCGTCATGGCGCGGCAGCTCGGGCACGTACCTGCGGATGTCGTCGTCGAGCGACAGCCGGCCGCGGGCGGCGAGCAGCAGGACGCAGGCGGCGGTGAATTGCTTGGAGGTCGAGGCGATGTCGAACACCGTGCGCGGGGTGATCGGCAGCCGGCGGGAGAGGTCGGCGAAGCCGTAACCCCGCGCCAGCGCCACCTTCCCGTCCGCGACCACCGCCACCGCACAGCCCGGCGCCGCGCCGGCGGTGAAGCGCCGGAACAGCCGATCGACCCGCGCCGGGGTCGTGACCGGGCTGGCCACGCTGCCGCGGCACGCCCCGGCCGCCAGCGCTGCCGCCGCGAGCGCCCCCACCGCCCCCGCTGCCCCCACCGCCAGTACCGCCGCCAAAGCCCTTGCCAAGGGCGCCGCCAAAGCCCCTGCCAGTGACGCGGCCGCAAGCCGGGCTGCCGCCGAGGATCGCCTGCCGCGGGTCACTCGTACCGCAACGCTTCGATGGGGTCGAGCTGCGACGCCTTGAGCGCCGGGTAGAAGCCGAAAGCGATGCCGACCAGGGCCGAGAAGAGGAAAGCCAGCGCGATGGCCTGCGGCTGCACGGCGACCGGCCAGCCGGCGAAGCGGGCCACCGCCCTCTGGATGCCGAGCCCGAAGAAGATGCCCAGGGTGCCGCCGGCGATCGCCAGCACCACCGCCTCGACCAGGAACTGCGCGCGGATGTCCTTGCCCTTGGCGCCGATGGCCATGCGCACCCCGATCTCGCGGGTGCGCTCGGTGACCGACACCAGCATGATGTTCATGATGCCGATGCCGCCGACCAGCAGCGAGACGCCGGCGATCGACCACAGCAGGTAGCTCATGGTGCGCGACTGGTCCTCCGCCTGCTGCAGCATCTCGGTCTGGGTGCGGATGATGAAGTCGTCGTCGGTCGGCTTGGCGATGCGGTGGCGCTGGCGCAGCAGGGCCGTGATCTCGTCCTGGGCGCGTGCCACCAGGTCGTTGGTCGAGGCGGAGGCGAGGATGCCGCCGACCGAGGTGGTGCCGATCAGCTTCTTGCGCACCGTCTCGTAGGGGGCGATGACGGTGTCGTCCTGGTCCTGGCCCATGGTGGAGCCGCCCTTGGACTCGAGGACGCCCACCACCTTGAAGGGCAGGTTCTTGATGCGGATGATCTTGCCGATCGGATCCTCGCTGCCGAAGAGGTTCTGCACCACGGTGGTGCCGAGCACGCACACCTTGTTGGCGGAGCGGACGTCCTGGTCGGTGAAGAACTGCCCGCGCTCGATCTGCCACGAGCGGATGAGCGGCCAATCGGTCTCGGCTCCCTGGATCGACGTCGACCAGTTCTGGTTGCCGTAGATCACCTGCTGGGTGGTGCGGTTGGTGGCCGAGATGTAGGAGACGTCCTGGACCTCGCGGCGGATGGCGTCGAGGTCGTCGTAGGAGAGCTTGGAGCTGGCGCCGAAGCCGGCGCGCGCGCCGCCCGAGGTGATCGACCCCGGATAGATCATCAGGAAGTTGGTGCCCAGCGAGCGCAGCTGGGTCTCGGCCTGGATGCGTGCGCCGTCGCCGATGCCGATGGTCGCCACCACGCACGCCACCCCGATGATGATGCCGAGCGTCGTGAGCAGGGAGCGCAGCTTGTTGCGGCCCAGGGCGGTGATCGCGACCTTGACGATGTTTCCGGACTTGGTCATGGGTTGCCTCGGCCGGCGCCGGCCAGCGTCGACGCGGGCGTGCCGGCCGCGCCGGCCGCGCTGGCCGGCGAGCCGTTCCGGGTCGCCTCGGTGCCCGGAGCCGCAGCGGCCGCCGGGTGTGGAGCGGCCGCTGGCGAGCCGTCGCCGGCAGCGGGGGCGGCGTCCGCGAAGGAACCGGCGGTGGCGCGCCGGCGGTCCGTGACGGCATGATCGGAGATGATCTTGCCGTCGCGGAACGCGACGATGCGCTGCGCGAACTGGGCGATGTCGGTGTCGTGGGTGATGAGCACCACCGTCCGGCCCTCGTCGTTGAGGGCCTGGAAGATCGCGATGACCTCTTCCGAGGTGCGCGAATCGAGGTTGCCGGTCGGCTCGTCGGCAAGCAGGATGGCGGGGTCGTTGACCAGGCTGCGGGCGATGGCCACGCGCTGCTGCTGGCCGCCGGAGAGCTGGGCCGAGGTGTGGTCCCAGCGCTCCGCCAGGCCCACCCGCTCGAGGCAGCGGCGCGCCCGCTCGCGGCGCACCGCGTCGGTCAGGTCGGCCTTGGCGGAGTAGAGCAGCGGCAGCTCGACGTTCTCGAGCGCGTTGGTGCGCGCCAGCAGGTTGAAGTTCTGGAACACGAAACCGATCTTGTCGTTGCGGATCTCGGCGCGGCGGTCGCGGTCGAGGTTCGAGATCTCGACGCCGTCGAGCTGGTAGCTGCCGGAGGTCGGGCGGTCCAGGCAGCCGAGGATGTTCATCAGCGTCGACTTGCCCGAGCCGGACGGTCCCATGACCGCCACGAACTCGCCGCGCTCGACGTCGAGCGAGATGCCGTCCAGGGCGCGCACCTCCGAACCGCCCATGCGGTAGATGCGATAGAGGTCGCGGATGCAGATCACCGGCTGCGCCGGGTCGGGTGGGGCCGCGGCGGCCTGGCGCTGGCGCGCCATTGCTAGAACCTCACGACGGAGCGCTGGCCGCCGGCCGCTCCGGCGCGCGCCGTCTGCAGGCCGTCGACCACGGGGTCGCCGGGCTTGAGGTCCTTGCTGCGCACCGCGGTGTAGATGCCGTCGGTGATCGAGGTGACGACGTGGACCGGGCGCAGCTGGTTGCTGCCGGCGATCGCGACGTAGATCACGGCGCTGCGGTTGGCGCCGGTCCGCCGGCCGGAGGAGCCGGGCCGGCCGCTCGCGCCGCCGGGACCGCCCGCGCCGCGGTTCGCTCCGCCGCCGCCCGCTCCGCCGGCGCCCGGTCCGCCGCCGGCCGCGGCGCCCGAGGCGCCGGCGCCGCCGGGAGCACCCGGCCCGCCGGCCGCGGCCCCAGGACCGCCCGCACCGGCGGCCGTGCCCGCACCTGCACCCGCTCCGGCACCCGCCGCGGCGGCGTTGTCGCCCGGCGTCTTCAGGACGTCGGCGGCGTCGGGCTTGAAGCGCAGCGCCGCGTTGGGCACCCGCAGGGTGTCGCGGCGGGTGTCCACCGGGACGATGACGTTGGCGGTCATGCCGGGCATCAGCTTGCCGTCGAGGTTGGGCACGTCGAGCATCACCGGGTAGGTGACGACGTTCTGGACCGTCTGGGTGGAGAGCCGGATCTGGGCCACGGCGCCGCGGAAGGTCTGGTCGGGATAGGCATCGACCGAGAAGTTGGCGGTCTGGCCGACCTTGATGCCGCCGACGTCAGCCTCGTCGATGTTGGTCAGCACCTGCATCTTGGTGAGGTCCTGGGCGATGGAGAAGATGAGCGGAGCCTGGAAGGACGCGGCGACGGTCTGGCCGATGTTGTACTCGCGGTCCACGACGACGCCGTCGATCGGCGCCGTGATCTTGGTGTAGGTCACGTTGGTCTCGGCCTGCTTGAGCGCCGCCTCGGTCTGCTTGACCACCGCGGCGGCGTCGTCGCGCTGCGCCACGGCCGTGTCGTAGTCCGAGGCCGCGATCAGCTGCAGGTCGCGCAGCTTCTTCTGGCGGGTGAGGCTGACTTCGGCCAGGCGCAGGTCGGACTGCGCCTTGAGCAGGTTGGCGCGCTGCTGATCGAGGGCCTCGAGGAAGGGGGTGGGATCGAGCTCGGCCAGCATCTGCCCCTTCTTCACGTGCGAGTTGAAGTCCACGTAAAGCTTGGAGATGATGCCCGAGACCTGGCTGCCGACGGCAACGGTGGTGACGGCCGAGAGCGTGCCGGTGGCGGTGACGGTGGCGGTCACCGTGCCGGTGTCGGCCGCGACCGAGTGATACTTGGGCACGTCCGACTTGGCGCGCGCCAGGTAGTAGGCGCCGCCGCCGACGATCACCACGACTGTAGCTCCGACCACCCAACCCGTCTTCGACATTCAGTGCCTCGCACGAAACAAGGCCCCCCGCCTTGACGAACGGCTAGACGGCAGGCCCTGTAGAGAAGTTACAAGCCACACCGCAGGGGTGCGGCGGTACCCGTTACAACCCGTTTTGCCGCTCAAAGTTTCCCTTTGGAGTCAGCCTCCCGATCCGGCGGGGGTCTCCGCTTGCAACAGCATGGGGTTCCCCGGGTACTTCCGCAGCGCGAACCGGAGGAGCGCCGCGGCGCCTCCCGGGTCGTGGAGCACTCTCAGGGTCTTGACCGCCTCGGCGTAGGCGGCGGCGGAGGGGTGGGCGTCGACCATGCGCTCGAGAGTCTCGCGCGCGGCTTCCGGACGCCCGGTCAGGGCGTCGAGGATGGCCAGGTTGGCGTAGGCCGGCGGGTCTTCGGGAAAGCGCTCGATCTCCTGCCGGAACGCCGCCTCGGCGCCGGAGGCGTCGCCCAGATCGGCCAGGACCCTGCCGCGGATCAGCGCCAGGCCCTGGATCAGCTCGGGGTCCTTCGCGGTGCGCTCGGCGTACGCGCTCTCCGCCCGGCGCACCTGCTCCAAGGCGTCGTCGTAGCGCTGGCGCGCATGCAGCACCTTGGCCAGGACGATCAACGGCCGGATGCGCCGGTCCTGTTCGTCGAGCGCGGCGCGCGCCTCGCGCTCGGCCGCCTCGAGCCTGCCGCGGCGCAGCGCGATCTCCGCCAGCAGGTCGTGGGCAAACGAGGGGGTGCCGGCGACGGCGATGCGGGCGTGGGTCTCGGCCGCGTCGAGCTCCCCCAGGTCGTAGTAGACCGAGGCGGCTGCCATCGCCACCGGCGCCGAGCCCTGGTCGATGCGCAGCGCCTCGCCGTAGGCCGCCAGCGCGCCGCGCGGGTCGTCGAGCTTCTCGCGCGCCCGCCCCAGGAACTCCCAGGCGTCGGCCATCTGCGGGTTGCGGGCCAGTAGGCGCTCGAAGGTGACGGCGGCGACCCGGTAGTCGTGGTGCGCCATGGCGGCGAAGCCCTGCTTCAGGTCCTTCAAGGCGTCGAGGTGCGCCTTCGGGTCGGGCAGGGGCCCGCCGGCGGCGCCGGCGGCGGCGGCGGTCCTGCCGACGTAGCCGAGCGCCGCCATGGCCGCGCGGGTCTCGGCGTCCACCGCCGCCGGCGGCGCCAGGCGGCGGTCGTAGGCGGCCAGCTCGCGGCGTGCGCCGGCATAGACGCGGCGCTCGTCGCGCAGCAGGTTGCGGGTTTCGCGCGGGTCCCGGTCCAGGTCGTAGACCTCGGGGTCCGGCCCCTCGATGACGTGGTAGCGGCGGTCGACGAGCGAAGCCAGGTCGCTCCAGCCGAAGTGCAGGCGAGGATAGAAGGTCTCGGAGTAGACCTGGCGGTCCTGCCGCCGCTCGCCGGGTCCGAGCAGGCCGAGCAGCGAGGCGCCGCGCATCTTGGCGGGCACCGGCAGGCCGAGCAGCCCGACCAGCGTGGGCGCGACGTCGGTCAGGGCGGCGGGGGCGCCGGCGGTGCTGCCCGCCAGCTGCCGGCGCGGCAGCTTGAGCAGCAGCGGCACGTGGATCGCCTCGTTGTAGAGCAGCACGCCGTGCTCGTCCTCGCCATGGTCGCCGAGCCCCTCGCCATGGTCCGAGAGCAGGACCACGATCGCCCGGTCGTAGACGCCCGCATGCTTCAGCTCGGCGAGCAGCCGGCCGACGATCTCGTCGGCGGTGGCGATCTCGCCGTCGTACTTGAGCGGGTAGCGCGAGGCATAGGGCTCGGGTGGCTCGTAGGGGGTGTGCGGCTCGTAGACGTGGAAGAACAGGAAGAACGGCCGCTCGGGCGGCGCCGCGGCGGCGCGCAGCCACGGCAGGACCAGGCGCAGCGTCTCGCTGCCGGGCCGCTGCAAGCCGCCGAGACCGGTCGAGGTGCGGAACTCGATCGAGTCCTCGTAGAAGTCGAAACCGCTCGCCAGCCCCGTCTTGCCCTGAAGCACGGACGCCGAGACCGCGGCGCCGGTCGCATAGCCGTGCTGCTTGAGAATGAATGGCAGGTACGGCAGGTCGCCGCTCGCGACGCGGGCGCGATCCAGCGTGTAGCCGACGTTGTCGCGCACCCCGGTCACCGCCGGCAGCAGCCCGGTGAGGAGAGCGGTGTGCGACGGCAGGGTCAATGGCGTCTGGGTGTAGGCGCGCGCGAAAAGGATGGCGTCGGCCCGCAGGGCGTCGATGGCCGGCGTATCGACCCCGCGATAGCCGTAGGCCGGCAGGTGATCGGCGCGCAGCGTGTCGATCGAGATCAGGACGACCGGCGTCCCGGCCGGCACCTCCGGCGTCCGCCCCGTCCGCCGCGCACAGCCGAGGGTGGCGGCCGCCGCTCCGCCCAGGGCCGCGGCGAGGGCCAGGAGCGGCAGCGCCCGGCAGGCCGCGCGGAGGCGCTCGCGCCGGCGCGGGCGGCGCTTCATCGCCCGCCGTCCCTTTCCAGGCTGCGCAACAGGCGGCGCGCCGTCTCGCGGTCGGCCTGGCGCTCCTTGACGGGCGCCTGTTCGAGGAAGCGGGCGAGCGCCCGCCGGGCCTGCTCCGGGCGCCCCTGGCCGGCGGCCATGGTGCCGAGGTTCCAGAGCGCGTCGAGCATGCCGGCGTCGAGGTCGGCGGCGCGCTGCCAGGCGTCCAAGGCGGCGGCGGGCAGGTTCAGCTTGTAGAGCGCCACCCCCAGGTCGTTCCAGGCGCGGGGGAGCCGGTCGTTGAGCGCGAGGGCGCGCTCGCAGCTGGCGCGGGCCGCCGCCCAGCGCTCGCGGCGCAGCTCCACCATGCCCAGCTCCTCGTGCGCCGCGGCGTCGTCGGGCTCGACCGCCAGCGCGCGCCGCAGGGTTTCGGCGGCCTCCTCCTGCCGTCCGGCGTCGGACAGCGCCTGGGCCAGCGCCTCGAGCATCTGCGGCTCGCCCGAGGCGGCGAGCGGGCGCAGCACCTCGATGCCTTCCTGCGGGTGTCCAAGCTCGGAGAGGGTGAGGCCGAGCTGGCAGAGCAGGTCGTCCGACGCCGCGCCGCGCCGCCGGGCTTCGCGCATCGCCGCCAGCGCTTCCTCCTTGCGGCCGCTCTGCAACAGCGCCTCCCCGAGCAGGGAGTAGCCGAGCGGCATGGCGGGGCGCGCCGCCACGACCTGCCGGGCCAGCGCCGCCGCTTCGGCCGGCCGGCCGCGCTGATAGAGGTCGATGACGGCGTGGATCCGCCGGTCCAGGGCGACGAGCCGTTTGGGGTCGTCGTCGGGGCCGTAGGCGCGCGCCGGAGGCGCCGTGCCGCCGGCGTATCCGAGGCTGCGCAGGTTCGCGGACTCCGCGGCGGTCGGTTGCCTGCGGCTGCCATTCCGGCTGCCTGTGCCGCCGCTGCCCGTGCCGTCGCCGGCCGTGCCGCCGCCGGCAGCGCCCGCCGGCGGCGGCCAGGCCGACTCCTTGGGCAGGCCGGCCAGCAGCAGGCGCGCCATCCGGCGGTCGCTGGTCACCAGGTTGTGCGCCTCGCCGGGGTCGTGCGGCAGGTCGTAGAGCTCGGGCAGCGGCAGGGCGATCGCCTTGCGGCCCTGCCGCAGCACGCCGCGCAGCGGCGCCCAGCCGCGGTTGAAGGAGGCCGAGAGCGCCTCGAAGTAGGAGGTCTCGGCCGGCTCGCCCGCCGCCGCGCCGGCGGGCTGCAGCAGCGACCGTCCCGGGCGCGACATCCCCGGCGGGGTCGCCGGAGCGCTGGCGCCGATCAGCCCCGCCGCTTCGAGCAGGGTCGGAAAGACGTCCACGTGGCGCGCCGGCCGGTCGTCGCGCCCGGGCGTCACTCCGGTCCCCCACAGCAGCAGCGGGACGTGGAGCGTCGCCTCGTAGGCGAAGAGGCCGTGCGTCTGCTCGCCGTGCTCGCCCAGCGACTCGCCGTGGTCGCCGGTGACCACGATCAATGCCGGCGTCTCGGCGCCGGCCAGGAACGGCGTGAGGAGCGGCGCCAGGTAGCCGTCCGCGGCCGCCACCTCTCCCAGGTAGGGGCTGCCGGGAAAGCGCGACGCGTAGGGCTCTGCCGGTTCGTAGGGGGCGTGCGGATCGAACAGGTGGACCCACAGGAAGCGGCGCCTGCCGCGCTGGCGCTGCCACCAGGCCAGCGCCGGGGCCACCACCTGGTCGCCCTTGCGCTCGGCGAACAGGAACTGGTCGGGGTGGCTCCCCTTGGGGTAGTGGTCGTCGTAGACGTCGAAGCCGCGGTTGAGCCCGAACCAGGAGTCGAGCGGGTAGGCGCCGACGAAGGCGCCGGTGGCATAGCCGGCGGCGTGCAGGACGGTGGCCAGCGTCGGCACGCCGGCGGGAACCCGGAAGCCCTCGTTGTCGCGCACGCCGTGCTGGAAGGGGTAGAGCCCGGTCAGGATGTTGGTGTGCGAGGGCAGCGTCACGACGTTGTGCGCATGGGCGTCGGCGAACACCCGCCCGCCGGCCGCCAGCCGGTCCAGCAGCGGCGTCGGCGACGGTCGATGGCCGCCGAAGCCGGCAGCGTCGGCGCGCCAGGTGTCGATGGTGATCAGCAGGAGATCGAGCGGCGCGGCGCGGCCCCCGTCCGGCCGGTCCTCGGCGCGGCGCGGCGCGCCCGGCGTCGCGGGAACCGCCGGGTCGAGGGCCCCTGCCGCCACCGCAATCGCCATCGCGCCCGCCGCCAGGACAGCCGCCGGGCGGAGACCGGGAATCGAGCGGGTCCTGGCGGCGGTACGGCGGCCGGTCGGGGGCCTCATGACCGGCTCAGTCTAATGGACGCGGCCCGCGTTTCCCGGTCTCGAACGTCACCTGCGTGCACCCGTTTCGTGGCTCTGTCCGCCGGCCGGAGACTGGACCAAAAGCGACGAGCCCGGGAAGCTCCCGGGCTCGTGGGGCCTGCCTGTCTTGGCGCGGCTGGACTAGCCCAACTTCCGGACTAGCGGAAGTGGAGGGTGGCGCCCAGGCGGAAGATCCGGGGCGAGAGCACTTCCTCGGTGAAGCCGGCCGTCAACACAGCCTGGTTGCGCTGTTGCTGCAAGATGGTGTGCGCGTTCAGCAGGTTGAAGCCGTCGATGCCGAGTGTCAGGGCGAAGTCCTTGAAGTGGAAGTCCTTGCCGAGGCGGGCGTCGAGCACGAAGATGTCCGGGTTGCGGAACTCCGTCACGCTGTTGGCGAGCAGGAGAAAGCGCGTTCCCGTCGGGCCGCCGGACACCCTGACGTAGGGCGGTGTCGGGTAGCCCTGGCGTCCGCTGACCGCCGCGACGAAGTCGAAGCCCCAGGCCCTGTCCGGCGCCACCTGGTAGAGCGCGTTGGCGTGGTAGGACCAGCGGGCGCCGATGATGACGTCGCCCTTGTTGCCGCTGCCGGACGACTGCTCGAAGTAGTCGCCGTTGTGAGTGGCGAAACGCAGCTCGGTGTTGTCATAGAGCAGGTCGGTCGGGTCGGCGTGCAGCAGGTACTGCGGACCCAGGTGCCAGGTCCAGTCGCTCAAGGTGAAGTGGGCGTTGGCAAGCCACCGGTCGGCGAGGCGTTTGGTGAAGGTGATCGTCCCCCCCAGATAGCGTTCGGTGCGATCGCCGTTGGTATACAAGGTGCCGCCGGTCGGCGTGAGGTTGGAGTTGATGTTGTAGGTGTTCAGGGTGACCTGCTGCCCATTCCCCAATGTCACGGTGGTCGGGCTCAGCACCCAGTCGTTGACCGTGGCGACGCGAGTGACGCCGTTCTGGTCGGTGACCAGGATGCGGTCTTCCGGGATCTGATCGATGCGCCGGTAGGTGAGGGTGAGGGTCACCAGGTAGTCGCGGCCGAAGCCCTGATCGACGCCGGCGGTGAGCTCGTTGGTGCGCGTCGGCTTCAGGTTGCGGGCGGTGACGTCCGGCGTCAGGAGCGAGGCCGGGTTGTTGGGGTCGATGTTGCTGGTGCCGGCGAACTGCAGCGAGCCGATCTCGTTGGGGTCGAGGCGGTGATTGCCGTTGGCGTCCTGGAAGGTGAAGTAGGCGTAGCTGTAGCCGATCGGGTTGGTGCGGGTGGCGAGAGGGATCTCGCCCAGCTGCTCGGCGTACTGCGAGAAGGTGCCGCGCAGCAGGGTCTTGCGGTCCTGGCCGAGCGCGTAGGTCACGCCGACCCTCGGCACCACGGTCCGCCAGGCGAAGCCGCCGGCGTCGTTGCCCGTGAAGTTGACGTCCGGGATCAGGCCCTGGGCGATCGGGTTGCCGGCCCCGAAGGCGGCCCGGTTCTTGAGCAGCTGGTTGTCCAGCCGGGCGCCCGCGTTGACCGTCAACCTGCCCTGCGAGAAGGTGTCCTGCAGCCATGCCGCGCCGTACTCGCCGCGGATGTTGACGTTGCGGTTGCGGGGGAACACGATGCCGGTGAGGCCGGGGACGGTGGTGTCGCAGCCGAAGAAGGCGCAGTCCTCGACCTCGTAGCCGTGCGGCCAGATGGTCGCGGACCGGTTGTCCTGGTGGCGGTAGCTGCCGCCGAATTTCAGCTCGTTGGTGGCGCTGCCGGTATTGAAGAAGACGTTCCCGTCCAGCCGCTCCTGCTGGATGATCGCCTTCTGCGTGAAGTCGAGGTAGGTGCCGTTGACGGTGCCGTTCTGGTCGATGAAGATGTAGGGATCGAGGCCGCCCTTCGGGGTCAGCGTGAAGGCGCCGTCGTTGTTCGACCACAGGCCGGTCAGGTAGAAATCCTTGCCGATCAGGTAGGTGTCCTCGAGCTTCCAGATCTTGGACGGGGTGGTCTGGTCCCAGGTGGCGGGGGGAGCGAAGCCGGGGCCGGCGTTGCGGCCGTCCTTGATCTTGTTGTTCGTCCAGTAGTGGAGCACGCCCGAGTCCGCGTCGGTGGCCTGGAAGTTGAGCTTGGTGTTGAAGTCCTTGAGCAGCGTGTTGTCCGGCTCGCCGCCGACGACGATGTTCTTGATGTCGCTGCGGCCGTAGGAGACCCATCCCCACAGGTGGTCGCGCCACAGGGGGCCGCCGACGTCGGCGCCGTACTCCTGCACGGAGTTGATCTTGTTGCCGTCGACCTGCGTCGGAGCGCCGGTGAGGAAGTCCGGGGTGACCACCTTGCCGGGGGCGGATTGCAAGTTGCCGTCGGTGCGCAGGTACCGGGCGCTGCCCTTGATCTCGTTGGTGCCGCGCTTGGTCACCTGGTTGACGGTGACGCCGGAGGTCGCCACGGTCACGTCGGCACTCGACACCGTGAACTGCACCTCGTCATAGGCGCCGAAGTCGTAGTAGGTGGCGGAGCCCCCGACCGCGTTCATGTCGCTGACGATGACGCCGTCCACCGCGAAGGTGTTGTCGCGGCCGGTCGAGCCGACGCCGACGAAGTCGGACTGCTGGCCGCTTTCGTTGCCGCCGACGTTGATGCGGTCGGTCTGCACGCCCGGGGCCTGCGCCAAAAGCGACCAGGGATCGCGGGCGGTGGGGATGTTGTCCAGCTCCTTGGCGCTGATCACCGCGCCGCGGTTGGTCTTGCGCTCGTCGAGCAGCGGCGCGTCGCCGGTGACCGTGATCGTCTCCTTGATCGACGAGGAGAGGGTAAGCACCACCTGCGCGTTGCCGCCGATGTTGACGGTGACGCTCGGGTAATCGACGCTCGAGAAGCCCTCGAGATCGCCCTTGACCCCGTACTGGCCCGGATGCAGCCCGAGGAAGCGCGCCTGGCCTTCCGCGTTGGTGGTCTCGACCCGCGGTGCGCCGATGCCGGTGACCGTGACCGTCGCCCCGGGCAGCGGCTGGCTCTTCTCGTCCTGGACCTTGACGTAGATGTCGCCCGTCTGCAGCTGGGCGAAGGCGGGGACGGCCGCTGCCAGCAGCAGTACAGCGACTGCGAGAGGTTTGCAAGGCCTGCAGCTGCGCTCGCTCATGAGGTGCTCCCTTTCGCGGAGGGCGGGGCTGGACAGCCGGACGCGTCCCGCAAGCTGGGTGTGGAAGCCGTTGCGGCTTCTAGCTGATCGTGAACGGATCATAGCCGATGAGCCGGCGGCGCTGGAAGGGCTGCCGTCCGGTGATTTCCGGCGATTTCCGGCGATCTGCGGCAGCGGCGCCGAGTGGCCGCGCCGCGGTCGTGCCGATGCCGGCGCCGGGGTGGGAGCGTGGCCGGGTCAGAGCGGCGGCGGCAGCGGCAGGATCTCGCAGCGGGCGCCGGCCGGGGCCGGCTGGGCGCCGGCGCGCACCCGCACCAGGGCGGTGCCGTGGGCATAGGCCGCGAGGTCGTGCGAGCCCTTGGGCCGCAGCGGCCGCGCCAGCGGTCCGCCGTCGGGCGCCGCGCCCCAGGCAACCTCGGCCGGCAGGAAACGGTCGCGCGCCGGCGCGCCCGGCAACGGCGCGGCGAGGGTGGCGGGCACCGCCGGCCGCCACCAGGAGTCCTCGCGGCCGGCGAGGCGAGCCAGCGCCGGGCGCACGAAGAGCCAGAAATCGACCATCACCGAGGCCGGGTTGCCGGGCAGGCCGAAGACGCAGCCAGCCGGGTGGGTGGCGAACACCAGCGGCTTGCCCGGCTGGACCGCCACGGCGTCGAAGCGGCGGGTGCAGCCGAGCCGTTCGAGGACGCCCTCGACGAGGTCGAACTCGCCCATCGAGACGCCGCCGCAGATCAGCAGGACGTCGCCGGCCGCGATCCCTGCCGCCACCCGCGCGGCGAGCGCGTCCGGCCGGTCGGGAGCGATGCCGAGCGAGGTGAAGCGCAGCCCCAGCGCGGCTCCCGCCGCGAGCAGGAAGTCCGTGTGCGAGTCGCGCAGCTGCCCGGGGCCGGGCACCTCTTCGGGCGGCACCACCTCGTCGCCGGTCGCGAGCACCGACACCACCGGCGCGCGGTGGACCGCCAGCTCGGCGTGGCCATGGGTGGCGACGAGCCCCAGGGCCCCGGGCGTGAGCAGCGAGCCGGCGGGCAGCAGCACCTCACCGGCGCGCTGCACCTCGCCGCGGCGGCGGACGTGGTCGCCTTGGCCGGCCGCGGCGAGCAGCTCGACCTCGATGACCTCGACGGTCTCGACGGTCTCGACGACCTCGGTCGGGGCCCCGGGGTCGCCCGCGGCGGCACCCTGGGAGCCGGCGGTGCGGGGAGCGGACCGCGTGGACTCGACCGGGACCACGCGGTCCGCCCCCAGCGGCAGCGGCGCGCCGGTCATGATCCGCACCGCGTGGCCGGCGGGCAACCGGAAGCCCGGCGGCGCGCCGGCGGCGACGGTGCCCGCGACCGGCCGCCGCTCGCCCGGGACGACATCGCCTGCCAGCGCATAGCCGTCCATGGCCGAGACGTCGGCGGCGGGGACGTCGACGGTGGCCGCCAGGGCCTCGGCGAGCACCCTGCCGGCGGCCGCACGGCGGGCCACCCGCTCGGCGGCGAGCGGCGCCACCGCGGCGGCGATGCGTTCCCAGGCTTGCTCGGGTGACAGGGCCGGCACGTCCGCCATCAGATCAGCCCAGTGCCTCGGGGCGCAAATCCGCGGCGGGCGCCTTGGGGGCGGCACGCCCGCGCAACCAGAAGCTCGCGGGCAATGATATGATTCTCAACCGCTCACTCGAATGAACTCAAACGCCGCGCGCGGAGCCTCGCACCCTGACTACGGTCGAGAACAGCTTCCAGTACCGGGGCGACCTGTCGCAGACGGCGCTGCCCGAGATCCTCTACACGGTCGACCGGTTCCAGGTGCCCGGTGTGATGGAGGCGCAGCGCGGCCCCTTGATCAAGCGCGTCTTTATCAAGGAAGGCAACGTCGTCCACGCTTCGTCGAACGACCGTGAGGATAGCCTCGGCCGCTATCTCGAGATGGCCGGTCTGCTGTCGCGTGAGCAGTTCGACGACACGATGCGCGAACGTGAGCGCACCAACAAGCGGTACGGGGTGCTGCTCATGGAGCGGCGGCTGCTGTCGCCGGGCGAGATCTACCGCGCCATCCGCAAGCAGATCGAGGCGATCGTCTGGAGCCTGTTCGCCTGGCAGGAAGGCAGCGTCAGCTTCAGCATCGGCGAATACCGGGAGCCGGAATCGGTGCGCATCCAGCTGCCCATGCGGCAGGTGATTTTGCACGGTATCAAACGGGCTCCGAACGCCAAGGCAATGGTAGCGAGGATGGGGCGGAAAGAGACTGTCTTCGAGCCTTGTTACCAGATAGAGGAGTTGATCGAGATCGCGATGGACAGCGATGAGTACCGGCTCCTGCAACTGGTGGACGGGCACCGCAACCTGTTCGAGATCTGTACCCAGGGTCCGCACAGCGCGGCCGAGAACGGGAAGCTGTTGTACGCTTTCCAGGTGCTGCAGCTCATCCGGCGGATGAGCCTCGACAAGCCCGAGGGCCGGTCCGCCCTTCGCGAGACCGGGGCCATCAAGATCCGGTTCAAGACCCACGGCGACAAGTACGGCAGCTGACGGGTCCGTGGGTGCCGGCTGCTGGCACTGCCGGCACCCGCCGGCACCCGCCGGCAGCGATCGAGGAGCAAGCGAGCATGCCGCTTTACGAGTATCAATGCACCGAGTGCGGTAAGAAAACCGAAGTCCTGCAGCGCTTCGCCGACGCGCCCCTGGCGGTCTGCCCGGCCTGCGGCGGCGCGGTCAAGAAGCTGGTTTCGTCGCCCGCATTCCAGTTCAAGGGCAGCGGCTGGTACGTGACCGACTATGCCCGCAAGGGCGGGCCGGGAGCTGGCGGCGAGGCCGGCGGCTCCGACAAGGCGTCCAGTGGGGAGGGCGGGTCCGGCGCCGGGTCCACGGCCGAAGGGGCGGCCAAGGCCGGCGCGCCGGCGGGTGGTGGGGGCGGCGACGGCGCCGGCTCGTCCGGGGCTGCGGGCGGGTCCGAGACGAAGTCCACGTCCGCTGGCGCCTCCGAGTCGAAGGCCGGCGAGTCCGGCGGGAAGTCCGCGGCCAAGGCCGATCCCAAGCCGGCCGCCGCCGGCACGGGAAGGTCCTAGGGCCAGCCAGCTATTGGCGCCTGTTCCATGGCTCGGAGCTCCGCAGGCGATGGCAACTAAGCTCCAACGTCCTCGTTTCTAAGTGACCGGCGACGAAGACCTGCTGCTCCTGGCCCTTGGGCAGGACACGCCGATCGCCGCCGGCGTGGACCTCACCATCGACGAGGACGACGCGATGCTGCGCGTGCTCCGCGACGGTGCGGCCGGCGACCGCGCCCGGGCGCGCGCCATGTACCTGCAGTCCGGGCTCGCCCTGTGGCGCACGCTGAGGCGGGTGGTGGAGTGGCGCTTCGGCGAGGTCGGGCGGGTCGGCAAGCTTCTCGACTTCGCCAGCGGTCATGGCCGCGTCACCCGCTTCCTGGTGCGCGACCTGCTCCCCGAGCGCGTCTGGGTGGCGGACGTCGCCGGCGCCGCCGTCGAGTTCCAGCGCCGCCAGTTCGGCGTGCACGGCTTCCTGTCGGCGCCGCGGCCGGAGGACTTCGCCTGCGGCGAGCGCTTCGACTGCATCCTGGTCTCGTCGCTGTTCACCCACCTGCCGGCAGCGACGTTCGCGGCCTGGCTGCGGCGGCTATGGGAGCTGCTGGCGCCGGGCGGCGTGCTCGCCTTCAGCGTCCACGACGCTGCCGTGCTGCCGCCGGGGCTGACCCTGCCGGCGGCAGGGCTGCTGTTCGCCCCCGAGAGCGAGAGCGGCTCGCTGGCAGGCGCCGACTACGGCTCGACCTGGGTGAGCGAGGACTTCGTGCGCGCCGCTCTGCGCGGCGTGGCGCCTGGGGCCTCGGCGCTGCGCCTGCCGCGGGCGCTCGCCAACTTCCAGGACCTCTACGTCGTGGTCGCCGAGCCGGGGGCGGACTTCTCGGGGGTGCGGCTCGCCGGTGCGCCGCAGGCGTTCGTCGAGCAGTGCGCCTGGACGCCGCCGGGCCGCCTGCAGATCAGCGGCTGGGTGGCCGACCGCCCCACCGGGCGCCTGCCGGTCGAGGTGCGAGCCAGGATCGGGGGCGAGCCGCGAGATCGTTGCCGCGCCTTCTCGCCGCGCCCGGACGTCGCCGCGCTGTTTCCCGGCGAGCGCCTCGCGGCGGTGGGCTGGCGCCTCACGCCGCTGGTCCCCGGCGACCCGCCCGACCTCTCGGCGCGGCTGGCGCTCGAGGCCGTGGAGGCGGACGGCCGGGTCTGGACGCTGGACGAGAGCAGCGTGGAAGGGGCGCTGCTCCGCGCCACCCGGTTGCAGCTCTTTCTCGACCATGGGGTCCACGAGCGGCTGGCGGCGGAGCATGCACGGCTGGCGGGCGATCACGCCGGGCTCGCCGCCGAGCACGCTGCCCTGCGCCGCGAGCTGCGGCGCACCATCGACGCCTACAAGGAGCGCCTGGCGGCGCTCGACGGCGAGATGCGCCGGCAGGTCGGCGGTCTCGAGACGCGCATCGCGGCGATGGAGGCCAGCTTCTTCTGGCGGCTGCACGACCGCTGGTGGGCGCTCAGGCGCCGCCTGGGTCTGAACGGCGGCCGTCGAGCGCGATGACCGCCCCGACGAGGACCGCCGGCAGGACGTGCAGGACCAGGCGCGAGAAGCTGGCCGCGACCAGCGCCACCGGGTCGACGCGCACCGAGAGATAGACGTAGAGGTAGAAGAGCAGCTGCAGCGCGACGACCGCGGCCAGGGGGCGCAGGCGCCGGTCGAGGGCGAGGAGCGGCAGCAGCAGCAGCCCGTAGGCGAAACCGCACCACGAACCCTGCAGGCTGGCGGCGATCGCGGCCAGCACCCGCGGCAGGCGCTCCGGCGCCAGCGGGCCAGAGTTGTAGGCGCCGAACAGGTGGTAGCGCCAGACCGCGGCCAGCCATGGCGCCGCCACGGCCAATAGCGGCAAGGCCAGCGCCGCCGCGGCGCGCGCCGCGAACCCCTGGCGGCGCCCGCCCCCTTCTTCGCTGCCGGGCCGGGCCGGAGCCGGCGTGCGCGCCAGCCATAGACGCGCGGCATAGACGGCGGCGAGGCCGGCGCCGAGCGGCACCCCTTCGACCTTCGAGGCGGCGGCGAAGGCGGCGGCCAATCCGACCTGCGCCGCCCCGCGCAGGCCGGCGGGCGCGAGCAGCGGCGGCAGGGCCGCGGCCAGGGCCAGGGCGATCAGCCAGTCGGCGCCGCCCGCCGACTGCCCGCCGATGCCGTAGGCGGCGAGAGCCATGGCCAGGGCCCCTAGCGCCGCCTGCGCCGCGAAGCGGCTGGTCTCGGCGCGGCGCAGCGCCTCGCGCATCGCGGCCAGCAGCAGCGCGAAGGCAGCGGCCGACCAGAGCATCATCGCCGGCTCGTCGAAGCGTCCGGCGGCCAGGGCGGTGACGGCGTAGAGCTCCGGCAGCAGGTTGGGGTAGTCGGGGTGCACCACCCAGTTCCAGGTGGCGCCCAGGTAGCGATAATCGACGCCGCCGGCGAGATGGAAGCGGCGTCCCTTCAGGCCCCAGTGGTAGATGAAGTCGGGGGTCGCGATCCACGTCGACAAGGCGAAGACGGTGAAGATCGCCAGGGCCGCCAGGGCCGCCAGCTCTCCCCAGCCGACGTCGGATGGCAGCCGCGTGCGGTCGGCGGGCGCGGGCAGCCAGCGCCAGGCCAGGGCCACGGCCGCGGCCAGCGCCGGCAGCACGACCGGCAGGCGCCAGGGCAGGCCGGCGAGGCCCAGGGCGGTGAGCAGCAGGTGGAGGCCCACCCAGCCGGCGAGCGAGTCGAGCACCAGCCGGTAGAGCGCGCTGTCGCGGGGACCGGCGAGGGCGCCGGCGAAGCGGCTGCCGGCGAGCGTCAGGGCCGCCAGGACGGCGGCAGCGGCCAGCAGCGGCGGCAGCGAGAGGCCGGCGGCGCTCAGGGGCGATGGATCCGAAAGAGGCGGCCGCCTTCGAGCTGGCGAGCGAGCTCGAGGTGGGTGCCGGGAGGCGGCGCGGGCTCGGTCCGGTAGGCGACCAGGTACGCGGCCTGCTTCTGGCCGCCGGGATCGTCCGGCGGCACCACGTCGAGGTCGGGCAGCAGGTAGGCGGCCCAGCGCCAGCGGAAGAACTCGGCGCTGCAGCCGCCGGGAGGCGAGGCGAAGACGACCGTGGTGCCGGGCGGCAGCCATCCCTCGACCCCGGCCAGGCAGCGCCGCAGACGCTCGGCCGGCGCCATGCCGAAGCGCCACAGGCAGGGAGGGTTGTTGGCATGCCGGGCGTCCCAGCCGGCGAGCGCGCCGCCGGTCTCGCGTGCCAGGGCGACCGCCGCCCAGCCGGCGAAGAGCACCAGGACCAGACGGACCAGCGGCACGGGGGCGGGGCGCAAGCCGCAAGCTTATCGCACGCGGCACGCGAGCCCACGCCGCCGCCTGCTACACTTTCCCGACGTCATGCCGCCGGTTCCGAGCCTCGCCGAGATCAGCCCCCTGGTGCGCTCGCTGCTCGCCGATCTGGAGCTCGCGCCGGGCACCGTCGACCTCGAGATCGATCCCGGCGACGAGATGCTGAGCTTCCTCGTGCAGGCTGGCGACGGCGATCGCGAGCGGGCGCTCTACGCCTACTTCCAGTCCGGCGCCAGCATCGCCGCGGCGATGGCCCAGGTGCTGGGCTGGCGCTTCGGCGAGCCGGGCAGGACGGGCAAGCTGCTCGACTTCGCCAGCGGCTATGGCCGCGTCACCCGCTTCCTGGTGCGCCTGCTGCCGGCCGAGCGCATCTGGGTGTCCGACGTCTACGCCGCGGGCGTGAGCTTCCAGCAGCGGCGCTTCGGCGTGCACGGCATCGTTTCGAGCGTGCGCCCCGAAGAGTTTGCCGCGGCGGTGGGCGGCGCGGTTTTCGACGCCATCCTGGTCACCTCGCTCTTCACCCATCTGCCGGAGGAGCGCTTCGTGGCCTGGCTGCGGGTGCTCATGTCCCTGCTCGCCCCGGGTGGAGTGCTGGCCTTCAGCGTCCACGATCGCGGCCTGCTGCCGCCCGGCCAGGCGTTGCCGCCGGGCGGGCTGCTGTTCCAGGAGATCAGCGAGAGCGGCTCGCTCGCCGGCGCGGACTACGGTTCGACCTGGGTGAGCGAGGAATTCGTGCGCGGCGCCCTGGGGCGGGCGCTGGACGGCGCCGCCGCGCCAGGCTCCCTGCGCCGGCTGGCGCGCGGTTTGTGCAACTTCCAGGACCTCTACGTCGCGGTGCCGGAGGCCGGCGCCGACTTCTCGGCCCTCGCCTTCCGCGGCGAGCCCCAGCTTTACGTCGAGCGCTGCGCGCTGGCGGGCCCCGACCTGCTGGACCTGCGCGGCTGGGCCGGAATCCTCGGCAGCGGCGACCTCGCGGCGGTCGAGGTCCTGCTCGACGGCGAGCTGCTGGCGCGGCTGCCGATCGACGGCGCGCGGCCGGACGTGGCCGCGCTGCTGGGCGACCCCCGTCTCGAACGCTCGGGCTGGGGCGGCGCCTGCCGGCTGCCCCAGGGTGCCTCGCGGTCGGCGGCGGTGTTGCGGATGCGGGTGGTCGACGACCGCGGCGTCGCGCATCCCGAAGCGGCCGCCACGCTCGAGGCGGCGCTGCACGATGCCACCAGGCTCCAGGTCACCGTGGCGCAGCGCGAGCTGCACCAGGCAGCCGCGCGCGCCGAGCGCCTGGAGCTGCAGGTGGCGGCCCTCGAGGCACGCCTCGCCGCGATGGAGGCGAGCCGCTTCTGGAAGCTGCGGAACCAGTGGTTCCGGGTCAAGGGGTGGCTCGGGATCAGGCCGGGGTGAGCGGCCAGCCCGTCGGCGATCTCCTGCCGGGACTGTATTTCCTCGCGCTCGGCGCCGGGCTGGCGGCGGCCCTCGGGCGCTGGTACGACCCGCTGCCGCGCTGGGCCGCCGCGCTCTTCGTCGCCTTGCCGCTGGCGCTGTTCTGGCAGGCCCTGGCCGCCGGCCGCATCCTGCTGCCGCTCGAGGTGCTGCGCGCCTACGTGCCGTTCCGCGAGCTGCCGCCGGACCCGGGCGGCGCGATCTTCCTGCAGCGCGACCTGGTGCACCAGATCGCTCCCTGGATCCTCGAGGTCAAGCGGGCGCTGCTCGCGGGACGCTGGCCGCTGTGGAACCGGCGGGCCGGCGCCGGCATGCCGCTGATGGCCGATCCGCAGAGCCAGCCGTTCCAGCCGCTGGTGCTGCTGGGCTATCCGTTCTCGGTGTGCCGGGCCGCCGCCGTCAGCGCCGCGCTCCGCGTCCACCTGGCGCTCGTCTTCACCTTCCTGCTGCTGCGGCGGCAAGGCCTGGGAGCGCCGGCGGCGCTGGCCGGCAGCCTGGCCTTCGCGCTCGGGAGCTTCCTGCAGCTGTGGCTCGGCTGGCCGATCGCCAACGCCGCCGCCTGGCTGCCGGTCGCGCTGTACGCGGCGGCGCTCTGCGGCCAGCGCGGCGCCGGCCGCGATTTCGCGCTGCTCGCCGGGGCGGCGGCGGCGCTGCTGCTCGCCGGGCATCCCGAGACCATGCTCTACGCCCTGGCGCTTCTGGCCCTGTTCATCGGCAGCCTGGCCGCCGAGCGGCGTTCCGGCGAGCGCCGGCGGCTGCTCGCCGGCGCCGGTCGCCGCTCCGCAAACGAGGTCCTGGGGGGTCTAGTCGCAGGGCGCCGGCACTTCCTGCGGGTCGGGGTGGCGCTTCTGGTCGCGGCCGGCATCGCCGCGCCGCCGCTGCTGCTGGCCCGCCGCTACCTGCCGGCCACCGCCCGCGCCGAGCAGCTCCGCTGGCAGCTGGCGCGGCGGCCGCTCGCGGCGCTGTGGGACGATCTGGGCAAGCCGGAGGTCCTGGCCGGGTGGGGCCGGCGGTCGGAGTCGCGGCTGCTGCTCACCGCCGCGCCCCGCGCCCTGGGCGATCCGGTGGCCGGCTACCGCGGCGACACCAACTACTTCGAGGACGCCTCCGGTTTTGCCGGCACCGCCACGCTGCTGGCGGCGCTGCTGGCAGTGCCCGCGGCGGCCGGCGCGCCGCTCGCCGCTGGGAGCCGTCCGGGCCGGCTGCCGCAGGAGCGCCTGATGCTGCTGGTGCTGGCAGCGAGCCTGTTGTCGCTCGCCCAGCCCCCCGGTTTCGACAACCTGCTGGCGCGGCTGCCGATCGCCGGTTCTACCGCCGCCCATGCCAACGGGCGCCTACAGCTTCTCGTCGGCTTCTGCCTCGCCTATCTCGCCGCCTGCCAGGTGGAGCGCTGGACGCGCGGCGCGCCGCGGCCGGGGCCGGGGCCGGCGGCGGTGACCGTGGCCGCGCTGGGGCTGGGCGGCCTGCTGGCCTGGGGCTACTTGGGACACGGCCTTGCCGGCCTTGGTTGGCGGCAGGATGCGTACCGCCTGCGCTGGCTGTGGACGCAGGCGGCGGTGCTGGCGGCGGCGGCCGTGGCGCTGGCTGGGATGGCAAAGAGGGCGGCGACCGGCGGCGGGGCCGGCGTAGAGACCGGTGGAGGGGCTGGCGGCGGGACAGGAGGTGCAACCGGAGACGCAACCGGGAGCGCGACCGGCGGCGGGGCCGGGGGTGCGACCGGCGGCGGCCTGAGCCGTGGCCCGCGGTCGCCGGGCGCCGGGGCGTCCCGCCGCTGGGCGGCGTGGGCGTTCTGCGCGCTGGTGGGGGGCGAGCTCCTGGCCCTCAACGGGCGCGCCAACCCGGCGGCCCCCGAGCGCCTTGCCTTCCCGGTCACGCCGCCGGTGGCTTTCTTGATGCGGCACCTGGGGAGCGGCCGCATGGTCGGCATGGCGAAGAGCTTCCCGGCCAACTTCCCGGCCTTCTATGGTCTCGACGACGTGCGGATCGACAACCCGGCCGCGCCGGATGCCTACGGGTTGGTCACCGCCGGGCTCGGGCCGCGGCACGCGCTCGAGCCGCTCTTCGGGCGCCCCGGCCATCCGCTCTACGACTTTCTCGGCGTGCGCTACGTCGTCACCCAACCCGGCGACGCGCTGCCGCTGCCGCTGGCATTCAAGGATGCGGCCGGGTGGGTGTTCGAGCGGCCGCGGCCGCTGCCCCGCCTGTTCCTTCCCGAGCAGATCGAGGTGGACCAAGGCCAGTGGGAGAAGGGCTGGCTGGACGGCAACGACGATTTCGCCCGCCGCGCCCTGGTTTCGGTGCCGCGGCAGGTGGGGCGCCACTGGCGCGCGCTGCGGCCGGGAGAGTCGCGCGTCGCGGCCGGCGCGGTCGCGGCCGAGCGCATTCACGGCCGCGCGTCCCTGGCCGAGCGGCGGCTGCTCGCCGCAAGCGTCTACCAGGACGGCGGCTGGCAGGTGCTGGCTGGAGGGGCACCGGTCGCCGGGACGCTGGTCGACGGCGTCTTCGCCGGCGCCTGGCTGCCGGCGGGAGACCGGGACGTCGAGCTGATCTATCGTCCGCCGGGGTTCTTGGCGGGTTGTTTGCTTACTGCCTTGGCGACGGCGCTGGCCTGCGCCTGGTGGGTGCCGCGACCGACCACGACCCCGGTGCTATCCTGGAATCGTGATGGCGGCTGAGAACGACGAACAAGGAGTGTCGCGACTGGCGACCCTCGGAGCCGCGACTGGTGCCGACGTCCTGGGCGAGGCGGCGCTGTCGCTGCAGGCCCACGGGCGCATCGCTCTGTGCCAGATCGTGCGGACCGAGGGCTCGACCCCGGGAAAAGTGGGATGGAAGCTGGTCGCAAGGCCGGATGGGACGTTCTACGGCAACCTCGGCGGCGGGGCGTTCGAAGCCATGGTCAGGGCGGACGCCCAGCTGCTGCTGGCAGGCGAGCGCCGCGGGCCTCGGGCGGCGGCCGGCTCGTCCAGGCAGGGCACGTCCGCCCTGCGCTCGTCCCGCCGGCCTACGTCCGGGCAGGAGATGCGGTCCGACCGCGGCGACCGCGCGGGGCGCGGGTCGTCCCGGCTGCCGGCAGGCGAGGTGAAGCGCTACTACCTCACCGAGCAGGCGGTCCGCGGCGAGCCGACCGGCATGGTCTGCGGCGGCATGGTGGAGGTCTTCATCGAGGTGATCACGGTGGCGCCGGTGCTGGTGATCTGCGGCGGGGGCCCGGTGGGCCAGGCGCTGGCCGAGGCCGCCGGGTTGGCCGGCTTCGAGGCGCTGCTGGCGGACGATCGCGAGGCATTCCGGCGCCCCGACCTGTTCCCGCAGGGCACCCGGCTGGCGGCGGTGGACCGCGACTACGGCCAGGACTTCCTGGCACCCGTGAGCCGGCGGGACCTCTTCGTCGCCGTGGTGTCGCGGTGCTGGGAGACCGACGTCTCGGCGCTGGCAGCGGTGCTGCGCCAGGCGCCGCCCCACCTGTGCTACCTGGGTCTGATGGGCAGCCGCCGCAAGGTGGCGCGGGTATGCGAGGAGCTGGCCCGGCGTGGCTTCGAGCTGTCCGGGGTGCCCCTGCGCGCGCCGATCGGACTGCCGATCGGCGGCGACAGCCCCGGCGAGATCGCGATCTCGATTCTGGCGGAGGTGATCGAAACTCGTCATGAGCCGAATTTCTCGGTGCAATTGCCGCAATCATCGTCATCAGTCTCGCAACCGTCGCGGACGGCTTGACCGGCCGCGGTCCCGGCGGCTCGCCGCGTCGTTGATCCTCGCGGCGGCCATCGCCGCATCGCGGTTCCACCCGGCCGCCGCCGCGCCGGGGCCGGTGGCGGCGCCGGTGCCCTCCGATCAGCCCGTGGCCTCGGCGGCGCAGCTCCCGCCCGGCGACGCGGCGGCCACGCCGCCGGCGCAGCTCCCGGACGGCGAGCCGGCGCCGGCCGCACCGCCGGCCACCAGCACCTCGCCGCCGGTCGCCGCGGTGTCTTCCGGCTGGGAGACCCTGCCGATCTGGGGCGCCGACGTGCGCAGCATGGCGGTCGCTCCCGACGACCCGGACCTGGTGCTGGCCGGCACCACCACGGGCCAGCTGTACATCTCCCGCAACGGCGGCGCCTCCTGGGCCGACGCCGGCGCGCCGCTCCCCTTCGCCGGCTGGGTGGTGAGCGCCCTGCGCTGGGACCCCAACCACGCCGGCCGGTTGTGGGTGGCGTTGTGGGGCGTCTGGGGAGGCGGCCAGGTGGCGGTTTCGGACAACCTGGGCAAGAGCTGGGCGGCACGCTCCAAGGGCCTGCCCGAGGAGCCGGTCTACTCGCTGGCGCTGGCGCCCGGACGCGACGGGCACCTGTTCGCCGGCACCCTCTCCGGCGTCTACGGCAGCGACGACGGCGGCGGCAGCTGGCGGCAGCTGACCGGCGCCGAGGCCGACATCCAGAAGGTCACCAGCCTGGTGGTGGACCCGACCCGGCCGGACACCGTCATCGCCGGCACCTGGCGGCGCGCCTACCGCAGCGACGACGCCGGCCACACCTGGACCGGGATCTTCGAGGGCATGGTGCTCGACACCGAGATCTTCAGCTTCACGCCGGTGCCCGAGCACCCGGGCGAGATCTGGGCGTCGTCGTGCGGCTGGGTGTACCAGACGGTGGACCACGGCGATCACTGGGTCCGCTTCAAGGACTTCGACGAGCGCCGCACCCTGAGCTTCGCCGTCACCCCCGACGGGCGGCTGCTGGCCGGCACGGTGGCGGGCGTCTACACCTCCGCCGACCGCGGCAAGAGCTGGCGGCGGCTGAGCGATCCGGCGCTGTCGGTGAGCGCCATCGCCTACCATCCGGCGCGCCCCAACCGCATCCTGATCGGCACCGAGGGCTCCGGCATCTGGATCTCCACCAACGGCGGCGTCGACTTCTTCCGCTCCAGCCGGGGCATGGCCGCGACGCGGGTCGGCGCCCTGGCGCTGGCCGGCGACGACCTGCTGGCGGCGGTCAACCACGCCGGCCCGCTCTCGGGCATCTACGTCTCGCATGACCGCGGCAAGAGCTTCGACGGCGACTTCAAGCCGCTGCCGACCGTCCTCGATCTCGCGCTCTACGGCGGCCGCGCCTACGCGGCCACGACCGGGGGCCTGTTCGAGCGCCGCGGCGCCGACTGGCACCGGCTGCCCGAGCTCGGCACCCAGCGCGTCGAGCAGCTGCTGGTCGAGGAGGGCGCACCGCCCCCGCCGCGGGCGCCGGCCGCTGGAACGCCGCCGCGGGCGCCAGCGGGCGCGAGGCTCGTGGCCCGCACCTGGCAGGGCATCTTCGAGCTCGAGAAAGGCGTCTTCGTGCGGCGCGCCTGGAAGCACGGGGCGCCGCGGTCGACCGCCTTTTACGACGGCGCCCTGTGGGTGAGCGATGCGGACGGCGTCTACCAGCTGACCCGCGACGCCAACCACACGGTCGCGGCGCCCTTCGCCGGCGGCCACCTGCACCGGCTCGGCGAGCAGCTGCTGCTCTCCGGGTCGGGCGGCGCCTGGACGCGGATGGCTCCAAGCAACGCGGGCGAGGCGGGTGCCCCGGGCGGCGCGCGCGACGCGGGTGGAGCGGGCGGCGCGGGCGAGGAATGGGTGCAGCTCACCGCCGAGCCCACCCGGATCGTGCCGACCGGCGACAGCCGTTTCGCGGCGGTGATGCTGAGCGGCGACGTGATGCGCCTCTACGACCGGGAGCGCCGCAAGTTCCGCGTCATGCCGGTGCCGGTGCCGGCGCGAGACGTGGTCGCCGCCCTGGTGATGGACGGCAAGCTGCTGTTGGCCACCTCCGGCTACGGCGTGGTGGTCCACGACCTCGATTAGAAGCTACGCGAAGGGGAGGGGGCGTCCCGTCAAGGTCCGGGTCGCCCGGCAGTCCTCGTGCTCATTTGAAGTAGCCATTGATGTCGAGGATGAAGTGCACCGTGCCTCCCGAGTCGGTTTGCACCCTTAGCGAGCCCAGGCCGTCCTCGCCGAGGGCGACGACCGCGTTGTTGCCGCGGGTCTGACCCAGCCGGTAGTTGATATTGCTGGTCGCAGGCAGCGGCTGGTCGCCCGGGTAAAGGCGCAGGTCCCCCGGCGCGGCGCCGCCGGTGACGGTGACGTTGACCGAAATGGCCTTGGCGTCGACCGGCACGCCGCAGGCCCCGGCGAGCGCAAACAGGCGATTGCCGGCCGGTTGCAGGGCCGGGCCGCCGAGCGGGCCGGGGGCGTTCCGCGTATCGATCAGCCGGCAGGGGGTCAGGGTGTAGAACTGCAGCGCCGGCGGCGGGCTGGCCTGGCAGGCGCTGGCGATGTTCACCGAATCGACGTACCAGCCCACGACGCTCGCGGTGAAGTCGTCGCCCTCGTGCCAGCGCAGCTGCAGGCTCTGGCCGGCGAAGCCGGAGAGGTCGGCGACCACCTGCTTCATGGCGCCGATCGTGCCCCCGCACCAGGCGGGCAAGCCCCTGATCGGGTTGTCGTAGAAGGGGCTCGCGGTGCCGTTGAAGCCGCCGCTGCGGAACGCGGCGAGGGGGAAGACCGTCCAGGTGCTGCCGCCGTCGGTCGAGGTCTCGAGGGTGCCGGCGTCGTAGCACTGGAGGACGTCCCCGTCGAAGGCATAGGTATGCCAGAAGCTCAGCGTCATCCCTGCCTGCGCCGACAAGGGGGGAGTGACCAGGACCCGGTCGGAGGTGGACGGCAGGTCGGTCGAGAACCAGGAGTGGATCGGACTCTGCGACTGGTCCGTGGACAGCTCCCAATCGATGCCCCCCGACAGGGCGCGATGGGTCCATCCCGCGTTGTCGAAGCCGAGGCCCGAGAGCGTCCCCTCGAACGTGTCGGAGAAGGCGACCGGTCCCGTCGGCATGGCGCTCATGTGCGACGTGTTGCGGTCCTCGGCCCCGTTGCTGGCGTCGACCGCGCGGACGATGTAGTAGTAGGTCGTGCTGCCGTTGATGCCCGTGCCGTCGGCGAAGCTCGTGCCGACAAGGCCGGTCGCCACCCGGTCGCCGGCGTTGGGCACGAACGCGGGGTTGCTCGACCGGTAGACGTTGTAGGTGACCGGTCCGGCGCAGATCGGGGTGGCGGGCGCCCACGAGACGTCGAGCGTGCAGCCGCTCATGCCGGCATTCGACACCGTCGCGACGCCGTTGAAGCTGGGGGGCAGCGTGCAGACCCCGGTGGCGGTCGCTTGCACGCAGCCCGAGGGGGGCGATTCGCAATTGCCGGTTAAGTCCAGGCCGGTGACCTGGTAGGCGTAGGTCACCGTGCCCGAGACCGAGTTGTCGGTGAACGGGCTGCCCGCCACCGCGGCGCCGGTCCGCATGAAGGCGCCGTGCGAGGCGCAGGTGCCGATGGCGCTGTAGACGTTGAAGGCCGAGGCGGCGGGAGAGCCGTTGCCCCAGGTGACCTGGACCTGGTTGAGATTGCTGGCGGTGGCGGTCCCGATCGCCGGCGCACCCGGCGGCGTGCAGGCGAGGTCCTGGATGTTGGCGGTCCAGATTTCCTCGAAGCCGTTGACGTTGCGGCGGTCCGTCCAGCTGGGAAAGAAGCGGCCGGCATAGCCGGAAAGGCCGATGTAGTCGCCATACTGGTTGCCCAGGTCGGCATTCCCCGTCGTCTCGTCGGTCGGCGCGGAGGTGATCTTGATGGGAGACCTCCAGGTCTGGCCGCCGTCGAAGGAGGACTGGTACCAGATGTCGGTCTTGAGCCGTCCGGGATCGTCGACCGTGTCGTAGTAGACGACGCCGAGGGCGCCGGTTTGCGGATCGACGTTGAGCCAGGGGAAGAACTGGTCGTTGAGCGAGGGCTGGTTGTTGATCATCCGCGGCGCCGACCAGGTGGCGCCGCCGTCGGCCGAGCTGGCGAACCAGATCCGGGTCTTGCACGTGGAGGACGGGTTGAAGCTCGGCTCGTCGCCCGGCGCCGTGCAGCCGGCTTCTCCCGAAAGGTCGTTCCAGGTCACGTAGACGGCGTTGTGAGTGAGATCCTGGTAGGTGCCGGTGGTGGCATAGATCAGCGCCCGCCGATAGTTGTCGGCCGGGATGCCGATGTCGAAGCTGCCGAAGGTGCTCGCCACCGCGACCGGCAGGCTGGAGGTGGCGCCGCCGTCCGTCGAACGGACGGTCCAGATCTTCTGGCTGCCGGTGTCGGGCCAGGTGCCGAAGACCACGCCGGCGCGGTTGGTCTTGACGTCGCCGCCGATCCCGGTGCCGGTGGTTTCGGCGCCGCTCACCAGGACCGGCGCCTGCCAGCTGCCGCCCGAGCGCCGGCTGATGAACACCGGCTGGTCGTTGTGCCAGATGACGTAGAGGTTGTCCTTGTACGGCGAGGAGTTGGAGTGGTCTCCCCAGAGCATCTCCTTGTCGGTGAAGCCCTGGTTCCCCGACAGGGTGGTGTCGAACGTCCAGGTGGCACCGTTGTCGGTCGACTTGTAGGCGCGCAGCTGCAGCGTGGTGACGAAGGCGTCGATGCCGATGGTCACCGACCAGGCGGTGCCGTCGGACGTCCAGTCCACGGTCGGATCGGAGTGGAAGGCGTCGCCTTGAATCAGCGTCAAGGTCGTCTGGCCCCAGGTAGCGCCGCCGTCGGTGGAGTAGTACTCCGCCTGGGCGCCATTGCCGCCGATGTTGTTCGAAGCGGAGATGATCCTGGTCGCATCCAGCGGGTCGACGCTGATGCTCGACTCGCTGCGCGGATCGGGCTCCGCACCCGAGATGCGCAGGTCGGCGCCGATCGTGGGGCTGCCCTCTCCCGCGGCCGGCGGCGGCGCTCCCGGGCGCACGCCCAGCGTGCCCGGCTGCAGGTCCTGGTGGGTGACCATCCATTCGTGGGCTTCGCGCAGCACCAGCGGATAGCCGCCCGTCCGGTCGCCGGCGAGCTTGGGCGCGGGGTGGTTCTTGCGCCAGAGCACCCGCAGCCACGGGGGCAGCGGCAGCTTGTCGTTCTGCTCGGAGGTGCGCAGCAGCGAGAAGTCCTGGTTGGCGGCGATCAGCCGGGCCAGGGCGCTGTCCGGCCGCACCCGGTCCCGCGAGAGCTGCTTGTCGAGCGAAGGCCACTCCGCCGACGCGGCAGCAGGAACGAAGGCGGCGGCAAGCAGTGCCAGGACCGCCAATTTGGCGACGTTGACCTGCGATCCGATACGCACGGCGTAGGACCTCCCGGGGTGATGTCTGTTGGTGCTCAACTATCAATAATACACTATTTGATGGCCGAAACGCCAGCGCAATAGCCGAAGAAGGCTGGGCCGATGGCGCAAGGTCGCCTAAGTAACGATAACGAAAGGATAAAGGTCGCCTAAGAGGCATTGAACGTCGAAGTAAGGGAGCGCGCGCCTCATGGCATGGGCTTTGCCACTCTGAACGGCGAGCACCCGAGCCGGCCTCCCGGCAGCTCCGGGGAGGCTTTCGACGTGGACCGGTTGAGAATTGCACAGGTAGCGCCTCTCTACGAGAGCGTTCCGCCGCAAGGCTACGGGGGCACCGAACGGGTGGTGTCCTACCTCACCGAGGAGCTGGTGCGGCAGGGTCACGAGGTGACGCTCTTCGCCAGCGCCGACTCGTCCACGTCGGCGCGCCTGGTGCCGGGCTGCAAGCGCTCTCTGCGCCTCGACCCCGGCTGCGTCGACCAGCTCGCTCACCACCTGGTCATGGTCGAGGAGGTCTACCGGCGGGCCGCCGAGTTCGACCTCATCCATTTCCACATCGATTACCTGCACTTCCCCATCACCAGGCGCCAGCGCGTGCCCAACCTCACCACCCTGCACGGGCGGCTGGACATCCCCGACCTGGTGCCGCTGTACCGCGAGTTCCGCGACATGCCGGTGGTCTCGATCTCCAACGCCCAGCGGCGGCCGCTGCCGTGGCTTGACTGGCGCGCCACCGTCTACCACGGCCTGCCGGAACAGGCTTTTTCGTTTCATGCTCGCGGCCCGGGCCCCGATCCCGGTGGCGGCTACCTGGCCTTCCTCGGGCGTGTCTCGCCGGAGAAGGGCCTGGACGCCGCGATCGAGATCGCTCGGCGCACCGGTCGCACCCTGCGCATCGCCGCCAAGGTGGACCGCGCCGACGAAGAGTACTTCGCGCGCCGGATCATGCCGCTGCTTTGCCCGCCGCAGGTCGAGTTCCTGGGCGAAGTCGGCGGCGACGAGAAGCTCCGCCTGCTCGCCGGCGCCGATGCCCTGCTGTTCCCGATCGACTGGCCGGAGCCCTTCGGCCTGGTCATGATCGAGGCCATGGCCTGCGGCACGCCCATCATCGCCAGAAACCGCGGCTCGGTGGCGGAGGTGATGGCGGACCCGCGCGCCGGCTTCGCCTACGCGACGACCGACGAGGCGGTGGCGGCGGTCGCGCGCCTGCCGGAGCTGACGCGGCGCGGTTGCCGCCAGGCCTTCGAGGACCGCTTCACGGCGGCGCGCATGGTGGAGGACTACCTGCGGGTCTACCGCGCCCTGCTCGTGGAGGAGCGCGATGCAGTCGCCTGAGCCGGTTCCCGAGAAGTACTACATCGTCGCCACCGCGGCGCGCGGCGCCGACGAGCGCACGCGCGTCCTCAAGGAGGGCGAGAGCTTCGGCGTCTTCGACCGCAGCGGCACCATCCCGGCGGGTGGCAAGGGCGAGCTGGGGCTCTACCACGAGGGAACCCGCTTCCTGAGCCGCTTCGAGCTGCTGCTCGCGGACCGGCCGCTGCTGCTGCTGGCCGCGGCCGCCGACCGTGACCACGCGCTGATCACCAACCTCACCAACCCCGATCTGTGGGACGGCGGGCGGATCGCGCTGCAGCGAGACAGCATCCACCTGCTCGGCACCGGGATGTTGTGGCAGGCGGCCTACTACCTGCGGCTGCGGGTGCGCAACTACGCCATGACCGCGGTGGACCTGCGGTTGCGGCTGCTGTTCGCCGCCGACTACGCCGACCTCTTCGAGGTCCGCGGCACGCCCCGGCAGCGCCGCGGCAGGATGCTCGAGCCGGTCGTCGGCAGGTCCTCGGTGGTGCTCGGCTACCAGGGGCTCGACGGCCGCGTGCGGCGCACGCGCATCACCTGGAGCCCGGTGCCGGCCGAGCTCTCGGATGGCGCGGCCCTGCTGCACCGGCGGCTGCTGCCGCGGGAGGAACAGGTCATCGCGGTGACGGTCGGCTTCGAGGCAGGCGCGGAGGCGCCGGCGGCGATCACCTTCGGGCGCGCCGCCGCCCGCGCCGCCGCCGGGTTGCGCCGGCGCGACGCCGCCCAGGTGTCGATCAAGAGCTCGAACGAGCAGCTGGACGAATGGATCGATCGCTCGAGCGCGGACATCCGGATGATGACGACCGACACCGGCCACGGGCTCTATCCCTACGCGGGCATCCCCTGGTTCAGCACGGTTTTCGGGCGCGACGGCATCATCACCGCCCTGTCGACGCTGTGGATGGATCCGGACCTGGCGCGCGGCGTCCTGGGCTTCCTCGCCCGTCACCAGGCCGCCGCGAGCGATGCCGAGCGCGATGCCGAGCCGGGCAAGATCCTGCACGAGATACGTGCGGGGGAGATGGCGGCGCTCGGGGAGGTGCCGTTCGGCTGCTACTACGGATCGGTCGATGCGACGCCGCTGTTCGTCTTGTTGGCGGGGGAGTACTGGGCGCGCACCGCCGACCGCGAGCTGCTGGCGACGATCTGGCCCCACGTCGAGCGCGCGCTGGCCTGGATCGACGACTACGGCGACGCCGACGGCGACGGCTTCGTCGAGTACTCGCGGCGCTCGTCGCAGGGCCTCGCCAGCCAGGGATGGAAGGATTCCGGCGACTCGATCTCGCATCGCGACGGCAGCCTGGCCGAGGGGCCGATCGCTCTCTGCGAGGTCCAGGCCTACGTCTACGCGGCGCGGCGGCGCGCCGCGGAGCTCGCCGCGGCGCTCGGCAAGCGGCAGCGCAGCGGCGAGCTGCTGCAGCAAGCCGAGGACTTGCGGCGGCGCTTCGAGGAGGTCTTCTGGTGCGAGGACCTGGCGACCTACGCGCTCGCCCTGGACGGCGACAAGCGGCCCTGCGCGGTGCGCGCTTCCAACGCCGGGCACTGCCTCTACGGCGGCATCGCCTCGGCCGAACGCGCCGGACGCGTCGCCGCCACGCTGACCGCGGCCGGTTCCTGCTCGGGCTGGGGCATTCGCACCCTCGACGAAGGCGAGGCGCGCTACAACCCGATGTCGTACCACAACGGGTCGGTATGGCCGCACGACAACGCCCTGATCGCCGCCGGCCTGGCCCGCTACGGGTTGCGGGAAGCCGCCGCCAAGGTATTCGGCAGCCTCTTCGCCGCCAGCGTCTTCGTCGACCTTCACCGCATGCCCGAGCTGTTCTGCGGCTTCCCGCGCCGCCCGCACGAGGGCCCCACCCTCTATCCGGTAGCCTGCGCGCCGCAGGCCTGGGCCGCGGCGGCGGTCTTCCTGCTGCTGCAATCCACCCTCGGCCTGATCGTCGACGCGCCCAACCGGCGGCTCTGCCTCGACCGCCCTGAGCTGCCGCCGATCATGAAGCGCCTGGAGGTCCGCAACCTGCGGATCGCCGGCGCGAGCCTGGACCTCAGCTTCCGCCGGCATCTCCGTGACGTCGGCGTCACCGTCGAGCGCAAGGCGGGCGAGCTCGATGTCGTGGTCCGCAAGTAGCGGCGGGCCGCGCGGGCCGGCGGAATAAATCCGCCGCCGGGCGGTCTCCAAGGGTGCAGGGAGCCGCCGGCGGCCGCGCCGTGCTGGTATCCTTGACCGAGGCCGGCTTGCCCGCGATTCCGATCCCATTCCCGCACATCCGCTTCGCGGAGGCAACGGCGCCGATCAAGATGCCACGGACACTCGACGAGGAAGGCCGTCGCGGCCGCTTCGAGGCGGCGGTGCTGCCGCATCTCGATGCGGCCTACAACCTGGCCCGGTGGCTGACGCGCCATGACGACGATGCCGAGGACGTGGTACAGACCGCCTGCCTGCGGGCGTTGCGTTTCTTCGACGGCTTCCAGGGGGGCAACCCGCGCGGCTGGCTGCTCACGATCGTCCGCAACACGTTCTACAGCTGGGTGTCGCGGCGCGGCGAGCACGAGCTGGTCACGCCGTTCGACGAGGAGATCCACAGCGCCGAAGTCCCCGGCGGCGATCCCGAGGCGGAGCTGTTGCGCAACGCCGACGCCGAGCTGCTGCGGCAGGGGTTCGCGGCGCTGCCGGTGCCCTTCCGGGAGGTGATGGTGCTGCGTGAGATCGAGGGACTGTCGTACAAGGAGATCGCGGCCATCGCCGGCATCCCGATCGGCACGGTGATGTCCCGCCTGGCGCGCGCCCGCCGCCATCTCCAAGACTTCCTGATCGCCGGCGGTGCGGTCGCGGGGAGCCGCCAGTGACCTGCACCGGCGACGGCGGCGAGCGGGAGTTGCAGATCACCGCCTATCTCGACGGCGAGCTCGACCTGACGAGCGCGCTCGATCTCGAGCGCCACCTCGAGGAATGCTCCCACTGCGCGGCGGTGCTCGGCGCCCAGCGTGCCATGCAGCAGGCGATCGGGAAGGCTGACCTGCGCTTCCACCCGACGGCACAGCAGGCCCGGCGCCTGCGGCGGGCGATCGGCGCGCCGGCGGCGCCGGCGGCGTGGTGGCGGCAGCCGCAGCTGCGCTCGCTCGCGGCCCTGCTGCTGGTGGCCGTCGGGACGGTGGCCGGCTGGACCCTGGGGCGCCGCTGGCCGGGGGTGCCGGCAGCGGCAGCGGTGGCGGCGAAGGGGAGTGGGGCCGCGACCGGGGCGGCGCTGCCCGGGTCGGCCCTGCAGCCGGCGCCGCCGGAGATTGCCGAGCAGCTCCTGGCGAGCCACGTGCGCGGCCAGCTCGCGGGCCATCCCGAGGACGTCGCGTCGAGCGACCGCCACACCGTGAAACCCTGGTTCGCCGGCCATATCGACTACTCGCCGCCGGTCGTCGATCTCGCACCCCAGGGGTTCCCGCTGCGTGGCGGCAGGCTCGATTACGTCGGCGGCCGGCCGGTGGCGACACTGGTCTACCAGGCCGGCAACCATCTGGTCAGCGTCTTCGTCTGGCCCAGCGGCCCCGAGGCGGGCGCGGCAAGCGCGCGCGGCCCGGCCGGCGGGGTCGCGGCAAGCACGCGCCGCGGCTTCCAGCTGCGGAGCTGGTCGCAGTCCGGCATGACCTGGTGGGCGGTCTCCGAGGTCGCGGCGGACCGCCTCGACGAGCTCGTCCGCAGGCTGCGTGCCGAGCTCCCGCCGGCGCAGAACTAGCCGGCGGGCTGGCAGCCGCCGGTCCGTCCCACCGCATCCAATCCCCGAACCCTGCCCCCCTTGGGGAATATCTTCGCGCCGCCGCGGTCTAGGCGTGTGAACCGCCGCCGGACTGCAACCGGGGCGGTCGCCAAAAGGGAGGCAAAGATCATGGCCGGCAACGAAAAGGACCGGATTCTGTACGACCACAACCCGGACGGCATCGATCGCCGGGGCTTCTTGAAGTGCATGGCCTGGGCCGGCACCGGCACGTTCTGCGTGTTGCAGGGCGGAATCCTCAAGTCCTACGCCCTCGGCAGCGCGGAGGAGATCGGCAAGGCGGCGTCCCGCGGCGACCTGTGCTTCGTCCAGATCAGCGACAGCCACATGGGGTTCAACAAGCCGGCAAACCCGGATGTCGTGGCCACCATGAAGGCGGCGATCGACAAGATCAACGCCCTGCCGGTGGCGCCGGAGTTCCTGCTGCACACCGGCGACATCAGCCATCTCTCCAAGCCCGAGGAGTTCGACACCGTCGACCAGATCCTCAAGGGCGCGAGCGCCAAGGACGTTTTCTTCGTGCCGGGCGAGCACGACGTGCTGGACGACGACGGCAAGGGCTACCTCGAGCGTTACGGCAAGGGGAGCAAGGGCAGCGGCTGGCGCAGCTTCGACAAGAAGGGCGTGCACTTCATCGGCCTGGTCAACGTGATGAACCTGAAACAGGGCGGGCTGGGCTCGCTGGGACGCGAGCAGCTCGAATGGCTCGAAGACGACGTCAAGCACCTGAAATCGAGCACGCCGATCGTGGTGTTCGCGCACATCCCGCTGTGGACCGTCTATCCGGAGTGGGGTTGGGGGACCGACGACGGCGCCCAGGCCCTCTCCTACCTCAAGAAGTTCGGATCGGTCACGGTGCTCAACGGGCACATCCACCAGGTGATGCAGAAGGTCGAGGGCAACATCACCTTCCACACCGCCATGTCCACGGCGTTCCCGCAGCCGCAGCCCGGGAAGGCCGCCGGGCCGGGCCCGATGAAGGTGCCGGCCGAGCAGCTGCGCAGCCTGCTGGGCATCACCGACGTCAACTACGTCCGCAGCCGGCACTCCCTGGCCGTCGTCGACTCAACCCTGGGCTGAGCCGAGAACCTCCAAACAGCGCCGGGATGCATCCGGCCAATGCGAAAGGCAAAGAGCATGAATCGCCGTACTCTGTGTACCCTTGGTTTGACCGTGCTGTCGATGTTGGGTCCGGTCGCCGCCGCGCGCTCGCAGGCAGCGCCGGCGGCCGGTGTCGAGGTCCGGCTCGCGGGCGCCGCGGCCGCGCCGCATGCGCTCGAGGTCAAGATCGACAACTTCAGCTTCATTCCCGCGACGGTGACGGTTGACGTGGGGACGACGGTGACCTGGGTCAACCGCGACGACATCCCGCACACCGTCGTCAGTCCCGACAAGGTGTTCAAGTCGAAGACTCTCGATACCGACGACAAGTTCTCCTTCGTGTTCACCAAGGCCGGCCGCTATCCCTACTTCTGCTCGATCCACCCCAAGATGACCGGCGAAGTCGTCGTGCGGTAGGAGAGGAGACCCCGTGAATGCTTTCGACCTGAAGGCGGCGCTGCTGGCCAAGCATGCGCAGCACGTGGTGCTGATCCACTTCCCGATCGCCCTGCTCCTGGTCGGCGTGGCGTTCGACGCCGCGTCGAGGTGGACCGAGCGCCGGGCGCTGGCGGCCGCCGCCTACTTCAACCTCAGTGTCGCGGCGGTCTCGGCGTTGCCGGCCGTCGCGACCGGCCTTCTGGCCTGGCAGTTCCAGCTCGGGGGCCACCGGCTGCGGGGGACCCTGCTCCTGCACCTGGTCCTCGGCCTGGCGTCGAGCGCCACGATCTGGTGCGTGTGGTGGCTGCACTGGCGCGCACGCCGCAAGGAGCAAGCCCTGCCGGCCTATCGCTGGCCGCTCGAGCTCCTCGCAGTGGCGCTGGTCACGATGACCGGCCACCTGGGCGGGTTCCTGAGCGGCGTCAACGCGCCGGGATAGGGTCGTTCGTCTCGACGCGGGTGTGGTCCGACGTCAGCGGCTGGCCGGCGGCACGATGGCGCAAAGGGATACTTGTCCGCGGGCATGGCATCGGCGGCTCCGACCACCAGGCTTTCGCAGAGGGCCACGAAGTCGCCCACCACCGCGCTCGAAGGGCGCACCGGCGATGCCTGGGCAGCCGTGCCGGAACCCTCGTTTGCCGAGGCAGCTGCGGTGAGGTTCAAGGCAGCGATGATGAAGAGAAAAAGAACCAGGAATCGGTAGCTCCGAACAGCTTTCGCCATGGTCATTCGCTCCGGGCGATCGACCGCCAGTCCATTCCGGCGTTCGCCGCCACGAAGATAGGCGCTGGACCCGACCGGCGTGACACCCGGCTCATACCGAGGTCAAGGTGTGCCCGTGAAGTACTCGCTGTCTCGGATATCTGGCCAGGCGAGAAACGTCGGCGGAGCGCGAAGCGTGATCAGTACCAGTCTTCGACGGCCAGGCCGTCGATGCGCTCAAACTCCTTGGTGTTGTGGGTGACGAGGGTCGCCCCGTGCCGGAGCGCGGTCCCTGCGATCAAGGTGTCGAGAGCGTCTATTGGCGTGCCGGCCGTCTCGAGCTGGGCACGAATCCTTGCGGTGACGGTCGCCTCCGGGGCGCCGAAGGGGAGCACGTCCACCAGCGCGAGCAACTGCTCTAACTGGAAGCGGCGCCTCGCTGGAGAAGACGATTTCGCGATTCCGACCTCCAGCTCGTAGAGCACGATCGCGGGTATCGCGAGGCTCCGTGGCGGAGTGCCCAAAACGCGGTCTGCCACCCGGCCCACGCCCTTGAAGAAGTAGATGAGGCTGTTGGTGTCGAGTACGTACATCAGAGTGGCTCTCGCGAAACCTCTTCATGTGCCTCGCGACGGATCTCCTCGAGAGTCGGGAAGTCATCCTTCCAAGCGCCCGCCAACTGAGCGATCGTGGGCGGCCACACGGTCGCGGTCTTCTCCCGAATCAGCGTGGCAACCCATTGACTCTGGGAGGTCCCGGCTGCCTTGGCCGCAGCCTTCATCCTTTCCACGGTCTGGCTGTCCAGATACAACGTGACTTGGCCCATTCATCACCTCCATACACTTGCAAGTATAAGTCCCCTGGTGGGGCCGGTCAAATGCGAGGCGGGATTGGCTTTGATCCCGCGCGCCTGCTTTTCTCGTCTTCTGGACAAGACCCACTACTTACTGACCGGGTGGGCTTGCCAGGCGAGGCGGCCCTGGATGGCGATACCTCGCTCGCCACGCCCTACCACAGGAGAGAACCATGTCGAGAAGTCTTCCGGCGCCGGCGATCTGCTTCACCCTGCTCCTTCTGGCAGCCACTGCGTCCGCACTCCAGGCGGCCAACGTCGGCGGGGGCTGCACCCCCAGCAGCACGGTGCTCTGCGTGGACAACAACGCCGGCGATCACCGGTTCAAGATCACGGTCACGTTCAGCACCTCGCAGGGCGGCGGGCGCTCCGGCAGCGGCGAGGCGATCTCGCTGTCGTCGCTCGGCGTCGATCATGGCGGCTTGTTCTGGTTTTTCTCCGCGGACAATCCCGAGCTGCTGATCAAAGTCCTCGACGCCTGCGCCAGCAACGGCAAGTTCTGGGTCTTCTACTCGGCGGGCACGAACGTCGGCTTCACGGTGACCGTCGAGGACACCCTGGACAGCCAGCAGAAGACGTACACCAACCCCGACCTGACGCCGGCCGCGCCGGTCCAGGACACCTCCGCGCTCAGCTGTCCCTCTTGAGCGGCACGGCGCTTCCCAGCTCCACCTCCCGGGACGCGGCGTCCAGGATCGCCGTGCCGGCCTCGCCGCCGCAGTAGCGGGCGACGAGCTCGGCCAAGTCGGCCAGCGCGCGCTCGAGCTCGCCGCGGCCGGTCGGCGGCAGGGCCTCGACCACCAGCACCGCGTCGCGAGTCGCGGCGGTGAGCTTGGTCCTGTCCGCCTCCTTCCAGTTCCAGCGCCGGCAGATGGCCGAGACGTCGTCCCGGTAGATGACCTCGCCGGGGTGCGGCGGGCGGGCCTCGCCTTCGCCGAGCAGCTGCACCGGCGGCTCGGCGGCGCCGGCGAGGCACAGGACGACGTCGCCGCGGACCGCCGCCAGGTCCTCGCCCCCGGCCGGCAGCAGGCGCTCGAGCGAGACGGCGTTGTAGATGTCCACCAGCGGGTTGATCGGGCGCACCGTCTCGCCTTTCGCCACCCGGCGCAACAGGTTCTCGATCGAGGACGGGCTCTTCTTGGGATTGGCGCCAAACTTGCGGTAGGCCTCTCGCCAGCAGGCGATGCGCGGCTCCTCCGCCAGCACGGCGCCGGCGAACGCGGTCCTCGCGCCGGCCTCGGCAAGCCGCAAGCGCGCCGCGATCTCGGCGCTCGACGCGGCATTGTCACAGCCCCGCACCCAGACCACCCCGATCAGCGCCTCGGGAAAGAGCGCCAGGAAGTCCGGCGCGACCTGGAGCTTCATGGCAAATGGCCTCCGATCCAGTGCAGGCGGCTGGCCGGCCGGCTCATCGGCTGGCGGCACCGCCATGGACGGCGCGGCCCACCGGCGCGCCTGCGGCGAGCGGCCGGTGTCTCCTCACCGGCCGGCGATCTCCTCGCGCATCGCCGCCAGGATGGCCGCCGCCGACAGCTCCGCATCGTCCTTTGACGTGGACCAGTTGGAGACCGAGATGCGCATCGCGGCCATGCCGTGCCAGGTGGTGCCTCCCAGCCAGCATACGCCCTGGCGCTGCACGCGGCGGATGACCGCGCGGGTCAGCTCGTCGTCGGCGCCGCTGCCGGCCGCGTCGTGGAAACGCACCAGCACCTGGTTGAGCGCGACCTCGTTCAGCACCTCGACGCCGGGCTCCGCGGCCAGGATCTCCGCCATGTGCCGGGCGTGCTCGCAGCAGCGCTCCACCAGCTCGGCCACGCCCCGCCGGCCCAGCGAGCGCAGCGCCGCGTAGACCGCGAAACCGCGCGCCCGCCGCGAAAACTCGGGCACCCAGTCGAGAGCGTCGCGCCCCTCGTGCTGCGGCAGGTAGGAAGCGGCCGTGCTCATCGCGGCGCAGTGCGCGCCGGTGTCGGCGACCGCCACGATCCCCGAGTCGTAGGGCACGTTGAGCCACTTGTGGGCGTCGGTAGCCCAGGAATCGGCCAGCACCGCGCCGGCGACCAGGTGGCGCAGCCGGGGGCTGGCCGCCGCCCACAGCCCAAAGGCGCCGTCGACGTGGAGCCAGGCACCGTGCTGGCGGGCCAGCGCGGCGATATCGGCAAGCGGATCGCAGGCGCCGGTGTTGACGTTGCCCACCTGCGCGCAGATCAGCGACGGGGCGCCGCGCCCCGCCTCGAGCCGCCGCGCCAGGGCGGCCGGATCCATCCGTCCCTGGCCGTCGGACTCGATCCGCTCCACGTCGCGAGTGCCGAGGCCGAGCAGCCGCAGGGCCCGGAAGGCGGTGACGTGGGCCTCGGAACCGGCGAGGATGCGCAGCGGCGGCGCTCCGGTCAGACCGCGCTCGCCCACGTCCCAGCCCAGGCGCGCCAGCAGCGCGTGGCGCGCCGCCGCGAGCGCGGTGAGGTGCGCCATCTGGCAGCCGGTGACGAAGCCGACACTGGCCCCGGCGGGAAGGCCGAGCAGATCCAGGATCCAGACGGCGGCGATCTCCTCGACCACCGCCGCGGCCGGAGAGATGGCATAAAGGCCCGGGTTCTGGTCCCAGGTGCTGGTCAGCCAGTCGGCGCCCAGAGCGGCAGGCAGGCTGCCGCCGATGACGAAGCCGAAGTAGCGCGGGCCGGCGCTGCCCACCAGGCCGGGCTCGGCACCGGCCGCCAGCTCCCGCAGCACCTGCGCGGGCTCGATGCCCTCGTCACCCAGGGGAGCGCCGAGCCGGGCCCGCAACTCGGAAAGCGTCGCCCGTTCACCCACCGGCCGGGTCGGCAGACTGTCGAGGTAGGCAAGCGCCAGCTCGCATGCCTGGCGCAGCGTGGTTGCCGCCGAAGGTGCGGCGTCAGTAAATCCACTTTTGGCGGTTTCAAGTCCAGTTCTGGGTTCCATGGCGAGATTATGCCTGCGAGTCCGATCCGATTCAAAGATCCACTTTGCTATGATTGGACTGATGAAGGCCATCACCTTCGTGCCCTTGCTGGGACCCTGGCGGACCGCTTCGGGTCCGCTCTACCGCCGCCTGGCCGCTGCCACGGCTGAGGCCGCGGCCTCGGGCAGGCTGCCGGCCGGCTCGCTCCTGCCGGCAGAGAGGGCGTTGGCGGCGGCGCTCGCGGTCAGCCGCACCACCGTGGTCGGCGCCTACGACCTGTTGCGCGAGGAGGGCTGGGTCGAGAGCCGGCGCGGCAGCGGCACGCGGGTGCGGGCCGCCGCGGCGAGAGCGCTCGGCGACCCCGGCGCTGCCGCCACTGCCGGCGCCGTGGGTGGCGAGCTGACGCGACCGGTCCGGCGCATGGATTTCTTTCGCGGCCTGGTCGAGGCGAGCGGCTCCCGCATCGACTTCCTCGGCGCCCACCTGCCGGCGGCGGAGCCGTTCGTCGCCGAGGAGTGGACCGCGGCGGCGGCCGATCTCGCGGCGCAGCTGGGCCATCACGGCTACCTGGGCCTGGGCCTGCCCGTCCTGCGCGCGGCCATTGCCGCTCACCTGACCGCGGCCGGCCTGCCGACCGCGGAAGAGCAGGTGCTGGTCACCTCCGGGGCGCAGCAGGCGATCGGCCTGGTGGCCGCTCTCTACCTCCGGCCGGGCGACGCCGTGGCGCTCGAGGATCCCAACTACCCTGGCGCCCTCGACATCTTCAACCATGCGCGGGCGCGCCTGGTCCCGATCCCGGTGACGGCGGAGGGCGCCCACGTCGAGCGCCTGCAGGAGGCGGTCGTCCGCGAGTCGCCGCGGCTGATCTACCTCGTCCCCTCCTTCCACAATCCCACCGGAGCGCTGATGCCCGAGGCGCACCGCCGCAGGGTCGCGCGGCTCGCCGCCGACACCGGCACGCCGGTCCTGGAGGACCTCACTCTCGCCGATCTCGACCTCGACGCTCCGCCGCCGCCGCCGATCGCCGCGGCGGTGCCCGGTGCGCCGGTCGTCACCGTCGGCTCGCTGAGCAAGCTCGTCTGGGCCGGTCTGCGCATCGGTTGGGTGCGCGCCGAAGCGCCGGTCGTCGCGCGGCTGGCGCGCTTCAAGGTGCTGTCGGACCTCGGCAGCTCGCTGCCGAGCCAGGTCCTGGCCGCACGCCTGCTGCGGCGTGCCGCGGCGATCCGCGAGGTCCGCCGCCACGAGGCGCGGGAGCGCCGGCGCGCGCTCGAGCAGGCGCTCGCCGCGGCCCTTCCGGATTGGACCTGGAGCCGCCCGGCGGGGGGGCTCTGCCTGTGGGTGCGCCTGCCGCGCGGCAACGCCGAGGAGCTGGCGCGCCACGCGCTGCGCCACGGCGTCGCCATCGTGCCGGGTCCCACCTGTTCGCCCCGCGACGCCTGGGAGAATTACCTGCGCCTGCCCTTCGTCCTCGCCCACGGCGAGATGGGCGAGGGCATCGCCCGCCTGGCCCGCGCCTGGGAGGACTACGCTCCCGCCGCCGTCCCCGGCTCGACCCGGGCGGCCCCGGCCCCGCCGCCGGTCGACGTGCTGGTCTAGCAGGCTGCTGAAAAATCCCGCACACCGCGCTACGCCCTGCGGGTTGTGGCCTCAGGGACATGCCGCATGGCCACCCTGGCCGTGCGGCCGGCGGCGCGGGGCCGTCTGCGGCGTTGCCGCTCCTCGACGATGTCGGGGCATCGCCTGCGTCGCGGCGCCTGGCATCCGGCCCCGCGGCGCTCGCAACGCGGCGCACGGGCTTTTTCAGCAGCCTGCTAGCGCCGCCGGGCGCCAGCACGCCGGACATCCTGAAGCTCGCGAAGCCGTGGAGGCGGCTCGGCTTTGCCGGCGCCTCGACTCACGTCGAGCCCATGGGGCTTTCGCTCGCCGCCGCCAAGGATGAGGAGAACGGCTCAGTCGCCGTCGCCGGCCTTGAGGCCGGCCTTCTTGGCGTAGTAGCGGAAGCTGCGGAAGCTCATCCGCAGCAGCTCGGCGGCCTGGGTCTGCACGCCGCCGGCGCGGTCGAGTGCCTGCGACATCAGCTGGGCGCGGATGTCCTCGAGATGGGCCTCGAGGTCCAACCCCTCCTCGGGGAGGTTGATCGTGTCCGGGTTGGAGCGGCGGTTGTTGAGCAGCTGCGGCGGCAGGTCGCGGGTCGAGATGGTCTCGGCGTGCGACAGCGCCATGGCGCGCTCGATGACGTTCTCGAGCTCGCGGACGTTGCCCGGCCAGTCGTAGCTCTCGAGCAGCCGCATCGCCTCGACCGAGATCTGGCGCACCGGCAGGTCCAGCTGGCGGCTGTACTTCTGCAAGAAGAAATCCACCAGCAGCGGGATGTCCTCGCGCCTCTGCCGCAGCGGCGGCAGGTTGATGGGCAGCACGTTGATGCGGTAGAACAGGTCCTCGCGGAACTCGCCGGTCGCGAGGCGGCTCTCGAGGTTCTGGTTGGTGGCGGCGATCACCCGCGCGTCGACCGGTTCCTCCTGGTTGCCGCCGACCTTGCGCACGGTCTTCTCCTGCAGCGCGCGCAGCAGCTTGACCTGCATCGGCGGCGTCAGCTCGCCGATCTCGTCGAGGAACAGGGTGCCGCGGTCGGCTTCCTGGAACAAACCTTTCTTTTCGCGCACCGCGCCGGTGAAGGCGCCGCGCTCGTGGCCGAACAGCTCGCTCTCGAGCAGGTTTTCGGGCAGCGCGCCGCAGTTGATCGACAGGAAGCGGCGGCCGGCGCGCGGCGAGGCAAAATGGATGGCGCGCGCGATCAGCTCCTTGCCGGTGCCGCTCTCGCCGTGGATCAACACCGTCGAGCTGGTGCGCGCCATGCGCTCGATCAGCGCGAAGATGGCCTGCATGCGCGGGCTCTTGCCGATGATGTTGTTGAAGGTGTATTTCTGCTCGAGCTCGCGGCGCAGGTAGACGTTCTCGTCGGCCAGCTTGGCGCGCTCGAGCGCCTTCTGGGTGAGGATCTTCAGCTCCTCGACGTCGAACGGCTTGGAAACGTAGTCGTAGGCCCCGAGCCGCATCGCCTCGATCGCGGTCTTGGTCGAGGTGTAGGCGGTCATCATCACCACCGCGGTGTTGGGGCTCGCGCTCTTGATCTCCTTGAGCAGGTCCAGGCCGTTGCCGTCGGGCATCAGGATGTCGCACAGCACCAGGTCGAAGCTCTTGCCGACCAGGGCGCGCTGCGCCTCGGCCGTCGAGCGGGTGGTCTCGACCGCGAAGCCCTCGGATTCGAAGAGCATGGCCAGGAACTCGAGGATGCTGGCCTCGTCGTCGACGATCAGCATGCTGGCGCGCATGGCTGGCAGCAAGCGGCGGGGAGGGCCGGTCAACCGGCGATTCCCGCGGCCTCCGCGGGGTGGACGGACGGCGTCTGCGGCGCCGCCTGCGCGGCTGACGGCGGCGCGGCGTGGGTGGCTGGAAGCGGTGACGGCGGCTCGGCGCCAGAGGCCAGCTCGAGCCGCCGGGGCAGGGGCGAGCCGGGGCCGGCGGCCGGCAGCTCGACGGTGATCGTGGTGCCGCCGCCGGGGGCGCTGTCGACCCGCAGCCGCCCGCCGTGGTCCAGGACGATGCGGTAGACGATGGCCATGCCGATGCCGGTGCCGCCGTCGAAGAAGGACTGGAAGGGATGGAAGAGGTTGGCCCGCTGCGACGCCGACATGCCGCGGCCGGTGTCGATGACCTGCAGGCGGTAGGCGTCGCCCTCGAGCCTGCCGACCAGGCGGAAGGTGCCGCCGTCGGGCATCGCCCGCAGCGCGTTGCGCGCCAGGTTCCAGAAGATCTGGCTCACCTGGTCGGGATCGGCGACCAGGCGCGCCGCCGGCGGGTCGAGATCGAGATCCAGGTGATGCCTGGCCGACACCTCCTCGCTGTTGGCGAGCAGCTCCATGTTCTCCGACAGCAGGCGGGCGACGTCGAACGGCATGCTGGCGCTCTCGCGCGGCTTGGCGAAGCGCAGGAATCCCTTGATCGTGCGGTCGAGCCGGTGGCTCTCCTTGAGCAGGATGTCGATCAGGCGGCGCTGCGAGGCGTCGTCCGGCAGCGCGCTCGACAGCATTTGCACGGAGCCCGAGATCGCCGCCAGCGGGTTGCCGATCTCGTGCGCCAGGCCGGCGGCGAGCTCGCCGACCGCGGCCATGCGGTCCTTCATCCGCAGCTCCTCCTGCATCCGGCGCCAGCCGGTCAGGTCCTGGAAGATCAGGATGTAGCCGCGATGGGAGCCGAACGCGTCGTTGAGCCGCGAGATGGAGAAGCCGATGTAGGCGCTGTCGTCGTCGTAAGGCAGCTGCACCTCGACCCGGAGCTTGCCCTGCAGCTCGCCGGCCGAGGTCATGTCGTGCCATTGACTGGCGGAGATGAGCCCCGATTGGGTGACCGGGGCGCCGATCAGCCGCTCGTCCTGCTGCCGCAGGATCGCCAGTCCGGACTGGTTGATGCTGGTGATCACGCCGGCCAGGTCGGTGGTGATCAGGCCGCTGCTGATCGATTGGATGACGTCGCGGTGCACGACCTGCAGGTCCGCCAGGTGCTCGCTCTTGACCTCCAGCTCGCGCTCGGCACGGGTGGCGTTGTGCGCCAGGAAGGAGGTCAGCAGCGCCATCGCGTAGAAGCCCAGGAAATGGATCGCCAGGTTGTAGGCCACGCGCCAGCCGGTGAGCACCTCGGTCAACCCGCCGAGCGGCGGCAGCCAGCCGGCCGAGAGCGACAGCGCCAGCGCGGCATAGAGCAGGAAGGCGCAGGTCGCGACGGTCACGCCGGCGCGCCGCCGCAGCAGCGTCGAGGCGACGGCGATGATCACCAGGTAGAGCAGCGAGAAGGGGCTCGCCACGCCCCCGAGGTAGTACACCATGACGGTGATCAGCAGCAGGTCGCCGGTGAACTGGAGGTAGGCCTGGATCACCAGCCGCCGCTTCAGCAAGCCCAGCAGGCCGATGTAGACCAGGGTGGCGGCGAAGGTGGTGCCGGCGAGCAACACCACGTAATGCGTCGCCTCGGCGGGGAAGGAGTCGGGGCGCGCCAGGACCACCAGGAAGAAAGGCAGCAGGACGCTGGTCACCGCCACCACGCGGACGGCGATGTACCAGCGGAGGTTGCGCTCCAGTGCGGGCATCGAGAGAAGCTCCGGGCGGCGGGCCGGCGCCGCTTCAGGCGGCGGCCGGTCCCGGCCCGGAACGGATTCTATCTATCAGGCACTAGCCGATCTTCGAGAGCACCTCGTAGAGCGGCAGGTACATGGCGGTCACGATGCAGCCGATGACCGCCCCGAGGACGGTGATCATGAGCGGTTCGATCAGCTTCATCAGGCCGGCCACCGCGGTGTCGACCTCCTCTTCGTAGAAGTCGGCGATCTTCGCCAGCATCTGGTCGAGGGCGCCGGTCTGCTCGCCGACGTTGATCATCTGCACCACCATGGCCGGAAAGACCTTGGTCTCGGCCAGCGGCTCGCTGACGGTCTTGCCCTCTTCGACGCTCTTGCGCACCGCCATGATCGCATCCTCGACGATGGCGTTGCCGGCGGTCTTGGCGGTGATCTCGAGGCCGTCCAGGATCGGCACGCCCGAGGCCGTCAGGGTGGCGAGGGTGCGGCAGAAGCGCGCCACCGCAATCTTGCGCAGCAGCATGCCGATCACCGGGATCTTGAGCAGCGCGCCGTCGATGATCCGGGCGCCGCGATGGGTCTTGTGATACCGGTTGAGGGCGATGCCGCCGGCGATGACGATGGCGATGATGAAGATGAAGTAGCGGCCCACGATGTTGCTGGCCCCGACCACGACGCGGGTGAGCAGCGGCAGCTCGCCGCCCAAACCGGCGAACAGCTGGGTGAAGACCGGGATGACCTTCCACAGGATGATGAACACGACGAAGGCGGCGATGACGATGACCGACACCGGGTAGATGAGCGCCGATTTCACCTGGCTCTTGAGCTTGACGGCCTTCTCGATGTAGGTCGACAGCCGCTGCAGGATGACGTCGAGGATGCCGCCCGCCTCGCCGGCCGCCACCATGTTGACGTAGAGGTTGTCGAAGGCCTTGGGGTGCTTGCGCATCGAGTCGGCGAGCGACGAGCCGGACTCGACGTCGCTGCGCACGGCCTGGATGACCGCCTGGAAGGTGCGGTTCTCCTCCTGGTCGCCCAGGATCTCGAGGCACTGCACCAGCGGCAGGCCGGCGTCCAGCATGACCGAGAACTGGCGGGTGAAGATGGCCACCCGCTTCTGGCCGATGCCGCGCGGGATGCGGGGCAGCAGCTTGATCTCGCGCCCCTTCTCACGGATCGACTGGACCTGGATCTGCTGGCGCCGCAGGACGGCGATGGCCTGCGCCTGGGAGTCGGCCACCAGCTGGCCCTCCGAGGGCTGGCCGCCCCGCGTGCGGCCTCTGTAGACGAAACTGGGCATGGCGAAGCTCCCTCTTGTTGCGCTCGGAACGCCGCTTCACGGCCTGAGCGATGCTCTCCGACGTTTGCTGACGACCGTCCTCATGACCGTCCTCATGACCATTCTCATGCCTGCACCGCCAGGTTCATGGCGGCGGGTCCGCGCGCGATCATCTCCTGCAACTCCTCAGGCATGGACGAGCGCGACATGGCGGTCTCCAAGGTGATCATGCGGCGGAAGTAGAGCACGGCGAGCGACTGGTTGAAGGTCTGCATGCCGTGCTTGGCCTGTCCGGCCTGCATCATGCCGTAGATCTGGTGCACCTTGTCCTCGCGGATCAGGTTGCGGATCGCTGCGCTGGGCACCAGGATCTCCATGGCCAGGGCCCGCCCCTTGCCGCCGGTCCGCGGCAGCAGGGCCTGGCACAGGATGCCCTCGAGCACCAGCGACAGCTGGGCGCGGATCTGGGACTGCTGATGGGCCGGGAAGACGTCGATGATGCGGTTGATCGACTGCGCCGCCGAGTTGGTGTGCAGGGTGGCGAAGGTCAGGTGGCCGGTCTCGGCGATGCGCAGCGCCGACTCGACGGTCTCCAGGTCGCGCATCTCGCCGATCAGCACCACGTCGGGGTCCTGGCGCAGGGCCGAACGCAGGGCGTTCTCGAAGCTATGGGTGTCGGCGTGGATCTCGCGCTGGTTGACGATGCAGCTCTTGTGGCTGTGCAGGTACTCGACCGGGTCCTCCACGGTGACGATGTGCTCGTGGCGCTCGCGGTTGACCTTGTCGAGCATCGCGGCCAGGGTGGTCGACTTGCCGGACCCGGTGGGGCCGGTCACCAGGATGAGCCCGCGCGGTTTCTCGCACATGCGTTCGATGACCGGCGGCAGGCCGAGTTCGCGGAAGGTGCGGATCTCGAACGGGATCTGGCGGAAGACCGCGGCGATGGCGCCGCGCTGGTGGAAGATGTTGGCGCGGAAGCGCGCCAGCCCCTTGAGGCCGAAGGAGAGGTCGATCTCGAGGTTCTCCTCCAGGCGGTGCTTCTGGTTGTCGGTGAGGATGGAGTAGCACAGCTGCTTGGTTTCGCTGGGGGTCAGCGGCGGCAGGCTCATCTGCCGCAGCACGCCGTCGACGCGGACCTGCGGCGGTGAATTGGTGGTGATGTGGAGGTCGGAGCCGCCCTGCCCCACCATGTCCTTCAGCAGTTGATTGAGGGTCGGAAGCATCCACTCGACTCCTTGCAGCTTCGAGGCGCCGCGAGTCCCGGTCAAAGCCGCCTTGAGCAGGCTGGGGAGCACCCTGCCCGAGACCTGCGGCGAGCGCTCTAACTACCGGCGCAACAAGACTCTTCGGGCGATCTTACACCACCCGGCGAAGCGAAGAGAAGGTGGCTCTCGAGGAACCGTTGGCCGCGGCGAAGGGGAGGGGGGCGCGACCCCGGGGTCTGGGTTATCGTTGGCGGTGTGAGCGCCGACGACCACCACGAGGAGGAGATCCTCGGCAAGGCTTACGACGCGCGCTTGATGCGGCGGCTGCTGACCTACGTCCGGCCTTACCGGCGGATGACCGCCGGGGCGGTCGCGCTGATCCTGGTCTCCTCGGCGTTGCAGCTGGTCGGGCCGCTCGCCACCGCCGTCGCCCTCGACCTGTTCGTGCGCCCGCCGCAGGCGCGGGCCGCCATTCCGTCGAATGTCAGCTTGCTGGTGCGCGATGCGCTGCTCGCCCGCGGCATCGACCCGGCCCACGTCCAGACGCAGGGGTTGGCGGTGGTGGCGGTGGTCTTCATCGCCTCGCTGCTGCTCACCTTCGTGACCGTGTACGCCGAGGGGTATGTGATGATGCTGATGGGTCAGTACATCATGTACGACCTGCGCAACCAGATCTTCGGCCACCTGCAGCGGCTGCCCATCGCCTTTTACGACCGCAACCCGATCGGGCGCCTGGTGACCCGCGTCACCACCGACGTCGACGCCCTGAACGAGATGTTCACCTCGGGCCTGGTGGAGCTGCTCGGCGACGTCCTGCTGCTGGCCGGGATCGTGGTGGTGCTGTTCTGGCTGGACTGGCGGCTGGCGCTGGTGGCGTTTTCGATCGTGCCGCTGCTCGCGCTGCTGACCGGCTGGTTCCGGGGCGGCGTGCGCCAGGCCTTCCGCGACGTGCGGGTCAAGATCGCCGCCATCAACGCGTTCCTGCAGGAGCACATCACCGGCATGCCGGTGGTGCAGCTGTTCGGGCGCGAGGCGCGGGCCTACGCCGAGTTCGTGGAGATCAACGACCGGCACCGCGTCGCCAACGTGCGCTCGATCTTCTACTACGCCGTCTATTTCCCGGGCGTCGAGCTGATCACCGCGCTCGGGGTCGGCCTGCTGATCTGGGTGGGCGGCGGCCAGGTGCTGGCCGGAGCGGTGTCGCTCGGCGCGCTCATCGCCTTCCTGCAATACGCGCAGCGCTTTTACCAGCCGCTCTCGGACCTGTCCGAGAAGTACAACATCCTGCAAGGCGCGATGGCCAGCTCGGAGCGCATCTTCCGGCTGCTCGACACGCCGGTCGGGATCGAGTCGCCGGCCGACGCCTTCGCCCCGCGGCAGGTGCGCGGCGCCATCGAGTTCGACCAGGTGCGGTTCAGCTACAAGGCAGGCGAGCCGGTGCTCAAAGGGGTGTCGTTCCGGGTGGAGCCGGGCGAGACGCTGGCGGTGGTCGGCCATACCGGCGCGGGCAAGAGCACGCTCGCCAACCTGCTGCTGCGCTTCTACGACGTGGGCTCCGGGGCGGTCAGGGTGGACGGCCGGGACGTCCGCGAGTGGTCGCTGCCGGTGCTGCGGCGCGCCATCGGCATGGTGCTGCAGGACGTCTTCCTCTTCGCCGGCACGGTGGCCGAGAACATCCGGCTGGGCGAGGCGGCGATCGACGACGAGCGCCTGCGCTGGGCGGCCGGCGAGGTGCACGCCCTGCCGTTCATCGAGCGGCTGCCGGGCGGCATGCAGGCGCCGGTGCGCGAGCGCGGCGCCGGCCTGTCGGTGGGTCAGAAGCAGCTCATCGCCTTCGCGCGGGCGCTCGCCTTCGACCCCCGCATCCTGATCCTCGACGAGGCGACCTCGTCGATCGACACCGAGACCGAGCAGCTCATCCAGCAGGCGCTCGAGCGCTTGCTGCGCGGCCGCACCAGCGTGGTGATCGCGCACCGGCTGTCGACCATCCAGCGGGCCGACCGCATCCTGGTCATGCACAAGGGTGAGGTGCGCGAGGTCGGCACCCACCAGGAGCTGCTGGCCCAGCACGGCATCTACTACCGCCTCTACCTGCTGCAGTACCGGGAGCAGGAGCTGGAGCGCCACGCCCGCGAGGAACGCGAGCAGCAGCCGGCCGCGCGCTATCCTTAGAAAGGTGGCATTACAGCTCAACCTGTTCCAGCCGGCTGCCCCTGCTCCCGCCGCCGCGGGTGCGGCGCGCGCCGGCGACGCTGCTGCCGGCGCCGCCGGTGGCGGCGCGGGCGCGGCCGGCGCCGGCGCACTGGCCGGCGTGGTGGTGTGCCACGGTCCGCTGGCGGCCGAGGCGCTGCTGCTGGCGCGCTTGGAGGCGCTGGCGGCCGAGGCGCGGCGCGAGCCGGCCAGGTTGGGACTGCCGGTGCGCGTGGTGGTGCCGTCGCGCAGCCTGCGCCGGCACGTTGCCGCCGAGCTGGTGCGGCCGCGCCCGGACCGCTCGGACCGCCCGGATCGTGCGGGCCGCCCGGATCCCTCGGGCCGCCCGGAGGCAGGCGGCCAGAGGTTGCCGCGCGTGCCGCGGCCGGCGGTGGCCGGGGTCACGGTGCAGACCCTCTTCGGCCTGGCCTGCGAGATCCTCGAGCGCACGGGCATCAGGGCCCCGCGCGGCGCGCTGCTGTTCGAGACGCTGGTCGAGCGCGCGGCGCGCGGCGACGACGCCCTGCGCGCCGGCCTGGGGGACCTGGTGGACGGGTTCCTGGCGGCGGCGCCGGCGGTGGCCGACCTGCTCGACGCCGGCCTCGAGCCCGAGCACGCCGAGGCGCTCGACGAGGTGCTGGCCAGCGACGGCCCGCGGGCAGCCGGCGGCGCCGCGGTGGAGCGGGCGCGCGCCCTGGTGCGGGTGGCGGTGCGGACCGAGGCGCGGTTGCGCCACCTCGGGCTGGGGCGCCGTTCGAGCGTGCTGCGCCTGGCGGCGGAGGCGCTGAGGACGGCGCCGCCGGAGCAGGCGCTGCCGGCCCGCGCCGTCCTGCTGCACGGCTTCGTGGCGACGACCGGCGTCGCCGCGGACCTGCTGGCGGCGCTGCTGCGGCAGTTCGGCGCCGCATTGCTGCTCGATCAGCCGCCGGTCCCCGGCCAGGACCCGGGCGGCGAGCAGGCGATCGAGGCCGGCGCCACCCGCAAGCTGGCCGAGCGCGCGGCGGCCGCGGCTGCGCTGGCCCCCATTCCCTCGGTGCCGGTCGAGTCAACGGAGCCGGCGGCAAACGTTGGCGGACCGCCGGCGGCGTCCCTGCCGCCGGCCGCAACACCGCGGCTCGAGGCGCTCACCGCCGCGGGCGCCGAGGCCGAGGCGCGGGAGGTCGCCCGCCGGCTGCGCCGGCTGCTGGACGGCGGCAGTGTCGCGCCGGCCGCGGCGAGCGCTGCTGCCGAGCCCGGCGCGGCCCGGGAGGTGGGGGCCATGGGTGCGGCCGCCAGACCCGGCAGACCCGGTGCCGATGAGCCGGTGCCGGAAAGGCTGGCGGTGGTGGCGCGCGACCTGGAACCTTACCGGGTGGCGTTGCGGCGCCACCTGCGGCGGCTCGGCGTGCCCTTTTCCGGGGTCGGCGAGCGGGGCGGGTTGCTGCCCGCCGGGCGTCGCGCCAGGGCGGTGCTCGATCTGCTGCGCCTGGGCGCCGAGGCGCCGGCCGACCGCTGGCTCGACGCTTGCGAGTGGATGTCCGCCGAGCTGCGCGTCGATCTGCGGCTTGCCCTGCGGGCGCTCGGGGCGGCGCGGCTGCGCGACGTCGCGGCGCTGCGCGAACAGAGCTTCGACGACGGCGTCGCGCTGCCGGTCCGCCAGGGGCTGATGCCGGCACCGATGCTGCCGCGGGGATTGGCGCCGGCGCCCGGGTCGCCGTGGGGCGCGGCGCCGGCCGCCGGCCGGACTGCCGGGACCGCAGACAGCTCGGCCGCCTCGCCGGCGGCCGGCGGTGCCGGGGATGCCGGCGGTGCTGGAGATGCCGGCAATGCCGCCGGTGGCGGCGATGCCGGAGATGGCGGCGATGCCGGCGGTGCCGGCTCTGGCGCCGCCGCCATCGCCGACGACGACGAGGGCGAGGGGCGCGAGGTGGCGCGGTCGCGGCGGATCTCGGGACGCAGGCTGCGGCAGGGGGTGCGGGCGGCAGGGCGGGTCCATGACCGGCTGCTGGACTGGCCGGACCAGGCCGCGGCGGCGGCGCATTTCGAGCGGCTGGACGGCCTGCTGGCCGAGCTGGGGCTCGACGCCGACCCGGCGCAACCGCTGGCGGCCGCGCTCGCGGAGCTGCGGCTCGAGATCCCCGCGGCGCTGGCGCTGGGCGGCGAGGAGCTGCGCCTGCTGCTGGCACGCGCCCTCGGTGAGGGCGGACGGTGCCCGCTCGGCGGCGCCGGCGGCGGTGTGCAGGTGCTCAGCGTGGCGGAGGCCAGGGGCCGCACCTTCGACCACCTGTTCCTGCTCGGCCTCAACCGCGGCGTCTTCCCGCGTCCGCCGCGCGAGGACGCGCTGCTGCCGGACGATCTCCGCCAGGTGCTGCAGCGCCTGCTGCCGGACCTGCCGCTCGCCCGCGACGGTTTCGCCGACGAGCGGCACGCCTTTGCCCAGCTGCTGGCGGCGGCCAAGGCGGTGACGCTGTCCTGGATGGTCGCCGACGACGACGGCAAGCCGCTGTCGCCGTCGCCGCTGGTCGAGCGCCTGCTGCAACCTGCCGCGATCCTGCCCGGGGAGCCGTGCGGAGCAAGCCCGGAGATCGACGGCCGCGGCGACGGCCCCGCCCTGGCAACGGTGGCGGCGCCGGCGGTCTACCCGGCCCGGATGCCGCCGCCCGCGGCCGAGCCGCCGGTGCGGACCTCCGCGGCGGGCGATCCGCGGCCCGCCGACGAGCACGCGGTGCTGGCCGGCCTGCACGGCTCGCGGCACCAGCTGGGGCAGGTGCTGCCCCTGGCGGTGCGGCAGGTGCGGGAGGAGCTGGGGTTGCCGCTGCTCGAGCTCGACGCGGCGGCGGTGGCCGCGGCGCGCCTGCGCGTCCTCGACGAGCTGGACCCGGACCTCCGCACCGCGGCGGGCCGGTCCGCTGCCGCTCGCCTCGGGCCGTACTTCGGGTTCGCCGGGCCGGCGGCATCGCGCGGCGGCCATCAGCTCTACGTCACTCATCTCGAGGCGCTGGCCGCCTGCCCCTGGCAGCTGTTCCTGGGGCGGTTGCTGCGCATCGAGCGGCCGCCCGATCCGCTCGGCGAGCTGCCCGGGGCCGACCCCTTGCGCCTCGGCAACCTGGTCCACCGGGCGCTCGACCGCATCGTCAAGCAGGCACTGGCGGCAGCGGTGGCCGGAGCGCCGGCGGCGGTCCGCTGGCCTGCCCCGGAGGAGCTCGAGGGGCTGCTCGCGGCAGTGGCCGCGGAAGTGCTGGCGGCGGAGGGGCTGGCCCTGCCGGGACTGGCGCAGGCCCTCGCCAGGCATGCCTTGCCGTTCGTCACGGCGGCCGGTGCAGTGGACTGGCCCGAACCCGGGGCGATCGTGCAGGTCCAGGCCAGCGAGGTCGAAGGCGAGCTGCTGCTGGATCTCTCCACGGGGGCGCGCCGCCTGCGCTTCCGGGCGGACCGCGTCGACCTGATCGGCGGTTGGCCGCGGTTCACCGACTACAAGACAGGGCGGCAGCTTTCGGACGCGCGCGACGCGGGCAAACGGCACGCCCAGCTGCTGGCGGAGATCCGGGCCGGCAAGCGGCTGCAGGCGGTCGCCTACGTGCTGGCGGCCGGCGGCTCCCGGGCAGTCGGGCGTTATCTCTTCCTGCGGCCGGAGCTGGCGCCGGCAGCGCGCGAGACTGAGATCGAGGCCGGCGACCGCGAGGCGAGCGACGCCTTCACCGCGGCCGTCCGGACGCTACTCGCCGCCTGGGACGCCGGCACCTTCTTCCCGCGGCTGGTCGACCCATCGGGGCGCCGGGAGCCGTCCCGCTGCGCGCTCTGCACGGTGGCCGAAGCCTGCTTGCGCGGCGACTCCGGGGTGCGCCGCCGGCTCGACGAATGGGCGGTACGGGCCCGCGCCGGTCGCTCGGAAGCAACCGCTGGCCGAAGCGATGGGGAGGGGGCGCGCGGGCCGCGAAACACCGCCGAAGCGGCGATGCTGGCCGCCTGGGACCTGCCCGCGGCCGGCGGAGCGGGCGAATGAGGCGGCCGGTCCCGCCCGCCGGCGGCGACGCGGCAGGGCTGCTGGCGCGCGACCGCGCCGCCCGCGCCGAGGCGCAGACCCGCTTCGACCTGCCGCTGGTGCTCGAGGCCGGCGCCGGCACCGGCAAGACCACCACCCTGATCGCCCGCCTGCTCGCCTGGTGCCTGGGAGACGGCTGGGAGAGGGCGGCGCTCGGCGTGCAGGAAGGCGCCGGCGGCGGCCCCGCGACCGCCTCGGGCGCCGGCGCCTCGGCCGCGGCCGTCGCCGAGGCGACCGCCGCGCGGGTGCTGCGCCGCGTCGTCGCGCTGACCTTCACCGAGGCGGCGGCCGCGGAGATGGCGGGGCGCGCGGCGCGGGAGCTGCTGGCGCTCGGCCGCGGCGCGCCGTCCGAGTGGCTGGCGGCGGCCCGCCTGCCCGCGGCGCCGGAGACGGCGCGCCGGGCGCGGGCGCTGCTCGCCACCCTCGATCACCTCACGGTCGAGACCATCCACGCCTGGTGCTACCGGCTGCTGGCCGCCCATCCTCTCGAAGCGGGGGTCCATCCGCGGCTGCAGATCGACGCCGACGGCAGGCTGCTGCAGTCGGTGATCGCCGAGACGGTCGAGTCGGCCCTGCAGCCGGGATACGGCGCGCCCGGCGATCCGCACCTGCTGGCCCTCGCCGCCTCGGGGTGCGGGCCGCGGGAGGTGGCGGCGGCCCTGGCCGCGCTGATCGACGGCGGCATGACGGCGGCGGCACTGCGCCTGGACCCCTTTGCCGGCGACGGCTGGGACCGGTTGCGCCGCCGCCTGGCCGCGGCCGTCGCCGGCGTGCGCGAGCTGCTTGCGCCGCGCCTTGCCGGCAGCCGGCTGCGCAATGCCGCCGGCATCCTCGCGGCGCTGGCGGCCCTGGCACCTGATCTCGCACCTGACCTCGCTCCTGATCTCGCGCCGGATCTCGCTCCTGATCTCGCGCCGCATCTCGCGCCGGACCTCGCGCGGTCCGGCGCCGCGGCGCAGGGCTCGCGCGCCGCGGTGCGCGGGGACCGGACGGCGGCGGCCGCGGCGATCGCCGGCGTGCGCGGACGCTTGGCGGCGGCGCTGCCGCCCAATCTCCGCAAGCACCTTCACGGCTGGGGCCGCGGCCGCTTCGGCAGGCAGGAGGCGGAGCGCCTGGGCGACGTGTGCGGCGAGCTGGCGGAACGGGCCGCGGCGCTGGCCCGCCTGTGCGATCACCTCGACGACCTCGACCCCGAGCGCCTGCGCCACGGCCGGCTGGCGCTGGCGCCGCTGCTCGCCGCGGTCGAGGACGAGCTGCGGCGCCGCGGCATCGCCACTTTCGACGCGCTCCTGCGCGACGCCAGCCGCCTGCTGGCGAGGTATCCCGCGGTGCGGGCGCAGTTGCGGCGAGGCATCGATCAGCTGCTGGTCGACGAGTTCCAGGACACCGACGCCACGCAGTGCGAGGTGCTGCGCTGGATCGTTCTCGACGGCCCGGTGGCGGAGCGCCCCGGGCTCTTCCTGGTGGGCGATCCCAAGCAGTCGATCTACGGCTGGCGCAATGCCGATCTGCGGGCGTACGAGGGCTTCGTGGCGAGCGTCGAAGCGGCCGGCGGCGAGGTGCGGCTGCTGGTCGAGAACTTCCGCTCGGCGCCGCCGGTCCTCGACGAGGTGGCCCGGGTCATCGGCCCGGTGATGAGCGAGCGCCGCGGCGTCCAGCCGCCGTTTGCGCCGCTGCTCGCCTGCCAGCGCCGCGCCGCCGACCCCGGCTTCACCGCCCCGGGGCGGGCGCCGATCGAGCACTGGGTGTCGTGGCTGCCGGCGGCGGGGGAGGGGCGGGGCGGCGGCGAGCCTGGGGCTTTCCAGGCGGTCGCCGCCGCCGCGCTGGAGGCCGAGGCCATCGCCGCCGACCTCCTCGAGCTCCACCAGCTGCATGGCGTGCCATGGCGTGACGCCGCGATCCTGCTGCGCTCGACCGGCGACCTCGAAACCTATCTCGACGCGCTGCGGCGCGCCGGCGTCCCGTTCGCCGTCGGCAGGGACAAGCAGTACTACCGCCGGCGCGAGGTCGTCGACGCGGCGGCGCTGGTGCGCGCGGTGATCGATCCGGGCGACCACCTGGCCCTGGTCACCGCCCTGCGCTCGGCGGCGATCGGCGTGCCGGACGCCGCGCTGCTGCCGCTGTGGCGGCACCAGCTGCCGCGGCTGCTGACCGAGCTGCACCAACCCTCGCCGGAGGCGCTGGCGGCGGTGCGCCGGGCGGTCGAGGCGGCGGCCGGCGAGCTGCCGCGCGAGGTGCCGGGCCTGGAGCGGGTGGCGGGCTGGGAGGTCAGCCTGCTGGCCGCGGTCGAGCAGCTGGCGCTGCTGCGTGCCGCTCTGGCCGCCGAGCCGGCGGATCTCTTCGTCGAACGGCTGCGCCGGCTGCTGCTGCTCGACGTGACCGCGGCCGCGCGCTACCTCGGCCAGTATCGCCTGGCCAACCTCGAGCGGTTCTTCCGCCGGCTGCTGGTCGAGCTCGACCAGGGGAGCGGCGACGTGGCGGCGGTCCTGCGGGCGCTGCGCGGCGACCTCGCGGAGGGGCGCGATGCCGAGGAGGGCCGGCCGCCCGAGAGCGCCGAGGACGCGGTGCAGGTGCTCACCATCCACGGCGCCAAGGGCCTCGACTTCGCGCACGTCTACCTGCCGCAGCTGCACAAGCCGGGAGGCGGAGAGCGGCCGGCGACGGCGGTGGGCCGCCTGCCCGATGCGGACGGCGCCGGCGGCGAGTACCGGCTGCTGGGCGCCGCCACCCCGGGGTTCGACCTGGCCGAGGAGCGGCGCCTCGAGGTGGAGGCCGCCGAGCGGGTGCGCACGCTCTACGTGGCGATGACCCGCGCCAAGGACCGCCTGGTGCTGGCCGGCGACTGGCCCCGGCAGCCGGCGGTCCCGGACCGCGGTCGCCTGCCCGAGCGGTCACGGAGCCATCTGCAGCTGCTGGCCTGGCGTGCCGCCTGTCCCGACCTGCAGGGTCTTTGGGTCGAGGGAGGCGAGCGTTTCCGCGACGCGGATGGCGTGGCATGGCGCTTCCCGGCGCTCGCCGGCCCGGTGGCGGAGCGCGCGGCGGGCGCGGATGGGGCGGCGGATGGGGCGGTGGGGGCGGCGGCGGCTGGCGAGACGCTGACGCCCGTGGCGGCGGTCGCCGCCCAGGCCGCCCTGCTGGCCGGCCGGCGGGCCGCCGCGGCCGCCCGCATGGCGCGGCCCTTCGGCGCTGCCGCCTCGGAAGAGGCCCATGCCCAGCTGCGCGAGGCGACCGCCGGCGGCGCGAGGCCGCTGCCGCCCGCTCCCGCCGCCCGCGAGGCGGCGATGGCGTCCGGCGCCGCGCTGCACCGCGCGCTCGAGCTGTGGGACCTGGCCGCCGATCCGGCGCGGGAGGCGGAGCGCCAGCGTGCCCTGCTGCCGGCCTACCTCTCGGCGGTGGCAACCGGCGGGGACGTGGCGCGCGCCCTGCCGCGCGGCCGCCGGCTGCTCGAGCGATTCGTGGCCGGCGGCCTGGCGGCGCGCCTGCGCGGGCTCGCCGAGCACGTCCTGGCGCGCGAGCTGCCGGTGCTGCTGGCGCCCGACCCCGCATCGTCGGGAGGCGGCGGCGGCGCGGTTGCCTTCGTTTCCGGCACCGTCGATCTCCTGTACCGCTGCCCCGGAAGCGGCGAGCTGGTCATCGCCGACTACAAGACCGACGAGGTTTCGGGTGTCGAGCTCGAGCGGCGGGCGGCGGTCTACGCCAGCCAGGGCGCCGCCTACGTGCAGGCCGTGCAGGCCGCCCTCGACCTCGCCGCGCCGCCGCGCTTCGAGCTTTGGTTCGTGCACGCCGGCGAGGTCGTGGCGGCGGCGGTAAGCGCGCCGTGAGGGCGCCGAGCGGTGCGAGCGGTGGATAACGGGTAAGCTTGGGACATGGCCGGCGCGGAGGTCTCGGTGGTGATTCCCACGCACAACCGGCTTCCCGTGCTGACCGAGGTGCTGTCGGCGCTGGTGCGCCAGGAGGGCGCGCCGCCGTTCGAGGTCGTGGTGGTGGACGACGGCTCGACCGACGGCACGTCGGAGTGGCTGCGCAGCCGCACCTTCGATCTCGCCCTGCGCGTCTTCACCCAGGAGAACCGCGGTCCGGCGGCCGCCCGCAACACCGGGGTGGCGGTCTCGGCGGGCCGCTGGGTGGCCTTTCTGGGGGACGACACCGTCCCCGCCGTTGGATGGTTGGCGGCCCACCGCGCGGCCCACCGGCGGCACGGCGACGACGTGCACCTGGCGGTCATCGGCTATACCGGCTGGCACCCGCGGATGCGCCTGAACCCGTTCCTGCGCTACATCAACGAGCATGGGCTGCAGTTCGGCTACGCGCTGATCCGCGACCCCGAGGACGTGCCGTTCAACTTCTTCTACACCTCCAACCTCTCGCTGTCGCGCGAGCTGTTGCTGGCGGAGCCCTTCGATCTGCGCTTTCCCTATGCCGCTTGGGAAGATATCGAGCTGGCGTACCGGTTGAAGAAGAGGGGCTTGCACATGATCTACGAACCGGCGGCGCAGGTCGCCCACGACCATCCGACGGACCTGGCGCGCTTCGCCGCGCGCCAGGAACGGGCGGGCTACTGCGCCGTGGTTTTCTACCGGCTCCACCCGGAGCTCGGCGGCTTCCTCGGCCTCGGCCCGGGCGGTCCGCCGCCGCTCCCCGACCGCGCCGCTCAACGCCGGCGCGAAGGGTTGGTGCGGGCCTTGCAAAAACTTCCCCTGGCACTCCCCAATTTGTGGGAAGATGTGCTTAGGTTCCACTACGTGAAAGGTCTTCACCGCGGCTGGGACGACGCGGAGACGCAAAAGGAGATGAACCCATGACAACCCTGCGACGGGCGCTTCCGGGCCTCTACAAGAAGGGGCCCATCCTGACCCTCGCGGCACTGACCACCTGCGCGCTGCTGGCGATGCTCTTCGCCGGCCAGCCGGCCCTGGCGATGAGCCACGGCGGTGGCGGCGGCGGGGGGCACTCGGGCGGGGGGGGTGGACACGCGAGCAGTGGTCATTCGGGCGGCGGCCACATGACCTCCGGGCACGGTTTCAGCCACGGCCCGGGCGGTAGGACCGCCCACCCGATCGGGGGCGGCGGCTTCTTCGGGCCGTCCCGCGGCTTCCACGGCGGCTTTGGCGGCGGCTTCCGCGGCGGCTTTGGGGGCGGCTTCCACGACGGCAGATTCTTCGGCGGCGGCTTCTATCCCTGGTTTGGCTTCGGCCTGGGTTTGGGTCTCGGCTTCGGCTGGGACTACCCGTGGGGTTGGTACCCCGGGCCCTACGGCTATTGGGGGCCCTACTGGTCAGGCTACAACCCGGGCTATGGGTACTACCCCGGTTACGGCTATGACGGCTACGGTTACGACGGTTACGGCAACGACGGCTACAGTCCCGGTTACGGCTCCGGCGGTTCCGGCGGTTCCAGCAGCCCTCGCCCCAACGACACCCGCTCCCAGCGCGCCCCACTGGCTCCAATGGGTGCGCTCGATCTCGACATCTCGCCGAGCGACGCCCAGGTGTATCTCAACGGTGAGTACATCGGCCGGGTGCGCGACTTCGGCGGCTGGCACCGCGGCTACCTGTGGCTGGAGAAGGGCACCTACGACATCGTCTTCTACAAGGAAGGCTTCCGTACCCTTGCCCGCCAGGTGAGCATCTACCCCGGCCTGGTCATCACCTGGGACGACAAGCTCGAGCCCGGCCAGGCGGTGAAGCCGGAGGACCTGCCGTCGAAGAGCCACGAGCGCCGCGACTCCCGGCTGCAGTTCGAGCGCGACCGTGCCGAGCAGATCGATCGCCAGCAGCAGGCGCAGCAGCCCCCCCAATATCAGCCTCAGCCCCCCCCTCAACCCCCCCAGTCTGAGGACGATCAGGGGCAGTACGGCGGCGGTTGGCGCGACAACTGGCACGATCGCGTGAACCGGGATCGCGCCGGCGACCCGACTCCTCAGCGCAACGTCCAGCCGGCGCCGGCCCCTGGTCCGTCGCGGGCTGCCGTGACCTCCGATCAGTACGGCAGGTTGCGCGTCAAGGTCGAGCCGGACGACGCCTCGGTCTACCTCGACGGCCGTTTCGTCGGCACCGGCAGCGACCTGGCCGGCAACGAGGCCGGCCTGCTGCTCGCCCCGGGCCATCATCGCCTCTCGGTCGTGCGTCCCGGCCATCGGGCCGAGGAGCGCGACATCGACGCGGTGCTCGGCAAGGATGTCGACCTCAAGGTGACGCTCGCCGCGTCAGGACCCACCAGCAAGTAGCGGTATCGATCGACGACGAATCCCTTCGGCCCGGACCTCGCCAGCACGGCGGGGCTCCGGGCCGTCGTCGTTTCAGGGTGGGCTCGGTGTGACGGTCCTCTAAGGGGCGCCGCCCTTGCGGTCCGGATCCACGGCCTCGTGCAGGCGAATCAGGATCACGCCTCCATGCTCGCCACCCGCGCTGAGGCCCGGCGGCAGCCCGGACGCGGACGCGGGCACCGCGCCTGGCGCCCCTTGCGTCCAGGCGCGGGTGCCGGCGGGCAGCTGCAAGCCAGCCGGGGCGACGGCCCCGAGGTCGGTCCCGGTTGCGGTCCCGTCGTCGAGCATCCCCGGCGGCGGCGCGAAGCCATGGAAGCCGCCGGCCGGCCGGACTGCCAGCATGAAGCGGCCCCACAGCGGCACCGCGGCGGTGGCACCGGAAAGGCGCGTCCCGGAGTCGTCGTCGTAGCCGAGCCAGACGACGGTGACCCGGTCGGCGGAGTAGCCGGCAAACCAGCTGTCACGGCGGTCGCTGGTGGTGCCGGTCTTGCCGGCCACCGGATCGGCGAGTCCCTGGCGGCGGACGGCGCTGGCGGTGCCGTGATCGACGGCTCCCTGCAGCAACGAGGTGACCAGGTAGGCGGTCGGCGCCGCCAGAACCCGCCGCGGCGGCGGCAGCTCCTCGCCGGCCAGCAAGATGCCGTTGCGATCGCGCACCGTGTCGAGGCCATGCAGGGTGGGACGCAGGCCGAGCGTCGCCAGCGTGGAGTACATCCGGGCCACCTGCAGCGGGCTGGCTTCGACCGCGCCCAGCGCCATCGCCGGCACCGCCGCCGGCGGTGTGCCGAGGCCCATGGCGCCGGCCAGGTTGGCGATGCGGCGCAGCCCCACCTCCAGGGCGAGGCGCACCGTCGGGACGTTGAGGCTCTGCTCGAGGGCGCCGCGCGCCGTGACCCAGCCGCGGAAGGTGCGGTCGTAGTTCTGCGGCTCCCAAAAAGCGCCTCCCGTCCGCACCAGCACCGGGCTGTCGTCGAGCAGCGTGGCGGGCGTGGCCACGCCGAGGTCGAAGGCGGCGGCGTAGACCACCGGTTTGAAGGCGCTCCCCAGCTGGCGGTGCGCCTGTGCCAGCCGGTCGAACTGGCTCTGCCGGTAGTCTCTGCCGCCGACATAGGCCAGGATACCGCCGTCGCGGGGGTCGACCGACACCAGCGCCGCCTCGAGTCCGCGCTGCTCCTGTCCCGGCTGCTCCTGTCCCGGCTGCTCCTGTTCCGGTCCCTCCTGCCGAGACCGCCGTCCCGGCGGCGCAGGCTCGGGCCGGCGTGCGCCGGCGCGGCCCTGCCGCTGCCGGTCTCCGAGGTCGGCGAGCTCCGCCGTCAGCGCCGCCTCGGCCCGCCGCTGCTCGCCGGCGTCCAGGGTCGAGAAAAGCAGGTAGCCGCCGCCGGCCAGGTCCGCCACCCCGAACCGCTGGCGCGCCTCCTGCGCGGCGAGATCGGCGAACCAAGGTGCGCAGGGCCGCGCCGCGAGCTGCCGCGCGGCGGTGCCCAGCGGCTCGGCCTGGGTGCGGCGCGCCTGGTCGCGGCCGATCCAGCCGAGATCGGCCATGCGCCCCAGCAGCCGGTTGCGCCGCGCGAGCAGCGCCGCGGCGTGAGCCGGCGGCGAGTAGTCGGCGGGAGCGCGGATCATTGCCGCCAGCGTCACGGCCTGCGCCAGGTCCAGCTCCTCGGGCGGCTTGCCGAACCAGGCGCGGGCGGCGGCGCCCAGGCCGACGAGGTTCTGCTGGCCGCTGCGGCCCCAGTAAATCGAGTTGAGATACGCCTCGAGGATGGCGCGCTTGTCGTGGCGCAGCTCGACGATCTCCGCGAGCAGCGCCTCCTTGGTCTTGCGCAGCAGGTTCCTGCGGCGGGGAAGATAGAGGTTCTTGACCAGCTGCTGGGTGATGGTGCTGCCGCCCTGCAGGACCTCGCGCCCGCGGAGGTCGATCCAGGCGGCGCGCGCGATGGCGCTCGCCGACAGCCCCGAATGACGGAAGAAGCCGTCGTCCTCGGCGGCCAGCACGCTCTGCACGACGTGGTCCGGGAGGTCCTCGACGCGCACCGGCCAGCGCTCCTCGCCGGCCGGCCCATGGTACGAGGCGAGGAGCGCCGGCTCGAGCGCCGCCCGGACGACCGTCCGGCCGCCGAGACGCAGCCGCGCGACGCGGCCGGCACGGACCTCTACCGTCAGCGGCTCGCCGCCAGCCCAACCCGCCGGCGTCGGGAAGCGGCGGAGGCCGACGCTCAGGGTGTCGGCGCGCGGTGCGAGCCTGAAGGTCCCCCGGGAAGCGCCGGCGGCGTCGGGTGTGGGGGGTGCGGCCGCATAGCCCTGGCTCTCCAGCTGTGCGGCCACATCCCGCAAACTGCAGGGCTGGCCCAGCGCCAGCTCGGGGACCCGGGCGTAGAGTCGGGAGGGTTGCGGGAAGGGAGCGGCCGGGAAGTGCCGCGAGATCCGCCAGCCGTGGACGACCGCGGCCGACAAACCGGCGGCGAGCAGCAGGCCGGTGCCCCAGGCGGCGAGCTGGCGAGCGGTCGGGTGCCGGGGCAACGGGAAGGGAGGGCTCCGATACATTGATGTACCATCCTCGGAGTGGAGCCGGGAAAGGGTGCCGCGCCGCTCCACGATGGATCGAGCGCAGCGGGTGCCTGCAACCCGGGCAAGGAGGCAAGCGCTGTGCCATCGCTCGCGCCGGACCGCGCCGCGGCAGCCCGAAGGAGATGCTCATGAGCACGCCGGACACGTCCGACAAGACACAGCCTGACCTGGCGTCGCGGTCCTGCGGTCCCTGCAAGGCCGGCACGCCGCCGGTCGCGGGAGAGCAGCTGGCGAAGCTGCTGACCCAGCTGGACGGCTGGTCCGCCGAGGCCGCCCCGGACGGCAGCCGGCGGCTGGTCAAGGAATACCGCTTCCCCGACTTTCGCCAGGCGCTGGCATTCGTCAACCGCGCCGGAGAGATCGCGGAGCGGGAAGGCCATCATCCGGACATCGAGCTGGGCTGGGGGAGGGTGAAGCTGACCCTCTGGACCCACTCGATCGGCGGCCTCTCCGAAAACGACTTCATCCTGGCCGCCAAGGCCGACAGGGCCCTGCCCGCCTGAAGCGAAACGGTTGGCCGAAGCGAAGGGGAGGGGGCGTCCCGGCACCGGTTTGATGGCTCGGGACTGCCGTACGCGGCGGGTCTAGCAGCCTGCTAAGTCAGGTGGGACGTATCCCCGCCGGCGGCGGGCACGTAGAGCTCGCGCACGTAGTCCATCACCATGCGGTCCGCGTTGTAGCGCCAGGCGAGGGTGCGGATGGCGCGCTTGACCCTGGCGATCCACCCCCGCGGCAGCCCGGTCTCGTCGCGCTGGTAGTAGAGCGGGATCACCTCGCGCTCGAGCAGCTCGAAGAGCGCCAGCGAATCCCGCTCGTCCTGCACCGCCGGATCGGCGTGCGACTCGGCGCCGCCGATGGCGAAACCGTTGCCGCCGTCGAACGCCTCGGCCCACCAGCCGTCGAGGATCGAGATGTTGAGCACCCCGTTCAGGATGCACTTCTGCCCGCTGGTGCCGCACGCCTCGAGCGGCCGCCGCGGCGTGTTCAGCCAGGCGTCGACGCCCTGGACGAGCTGGCGGCCCATCAGCATCGAGTAGTTCTCGAGGAACACCAGGCGGCCGGCGAAACGCGGGTCCTGCTCCAGGCGGGCGATCTTCTGGGCCAGCTCCTTGCCGCCGCCGTCCTGGGGGTGGGCCTTGCCGGCATAGACGATCTGCACGGGACGCGCCGGATCGCCGACCAGGCGCGCCAGGCGGTCGAGGTCGTGCAGCAGCAGGTCGGCACGCTTGTAGGTGGCGAAGCGGCGGGCGAAGCCCAGGGTGAGCGCCTCGGGGTCGAGCGGCGCCGCCGCCGGCTCGGGCAGGTCGAGGCGGCGGCGGCGATCGGCCAGGCGGCGGCGGACGAAAGCCACCAGCTGCGCCTTCAGCACCAGGTGCACCTCCCACAGCTCGGCATCGGGGATGGATTCGATCTGCCTCCAGGTGTCGGCGAGCGCGAGCGATTCGAGCCAGTCCGTGCCCAGGTAGTGGGCGATCAGGCGTTGCATGTCGCCGGCTAGCCAGGTCCGGACGTGGACGCCGTTGGTGACGTGCCCGATCGGCACCTCTTCCTCCAGGCGCCCGGGGTAGAGCACCTGCCACATCTGCCGCGATACCCGCCCGTGCAGCGCCGAGACGCCGTTCGCGCGCTGGCAAAGGCGCAGCGCCAGAAGCGTTGGGCCGAAGGTGTCGGCGGGATCGAACGGCGGCTCCGCCCCCAGGGCCAGCAGCTCGGAGATGGGCGTGCCGAGGCCGGCGGCAAGCGGTTCGAGATGCCGGTGGGCCAGGTCCGACTTGAAGCGGTCGTGGCCGGCCGGGACCGGGGTGTGGGTGGTGAAGACGCTGGCCGCTCTCACCTCGCGCATCGCCGCGGCGGCGCTCATACCCTCGTCCTCGACGCGCTGCCGCGCCCACTCGAGCAGCGCGAACGCCGAGTGCCCCTCGTTGAGGTGCAGCACCGCGGGGCGGATGCCGAGCTTGCGCAGGGCGCGGAAGCCGCCGACCCCGAGCAGGATCTCCTGCTGGATGCGGGTCTCCTGGTCGCCGCCGTAGAGCCGTGCCGTGAGCTCGCGGTCGGCCGCGGAGTTGGCCTCGTCGCGGGCATCGAGCAGCAACAGGGAGTTGCGTCCCACCTGCACGTGCCACACGCACAGGTAGACCTCCCTGCCGGGCAGCTCGACCGCAAAGCGCAGCTGCTCGCCGTCCGGTCCCGGCCAGGGATCCACCGGCAGCTCCTCGACCGCGATCGGCTCGTAGAGGTCCTGCTGCCAGCCGGTGGCGTCGATCTGCTGGTGCACGTAGCCTTCGTGGTAGAGGAGCCCGACGCCCACCACCGGCACCCCCAGGTCGCTCATGCTCTTGAGGTGGTCGCCGGCCAGCACTCCGAGGCCGCCGGAGTAGATCGGGATCGAATGATGCAAACCGAACTCGGCGGAGAAGTAAGCGAGCGGCCGGGCGAGCAGCGGTCCGGCATGGGCCGTCGCCCATTCGGTGCCGCCTTGCAGGTACTCGCCGAGGCGGCGGTGGGCCTGGTAGATGCGGGTCTGCATCTCGAGATCGTGAACGCGCCCCGAGATCTCGTCACCGTCCATGCGCGCCAGCAGCGCCACGGGATTGTGGTACACCGCGCGCCAGGTCTCCGGCGACAGCTCCCGGAAAATGGTGCGGATGTCAGGCTGCCAGGACCACCACAGGTTCCGTGACAGCTCGCGCAGCTTGCGCACGACGTCGTTGGGACTCGAGTCGCTCATGGGCTCTCCAACCGGCAAACGCCAGCCCGCCGCCGGCTGGCGTTGCCGCCGAGGGCCGGGAATGGAAGCGGCTCGCTGGCCACTGGCGCGGGAGCGCTAATATAACCCGAAGGACCCCCGGGTGAAAACGGTTTCAGCGCCGCCCGCCGCGGGGGGCCGGCGCGGCGCGGCCGCCCCTGGCCACCCTCTCCGGGCCGTCACCTCCTGGAAGGTACAGTGCTCACCATGCGGCGGCATTGGACGGGTCCGGGGAGCGCCCCGATTCGCCGGTGAAAGGTCCCCGCGCCGCCGTCCTCCGGCACAGGCTGTGCAGTCCGTTGCGGCGTGCCCGCCACCACGATGCCGCCATTCCCACCGATCGCGACCCCCGCCACCTTGAGGCGGCGGCTTCCCGTCGGCGCGGAAATCGTGCCCGGCGGCGGCGTGCACTTCCGCGTCTGGGCGCCCGCACGGCGGCGGGTCGAGGTGGTGTTCGCCTCGCCGGGCCGGTCGGGCCTCGACCTCGAGCGCGAGGCGGGCGGCGGCTACTTCTCGGGCCTCGCCGCCGCGGCCGCCGCCGGCGACCTCTACCGCTTCCGCCTCGACGGCGGCGACGCCTTCCCCGACCCTGCCTCGCGCTTCCAGCCTGAAGGCCCGCACGGCCCCTCGCGGGTGGTGGACCCGGCGGCCTACCGCTGGCGCGATGCCTCCTGGCGCGGCGCGGTGCGGCAGGGCCAGGTGATCTACGAGATGCACGCCGGTACCTTCACCCGCGAGGGCACCTGGGCGGCGGCGGCGCGCCGGCTGGCAGGGCTCGCCGACCTGGGCGTCACCATGTTGGAGGTGATGCCGGTCGCCGAGTTCCCCGGCCGCTTCGGCTGGGGTTACGACGGCGTCGACCTGTTCGCGCCCACCCGCCTCTACGGCGAGCCCGACGACTTCCGACGCTTCGTCGACGCGGCGCACGGCCATGGCCTCGCCGTCATCCTCGACGTCGTCTACAACCACCTCGGCCCCGACGGCAACTACCTCGAGCAGTACTCGCCCGGCTATTTCACCGATCGGCACGGGAACGAGTGGGGGAAGGCGATCCATTTCTACGGCGCTCCCGAGGTGCGCGAGCTGTTCATCGCCAACGCCGTCCACTGGATCGAGGAGTACCACCTCGACGGCCTGCGCCTCGACGCCACCCAGGACATCCACGACCGCCCCGAGCGGCCCGCGGAGCACATCCTCGCCGCCATCGGCCGCGCCGCGCGCCAGGCCGCGGCGGCGCTGCCTCCGGGGCGCTCGGTGCTGCTGGTGGCGGAGAGCGAGCCCCAGGATGGCCGGCTGGTGCGCCCCGCAGAGCAGGGCGGCTACGGCCTCGACGCCCTGTGGAGCGACGATTTTCACCACGCCGCGATGGTGGCGCTGACCGGCCGCGCCGAAGCCTACTACTCGGACTTCAAGGGCTCGCCGCAGGAGCTGCTGTCGGCCGTCAAATTCGGCGCGCTGTACCAGGGGCAGCACTACCGCTGGCAGCGGCGGCGGCGCGGCTCGCCCGGCCTCGACCTGCCGCGGGCCGCCTTCGTCTTCTATCTGCAGAACCACGACCAGGTCGCCAACTCGGCGCGCGGCGAGCGCCTCCATCGCCTCGCCTGCCCGGGCTGCTGCCGCGCCATGACCGCCCTGCTGCTGCTCTCGCCGGCGACGCCCTTGCTCTTCCAGGGCCAGGAAGCCGGCGCCGCGGCGCCCTTCGTCTTCTTCGCCGACCACGATCCGGAGCTGGCGCGCGCGGTGCGGCGCGGGCGGCTCGAGCTCCTGTCGCAATTCCCGAGCCTCGCGGACCCCGGCGTGCAGGCCGCCGTCCCCGACCCCGGGTCGCCCGCAACCTTCGCGCTGTGCAAGCTCGATGAGCTGGAGCCGGGGGCGCCTGGGGAGCCGGGCGCCTGGGCCCTGCACCGCGACCTGCTGCGCCTGCGCCGCGAGGACCCCGTCTTCCGCCTGCAGGGGGCCGCCGGCATCGACGGCGCGGTGCTCGGCCCCGCGGCCCTGGTGCTGCGCTGGTTCGCGCCGGCGCGCGGCAAGGCCGGCGAGGCCGGCGAGGCCGCCGAGCGCGCCGCGTCAGGGCAGGCCGCCGCCGCCGGCGCCGGCACCGGTCGAGCGGGCGACCGCCTGCTCGTGCTCAACCTGGGAGCCGACCTCGATCTGGCGCCGGCGCCCGAGCCGCTGCTCGCGCCGCCGGCCGGCGTGCGCTGGCAGGTGCTGTGGTCCAGCGAGGACCCGCGCTACGGCGGTGCCGGAGCGCCGCCGCCCGAGGACGCCGAAGGCCGTTGGCGGCTGCCTGGCCGCGCGGCGGTCGCGCTGCATCCGGCCCGGAGGCGCGGGTGAGCGAGTCTTCCGGCCCCAACCCGGCAGCCCATGCCGCACCCCCCTCGTCCGCGGAGGACCGGGGCCGTCCGGACCGCAGCATGCCGTGGCCCGAGCCGGGCATGGAGCCCGCGCCGGTTGCCCAGCCGGAGGCGCTGGTGCGGCGCGAATGGCTGGTCACCAACGGCCTCGGCGGTTACGCCTCGGGCACGCTGGCCGGCATCCCGACCCGGCGTTACCATGGCCTGCTGGTGGCGGCGCTGCCGGCGCCGATCGGCCGCACGTCGATGCTGGGCCAGCTCTCCGAGGTGCTGCGCCTCCCGAACGGGCTGATCGTCCGGCTGGGCGGCGACCGCCTGGGCGGCGCCGGGCTCGAGCCCCCTGGCGCCGGCCACCTGCGGGAGTTCCGGTTGGAGGCCGGGCTGCCCATCTGGCGCTACGAGGTGGGCGACTACGCGCTCGAGAAGCGGGTCTTCCTGGCGCACCTGCAGAACACCGCCCACGTGCTCTACCGGTTGTGCGCCGGGCCGGAGGCCGTGCGGCTCGAGGTCCATCCCACGGTGCACTTCCGGCCGCACGACGCGCCGGTCTCGACGCCGCTCGGCACTCCCTACGCGCTGACCGCGACCGACGGCCGTTACGAGCTTGCCTCGGCCTGGCCGGCATTGCCGCCGCTGCGGCTGTGGCTGACCGGTTCGGAGCCGACCTTCACCGTCGCCGGCCGGCGGATCTCGGGCGTGCGCTACGAGGTGGAGGCCAGGCGCGGCTACGAGTCGGTCGGCGACCTGTGGTGCCCCGGGTTCTTCGGCGCCGCCCTGGCGGCGGGCGAGGAGGCCGGCCTGATCGCCTCCACCGAATCCTGGGAGGTCCTGCGTGCGCTGCGGCCGCGCGAGGCGCTGGCGGCGGAGAGCGAACGGCGCGAGCGGTTGGTGGCGCAGGCCGATCCCCGCGCCCGTGCCGGGACGCCGGCGGAGCTGGTGCTCGCGGCCGACCAGTTCGTCATCACACCCGGGCGCAGCGAGGACGCGGCGCGGGCGCACGCCGCGGGCGACGAGCCGCGCAGCGTCATCGCCGGCTATCACTGGTTCACCGACTGGGGCCGCGACACCATGATCAGCCTCGAAGGCCTGACGCTCGCGACCGGGCGCCACGCGGAGGCCGGCCACATCCTCCGCACCTTCGCACGCCACGTGCGCGACGGCCTGATCCCCAACCTGTTTCCCGAAGGCGGCAGCGAAGGCCGCTACCACACCGCCGATGCCTCGCTGTGGTTCTTCCATGCGCTCGACCGCTACCTGGCGGCGACCGGCGACCGAAGCACCCTCTCCCTGCTGCTGCCGGTCCTGGCCGACATCGTCGAGCACCACGTCGCCGGGACCCGGTTCGGGATCGGCGTCGATTCGGAGGACGGCCTGCTGCGCCAGGGAGCCGAGGGCTACCAGCTGACCTGGATGGATGCCAAGGTGGACGATTGGGTGGTGACGCCGCGGCGGGGCAAGGCGGTCGAGATCAACGCCCTGTGGTACAACGCCCTTCGCCTGCTCGAAGGCTGGCTGCGCCGCGAGGCGGCCGGACAGGAGGCCGGAGACGGGGCTCGGGGCGGTGAGGGAGGCAGCGGCGAGACGAGGGCCGGCGACCGCATCGGCGCGCTCGCCCGGCGCGCTCGCGAGTCGTTCAACCGCCGGTTCTGGTATGCCGCCGGCGGCTACCTCTACGACGTCGTGGACGGCGAGCACGGCGACGACCCGGCGTGCCGGCCCAACCAGATCCTCGCGCTGTCGCTGTCCCACCCGGTGCTGGCGCCCGAGCGCCGGCAGGCGGTCTTCGACACGGTGCGGCAGCGGCTGCTGACGCCGGTCGGCCTGCGCTCGCTGGCTCCCGGCGAACCCGACTACAAGGCCACCTACGACGGCGACCTGCGCGCGCGTGACGCCGCCTACCACCAGGGCACGGTCTGGGCCTGGCTCATCGGTCCCTTCGTCGACGCCCGGCTGCGCCTCTACCCCGGCGACCTGGCCGGCGCGCACGCCCTGCTCGCGGGGTTCGTGCCGCACCTGGGAGATGGCTGCCTCGGCACCATCGCCGAGATCTTCGACGCCGAGGAGCCCTGGATGCCGCGCGGGTGCGTGGCCCAGGCGTGGAGCGTCGGCGAGGTGTTGCGGGCCTGGATCGCCACCGCTCCCGTGCCGCCGCCGGCCGCCGCCATGCAGCCGGCCGCCGCGGAGCTGGCCGGCGCCGCCGCGGCCGCCGAGCCCGAAGGCGGCTAGAGCCCCGCGGCAACGCCCTGGCGTCTCGCCGGCCTCCGCTGCTTCTCGGCACTCGCTGCAAAACCATAATTTGCACGAGCAAACCCACCGCGGCTATCATGGAAAGCCTCTCTCGGCTCGCACGGCGCCGCAGGGTTGGGCGGGACGTCGCGAGTCGCTGGGGAGTGGACTCGGTGCACTATGAGGTTCCTGGTGCCATTTGGTCGTGCCACTTGTCGCGTTGTCGCATTGACAGCTGTCAGGGCGACCGCCGCGCGCGGCGCTCCGCGCCAACTACGTCCAGACCCCGAGGGGAGAGAGGGGAATGGCCGACCAGATCGCGGCGGACCCGCACCCGGCTGACCCGCAACAGCAGCAGCCGCAAGGCGGACCGCGGCCGCAGGGAGACGACGGCCGGTCCCTGCCTATCGACGCCGAGCCGCCGCCGCGCCTGTCCTTTCCCGTGATCGGCATCGGCGCTTCGGCCGGTGGGCTGGAAGCGGTTTCCGCGCTCATCTCGGCCCTGCCTGCCGACACCGGCATGGCGTTCGTTTTTATTCAGCACCTCCCTCCCGAGCACAAGAGCATGATCGCCGAGATCCTCTCGAAGCGGACGGCGATGCCCGTGCAGCAGGTCGAGGACGGCATGGCCATCCAGCCGGATCACGTCTACGTGATCCGGCCGGGAAACACGATGACCATCGAAAACGGCGTGCTGCGCCTTCGCGCCAGCGTCGACAAGCCCGGCCACAGCCGTCCCATCGACGATTTCTTCCGCTCGCTCGCCGAGGAACAGCGGGAGCGGGCGATCTGCATCGTGATGTCCGGGATGGGCAGCAACGGCTCGGCCGGGGCGCAGGCGGTCAAGGCGGTGGGGGGGTTGTGCGTGGCGCAGGACCCCGAGACCGCCGAGTTCACCCCGATGCCGCGGCACCTCATCGAATCCGGTTACGCCGATTACGTGCTGCGTCCGCGAGACATGCCGGACGTGCTGCTGTCCTACGCCTTCCACCCCTATGTCCGCGGCCAGGCCGAGAAGGCTGGCGGCGAGCTCGCCAAGCGAGACCAGCAGCACCTCCGCGAGATCCTGGCGGTGCTGCGGACCCGCACCCGCCAGGACTTTACCGGTTACCGCAAGCCGACCGTCCTGCGCCGCATCCACCGGCGCATGGGCCTCTCCCGGACCACCAAGCTCGGCGACTATGCCAAGCTGCTCCGCCAGAGCCCTTCCGAGGTGGCGGCGCTGGCAGACGACCTGCTGATCAACGTCACCGGCTTCTTCCGCGATCCGGAGACCTGGGAAGCGCTGCGGCAGCGAGTCATCGTGCCGCTCATCGCCTCCCGCGCCGACGACGAGTCGGTGCGCACCTGGGTCGCCGCCTGCGCCAGCGGCGAGGAGGCGTACACGCTGGCAATGCTCCTGGTCGAAGAGGCGGAACGGGCCAGCAAGCGTCTGGACATCAAGGTTTTCGCGACCGACACCGCGGAACGGAGCCTGCAAAATGCGCGCGCCGGGGTGTATCTCGGCGGCATTGAGTCCGAGATCGCCCCGTCGCGGCTGGAACGGTTCTTCGTCCAGGATGACGCGGTCTATCGCGTCCGCCAGGAGCTGCGCGAGCTGGTCGTCTTTGCGCCGCAGAACATGCTGCACGACCCGCCGTTCTCGCGGCTCGACATCGTCACCTGCCGCAACCTGCTCATCTACCTCGAGCCCGACGTGCAGCAGCGGATCCTGACGCTGTTGCACTTCGGGCTGCGCGAGGGCGGGACGCTGTTCCTGGGCACCAGCGAGACCGTCGGCGTGGACGACCTGTTCGAGCTGATCGACAAGAAGGCCAGGATCTATCGCCGCATCGGCCCGACGCGGCACGGGTCGGTCGACTTTCCCCTGCCCGCCATCCTGTCCGGCCGTGCAGAGCCGTCACTGGCCGAGGGCCGCGCCCTGGCGGGAAGGCCGTCGCTGGCCCAGATGACCGCCCGCGCGCTGCTCGAGCACCACACGCCCGCGGCCGTGACCATCGACCGGGACTACCGGATCGTCTATTTCCACGGCGACACCGAGCCCTTCATCGCCTCGCCGCGCGGCGAGCCGACACGCGACCTGCTGCAACTGGTCCGCGAGAGCATCCGCGGCGCCGTGCGGACCGTCGTGCAGCGCGCGGCGTCCGGGGAGGCCGTGGCGACCGTGCTGGACGGCTGGATCGAGACGCGGCCCGGCCACGTCGCGCGCATCGAGGTCACCGCCTCGCCGCTCGACGGGAGGCATGCGCCGGATCACATGGTCGTCAGCTTCCACGAACGCGGCGGTCAGCCCAAGGAAAAGGCGGCGGCCGCAGAGCGAGACGGCAAGGGGGCGTCGGACGAGCTGCGGCGGGTCCGCGACGAGCTGCGGAGCACGATCGAAGAGCTGCAGGCCAGCAACGAGGAGCTGAAGGCTTCGCACGAAGAGGTGGTGAGCACCAACGAGGAGCTGCAGAGCTCGAACGAGGAGCTGGAGACCAGCCGCGAGGAGATGCAGTCGCTCAACGAGGAGCTCTCCACGGTCAACAACCAGCTCCAGGCCAAGATCGAGGAGCACCAGGCGGCCCACAGCGATCTGGCGAGCCTGCTGGCGAGCACCGACATGGCGGTGCTGTTCCTCGACACGCGCTTCCGCATCCGCCGCTACACGCCGCAGGTGCGCGAGCTGCTCGACCTGCTCGAGAGCGACCTCGGCCGGCCGCTGAGCGACCTGGCGAGGAAGTTCACCGACCCGGACCTCATCGCCGATGCCCAGGCCGTGCTGGCGACGCTGCAGCCTCGCGAGCGGGAGGTGGCCGGGGAGCGCGGGCGGTGTTACCTGCGGCGGGTGACGGCCTACCGCACCGGCGACAACCGCATCGACGGCGTGGTCGTCACGTTCGTCGACATCTCGGCCCGGCTGCAAGCCGAGTCGGCGCTGCGGGCCAGCGAGGAGCAGTTCCGCCGGGCGATCGAGGACGCGCCGCTGCCGGTGATCCTGCAGGCCGAGGGTGGAGAGGTGTACCAGATCAGCCGCGCCTGGACCGAGGCGACCGGCTACGGCTTGAAGGACGTGCCGACGCTGGACGCCTGGCTGAACCTCGCCCAGGGCGACGGCGCCGCGGAGCTGCGGCGGCAGGTCCGCGAGCTGTTCGCGGGCGACCGGCGCTCGCTCGAGGTCGAGCTCGCGATCCGCACCCTGGCCGGCGCCGAACGCCGGTGGAGCTTCAGCGCCAGTCTCCCAGGCACCTTGCAGGACGGGCGCCGGTTCGTCGTCGGCATGGCGGTGGACATCACGGCCCGCCACGAGGCCGAGGCCGCGCTGCGCGAGAACGAGGAGCGCCTGCGGTTGCTCGTCGAGGGCGTGCCCGAGTTCGCGATGATCATGCTCGATCCCTCGGGCCTCATCACCAGCTGGAACGACGGTGCCGGGCGGCTGCTGGGATATGGCGACGCGGAGGCCATCGGCCGCGAGGTGGCGATGCTGTTCACTCCCGAGGACCGCCAGGGGCGCGTGCCGGAGCGCGAGATCGCGCAGGCGGCGGTGACCGGGCGGGCGAAGGACGAGCGCTGGCACATCCGCAAGGATGGCAGCCGTTTCTGGGCCAGCGGCGCGCTGGCGGCGTTGTGGCACCCGGACGGCTCGCTCCGCGGCTTCGTCAAGGTGATGCGCGACGAGACGTTGCGGCGGCGGGCGGAAGAGGCGACGCGGGCCTCCACCGAGGCGGCCCTGACCGCCAACCGCATGAAGGACGAGTTCCTCGCCTCGCTGAGCCATGAGCTGCGGACACCGCTCAACGCCATCCTGCTGTGGGCGAAGCTGCTGCAGGGGACCGTCGCGGCCGGGCGCGAGCCGCAGCTCGCGGAAGGGCTCGCCGCGATCACCAGGGGCGCCGAGGCGCAGAAGGCGCTGATCGAGGACCTGCTCGACGTGTCGCGGATCAGCAGCGGCAACCTGCGGCTGCAGGTGCGGGAGATCGAGCTCGCCGGGGTGGTCCGCGAAGCGATCGAGTCCATCGAGCCGACCGCCGACGCCAAGCAAGTGACGGTTCACGCGGAGCTGGGACCCGACCTCGGGGTGGTCCGGGCCGATCCGGACCGGCTGCGGCAGATCGTCTGGAACCTGCTGACCAACGCGGTCAAGTTCACGCCCCAGGGTGGGCGGATCGAGGTCGCCCTGCGGCGGCTCAAGGACGAGGTCGAGATCAAGGTTGCCGACACCGGCGCTGGGATCAGCGCCGACTTCCTCCCGGCGGTCTTCGACCGCTTCCGCCAGGGCGACGCCTCGAAGGCGCGCCTGCACGGCGGCGTCGGGCTGGGACTGGCGATCGCCAAGCAGCTGGCCGAGCTGCACGGCGGCACGGTCACTGCCCACAGCCAGGGACCCAACCAGGGCGCGACCTTCGTCGTGCGTTTGCCGCTGCCCAGGGTGGTGGTGGCGCATGCCTCGATGCAGGTGGCGGCCGCCGCACCGGGCAACGGTGACGCGGACGCGGCGCTTCTCCGCGGCCTGACCCTGCTGCTCGTGGAGGACGACGTCGAGAGCCGGCAGGCGCTGGTCGTGCTCCTGGGCCGGGCCGGGCTCAAAGTCGTCGAGGCCGGCACCGCGGCCGCGGCGCTGGAGTCGTTCGACGCCTCGCCGCCGGACCTCATCGTCAGCGACATCAGCCTGCCCGGCGAGGACGGCTATGCGCTGATCCGCCGCATCCGGGCGCGCGAGGTGCAGTCGGGATCGGTGCCGGTGCCGGCCGTCGCCCTCACCGCTTATGCCGGCGAGGGCGACCGCCGGATGGCGCTCGAGGCGGGCTACCAGCAGCACGTCGGCAAGCCGATCGGTCCGGACGAGCTGCTGGTCGAGCTGCGGGCGGTGGTCCGGCGCGGGTGACTCCGGCGCGCTTGGGGGCGCCGCCGCGCTTGCGCAGGCCGGCCCGTAACGCTGCTCCGATGTCCCGCGCCGTTGGCGGCGGCGCACAAAAGATGATATGCATGGTCACAAATAGAATCTCCCGTCCTCCGGGGCGTGAAAGGAGAGCCGACACCGTGAGCGAAATCGAGAGCCGAGGCTATGTGAATCCGGACGTGCTGGTGTCCACCGACTGGGTGTCCCAGCACCTGCAGGACCCGCAGATCCGCATCGTCGAGTCCAACGAGGACCCGCTGCTCCACGGCACCGGCCACATCCCAGGTGCGGTCGAGATCGACTGGACGCGCGACCTCAACGACCAGGTGCGGCGCGACTACCTCGATCATCAAGGCTTTTCGGCGCTGATGCAGCGGCTGGGGATCGGGAAGGACACCACCGTCGTCTTCTACGGCGACCGCAACAACTGGTGGGCGACCTATGCCTACTGGGTCTTCCAGCTCTTCGGTCACGCCAAGGCAAAGATCATGGACGGCGGCCGCATCAAGTGGACGAAGGAGAACCGGCAGCTGAGCCGCGAAGTGCCGCAGTATCCGCCCGCGGACTACCAGGCGAAGGCGCGCGACGACAAGAAGATCCGTGCCTTCCGCGAGCAGGTGCTGGACCACCTGAAGAGCAAGGGACGGTTGATCGACGTGCGCAGCCCGGCCGAGTACACCGGCGAGCGGCTGCACATGCCGGAGTACCCGAACGAGGGGGCCTTGCGCGGCGGCCACATCCCCGGCGCCGCCAACGTGCCCTGGGCGCGGGCGGTGAATCCCGACGACGGCACCTTCAAGCCGGCCTCCGACCTGAAGGCCATCTACGAAGGGGAGGCGCGCCTGTCGCCGCAGGACGACGTCGTCGTCTATTGCCGGATCGGCGAGCGGAGCAGCCACACCTGGTTCGTGCTCACCCACCTGTTGGGCTATCCGAAGGTCCGCAACTATGATGGCAGCTGGACGGAGTGGGGCAACCTGGTGGGGGTGCCGATCGAGCGTTGAGGCGGCTTCGGGCCGCCGGGATCCGTGACCATGCCGCAGCTCCCCGGAAAGCTGGAAGAGACGCTGGATCTGCTCGACCTGGTCCCCGACCGGACCGAGCGCATCCAGCTGCTGATCGACATCGCCGACCGTTTCGAGGAGGTGCCGCCGCGCCTCGCGCGGCGGCCCTTCTCCGACGACCACCTGGTGCCGGCCTGCGAGTCGCAGGCCTACGTCTGGGGGGAGGAGCGGCCGGACGGCAACCTGGACTTCCATTTTGCGGTCGAGAACCCGCAGGGCATTTCGGCCAAGTCGCTGGCGGTGATCCTGGACGAGGGGCTCTCGGGGGCGCCGCTCGAGCAGGTGGCGGCGGTGCCGCAGGACCTGGTGTACCGGGTTTTCGGCCGCGAGCTCTCGATGGGCAAGTCGATGGGCCTGATGGGCATGGTCGCGATGGTGGCGTCGATGGCAAGGAAGAAGATGACCTCGGATGGCACCCCGGCCGGGCCGTCGGGCGCGGGATCCCGGGGCGCGACCTAGCGGCTCGCTGGTGGGTACGTGCCGGGATCGGGGGTCTTGCCTCGCCGCTTAGAGTCGGCGCCCCGGGACCCCGCGCCCGCCGGCCCTTCCACCCCTCCTCGGCGGGTCGGGCTCTTCGGCGACGGTTCGAGCGGGCTGCCCGACCAGGCATTTCTCGAGCCCCGCGCGGGTGAACTGCAGCCCGGAGAGTCTCAGAGAGGTGCCTCAGCGGCCAAGCCGTTCAGATTGCCGCAAAGCTCAGCGTCACCTCTCCGGTTCCTCCTTGCCTGCAAAGCAACCGACCACGGCTGGCAGCACCCTGCGTATCGGCGCCCATAGGGGTGCCGGTATTCACTTTGTGGCGCAAAGTACTTGACGGAGGCTCTGGCGGCCGCTAGAGTTGGGCCGTGACGTTGCCTACGCCAGCTCGCACGCCTCGTTCTTCGCTCTCCGACACGGCCGAGCCTCCGGCGCTCCACCTGCGGGCGATGGACAACCTGCGGTTCATCCGCCAGACGATGGAGGAGGCCGTCTACTTCACCGCCGTCTCCGGCGTCGGCGAGATCGTCGTCGGGCTGACCGCGCTGGCGGCGGCTTGGCTGGCGTCGCGGCAGGCGACGGCCCAAAGATGGCTGATCGTCTGGCTCGGGGAGGCGCTGGTTGCCGCCGTGGTCACCGGCGGGGCGGTGGTGTGGAAGGCACGCCAGGCGCGCGTCAGCCTGGTGTCGCGGCCCGGACGCCGCTTCGCGCTCGGCCTGGTGCCGCCGCTGGCGGCCGGCGCGCTGATCAGCTACGCCCTGCTGGCAGCCGGCCAGCAGGCACTCCTGCCCGGCGTCTGGCTGCTGCTGTACGGCACCGCCGTGGTCACCGGCGGCGCCTTCTCGGTGCGCATCGTGCCGGTCATGGGGCTGGGCTTCATGGCGCTGGGCGCCCTGGCGCTTTTCGCTCCGGCAACCTGGGGCGATGGTTTCCTGGCGGCCGGCTTCGGCGTCCTCAACCTGCTCTTCGGCCTGTACATCTGGAGGCGGCATGGCGGCTAAGCGCAGCCCGCTGCCGCGTGACGGGGAGCACCCACGGAGCAGCCAGGCCGTTACCGGCGGCCAGGGCGGTTCGGGAGATCCGGACGGCTTGCAGGGTGCGCCGCCGCCTCCCCCGGCGGCCATCTCCGGCGCCGCGCTCGATCTCGACCGCCTGATCCACGAGCGCATGCGGCTGGGGATCGTCTCGGCGCTGGCGGTCAACGAGCGGCTGAGCTTCAACGACCTCAAGATGCTGCTGCGCACGACCGACGGCAACCTGAGCGTGCACGCGCGCAAGCTCGAGGAGGCCGGCTACATCCGGTGCGACAAGTCTTTCGTCGGCCGGCTGCCCAAGACGGAGTTCCGTCTGACCGCCGCGGGCAAGCGAGCGCTCGAGCGCTATCTCGACCACATGGAAGCCATCATCCATGCGACTCGCGACGGCTGACGGCACCTGACGGCTGCCGGGGGACCGCCGGCGGGCGTCCGCGGGCGTCCGCGGAGGGAACGGGAGATCCGAGGGAAATATGGGGCGGACATCAACGGACGTCTCGAGGCGTCCGCAAGATCGAATTGTGCATTCACCCTGGTTCGAGATCGAGGAGGGATGGGCGATGGCCCACGAGAAGCTGGTCGAGACACTGGCGCCGGGAGCGGCGGGAGGCGGGCGTTGAGCGGGCTGCATGCCGCCATCATCATGGACGGCAACGGCCGCTGGGCGGTGTCGCGGGGCAAGTCGCGCACCGCGGGACACCTGGCCGGCGCCGACGCGGTGCGGCGCACGGTGGAGGCCGCGCCGGGTCTCGGCATCGACATCCTGACCCTGTACGCCTTTTCTTCGGACAACTGGCGGCGGCCGCCCGAGGAGGTGGGCGCCCTCATGCGCCTGCTGCGCCGCTACCTGATGGCCGAGACCGGGCGCTGCGTCGAAAACGGCGTGCGCGTGCAGGTCATCGGCCGGCGCGACCGGCTGGCATCGTCGCTGGTGCGGGAGATCGAGTCGGCCGAGCGGGCGACCGCCCGGGGCCAGAAGCTCTGGCTGCGGATCGCCGTCGACTACTCGGCGCGCGACGCCATCCTGCGGGCCGCCTTGCGCCTCAGCCGCGGCCTCGACCCGGCGCAGCCAGATGGCCAGGGAGAGCTGCCGGTGGCCAGCCTGTCAGGCCAGATCACGCGCGAGGACTTCTCGCGGCTCGTCGCCGAGTGTCCCGAGGAGCGCGCCCACGACGTCGACCTCCTGATCCGCACCGGCGGCGAGAAGCGTCTCTCGGACTTCCTGCTGTGGGAGTGCGCCTACGCCGAGCTGATCTTCACCGACCGCATGTGGCCCGACTTCGGCGCCGCCGACCTGGACGAAGCGGTGCTCGAGTTCCGGCGCCGCGAGCGGCGTTTCGGCACCGTCCCCGCAGCCGCCGGGGCGGCAAGGTCCGGCAAGGCGGCGATCAGCGCCGTTCGTGACCGCTCCGGCCACGCCCAGCCCGACCCCGAGATCGCCGCCGTCGCGATGACCTAGCCTGGCTCTCTTCTCCGTACGCTGAAGATGCGGTGCCTTCGGGGGCTCTCTGTCCACCAACGCAGAACGCCCATATCTCACCTACTTCCAGTACCTTACATGGCAGATCACGAAGGCTTTGTTCTGGTAGGCAGCGCAATACACTCAGGTCGGCAATCAGCTAGGTGACAGCATCCAGGCACTTGACAACTGCCTAATTGACAGATACTATCTTGCTTAATGCAAGTTGCAATGTGGATATCCCGCTCATGATCTTCCAGTTAGCCGATCTTGACCAGAAAGAGGAGGAAGTCCTCGCCATGGTGGCCAGACTCAAGAAAAGCCTGGGCCATGCCGTGTCCGATGCCCCGCGGAGGTGGTACGGCCTCCTCCGGCGCACGACGTTCGCAAGAGCCGTCAGGGGGTCCAACACCATCGAGGGCTTCGATGTCTCCCTTGACGATGCTATCGCTGCCGCCGAGGGTGAGGAACCTCTCGACCCCAAGACCGAAGCCTGGGCGGCACTGGGGGGATATCAATCCGCCATGACCTACGTCTTGCAACTCGCAGACGATCACCATTTTAGCTACTCGGCGGATCTTTTGCGCAGCCTTCACTACATGATGCTTCAGTACGACCTATCAAAGCACCCGGGCAGATGGAGACAGAACTCGATATTTGTCCACGACGACGAAAAAAATGAGGTGGTATATGAAGGGCCTCCGTCGGGCATGATACCTGAATTGATAAACGAGCTGCTGGAGTCTCTGAATGGAAACCCAGAAATGCCTGGTGTTATTAAAGGCGCTATGGCCCATCTCAACTTGGTTATGATTCATCCATTTTCCGATGGCAATGGTAGAATGGCCAGATGTCTGCAGACTATGGTACTTGGGCGCAGCGGCATCCTCTCCGCTCCATTCTCTAGCATCGAAGAATACTTGGGCCGCAATACTCGGGCGTACTATGATGTCTTGGCGGGGGTGGGAGGGGGCTCGTGGCATCCAGAGCGTAGCACGCAGCCATGGATTCGCTTCTGTCTCACGGCTCATTACAGGCAAGCCACGACGCTGTTGATTAGAACCCGAGAGATCGAGCGCTTGTGGAACGCTCTTGAAGAAGAGATCGCCAAGAGAAAACTGCCGGACCGGACAATACTTGCGCTAGCAGATGGTGCTCATGGATTGCGCGTCAGGAATGCTACCTATAGATCGATAGCGGAGATCAACGAGAACCTGGCGAGCCGCGATCTCAAGGCCCTGGTTATGGATGGTCTGCTGATTCCGCAAGGAGAGAAGCGCGGGAGATTTTATATAGCGACTGATTTGCTTAAATCGATCCGTAACCGAACGCGCGAAACACGAAAGGTTAGAGATCCTTTCCTGGAGGAGCCGAAAGCGCCCGAAAGCAACCTGATGTTGCCAGGAATGGAAGCTTGACTACCAAGGCCGCGGCTAGCCCGCCGGCAGCCCCAGCTCGTCGCCGATGATCGCCGCCAGGCTGCCGGCCATGGTTTCGATGGTGTCCTGGTCCGGGCCCTCGATCATCACCCTCGCCAGCGGCTCGGTCCCGCTGTAACGCAGAACCAGGCGGCCGTCGGCGCCCAGGCGATCCTCCACCTCGCGGGCGGCGGCGGCGACCCGCGGCAGCGTGGCGAGGTCGGGCTTGCGGGCCACGCGGACGTTGATCAGCGTCTGCGGATAGCGCCGGAAGCCGGCCAGCAGCTCGGACAGGGGGCGGCCGGCCCGGTGCACCAGGGCGGCCATCTGCACCGCGGTGAGCAGGCCGTCGCCGGTCGCGGCGAGATCGAGCCTGACGATGTGCCCCGATTGCTCGCCGCCGAGCAGGATGCCGTCGCGGCGCATGGTCTCGACCACCAGGCGGTCGCCGACGCCGCAGCGCACCACCGCAATCCCGCTGCGGGCGAGCGCCCGCTCGAGCCCGAGGTTGCTCATCGAGGTGGCGACGACGGCCGGCGGCACCAGGCGCCCTTCCTCGAGCAGGCTCGTCGCCCAAAGATAGAGAATGGCATCGCCGTCGCGCACCTCGCCGCGCTCGTCGACCAGGATGCAGCGATCGGCGTCGCCGTCGAAGGCCGCGCCGAGGTGCGCGCCGGCGGCGACCACGGCAGCCGCCGCCACCGCGGGCGCGGTCGAGCCGCACCCCAGGTTGACGTTGCGGCCGTCCGGCGCCGCGCAGAGCAGGGTGACCTCGGCTCCCAGGCGCTCGAACAGCTCGCCGGCGTAACCCGAGGCGGCGCCGTGGCCGGCATCCAGCACCACTCGCAGGCCGGCGAGCGGCAGCTCTCGGCCCTGGCCCGCCGCCGGCGCGCCGGGCGCCACGGTGGCCACCAGGTGGCGCAGGTACCGCTCCCGCAGCCCGGCGTCCGGCTCGGGCGGCGCCGAACCGGGGCCAGCCGGCGACCCGGGTCCGGCTGCCCGCAGGCGGTCCTCCAGCTCCTTCTCGGCCGCCTCGGTCCACTTGAACCCCTTCTCGTCGAGCAGCTTGATGCCGTTGTCCGGGTAGGGGTTGTGGCTGGCCGACACGACCACGCCGGCATCCATGCCGAGCTCGGCGGCGAGGAAGGCGACGCCCGGAGTGGGGATGACGCCGGCATAGCGCACGGCGGCGCCGCCGCGGACGAGCCCGGCGGCCAGCCAGCCGCAGATCTCGGCGGTGCTCTCCCGCGTGTCGCCGCCGAGGACGACCTGCGGCGGGTCGGCCTGGTTCGGCTGGCTCGCAGGGCTCGCCAGCCGGCGCTCGCGGCGCTCGCCGAGGAGCGCCGCCAACTGCGCCGCCAGCGCCGTCACCGTGGCGCTATCGAGCGGCGGCTCGCCGAAGCGGGCGCGGATGCCGTCGGTCCCGAACAGGCGCTCGCCGCCGTCGCCGCCTTCCCCGGAGCTCAACCGTGCCTCCCGCGGCCGCGGCGCGGCGGGCGCTCCGGCGGCGTCTCCACCTGCGGCGGCGTCAGCACCACCCGCACCAGCACCTTGAACGGCTGCACGATCTGGATCAGCGGGTCCGGCGACACCACCGGCACCTGCGCCTCGAAGGGAATCGCGTGGCCGTCGAGGCTGATGGGCTGGGTCGACAGGGTGCCGGCCTTGGTGATGCGCGACAGCGGGCCGGTCACCAGCACCTGGTTGGGGAGCACCTCGGGCTCCTCGAGCGTCGCGCCGCCGGCAGGCTCGCCGGTCAGCTTGGGCACCACCGGCAGACGCTGGGTGACCTCCTTCTCGAGCTCCGCCCGGATGACCGCCGGCTCGATCGACACCACCTCGAGGGTTTCGGGCATCAGCACGTTCTCGGCGCCCAGGCTCACCGGCCAGGTCCCTTCCTGGTAGCGCGACAGGTCCACCTGGACGCTGACCTGGGAGGGGTTGAGGCGGCGGATGGCCTTGCTGCTGCCGCGCAGCCGCACGTTGACGCTCTGCACCGGGTCGAGGACGGTGTATTCGCGCGGCTTGTTGTAGCTGACCGCCGCCTCGATCAGGCGCTCCGCGGGCGCCTCGCGCGCCTCGAAGGAGAAGTTGAACCACAGGCCGATGGCGATGCCGAGCGCCAGCACCCGCAGCCCCCAGGTCTGCGTGCGGGCGTTCACCCGGAGCTCCCGCGCGCGCCCGGCGGCGGCAGCGACCCCGCCGCCGGCGGCCCCTGCGGGCCCGGAGGATACTGATCGGTGATCAGGTACTTGTACAGCGCATTGCGCAGGCTCTTGCCGTCCAGCTCGCGCACGATCTCGCCGTCGCACGCGATCGAGATGATCCCGGTCTCCTCCGAGATCACCACCGCGACCGCGTCGGTTTCCTCGGAGATGCCCAGCGCGGCGCGGTGGCGGGTGCCGAGGTCCTTCGCCAGGCTGGGATTGGCCGACAGCGGCAGGAAGCAGGCGGCGGCGGCGATGCGGTCCTCCTGCACGATCACCGCGCCGTCGTGCAGCGGCGTGTCGGGCGTGAAGATGTTGATCAGCAGGTCGAAGGAAAGCACGGCGTCCAGGGCGATGCCGTTCTCGATGTAGGTGCGCAGCCCCTGCAGCCGCTCGATCACGATCAGGCCGCCGATGCGCCGCGCCGACAGGGTGGTGGCGGCGAGCACGATGTCGCCGAACCCCGAGGCCATCTGCTGCGATTTGGCCAGCCCCCAGAGCGGGTTGCGCCCGAAGTTGGCGAGCGCCCGCCGCATCTCCTGCTGGAAGAGCACGATGATGGCGAAGGGCAAGGCGATCAACAGGCTCTCGAGGATGGTTTGCAGGGTCACCAGCTCGGCCCAGCGGGCGACGTAGTAGACCAGGCCGACGAACACGATCCCCAGCAGCACCTGCACCGCGCGCGTGCCGCGGATCAACAGCAGCAGGTTGTAGATCACCACCGCCACCGCCAGGATATCGACGGCGTCGTGCCAGTTGAGCAGCCCGAAGAACTGCGTCCAGCTCGCCCAGCTCATGGGTCTGCCTCGGATGCCTCGGCGATCGCCCGCCAGGCGGCGAGAAAGCGGACCGACTGGGGGACGTCGTGGACGCGGATGATGGCGGCGCCGCCGGCAGCCGCCCACGCCAGGGCCGCCAGGCTGCCGGCCAAACGGCCCGCGGAGGGGCTGGCGGCCGGCGGCGTGGCTGGCCCGGCGGGTGGGACCGGCCCGGCGGGCGGGACCGGCCCGGCGGCAGCCGGCGCCCCGAAGCGCTCGGCGACCGCGATGAAGCTCTTGCGGCTCGCCCCCACCAGCAGCGGCCGGCCGATGGCGGCGAGCTCCGGCAGGCGGCGCAGCAGCACCAGGTTCTGCGCGGCGGTCTTGCCGAAGCCGAGCCCCGGATCGACGATCAGCTGCTCCTCCGCGATGCCGGCGGCGACGGCGCGCCCCACGGCCTGCTCGAGCTCGCCGCGGATCTCGCCCACGAGGTCGCAAAACGAGATGCCGCGCTGCATCGTGGGCAGCTCGCCGCGGCTGTGCATCAGCACCAGGGGACAGCCCGCGGCGGCCACCGCCGCTCCCAGCGCCGGATCGCCGAGCGCGCTGACGTCGTTGACCAGGTCGGCGCCGGCGTCCAGGGCGCGGCGCGCCACCTCGCCCTTGCGCGTGTCGACCGACAGCGGCGCCGCGGTGGCGCGGCGCAGCGGCGCGAGCACCGGCAACAGGCGCGCCAGCTCCTCCTCGGCGGTGACGGCGCTCGCGCCGGCGCCGTAGACGCCGCCCCCCGGGCGGGTCGATTCGGCGCCCAGGTCCACCATGTCGGCGCCGCCGTCGAGCATCGCCAGCGCATGCTCGACGGCACGCTCGGGCTCGGCCCACAGCCCGCCGTCGCTGAAGGAGTCAGGAGTGAGATTGAGGATGCCCATCACCAGCGGCCGCCGCCCTCCCAGGGGCAGCCGCCGGCCCCCGGGCAGCCGCAGGGCCCATGGCGTCGAGGTCTCGAGGGTGGCAGGGGTTCCTGGCAGTCGGGCGGTCTCCATGGCGGCCAGCGCCCAACTAGTGTATCGCGCGGCTTGCCACGCGGCGCGAACGCCGCCAATTCTGCCGCGCCCGCGGGATGAACGCCCCCGCGGGCGGCGCTGGCGCTGCTACGACGACTTTTCCGGCCCGGGGACCTGCGGCTGTGCGGAGCGGCGCTTGGCGCCGGCCACCTCTGGTGCTTCGCGCGGAGCCTCGCGGGGCTCCCGCTGTTGCGCCGCCCATTCGGGCCGCTCGGGCGAGCTGTCCGCTGCCGGCGCTGCCTCGCCGGCGGCGGCGGCGATGCCGCGGTCCTTGGCGTCGGGCTCCGGCCGCTCCGAGACATCGGGCATCTCGGCGGTGACCGCGCTGGCGGCGGGGCGCGGCGCCAGGATCGGCTCGGGCACGTCGCGGCCGCCGATGACCAGGCCCTCGCCGGGCACCGCCTGGCGCGGGGGAGCGGGCTCGCGGCCGGTCATCTCGCGGATGGTGCGGTAGACGTCCTCGCCGTCGAGCGACTCACGCTCGAGCAGGTCCAGGGCCAGCCGGTCGAGCACGTCGCGGTGCTCGGTCAGGATGTGGGTCGCCTGCACGTAGGCATGCTGCACGATGCGCGACACCTCGCGGTCGATGCGCAGGGCGGTGTCCTCGCTGTAGTCGGCGCGCTGCGCGAAGTCCCGGCCGAGGAAGACCGGCTCCTCCTTGCTGCCGTACGACAGCGGCCCCAGGTCGGACATGCCCCACTCGCAGACCATGCGGCGGGCGACGTCGGTGGCGCGCTCGATGTCGTTGCCGGCGCCGGTGGTGATGTCCTCCTGCGTCAGCTCCTCGGCCACCCGGCCGCCCATCAGGATGGAGATCTGGGCCTCCACGTACTGCTTGCGGTAGGTGTACTTGTCCTCGGTGGGCAGCTGCATGGTCAGGCCCAGGGCCCGCCCGCGCGGGATGATCGTCACCTTGTGCAGGGGATCGGCGCCGGGGGTGAAGGCGGCGACCAGCGCGTGCCCGGCCTCGTGGTAGGCGGTGACGCGCTTCTCCTCGTCGGTCAAGATCAGGGTCTTGCGCTCGACGCCCATCAGCACCTTGTCCTTGGCGAACTCGAAGTCGGCCATCTGCACCTTCTTCTTGTTCAGGCGGGCGGCGATCAGCGCGGCCTCGTTGACGAGGTTGGCCAGGTCGGCGCCGGCGAAGCCGGGGGTGCCGCGGGCGATGATCGACAGCTGCACGTCGTCGTCCAGGGGGATCGAGCGGGTGTGCACCTTGAGGATGCCCAGCCGCCCGTTGATGTCCGGGCGATCGACGATCACCCGCCGGTCGAAGCGGCCTGGCCGCAACAGGGCGGGGTCGAGCACGTCGGGGCGGTTGGTGGCCGCGATCAGGATGACGCCCTCGTTGGATTCGAAGCCGTCCATCTCGACGAGCAGCTGGTTCAAGGTCTGCTCGCGCTCGTCGTGGCCGCCGCCCAGGCCGGCGCCGCGGTGGCGGCCCACGGCGTCGATCTCGTCGATGAAGACGATACAGGGGGCGTTCTTCTTGCCCTGCTCGAAGAGGTCGCGGACGCGCGAAGCGCCGACGCCGACGAACATCTCGACGAAATCCGAGCCCGAGATCGAGAAGAAGGGGACGTTGGCCTCGCCGGCGATGGCGCGCGCGAGCAGGGTCTTGCCGGTGCCGGGAGGCCCCATCAACAGCACCCCCTTGGGGATGCGGCCGCCCAGCTTCTGGAACTTCTGCGGCTCCTTCAGGAACTCGACGATCTCGGAGAGCTCCTCCTTCGCCTCCTCGACCCCCGCCACGTCCTTGAAGGTCACCTTCTTGCCGGAGGCGTTGAGCAGCTTCGCCTTGCTCTTGCCGAAGGACAGCGCCTTGTTGCCGCCGCTCTGCATCTGGCGCATGAAGAACACCCAGAGCGCGACGATGACCAGCACCGGCGCCCAGGTGAAGAGCACGGTGACCAGCGGGTTGTCCTTGGGCTCCTCGACGGTGATGTCGACGTGGCTGGCGCGCAGCTTGGGGACCAGCACGGAGGAGTAGTCGCTGGGCACCTGGGTGCGGAACTCGTCACCTTCCGCGTATTCGCCGCCGGCCTTGAACTTGCCGGTCACCTGCTGGCCATGAAGGGTGACCTCGGCCACGCGGCCGCGCTCGACCGCCTGGTCGAAGGCGGAGAAGGTCAACTCGTGGCGCGACGGCTTGCCGGTCTGGAAGGTGTTCCAGAGCAGGATCACGACCACGAAGATCGCCATCCAGAGAAAGAGGGTCTTGAGAGTAGAGTTCAAAGCTCGGCTACCTCGTGTGGAGCGCCCCAGGCGCGAACGAACTCCGGCGCGGGGCGGAACGTCCCTTCAGATCCCCTAACCGCATGCTCATGACCTGGATTCCCGCCCGCCTGCGGGCGCGCGCCAGCCAGGGGCGGCGGGCCATCAGCCGCGGCGCGGGCACCGGCAGCGCCCGCGGGCCCGGCCATCCGCGGCCGCCGCGGCCGGCGTTCACGGCTGCCCGGCGACGATCTCCGCGCGGCAAACCTCGGCCTGACCGGTCAGTCGGAAGCGATGGTCGATGGTGATTCCGGGAACCCATGCGATTTCTCCTGCCCAGCAGAGCAGCGGCAGCCGGTCCCGCTGCCACCGCGGCACGCCGCGGTCGATCAGGACCTCCTTCAACTTGCGGCGGCCTGGCGAGCCCAGCGGCCACAACCGGTCTCCCGGCCGGCGACTGCGCACCGTGAGGGAGCCGGCGCCCGGCAGCGGCAACGCCAAGCCGGCCCGGAGCGGCGCGCCGCGCAGCATCCAGGCCTCGGCCGGGCCGCGGCTCACCCTGATCGTCACCCCGATCTCCGGGATGGTGAGCTCTCCCGGGAACTCAACAGTATATGTGAAAGGCGGGACGGTCTCGCCCTGCGCCTGCGGCCTCCGGCGCAGGACCAGCAGCTCGCCGGCAGCCTGCCAGCGCCAGCCGGCGCCGCAGTCGCAGGCTGGCCGGCGGCCCGTCGGGTGGCCGCGGGGGGCCGGCCGGCGGCCTGTGGGAGGCCGATCCGCAGGCGCGGCCGCCGTTCGTGCCGCGCCGTCGCGGCGGCGCGACGGGCCGGGGCCGGGGCCGGCTGAGCAGGACTGGGCGGCGACGCGGGATTGCAGCTGGCGCCCCATCTCGGCGGCGGCGGCCAGGCTAGGCGGATAGGCCGCTCCGGCGCGGCGCTGGAGCAGTGCCAGTGCGTAGCTCAGCAATGGGTGGGGCAACGCCGCCAGCCGGCGGCTGTCTGCGTCGGCGGCGTCGGCGGCATCAGCGGCGTCGGTGGCATCAGCGGCATGAGCGGCGTCAGCTGCATCAGCAGCGTTGGTGGCATGAGCGGCGCCAGCGGCATCAGCGGCATGAGCGGCATCGGCGCCGTCAGCGGCGTCAGGGGCGGCCGCGCCGCCGGCGACGCCGATCGCGGCCGCGAGGAGCCGGTCGAGCGCCGGCAGGGCCCGTTGCGCGCGAGCGGCCAGCCTGGCCAGGCTCGCCGCCAGGTCCGCCTCCCGGTCCGGGTCGCCCGCGGTCCGGCCGGTCCGGCCGCCGGCCGCTGCCGCTGCCTCGGCGTCCCTCTCGGTGCCAGGGTCGGCTGCCGGCTCGGAGCGCGCCAGGGCCGGCATGACATGGTGCCGCATCCGGCTGCGCGGCTGCCGCGGATCGCCGTTGCCCGGGTCCTCGCACGGCGTCAGGCCGGCGGCGGCGACCGCTTGCCGCAGGCTGGTGCGCGGCAGCTCGAGCAGCGGCCGCACCACCGGGCCGGCAGCTGGCCGGATCGCCGCCAGCCCGCGCAGGCCGCTGCCGAAGCGCAGGCGCAGGAGCACGGTCTCGGCCTGGTCGTCACGATGATGGGCGGTGGCGACGTAGCGCCCACCGCAGCCGCGGCGGACCTCTTCGAGGAACTGGTAGCGGATGCGGCGAGCGGCGGCCTCGAGGCTCTCCCCGCGGCCGCGCCCCATGGGCACCGGGCGCCGCGCGTTGACCAGCGGCACCTCGAGGCGGCGCGCCAGCTCGGCTGCCCGGGCCGCCCGCTCCCGGGAACCGGGGTCCATGACATGGTCGAGATGGGCCGCCACCAGGCGGATCTCCCGGCAGGGCGCGAGCTGCGCCAGCGCCCACAGCAGGGCCGTCGAGTCGCCGCCTCCCGAGAAGGCGACGACGAAGCGGTCGCCAGGGTCGAGAGACAGCTGCCGAAGGAAGGCGTCCAGGCCCTCGAGCAGGTTCATCGCCGCACTTGGCACGCAGCCGCTGGGCCGGGGGGAAAGATGGAGCGCCGGCAGACGGTGGCAACTGGAAGGATGGTGGCGGTGAAGGGACTTGAACCCCTGACACAGCGGATATGAGCCGCTTGCTCTAACCAACTGAGCTACACCGCCTTTTAGCGTAGAGCAAGGAAGAACATCTCGACCGGCGGCGCAGTCGGACGGCCGGCCTGCGTCCGAAGGACGGATTATAGCGCGCTGACCGCGGCCTGCCAATCAGCGGCGCGCCTCCAAGGCATTGCGGGCGGGCAGGAGACTCGGGCGGTTCGGCGGTCCGGATCGCCGGTCGACTTGCAGCGACGTCACCTTCCTCCCACCCATCACGCCGACTGCCTGTCGCCGCCCTCTCCGGGAGCCTTTGCCGGCCGCCGGCCCCGCCGGCGCTGCCGCCGGAGTCGCCGCTGCGGCGGTTGCTGTCAGCGCATCACTTCCTGGCAGCTGCGGAACTGGCCGAAGAACTCCTGCATCGAGGTGGACAGCGCGTCGTCATTGAGGCGATAGATGACGTTCTGCCCATGGCGCTGGTCGACCACGAGATCGGCCTCCTTGAGCACCGAGAGATGCCGCGAAATCGTGGGCTGGGAGAGGCTGAAGTTGCCGACGATCTCACCGACCGTGCGCTGCTGGCCTTCCAGGAGCCGCAGGATCTCCTGGCGCGTGCCGTCCGAGAGCGCCTTGAAGACCTTGGTGAGGTGACGCTCTTCTCGTCTAAAATCCTGGGTGACACGGTCGATGTTAGCCATGATCGGAATTTCCCCCCGGGAAGCGGTTCGACTGCGCCGTTCGCCTGGCCAGGGACCGCCCCTTCATGGCCTGTATTCTAAGAACACCATAGTTGAATAAAAGTTGAGCTAGCGCCCATGTTTCGAGGTAGTGGTGCCAAGTAAATGGGCAGAGAGGTGCAAACTTCTCTATAAACAAAATTTAGAGACACGTTCGAGAAGAAGAACGGGAGGCGCGGGAAGGCTCCGGGAGGCCCGGAGCCCTCTTTCTAGTGGGATTGAGCGTCGAACTGCTTTTCAACCGCCTGCCAGTTGACGGTGCTCCACCAAGCCGCGAGGTAGTCGGGCCGGCGGTTCTGGTACTTCAGGTAGTAGGCGTGCTCCCAGACGTCCACGCCGAGGATCGGCTGCTTGCCTTCCATCAGCGGGCTGTCCTGGTTGGGCCGCCCGAAGACCTCGAGCTTGCCGCCGCTCCATACGAGCCAGCCCCATCCCGAACCGAACTGGCCGACCGCGCTGCCGGTCAGCTTCTCCTTGAAGGCGTCGAAGCCGCCAAGGTCCCGGTCGATGGCGCTCGCCAGGGCGCCGCTCGGCTTGCCGCCGCCGCCGGGGCCCATGACCTGCCAGAAGAGGCTGTGGTTGGCATGGCCGCCGCCGTTGTTGCGCACCGCGGTGCGGATCGCCTCCGGCACCTCGTTGATGCCGCGGAGCAGGTCTTCGATCGGCTTCCGCTGCAGGTCCGGATGGCCGTCCAGCGCCTTGTTGAGGTTGTTCACGTACGCGGCATGGTGCTTGTCGTGGTGGATCTCCATGGTGCGGGCGTCGATGTGGGGCTCGAGCGCGTCGAACGCGTACGGTAGAGCGGGGACTTCGAACATCGCGACCTCCCTTCCAGTGATGGCGTTGATCGGGGGACGACCGGGCGCCGCACGCACGCTCGGCGGCCGCAGGCATTTTACCGCCTCTTGGTCCAGGCGGGTCTGCCGGGGCGGGCGAGCGTCGGGTGGGTCGGCTGGGGGGAGCGGAGAGGTGGCGCGGGCCGCGCCGCGGCGTCAGCGCAGCTTCTCTTCGACGAACTCGACGTGCTTGCGGACCTTGGGGTCGTACTTCTTGAGCCGCAGCTTTTCGGTCGAAAGCTTCTTGTTCTTGGTCGTCGTATAGAAGTAGCCGGTGTCGGCGGTCGAAACCAACTTGATCTTGTCGCGCATCGTTCGTCTTCCTTCGCTGGGCCGCGGCCGTGACGCGGCGCCGGTTTTGGGGGCCGCGAACCGAGAGGTGAATGGCGGGGCCGACGGGACTCGAACCCGCGACCTCCGGCGTGACAGGCCGGCATTCTAACCAGCTGAACTACGACCCCGCAAACTGGAAACTGCCGCTGGCGGGCCCCCCACCGGCCTGGTGGGAGGTGAGGGATTCGAACCCGCGACCCCCTGCGTGTAAGGCAGGTGCTCTACCGCTGAGCTAACCTCCCTCCGCCAAAGGAGCGTAATCCTATGTGCACCCGCGCGGCAAGTCAAATCGCGAGCGCCCCGAGTTGCTTGCTCTCCCCCGCTCTTGTGCATCGATACGTGCGCAGATCATCATTTGTGAATGCGCGTCATCGCCGGCGCCGCGCGGCCCTTCGCCGGGGCGCCCCCATCCGTCAACGGTTTCAAGTCTTGAAAGGGAGATCCGATGTCGAAGCCGAACCTCTTGGTCTTGACCGCCCTGCTGCTCGCGGCGTTGCCCGCAGGCGCGGCCGACACGCCGCAGCCGGCGCCGGCTGTGCACGCCGCCACCCTCGCGACCGCCGTAGCGCCGGGCCCGGCTCTCTGTCAGGCGACCCTTTCGCCGCTGGCAGCGCCGCCGCTGCTGCGATCGTCGGCGCGATCGGCTGGCCAGACGGTGCCCATCCTGTGTGGCTCGTGCAGCACCCCTCTCTGCGCCGGCAAGCCCGTGGGCGTGATCTGCGAGCAAAACAGCTACCACACCTGGCACTGCCTGACGCCGCCCGATACGGCGTGCACCAGCGACGGCAACGACTACTGCCTCTGCACGACCCGCACCTTCTGACACCCCCACCTGCCAGGGAAGAAAAGGAGCCGCCGGAGCGAACAGCCCCGGCGGCTCCTGTGACTTACGGCTGCTTACTGCCCACTCCTTCGCCGGACGAGGTGGGATGTGATACCCCCACTTCACTATCAGAGGAAACCAGTAAGGCCCGTGCCGGAGGAGCCGGTTGGGCCCGTGCCGCCGCCGGCGCCGCCTTCCGGGCGGGCTCCTTCCTTGCCGGTGAAGAGCTTCTCGATCCAGGTGCGGCGCTTGAGCTTCAGCGGCTGCTCTCGGCTGCCGAGCAGCGACTTGTGGCCGGAGTTGTCGCCGGCGGCGGCGTAGAGCTCGACGCCGCGGTTCTGGTGCAGCTCCGGCGGGATGTCGACCTCATAATCGGCGCCGGAGAGGTGCCGCACCGGCACGGCCTGGTAGGATGTGGCTCCCTCTGGCCGTACCCAGGCCTCGGCGCTCTTGACCGCCAGGTCGTCGGTGATCCGCAGCGGGACCGCGATGCGAGCGCCCTTGTCGTACTCGAGCTTGAAGCCGGGGCGCAGGGTGATCGACGGCGGGGCCGCGTCGAGCCTCGCGAGCAGCGCCTCCAGCCGTTCGCGCTGCCGGCGGAAGCGCTCGCGGTAGCGCCCGCCAGGATTGACTCCGGCCAGCAGCTCCAGGCCTTGCAGCGGCTGCGACGCGGCTTCCGCGCGGCTCGCCGCCGCGAGCACCGACTCCAGCTGCCCATCGTTGCGCCGCTGCGCCTCGAGGCGGTCGAAGCGGTCCTTCAGCCCCGAGCGATCGGGCCACGCCTGGCGCAAGCCGTCGAGCAGGGCGGCCGCCCGCTGGCCGTCGCCGCCTGCCAGCGCCGCGTCGGCCTGATCCTCGATCGCCTTCGCCGCCTGGTCGCGCAGCTCGCCAGCCCGGCGGTGGCGAGGCACCAGGGTCAGCAGGTCCGTGGCGTTGCGCAGCGCTTCCTGCGGTGCCTGGCCGAGGTCCGAGCGTGCCAGGCGCGCATCGAGGTCGATGGCCTGGCGAGCGCGATCGAGGTCGCGGCGCGTGGCGGCCGGGAGGTCCGGCTCCCACTTGGCAGCCGTCAGGGCGGCGCTGATCCGCCGCATGTCGCCGCGGCGAAGGGCGGAAGCCAGATCGGCGCCGATCTGCCGGCGGCGATCGGCGGCCAGCGCGGCGGCGAGCCGGTCATAGGTGGCGCGCGCTTCGGGTGAGAACGCCGCCTGCTCCTGGGCCGACACCAGCGCCAGCTCGCGGCGCGCGCTGGCGGCATCGCCGCCCGCCAGCAGATCTTCCGCCGCCTTCAAGTGCGGGCCGAGGGCCGGCTGGCCGCCGGCAGGCGCAGTCGTGCCGGCGGGCCGTGCCGCCGTGGGGCCGGCAACAGGCCGGGGCGCGGCGGCCGAGAGAGCGCCGGCGGCGGCTGCGCGGCGATGCGCTGCCGGAGCCGCACGACGCTCGCCGCCAGGGTGGCGCAGCAAGACCACGGCGGCCGCCAGGGCGGCGATCCCGATGCCGGCGGCGGCGGCCGCGGCGAATCGGCGCCGCCCCCGGCCGGCACGGCCGTGGATTTCCCCGGGTTGCGGCCGCGCGCCGGCGGCGACGGTGGCGCGGGCAGCGGCTGCGCCTGGCGCGGCGGGCATCGTTCCGAAGACCGAGGCTGCGGCTGGCGCGGCGGGCATCGTCCCGAAGACCGAGGCCGCGGCTGGCGCGGCGGGCATCGTCCCGAAGACCGAGGCCGCGGCTGGCGCGGCGGGCATCGTCCCGAAGACCGAGGCCGCGGCTGGCGCGGCGGGCATCGTTCCGAAGACCGACACCGTGGCTGGCGCGGCCGGCGTCGTTCCGAAGAGGGAGGCGGGAACCGCGCCAGCGGCGACGCCGGCGGCGGTGGCACTTTCGTCGTCTCGGAGGGCGCTTGGAGCCTCCCCGGCTTTCGCCTCCTTGGCGGCGGCGTCAGGCGAGTTGTCCAAGGTGGAGGTGGGCCGCTCCTCGGCGGCCGCTATGGGGTCCGCCGCCACGGCGGCGTGCAGGGGCGAGGCCGGGCTGGACAGCCGCGCGGCACCCGTGGCGCGGCGATGCGCCGGCCGCAGCGGTGTCACCGCCGCCGGCCAGAGCGGCGGCGCCGGCGGTGGCACCGGCTCCGGGCCGCCAACCTCCGCACCCGGCGTGGCGGCTGGCAGCGGGCCCGGCGCCCCCGCCGGCGAGGTCTCGGCCGGCGCCGTGCCGGTGGCCGGCCCCCGCAGATCCTCCGGCCGGAAGACGGGTAGGGTGTCGCCGCGGACGGCGGCGGTGGCGTGGAACGGCAAGGCCGGTCCGGAGACCAGCCGCAGCTCGGCGCCGGCGGCGGTCGCGCCGGCCGGTGTCGCCACATCGCCCGCACCACCAGGCGTCGCGCTGGCCGGTGTCGCCACAACGCCGGCCCCACCGGGCGCCGCGCTGGCCGGTGTCGCCACATCGCCGGCATTACCGGGCGCCGCGCTGCCCGCCGCCGCGGCGGCGCCCGCCGTTGCGATGCCAGCCGCGGACATCTTGTCCAGCGCGCCGAGCAGCCGGTCGCGCGGCACGGCGATGGTCACGTCGGCCGCCACCGCGCGGGTCTGGTCGAGATCGACGACTTCCGGGGTCTCGGGAATCTGCGGGGTCTTCGGGACCGGCGGAGCGGCCGGGCTCGCCTGCGTCGCCGCGGCGCTTGCGCCTCCCTGCCGCCCCTGCCGCCGCACCGCGGGTCTCGGGTCTCCGAGCAGCGCCTGGCGGAAGGCGCGCCGCAGCTCCGCGTAGAGGCCGGCCGGCGCGGCGGTCCCCGGTTGCAACAGCAGCGAGAGGAGCATCGCCAGCTCTGGCGCATCCGCGATCGGATCGCCGGCGGCCGCCGCCGGCATGACGACCGCCACCGACGGCTCGTGCCGGATCTCTGCTCCGATCGCCGCGCAGGTGACCTCGGCAAACCCTCGCAGATCGGCGCGGCGTCCTTCCTCGCCGGCGATGGCGGACGTGGTCCCCCAGCCCAGCACGACCAGCCGCTCCTCGTCGCCGGCCGCCACCACCAGGAGGTTGCCGGCGCGCAGGTTGCGATGCGCCAGTTGGTGCCGTTCGAGCTCCTCGAGGCCGTCGAGCACCGGCAGCAGCAGGGGCAGGACCCTGCCGACCGGCGAGCCGGCGAACAGCTCGAAGTTGGCTCCCTGCAGGTACTCGGCGACCAGGAAGGCGCCGCCGGTGGCGGTGAATCCATGATCCAGGACGTGGGGCAGGCTGGAATGCCGGCACTCCTGCAGCGCTTGCGCGGCGCTGTCGAACTGGGCCCGCCCGTCGCGGCGCGACTCGTCGATGTCGCCGCGGATCAACTTGAGCGCCACCGTCTGGCCGGAGCGCAGGTCGACGGCGCGGAAAACACTCGCCGCGTCGCTGGCATGAATCAGCTTGTCGAGACGATAGCGTTCGGTGATCCGCAGCAGGTCGCTCATACCGGCCCCGCGATGACGGCTGGCAGATGTTAACCCGCTTTTCCCGCGGCGCGGCGCCGCCCCGCGTGGCTCGCGCGCCTGCCGCGGTTGCCTTGACTAGGGCGCGACGTAGCCGAGGTTGCTCAGCTCCTTGCGGAGCTTTTCCGGGACCTGCTGGGGATAGGCGCGGCGGGGCAGGCTGGCGAAGCGTTGATCGATCAGGCGCGCGAGGGCGGCGACTCGCGGCGCTTCGCCGGCGGCGAGGTTGACGGTCTCGCCGGGGTCGCGGGCAAGGTCGTAGATCTCGGTGCGGCCGATCGGGAAGCGCAGCGGCGCCTGGCCAGGCAGACCCGGGATGCAGGCAGGATCGAGACGGTCGGGGTTGTCCACCAGTTTCCAGCCCTGCTGGACGACCGTGTGGATACGGCTCGCGCCGTATTCCGAAAATGCCGGTTTGCCCGCGCCGCCGGCGCCGGGACGCGCCAGGTAGGGCACCAGCGAGCGGCCGTCCAGCCGCGGCGGCGGCGGCACGGCGAGCAGTGCCAGCACCGTCGGCAGGACGTCGATCAGCTCCACCGCCTGGGGCACCCGCGCTCCGGCGGGCAGCAGGCCCGGCGCGGCGAAACCCAGCGGCACGTGCAAGGCCGTCTGGTACACCGAGCAGGCGTGGTAGAGGTAGCCGTGGTGGGCGTACAGCTCCTCGCCGTGGTCGGCGGCCACCACCACCAGCGTATGGTCCAGCTTGCCGGCGACCCGCAGGCCCGCGAGCAGGCCGCCGGCCAGCCGATCGCTGCCGATCACCGCCGCGTCGTAGATGGCGTCGAGGTGCCGCAGGTCGGCGCCGTCCAGGCGCTGGTGGCGGGTCATCACCGCGTCGAGGCGCCACTTCTTGGGGCCGAGAGATCCCTGGTAGCCGGGATCGAGGCGCTCGGCGAGATCGCCGCCGTTGTAATAGGGCGGATGGGCGCCAAAGAGATGAACCCACAGCAGGAAGGGCGTCGGGCTCGGCGGCGCGGTGCCGGCGGTCCAGGCGAGGGCGTCCTGCACCGTCTTGCCGTCCTTGCCGCCGCTGCACGCGAAGGCGTCCCAACCCTGGTGGTTGGCATCGCACATGTTGCTCAGGAAGGCGCCGGTACGGTAGTGGGCGGCGCGCAGCAGCTTGGGCAGGGTGGGCAGGTCGTCGGGAAAGCCGTAGCCGTTCTCTTCGACGCCATGACCGCTGGGATAGAGACCGCTGAGCAGCGAGGCGAGCGACGGCCAGGTGGCGGCGCGCTGGGCGAAAGCGCTGTCGAACGTCACGCCGGCGCCCAGCTGCGCGTCGAGGTGCGGACTGGTGGCGCGGCGCGCATAGCCGTAAGCCCCAAGGCGGTCGGCGCGCAGGGTGTCGATGGTCAGCAGCACAACGTTCCAGCCGCGCGCCGCGCCGGCGAGATCCCGCGAAGCCGGCGCGGCGGCCGGCCCATCCCGGCGCCCGCAGCCAGCCAGCGCCGCGAGCCCGGCTGTCAGCGCCGCCACCCCGGCCAGCCGCGCGAGCCTCGCACCCGACGCCGCTCGGCTGCCGCGATCGCACGAGAAGGAACGGACCTGCTGCCGGCAGGTATGAGAAGGACGGGGGGTGCGCACGCGGGACCTCAAGGCGGGGATTGTAGCGGAGGCGGCCGCGGCGGCTTGCCGGCCTGGCGCCTCCCACCCCGTTGCCGTTGCGCAGCGGCTGCATGAGCCCGGGGACCGAGGGAGCCGGGGGAGGCGGGGGAGTTGGGGGAGCCGGGGGAGCCGGGGGAGCTTGGCGGGATCGCTTCTGCATGTTATAAAAGCTCTCCCTGTCGCTTCCGGAGATCTCCGGAGCCTCCCTCCTGGCGTGCCTCTCGCGCTCGCCGCTCCTCTCCAATTCGAGAAGGAGCGAGCGAATGGAACCCTTTGCACGTGTTTGCCGGTCCTCGTCGTCGAAACCCGAAACCGCCTGGGAGGAGCTGATCGGCCGTTACGGTCCCGGGCTCAAGGCCCGTGTCGGCAGCGTCCTCCGGCGCTCGGGGGTGCCGGCGCGCAGCGAGCACGTCGAGGAAATCGTGCAAGAGGTCTACTGCCGCCTGCTGGCGGGTGGCGGACGGAGGTTGCAGCGGTGCCGGGCCACCAGCGAGAGCCAGGTCGGCGCCTTTCTCGGCAGAGTGGCCGAGCGCGTCACCCTCGATCAGCTGCGGGCGGCGCGCGCCCAGAAGCGCGGCGGTGTGCGGGCGGCGAGCCAACCCGCGGGTGCCGACGGTGGGCTGGGAAGCCCGGGGAGCCTGCCAAGCCGGTTTAGCGAGTGGGATGAGCGGGCGGTCGATCCGCGGGCCAATCCCGAGGAGCTGGTGCTGAGCCGTGAGCGCCTGCGCCTCTTCCTGGAGCGCTGCGGCGCCCTCGCCGGCCGCCGCGACTACCGGCGCAACGCCCGCATCCTGGCGCTGGCGGTCGCCGGTTTGAACAGCGGTGAGATCGCCCGGGCCGTTGGCGGCACCCTGACCGCCCGCAGCATCGATGGCCTGTTGCTGCGAGTGCGCCGCTACGTCGCCGCCCACGCTCATACCGCCGCCGCCGGCATCTACCTCGATCGGCTCGTGGCACCCGGAACCGCGCCCGGGGAAGGCTTCCTGCAGGCGGCGTCGCGTGCGGCGGCGGGCACTGGTCTATGATCCGAGCGTGATCCGGATCGTGACCGACTCGCGTTGCCTCGACCACCAGGTGGCCCCTGGCTACCCCGAGCTCCCGGAACGGCTACGCGGCGTCCTCGCCCACCTGCGCGCCGCGGGGCTCGAGCTCGTCGACCTGCACACACCGCGCTCCGAGCCGCCGGCGGCGACCTCAGGCGAGGAGGCCGGCGGCGAGCCCGGGCCCGAGGCCATGGCGGCGGTGATCGCTCTCCATGCCGAAGCCTATGTGCGCCGCTTCCGCAGCGCCGTGGCCCGCGGCGACGCCCTGCTCGATTCGGCCGACAACCCGCTGTCGGCGGGGACCTGGACCGGGTGCTGGGCCGCGGTCGAGGCGACGCTCGCCGCCGCCGATTGGGTGGCCGGCGGCCGCGACCGCGTCGGCTTCGCCGCGGTCCGTCCGCCGGGCCACCACGCCGAGACGAACACCGCCATGGGGTTCTGCTTCTTCAACAACGTGGCGGTTGCCGCCGAGCACCTGCGGCGCCGCCACGGCGCCTCGCGGGTGGCGATCTTCGACTTCGACGTCCACCACGGCAACGGCACCCAGCACCTGTTCGAGGAGCGGTCCGACGTTTTCTACGCCAGCACGCATCAATATCCCTTCTACCCCGGGACCGGCGCCGCCGACGAGATCGGCGTCGGCGACGGGATGGGCGCCACCCTCAACCTGCCGCTGCCGGCCGGCACCGACGACGAGGGCTACGCGGCGGCCATCGAGGGCCGCGTATTGCCGGAGCTGCGCCGCTTTGCTCCCGACATCCTCCTCCTCTCGGCAGGCTTCGACGCCTGGAAGCGCGACCCGCTGGGCGGAATGGCAGTGACCGAGAATGGCTTCGAGCGCTGGGGAGAATGGCTGCGCCAGCTGGCCGGCGAAGTCTGCGGCGGCCGTATCCTCGCGGTGATGGAAGGAGGATACGACCTCGAGAGCCTCCCCCTCCTGGTCGAGGCTCACCTGGGGGGCCTCACGAGCGGATAGTCTCCGAGGGGCCTCCAAGGGCGCCCTTCGCGGCCGGGCCGCCTGGCACGGGGACCCGGGACGGCGACCTAACGGCTCGCCGAGGGTACGTGCCGAGGTCGGGGGGACTTGCCTCGCCGCTTAGAGTCGTCGCCCCGGGTCTCCGTGCTCAGGCGGCCCTCCGTTCATCCCTCTCCGGCTGGTGACCTCTACGGCCATCCTCTGAAGCCTCCCGGTGGTCCCTTCCGCGGGAGCGCCCGGGTGGGGGGCCAGAGAATCTTGGCGGGGGCATTGGCGGTCCTTTTGCGCCGATATGTTGTGGCCCTGGGCTTTGACCGGGCTATGGGTTGTGGAGACGGTCGCCGCGGCTGCCTGGCGCTGGCAAACCTTTCTGTCTGCTCGGTTTACCACATTGACTTCCATCTATGTTCCCCGTAAAATCGCTGAAAGTTCACGTATCACTTGAAAGAAGGCCTGTGATGCCTGCGTCGTAAAGGCTCTTGCGCCCTTGCCATGGCGGGGTGTGGAGCGCGCCGCAGCGGAGGTTGGAGCGATGAGGCGAAAGGCTTTCCTGACGATGGTGATGCTGGCGCTGCTGGCTTCGGCGGCGACTGGAGCCTGGGCGGCAGCAGCGCCTTTCGGCTACTTCGCCGGCTTTGCGCGCGCCGGCAACGCCGGCAACGGCGTCGAGCCGATCCAGGGCTGGGCCCTGGCCCAGACCGGCGTCTTTGCCGTCGACATCGTGGTCGATGGCGTGATCATCGGCCGCGCCAACTACGGCCGCTCGCGACCGACCGTTACCAAGCTCTATCCAGGGCTGCCTGACTCCGGGGCACCGGGATTCGGCTACCAGCTCGACACCACTCATTTCCTCAACGGCCTGCATTCCGTCTCGGCGCGGGTGAGCAGCCGTACCGGCCAAGTGGTGTATCTGAACTCCCGTCAGATTCAGATCGCCAACACCAATGCCGACCTGCTGCCGTTCGGAAAGATCGAGTTCCCCAACCAGCAGGCCGAGATGTTCGGCAACTGCAACGTCCTCGACCGCAAGAATCGCATCTACAACGTGGTCTCCGGATACGCCCTCGACGTCAACGCTTCCTACAACAATCCGGGCGTGGCCTACGTGGAATTGCTGGTGGACGGCGCTATCCTGGTGGATACCGTCCCAGACCCGCCGATCGTGTTCAACAGTCAGTATTCCTGCAACAACAACCCAAGCGCGGGTGGCCTCACCAATTGCTACGGCATCCGCCGCCTGGACCTCGAGCAGAACTTTCCCGGCCTCAAGGATGCACCTCACGCCGGGTTCCGCTTCGCGATCGACGTCGGCGACCTGATCGGCGAGACCGACAGCAACGGCACGCCGCTATATACGCCCGGCAGCCACCAGCTCGGCATCCGGGTGGGCGACCAGTTCGAGAACGTCACCGACATCGCCTCGATCGCCGTCACCTTCACCTGCCGCGACTACACCAAGGACGACCTCTCGATCGGCCAGATCGACTACCCGGTCATCGGCCTGGTCTATGGCGGTTTGATCAAGGTTTCCGGGTGGGCGATCGATTTCCAGGGAGTGGCGGCGATCCTGATCTACGTCGACGGGAACCTGGTCAATTTCGGCTACTACGGCCAGCCGCGCCCCGACATCGCATCGGATTATCCGAGCTATCCGGAGGTCCTGAACTCCGGCTGGATGAACTACATCGATACCACCCAGTTCTCGAACGGCATTCACCAGCTCTCTGTGGCGGTGGTGGACAACAGCAACAATTACACCTTCATTGGCAAGTTCCCGTTCACCGTCGAGAACCCGATCCCCTAGTGTCCCGAGCGGGACACTAGCCCCGAACAGCCGCAGCGCTCGTTCAGACCGCAATTCAGCCGACCCCGGCCAGGAGAAATCCTGGCAGGGGAGCTCCATTGTCGTCATGCCCGGAAGCGCGCCGGCATCGAGATTGTCCGATCCGGCCGCGGAAACCAAGGGTGGCCGGAGAGATTGACTGCCGGAGAAGGGATGACGGAGGTCCCCCCGGGCACGGGGTCCCGGGAGGGTGACTCTGGAAGGCGAAGCGAGGCACGTCGATCTCGGCACGGCCCCCCAGCGAGCCTGGAAGGTCGCCATCCCGGGGACCCGTGCCCCACGGGACCGGCCGGAAGGGTGCCATTCGAAGGCGTCTGGTAGCATCGCTCCGATGCCTCCGCTCGCCCCGCTGGTCTTCTTCGGCACACCTGACTTCGCGGTGCCCACCCTGGAAGCCCTGGTGGCGGCGGGCCGCTCGCCCTCGCTGGTCGTCACCCAGCCTTCCCGACCCGTCGGGCGGGCGGGCCGGCGACAGCCGCCGCCGGTCGGGCGCTGGGCCCGCGAGAAGGGTCTGCCGCTGCTCCAACCCGAACGCGTGCGGTCACCCGAGTTCCTGGCCGAGCTGCGCCCGCTGCAGCCGGCGGTCGCGGTGGTCGTCGCCTTCGGTCAGATCTTCCCTCGCGAGCTGCTGGCGCTGCCTGCCCAGGGCTGTCTCAATCTGCATGCCTCGCTGCTGCCGCTCTACCGCGGCGCCGCGCCGATCCAGGCCGCCGTCGCGGCCGGCGACGAGCGCACCGGCGTGACCGTCATGCGCATGGAGGCCGGGTTGGATTCCGGCCCGATCCTGCTGCAGGCGGCGATTCCTATTGAGCCGCACGAGACCGCCGCGGCGCTGTCGGCGCGGCTGGCCGTGCTCGGCGCGCGCCTGATGGTCGAGGCGCTGGCCGGACTCGAGCGGGGCGACCTGGCGGAGCGCCCGCAGGACAGCGCCCTCGCCAGCTGGGCGCCGCGCCTCGAGCGCGACAGCGCACGCGTCGACTGGAGCCGACCGGCGGCGGATCTCGTCAACCGGTGGCGCGCCTATACGCCATGGCCAGGGCTGACCGCCGAGCTGCGCGGGGCGCCGGTCAAGCTGCTGCAGATCGCCGGGGCCCCGGCAGACCCTCCCGCCGGCGCGGCCGCCGCCCCCGCCGTTGGCGCGCCCCCGCCGCCCGGGACCTTCCTCGGCTCGACCCCTGCCGGGCTCGCCGTGGCCTGCGGCGGCGGCACGGCGCTGGCAATCGTCGAGCTGCAGCGGCCGGGCAGGAAGGCGCAGCCGGCCCGTGACTTCGTCAACGGCGAGCGGCTGCGCCCAGGCGAGAGGTTCTCCTGACCGGCCCGGCGGTCGCGGGCTCGCCTGGCGAGCGCCGGCCGGCGACGGCGCGCCGGGTCCTCCCGCCACAGCGCGTGACCGCGCGCATCGAGCCATGACCAGGAACCGTCCCGATTCGGCCCCGCTTCCCGGCGCTCCCCGCAGCCGGCGGCCCGCTCCCGGGCGCACCCCTCAGGACAACGTGCGGGCGGCCGCCGGCTGGGTGCTCGAGCGCACTCTGCAATCGCTGGCGCCGGTCGATTCTTACCTGGCCAGCACGCTGGCCCGTTTCGACGAGCGCGACCAGGGCTTGCTGCGCGAGCTGGTGATGGGCAGCCTGCGCTGGCTTCGCCGGCTCGACCAGATCCTCGCCGACGCCAGCCATCGCCGCTTCGATCAGATCGAGCCCGCGCTGCATTCGCCGCTGCGCATCGCCGCCTACCAGCTGCTCTTCCTCGACCGCGTGCCGGCACATGCGGCAGTGCACGAGGCGGTGGAGCAGGCCCACCTGCTGACCCATCGCGGCGGCGCCAGCTTCGTCAACGGCGTGCTGCGGCGCATCGCGCGCGATCCCCAGCTCGGCAGCTGGCCGGTGCACGCGGCCGACCCGGTCCGCCGGTTAGCGCTCGAGATGAGCCATCCGGATTTCCTGGTGGAGCGATGGCTCGCGCGCTTCGGACGCGAGGCGACGCTGGCCTTGCTCGCCGCCAACAACCGCGACAAGCCGGTGCAGCTGCTCGCCTTCCGCGACCGCGGCGGACGCGAGCTGCTGGCGGAGGCATTGATCGACGAAGGCATCGAGGTGGAGCCGTCGCCGCTGTCGCCGCTCGGGCTCACCGTGCGCCGGGGCAACCCGTTCGCCTCGCCGACGTTCGCCCGCGGCGACTTCTACATCCAGGACGAAGCCAGCCAGGCCGCCGCATGGGTGCCGCCGCCGCGCGCCGGCGAAACGGTGCTCGACGCGGCGGCGGCTCCCGGCGGCAAGACCTTCTCGCTGCTCGCCCGCGAACCCACGGTGAGGCCGATCCTGATGGACGTGGCGCTCGCCCGCATCGACCTGGTGCGCCGCAACCTGCGCCGTCTCGGCCGCCGCCTGCCGATCGTGGTCGCGGACGCCGGCGCGCCGCCGTTTGGCGGGATGCCACGGGTCCCGGCGCCTCAGGGTGTTCAAGAGGCCGGCGCCGGCCGCGGCTTCGACCGGGTGGTCGTCGACCTGCCATGCACCGGCACCGGCACCTTGCGCCGCCATCCGGAGCTCAAGTGGCGGATCAGCGAAGGCGAGATCGGACGCCTCTCCCAGCAGGCGTTGCGCCTGCTCGCGGGCGTGGCGCCGCTGGTGCGCCCCGGCGGCCTGCTGGTCGCCATCACCTGCTCGCTCGAAGCCGAGGAGAACGAGCAGGTGGCGGCGAGCTTCCTCGCCAGCCACGCCGATTTCGCGCTCCTGCCGCTCGGCGGGCGCCTCGACCCGCCGCTGGCCCACGGCATCCTCGGGCCCGGCGGGTGGCGCGTGCCAACCGGCGACGACCACGACGGCTTCTCGGTCGCAGTGCTCGCGAAAGCCCGTCGTTAGAGGCTCCGGCGCACATCGCCCATTGACAGCCCCAAATCGTTGGCTTATCGTCTCCCCCAGTCACTTTCGCAGGAAAAACGAATCCAAGGAGGAGGAGAGATGGCTGGTAAGGCTGACTTGATCACTGGTATTGTGGACGCTGTCGACGGGCTGACGCGGAGGCAGGCCACCGAGGCGTTCGAGGCGGTGTTCGCGGCCATCACGGATGCCGTGAAAGCGGGAGAGAGCGCCAAGGTCCCGGGCTTCGGCAGCTTCACCCTTTCCGAGCGCGCGTCGCGAAAAGGGCGCAACCCTGCCACTGGCGAATCCATCACCATCAAGGCCAGCAAGAGCGTGCGTTTCAAGCCCGGCAAGGAATTGAAGGAAGCCGTCAACAAGCGGCGCCGGAAGTAGCGCGGTCGAGCGGTCGACCAGCGGTCGACAGTGATCGACCCGTGGTCGACCAGTCGTCGAGAAAACGCTTGGCGCCGGCCGGCCCGCGGGTCAGTCCCCGCCTGACCGGTTTGCTCGGCCCGGTTTTGGCTCACAATCTGTCTGGTCTTGGCGCCCGGCGGCGCTGTTTCGCGCCGCCGCCCCCGCCGGCTCAGTGCTCAGCCACCTTCCTCCTGGATCTTCAAGGCTCAGACTCCGTTCGGCCTCCCGCGTCGCCCAGTGCGCTAGCCCAACTTCCGCGGCTAGCTAGCGGACCTGGCTGTAAAGCCGCGCCAGGCGGCGCGGCGAGACGCCGGCCACGAACAGGAACCAGATCAGCCAGTTGGTGGCGACGGTGCGCGCCACGCCGAGCTCGACGAAGCGGCGCGCACCGGTCGTCACCCGCTGCTTCAGGATCACCGTGCGGCCATGCCGGCGCAGCCGCCAGGCGAAATCCAGGTCCTCGAGAATCGGCCAGTCGCGGTAGCCGCCGAGCTGCGAGAACGCGGCACGGGCGACGAAATGAGCCTGGTCGCCCAGCGGCAGCCGCGTGGCGCGCGTGCGCAGGTTGATCAGCCATCCACCCAGGCGGAGCAGCGGCCGGTCGTCATCGAAGCGCATCAAGAAGGCGCCGCCGATGGCTTGGCCGCCGCTGCCGCCGAGCGCCCCGCGGATGGCCGCCAGCGCGCCCGCCGGCAGGGTGGTGTCGGCGTGCAGGAAGAGCAGGATCTCGGCCGTGGTCGCCGCGGCGCCGCGATTGAGCTGGCCGCCGCGCCCGGCGGGGCCGGTGACGACGCGGACGCCGAGCGTGCTCGCCAGCTCGACCGTGCGGTCCGTGCTGCCGCCGTCGGAGACCACCAGCTCGTCCTGCTCGTCGCGGGCGGCCGGCGGCCCAAGGGCGGCGAGCGCGGCCCGCAGCGTGCTCGCGATCGTCGTCTCCTCGTTCAGAGTCGGGACGACGATGGCCACTCGCATGGTTTTCGATGGACTTGGCGATGCTAGCATACAGCCCGCCGTCTCGTGGGCTCGCGCCGGCGCACGGCGGCCGTGCGGAGCGGGCAGGGTTCGCAGCGATTCGCCAGGCAGAGGCACACAGGCACAGGTGGAAACAGCTCCATGACGTCGCCAGGACCGTTCACCCATCTCGACCCCCAAGGCAGCGCGCACATGGTCGACGTGTCGGGCAAGCCGGTCACCCGGCGCGTGGCCGAGGCGTCGTGCCGGGTGCTGCTCTCCGCCCAGACCATGGTCCGCCTCGCCAACCTGCCCAAAGGCGACGCCTTCGCGGTGAGCCGGCTCGCCGGCATCCAGGGCGCCAAGCGCACCTCCGAGCTGATTCCGCTCGCGCATCCGCTGCCGCTCGACCAGGTGGAGGTCGAGCTGCAGCCGGCGCCCGACGGCGTCGTGATCCGCAGCCGCGTGGTGGTCACGGCACGCACCGGTGCCGAGATGGAAGCGCTGCTCGCCTGCTCGACGGCGGCGCTGGCGCTCTACGACATGGTCAAGGCGATCGAGCGCGGCGTGGTCATCACCGACCTGCGGCTCGACGCCAAGAGCGGCGGCCAGCAGGGTCCCTACCGGCGCGCTCCATGATCCGGACCGGCCTCGACCGGCTGCTGGCGGCGCCGCAACGGCTGCAGCAGCTGCGCCGCCGGTCCTATGGCCTGCTTGCCCACGGCGCCGCCGTGACCGGCGACCTGCGCCCCGTCCATCGCGCCCTGGCGGCCAGCCCGGCCGGGCCGCCGCGCGCGCTGTTCGGTCCGGAGCATGGCTTCTACGGCATCGAGCAGGACATGGTCGCCGCGGCCGGCGGCGCCGATCCCTGGACCGGCGCGCCGATCGTGTCGCTGTACGGCGACGGCGTCGAGACGCTGCGGCCGCGTCCCGAAGCCTTCGCGGGCCTCGACCTGCTGCTGGTCGATCTGCAGGACGTCGGAGCGCGCTACTACACCTATGCCGCGACCGCGGTCTGGGCCGCCGAAGCGGCGCTCGCCGCCGGCCTCGAGGTCTGGATCCTGGACCGGCCGAACCCTCTCGGCGGCATGACCGTCGAGGGCAACCTGCCGCAGGCCGGCTACGAGTCGTTCGTCGGCGCCTTCCGGCTGCCGGTGCGGCACGGGCTGACGCTCGGCGAGCTGGTGCTGCTCGCGGCGCGGCGCGGCGGCTGGCGCGCGGCGCCGCAGATCCTGACGCTCGACGGCTGGGACCGCGCCATGCTCTGGCAGGACACCGGCCTGGCCTGGATCGCGCCGTCCCCCAACATGCCGACGGCGGCGACGGCGCTCATCTATCCGGGCGGCTGCCTGGTCGAGGCGACCGAGCTGTCGGAAGGCCGCGGCACCACCCGCCCCTTTCATCTCACCGGCGCGCCCGGCCTCGATCCTCCCGCCCTGGCCGACGACCTCAACGCCCGCAGCCTGCCTGGCGTCGCCTTCCTGCCGGCCTGCTTTCGGCCCCAGTTCCAGAAGCACGGCGGCGAGGTGTGCGGCGGCGTCGAGCTGGTGGTGACCGACCCTCGCCGCTTCCGCGCCTACCGCACCGGCGTCGAGCTGCTGCGTGCCGTGGCGCGGGTGGCGCCGGACCAGCTGGCCTGGCGGCGGACCGCCTACGAATTCGTGTCCGACCGCCCGGCGATCGACCTGCTGACCGGGGGCCCGCAGTGCCGCACCGCGCTTGCCGCCGGCGGCGGCGCCCTGGACGCCTGGATGGATTCGTGGCCTGCCGACGAGGCGGCGTTCCGCCGGGAGCGCCGCGACGTCCTGCTCTATCCGGAAGCCGAGGGGAACGGTTGAAGGCGCCCCACCTGCTGCGGGTCGACGAGGGCCCGGAACCCTTCGCGCCGCTGTTCGCGGCGATCGCCGCCGCCGGCCTGCGCGCCGGTTGGCTCGAGCTCCGCAGGCCGGAGCCGGCCGCCGCCAGCCTCGAGACCGCCGCGGCGCTCGGCGCTCGGCGCGCGGTCGCCGCCGGCGGCGGCCTGAGCGTGGCGTGCAAGCCGCTGCGCGGCGAGCCGGTGCTGCGCGACCTGCTGCGCGAGCACTTCCTGGGCTGTGCGCTGGTGCTGGTGCGGGGCGGCGCGGCGACCGCGGCGGTCCCGCTCGCCGCGGTGCCGGCACTGTCTTCAGCAGGCGATGGGTGGCGGATCGCGCGGCCCGGCGATGCCGCGGTGCAGCATTACGACACCCCCGATCTGGTGGCCGCCCTGCGGCGGCCGCGACCCTGGGGTGGCGAGGCGAGCGCGCCGGCGGAGCCGGCGGAGCCCTGAGGTTTCCGCTCCTCGGGATGCCCTGAGTCCCGGGCCGCTCGGGCGCGCCGGACCCGCCGTGCGGCCTCGGGTTGCTAACGGTCCCTCTCGTTTGCCACACTGCGCCAATCGCCGGCGGCGCCGGCATCGCCGGCAGTGCCGCCGGCTGGCGCCGGCTGGCGCGAGCGGCGTACGCTCCTCCGGTTCCGGCGAGCCATTACTTCGACAGGCAACGCAAAGGTCATCCCTCATGGAAAAGATCCAGTTCTTCCTTCCCGGCCCCACCTACGTTCCCGAGGATGCCCGCCAGGCCATGGCGGCGCCCGTCGTGGGTCACCGCTCGGCCGGCTTCCGCACCTTCTACCAGTCGATCGCCGGCCGCTTGCCGGCCGTCCTGCGCACCCAGGGCGATGGGCTCATCGCCACCGGCAGCTCGACGCTGATCATGGAGAGCGCGGTGATCTCGACCGCCGCCGCCGACGTGCTGAGCCTCACCAACGGCGCGTTCTCCGAGCGCTGGCACGCGATCAGCCGCAGCATCGGCAAGGCGGCCGACCGCCTGTCGGCGCCCTGGGGCGAGGCCGTCGATCCGGACCTCGTGCGCGGCGCGCTCCGGCGCAAGCGCTACGACGCCGTCACGGTGGTGCACAACGAGACCTCGACCGGAGTGATGAACCCGCTCGCCGAGATCGCGCGCGCCGTGCGCGAGGAGAGCGACGCCCTGGTGCTGGTCGACGCCGTCTCGTCGCTCGGCGGCGCGCCGATCGAGACCGACGCCTGGGGCCTCGACGTGGTGCTGGCCGGCACCCAGAAGGCGCTGGCGCTGCCGCCGGGCCTGGTCGTCTTCAGCCTCTCCGACCGTGCCGCCGCGCGTGCCGCCACGGTGGAGCGGCGCGGCTTCTACACCGACCTGTTGCGGTATCGCGCCAAGCACCGCGAGGGCGGCGCGATCACCACGCCGGCGATCCCGCTGTTCTACGCCCTCGACCGGCAGCTCGACCGCATCCTCGCCGAGGGCATGGAGGCGCGCTGGGAGCGCCACGAGCGGCTGCGCCGCCGCACCGCCGAGTGGGCGGCGGCGCGCGGCTTCACCTTCGCCGCGGCCGAAAACGCCCGCTCGCGGACCGTCTCGTGCCTGCGCCCGCCGCCGGGCATCGATCCGCAGGCGCTGGTCAAGCAGCTCGCCGGCCGCGGCTGGACGGTGGGCGGCGGCTACGGCGACTGGAAGCCGACCACCTTCCGCATCGGGCACATGGGAGAGGTCGGCGACGGCGATCTCGAGGCGCTGCTGGCCCAGATCGACGAGATCCACCAGTCCCTCGCCGCGGGAGACGCCGCGGGCGCCGCCGCCCTGGCGGCCGCCACCGTCGGCGGCGCCGCGGGCGCCGCCGGGAGCGCCGGGAGCGCGGCACCGCGGCCGCGGCAGGAGGTCTGAGGCGATGCCCCGCATCCTCATCGCCGACAAGCTGGACCGCACGGGCCTCGCGCTGCTCGCCTCCCGCGGTGCCGAGATCGTCGAGCTGCGCGAGGCGGACCGGCCCCGCCTCGCCGAGGTGATCGGCGATTGCGACGCGCTGGTCGTGCGCAGCGCCACCAAGGTCACGGCGGACCTGCTGCGGGCCGGCAAGAAGCTGAAGGTCGTCGGCCGCGCCGGCATCGGCGTCGACAACGTCGACGTCGACGCGGCCACCGAGCTGGGGATCCTGGTGGTCAACGCCCCCACCGCGAACCTGATGTCGGCCACCGAGCACACCTTCGCGCTGCTGCTCGCCGTGGCGCGGCGGGTCCCGGAGGCCGACGCCTCGACCAAGGCGGGCGGCTGGGACCGCAAGCTCACCGGCATCGAGCTGCAGGGCAAGACCCTGGGAGTGATCGGCTTCGGGCGCATCGGCCAGCGCGTGGCGAAGCGCGCCCGCGCCTTCGAGATGAAGGTGGTGGCCTACGATCCCTATCTCGATCCGGCCGCGGCGCGGCGCCTGGAAGTCGAGATGCTGCCGCTCGCCGAGCTGCTGGGCCGGTCGGACGCCGTGACCGTCCACACGCCGCTGACCGAGCAGACGCGCAACCTGCTCGACGCCGAGCGGCTGGCGCTGCTGCCGCGCGGCGCCCTGGTGATCAACTGCGGCCGCGGCGGGGTGATCGACGAGGAGGCATTGCTGGCGGCGCTCGAGTCCGGCGCCGTGGGCGGAGCCGGTCTCGACGTCTTCGCCGAGGAGCCGCCGACCGATCGCCGGCTGGCGCGCCATCCCCGGGTGGTGGCGACGCCGCATCTCGGCGCGCAGACCCGCGAGGCCCAGGAGCGGATCTCGACCGAGACGGCGGAGATGGTGCTGGCGGCGCTTGCCGGCTCGTTCGCCATCGCCGCCGTCAACCTGCCGTTTCGCACCAGCGCCGGCGGCGCGCCCGGCGCCGGCCGCCTCGAGGCCTTCATGGCGCTCGGCGAAACCCTCGGCAAGATGGCCTGCACACTGCTCGAGGCGCCGCTCGAGCGCCTGCAGGTGGACGCCTGGGCGATCGAGGAGGGCTACCGCCAGCCGGTGGCGCTGGCGGTGCTCAAGGGCGCCCTCACCGCCTTCATGGACGAGGGCGTGAACTACGTCAATGCCGAGCACGTCGCCGAGGCCCGCGGCATCGAGATGATCGTGGCCAGCCACGGCGCCCATGCCGAGCACGCGCAGCTGGTCGGGGTCACGCTCAAAGGCGGCGACCGCACGGTCGAGCTCGGCGGCACGCTGGTCGGCGCGTGCGACCCGCGAGTGGTACGCTTCGGCGGTTATCGCCTCGAGTTCCGCCCGCAGGGCCACCTGCTGGTGCTCGAGAACCGCGACGTTCCCGGGGTGGTGGGCAAGCTCGGCTCGCTGCTCGGCGAGGCACGCGTCAACATCGCCGACATCCACCTGGCGCGCCGCGACGGCGAAGAGAAGGCATTGGCGGTGCTGCGTCTCGACCAGCCGGCCGGCGAGGCGGTGGTGACGCGCCTGCGCGCCCTGCCCGAGGTGCTGAGCGCCAGCCAGCTCGACCTGCAGCGCTGAGGCGCCGCTCCTCGGCCCGGCTTCGATCACGGGCCCGATCACCAGGTTGCGGTGCGGTTCCTGGTCGCCGGCGGGGGGGCCGGCGACACGTCAGGAGGAGAACGGATGGACGTTGGAGTTGTCTTCGGGGGCCGCAGCGTCGAGCACCACGTCTCGATCGTTTCGGCTCGCACCGTGGCTCTCGGCCTGCGTGAGGCCGGCCACCGGGTGACGCCGCTCGGCATCGCCCAGGACGGCTGCTGGCTCGACCGCGGGGCGGCGGCGGCGGTGCTCGCCAGCGACCAGCGGGTGATCCCGCCGCTCGGCGTCCCGGTGGCGCCGACCCTCGCGGCGCTGCTCGGATCGGGGGTCGAGGTGGTCTTCCCGATCGTGCACGGGAGCTGGGGCGAGGACGGCACCCTGCAGGGGCTGTGCGAGATGCTCGACCTGCCCTACGTCGGTCCGGGAGTGACGACCAGCGCGGTCGCCATGGACAAGCTGTACACCAAGCGCCTGCTCGCCGCCGCGGGCGTGCCGGTGCTCCCCTGCGAGGCCGTCACCCGCGCCGAGCTCGAGAGCGATCCGCGCGCCGTCCGCGACCGCCTGGAGGCCCTGCCGCTGCCGCTGTTCGTCAAGCCGTGCCGCGGCGGTTCGAGCGTCGGCGTCAAGCGTGTCGACAACCGTTCCTGCGTCGAGACGTCGCTGCGTTTCGCGCTGCGCTTCGACGACGCCGTCCTGGTCGAGCGCGGCATCGACGGCCGCGAGCTCGAATGCGCGGTGCTCGGCTACGAGAGCCTCGAAGCCTCGGCGGTGGGCGAGATCGTGCCCGGGGGCGACTTCTACGATTACGCCGACAAGTATTTGAACGACAACGCCCGGCTGATCGCCCCCGCCGAGCTTCTCCCGGCAACCGCCGACCGCATTCGCGCCACGGCCGTCGCCGCCTTCGCCGCCCTGGGCGGCGCCGGCCTCGCCCGGGTCGATTTCCTGCTCGAAGGCGACGGCCGCCTGTACGTCAACGAGATCAACACCCTGCCGGGCTTCACCGCCATCTCGATGTACCCGCACCTATGGGACATCTCCGGAGTTCCGCTCCCGCGGCTGACCGACCGCCTGGTCGAGATCGCGCTGGCGCGCCACCGCGACCGCCGCCGCCTCGACGTGGCCATCAAGAGCTGGCTGGCGGAGCTGTAGTGTCCCGTCTCAGAAATTCGTGGCATAAGTCGGCGAGCAATCCGGGCTCCTGGCCAGGCGCGCCGACGCAGGCATAGTCGGACCTATGTCGAGGAGGCGCAACGCCGCCAGGGGCCCGGAGGGCCGGCGAATTATGCTGCGAATTTCTGAGACGGGACACTAGCCCGCGGACGGAGGCCCGCCGCTCAGTTCGTGCGGCCGCGCTCCAAGGTGTAGAGGATGTCGGCGCCGGTTTCGCTGCTGCTCTCGGCTTGCAGGGTCCACTTGCTGCTGAGGATGTAGCGGATGCGGAACGTGCTGACGGGCTGGAAGAGCCCGATGCCGTAGATCACGTAAAGATGGGGAGCGAGGTACTTGCCCAGCACCAGGGAAGCCTGGTTCAAGTTGCCCTTGCTCTCGATCGACGCTTCCTCGAGACCGAAACGGGCGCCGATGCTCTTGGCCAGGAGGCCGGCGCCGGCAAGGCCCAGCGAGGAGGCGGCATTGGCGACGCGGTTGCCTTCCTGCGCGCTGGCCTGGCTGAGGCCGTGGCCGAGCAGCAGGTAGGCGAGGGCATCGCTCTGGCCCATGGTGGGAGTGGACCAGACCGAGAACAGCGGCTCCTTGAGGCTGCCCTTGGCGTCGATGCCGGCGGTGACCGTGCTGTCGTCGGACAGGCGCGAAGCGCGGATGTCGAGGCCGGGATCGTCGATCGGGCCGCCGAAGATCAGGCGGCCGCGCTGGATGGTGAGGTTCTGGCCGTAGGCCTGGAAGGTCCCGCCGGGTGCGATGTCGAGCTCGCCGGTGCCGGTGGCCACGGTGTTGCCGGGGTTCTCGACCAGGAGCAGCGACCCGTAGGGCTGTCCCTTGAGGCCCAGCGCGTCGAGCTCGACCGAGGGATTCGGCAGCACCAGGCGCACGCGCGTGTACATGGCGACCGGCGTCTTGCCCGGCTGCTGCGCCTGGGGCTTCTGCCCGCCCACGAACACGACGTCTTTCGAGGGCTCGATCGGACCCCCCTTGGGGGCCTTTTCGACGTGGACGTGGGCCTCCGGCACCGTCACCTGGCCGGTGACCCGGGCCACCGTGCCCTGGTAGTCGACCTGCAGGTCCGGCGACACCAGGATGCGGATGTCGCGCGTCCCCATCACCTCGAACCGGCTGCCGGTGACGGCGAGGTGGACCGGCGCCGCGGCGCTCGGCATCAGGCCGGCGCTGCCGGTGATCCGGACGCTGCCCGGGCCGGAGCTGGCGCCGGCGTCGATCGCCAGCGTGGTGCCGCCGGCAGCCCGGGCGGTCAGCCGCACGTTCTTGAGATCAAGGCCATAGAGCGGCACCTGGGCCCTGCCGCCTTCCAGGACCGCCTGGCCGGTCAGGCGCGGCGCGGCGGCGGTGCCGCCCAGGTCCAGGTCGGCGTTGAAGGTGCCGCCCAGCCGCCGCAGATCGGGCGCGAAAGCCTCGAGCACCGTGAGGTCGCGCAGGTGCGCGGCGATCTTGCCCGCGACCGGCTGGTCGCGCAGCACGACGCCCTGGGTCAGGCGCGGCAGGCGCACCTGCGCGTCGAAGGTGCCGACGTTGGTGAAGGCCAGGGAGGCGGTGGCATCGCCGCCGGCCGGCCCGGCCCGCGCGCGCAGGCTGCCGCGCTCGAAGTGCACGTCCACCGTGCGTCCCTGCTCGGCGGGGAAGCGAAGGTCTCCGGGTCCCGGCACGAGGTCCACGTCCGCACCCGCGATGCCGCGGCTGCCGCCATGCGCCTCGGCCTTGCCGCTGACCTCGCCGGTGATCGTCAGGTCGGGAGGCAACAGCGGCTTCGCCAGGTTGAGCGGCAGGGAGGTGAGCGTCACCTCGCCCGCCCACGGTCCGGCCTGGGACCAGGCGGCGCTCGCGCACAGGCTGGCGCCGGCGGCGGCCCCGCCGGCGGCGGCCTGGGTGGCGCCTGTCCTGGCGCTGCCGCCGCCGCCGCCGCCGCCGGCCCGGCCGGCGCCCGCCGAGGCGCCGACCGCGGCCCAGCAGAGGTCGCGCAGCTGCACGGCGCTGGCTCCGGCCGAGAGCGCCGCCGACCGCTGCAGGCTCCAATCGCCGACCGTCGAGGAGCGCAGATCGAGCCGCGAGATCTGGCCGCGCCAGGTGGAACCGGCACCCAGCGGGCCGCTGACGCCGCCGGCCAGGCCGACGTCAAAGCGCGCATCCTTCTGGTCGCCCAGCCCGGCCGCCGACAGCGCCAGGGTGTGATTGGCCGTGGTGCCGCGGGTCTGCACGGTGAGCTGGGAGACCAGCTGGCCGCCGGCGCTGAGCTCGTGCAGGGTGGCGTCGAGCTGGAACTGCCCTGCCGGCGCCAGGTCCACGTCGGCGTGCAGGGTCGCGTCGCCGACGCTCTGGGTGCCGAACCGCAGTCCCTGGGCATGCGCCGACGCCTGTATCCGCGGCGTCTTCGCGGCGCCCGCGACGTGGCCCTGGGCGGTGAGCGAGCCGGTGGCCGCCGGCACCACCAGGCCGAGGTTGGGGGCCGCGGCGTCGAAGCCGAGGTCGAAGCGGTCGCCGAGCCTGCCGGAGGCCCGCAGCCGCGCCGTCCCCCAGCGCGCGTCGAGCCGCGACAGGTCGTAGCTCGGGCCGGCCAGGCGCAGGGCGGCAGTGACCGCCACGGGCTGGCCGCGCAAGGTCCCCTGCAGCTGCGGCAGGTCCACGCTGCCGGTCAGCCCCGCCGCCTGGCTCTCGCCGCGGGTGGCGAGCTGGAAGCCGAGACGGCCGGGAAGGTCGGGACGCACCACGGCCGGGTCGATCCCCTGCCCGGAGAGCGCCACGTTCCAGCCCAGGCGCGGGCTCCAGACGACGTCGCCGTGCCCCTGCAGATGGCCGGAGAGCACGTCGGCGGCCAGGCTGTCGATATGGAAGCGGTCGCGGTTGCCGGTGCCGGAGAGCGTGAACCGGCCGGCCGCCGCGCCGGGCGCCGCGGTGGTCTGCGCTACCGCGGCTCCCGCCGCCCGGCTTGCGGCGCCGGCGCCTGGCGGAGCTGCCGCGGCGGCGCGCGCCGCGGCGGTTGCCGGTTGTGCCGCGCTCGGCACGACGGCGGGGTTGGCGGCCGGCGTATTGGCGGCCGTGGCGCCCGGGCCGGCGGCGAGCTCGGCGCTGACCTGCGCCCGGAAGCCGTCGAGGCTGCCGGCGATCTTCGCCTGCCCCTGCCGGCTCTTGACCGATGGCGGCCCGGTCAGCGGCCACGCCAGGTCGCGCCAGTCGATTCCCGCGTCGACGTCGAAGGTCTGGCCGCGCTGCGCCACCCGGCCCGTGGCGGCGAGATGGGTCGGCGTGCCGGGCACCGCCAGGTCCAGCTTCTCGAGCCGCCAGTCGGCTCCCTGGCGGGTGAGCCGGTAGCTCGCCGCGAGCGGCCCGAGCGAGGTCACCTCCGCCTGCAGCGTCCCCTCGCTGCTCAGACTGCCGGCCGGGGCGTGCACCACGACGTGCGCCTCGCCCCGCGGGCTGGCGAACGAGGCCTTGCCGCGCGGCGGCCAGGCGGCGTCGCGCCAGCTGGCCAGCAGGTCGAGGTCGAGGTTGCCGGCGCCGTTGGCCGCCGTGGCCGGCAGCAGCACCCGGCCGCGCAGCGCCACCCGCGAGGGGGTGCCGGGCAGCGTCAGGTCGGCCTGGCGCACCTGCCAGGCGTCTCCCTGGCGCGACACCCGGTAATCGAGATGGAAGCTCCCCGCGGGGGCCATTGCGCCGGCGACCGCGCCCCAGCTGTCGAAGTGATCGAGGCTGCCGCGCGCCGCGGCCTGCCCCGAGGCCTGGAGGTCGGGCAGGTCGGCGCGCAGGCGGTGCGGGTTGACGCCGTTCCAGGTCACCCGGCCGTCGAAGCGGACGTCGCGCAGCGGCTGGAACAGCACCGCGGCGACGCGCACGTCGAAGGGGGCGGTCAGGGTCTGATCGACGTGCAGAGTCGCCAGGCTGCCTTTCAGGGTGCCGCTGCCGACCACTGCGGCCGTCCGCGGCGGTCCCGGCGGCTGGAGCTGCCAGCGCATGGCGAGATCGACCGGATAATCGCCGCGCGGCTGCACCGTGCCGCTCACCTCGGCGCGCAGCACCGCCGAGCGCACCGCCAGCCGGTCCAGGCGCACGAGGTTGCCTATGTCGGTGGTCGAGAGATCGATCTCGTCGATGACGGTCGGGGCCGCCGTCGCCGCCGAGGTGGTCGGCGTCGCGGTCCCCGACGCCGCCGCGGCGGCAGCTGCGGCCGCCTGCGCCGCGGCCGTCGCCCCGGCCACGGGCGCCGCCGGCCCGGACGTCGCCGCCGCCAGGCCGCCGCTGCCGAGCGTCAGGCCGCGCACCCGCGCGTCACGCACGATGACGTTGAAGTGCAGGTCGAGGTCCGGCAGCTGGGTCGGCTGCGGGTTGGGGTTCGGCGCCGACACGACGTGGACGCCGTCGGCGTAGAGGCGCCGGACGTCGACGCGCCGCGCCAGCAGCTCGCGCAGCCGCCATTCGAGGTACAGGCGATCGATGCGGACCTCCATGCCCGGCCGTTTGTAAACCATGCCGTGGAGGATCAGGGGGCTGTCGATCCGGCCTTCCGTGGATTGCACCGCGAAGGTGCCGGGCAGCAGGGCTCCCAGGCGCGCGAACAGGAAGCGCGTGCCGGTCGGCGTGCCGATCAGGAAGGCCAGGGCGAGGACCACGAGCAGCAGCAGGCCGGCGAGGCCGGCGGCCAGCCAGGCGAGGATGCGGACGATGCGGCGGCGCTTCAGGCCCTTCATAGATCGGGTCCTATGGTCAGGTGGAGGCGCAGCGGGTGGCCCGGCAGGCTGAGGGCCGTGGCGACGTAGACCCGCACCAGGCCGATCGGCGAGATCCAGAAGATGCCGAGGCCGGTGCCCTGCTGCATGCCGCCGCCGAACGAGAAGCCGGCGGTGCCGGCATCGTAGAAGGCGGCGACCCCGAACTTCTGCAGCGCCTGCCACTGCTCGAGGCGGTACTCGACCTCGACGCTGCCCACCAGGGTGTCGGGGCCGCCGATGACGTTGCCCTTGACGTCGCGGGCGCCGATCCCCTGGAAGCCGTAGCCGCGCACGCTCTGGTCGCCGCCGGCGAAGAAGCGCTCGGTGGGCGGCAGGTGGCGGAAGTCGTCCGTCCAGGTGTAGCCGGCGTTGGCGCGGCTGATCAGCCGGAAACGCCGCCGCTGATCGAGGCTCTGCACGAACTTGGCGTCGGCCGAAGCCTGGGCGAAGTTGACGTCGGAGGCCAGGGCCTTGGCGCCGCCGCGCACGATGAACGTGTATTTCTCGCCGTGGCTCGGATAGATGCGGTCGTCGGCGAAGACGCGCGTCCAGGTGTCCTGCGGGATGACCAGGGCGGAGATGCCCTTGTCGACGCCCACAGTGTAGGTCTCGCGCTGGTAGTCGAGGGCCACCGCCTGCCGCCAGCGCCCGAGCGAGAAGCTGTAGCTGGGGCCGACCAGCAGGTTTTCGCTGTGGCTGGTCTTCGGCGTCAGGTCGGCGTAGGCGGCGGTGAAGTCGAGCACGTCGGTGCGCGGGTAGGCGCCGGGGATGAGGTAGTCGGCGCGGAAGCTCTTCTCGACCAGCGACACCTTGCCCTCGGTGGTGAAGCGGTGTCCGAGGTCGTTCAGGTGGCGCAGCTCGAGCCCGAGGGTGGCGCGCGGCCCGGTGTCGGTGCCGTAGCCCAGGCCGGCCGACCATTTCTGCGGCTTCGCGGGCAGCAGGTTGACGTCGATCGGCACCTCGACGCCGATCGCCTCGTCGCGGCGCGGCACCACCTCCACGCGCTGAAAATAGGTGCTGTCGGCGAGCGACTCCTGCAGCAGCAGCAGCTGGTTGGCCGCGAGCGGGTCGCCCTCCTTGAAGCGGACGTAACCGCGCAGCAGCGAGGGGCGCAGCAGGTGCTGGTTGAAGCGCACCGGCCCGAAGCGATAGCGCGGCCCGGTCGTGTAGTGCAGGACGATGCTCGAGGTGTAGGTGGCAAGGTCGATCTGGATCTGGCTGACCTGGAACTTGGCGTCGAGGTAGCCGTTGGCCGCGGCATAGTCGTCGAACGCCTTCTTGCCGGCCTCGTAGGCGACCTGCATCAGCGCCTCGCCCTCGTGCAGCGGAAAGGCGCGCACCACCTGCTGGAAGCCGGCGTCGCTCGCCCCGTCGCCGAGCACCTGGATGTCGCGGGAGGCGACCTTGAGCTGCGGCCCCTGCTCGACCTTGTAGCGGGCAACCCAGGTGGCGCCCTCATGGGTGAGCGAGGCGTCCACCACCACCCGGTAGTAGCCGAAGGGCTGCAGCGCCTCCTGGATCTCCTCGGGCGCCTGCCCGTGCAGCCGCCGGATGCGCGATTCGTCGAGGTCCTTGTCCTTGCGCGCCGCTTCGATCGCCAGGTTGGCCAGCGCATTCTTGCGCAGCTCGCCGCTGAGCCCGTCGATCTCGACGCGCAACGACTCGGCGGCGCGGGCGTGCAGCGGCGCGGCCGCGGCGGCGAGCAGGATCAACGCCGCGGCCAGCCGCGGCGACAGCCCGTGCTCGCGGCCGAGCCGCCGCCGCGCACTGCGGCTCACGCCTGCCTCCGGCGGGCGGCGGGCGCGGCCGCGCCGGATCCTGGCGCGGAGGAATTCGCTTCCGGCCTGGTGGTGGCGGCGCGCTTGGCTCCCGGTTCGGGGGCCGGCCGGTCGCCCAGGGACTCGTGAGTGTAGACGCGGGTGAACTCGGCGCCCAGCAGGAAGATCAGCGCCGAGTAGTAGACCCAGGAGAGCAGCATCACCAGCGAGCCGGCGGCGCCGTAGGCCGAGGCGGCGCCGGTGCGCCCCAGGTAGAAACCGATCAGCGTCTTGCCGGCGCCGAACAGGACCGAGGTCACCACCGCGCCCAGGAAGACGTCCCGCCAGGTGAGCTTCACGTCGGGCAGCAGGCGGTAGATGAGGGCGAACAGCAGGGTCACGATGACGAAGGAGGCCAGGATGTTCAGGGCGTGCAGCAGGGCGACCGGCAGCTGGTAGCGCCGCTCGAGGAAGTCGCCCAGGGCGGTCAGGGCGGTGGACAGCACCAGCGACACCAGCAGCAGGAAGCCGATGCCGAGGACCACGGCGAACGACAGGAGGCGCTTGCGCAGCAGCCTCTTGAGCGCCGCGCCGGGCTTGGGCACCACGCCCCAGACCCGGTTCAGCGACTGCTGCAGCTGGACGAACACCCCGGAGGCGCCGAAGATCAGGATGGCGATGCCCACCAGGAAGGCCAGGCCGTTGGTCTTGGGCTCGTTGACGGTGCGCAGGATGCTCTGCACGAGGCTGGCGGCGTCCTTACCCATCCAGTCCTGGAACTCGGTCAGGATCTCGCCGCGCACGGCATCGGCGCCGAAGGCCAGGCCGAAGAGCGCGATCACCACCACCAGCAGCGGCGCCAGCGAGAACATCGTGTAGAACGCCAGCGCCGCGCTCTGCGTCGAGGCGTCGTGATCGTTCCAGCTGGTGACGGTGTCGGTGACGAGCTTTCGCCAGCGTGACAACAGCCCCTCCCAACGCTAGGACCTCTCTCCGGCAGGACCCCGGTGTCCTGGCCGATCCGCGGAGGCAGAGACAAGCAAGATCAGGGCCAGCGGCGGCCCTGCTAGGAGCAGGTTTCGCAGCTGGCCAGGCGGCGGCGCAGGAACCGCCGCTCGGGCTCGTTGCAGGGGAGCTCCAGGGCGCGGCGGTAGAAGGCGGCGGCCGCCTGCCGGTCGCCGCAGCGGAGCCACAGGTCGGCGAGGGTCGCGGGCAGGAGGTAGTAGTCCCGCAGGCGCGGCTCCCCGGCCACCTGGGAGAGCGCCGCGATGCCGGCCCGCGGGCCGGCCACCATGCTGAGCGCCACCGCGCGGTTGAGCACGACGACCGGCGACGGCTCGAGCTTCAGCCGGTCGTCGTAGAGCGCCAGGATCTGCTCCCAATCGGTCTCGGCGTAGCTCGGCGCCAGGGCATGGCAGGCGGCGATGCCGGCTTCGATGTGATAGGCGGTGCGGCGCTCTCCCGCCGCGCAGCGCTCGAGATGCCGCAGCGCCCGCCCGATCAAGGCCCGGTCCCAGCGCTCCCGGTCCTGGTCGGCGAGGAGAGCCAGCGCACCCAAGCCGTCGGTGCGGGCCGGCAGGCGGCTCGCATGGAAGAGCATGAGGGCCAGGAGCGCGTGCACCTCCGGCCGGGAGGTGGCCGGGTGCTCGGCCAGGATCGTCGCCAGGCGCACCGCCTCGCCGCAGAGGTCGGAACGCACCAGGTCGTCGCCGGCGGTGGCGGCGTAGCCCTCGTTGAACATCAGGTAGATCGTCTCCAAGGCGCTGTCGATGCGCGGACCGAGGCCGCGCACCGGCAGCTCGAAGGCGATGCGCCGCTCGCGCAGCAGCCGCTTGGCGCGCACCAGCCGCTGCGCGACGGTGGCCGAGCGCACCAGGAAGGCCCGCGCGATCTCGTCGACGCTGAAGCCGCCCACCGTCTTGAGCGTCAGGGCCACCTGCGCCTCCCGCGCCAGTGCCGGATGGCAGCACATCAGGATCATCACCAGGCTGTCGTCCGCCCAGGGTGACGCCGCGTCCGCCGCCAGCATGCCGGCCTTGCGCGCCAGGGTCGCCTCGCGGCGCAGATGATCGAGGGCGCGGTTGCGCGCCACCTGCATCAGCCAGCCGCGCGGGTTCTCCGGCACGCCGCGGTGGGGCCAGGTCTCGATGGCCCGCACCAGCGCGTCCTGCACCACCTCCTCGGCCAGCGAGAGGTTGTGCGGCCCCAGCATGCGGGTGAGCGTGGCGACCATCTGGCCCGCGCTGTGGCGGAACAGATGGTCCACCAGCTCGCCCACGGCCCCGCCGGCCGGCTCCTCCACCCCTACATCTCCTCGATGGCGCGGATCTCGAGGGTGCCGAAGCGCAGATGGGGAGAGTCCTTCGCCAGCTTCACCGCCTCGTCGAAGTCCGCAGCTTCCAGCAGCCAGTAGCCCCCGACCACCTCCTTGGTTTCGCTGTAGGGCCCGTCCTTGACCGCCGTCTGCGCCCCGTCGCCCGAGAGCACGCGGCCCTCGCCGTCCGTGAGCTTGTTGCTCGCCCCCAGCCGGCCGGCCGCGCGCATGCGGTTGCTCCAGTCCATGTACTGCTGGACGATCCGCTGCCCTTCTTCGGGGGAAATGTCCTTCCACGCTTGATCGGTGCTGCGGGCCAGCATCAGGAACTTGGGCATCATGATCCTCCTTGCAGGGTTCGCCGGGTTGCGTTCGTCCGGATGGGCCGGCCCGGGCCTCGCGGTCCACCCATCCGCTATGACGAAGCGCGGGGCCTGGAATCGACAGCCGCGAAGGGGCGGTCCCGGATGGGCCGCCGCGAACCGACGGCCGCGAAGGGGCGGCTCGCAGCGACGGCCCTGAACGGACGGCTCGCATCGACGGCCTCGTAGACCGCAAGGTCCGAGATCTTCAGCCGGAGTTGCAACCTCACCTCGCCAACGCCGCTGCCGCCGTAGCGGGCGGCGGGCAGGCGCAGGCCGGGACCTGTCGCCACGACGAAGCGTACCCGGTAACGTCGCAGCACGTCCTCCCGCAACCGCCCTGTGCTCAGCTCCTGCCAGAAGCCCGCGAGGTCTTCGCCGCGGCGGGCCAGCTCGGCGCCGCCGAGGTTGGTCGCCTGGAGCGGCGGCAGGGCGAGCGGCGAGCGGCACCCCGGCACGCCCACCAGCAGGGAGGCCAGCGGCTCGGGCGCCAGCACCACGGCGCCCGCCGCGCACGCCGGCGACAGCAGCTCGGCGGCCTGGCGGAACCCCGGCGGCGAGGGGCGCAGCGGCGGCCAGCCGGCGGCGAGCAGCTGAAGCGCGCCGGGCAGGCTGAGCGCCAGCATCAGGACGGCCGCCGCGGCGAAGCGGGCCGCCTCGGAGCGGGCCACCGCGGAGCGCGCCGCCGCAGACCGGGCCGCCGCGAACCGGGCCGCCGCGAACGGCGCCGCGGCTGCCTGGGCGCTGCCGGGCCAGCGGCTCCAGGTCCAGGCGCTCTCGACGGCGAAGCCCCAGGCGAGGTACTTGGCGACGACGTAGAACCAGACGGAATTGTTGTAGGCGGCGCCGGGCGGCAGGCCCGGCGCCGACACGTCGAGGCCCAGCGTCAGGACGGCTCCGAGCACGATCATGACCGCGACCAGCTGCCGCGTGCCTGGATCGGGCGCTCCGGCGGCTGCTGCGCGCCAGGTCGCGGGAACGCCCCACAGGCGTGCGCCCAGGCTGCCGGCCATGAACAGCGGCAGACCGATGGCCGCGAAGCACAGCCATGACCAGGCGCGATGGACGATCCCGGCGGGGCCAGCGTCCGCGGCCGCGAGGATGGCCCGGCCGGGCCGGCTGCCGGCGAGCCCGACCGCCGCCACCGCCTGCTGCACGTAGGGAGCCGACCGCGGGGTGACGGCGAGGCGCGGGCCGCCGTGTGCCTGAAGGTTGCCGCGCCAGGCGCCGCCTAAAAGCGGCAGGGTGGCGAGTGCCGCCACCGCCAGCAGCTTCAGCCAGCGGGTCTCGCGGTGCCGGACGAGGCGTGCGAACGCCACGGCCGCGACGGCCGCCAGCGCGAGGGCCGCGGCGAAGACCTTGCAAGCGCACAGCGCGGCGAGCAGGACCGCCACGATGGGCCACCAGGTTCCCTCGGGCCGGTCGGCGAGGCTTGCCGGCGTGAGTGGGCGATCGGCGACGCCCGCCGGCGCGTGCCCGTCGCCGCCTCCCGCCGGTGCGGGCCGGCCGGCCCATCTGGCGATCGCCAGCAGCGCCGCGAACAGCAGCGCCAGGCCGGGCAGCATCGGGTTGTAGTTGTAGAGCGAGTGGACGGTGGGAGTCGAGAAGTAGGCCTCGCTCCAACCCCTCGCCAGGGGTCCGTGCGCGAGGCCGGGCAAGAAGGAGAGGTCTTCGCCGAAGAGCACCAGGCAGCTTGCCAGCAGCGCGCCCGCCTCGCCGCACCGCAGGAGCGCGCGGAAGCAGCAGAAGGCGGCCGCCGCCAGCAGCGCCAGCCACAGCGTCGGCAGGTATCGCACCTCGAGATCCGCGATCTCGAGGCCCATGGTCCGGCCGAGCGCCGCCGCCAGGAGGTCGGCCCCGTAGTGATAGCTGCCGGCCGCTCCCGCCGCGAAGGGCAGCTGCGGCGGCACCGCCCGCGCCAGCTCGTGGGCGTAGGCGAGATGGAAGATCATGTCCGGCACCGTGGCGAGCTCGATCTCGCCGTCGCCGCGCAGGGCCAGGTCACGGTAGCCGCCGGCGCGCAGGGCCAGCGGCACGAGCGCCGCCGCCGCCAGGCCGAGGAGCCAGGCGTGGATCCAGCGCGGCCGCGGCCGGCCGGCGAGCACGGCGGCGCCGCGCGCCCCGGCGGCGCGGGCGAGCAGGACGCCGGCGGCGCCTGCCCCGAGCACGGCCGGCAGCCAGCGGACGGCCTGGCCCGCGCCGAAGCGCATCAGCAGCCAGTAGCCGCCGGCCGTCAGCGCCATGCCCAGGAGCGTGGCGAGCACGGCGGCTTCGAGGAGGCTGGCCCGCAGGCGGCAGGCGGCGAGCAGGGCCCACCCCGGAAGCAGGAAGAGCAGGACGAGCGCCAGCAGGAAGCGCGCCGGGCCGCCTCCCGGGGCGATCGCCGCCGCCGACCAGCGGGTGAAGGCCGCTGCCAGGGCGCCGGCGAGCGTCGTCGCCGCGCCGGCCAGCACCCAGGCAGGTCTCGTGGCGGTCACCGGCGTCGGACTGTATTCCGAAACGTCCGGCGCGCGAAGGGATGGGGCGTATCCACTGGGCTTATACTGCGCTGAGCAGGAGGCGACCATGTCCGAGCGCAATCAACGGCTTCTCACCCCTCTCGTCCGTACCGACGGCGTCCTGCGTCCCGCCACCTGGGACGAGGCGCTGGACCGTGCCGCCCGCGGCTTCCGGGCCGCGGTGGACAAGCACGGGCCCCAGACGTTCGGGCTCTTCAGCTGTTCCAAGACGACGAACGAGACGAATTACCTGGCGCAGAAGTTCGCGCGGGTGGTGATGGGCAGCAACAACATCGACAGCTGCAACCGGACCTGACACGCGCCCAGCGTCGTCGGTCTGGCGACGGTCTTCGGAATGGGCGGCGGCACGACCTCCTACCAGGAGGTCGAGGAGACGGACCTGCTCGTCCTGTGGGGGAGCAACGCCCGCGAGACGCATCCGATCTTCTTCCATCACGTCCTCAAGGGCGTTCACAACGGCGCCCGCCTCTACACGGTGGACCCGCGGCGCACCACCTCGGCCGACTGGGCGGTCGGGCACCTGGCCCTGAACGTGGGCACCGACATCGCTCTCGCCAACGCCGTGGCGCGGGAGATCCTCGCCGCGGGCCTCGAGAACCGCAGCTTCGTCGGCCACGCCACCAGCGGCTTCGCCGCGTTCCGCGACAGCGTCGAGCCCTGGACGCTCGAGCGCGGCGCGGCGGTCACCGGCGTGCCGGCGGGAGCGATCCGCGACTTTGCCCATGCCTATGCGCGCGCCGACCGCGCGGTGATCTGCTGGACGCTGGGCATCACCGAGCACCACAACGCCGTCGACAACGTGCTCGCCCTGATCAACCTCGCACTGCTCACCGGCCACGTCGGCCGCTACGGCTCGGGGCTCAGCCCCCTGCGCGGCCAGAACAACGTGCAGGGCGGCGGCGACATGGGCGCGCTGCCCGATCGCCTCCCCGGGTTCCAGCACGTCGAGAACGCCGAGCTGCGGGCCAGGTTCGAGCGCGTCTGGGGAGCCAGGATCCCGCCCGAGCGCGGCTGGCACCTGAGCGGGATGTTCGAGGCCATGGAGCGTGGCGAGCTGACCGCGCTGTACGTCATCGGCGAGAATCCGGCGACCTCCGAGGCCGACCAGCACCACACGCGGCGCCTGCTCGCGGGGCTCGAGATCCTGGTGGTGCAGGACGTGCTGCTCACCCAGACCGCCGAGCTGGCGGACGTGGTGCTGCCCGCGGCCGCCGGCTGGTGCGAGACCGAGGGGACGGTGACCAGCAGCGAGCGCCGGGTGCAGCGGGTGCGCCGCGCGCTGCCGCCGCCGCCCGGTGTCAGGGACGACGTCGAGATCCTCTGCGACCTCGCGCGGCGCATGGGCAGAGACCTGGGCAGCCCCGGCGCCGAAGAGCTGTGGAACGAGGTGCGGGCGCTGAGCCCCGCCCACGGCGGCATGTCGTACGCGCGTCTCGAGGCCGCGGACGGCTTGCAGTGGCCGTGCTACGACGAGGCGCACCCCGGAGAGCTGTACCTGCATGGACGGCTGTGGGAGCGGCCGGTCGTCGGCCCGCTGGCGCCGTTCAGCTGCGTCGAGTACGAGCCGCCGGTGGACGAGCTGAGCCCCGAGTTCCCGCTGCGCCTGACCACCGGGCGGCGGCTCGACTCCTACAACACCGGGGTCCAGACCGGCCTCTTCGCCTCGCCGCTGCGCCGCCCCGAAACCCTGGACATCTCGCCCGGGGACGCCCGGCGGCTTGGCTTCGCGGACGGCGACACGGTGCGCGTGGTCTCCCGGCGCGGCGCCGTGCTGGCGCCGGCGCGCATCGACCCCGGACTGCCCGCGGGGCTGGTCTTCCTCACCCTCCACTTCCCGGACCAGGTGGCGACCAACGAGCTGACCGTGGAGGCGGTGGACCCCAAGTCCGGCACCTCCGAGTTCAAGGCGGCGGCGGTGCGGGTCGAGAAGGCGACGCCGGCCATGCGCCGGCGCGTGGCCGCGGCCGGCGCCGACGCCGAGCCCCAGCCGGAGCCCGGCGCGGCGTCCGAGCCGGCGGCGGTCCTCGAGCCGGTGAGCGGCTAGCCGGTGGCCCGGCCGTCCCCAGGGCCCTGCTGCCCCGGCACCGTTGACCGTTGACCCCTTGACCCGTTGACCGATCGAAGACCCCATGGATCTGCATTTCACTACGGACGAGCCCACTGCCGACGAGAGGGACGCCGTCGACGCCTGTCTAAGCCAGCTGTGCCAGGAGGCGCCGAGCCACCTCGGCCGGCGCCAGTTCCTGCTGCCCGTCCTGCACGCGCTCCAGGGGCGGGTGGGCTGGATCAGCCCGGGCGGGCTCAACCACGCCTGCCGCCGGCTCGAGGTGGCGCCGGCCGAGGCCTACGGCGTGGCCAACTTCTACGCCCTGTTCCAGACCCGGCCCCACCCGCCGGTCACCATTCACGTCTGCGACGACATCGGCTGCCGTTTCCAGCACGGACAGAGCGCCGAGGACCTGTGCGGCGGGCTCGAGCGGACTCTGGGCCCGCCGGGCGCCAGCCCGGACGGCGTCGTGACCTGGCACCGCAGCCCCTGCCTTGGGCTGTGCGAGCGTGCTCCCGCCGCCCTGGTCCTGGCGGCCGGCAACCCGCCGCGGGAGCAGGCGCTGGCACCGGCGCACGCGGCCGCCGCGGTGGCCGCGGCAGCTGCCATGGCTCCGCTGCCGGCGGGTGCGGAGCAGGGGCAGGCCGGGGTTGGGACGGCGGCAGAGGCCGAGGCGCCGCCGGAGCATCCCTTCATGGCTGCGGCGGCGTCGATGAGCGGCGCCGCGGCGGCGTCGGATCTTGCCCGGTCGGTTCCGCAGCTCCGGCTCGGCTTGCCCGAACCGGCGGCCCCGGCGCCAACGGCAAGCGCGGATTGGCGCCTGCTCGCGCGCGTCGGACGGATCGACCCGTCGAGCCTGGATGACTACCGCGCCGCCGGCGGTTTCCTGGCGCTGCGGCGGGCCTTCGAGATGGGTCCCGACAGGGTGGTGCGCGAGGTGATCGACGCCAAGCTGTTGGGGCGCGGCGGCGCCGCTTTCCCCACCGGCCAGAAGTGGCTCGGCGCGCGCTCGGCGCCGCTGCCGCGCTACCTGATCTGCAACGCCGACGAGTCCGAGCCCGGGACGTTCAAGGACCGTGTGCTCATGGAAGGCGACCCCTTCGCCCTGGTCGAGGCGATGATCGTCGCCGGCTTCGCCACCGGCTGCGAGCGGGGGTACCTCTACATCCGCGGCGAGTATCCGCTGGCGACCGAGCGGCTGCGGCACGCCATCCGGCTGTGCCGCGAGCGCGGCTTCCTGGGGGGCGACGTCCTCGGCCACGGCGTGCGGTTCGACGTCGAGCTGCGCCGCGGCGCCGGGGCCTACATCTGCGGCGAGGAGATGGCCCTCCTCAACTCGCTCGAAGGCCGGCGCGGCGAGCCGCGCAACAAGCCGCCGTTCCCCACCCAGGTCGGGCTCTTCGGCAAGCCGACGGTGATCAACAACGTCGAGACGCTGGTCAACGTGCTGCCGATCGTGATCGGGGGCGGGCAGGCATTCGCGGCGGTGGGGACCGAGCGCTCGACGGGCACCAAGCTGTTCTGCGTTTCGGGCCACGTCGAGCGGCCCGGAGTCTACGAGGTGACGTTCGGCGTCACCTTGCGCCAGTTGCTCCAGCTCGCCGGCGTCACCGGCGGCATGGGCGGCACTGGCGGCATGGGCGGCATGGGCGGCACGGCCGGCGGCGGCGGGGGGGCTAGCGCAGCGGGGAGCGGCGGCGGGGCAAGCGCAGCTGGGAGCGGCCGGCTGCAAGCCGTGCTCCTCGGCGGCGCGGCGGGCGCCTTCGTGACGCCGGACCAGCTGGACGTGCCGCTGACCTTCGAGGGCACGCGGGCGGTCGGCGCCACGCTCGGCTCGGGCGTGGTGATGGCGTTCGACGACAGCGTCGACCTCCGCCAGGTGCTGCGGCGGATCGCGCAGTTCTTCCGCGACGAGTCCTGCGGGCAGTGCGTGCCCTGCCGGGTCGGCGCCGTGCGCCAGGAGGAGGTCCTGCACCGCCTGGCCGAGGACCGGCCGCTGGGCTCGGTGGCGCAGGAGCTGGCACTGCTCGCCGAGCTCGGCCAGGTGATGCGCGACGCGTCGATCTGCGGACTCGGCCAGACCGCGTCGAGCGCCGTCGAGTCGGCGCTTCAGAAGTTCCCAATCTTCCAGGAGAGACGATGAACGGCAGCGGCAGCGGCAGCGCCGGCGGTGGATCGCCGCTGGACGGCGGGCGCCAGCTCGCTCCCGAAGCTCTCATCCCGGTGCCGCGCGGGCCGGTGCCGGTCGCGCCGCCGCCGCGTCCCCGGGCCATGGTGCAGCTCACCGTGGACGGCCGTGCCGTCGCCGTGCCGGAGGGGGCGACCCTGCTCGACGCGGCGCGCCGGCTCGGGATCGAGACGCCGACCCTCTGCTTCCTCGAGAGCCTGACGCCGGTCAACGTCTGCCGCATCTGCGTGGTCGAAGTCGAGGGCTCGCGCGCCCTGGTCCCGGCCTGCTCGCGGCGGGCCGAGGCCGGCATGGTGGTCAAGACCGATTCCGAGCGCGTCCGCACCAGCCGCCGCCTGGTCCTCGAGCTGCTGGCGTCCTCGGTCGACGTCTCGACCGCGCCCCAGTTCCAGGCTTACCTGGCGGCCTACGATGCACATCCGGAGCGGTTTGGCGCGCCGGCGCCGCCCGCCGCCGCCGGCGAGCGCGACGCCGCGCAACCCGGCCACCATCATCCGCCGCACGGCGAGCCGAACGCGGCCACGGTGGCGCAGCCGGTCAAGGTGGACAACGATCTCTACGTCCGCGACTACTCGAAGTGCATCCTTTGCTACAAGTGCGTCGAGGCTTGCGGCAGGGACGCGCAGAACACCTTCGCCATCGCCGTCGCCGGCCGCGGTTTCGACGCCCGCATCGCCACCGAGTACGACGTGCCGCTGCCGGACTCCGCTTGCGTGTATTGCGGCAACTGCATCGGCGTCTGCCCGACGGGCGCCCTGATGTTCAAGAGCGAGCACGACCTGCGCAAGGCCGGCGCCTGGGACGAGGCCGCCCAGACCGCCACGGACACCATCTGCCCCTACTGCGGCGTCGGCTGCACCTTGACCGTGCACGTCCAGGACGAGCAGATCGTCAAGGTGACTTCACCCATCGATCACGAGGTCACCCGCGGCAACCTCTGCATCAAGGGCCGTTTCGGGTGGGAGTTCGTGAACCTGCGGAAGTAGAGCCGCGGGGAGGGCCGCGGCGGCGCCGTACGAAAGCCGGGGAAGGGCGCAGCCGCCGCCAGGGACATGGCCGCGGGGGGCGCGTGCGCCATTCAAGTCACGATTTGACTACAATAAGGCGTCAATTGCCGTATCGCGGAAGGAGGAGAGGGTGCCGCAGCCGCAGCCCGCAGGCAGCGCGCCGGTCCAGGCGCAGGACATCGATCAGGTCCTGGCCGCGCTCGCCGAGATCATCGCCGGCGCCCGGGCGGCAAGCAGTCCGATGGGCTATTTCCCGGCCCTCTACCGGCAGGTGACGATGGCCGTCAAGCAGGGTATCGCGCAGGGATTCTTCGACGACGGGCCGCGCATGCAGCAACTCGACACCGTCTTCGCCAATCGCTTTCTGTCCGCTCACCAGGCCTATCTGGCCGGTGGCCAGCCCTCGAGCTGCTGGCGCGTGGCATTCGATGCGACCAAGAGCGATCAGCTCATCATCCTGCAGGACCTGCTGGTCGCGATCAATGCCCACATCAACTTCGACCTCGGGATCGCAGCCGCGCAGGTGTGTCCGGGAGACTCCATCGCCGCCCTGCAAGGCGACTTCGACAAGATCAACCAGCTCCTCGCCAAGCTCTTGCCGGCGGTGGAAGCGGTGGTGGGCCGCTTCTCGCCGCTGATCGGCCTGCTCGACCAGGTCGGCGGCCGCGACGAGACCCAGATCCTCAACTTCAGCATGGACGCGGCCCGAGCCGACTCCTGGAACCACGCCCTGATCCTCGCCCATCTCCCGCAGCCCCTATGGCCCCCGGCCCTGGACACCCTGGACGCCAAGGCGACCTTCCTGGCCAGGCTGATCGCCGAGCCAGGAGGCCTGGCAGGGAAAGCCGTAGAGATGATCCGCCTGACCGAAAGCCTCGACCGCGCCGCAATCATCGACGCCCTGGGCGCCCTCGAACCCGCGTAGCGCCAAAGTGCAGGGTGGCCACTGACTGAATATCGCACGGTCGACGGTTCGATTCCGTTCGATGACGACGAGCCCCAGGCTGGCCAAGCGCCGAGGTCCTCTGCCGTCGCTCCCGCCGTGCCCTCACGCAACGCTACCGGCCCACCCGATCAATAGGCCGCGACCGCGAGGACGGCGTCGCCAAATGCCTTCGGCGCCTCCTGTGGCAGGTTGTGCCCGATGCCTCCGGTAATGTTCCGGTGCGAATACTTTCCCGAGAATTTGCTGGCATAGGAGCTCGGATCGGGATGCGGCGCACCGTTGGCATCACCCTCAAGGGTGATAGTGGGTACCGTGATGGCCGGACTCGTCGCCAGGCGCCTTTCCAGATCGTCGTACCTCGACTCGCCGGAGGCGAGCCCGAGCCGCCAGCGGTAGTTGTGGATCACGATGCTGACGTGATCCGGATTGACGAGGGACGCAGCGCTGCGCGCGAACGTGGCATCGTCGAAGCTCCACTTCGGTGAAGCGAGCTGCCATATGAGCTTCGCGAAGTCGTCGCGGTACTTCTCGTAGCCCGCTCGGCCGCGCTCGGTGGCGAAGTAGAACTGGTACCACCACTGGAGCTCGGCTGGGGGCGGCAGAGGAATCTTCCCTGCTTCCTGGTTGCCGATCAGGTAGCCGCTGACCGAAACGAGTCCCTTGCAGCGCTCCGGCCACAGCGCGGCGACGATGTCGGCTGAGCGCCCTCCCCAGTCGAAACCCGCAAGGATCGCCTTCTGGATCTTGAGGGCGTCCATGAGCGAGACGACATCGAGAGCAAGGGCCGACGGCTGACCGTTCCGCACGGCGTCATTCGCGAGGAAGCGCGTCGTGCCGTAGCCTCGCAGGTGCGGCACGATCACCCGGTAGCCGGCCGCGGCCAGCTGCGGAGCGACCTCGACGAAGCTGTGAATGTCGTAGGGCCAGCCGTGCAGAAGGATGACCGCAGGACCATCGGCCGGGCCGGCCTCAGCGTATCCGACATTCAGGACGCCGGCATCAATCTGCTTGATGGCGCCGAATGACGCACTCGTCCGCGGCCGGGAGGTGGTCTTTGCAGGCTCTCTCTTCTCCTCTCCTGCCGCCGCAGGGCCGATCAGGCCGAGCTCGGCGGCAGCAAGGGTCATGGCCGCAGTGCCCAAGAAACGACGGCGATCACGATTGATCTCTTCCGACATCTCTTCCTCCAATCCGGTTCAGGTCTGTTGAATCGAACGCAGCCTTGTTCCCGGCACAGCTAGCCTCGCGAGCTCCGTGGGACCCTCTTCATGAGGCCCTCCGTGCCGCTCTCACGATCACCGCAGCGACTTGAACGCCGCGCGGAGGTCCGCCACCAACAGCTGAGGCTGTTCCCACGCCGCGAAGTGACCGCCCTTGTCGAGTCTGTGGTAATAGATGAGCTTGGGATACGCCAGCTTCGTCCAGCTTCGCGGGGCTTGATAGAGCTCCTCCGGAAAGGCGCTCACGGCCGTCGGGACAAGGACGTTCTTCGGCGCGAAAAACGCCAGCTTGCTCTCCCAATAGAGACGAGCCGAAGAGATCGTCGTGTTGGTCAGCCAGTAGACCGTGACGTTGTCGAGAACGTCGTCCCGCGTGAGCCCCTCGGGCTGGCCGTCGAACACGCGGCTGATGAGCGCCAGGCTCTGCGCGTCGTGATCGAGCATCCAAGCAGCCATGCCGACCGGCGAATCCCCGATTCCGTAGAGCGTCTGCGGGCGGTTCGCCATCTCCCCGGCATAGCCCAGGCCGTGCTTGTAGAAAAAGCTGAGCTGCTCGTACGCGTGCTTCTCGTCGGCCGACAGACCCGGCGGCGCCGGCGCGCCAGCTAAGGCCGCCTTGTCGAGGTCGGGTGGCACGGCGGCGGGCATGTTGGTGTGAATGCCGATCAATTCCGGAGGCGCCAGCAGCGCCATCTGTTCGGTGACCGCATTCCCCCAATCGCCGCCTTGCGCCACGAATCGTTTGTGGCCAAGGCGCTTCATCAGCACGACCCAGGCACGCGCGATACGGATGGGATCCCAGCCGGTCGTGGCCGGCTTCCCCGAAAACCCGTAACCCGGCAGCGACGGGATCACGACGTCGAAAGCGTCCGCCGCGCTCCCGCCATGTGCCGTGGGGTTCGTCAGCGGATCGATGATCTTCAACTGCTCGATGATCGAGCCGGGCCATCCGTGCGTCACGATGATCGGCAACGCGTGCTGATGCTTCGAACGCACGTGAATGAAGTGAATGTCGACGCCATCGATATTGGTGATGAATTGCGGTAAGGCGCTGAGCGCCCTCTCGCACTTGCGCCAGTCGTACTCGGTCTCCCAGTAGCGCGCGAGTTTCCGTATCGTCGCGAGCTGCACGCCTTGCGACTGATCCGTCACGGTCTCCCGCTCGGGCCATCGTGTCGCCGCGATGCGGCGCTTCAGATCGGTGAGTGCTTCGTCCGGAAAGTGAACGCGGAAGGGGCGGATGGCGTCGGCGCCACCCTCCGTCGTCGCTTGGCCTTGTGCTTGCGTCCCACCGGTCGAGACATCGGACCTGGCGTCCATCGGTGTTTGAGTCATGACGATTGTTCCTCCTATGAGAAGTGCGACACGTGTCCAACCGTGCTTCATGGCTCCTCTCCTTTCCGATCAGTTAGGCACCGCTCCGGTCGATACTGCCTGCTTGAGGAAACTCCCCAGGCTCTGGGCCAGGATGAACTTCCGCAGTCGCACCTGATTGCAACAGAATCGTGACACGACAGACGAATCCAATTGACCCTGGCCTTCCTTCCCTCCTGGGTCCACTGCCCCGGCGTGCCCCAGGTCGTAGCTGGCCTGGCTGGCACTGTACGGGCGCTGGGTCAGGCCCCGCGAGGCTGCGACGGCGCTCCTGGTTCCGGCAGCCGTTGATCAGGTGGGCTCAGCCTGCCTCGACCGCCTTCTCGCGCTCGGCGCGGTGGAGCGCCGGAACGTCGGCCGGCGTGACCGCCTCGGCCATTAGCCTGCTCAGCGTTGGCAAGATGACGCGCCGGAGGAGACCCTCGGCTCTCGCTCGCGTGCTCGATCTCTTGCAGGCAAGGCGCTCCAGGCGATAGCGCTCGATGGGAGAGGCCAAACCCCGGCCCGGCGGGCTCGCCGGCGCTCAGCCGAGGAGTCGCTGTCGCGCGGGAGCTCGGCGAGGCGCTCCTTCGCCAGCCGCCTCGCTTGCTCGGGGGCGATGCTGCCGTGCTTCGCCAAGGTGAGGTTGCGCTTGCGGCGCGCAGCGGTCCTGCAGCGAAGGGCATAGACCTCCCGGCTGCCGGGGTTGACCCGCAAAGCCAGAGCGGGGGATCTCGCCGTCGTAGATTTGCTACTCGGTCTCGCGAGGCATCGCAGCATCGACCAAGGCCTTGCCCATCACGGACACCGGGTCCCTACCCGCAAGTGCCTTTCCCGGCGGCCGCCGGGGACGAAGCTGGGACAAGTCCAGCGTCGGTTAGCATACCTCCAACAGCTTGGCGGAACAATTCAGGCCGCGGCGCGAAGGACCTCGCGGGCGCGGGAGGTCGGTATGCGCCGTAAGTCATTGAGGGCGTGCAGCCGAGGCCGCAGATCCGCATTCGGCGCTCCATGCCAGGCGGGCACGGCCTGCGTCTTGACTCCTTACCAAATCTGTAATAACTTCCATTTGGTAAGGAGGAAGCAGATGGCCAGGGCGACGCTGACTTCAAAGGGTCAGGTCACGATTCCACAGGAAATCCGCCAGCGCCTGGGGCTCCGGCATGGAGACCAGCTCATCTTCCGCTTCGACGAACGGGGCAGGCTGATCGTCGAGGCGGCCGCTCCCAACCTGCTGGGAGATCTTCCGGGCCTGCTGCACCACCGCGCCGGCAAGCGTCCGGCAACCGTCGAGGAGATGGACGAGGCGGTGCGCGAGCGCGCAGCGAAGCAGTTCCACCGCGAGACGAGACGGTGATCGCGATCGACACCAATGTGCTCGTGCGCCTGGTGGTTGCCGACGACCCGCAGCAGGCGGCTCTGGCCCGGCGCCTGATCGAGGACGCGGTCGGCGAGGGCGCGACCTGCTACGTCAGCACGCCGGTGCTCTGCGAGCTCGAACGGGTCCTCGTCAGCCGCTATCGAGTGCCGCGAACAGAGATCGCGGCGGTCCTGACGCGCCTGCTCGACAACTCAGCCTTCGTTTTCGAGGAGCGGAACCTGCTGCTGCAGGCCCTCGCGGCCTACCGGCAAAGCCGCGCTGCCTTTGCAGATCACTTGATCGGCGCGAAAGCGCAGGCGTTCGGGGCCACGACCACCTGGACCTTCGATCGCGGGCTGCGCAACTGCGCCGGCTTTTCGATTCTCGGGTGACGGTGGGGCTGATCGGCCAGCGCCGAGGACCGGACGGTCAGGCGCTCGGAGCGCACGACTCCTCCTGAGCGCTACTGCGATGCGGCCGCGGTGTAGAACGTCACCGTCGCTGTACCGAGATTGCCGATGCTTTTCTGCGTTGCCGAAACCACCGCCTGGTAGAAACCTGGCTGCTCGAGCTTGTAGCTTCCCTTGAAGAGGCTGGGGCTCCCCTCGTAGGACAGAGGAACGACCGCCGACGGTGGCTCGCCGACCTGGGCGATGGCGGCGGTGACCACGAAATCTTCCGGGACCCAGGGTTCGCCGTCGGCGATCTGACACCCGCACATCATCGTGACCTTTGCCTGGAAGGTGATGAGGGCGGGAAGAGCGGTGATCTCAAGGTGGGTGGCAGGAGACAGCACCTGCACCACGAGCCCGGGGAGCTCGATCACGAACCCGGGCCCCTGGTCGATGCTCTGGCCGGGAAGCGCCCAGGTGGTGGTCTCCACGCGCTGCGCCGACTGCAGGCCGCCCATCGGTCCATGGGCGGTGACCGCGAGCAGCGTGGGACGCCTCAGCGCCAGCTCGAGCGTGAGTGCGGTCGTCGTGGCGTCGGGCACCAGCCATTGGATGACCGGCTGGCTGCCCGCGCTGGCTGGGGTCACGATGGCGCTTTGCGAGGCGCTTGGGGAGAAATCGGGCTTCAGGTTGCCGGAGTCCGTGCCCCGGGCCAGGCCGCCGCCGAGCCACTCGCCGGTCCAGGCGTCACGGACGGTCACCTCGGCGCCGCCGATGTCGTCGGCCAGGAACTTCCCGCCGCGAGCCTGGACCCTGATGAGGATCGAGGTCTTGTCTGCGCTTGACACGTCGCTCCTGCCGTTCAGAAGGCGCTGGTGTCGGCTCGGCTGGCCAGCTGGCCGGCGCTGTTGGTGTACGTTCGGCTGGCTCCGGTCTGGGTGTCGGTCACCGTCACGGTGAACTGGACGTTGGACAGCGAGCCATAGATCATCCAGAAGTGGCCGTTGACCGCGCGGCCGTCGACGATCTTGATCATCAGCTCGAGGTCCGCGGCGTCGAAGAACCAGAAAGCGCCGGTGTCGCCGGTGAGCGCCAGGGCCGTACCCACGCCGCTGCGTCCATCCGGGGTCTTCCAGGCGACCTGGACCTGGAAACGCGAGCCGTTCAGACAGAGATCCGCGACGCCGCCCTTGCAGGCGGTCGCGGCGCCGCCCGCGGCAGACGCCGCGGCCTGCCGCGCCGCGCCGCCCCGGCGCGGCCGTGCGACCTGAACCGGCGTGGCGGCGAGAGCGCCCGGGGCCCGGCCACCGCGGCGGGCGGCCATGAGATCCGCCTCGGAAACGACCGCGGCGATGGCAGCCGTCGGATGCGAGCCCGCATCGGCGAAGGCCGAGGTGTCGGCCGCACTGGTCAGCGCGCCCGCGGAATTCTCGTAGATGCGCTGGACGCCGGTCACCATGTCGGTGAGGGTCAAGGTGTAAGCGGTGTTCGTCAACGCACCGTAGAACACCCAGAAATGAGCGTTGAGCGGGCGGCCGTCGACCACCTTCACCACCAGCTCCAGGTTGTCGGGGGAGAAGAACCAGAAAGTCCCGGTGTCGTCCGACAGCGCGGTCGCAGTCCCGGCGCCGCTGCCCGAGCCCACGCCCGGCACCGTCCAGCGCACCGTGACGCGGAAGCGGCCACCGCCGAGGCAGAGCGCCTGCGGCCCGGCGACGCAGGTGCCGGGCGTGGTGAAGACGCCGCCGCGATCGGTCCCGGCGTAGAGCCGGCCGGGTTGCAGCGGGTCGAGGGCAAGAGCGTTGATCGCGAAGCTGCCGAGCCCGTCGCTTTGGGGGCTGTAGGTGGCGCCTCCGTCCGTCGATACGAACACTCCGAGCTGGGTTGCCAGGTAGAGCGCGGAGGTCTGTGAATCGATCTGGAGATCCTGCGCCACGGCCCCGGCCGGCAGCCCGGAGTCGGCCGCGATCCAGGTCTGGCCGCGATCGAGGCTCTTGTAAACGGCATGGATGCCGGGGTCGTTGCCGGAGCCGAACAGGTACAGGGCGCCCGGCGGGCGCGGATCGATCCGCAGGCAGCGGACCAGCAACACCGACACCGGCGGGAAGAGCTGCGTCCAGGTCTGACCGCGGTCCTGGCTGGTCCACAAGAAGTCGCCGCCCGTGTAGAGGTGTGCCGGGTTCTGCGGATCGATCGCCACCGTGAGGAGCTGCTCGATGTTGGGAGTGGGATAGTTGTTGGGGGGAAGGAGCACGTACGGCGGCGACGGCGGCACCGACCAGGTGGCGCCGCCGTCGTCGCTGTACTGCAGGACATCGTTGGTCAAGCTCGGCCCCACCACGTAGATCCGCGAAGGGTCGGCCGGGTCGATCGCCACGTCGTTGGCGGTCCCAAGGCTCGAGGTCTGCTGCCAGGCGTCGCCCCCGTCCACGCTGCGGAAGAGGCCCTGCTCGTCCGCGACGTAGACCAGGCCGGCAGTGCCCGGATTGACGGCGATCCGGTAGAAGTCGAGATAAGAGCCGTCGATCGGCAGCGCGCCGGTGGGGTTCCAGGTGGCGCCGCCGTCGGTCGATTTCACCACGCTGTTCTCCGCGGCGGCGTAGATCTCCCCCGGCGCCGTCGGGCTGACCGCCACCTGGCTCACCGACGTGGCCCACAGCCGTGCGGCGGCGGAAGCCCAGTGGGCGCCGCCGTCCTGGCTGGCCAGGACGGCCGCGGATTGCAACCCGGCATAGACCCGCCCCGGCACTCCGGGATCCACGGCGAGCACGTTGATCTGGGAGGCCGAGTCGAGCACCTGGCTCCAGCTGGCGCCATCGTCCGTCGTTTTCCAGATGCCGTGGCTGATCACGAGGCCGCTGGGGCCCGTTTGATAGAGATCGAGGCCGGCGTACAGGCTGTCGGGCGCCGACGGGTCTGCGACCAGGGTGCAGCCGGTCTGGGCCGGGAACGGCAGGGACTTGGTCCAGCTCTGGCCGCCGTCGAGGCTCCTGTAGATGCCGGCGCCCGTGCCGTCGAGCTCCAGGCCGACGCAGGCGTAGAGCGCCGCGGGGTTGCCGGGCTTGAGGGTGATGCTCCCCACCACGAAGACGGTCGAGAAGAAGTCGGTGGCCAGGGCATGCCAGGTCGATCCGCCGTCGTCGCTGCGTGCGAAAGCGGCCTTGCCGAAGAGGTCGGAGCCGGAGGCATAGAGGACGCCCGAGTTGGCCGGATCGACCACCATGGAAAGCACGCCAAAGGCGAGGTTCGCCACCGGCGCCCAGGTAACGCCCCGATCCCAGCTCTTGAAGATGGCGCCGCCCGTGGCGCCGATCAGCACCTGGGGCTGAAACGGCGAGATCGCCATCATTCCGACCCCATAGGGGGTCGCGCGGGTCCAGGTGGCCCCGCCGTCCGAGCTGCGGAAGGTGCCGTCGCCGGTGCCGGCATAGATCACCTGCGGGTCATCGGGGGCCACCACCAGGAAGAAGATCGAGTACTCGTCCTCGAGCGGCAGCACCAGCGCCCAGGTGGCGCCGCCGTCCGTGGTCTTCCAGACTCCGGAGTCGTACACCCCAGCGTAGAGGGTGCCCGGCTGCCCGGGGACCGTGGCCAGGCTGTTGACCGTGCCTCCGCCGGGCCCGATCGCCGTCCAGTGCAGGCCCTGCTGGCCTCGGGCAGGGTGCCCGCCTGCCAGCAGGATGGTGACGAGAGCCAACGTGCAACCCAGGATCCTGCCGTGCAGTCCAGGCGTCCGCATAACCCTCTCCTCGCGATCTGCGCTCTACCGAGAACCGGCTTGCGGCCGCGCCGCGCACGATGGCGGCCGGCGCATTCCGCTCCTAATTTAATGCAATCATAGCATAGGCAATGTCAATATGCCATACGCGGACGCGGACGCGGACGCCGGCGACGACGGCTCTCCCGGTCGGTCGCCTTGGCCGTGCCCGGCTACCAGTGGTAGGCGACGGCCCCGGCGACTCGGGAGTAGGTGACGAGGTGGGAAGGCGAGTCGTCGAAGACGCGGAGGCGGCTGGTGAGGACGGCCGCATCGCCGCCAAGGCTCCAAGCGCTGGCGCCCAGGCGGACGTCGAAGCCGATCTTACCGCCGTAGGCGAAGTCGCTCTGGCTGCTGGCGAAGACGCGGCTGTAGGCGGCGATGCCGGCATCGGGACCGAGGTAGAAGTCGACGCGATGGACCCCGGGGATCGGGTGGTAGAGCGCGGCCAGGGTGTAGTGGCGCAGCGGGGCGTCGCGGAGGGTCCGGTCGATGTTCGCTTCGAAGTTGCCGTTGCCGGGTCCCCTTTGCGGCGGTCCGAAATGGACCTCCTCGATCCGGCCCTGCGAGGCGCCGAGGTCGAGGCTGAACAGGGGATGCGGCCGCCAGTCGAGATCGACTCCGTACCACTGCCGGCGCTCCGCCAGGTTGAGGATTTGCGAGCCTTCGGTCCTGGACGTGGGCCCCGAGAGATTGGTGAGCTCGGTGCCCAGGACCCGCAAGGTCAGTTGTGACGGCTCGGCGCGCGCGGCGCCGGCGGCTGCCGCCAGGCCCAGCACGATGGCGAACAGGCGGCGGCTCCTCATGCGGGGCCTTCCGCGAGCAGCTTCGCGATGGTGTCGGCCAGTGTGGTGCCGAGGTCCTCGGCGCCGACGTAGCCGACGTGACGCAGCCGCACCCGGCCTGACCGATCGAGAACCAGCAGCGTCGGCAGGCCGTGGGCGCGCAGGGCCTTGGCCGCGCCGCCCCCGGCGTCGAAAGCAAGTGGCAGGTGATAACCACGCCGCCTGAAGTAATCGAGCGCTCGCGCCGGCGTGTCGCCCCGGGCGTCCGGCGTGTCGGCCTCGGCGACGTCGACCGCATAGAAGACGACCCGGCGGTCGCCGGCGAAACGCTGGTACAGGCGCTCGAGCTCGGGCAACTCGTGCTGGCACGGAGAGCACCAGGTCGCCCAGAAATCGATCACCGCGACGCGGCCGCGGAGCTGCGCGGCCGCGACCGGGGCCGCGGCGGGCAAGGCCAGCTGGAACGGCACCGCAACCTCTTGCACCTCGCGGCTGGCCACGAGAGACCTGGCGAACCGCGGCCCCATCGCGCCGAGGACGAGGATCGCGGCGGCCAAGAGCGGCAGCGCGACGCGCCGGCTTCGCCACGCCGCCGGTCCGGACGCCGCCGGCCCGCGCGCCGCCGGCCAGCGCACCGCCGCGACGCCGATGGCCGCGAAGGCGATGCCTACGACCGGCAGGGCCAGCAATCGCCATGCGCGGCCCGCGGTGTATGCGACGATAAGCAGCAGGGGCAGGTTCAGGAGCGCGACGGCCTGCCACGCCAGAAGCGAGCTCGACCGCCCGCGCCAGACGCCAAGGCCGATTGCCGCCAGGCCCAGCAGCGGCAGGAAGGCATAGACCAGGGATCGGCTCTGCAGCAGGACCGCCTCGCCGAGAAACGCGACGGCGACGAGGACCAGGCCGTTGGCCAGCTCGAACAGGACCGCAAGAGCCTTGCGCATCAAGATCTCCTTCGTCGCCAGGACAGTCTCCTGCCCAGGCCCTACGCAGGAAGCGGCAAGAAGGTTCCAGCGAGCGGACGGGCCGGCGAGCGCCGGGCTACTTCGCGCTCGCCTGGGCGTCCTTTCCCCAGCCGAGGACGACGGTGATCGGAATGCGGCTGCCGTCGCTGACGATCGCGTTGACGAGAAAGCGCCGGCCGTCGGCGGCCACCGCGTAGTAGGCACGGGACGCGAGGCCGGCCGGCACGTGGGTCCTGGTCGCGAAGAGGAGCCGCTGCATACCGGGCTCGAAGCCGTGCTCTGTCCTCACCGCGACGCCCCGGAGCTGGCGGTCGAGGCCCAGGAAAAACAGCTCCTTGCCGTCGGCGCGCCACTGGGCCTGGTCGCCGCCGTCGGTCGAGATCTGCCACTTGCCGCCCCCGGCAGGAAAGGTCTGCACGTAGACCTCGTCGCGGCCGGATTCGTTGGACGTGTAGGCCACCAGGCGGCCGTCGGGAGAGAAGCGCGCGTGGGTTTCGTTGAAAGAGGTTTGCAGATAGGGCGCCGGCTTGCGCTCTCCCGCCAGCGGCAAGGTCCACAGGCCGGTGAGCATCCTGGGCGACACCTCCTCGAAGAGCAGGAGCTTGCCGTCCGGCGACCAGTCGTCCACGGACTTGGCCGCCTCCGACGTCAGGAGCACCTCCTCGTTGCCGGCGCCGCTGGCCGCCCGCACGCACAGGGAGGTGAGCTGGGCGCAGGTGTACGCGACGCGGCTGCCGTCCGGGGACCAGGCCGGCGCGAGGGCCGAGCCGGCTCCGAAGCTGAGGCGGGAGAGCGCGCCGCGCACGAGGTCGAGCCGCCACACGGCCGAGGTCAGCTGCTCGTCGTTGCGGTCCAGGGCGACGTTCCTGCCGTCCGGCGAGAGGGCCGGCTCGTCGAACTCGCCGGGCGGGCTGGCGTGACCGAGCTCCTTGCCGGCGCGATCGAACCAGGTCGGCTGGCTGGTCCGCCGGACGCCGGCACGGTAGGCGAGCGTGCTGCCGCCGACCGCGAAGTGGGCGTAAGCGGTGCCGGGAGTACCCTCGCCGATGGGATCTAGGCCCTGCGCCATGGGCACCGGGTCGCCGGTGAAGCGGAGCCCGCCGGCGTCGAAGGGCTGCGCCATCAGCGTCCGGTCGCGGACGTAGAGCAGGTAGCCGGCATCGGCGTAGGCGACGCTGGTCTGGTGACCCGCGACGAGCCGCCGGGTCTCCCGCCCGTCCAGGGAAGCGGCCACCAGCGCGGTGTCGTCGGGCAGGCGCGCGCGGGCGAGGAAGACGAAGTGGCGGCCGTCGGGCAGGAACACCGGCCAGCGGTGATCGCTCTCGTTGCGCGCCTTGTCGAAACGGGTGACGACCTCGTCGGCGCCGCCGCTCGCCGGGACGCTGTGGATCGCCGCCGCGGGCGTGGGCGCGAAGAGGATCACGCCGGAACGGCCCCAGGCGCCGCCGCGGCCGTCGTTGGCGCTGGCGAGGGCCTGCGCCGCACCGCCCGCCAGGTCCACCCGCATGAGCTTGCCATGGGCGAAGAAGCCGAGCGAGCGGCCGTCCGGGGACCAGAACGGGAACCGCGCGTCCTCGGTGCCGGGCACGGGCCGTGCCAGAAGGTCGCCGAGCGGGCGCAGCCAGATCTCGCGCCGGCCCTGGGCGCCGGCGATGAAGGCGAGCTGGCGCCCGTCGGGCGACACCGCGAGGCCCAGACCGATCTCGCCGTCCGGCGGCGGCAGGACGACGAAGCGCGTCGGCTCGGGGCCGGCGGCGCGTGGACGCAGCGCCGCCGCCAGCCCCAGGGTCAGGGCCACCAGGATCGCCGCGGCGGCGAGCGCCCAGCCGAAACGCTGCTGCTGCCGCGCCGCCGGCAGGGCGGCGCTGGTCCCGGAGTCCCGGTCGGCGATCCAGCGCAGCTCGGCCATGACGTCGTGCGCGGACTGCCAGCGGTCGTCCGGGTCCTTGGCGAGGCAGGCGCGAATCAGCCGGTCCAGATCGGGAGACGCCAGCGGCTGATGGTGCGAGATCGGCTGCGGTTCCGCGGTGAGGATCGAGGAGATGAGGAGCGCCTGGTTGTCGCCGGCGAAGGCCCGCGAGCCCGCCGCCATCTCGTACAGGACGCAGCCCAACGCCCACAGGTCCGTCCGCGTGTCGGCCTCCTTGCCTTCGAGCTGCTCCGGCGCCATGTACGGCAGCGTGCCCATGACGAGGCCCTGCCGGGTCAGCGGCTCGGCGGAGCCGTGCTGGGTGGGCAGGGCGTCGATCAGCGTCGTGCCGAGCTCCGCCGTCGAGGCGGTGCGCAGCTTTGCCAAGCCGAAGTCGAGGAGCTTGACTCCCGATCGGGTCAGCATGACGTTGCCAGGCTTCAGGTCGCGGTGAACGATCCCCTGCTTGTGCGCCTTGTCCAGGGCGTCGGCGATCTGGGCGCCGAGGCGGTGGACCTGGCCCAGGGGCAGCCGTCCCTTCGTCAGGCGCTGCGCCAGGCTCTCGCCCTCGAGGTACTCCATGACCAGGTACTCCGAATCCCCCTGGCGGCCGACGTCATGGAGGGTACAGATGTGGGGATGGTTGAGCGCCGAGATGGCCTTCGCTTCGCGCTCGAAGCGGGCCCTGGGGTCGCCGTCCCCGGCCAGGTGCGACGTCAACACCTTGATCGCGACCGAGCGGTCGAGCCGCGTGTCGCGGGCCTTGTAGACCTCCCCCATCCCGCCGGCGCCGACTGGCGAGACGATCTCGTAGGGTCCGAGGCGGGTGCCGGGATGCAATTTCACGGATGTCTGGGCGGAGTCTAGCACCCGCTCGCTGCCGCCCCCGGCGCCGGCGGCGTCGGCGGCGAGCCGGATCTCGGCCGTCATGCGCCACGGCCACGGCAGTCCTCGGTGAGCCGGGGCTCACTTCAGAGCATAGTTCAGCCCGCGCAGCGCGGCGGCGATCTCGGGCAGGATCGCCGGATCGTCGATCGTGGCCGGGAGCCGGTAGTCCTCGCCGTCGGCGATCTTCTTCATCGTGCCGCGGAGGATCTTGCCCGAGCGGGTCTTGGGCAGCCGCTTGATCACCGCCGCCACCTTGAACGACGCCACCGGGCCGATCCGCTCGCGCACGCGCTGCACCAGCTCGGCGACGATCTCGGCGTCAGGCCGGACGACGCCGGCCTTCAGCACCACGAAGCCGAGCGGGACCTCGCCCTTCACCGGGTCGGCGACGCCGATCACCGCGCACTCCGCCACGTCGGGATGGGACGACAGCACCTCTTCGACGCCGCCGGTCGAGAGACGGTGCCCGGCGACGTTGATGATGTCGTCGGTGCGGCTCATGACGAAGAGGTAGCCGTCCTCGTCCTTGTACCCCGCGTCGGCGGTCTTGTAGTAGCCGGGGAACTGGCTGAGGTACGACTGCACGAAGCCGTCGTCGTTGTGCCACAGCGTCGGCAGGCAGCCCGGCGGCAGCGGCAGCCGGAGGACGATGTTGCCGATGGCGCCGGGCGCGACCGGCCGGCAGTCGTCGTCCACCACCTGCACCTGGTAGCCCGGCACCGCCTTGGTGGGCGAGCCATACTTGACCGGCAGGCCGCCGAGGCCGACGCAGTTGGCGGCGATCGCCCACCCGGTTTCCGTCTGCCACCAGTGGTCGAGCACCGGCCGGCGCAGGTGGCCCTCCGCCCAGTGCAGGGTATCGGGGTCGGCCCGCTCGCCGGCCAGGAACAGCGTGCGGAAGCGGCTGAGGTCGTATTTCCTGATGTGATCGCCGTTGGGGTCTTCCTTCTTGATGGCGCGAAACGCGGTGGGCGCGGTGAACATCACGGCCACGCCGTGCTCGCCGATGACGCGCCAGAAAGCTCCCGGGTCGGGAGTGCCGACCGGCTTGCCTTCGTAGAGGACCGTGGTGCAGCCGTGCAGCAGCGGGGCGTAGACGATGTAGGAGTGGCCGACCACCCAACCCACGTCGGAAGCCGCCCAGTAGACCTCGCCGGGCTCGACCCCGTAGACGTTCTTCATCGACCATTTGAGGGCCACCATGTGGCCGCCGTTGTCGCGCACCACGCCCTTGGGGATGCCGGTGGTGCCCGATGTATAGAGGATGTAGAGCGGGTCGGTGGCGCCGACCGGCACCCAGTCCGCCGGCTGCGCCGCGTCGAGCGCGGCATGCCAGTCGAGATCGCGGCCGGGGACGAGCGGGGCCTCGTGCATCGGCCGCTGCAGGATGAGGCAGTGCCGCGGCTTGCTCCTGGCGAGCCGGATCGCCTCCTCGAGCAGATCTTTGTAAGGCACCACTCGCCCGGGCTCGAGGCCGCACGAGGCCGAGATGACCACCCGCGGCTTGGCGTCGTCGATGCGCGTGGCCAGCTCCGGCGAGGCGAAGCCGCCAAAGACCACCGAATGGATGGCGCCGATGCGCGCACAGGCAAGCATCGCCACCACCGTTTCGGGCACCATGGGCATGTAGATGATCACCCGGTCGCCCTTGCCGACGCCGAGCGCGCACAGGGCGCCCGCGCACCGCGCCGCCGCGTCGCGGAGCTCGGCGAAGGTGAAGCTCGCCCGCGCGCCGGCGAGCGGCGAGTCGTAGATCAGCGCCGGTTGCGCGCCGCGGCCCGCCTCGACGTGGCGGTCGAGCGCGTTGTAGCAGGTGTTGGTCTCGGCGCCGGCGAACCAGCGGTAGAACGGCGGCCGGCTGGCGTCGAGCACCCGCGACCACGGGCGGGTCCAGTGGATGTCCTGGGCCGCCTCGGCCCAGAATCCCTCGGGGTCCGCGAGCGAGCGGGCGTAGGCTGCGTCGAAGCGCGTAGGCATGGCGTCCCCCTTCGAGAGCTGGCCGCGACCGGCTGTGGGGCAATGTAACGCGCGCCGTGCGCGCGAGGCAAACGCCGCGCGGGCGGGGTAAGGGGGGGCGCGGGGAGAGGGGCCTCGGCGGCGCCGTACAGGCCGCCGGCGGAGCCGCATGACGGCACCGACCGCCGCGGCATGGCAGAGGGCTTGCTTCCCCTTCCGGCATGGAGCCGCGACAGGTCAACGAAGGGCATCGTGCGCCGTGGGGGCGGGTGCATGGCCTGGCGGCCGGCGCGTGGGAGAGGGTGCGCGCGGGCTGGTGGGGGCTGCGGCGGGCGCTCGCGGAGCGGCGGGGGCTGCGGCTCGGCCTGGTGGTGGCGCTCGCGGCCGGCGGCGCGCTCGCCTTGACGGGAGGCGTCGCCTGGCAGACCTGCGGCTTCGCGGGCTGCCCGGATGCGGCCCGGCTTGCCGCCTACCGGCCGGGTGGGGCGCCGTTGCTGCTCGATCGGCAGGGGCAGGTGATCGCCACCCTCGCTCCGGACGACCTGCCGGAGGTGCGCCTGGCGTCATTGCCGCCTCATCTCGCGGACGCCTTCGTGGCGATCGAGGACCGGCGCTTCCTCGAGCATGGCGCCGTCGACTGGCGCCGGGTTGCCGGCGCGCTCGCCGCCAACCTGCGGGCCGGCGGCGTCGAGCAGGGCTTCAGCACCATCTCGATGCAGCTGGCCCGCAACCTCTTCCCGCAGGAGATCCCCGGCCAGGAGCGGACCGCGACCAGGAAGCTGCTCGAGATCCGTGTCGCGCAACAGCTCGAGGCGCGCTTCAGCAAACCCGAGATCCTCGAGCTGTACCTCAATCACATCTATTTCGGCAACGGCGCGCGCGGCGTCGAGGCGGCGGCCTGGCAGTACTTCCGCCAACCGGCCGCGCGGCTCACGCTGGCGCAGGCGGCGCTGCTCGCGGCGATGCCCAAGGCGCCCAGCCGCTACGATCCGCGGCGCCACCCGGACCGCGCCCTGGCGCGGCGCAACCTGGTGCTGGCGCGCATGGCGGCGCAGGGGCGGGTGGCGCCGGAGCTCGCCGCCGCGGCGACGCGCGAGCCCCTGGGAGTGCGTGCCGCGCCGGAGCGCCCGCGCGCCCAGCCGACGGTCGCGCGCTACTTCGTCGAGGAGGTGCGGCACGAGCTCGACGAGCGCTTCGGCGGGAGCCTGTACACGGCGCCGGTGCGGGTGTGGACCACGCTCGACCTGGCGGCGCAGCGCGCCGCCGAGGAGGAGCTCGACCGCCAGCTGCGCTCGATCGAGTCCAGCCGGCTGGGGCGTGCGGCGCGGTCCCGCGCCGGCAGCCGCGGGGCGGCCGAGAAGGAGGGCGAGGGGACCGGTTCAGACCAGCAGCTCGAGGGTGCGGTCGTGGCGCTCGAAGCGGCCAGCGGCGACGTCCTCGCATGGGTCGGCGGCCGTGACTACGCCGCCTCGCAATTCGACCGCGTGACGCGCGCCCAGCGCCAGGCGGGGAGCGCCTGGAAGCCGTTCGTCTACGCCGCGGCCCTGGCGCGCGGCTATCCCTTGAGCCAGCCGATCGCCGACACGCCGCTGGTCGTGCCCATCGCCGGCGGCGGGACCTGGGAGCCGCGCAACTACGACAACTCCTTCGACGGCCGGGTCACCATGCGCGACGCCCTGGTGCGTTCCAAGAACGTGCCGACCGTCCGCCTGGCCCAGGCGGTGGGCTACGACAGCATCGCTGCGCTGGCCAGGAGCGACGGCATCACGGCGCCGGTGCCGCTGCTGCCGTCGATGCCGCTCGGCACCGTCTCGGTCTCGCCGCTGGAGCTCACCGCGGCCTACACGGCGTTCGCCAGCCTCGGCTGGCAGGCCGCGCCGCGGGTCCTGCTGCGGGTCGAGCGCGCCGACGGCACCGTCCTGTGGACCGCGCCGGAGCCCCGGCGGCGGCAGGTGCTCGACCCGGCGGTCGCCTACCTCCTCGACGACGCGTTGCGCGAGGCAATCGCGCGCGGCAGCGGGGCGCCCGGCCTGCCCCCGGGCTTCGCCGGGCACGCCGCCGGCAAGACCGGCACCAGCAGCGGCGGCAACGACCTGTGGTTCATCGGCTTCACGCCGGCGGTCGTGGCGGGAGTGTGGATCGGCTACGACGAGCCGCGGCCGGTCGCCGACCAGGCGACCGGCGGCAGGCTGGCCGCACCGGTCTTCAAGCGCCTGATGAGCCGCCTCTATGCCGGCCGCGCGGTTCCGCAGTGGTGGCAGATGCCGCCGGGCATCACCACCTTGCCGATCGACCCCGCCTCCGGCCTGGCGATCTCCGAGGGCTGCGTGCCCGCCGGCGGCGCGCCCGCGGCGCGGGAGCTCTTCCTCGCCGGCCGCGAGCCCAATGCCGCCTGTCCGGGTGTCGGCACGGCTGCGCTCGAGGGCATGGCGGAGGCGGCATCGCCATCGGCCGGCGGCGGCGAGGAGGGTGGGATGGGGACCGGCATGGCCGGCGAGCCGGAGGCGGAGCCGGGCTCGGGCGATGTGGCCGGGCCGGACCGGGCCGACCGCGGGGTGGTCGCCAGGATGCCGGCCCCTGCTGCCGCCGCTCCCACCGCGGCGCCCGGAGCCACCGGCGGCGAGACGGACCGCCCCGACGTGGCGGCGGAGGCGGCCGGGCCCGATGCCGGCGCGCCGTCCGGGGGCGGGACGCCCGGCGGCGGGACGTCCGGCGGCGGGACCCCCGGCGGCGGGACGCCCGGCGGCGGGACGTCCGGCGGGAGCCCGCGCTCCGGCGCCCCCGGCCAGGCGCGGCCGCCCGGGATGGTGGGTGCCGGTGGCGATGGCGGCCTGCCCGGAGCACGCGCCCCCGGCGGCGTCGCGGAGCCTCCGGGCAACCTGAGCGGTTGGTGGGAGGTGAGCAACACGTTCGACGCTGCGAGTGCCGGGCAAGACGGCAGCATGCGGGTGACCTATCGCATCGCCCTGCGCCAGGAAGGCACCCGGATCACCGGCGAGGGCGAGAGATGGGCGGAGGATGGCCGCCCGCTCCCCGCCGCACTACGCGCTCCGATCGACCTTGCCGGCACCGTCGACGGGCGCGAGGTGCGGCTGCGCTTCGTCGAACGCGGTTCGCGCCACGCCTCCAGGGGAACGTGGCTGTGGCGCCTGTCGGGCGGCGGTGAAGACCTTGCCGGCACCTTCGTCAGCAGCGGCGCGGACGCCCACGGCGCCTCGGCCGCGGTCAGGTTGCGCTGAGCGCGGTCGGCGGCACCCCATGCGGCGCAGCGGCGTCCTGAGGCGCAATGCGCTGAGCGCGCCGGGGACCGCCCGCCCCCGTCGCTCCGGGGGCTCGGGCGGCAGGATGAACGGGCGAAGGTTCAGGACTGCTTGGCCTTCCACAGGCCGAGCATGGCGCCGGTGGGATCGACGACGAGGCTCAGCCAACCGGCGCCCATGACCTCGGTGACGTCCTTCACCACCTTGGCGCCAAGCGACTTGGCCTTCTTGGTCGCGGCCTCGATGTCGTCCACGTCGACATAGGCCAACCACATCGAGGGTGCACCCGGCATCGGGTTCTTCATCATGCCGCCACCCGTGCCCTGGCCGACCTTGATCATGGTGTAGGTGTCGTCGCCGCCCATCGGCACGTCTTCCAAGGTCCAGTCGAAGAGCTTCCCGTAGAAGTCCTTCGCCTTTGCCAGGTCGGTCGTGTTCAGCTCCACATGAACGAAAGCGTTTCCCATCTCTCACTCCTTTCGGTTTTCGGTGCTGCAACGGACCACAGAGGAGCCGGGTCGCGTCGCCGCGCAGCGCGGCGGCCGACCGCGGCGTCGATTGTAGACGAGCGAGACAGCAGGGAATCGACAGGACGGTGGTGACGGTGCGGTGACACCCCGAAGCCGCAGGCGGGAGGGAGGGCGGGAGACACCTGAACGACAAAAGGCCCCGGCGCGGGGCCGGGGCCTTAGGGGTTGGTCTCAGTGGCGTTGGGTTCCCCCTTTCGGGGGTCTCAACCGGCAGCGCCTGAAGCCGTGCGCGTTTGCGCGCTCGACTTGCCGACGCGCTGTTCAGCGGCGCACTGGCGCGCATCCTTGCGGAGCGTGCTGCGCGCGCTTGGGGCGCGCTTTGTTATCGACGCTTTGGAGGATTCCCCTTACGAGGACGCCACCTCCACCGAACCGTGTCTACATAAATCCACTGGACCACCTCCTTTCTGGGCGTCTTCCTAATCGGCAGGTCCCAGCCCGCCCGGCTCCGTGGGCCGCCCATGCCTCTTTGGAGCCGCCACGTCGCTCCCGGCAGGAGCGCGTGGAACGATGTCGCTATGGTGCAAGATGCCCGCTCGGTTGTCAACTGAGCGCGCTGCTGCGGCCGGCGGCATCATCGGCGGCATTTTTGGCCCTAGTGCTCGGAATGACCGGCCCTGCCAGCCGGCGGTTCCTCCGGTCTGTTCAGCCGGTGGCGGATGCCGGCCCGAGGCGAGGCACTCACCCCACGGGCGCAAGTTCCTCCGGTCTGTTCACCCGGTGGCGGATGTCGGGTCCTGGCGGTCGCGCCATCGCGGCCAGTCGATCTCCCAGGCGTAGTCGACCGGGCCGCCCCACCAGTCGGGCAGTGTCGCGCGGCCATTCACGACCACCGCGCGGCTCGCGAGTCGCGCGACCAGGGCCGTGACCGGCTCTGATGCCCCATCCGGCAACGCCGGCGCCGCCGGCAGCGGCCGGCCGTCGGGCCGATAGAAGCGCGCCTCGCCGTTGGGCGCCAACTCCATCGAGAATCCCTCCTCGTGCACCGCACGATGGTGGCGGCGGCAGAGCAGCAGCGTGTTGGCGAGGCTGGTCGAGCCGCCATCGGCCCAGGGCTCCACGTGGTGGGCGTCGCACAACTTCAGTCCGCAGCCCGGGAAGCGGCAGCCGGCGTCGCGATGCTCGAGGGCGCGGCGCAGGCCGGGCGAGATGGCGCGGGTGCGGCGGCCGACGTCGAGCACCCGGCCGTCCGCGGCGTGCCGCATCACCACCCGTGCCGAGTCGCAGGCCAGCCGCCTGGACGTTTCCGCGGAAACGTGGGTGCCGTCCGCGAGCCACGACGAACCTTTCTCTCCGCCCTCTCCGCCGGCCGCCAGCACCTCGGCATCCATGTGCACCACCACCTGGTAGCGGTCGCCGCGGCTGCCGGGATCGACGCCCGCGGCGAGGGCGCTCTCGGCGACCAGGCCCAGGGCATCGGCGCGGCGTTGTTCCGCGGACGCGTCCGCTGCCGCCTCTGGCGCGGAGCCGGACGGCTGGTCGCCGCCGCGTGGCCCATAGAGCGCCTCGACACCAGCGTCCAAGGCGCGCAGCAGGGCAGCGCCGGCTTCCGCTGGGAGGCGTCCCGTCACCACCACCATGCCGTCCTCGTCGGTGTGGGCGCGCAGGTACCGCGCGGCGTGGCGGCGTTTCTCGTCATCTCCCGCCCCCATGCGATCGATGCGGTCGACGCGCCGCATGCCGCGCACCAACCTCTCGACGTGAGCGGCCGTTCCCGCACGCCCGAAGCTCAGCAGATCCTGCTCGTTGGCCGGCGTGGCGATGCGCGTGAGGGCGCGAACCTTGGAGTAGGAGATCTCGCCGCGCCGCATGGCCGCCGAGAGCAGCGGCAAGGCGCCGAGCGCGCGTGCCACGCGCACCTTCTCGCGCGCCGCGCCAAGGTCGAGCCCCACGCGCCAGCCCAGCCAGTGGGCGCAAGAGTGGAACCCGCTGTTCCACCCGCCGCGCTCGTCGAAATCGCGCAGCATTACCAAAAGCTCGTAGGTGGCGGCCGAAATCTGCGCCGACAGCTCGGCGATGCGCTCGCCGAGCTCCTCGAGCTCCGCGCCTTCGCCGCCCGCCGGGATACCGTGTCTTGCCTCGTGCACCGGTTCGTGAACAGTCATCTCGCTTTCCCCCACCAGCGATTGTAAGCCCATGATTTTTCAGCTCGTTGGCGGCCGCAGCAAGGCCGATCGGCGGTCGTCCCAGGGGGCCGGGGAGGGTCACCGCGAGAACGGGTCCGGGCGCCCCTCCCGCGGGCCAATCCATGCCCTTCCAGCGCGAACCTGGGAATGCTCGCTAAGGGGCCCGAAAAAGCCTGTCAAGAGGGGAGCGACGATTTGAGTGAGGGGTTGGCGACTGCGAGCCCGCCGATCACTTGACATAAACCGTCTTGATGTTCACGAACTCGCGGATGCCGAAGGGGCCGAGCTCGCGCCCGTAGCCCGACTGCTTGATGCCGCCGAAGGGCAGCCGCGGATCGGAGCGCACCAGGTCGTTGACGAAGCAGCTGCCCGCCGCGAGGCGGCGCGCCACGGCCTCGCCGCGCCGCGCGTCGCGGGTGAAGACCGCGGCGCCGAGGCCGAAGATCGAGTCATTGGCCACCCGGATCGCTTCGTCCTCGCCGTCCACCGGGATGAGCGCGGCCACCGGTCCGAACAGCTCCTCGTCATAGGCGGGCATGCCCGGGCCGACGCCGGCGAGCACGGTCGGCGGATAGAAGGCGCCGGGGCCGCCGGGTAGCTTGCCGCCGAGCAGGCAGCGGGCGCCGGCGCGGCGGCTCGCCTCGACCTGGGCGTGCAACTGGTCGCGCAGGTCGCGGCGCGCGAGCGGTCCGACGTGGGTGCCGTCGCGCATCGGGTCGCCGACCACCTTGGCGCTCATCGCCGCCACGAACCGCCGCTCGACGTCTGCCGCGAGCTGCCGCGGGATCATGAAGCGCTTGGCGGCGATGCAGCTCTGGCCGCTGTTGATCAGCCGGCTCTCGACACAGGTGGCGACCGCCTGGTCGAGGTCGGCATCCTCGAGGATCAGGTAGGGATCGCTGCCGCCCAGCTCGAGCACCGTCTTCTTGATCAGTGCACCGGCCTTGCCGGCGACCGCGCGGCCGGCCGGAGTGCTGCCGGTCAGGGTGACGGCGGCCACCCGCGGGTGTTCGATCACCCGGTCCACACCCTGCGACGGGATCAGCAGCGCGCGGAACAGGCCGTCGGGCAGGCCGGCGTCGCGGAACACCTCCGCGATGGCCAGGGCGCAGCCGGGAACGTTGGAAGCGTGCTTCAGCACGCCGGCGTTGCCGGCCATCAGCGCCGGCGCGGCGAAGCGGAAGACCTGCCAGAACGGGAAGTTCCAGGGCATCACCGCCAGCACCACGCCCAGCGGCTCGAAGGCGACGTAGCTGCGGCTGGCGTCCGTCGCGACCGGCTCGGGGGCGAGGAAGGCCGCCGCCTGCTCGGCGTAGAAATCGCAAACCCAGGCGCACTTGTCGACCTCCGACAGGCCGCCGGCGAGCACCTTGCCCATCTCGCGGGTCATCAGCTCGGCGTAGGCGCGGCGCCGCTCGCGCAGCAGGCGCGCCGCCCGCCGCAGGCCGTCCGCGCGCTCCGCGAAGCCGGTCTCGCGCCAGCCGAGGAAGGCGGCATGGGCCTCCTCGATGGCGCGGTCGACCGCCGCCGGCTGCATCTCGTCGTAGGTGCGGGTGGTCTCGTCGGTTGCTGGGTTGATGCTGGCGATGGTCATGGGGCAAAACCCTCCCTGCCTCCCGCGGCGCGGCGCCGGCAGGTGCAGGGAGGGCGCCGGCGGGAAGCGCCGGCGCTCGCTCGCCGGGCCACTCCTGGTTGAAGCCCCACCCGGGGCGCCGGCGGCCGCGCGGGAGCTCGAAGGAGCCGCTCGGCGCCACGCCCGGGTGGCGTCTCCATCATCTCGGCTCGGCGCGCCGAGGGCAAGGGGGAATCGGCCGCTCGCATCTCGGCTCGGCGCGCAGAGGGCAAGGGGTCGGCCGCACGCCCTCCGAGCGCCGGCGACGCCCGCGCGCGACCGGCCGGCACGTCACCGGCGGGTCCAGAAGATGACCCCGTGGTCGGAGAAGGCAGGAGCGAAGCGCTCCTCGAGGTAGCCCCAGAGCAGCGGCACGCGCACACGATTGGGGACGCCGTCAATGGCGCCGAACGCGTCGGGGAAATCGACCAGTACGGCGCGCACGGAGCGGTCCCGTTCGAGCAGGGTGATGACCTCGCGCTGCGCCGCCTCGCTCTCGACGAACGGGATCTCCTGGTGGCGCATCGGGCAGCGGCGGGCGAAGAGGTAGTACAGCACCGGGTGGTTGGTGAAATCGAACCAGGTTTCGCCCGGCTGGAGCGTGGCGCCGGCGAAGCGCTCGACGGCGCCGAGCGGGGCCCGCAGGCCGGCGTCGAACAGAACGCCGCGGCACCGCGGCGTGGCGTCGATCACGACCGCGCCGGCAGGCGGCCCGCCGCCGCCGCTCGCGCGCAGCGCCGCCGCCAGGCCGAAGAGGTGGCCCAGCGGGTTGGCCAGCCAGACGAGTACCACGGCCAGCGCCACCGCCGGGGCCCGCTCGCGCTGCCGCGCCAGCAGGTACAGCGCGCCGGCGAGGAAAGCGGCCATGGCGATGCTGGCGTAGAGGTGTCGCCGCTCGGCGTAGGCGGCGCCGGCGAGCGCGATCCACAGGCCGATCAGCCAGACGCCGTCGCTCCGCGCGGCCGCGAACGGAGCCCGGGCGAGCCCGGCCGCGGTCGCCACCACGATGAGGATCCAGAGCAGCACGCAAACGCACTCCGGCTCAACCCACGACGGCAGCGACGTGGCGAGCGTCCGCAGGCAGTCGGGGCCGGCGAGCGGGCCGCTGACGTAAGCGCGGCCGGCCGGAAGCAGCTCGCGGAACGTGACACGCAGGAAGGCGCCGGCGAACCCCATCAGGGCGAAGGCGATGAGGATCGCGGCCCCGGCGGCGGCGGTGCCGGCGGCGAGTGCCGCGAGCGCGCGGCCGCGCCGGTCCGACCGCGCCGCGGCGACGGCGGCGACGATCCCGGAGTAGGCCGCGAAGTCAGGCGAGACGAGGAAGGAGAAGGCGGTCATGGCGCCGGCGGCGGCGAGCCAGCGCGGCGAGCGCAGGCGCGTCGCGGCGGCCGCGGCGGCCAGCGCGAAGAGCGCCGGCGCCGGGCGGAGGCCCATGCCGGGAAAGAGGGTGATCGACAGCAGCGCCGCGAGCAGCCCGGCATCGGCCGCACCGGTGGCCGCCAGGGCGATCGCGTAGACGGCCGGGAAGTTGAGGCACCTGACCACCCGGCGCACCCTGAGGACGTCGCCGGTCGAGGCGTGGCCGCTCCTCATGACCAGGAAGTCGATGGCCCCGTCGCTGATCAGGCCGTGCGTCGGCACGATGTCGGCATAGGGCAGCCGGCCGCGCAGCATCTCGGCGGCGGGCAGCAGCTCGTGGCCATCCTCGAAGAAGTCGAGGTGCACCGGCGAGCCGACGCCGAGGAGCGCCACCGGATAGGCGAACACGAACAGCGGATAGACGCCAAGGGCGACCAGGCAGCGCAACCGCCGCTCCGCGACGGGGGTGCGCGCGACGAAGGCCAGGGCGAGCGGCGCCGCCGCCAGCCACAGCAGCGCCGCGACCGCGGCGGGCCTGGCCGGCAGCCACTGCAACTGCAGCAGCAACGCCAGAGGCGCCGGCGCCAGCAACAGCCCCGCATGGCGCAGCGAGGCGATGTGGCCCACGGCGAGCCGCAGGGCCAGTGTGAGGATGAGGGCGATGAGGAAGCAGGTGACCGGATTCCTGCCGGCGGGTGCGAGGTCGAGGAAGGCGAAGTAGCAGACGAGACTCGCAGGGACGAGGAGCAGGTCCCAGCGCGAGAAACGGAGGTGGATGGCGCGTGCGAGGGTTACCTTGGCCGCGGTGCGGTTGTCGCAAGCGGGCCGGGACGGGCGCGCGGCGTCGCCGGCCGGGCCTGGATTGCCGCCACTGCTGGCCGGAACAGGAACAGCTCCGGTGTTGTCCACGCTGAAGCTGGTGCCACCGCCACGCGGTCCTGGAAGGGGTCTGCCGCCGGCCGAGACCCCTGCACGAGCGTCGCCGCGGGTCGAGCCGTGAAGGGCGCCGGCGGCGTCGCCTGGCTCGGCCGAGCCTCCCAGGCTGGCTGCTGCCGCGGCCGCCATGGCGATGCCGCCGAGCAGCAAGACGTCCACGAGGCCGCCGCCATGGACCAGGGCGAGCGGCGCGCCGGCGAGGGCGGCGCAGCAGGCGATCCGGGCCCACCCCGGAGCCGCTGCGAGGCGGCGAGCGAGCGGGGCGCCGGCCAGCGCACAGGCCATGGGAAGGAGGATCAGCGCCGCGAGCTGGCGGAAAGGGCCGGCGGCGTCGAGCCCCAGCGCGGTCATCGCGCCGGGAATCTGGCCGGCGGGAGCAGGGCGCTGCAGGTGCCCCCCGAGGACCGCCGCCAGGGCAAAGCCCCAGGCGGCCGCGGAGACGCGCACGCACCAGGCCCGGCGCGCCGCGACGCGGATTGGATGGGGAAGCTGCATCGAGCGCTCGGTCAGCGATCTGCGTCCACTGGTGTCCCGTCTCAGGAGCCGCATTATTAGCTTGCGAGCGTGCAAAGCCGCCAGAGGGCCAGAGGGCCAGAGGGCCAGAGAGCCGTGGGCCGGCGGACAATGATGCGGCTTCCCGATCCGGGAGACTAGCAGGCTGCTGAAAAAGCCCGTGCGGCGCGTTGCGACCTGCCGGGAGTACCGCGACTGGCGTGGGCCGCGGCCGAGCGCCGCGGGGTCGGATGACAGGCGCCGCGACACAGGCGATGCCCGGACATCGTCGAGGAGCGGCAACGCCGCAGACGACCCCGCGCCGCCGGCCGCACGGCCAGGGTGGCCATGCGGCAAGTCCCTGAGGCCACAACCCGCAG
>Ga0307479_10000023_pt1 | contig 210590 bp, 170 predicted proteins | sample atmos_gasesECM4C_FD_203743 | JGI IMG/M metagenome (GOLD analysis project Ga0307479, IMG submission 203743) | Hardwood forest soil microbial communities from Morgan-Monroe State Forest, Indiana, United States - atmos_gasesECM4C_515 | ecosystem: Environmental > Terrestrial > Soil > Temperate...
TTCTCCCGGCTCGCTACGGCCCCCCGAAAGTCACCATCAAGGCCCCTGCCTCCTCTGCGCCAGCGCCAATCCGCCGCCCCAACACCGGTTCGGTCACCCTCTCGGACCCAAACTGCGGAATCGCTGCCGCTGCCGGCGTCGGGTTGCCATTGCACAGGTGGGTGGCTACACTGTGACAAAAAGCGCCGCCTGGAATCTCCGCTGCTCGTCCTGGGAGGATTTTATGAAGAGATCGGCACTGCTGGACAGGGTGGGTGTCTTCCTCGCCGTGGGCGTCTGCTTTGCCGCCAACGGCCTCCTGGCGCAGCCGGCCACCGGCCCTGAGATCAAGATCGGCGGCGTCTTCGACCTGACCGGCATCACCTCGGACGTCGGCAAGTCCTACGCGCAGGGCGTGCGCGACGCGGTCGAATGGACCAACGCGCACGGCGGGATCAACGGCAAGCGCCTGAAGCTGGTGGATGCCGATTACGGCTACAAGATTCCGGAAGCGATGGCCCTCTACAAGCGCCTGGTCAACGACGAGAAGGTGGTGCTGATCGCCGGCTGGGGCACGGGCGACACCGAGGCGCTGCGCGAGCAGGCGGCGCGGGACAAGATCCCCTACGTCTCCGCTTCGTTCTCCGCCCATCTCGCCGATCCCGCCAAGAATCCCTACAACTTCTTCGCCGCGCCGACCTATTCGGACCAGCTGCGGGCGTGGCTGCTGTGGGTCAAGGACGACTGGAAGGACAGGTCGCGCCCGCCCAGGGTCGCGGCCCTGTTCGGCGACAACGCCTACGGCCGCTCGCCGCTCACCGCGGGCAAGGAGTTCGCCAAGGAGATCGGCATCGACTGGGCGTACGAGGGCGTGCTGCCGGGCGCGTTCCAGGATGCCACCAGCCAGCTGCTCACCATGCAGAAGGCCGGGGCGGACTACGCTTACATCAACGTCACCACGACCGGCACCTCGATCATCCTGAAGGACGCCGCCAAGCTCGGCCTCAAGACCAGGTTCGGCGGCAACCCCTACGGTTTCAGCGAGGCCCTGCCGGCGGTCGGCAGGGAAGCCGCCGAAGGGGTCACCGGCGTGATGCCGCATCCGCCCTACGGCGCCAACGTGCCGGGCATGAAGCGGATCGCGGACTTCGCCAAGGGCGCGGCGCACGACGCCCTCTACGTGCGCGGCTGGGCCACGACCGCGGTGTTCGTCGAGGGCCTGAAGCGCGCCGACAAGGCCGGCCAGTTGAACGGCGAGGGGATCAAGAGCGCGCTCGAGTCGCTCAGGAACTTCGACCTGGGCGGGCTCGGCTGCAACATCACCTATACGCCGACCGATCACCGCCCCTGCACCACGACGCCGATCTACCAGGTCAGGAACGGCGCGCTCGTCAAGCTCAAGGACTACGACGTGCCGCGCAAGGCCGAGTGGCTCGGCATGTAGCGCGCAGCGCGCGCTCCCCGCGGTCGCGGCGCCGGCGGCGGCATGCTCGAAGTCGACAACGTCGAGGTCGTCTACGATCGCGCCATCCTGGTGCTCAAGGGAGTCTCCCTGGCGGTGCGGGAGCAGCAGATCGTGGCCTTGCTGGGGCCGAACGGCGCCGGCAAGTCCACCCTGCTGAAGGCCATCTCGGGATTGCTGCAGTCGGAGGAAGGGGAGGTCACCGACGGCGCCATCCGGTTCCGGGGCGAGCGCATCGATCGGCTGGAGCCCGAGGCCGTCGTCCGCGCCGGCATCTTCCAGGTGATGGAAGGGCGGCGCGTCTTCGAGGACCTGACCGTCGACGAAAACATCCTGATGGGCGCCTTCACCCGCGCGGACAGGGCCGCCGTCAAACGGGACCACGAGCTGGTGTTCGGCTACTTCCCGCGCCTGCGCGAAAGGCGCCGCCAGCTCGCGGGCTATCTTTCCGGCGGCGAGCAGCAGATGCTCGCCATCGGCCGCGCCCTCATGTCCCGCGCCCGCCTGATGCTCCTCGACGAGCCCTCGCTCGGGCTGGCGCCGCTGCTGGTCAAGGACATCTTCGCGATCATCCGCAGGATCAACCGGGAGGAGAAGACCACCATCCTGCTGGTCGAGCAGAACGCCCACCTGGCGTTGTCGATCGCCGATTTCGGCTACATCATGGAGAACGGCCGCGTGGTGCTCGACGGCGACGCCGCGAAGCTCAGGGCCAACGAGGACGTCAAGCACTTCTACCTGGGCGGCGCCAAGGGCGGCGAGCAGAGGAGCTACCGCGACCTGAAGTTCTACAAGCGGCGCAAGCGCTGGCTGTCCTGAGGCGCCGCCGCCTTGGGCAACGGGCCGTGATCCGCCCGGGCCGGCCCTGAATCGAGGTCCATGCGATGCCCCAACCGCGGCCCCATACCACTCTCGACGCCGAGCTGGAATCGCGGCCGCCGGCGGACCGGATCGCCCACCTGGAGAACCGGCTGCGCCAGACGGTCGCCCATGCCTACACCCACGCGCCGCATGTCCGCGCCGCGATGGACGGAGCCGGCCTCGCGCCGCGCGACGTGCAACGCCTGGGCGACCTGGCGCGGCTGCCCGTCACCAGGAAGGACGAGCTGCCGGCGTTGCAGGCGGCGGACCCGCCGTTCGGCGGCCTGGCGGCGGTGCCGGCCCGGAGCCTGCAGCGCATCTTCTGCTCGCCGGGAAACATCTTCGATCCCCAGGGGCAGGGACGGGACTACTGGCGCTTCGGGCCGGCGCTCGCCGCCGCCGGGTTCCGGGCCGGCGACATCGTGCTCAACACCTTCGCCTATCACCTGACGCCCGCCGGCTTCATGTTCGACGGCGCGCTCTGCGCGCTGGGCTGCGTCGTGGTGCCGACCGGTCCCGGCCATACCGAGCTGCAGGTGCGGATCGCCTCGCACCTGGGCGCCACCGGCTACGTGGGCACGCCGAGCTTCCTCTACGCCATCCTGAAGCACGCCGCCGCGGCGCGCTCGCCGCTGCAGATCGAGGTGGCCTACGTCACCGCCGAGATGCTGCCGGAATCGCTGCGGCACGAGCTGGAAACCGATTTCGGCATCCGCGTGCTGCAGGGCTACGCCACCGCCGACGCCGGCATGCTGGCCTACGAGTGCCCGGAAAAGCAGGGCATGCATCTGCACCCCGAGGTGATCGTCGAGGTCCTCGACCTCACGAGCGGCGAACCGGCCGCGCCGGGGCAGCCGGGAGAGGTCGTGGCGACGATCTTCGACGAGGCCTATCCCCTGGTCCGCTTCTCGACCGGCGACCTCAGCGCCTTCCTCGCGGACCGGCCGTGCCCCTGCGGGCGCACCGCGCCGAAGCTCGCGGGCATCCTGGGACGGGTCGGCGACGCGGTCAAGGTCAAGGGCATGTTCGTGCACCCGCGCCAGATCGGCGACGTCGTCAAGGGCTTCCCCCAGGTCGCGCGGCTGCAGGCGGTGGTGACGCGCGCGGCGCACCTGGACCATCTGCACTACCTGGTGGAGCTCGCCGCTGCCGAGGCGCCGGCCGCCGGGCCGGCCGCGGAGCCGGCCGCCGGGCTGGCTGCGGCGCCGGCCGCGGAGCTGGCCGCCGGGCTGGCCGGCCTGGCGGAAGGCCTCGCCGCGGCGTTGCGCGAGCAGCTCAAGGTGCGCGGCGACGTGGAGATCGTGCCTCCCGGAACCATCCCCGCGGCGGGCAAGACGATCGACGACCGCCGGGTCTGGGAGTGATCCATGGGCGGCGTGCCGCAGCTCGAGGTGATGGACGTGACGCTGCGCTTCGGCGGCGTCACCGCCTTGCAGAGCGTCAGCTTCGCGGTCGAGAGCGGCGCCATCGACGCCATCATCGGTCCCAACGGCGCCGGCAAGACCAGCATGCTCAACGCCATCAGCGGCGTGGTGCGGCCGCAGCAAGGCCGCATCCTCCTCGACGGCGAGGACGTCACCCGCCTGTCGCCGCACGCCCGCACCCGCCTCGGCCTGGCGCGCACCTTCCAGAACATCGCGCTGTTCAAAGGGATGACGGTCCTGGACAACCTCTTGATCGGCCGCCATACCCACCAGCGGTGCGGCCTCTGGAGGGGCGGCATCTACTACGGCCCGGGCCGCGACGAGGAGGTGGCGCATCGCCTGGTGGTCGAGGAGATCATCGATTTCCTCGAGATCCAGCACATCCGCAAGCAGGTGGTGGGCACGCTCGCCTACGGCTTGCAGAAGCGCGTCGAGCTGGCGCGGGCGCTGGCGCTGGAACCCAGGATCCTGCTGCTCGACGAGCCGATGGCCGGCATGAACGCCGAGGAGAAGGAGGACATGGCGCGCTTCATCATCGACGCCAATGAAGACCGCGGCACGACGGTGGTGATGATCGAGCACGACATGGGCGTGGTGATGGATATCTCGCGCCGCGTGGTGGTGCTCGACTTCGGCTGCAAGATCGGCGACGGCACGCCGCAAGAAGTGAAGCGCGATCCGCACGTGCAGCAGGCGTACCTGGGACAGGAAGACGCGGTGTAGGCGACGATGGAGCCGGACACCTTCCCCAAGCTGCTGGCCGCGACCGCCGCGCGGCTCGGGGCGCGGACGGCGCTGCGCGAGAAGGACCTCGGCATCTGGCAGGAAACCAGCTGGCGGCAGTACCACGACCACGTGCGCGACTTCTCGCTGGGCCTCCTCGCCCTCGGCCTGCGACGCGGGGACAAGGTCGCGATCATCGGCGACAACCGCCCGGAATGGCTCTACGCCGAGCTCGGCGCCCAGGGCGCCGGCGGCACCGCGGTCGGCATCTACCAGGAATCCAACCTCGACGAGGTGGCCTACGTCATCGATCACTCGGACGCGGTGCTGGTGGTGGCCGAGGACCAGGAGCAGGTGGACAAGATCCTCGACGTGATCGAGAAGCTGCCGAAGGTCAGGCACGTCATCTACAGCGACCCGCGCGGCATGCGCCACTACCGGCACCCGGCGCTGATCAGCTTCGCGGCGGTGGAGGAGAAGGGCCGCGCGCTCGGCCGCGGCCAACCGCGCCTGTGGAGCGAAAACGTCGCGGCCGGCAGCGCCGACGACGTGGCGATCCTCTGCTACACCTCGGGGACCACCGGCTTTCCCAAGGGCGCGATGCTGACCTATCGCAACCTGCTCACCATGGCGACCAGCCTGAACCAGGTCGATGCCAAGCTGCCGGACGACGAGCTCGTCTCCTTCCTGCCGCTGGCGTGGATCGGCGAGCAGATGATGTCTCTCGCCAGCAGCCTGGCGATCGGCTTCACCGTCAACTTCCCCGAAGAGCCCACGACCGTGACCGAGGACATCCGCGAGATCGGCCCCCACATCATGTTCGCGCCGCCGCGGGTCTGGGAGAACATCAACTCGATGGTGCAGGTGAAGATCATGGACACCACCCGCGCCAAGCGCCTGATGTACGAGCTGTGCATGCCGGTGGGATACAAGGTCGCCGACCTGCGCCTCGGCAAGCGGCCCGTGCCGCCGCAGTGGCGGGCGGCTTACGCACTGGCCCACTGGCTCCTGTTCCGGGCGCTCAGGGACCGGCTCGGCCTCTCCAACATCCGCAGCTGCTCGACCGGCGGCGCCGCCCTGGGCCCCGACGTGTTCCGCTTCTTCCACGCGCTCGGCGTGCCGCTCAAGCAGATCTACGGCCAGACCGAGATCAGCGGCATCTCCTGCATCCATGCCGACGGCGACATCCAGTTCCACACCGTCGGCCGGCCCATCCCGGGGACCGAGATCGCCATCTCCGAGCAGGGGGAGATCCTGTCGCGCAGCCCGTCGGTGTTCGCCGGCTACTACAAGAACGAGGCCGCGACCACCGAGACGCTGGCCGGGGGCTGGCTGCATTCGGGGGACGCCGGCTACCTGACCGCGGACGGCCACCTGGTGGTCGTCGACCGCATGCAGGACGTGATGCAGCTCGCCGGCGGCGCCCGGTTCTCGCCGCAGCACGTCGAGAACCGGCTCAAGTTCTCGCCCTACGTCAAGGAAGCCGTGGTGGTCGGCAAGGACCGTCCCTACCTCACGGCCATGCTGTGCATCGACATGGCCATCGTCGGCAAATGGGCCGAGAGCCACCAGCTCGGCTACACCACCTACACCGACCTCGCGGCCAAGAGCGAGGTGTACGAGCTGGTGCTCCGCGAGGTCGAGAAGGTCAACGCGACCCTGCCGGAGGCCGCGCGGATCAGGAAATTCGTCCTGCTCTACAAGGAGCTCGACGCCGACGACGAAGAGCTGACGCGCACCCGCAAGGTCAGGCGCGCCTTCGTCGAGGAGCGCTACCGGCAGGTGATCGCGGCGCTGTACGGCGGGGCGCGGGAGGTGCCGATCGACGCCGTCATCCGGTTCCAGGACGGCAAGACCGCGCGCATCCAGACGACGCTGCAGGTGCGGGAGCTGGGCGGGGCCGCCAAGGCGCCGACGATTGCCGCAACGAAAGTGCGGCGGGGGCATGCCGCGGGGCGTGGCGGGGGGCGTCCCTGACCATGGGCTTCTTCCTGCAGCTGGTGATCAATGGCCTGGTGGTCGGCAGCATCTACGCGCTGGTGGCCATGGGCTTCGTGATCATCTACAAGTCCACCAGCGTGCTCAATTTCGCCCAGGGCGAGTTCCTCCTGCTCGGGGCCTACGTCAGCCTGGCGCTGGCGACCCGATACCACGTCCCGTTCTACGCCACCGTGCTGCTGACGCTCGGCTTCGCGGTCGTTCTCGGCCTGGCGATCGAGCGTCTGATCCTGCGGCCGATGATCGGCGAGCCGGTGGTCTCGGTGATCATGGTGACGCTGGGCCTGTCCAGCATCCTGCGGGCCGTGGTGCAGGGGATCTGGGGCACCGACACCCGGCCCTATCCCGAGATCTTCCCCAGCGCGCCGGTGATGCTCGGACCGGTGCCGGTGTCGCGGGCGTACGCCTGGAGCGTGGGCTGCGTCGTCGTCCTTCTCGTCCTCTTCACCCTGTTCTTCAAGTACTCGCGCTTCGGCATCGCCATGCGCGCCACCGCGTTCTCGCAGCAGGTGGCGCTCTCGATGGGCATCCCGGTGCGGCACATCTTCGCGCTGGCCTGGGCGATCGCGGCGGTCGTGTCGGCGATCGGCGGCATCCTGCTGGGGGCGGTGCGCACCGGGGTGGACCAGTCGCTGGCGCTGATCGGCCTCAAGGTCCTGCCGGTGGTGATCCTTGGCGGTCTCGACAGCATCCTGGGCGCGATCGTCGGCGGGCTGTTGATCGGCGTCCTGGAGAACCTGGCGGGCGGCTACCTGGACCCGGTCTTCGGCGGCGGGGTGAAGGAGGTCGCGCCCTTCGTGATCCTGGTGTCGATCCTGATGGTCAAGCCGTACGGGCTGTTCGGCAAGGTGCGGATCGAGCGCGTCTGACGCGCGCGCGGCGTCCGCAGGGGGGCCTGGGTTTGCGGTCATGATCCGGTGCGGCGATTTCAAGACGTCCTATGCGGACGACATGGGAATCTTCGACTCCGGCCTGGCGCGCTTCAGCCTGGGGCTCTTCCTGCTGGCACTGCTCGCCGTGCCGATGGTCGCCAGCAACTACTGGATGGACGTAACCAACCGCATCGGCATTGCCGTCATCGGCGCGGTGGGGCTCAACATCCTGACCGGCTCGACCGGCCAGATCTCGCTCGGCAACGCCGCGTTCATGGCGGTCGGCGCCTACGGCACCGCGTACCTGGGCGGCCACCTGGGCCTGCCGCACCTGGTGACGATCCCGCTCGCCGGCCTGCTGGCCGCGGTGGCCGGCATGATCTTCGGCGTGCCCTCGCTGCGCCTCAAGGGGCTCTACCTGGCGATGGCGACCCTGGCGGCGCATTTCATCGTCGAGTTCGTGGTGACCCACTGGAACGGCGTCACCGGCGGGGTGAACGGGGTGAGCGTGCCGCCGCCGGCGCTGTTCGGACGGGCTCTCGATTCCGACTTCAAGCTGTTCTACCTCATCTTCCCCGTGACCTGCCTGCTGGTGCTCTTCGCCAAGAACCTCTTCCGCACCAAGGTCGGCAAGGCGTTCGTCGCCATCCGCGACCACGACATCTCGGCGGAGGTCATGGGCGTCGACCTGTTCAAGTACAAGCTGCTGTCCTTCGGCGTCAGCTCGTTCTACGCCGGCGTCGCGGGTTCGCTGCTGGCGTACCAGGCAAGGTACATCAGCCCCGAGAGCTTCCCCATCACCCTGGCCATCGACGCGCTGGCGATGATCATCATCGGCGGCATGGGCAGCATCCTGGGCGCGATCCTCGGCGCCATCTTCTTGACCGGCCTGCCCGAGCTGCTGCGCCTGGGGACCTCCAGGCTGAGCGACGTCTTCCCCTCCCTGGTGGGGCTGTTCGCCTCTTTGAAGCTGGGCGTGTTCGGCCTGGCCATCGTGCTGTTCCTGGTCTTCGAGCCCGACGGCCTCGCGGCGCGCTGGCACAAGATCAAGACCTACTGGCGCCTCTACCCGTTCTCCTATTGACGGCGGACCCTGCAAATACCCCTTGACACCGGCGAGAAGTCCGCTACGCTTAATGACGTGGACGAGATCGCGGCGCCCGACCAACCTCCGAGTAGCAGCTGCAGCGTCGCCTTTGCGGACGTCTGGCGACCTGTGGGGCCCTTAGGGACCATCCCTCTCTCTCCCGCCTTCCACCCTTTCACCTCCATCTCCCGTTCTGCCGCAGTGCCCCCGGCTCCTCCGGAAGCCCACCAGGCTCTCGCAGCCCGCGAAGCCAATGCGGGCGGCCTGCGGCGGCACCTCGCCTCGCTAGCGCACTGATCGCCATGCGCTCGGAGCCCCCCGGGGCATTCGTCGCCGGCCGGCAAGCGGACCGGATCGAGGATCCGAGCAGGGCGGAGCCTTCGCCGCCGGCGAGCCCATCGCGGCGCAGCCGCGCCCGATCCAACTCGAAAACGCCCCCTCCATTGCGAGCGGGGGAAGCCTTGTCTCATCAGGGAGGAGTCCGACGATGAAGCGAGAGGCCTTCGCCTCGGTCGTTGAACCGCTGACCGCCAGGCGCGAGGAGATCTGCGCCGTCGTCAACGACAGCTACGATCCCGCGGCCTGGGGGGACTGGAAGTGGCAGATGCGCCACCGCCTGACCCGGCTCGATCAGTTCGATCGCCTGCTGCGGCTCACCGAGACGGAGCGGCGGGGACTGGCGCTGGCGAGCGAGAAGTTCTCGGTCGCGGTGACCCCGTACTTCGCGGCGTTGATCGACCCCGAGGACCCGGGCTGTCCGATCCGCAGGCAGGTGGTGCCGGTCGAGGGCGAGATGGTGGTGTCCCCGGGCGACATGACCGATCCCCTGGACGAGGACGGCGCCAGCGTCGTCGAGGGGCTGGTGCACCGCTATCCCGACCGCGTGCTCTTCCTCGTCCTCGACACCTGCGCCGCCTACTGCCGCTACTGCACGCGCAGCCGGCTGGTCAGCCAGGGAGAGCTCGAGCCGCTCGGCCGCCGCGTCGACGCGGTGATCTCCTACCTGCAGGCGCATCACGAGGTGCGCGACGTGCTGATCTCGGGCGGCGATCCGCTGCTGATGTCGGACGCCACTCTCGACAAGCTGCTCGGCAGATTGCGCGAGATCCCGCACCTCGAGTTCCTGCGCATCGGCACCCGCATCCCCTGCTTCCTGCCGCAGCGCATCACGCCCCAGCTGGTGGCGGTGCTGCGCAAGCATCGCGCCTGGTTGTCGGTGCACTTCTGCCACGCGCGGGAGCTGACGCCGGAGGTGGCGCAGGCCGCCGACCTGCTGGCCGACGGCGGCATCCCGCTCGGCTGCCAGACCGTGCTGCTCAAGGGCGTCAACGACTCCGCCCCGGTGTTGCGCGAGCTGTTCCACGGCCTGCTCAAGCTGCGCATCCGCCCGTACTACCTCTACCAGTGCGACCCCGTGCTCGGCTCCGGCCATCTGCGGACCTCGGTCGCGACCGGGCTCGAGCTGATGGACCAGCTGCGCGGCCACACCACCGGCTACGCCGTGCCCACCTACGTGGTCGACGCTCCGGGCGGCGGCGGCAAGATCCCGGTCCAGACCGAGACCATCGTGGGTCACGACAAGGGCGTCTGGCAGCTGCGCAACTGGGCCGGCAAGGTCTACAGCTACCGCGATCCTCACGCCGAGGCGCGGTGAGGTGCCACTCCTGAGCCAGCCGCCATCGCCGGGGCCGGCGCTGCGCATCGCGCTCGCCTACGACCTGAAGTCGGACTACCTCGCCGCCGGCTTCTCGCCCGAGGCGGTGATGGAGTTCGACGACGAGGCGACCGTCGATGCCCTCGAGACCGCCCTGGCGGCGATCGGCCACCGCCCCCATCGCGTCGGGCGCGGCGTCGAGCTGGCGCGCCGGCTGGCCGCGGGCGAGCGCTGGGACCTGGTCTTCAACTTCGCCGAAGGCGTGAGCGGCCGCTCGCGCGAGGCGCAGGTGCCGGCGGTGTGCGAGCTGTTCGGGCAGCCTTACACCTTCTCCGACCCGCTCACCGCCGCGCTGACGCTCGACAAGCCGCTGGCCAAGCGCGTGGTGCGCGACCTGGGGCTGCCGACCGCGCCGTTCGCGGTGGTCGGCTCTGCCGAGGAGGCCGCCGCGGTCGATCTGCCGCTGCCGCTGTTCGTCAAGCCGATCGCGGAGGGCAGCTCGAAAGGGGTCAGCCGGCTCTCGAAGGTGAGCCGGCGGGAGGATCTGCCCGGCCGCTGCGCCGAGCTGATTGCCGCCTTCGCGCAGCCGGTGCTGGTCGAGACCTATCTGCCGGGCCGGGAGATCACCGTCGGCATCGTCGGCAATTTCGGCAACGGCGGCGCGCCGCGGGCGCTGGGGACGATGGAGATCAGCTTCGGAAACGGCAGCGACCGCGAGTTCTACACCGCGCTCAACAAGGGAGAGTTCGAGCAGCGGGTCAGCTACGCCCTGCTCGACGGCGAGCCGGTCGCCGCGCGCGCTCGCGAGCTGGCGCTGGCGGCCTATGCGGCGCTGGGCTGCCGCGACGCCGCTCGGGTCGACCTGCGCTGCGCCGCGGACGGCGAACCGAATTTCCTCGAGATCAATCCGCTGCCCGGCCTGCATCCGATCCGCTCCGATCTGCCGATCATGTGCACGCTGGGCGGCGTCGAGTACCGGCACCTGGTGGCGGAGATCGTCGCCGCGGCGGCGCATCGATGGGGGCTGTGGAGCTGATGCGGCGGCCGGGGCGCCTGGCGGACTTCGCGCTGCTGCGGGAGGTGCCGCGGGTGATCGTCGCCCACAACCCGGTGGGCCCGCTGGACGACCCTTCGACCTCGGACGTGCTCGCCCAGGTGGACATGGTGACCGCAGCGCTTGCCGAGCTCGGCATCGAGGCGACCCGGCTCGCCGTCGCCGGCTGGCGGATCTGGGAAGACCTGGCGAGCGGAGCGCCGCCGCTCCCGCCCGGCACCCTGGTGTTCAACCTGGTCGAGGCGCCGGCCGGCGTGCCCGGCGTCCACCCGGCCAACGCCGCGGCGCTCGAGCTGCTGGGGCTGCCTTTCTCGGGATCGAGCGCGGCGTCCCTGTGGCTGACCACCGACAAGCTGGCGACGCGGGCGGTGCTCGCCGCGGAGGGCCTGCCGGTCCCGGCCGGCGGCCGGCTCGACGGCGGTGGCGGCAGCGGTCATGGCCGTGACAGCGGTGGCGGCAATGGCGGCGACAGCGGCTGGCTCGAGCGGAACGGTGGCGCCGGGGTGCTCGACCGCGTCCCGCCACCCTGGATCCTGAAGCCGGCTCACGAAGACGCCTCTCTGGGGTTGGACGGCGAGGCGGTGTGCGCCACCCGCGAGGCGGCGCTGGCGCGGGCGGCCGAGCTGCTGTGGCGCTTCCCCGGCCAGCCGCTGGTCGTCGAGCACTACCTCCCCGGGCGGGAGCTCAACGTCTCGTTGCTGGAGGCGACGGCCACAGTCACGGCGACGACGGCGATCGCGGCGGCGGCTACGCCAACGGCGGCGAGCGCGGCGGCGGTCATGGCGGGGTCGAGCGCTGCGACGCCGGCGCCGGCCCCGGAGCCGGGCCGCAACGGCGGCGGGCCGATGTCGCTGCCGGTGGCCGAGATCGAGTTCGTCGACTACCCGCCCGGCATGCCGCGGATCGTCGGCTACGAGGCGAAGTGGCAGCCGGAATCGTTCGCGTACACCCACACCGTCCGCCGCTTCCCGCACGACGCCGCCTCGGCGCCGCTGCTCGAGCAGGCGCGCCGGCTGGCGGTTGCCGCCTGGCGCGCCTGCGGTCTCGCCGGCTACGGCCGGGTCGATTTGCGCCTCGACGAGTGCGGCGTGCCGCACGTCTTGGAGGTCAACGCCAACCCGTGCCTGGCCGCCGATGCCGGCTTCATGGCGGCCGCCGAGCAGGCCGGCCTCACCGCGGCCGAGGTGATCGCCCGCATCCTCGTCGCCGCCGTCGAGCGGCACCGGCGCCTGGGCGCGCCCACGCTCCAGCCCTCCCACGCGGCGGTGGTGGGCGCCGCCGGCCCGCCGGCCAGTCGTCGGCGCCAGTCGGCGCGCCGTCTCCGCGCCGTGGGTTAACGGCCCGAACCTGGTGGCCCGCTCGGTAGCGGCGGCAGCCCGGCCTTCCCCACCTTCATCCGAGATGTCAGAATCGCCGCCATGCCCAAGGACCCGCTGCCGGCGCTGCGGAAGCTGTGTCTCGCGTTCCCGGAGACCAGCGAACGGCCGAGCCACGGCGAGCCCGCGTGGTTCGTGCGCGGCAAGAAGACCTTCGTGACCTACTCCGACCACCACCACGACGATCGCCTGGCGTTCTGGTGCGCGGCGCCGGACGGCGCGCAGGAGATCCTCGTCGGCGCGCGGCCCGGCAGCTTCTTCGTGCCTCCCTACGTGGGCCACCGCGGCTGGCTCGGGGTCTACCTGGACGTGCCGGTCGATTGGGACGAGATCGCCGAGCTGGTCGCCGGCGCCTATCGCATGGTCGCCCCCAAGCGGTTGCTGGCCGCACTGGCTGCGGTCAACGCCGAGGTCGGCGAATGAGGATCGCGATCCTGGGGGCGGGCGGTGTCGGCGGCTATTACGGCGGCGTGCTCGCCCGTGCCGGCCATCCGGTGGCGATGCTGGCCCGCGGCGCTCATCTCGCGGCGCTCCGGGCGCGGGGCATCGAAGTCCGCAATCCCGGCGAAACCTTCACCGCGCCGGTCGCGGCGACCGACGATCCGCGGCAACTGGGCGAGGTCGAGCTGGCGATCCTGGCGGTCAAGAGCTATTCGCTGCCCGAGATCCTGCCGGCGGTCCGGCTGGTGGCGGAGACCGGCGCGACGATCCTGCCGCTCTTGAACGGCGTCGAGGTCGCCGATCGGCTGGCGGCGGGCGGCGTGCCAGCCGCCAACCTGCTCGGCGGCCTCTCCCGGATCAGCGCCGCGCGCGTCGCACCCGGCGTCGTCGAGCGCCGCAGCCCGTTCCAGCAGATCGTGGCGGGCGAGCTCGGGGGCGGCATCTCCGAGCGCGCCGAGCGCATCGCCGCCATGCTGCGCGACGCCGGCGTGGACGGCACCAAGGCCTCGGCCGACATCACCGCGGACCTGTGGCGGAAGTTCGCCTTCATCGCCACCATGGCCACCGCCTGCGGCCTGGCGCGCTCGCCGGTCGGGCCGCTGCGCACCCTGCCGCTGGGGCATCTCCTGCTCGAGCGGGCCGTCGGCGAGGTGGTCGCCGTGGCGCGGGCGCGCGGCGTGGCGCTGGATGCGGACGAGGAAGCCAAGGTGGTCAAGATCATCGACTCGATGCCCGAGACGATGAAGCCCAGTTTCCTTCTCGACCTCGAGGCGGGCGGCCCGACGGAGCTGGACGATCTGAGCGGCGCGGTCGCCCGGCTCGGCAGGCAGGCCGGCATCGAGACGCCGGTGCACGACACCGCCGCGGCCGCCCTGGCACTCGCCGGGCGGCGCGGATAGACTTCGGCGCAACATTCCCCGTCGCCGCCGCGAGCGCCGGCGACGTGCGCGCCTCCGGCTCGGCGCCGCCGGCTGACGTCAAGGCCATTCGTCGTTTGTCAGGGAGGTCATGACACGATGAACCTGCTCGGCCCGTTCCGCACCCTCACTCCGACGCAACGCCGCACCTTCATCGCCTGTTTCCTCGGCTGGTCGCTCGACGCCTTCGACTTCTTCATCATGGTCTGGTGTCTCAACGCCATCGCCACCGACTTCCACGCCAAGGTCTCCGCCGTCGCCGAAGGGATCTTCCTGACCCTGGCCCTGCGGCCGGTGGGCGCCTTCCTGTTCGGGCGCCTGGCCGACCGCTTCGGGCGGCGGCCCACCCTGATGCTCAACATCGTCTCCTACTCGGTGTTCGAGCTCGCCTCCGCGTTCGCCCCCTCGCTCTCCGCCTTGCTGTGGACGCGCGCGCTCTTCGGCGTGGCGATGGGCGGCGAGTGGGGCGTCGGCGCGGCGCTGACGTTCGAGACCCTGCCGGCGGAGGGCCGCGGCTTCTTCTCCGGCCTCCTGCAGGAGGGCTACGTGGTCGGCTACCTGGTCGCCGCCGCGGCGTACGGCCTGCTGTTCTCTTCCATCGGCTGGCGCGGGATGTTCGTCGTCGGAGCGCTGCCGGCCTTCCTGGTGCTCTACATCCGCTCGCAGGTGGAGGAGTCTCCGGCATTCGTGCAGGGCCGCGCGGCGGTTCAGGAGAAGCGCCACCTCGGCGCCGACGTCAGGACCTACATCGGCAGCTTCCTGTTCCTCATCGTGCTGATGTTCGCCTTCAACTCCTTCAGCCACGGCACCCAGGACCTGTATCCGACCTTCCTCCAGAAGAACCTCAGCCTGTCGGTGCAGACGCAAGGCCTGATCGGGATCATCGGCAGCGTCGGCGCGCTCTTCGGCGGCATCCTGTTCGGCGCCTGGTCGGAGCGCATCGGCCGCCGCCGGGCCATCGTCATCGCGGCGCTCCTCGCCCTGCCGATGATCCCGCTATGGGCTTACTCGCACACCGTCCCGATGATCGCGCTCGGCGGCTTCCTCATGCAGTTCATGGTGCAGGGGGCGTGGGGCATCATCCCGGCGCACTTGAACGAGCTGTCGCCGCCCTCGGTGCGGGGAACCTTCCCGGGCTTCACCTATCAGCTCGGCAACCTGCTCTCTTCGCGCAACGTGGTCATCCAGGCCAAGCTCGTCGAGCAGCGCTTCGGCGGCAGGTACCCGCCGGTGCTGGCCGGGACGGTGGTGGTGGTGGCGACCCTGGTGGCGGTGGTCACGATGCTCGGCAGGGAGGCCAAGGGCGCCGACCTCACGGGCACTCACCACGCGCCGGTGCCCGAGGGTGCGGCCGCCGCCAAGTGAGGCTGTCCGCGCGGCCGCGCAGTCGATGTCTCGCTAGGGTCGGGACACTAGGCGCTCTCGCGCGTCACTCGCCAGTAGACGGCATACCGTTCGTCATAGAGCGACGCGAGCGGCACCAGGGTGACGTCCGGCGCCTGTCCCACGGTCCGGAATTCCAGCGGCCTGCCCAGGGTCCGGCGCCAGGAAGGGTGTCGTTTTCCGTCTATACTTAATGTGCCATGGCTGGCTCTGCCCTCAAGCTCTGCTATGCCGATCTCCTCGCCTTCCCCGAGGATGGGAAGCGCCACGAGCTGATCGACGGCGAACACTACGTGAGCGCCGCTCCGACGCTGCGTCATCAAATCGTGCTGAGCAATTTATTCTCGGCGCTTCATGGCTTCATCCGGCCTCGCCACTTGGGGATGGTCTTCTTCGCTCCTGTCGACGTCCTCATGTCCGACCACGACGTGGTCGAGCCCGACCTGCTCTACGTCAAGCGCGAGCGGCAGGCGATCCTCGAGGAGCGGTTCGTCCGTGGCGCGCCGGACCTGGCGGTCGAGGTCATCTCGCCCGGGAGCCGGAGGCTGGACGCCGTCGTCAAGCGGCGCGCCTACGCCAGGTTCGGCACTGGCGAGTACTGGCTGGTCGATCCCGTCGCGGAGACGGTCGAGGTCTTCCGCGGCGCCGGCGAGTGGCCAGAGCCGGCGGTGCGGCTCAGCCGAGCATCAGGGCCGCAGACGCTGGTGAGCCCACTCTTCCCGGATCTTGTCCTGACGCTGGATCAGATCTTCGGGTAGCACAGGAACTGCGCCTTCGAGCTCGTCACTTGGCCAGCTTGCGGTACAACCTCGCACGCTTCTCGAGCAAGTCGTCGGCGAGCCGATCGAATCGCCTTGTCGCCCTTCCGGCCTCGAATGCGCGCGCTCCCAGCCGAATCGTGACGGCGGAGGGTTGCGAGGCGTTGGCCTGGAGGAGTTTACGCTTCATGTGAACATCATATACATCCGCTGGCATGGAGCAACCGGCAGTCGCTGCGCCTTCTGCGCTAGTATGGCTGCGCACATCGCAGCGCTTCTTGGCGCCTCGGGAGGGTACATCCGCTTCGCATGGGAGAGTCGTAGGGAACCGGTATGAGATCACTCACCTGGCTTTCGAGCTGTGCCGCCACCGCTGCCGTCCTGATCCCTCTGCTCGCCGCGGTCATGGCGGCGCCGCCAGCCGGCGCGGCCGGCACCGCGGCACCGCCCGACTATGACGCCTGGACCAAGCTGCTGGCGCGCCACTACGACCCCGACCGGGGGATGAGCTACCAGGCGCTCAAGGCCCAGGACGGCAAGACCCTGGCCGACTTGCGGCAGCGCCTGGCGACCGTCGACGCGGCCTCGCTGGCACCGCCCGATCGCCTTGCCTACTGGATCAACGTCTACAACGTCAACGTGGTCGCGACCGTCGTCGACCACTACCCGGTCAAGTCCATCCGTGACATCTCGACCGACTTCATCACCCGCCTCAACGTGTTCAAGCAGGACACGGTGCCGGTCAAGGGCGGCGCGATCTCGCTCGACGGCGTCGAGAACACGCAGCTCCGCGAGGCTTTCAAGGACCCGCGGATTCACTTCGCGATCAACTGCGCCGCCCGCAGCTGCCCGCCGATCCGCCCGGAGGCGTTCGTCGGCACGCGCGTCTCGGAGCAGCTCGACGACCAGGCGCGCAAGTTCCTCAACGACCCGCGGCGCGGCGTGCAGATCGAGTCGAAGGGCGCGGACGGCATCGTCATCCACGTCACCAAGGTGATGGACTGGTTCGCCGGCGACTTCGAGAAATGGGGCGGCGGCCAGGTGGCCTTCATCCGCAAGTACGTCACCCCCGACCGGCAGAAGCAGATCGACGCCGCCCGCGGCAAGGTCAAGCTCGACTTCTATTCCTACGATTGGTCGCTGAACGACACCTCCAAGTAACCTAATTCAGTGTCCCGTTATGAACGTGACGAGGTCGTTCGACAGCGCTTCGAGCGACGGCTGGTATAGATACATCATGTGACCGCCGTCGTAGACCTTGACGGTCATGCGGCCTTGATCGATGCCGCTGTGCCGCAGCATGTACTCGGTGGCGAAGTAGGACGTGGTGAGGTCATGGTAACCGGCGGCGCAGAAGATGCGCAGCGCTTCGTTGTCTTTCGTTCCCTGCGCCAGGGGGGCGGTCACGTCCACGTAGCCGGCGAAGGAGCTGTTGCGATTGGCGGGCCGTTTCCAGCTTTGGTTGGCCTGGAGGCTCACCCCCACGTAACGCCGGTCGAGGTCCACCTTCAGGTCGTTGCGCAGGTAGCTCTGGAAGAGCGCGATGTAGACCGGGCTCGTCTTGCCATCGACCGCATCGTCCTCGGGGAACTCGCCGACGTTGTCGAGCTCGTCCTGCGTGTAGCGGCCGTCGAGCAGGCCCACCGACTTACCTTCGTCGCGCAGCAGCTCCTTGACGAAGCGCAACACGTAGATCCGCAGACGGCTGCGCAGGATGTACTCCTTGGAGAGGCCGGTGTAGCGGTGGAGACGCTCGGCGACCCGGTCCTTCTCCTCCTTGGACAGCGTGTCGCCCCTGAAGAGGGCCGCCAGGTACTCGCCGCCCGCATAGGCCTCGACCTCGTCGAGCAGCGCCCGCTCGTTGGGCCACGCCGCCGGCAGTTTCTTGTGGTAATAGGCGATCGACGCCAGCGCCGGCAGGTGCGTCGCGAAGCTGAGGTCGTTGCCGGCGACGGCGAACGGCAGTGTGCCCATGTTGAGGGCCGGTGAGATGAGGATGACGCCATTCAGCCCGATGTCGAGCCGTTGCTGCAAGCGCTCGACGAGGAGAGCGCTGCGGATGCCGCCGTAGCTCTCGCCGAGCAGGTACTTGGGCGAGTTCCAGCGGTTGTGGGTGGTGATGAAGGTGCGGATGAGCTCGGCCACCGAGTCGGCGTCCTCGTCGAAGCCCCAGAAGTCCTTGTCCTTCTTTTCGCCGAGCGCGTGGCTGAAGCCGGTGCCGACCGGGTCGACGAACACCAGGTCGGTTGCCCGCAGGAGGGTCCAGGGATTGTCCTTCAGGCGGTAGGGCGGCGCGCCCGGGGAGGAGGCGTCGCTGGGGATGTCGAGCCGGTGGGGTCCCACCAGGCCCAGGTGCAGCCATACGGACCCCGAACCAGGTCCGCCGTTGTAGACGAACGTCAGCGGCCGGTTTTCCGGCCGGGCGACGCCCTTCTTGACATAGGAGACGGTGAAGAACGTGGCGGTCGCCTTGCCCTCGTCGTCATGCAGGTAGACGTCCTCGGCGGTGGCGGTGTAGGCAATATCGGTGGCCCCGCTCTGCAGCCGATGCTCGGTGACGAACTTCTGCGGCGGCGGCGGGGCCGGTGGCGCCTTGCCATCTCCGCCCGCGTCGGCCTTGTCGCCCTTGGCGGCCTGAGCCTCCGCCGCCGCCATGCCGGCAAAGGGCCGACCCCAAGCCACCAGCGTCACCAGCGCCAAGACAGCGACGACCTTGCGCATTCTCTCTCCTTCGAGGATCCAGGCAGCCAGGAGCACCCACCGGCCAGGCGGGAGGTCCCGCGGCGGCTGCGGCACACGCTCGCGCGCCCGCCCTCCGTGGTCTACAGAGACAATACGCTCGGATGCCGGCGGGGGTTGCGCGGCAGGTGGGCTCCGCCGGCAACGCGCGCGCCGTGCCCGGCGGTGCGCGGGCTGCCGCCGGGCAGGCTCACGGCGCGAAATAGCCGCTGACGTCGAGGATCAATTGCGCCGTCCCGGAGGAACCGTTGCGGACGGCGATGCTCGTCTGTCCGTCGATCGAGAGCTTCAGGATCGCGTTGTTCGCCCGGGTCTGGCCGGCTCTGAAGGCGAGGACGATGGTGTCGCCGTCAGGCCCGTCTCCAGGCAAGACCGAGAGGGAACCCGCCGCGGCCGGCTGCGTCACCGTCAGGTTCGCGACCACGGCGGTGGCCGACACCGGCACGCCGCACTGAGAGGCCAGCGGGAAGTACCGCGCCGCCGGTGCCGGCGCCAGGGCTGGACCGCCGTAGGTGCCGGCCGCGTTCCGCGTGTCGAAGACCCGGCACGGGGGCAGCGTGTAGAAGCGGCTCGCCGTCAGCTGCGGCCACAGGACCGGCGTGGGGCTGTACGCATCGTTCGTCGTGTCGTTGCCCAGCTGTCCGTGATCGTTGGCGCCCCAGCCCCACAGGGTCCCATCGGAGCGCAGCGCCAAGCTATGCCAGTCGGGTGTTTGGACGGATACCACGTAGCCGCCGTCGCCGAAGGCGGGCACTTGCACGGGCAGGGGGTGAGGATCTTGATCGGCAGTGCCAATCCCCAATTGCCCGTTGTAATTGCGCCCCCACGTCCAGACCGTGTGATCGGACCCGATGGCGCAGTTGTTCCGATCGCCGGTGGGCCCGGCGAAGATCATCTTTGCCGCGCTGACGACCTGGCCGGGAAGGTTCTGGTTCGTGGTGTTGCCGTTACCGAGCTGTCCCAGGTTGTTCCAGCCCCACATCCACATCGTGCCATCGGATCTCAGCGCGTTGGGTTCTTCGAAGTCCGCCGAGATGGATACCACGTTCGACAGTCCCATGACCTGGATCGGCGTGTAGCTGTGGTCACCGAACAGACCCTGTCCCAACTCACCCTGAAACCCTGTTCCCCAAACCAGGACCGTGCCGTTGGGCATCAGGGCCAGGCTGACCGTATAGCCGGCGGAGATGGCGACCGGATTGGCAAGCCCGCCGACCTGGACCGGGACGAGAGTTACGCTCGTCGATCCATTCCCCAACTGCCCGTACTGATTCCAGCCCCAAGCCCACACGGTGCCGTTCGATTTCAGCGCCAGACAATGGTAGGCCCGGCCGCTGATGGCCACGACATTGGTCAAGCCGCTGACCTGAATGGGCGTATGGGCATCGTTCGTCGTTCCATCCCCAAGCTGGCCGACGCCGTTCCAGCCCCAGGCCCATACCGTGCCGTCGGACCTCAGAGCCAGGTTGTGACCCTCGCCGGCTGAAATGGCAACGATCGAGCTCAGGTAGCCGACGTCGCCAGGCCCGTGCACCCTGAGAGGAACATGGCTATCGTGGCTCGTATCACTGTAGGAGGTGCCAGCCTGGTTGTCGCCCAGCTTGCCGAAAGCATCGCTCCCCCAGGTCCAGACGCTGCCGTCCGCCAGCAGGGCGATGCTGTGCCTGCCGCCGCCCCAGAACTGGGTGATCGGCGAGGGCGGCAGATTGACGCTCGCGCGAGCCGAGGCAGCTGAAGCCAACGCAACGAGCGCCAACGCCGCCACGTTTCTCATATCCTTCACTTGCTCGGCTCCTCCAGGCAGGCTGGCCACGGCGGCGTGAATAAGCGTCGGGCGGTTCCAGCCACGCTACAGGCCCGACCATGAGCGTTGGTGCGCGTGCTTGCTCGTACGTGTGCAGCGTAGGGGGAGCACGAATGGTGCCAGGCCCTGGATTTCCGGCCTTCAGGCGGCACACCCGGACGGATTCGGAGATTCCGCAATGCGACCGATATTTATTAGCAACAGCCCGTCAAATTTGTGTCAGTCCCCGGGCCGGTGAATGCTATCTCCCACCTTCTTCGTCAGGGCTCAGCTCCTGGGTCAGCATGGCGTTGACCAGCTTGGGATTCGCCTGGCCGCCGCTGTGCGCCACCTGCTTCATCACCTGCGCGACGAGAAAGCCGAGGAGTCCCGTCTTGCCGTTGCGATAGCGCTCCACCTCCGCGGGATGAGCGGCGAGAACGCTCCGGACGACGGGCAGCAGCTCGGGGCGCAGCCGTTCGAGCAGCTCGAGGTCCTGCGCCGAAAGCGGAGCGGCGGCCTTGGCCTCCTGCACCTTCGCCACTCTCGGCTGGGGGGCCGGCCGCACGGCGGGTGCGGCGGCCGCAGCCTTCTGGACCTCCTGTCCCCACGAGTCCCGGAGCGGCACGATGCGGTTGAACACGGGATGGCCGGGACCCGAATCGACGGGATCGCGGAAGAAGTAACCCTGGCGCTCGAATTGGAGTCGTTCTCCCAGCGCCGGGTCGAGCGCCGACGGTTCGATGCGGCTGCCCGTCAGCCATTCGCGGGACCGCGGGTTGAGGCAAGCTTCGAAGCCCCCTTCCTCGAGATCGGGACGCTCGACCCGGAACAGGCGGTCGTAGAGTCGGACCTCGACGGGCAGGGAGTGGGCCGCCGACACCCAGTGCAGGGTGCCCGGCACCTTGCGGCCGTCCTCGGCCGAGCCGCCGCGCGTGGCGGGGTCGTAGGTGCAGCGGACCTCGATGACCTCGCCGCTGGCGGGATCCTTGATCACGCTCTGGCAGCGGACGAAATAGGCATAGCGCAACCGCACTTCGCGGCCCGGGGCGAGACGATGGAAACCCTTGGGCGGCACCTCCGCGAAATCGTCATGTTCGATGTAGAGGACGCGCGAGAAGGGCACCGGCCGGCTACCCTCCTTGGGGACGTCGTGCGGGTAGTACGGAGCGTCCAGCTTTTCGACCTGGCCCTCGGGGTAGTTCTCGATCACCAGCTTCAACGGTCGCAGCACGCAGAGCACCCGCGGAACCTGGGGGTTGAGGTCCTCGCGCTGGCAATGTTCCAGCAGCGTCACGTCCACCGTGCTGTTCGCCTTGGCGACGCCGATTCGCTCACAGAAGTCGCGCAGTGCCGCGGGAGTGAAGCCGCGGCGGCGCAGGCCGGCGAGGGTCGGAAGACGCGGATCGTCCCAGCCCGCCACCAGTCCGCGCTCGACGAGCTCCAGCAGCTTCCGCTTGCTCATCAGCGTATAGGTCAGGTTGAGGCGGGCGAACTCCGTCTGCCGCGGAGGGTCCGGCAAGTGCAGGGAATCCATCAGCCAATCGTAGACCTCCCGATTGTTCTCGAACTCCAGGGTGCACAGCGAGTGAGTGATGCCTTCGATGGCGTCCGAAAGCGGATGGGCGAAGTCGTACATCGGGTAGATGCACCAGGCATCGCCTCGGTGGTAGTGAGTGGCGCGCTTGATGCGGTAGAAGAGCGGGTCCCGCATTTTCATGTTGGGCGCGGCCATGTCGATCTTGCCGCGCAGCACGCAGGCGCCGTCCGCCAGCTCCCCGGCCCGCATCCGGCGGAAGAGATCGAGGTTCTCCTCGACCGTACGATCGCGGTAAGGGCTGTTCCGCCCGGGCTCGGTCACGGTGCCCCGGTACTCGCGGATCTGGTCTTCGGTCAGGCTGCAAACGTACGCTTTGCCCATCTTGATCAGCTCGACGGCGAATTCGTAGAGCTGCTCGAAGTAGTCCGACGCATGGAAGAAGTTCTTTCCCCAGTCGAATCCCAGCCAGCGCACGTCCTGCTGAATTGCCTTGACGTATTCCTGGTCCTCGGTCTCGGGGTTGGTGTCGTCGAGGCGAAGGTGGCAGGTGCCGCCGTTCTCCAGGGCCAGGCCGAAGTTGAGGCAGATCGACTTGGCGTGACCGATGTGGAGGTAGCCGTTCGGCTCCGGGGGGAAGCGGGTGACCACCCTGCCGCCGTGCTTGCCGGCGGCGCGGTCGCGGTCAACCAGGTCGCGAATGAAGTCGCGTCCGGCAGTGGAGGTCGGGGCATCGAGCATCGCTGAGGTCCTCGGGTGAATGAAGCGCAACGCGGACAGACATGGAGCGGCGAGCCGATGGGCGAGCGGAGCCGCCGGGAGAGTATGACACCCCTCGACCTCGGCTCGCCAGCCGCGCCCGCCGGAGGGCCAGGGGGGCCGCTCCTCATCATCTCGGCAGCGGCGACGCGGCATCGCTTGAGCCGCCGCTGCCCTGGTTGGGCTGCGCCGCCTCCCGCCCCGTAGTTTCGTGCAAGCCTGGCGCAACCCGGCCCAGAAGGCGACTCAGGCGCGAGGCGCGTGAGCCTACCTTCATGCTTGCGCCGCATCATCCGATAAGGTAAAATTACTAAAACCTGGAAACAATATCGCTATATGGACGCATGTGAAACTCTGCATTGAATCGTGATGCGAACCGTTCTGGCGATGTTGGGGACGGTGTTTTTGCTGGGGGTGGCGGCGCCTCCGGGTCCATTCTCGGCTGCGCGCGCCCAGGCTGCAGCCCAAGAGACCGGAACCCCATCCGGTCCCCACTTCGACATCAGATCCTCCACCACCAAGGATTGGGCGGAGCAAGCCCGCAAAGACACCTGCAGCGAGATGCAGAGACTATTCGAGGAGACGTGCGGTACCGAAGGCAAATCGCCATCCATTTGCCCGGTGTCCGAAGGGACTGCGGCAAAGATCGACCCTGGCTCTCTCTGCCGGTCCGACACGGATGAGTACGTCGTCGCTTTGATTCCCGATCCAGTGCACACACACCTGGCGCTCATGTTCGACCGCCTAATCGATGCTGTGCAGCAGGGCCTCCAGGACTCGGGCTATCAGTTCGTCCGCGCGGTCATCCCCTGGGACTCCCGGACGCACGCCGAACCTCCCGCCTTCGAGAGCCGGCACGCAGCCGAGGACTACGCGTCCGAGACAGACAAGCTCCCCGGCCTCATGGCCTTCCGGAAAACCGGCGCACCCAGCGACCCACCGAGTCATCTCTTCGTCTTCGTGGTGGGGGAGTCGCCGACCGGCGGCATCGTCAAGCCGCAGTTCCACGGAGCCATGGGATGGATCAAGCGGGCGAGCAGCGACGAGCCTCACGGTCTGCGGATACTCGGCCCGACGTTCTCTGGCTCGCTCGCATCCTTGGCCCAGCTCCTGCGCGCAGAGGACAGGCCCAAGGGCCACGCCCGGATCTTCAGCGGTACCATCTCCGGCCGATCCGCTGTGCAGAGCTTCCTCGAGCAGGAAGCCAATATCGATGCTACCTTTGCCTCCTTTCAAGAAGCGAGCGACGTCGCGATCGAACGGTTCGTCACCTTCGCCACATCCCGTGGCCATGCGTCCCGATCGATAGCGATCCTCTCGGAAGACGAGTCGCGGTACGGCGGTTTTCCGTCTCCCGAAGAGCCGAGAGCGGCATCTTTGCGCGCGGTATGCCGGGACTGCGTGCGGCTGTACTTCCCTCGCGAGATCTCCCGGCTGCGCGCCGCCTACCAGGGACTAGAGGTGAAAGACCTGGACGCCTCGCGCTCGGTTCCTCGCGAGGTCTTGCCACTCAACCTCGATGTCAGCGGCGCCGACGACGACAGCGTACCGGCATTCTCGAAGCAGATGCCCTTGTCGCAGGAAGGCACCTTACTTGGCATCGTCTCCGAGTTGCGCCGGCACGAGGTCAAGTTCATCCTCCTGCGGGCGACGGACCCACTCGACCTGCTGTTCCTGAGCCACTATCTCGCCGGCGCCTATCCGAAGGGAAGGGTCGTCACGCTCAATGCGGACGTGCTCTTCCCTCGCGAGGTCGAAGATAGGCTGCTGCATGGCACCCTCGCGTTGTCTACGTACGCTCCCTCTCCCGTCGGTAACCATGAATTTCGCAACTACTATGAGCATGCCGAGAGAATTTGCCCGAGCACAGGGGAAGCCGGCGCCTACAATGCCGTGCGTTCGTTGCTGAAGATTCAGGCAGTCCGCCAGCACTGGGATCGCTGCATCCTGCTGCCGAAGGACAACCTGGACCTATATCAATATGGCTGGAGCGAAGAGCCGTGCAAAGGGCGGCAAGAGTGCGCCAGCGCGCCGCCGGTGCACCTGCTCGCGCTCGGGGCCGACGGCTACTGGCCCATGGCACATCTCGGGCCATCCCAAGGAGAGCAGCTCCGTTCGCTATTGCCGCTGCTCGAGGGAGCAAGCCAGTTCCAGGCAGCAGATCCATTCAAGGTCGTCGTGCCGATCTCCTGGAAGGTGGCGAACCTGGCTGCCCTCGGCCTTGCTCTCGGCTTCGCATCCTCTCTTTGGTTTGCGTCCGTGCGCTCGAGCACCCAGATCTTCGCGCAGATCGCACCGCCTGTCGCCGACGCTCCGGCGCCGATTATCGCGGCCGCCTCATGCTTCTTCGTCGGTATCTTCACACTGTTCCTACAGCCCTTTGTCACCAGTGGGCTCTCGCCGATAGAGGATGCAGGGACCTGGATAGCGGTTTCCTCGATCGGCGTCCTCGTGGTGATGGCGCCCGCCATCACGCATCTGAGCGGCCGTGCCAGGCTGCCGGAAAAGGGCTCGCTCTGCAACGCCAGCTCTGCCCGCGCCGCGTCGATCGAGAAGCGCGCCCAGGAGAACGCCAGGCGGGCGCCGATCCGCATCTTGCTGATCGCGGTGATCAGCGCTCCGGTGCTCGCGCTGTGGTGGTTCATGGGAGCCTCGAAGGAGCAGCATGGCCTCGGCGGCGCCGTGCTAAGGAAAGCCGGAAACCCACCCGTCATCCTCGAGAAACCAGAGAGGAAAACGGCAAGCTGGCCAGTCAGGGCCTCGCTGATCATGGTGATTGCCTCGCCACTGCTCGGTCTGTGGTGGATGGCACAGGGCTCGAACAGCGAGCCCAGCATTCAACGCTTCACCATGCTGCGCTCGTTGCAGCTCACCTCGGGCCTCTCGCCGGCACTGCCGATGCTCCTCATGCTCGGAGCGGGAGTCTGGTGGGCGTTCTACGTCGCTGCCGGGAGTGCGTTGCTGCTCGACGGGCGGCGCCCCCAGTTGCCGAAAAAGGCGAACGAGTTCCTCGCGGTGCCGCTGACCGAGAACGACGACGCTGCCACCGGGGAACGGTACGCCAACCAAGCTGTCACCGAGCTGCTGGACACGCTGCAGCCTCAGCTCTCCTCCCTTGGGCACTACCTGGTTTTGGCCGCCCTGGCTGGCGCCGTATGGCTGCTGCTGAACGGACGGCGGCCGCTGATGACTCTCGAGGAGCCCAACCTCGAGAGAGCACTCTCGGCGCTGTTCATCGTCTCGGGCGTCTGGATCGCCGGCTCGACCGCCAGGCTCTTTCGCATCTGGCTGAAGACCCGCCAACTCCTGGTCGCACTCGATGCGCGGCCCCTGCGCGAAGGGTTCAAGGGTTTGGAATGGCTCTCTTGCAAGACCCTGTGGCGCATGAGCCTGGTCACCAGCTCGGAGTTCGTGAGCCTGCTGGCGCGCGTCAGGGAGGCCTTCACGAGGGCCGAGGGAACGATCAGCCAGGCGCCGGACCTCGCGCGCGCGATGAAAGCGGACTTGAGCGAGCTACGCAATGACTGGGGAAGAATCTCGCCGCCAACGGGTCGCAATCGCCGCTCCGGCAGAGAAGTTTTTCCCGCGGACCGGCATCCATTCAATCGCCTGGTGCGCCGATTCAAAGAGTCGCGAGAAGCTATGCGGACCAGGCGTCGAGCAGAGCTCGCCTTCGGTGAGGAATTGCAGCGGCTCCAGCGTCACCTGGCCCTTGCGGCCGGGAAGGGTCTGGACTTTCTCGCCCCGTTCTGGGAAAAGGACAAGGAGCACGGGGAGGAAGTTCCCGGGAAGAAAGCCTGGGAACAGTTCGTCTGCATGGTCTACGTGAGCTTTCTGCTGGTGGTGCTGATGCGGATCCGCTCGCTGATGATGGCGGTCGGGGGCATGTACATCCTGGTCATGGTGGGTATCAACTCCTATCCCTTTCAGCCGCGCGCCACGATTGCGGCGCTGAGCGCCATCCTTTTGCTCTATGTCTTGGGCACGGCGACGTTGGTGTTCGCACAGGCGCACCGCGACAATACGCTCAGTCATCTCACCAGAACCACGCCCGGCGAGCTGGGCACGGACTTCTGGATACGCACGGGGTCGTTTGCGGCACTGCCGCTGCTCACCTATCTCATGGCGCAGTTCCCGCAGATCAACCATTTCTTCTATTCCTGGGTCGAGCCGGCCGTGCAGGCGCTTCACAAGTAGCTCGGGCGGCGGACGGCGGCCCCTACCTCCCCAGCCGCACCGCCCGGGCCGCAATCGCGTCGATGAGGCCCGGGGCTACCAGCCGCACGTAGCGGCCCAGCCTTCCTCGGAGCGAGACCAACCCGGCGAACACCGCCTTCGCGCCAATCCAGGACACCGCCGCCTTGGCTTGCCCCTGAGCGCCCCCAAAATGCTCGATCTCGGATAGGCTTCCTGGGAATGACGCCCGTTGCTGTCGTCCGCAGCCTCTATCGCTACCCCATCAAATCCATGGCGGCCGAACCGATCCCCGTCGCCGAGTTGAGCTGGAACGGCCTTGCCCGGGATCGCCGTTTCGGTTTTCGCCGCGTCGGGGATATGAGCGAGGTGCCCTGGCTGACCGCCACCAAGCTCGCGGCGCTCGTGTGCTACCGCCCCTACAATGCCGGCGCCGAAGGCGACGTCCGGACGCTTCGTGTCGTCACGCCGGAAGGGGAGGATCTCGAAGCGAACGGCGCCGCGCTGCGCGAACGACTGTCGCAAACGCACGGTCAGCCAGTCGAGCTGCTTTATCTGCGGCACGGCATCTACGACGAGGCGCCGGTCTCGCTCATCAGCGCCTCGACGCTGATGGCGCTCGAACGCGCCTCGGGCCGCGAGCTCGACCCGCGCCGATTCCGACCGAACATCGTGGCCGAGCTGGCGAGCGACGAGCCCTTCGCGGAGGATTCCTGGATCGGTCACATCCTTGCCTTCGGTTCCGGGGGGGCTGCGATGGCCGTCGCGAGGCGCGATCTGCGCTGTCCCATGGTCAACCTCGACCCGGAGACGGCTGCGCCCGACCCGCGGGTCCTACGCGCGGTAGGCCAGAGCCATGAAGCCTATGCCGGCGTCTATGGTTCGACGTTCACGACGGGAAACATCCGCATCGGCGACGAGATCCACCTCCTTTCACTCTGATGACGACCGGCACACAGATCGCCTTGTTGCGCGGCATCAACGTCGGACGTGCGAAGCGCGTCGCGATGGCCGATCTTCGCGCCCTGGTCGAGAGCCTCGGCTATGGTGACGTGCGGACCTTGCTCAACAGCGGCAACGTCGTCTTCACCGCTCCTGCCGAAGTTAATGCCGCGTCGCGCATCGAGCAATCGCTGCCGACCCGGCTGGGAGTCTCCGCCCGCGTGATCGTGATCACCGCCGCGGAGCTTGCCGCCATCGTGGCAGCGAACTCCCTCCTTGAAATCTCCACGGATCCCTCGCGCCTGCTCGTCAGCGTCCTCGCCAACAAGGCGGACCGGACGCGATTGGAGCCCTTGCTCAAGCAAGACTGGGCACCGGACGCCCTGGCCGTTGGCGAGCGCGCGGCCTACGCCTGGTGCGCGGCGGGCATGGCGAGCCAGCTGGCCGAAGCCATCGGCCGCGTGCTCCGCGGTGCCGCGACCACCCGCAACTGGGCAACGATCTTGAAGCTCCACGCCCTCGCCAGCGATTGCGGTCGATAGCCCGGGTCGAGTCCGCTCGACTGGCTGCCTTACCTCCCCAGCCGCACCGCCCGTGCCGCGATCGCGTCGATGAGGCCGGGGGCCACCAGCCTCACGTAGCGGCCCAGCCTTCCACGCAGGGAGAGGATGCGGAGGCGCTGGCGTTTCTCCATCGCGGCCACGATTTTGGCGGCACACTCGTCCGCGGTCATGATCTTCGACTCCTGCATGGGGCTCTTGCCGAGCGCAACGCCGTCGGGACCGGCGGCACGGCGGTGGATCTCCGAGAGCACGAAGTCCGGCGCCACCACCGTCACCGAAACGCCGCTGCCGGCCAGCTCGATGCGGAGCGAATCGAAGAAGCCGAACACCGCGTGCTTGGAAGCGGCATAGCCGGTGCGCGTGGGAACGCCGGTCATGCCCGCGAGGCTGGACACCGCCACCAGGCGGCCTCGGCTGCGCTTGAGCTGGGGCAGGGCGAACCAGGTGGGATAGACGTACCCCAGGTAGTTGACCCTCATCAGGCGCTCGAAGAGCTGCAGGTCGGTGACCTCGTCGAAACGCGCGATCATGTCGATGCCGGCATTGTTGACCAGGCCGTCGAGGCGGCCCCAGGCGGCGACGGCTTCCCTGACCAGGCGCTCGCAATCGGTTGGCTGCGAGACGTCGGTGGCAACGGACCGGGCCTCGCCGCCGCGCCGGCGACAGAGGGCCGCCACCTGCTCGAGGGCCTCGACGTCGCGGGCCGCCAGGGTCAGGCGAGCGCCCCGCGCGGCGAGATGCACGCTCACCGCCCTGCCGATGCCCTGCGAGGCGCCGGTGACGACGATGGAGCTGCCCGCGATCGGATCGGTCATCGGCTCAGCTCAGCTCAGGCTCACCAGGGGCCACCTGAGCTCGCCTGACGCTCACCTGACGCTCACTTCGCTCACCGAGGCTCACTTCAGATACCACGGGATGTTGATCAGGGCGACGCGCTCGTTGTCCTCGAGCAGCAGGCGCGCCTTCAGCACCTCGGCCCTGTGATTGTGCAGGAAGTTCTCGTACCAGTGGCGCTGCACCAGTTCGGAGATGACGACGGCGATCTCGCGCGAGGGGTTGTCGGCCTGCAGGCGCTCGATGTACTCGATCAGGGGCACGAACAGGCGGCGATAAGGAGATTCCAGGACCACCAGCCGGGGCGCCGGTTGGCCTTGGCTCTGCGCCGCCTCCTCGACGTTCTGATGCCACAGCTCGCGCAGCGCCTGCGTCCGCTCGGAGCTGACCGCCACGTGGACGGCGCGCACGTCGGCAGAGATCCGCAGGCCGAAGCGCAGGGCCTTGTCGGTCAGCATCGACCAGCTCTCGACCGGCACCACCACGATCGGCGGCTCGAGGCCGCTCAAGTCCAGCGGCCGGAAGCAGGCGATCTGGCGCAGCACCCTGCTGTAATGGCGCTTGACGCCGGCGAAGAGCGCCAGGATGCCGGGCACCAGCACGACCGTCATCCAGGCCCCCTCGCCGAACTTGGCCACCAGGATGACCGCCAACGCGATGGCGGTGGCGACCGCACCGAGACCGTTGATCGCCATCGCCACCCGGGCATGGGCGCCGCCGCCGGCGCGCCGCCAGTGCACCACCATGCCCGCTTGCGACAGGGTGAAGGCGCTGAAGGCACCCACCGCGAAGAGCGGGATCAGGCGATCGGTGATGCCGCCGAAGGCGATCAGCAACAGCCCCGACAGCACGGCGAGCGCGATGATGCCGTTGGAGTAGACCAGCCGGCGCCCCACCGTGCCGAAGGAGCGCGGCAGGAAGCCGTCCTCGGAGATGATGCGGCACAGGCGGGGAAAGTCGGCGAAGCTGGTGTTGGCGGAGAGCGCGAGCACCGCCAGCACGCTGGCGATGGTCACGTAATAGATCACTCCCCGTCCGGTCACCGCGGCGACCAGCTGCGACAGGACGCTCTGGTAGCCGGGCTTTTCCTGGTCCATGGCGCCGATGTGATACGCGCGGGCCAGGTAGGCGATGCCGCCGAGCAGCAGGCCGAGCAGGCCGACGATGGCGGTCAGGGTGCGCTCGGCGTTCTGGACGGTGGGTTTCTTGAAGTACTTGACCCCGTTGCTCACCGCCTCCACGCCGGTCATCGCGGTGCAGCCGCTGGCGAACGAGCGCATCAGCAGCCATAGGCTGACCGCCTCGACCGGCGGCCCCAGCGGCGGCGGCGGCGTGGCGGGCTGCGGATGCCCGCCATGCAGCAGCGCCTTGACCACGCCGGCGATCAACACCAGGCCGAGGCTGACGATGAACAGGTAGGTCGGAACGCCAAAGGCGACCCCCGGATCGCGCGTGCCGCGCAGGTTGATCACCACGATGACGACGAGGATGGCCAGGCACAGGAGAAGGGTGTGCCGATGCAGCGCCGGCGCCGCCGAGACCAGGGCGCCCACCCCCGCCGAGATGCCGACCGCGACGTTGAGGATGTAGTCGATCATCAACGCCGCCGCGGCGAGCAGCCCGGCGCGGGTGCCGAGGTTCTCCTTGGCCACCGTGTAGGAGCCGCCCCCCGTGGGATAGGCGCCGATCGTCTGCCGGTACGAGAGATAGAGCAGCAGCAGGAGGACCAGGATGAGCAGGGTGATCGGCCCGATGTGGGCCAGGCCGGCCACGCCGAGCGGCGCCAGCAGGGTCAGCGCCGCCTCGGGGCCGTAGGCCGAGGAGGAGAGCCCGTCGAGCCCTAGGATGGGGATGCCAGCCCAGATGCCGATCTTTTCTTCGCTCACCCGCGACGAGGCCAGCGGCCTGCCAACCAGCTTGTCGGTGAGCGATGACACCTCAATGGCCGCCGGCGCCGCGGCCGGCGGCGGCGCCAGCGGCTGCCCTGGCCATGGGCTTGCCGATGCCGAGCCAGGCGGCGACGCGACCGGCGACGTCGGTCGCCTGGACGGTGCCGGTGGTGCTGGCGGGCTTCACGTCCTTGCCGATGGCCAGGTAGATGCCGCGCATGTCGGGATGGGACGACAGGTAGCCGTGCATGCCGTATGCCGACGCCGGGTGCGTGATCGCGGCACCGGCGGGCGCGGGACCGGGATCGAAGGCGTAGCCCTCGTGGGCGAAGAGGATGAGGTCGCCGCTGTTGGGGTGGTCCAGGCCGAGCTCGGCCGCCTCCTGGTGGGTGACGGCACGCTCGATCGGCGTGTCGTCGCCGCTCTTCCAGGCGAGCAGCTGGTCGCGCAGCTCGAGCAGCTGCCGGCGGCGCGCCGGCGCGCCGGCCCCGGCGGCCCCGCCCTCGGGCTCCGCCAGGTAGAGATGGGCCATCCCGCCATTGCCGATGGCGTAGGCGCCGCCACCGCCGGCGGCCGCCGCCCCCGGCGCCGCGAGCATGCCGCGGTCGCGCAGCAGGGCGTTGAGGTCGATGAGGGTGTGCACCGGCGCCATGCCATGATCGCTGACCACCACCACCGTGGTGCGGCCCAGGTCGACCGCCGCCATCAGCATGCGCAGCTCGTGGTCGACCGCCTGCCAGACCCGGCGCCGGGCCCGCGCCAGCTCGTCGCGCCGCGCCGCGGAGTAGCCGGCCTGGTGCGGATCGGCGAGCAGCAGCATGTGGCCCGCCTCGTCGATCACCGGTATGTAGCCGAGCATCAGGTCCCAGTCGTCGCGCGCCGCCGCCACCCGCATCGCGCCGCCGAAGAAGGCGGCGAAGCGCTCCGCCTGCTCGGTCCAGGTGTCGAGGTCGATGCCCGGTTGCCCGGCCCACGCCGCCGCCAGGCGCCGATCGTCCGGCGGGCCGGGCCACGCGAGGTTGGTCTCCGCCAGGTCCTTGGCGAAGTCCGCCGGGTAGGCCTTCAGCGGATAGGTGCCGGTGAAGTAGACCCGCACCTTCTCGAGGTCGGGGTCGAGCGCCAGCACCTTGACCCAGGTCACCGAACGGCCGCCGCGGTCGGGGAAGGTGATCTCGGCCCACTGGCCCGCCGCCAGCGGTTCGCTCTGCTCCAGGTTGGCGACGCTCGCCCCCTTGCCGCCCAAAGGCGCGCTCGTCGCGGCCACCACGCCGTCGTAGCCCTCCTGGTTGTCGCCGCCGCGAGCGACCGCGTAGAGGTCGAAGCCGGCCGGGGGGACGCCGCCCGCGCCGCCGCCCCCGCTCTCGGGGAGGGTGACGTGGATCGCCAGCACCGGCAACCGGCTGGCGAGCTTCGGCGCCGCGGCTGCCGGCCGCCAGTCGGAGCGCCCGCAGGCCAGCAGCCGCGCCGCGCGCTCCGCGCCGGTGACGTAGGTCATGCCGAGATCGGCCTGCCGCCGCGGCTCGCTGCCGTCCACGCCCGGCCAGGTCAGCACGGCGACCCGCTTCTTCTGCCGCCGGGCCGCCTCCCACAGCGTCTCGACGCCGATCGGAAAGCTGAAGCCGGCAGCCTCGGCGAACGGCGCCGCGCCCGCCGGATGGAAGTGGTTGCCGACGATCCCGGTGTGATCCGGCGCCGCGCCGGTCGCGAGGCTCACGTGATTGGGCGCGGTGAGCGTCGGATCGACCGGCACCAGGGCCGACGCCACCTCGCCTTCGCGGAAGAAGCGCGCGAAGCCGCCCTCGTCGAGCAGGTCGTCGCGCCACAGCTGCTGCAGCTCCTCGGCGCTCGCCCCGTCGAGGCTCACCACCACCACCCGCCGTGTCAGCCTGGGAGCCGCCGGCCCGCCCTGCGGCTTGGCGCTCCCCTGGGGCGGAGGCTTCTTGGGAGCATTGGGATTGAGCGGCTTGGCCCCGAGCCCGCCCGCACCGCCGCCGGCGGCGAGCAGCGCGAGGACCGCCGCCAGCCCCAGCCAGGGAGCCCGCCGCCGCCGCTGTCGCCGCCGGTCGATCACCGCCCTCATCGCCTCCTGGCCCTCCTGGCCCTCCTGGCCCCCATGGCCCTGCCCGCCGCGGCGGTCAAAGCCCCGTCGAGCCGAACCCGCCCTCGCCGCGGCCGCTCCCCGCGAGCGCCGGCGCCTCTTCCCATTCCACGCTCTCGACGCGCGCGACCACCAGCTGCGCGATGCGGTCCCCGCGGCGCAGCGTGAACGGCTCCGAGCCCAGGTTGATCAACAGTACCCCGATCTCGCCGCGGTAGTCGCTGTCGATCGTCCCCGGGGCGTTGACCATGCCGATGCCGTGGCGCAACGCCAGGCCGCTGCGCGGCCGCACCTGCCCTTCCCATCCGGCCGGGATCTCGACCGCCACCCCGGTCGGCACCAGGAACCGCTCACCCGGCCGCAGGGTCAGCTCGCCGTCGATCGCGGCCCGCAGGTCGGCGCCGGAGCTGCCGGCCGAAGCCGGCGCCGGCAGCGGTAGATCGCGCGCCGCGGGCAGCCGCAGCACCCGCAGCCTGACGGTCAAGGCCTGCCGGGGCGGAGGACGGTGCCGCCGGACCCGCCCTGCTGCCGGGGACCTCCGGACGGCCCGCCGGGATTGAGGTTGGAGGGGGGCATGCCGCCGGGCGGCACGAAATCCGGCATCGGCCGGCCCAGCCAGCGGGTGCTCAACGAGAGCTCGCTCGCCGGCATCTTGACGCCGCCGCCGCCGAACCTTTGGTTCAGCCCCTGCATCAGCATGTCGGCCCGGAAATCCCACTCGTCGTAGTGGTCGCGCCCGAAGAACCGGAGCAGCGATTCCTGGCTGCTGCGGCTGCGCACGCCGACGATCGGACCGGTTGAGATCGTGGGCTGCTGCTGCGAGGGGTTCGGGCCCGCCAACCCCGAAGGCGGCCGGGCGCCGGGCAGGTTGATGGCCTGTCCCTGGCCCTGGAAGATCAACGTCCATTCGCCGCTCTCGGTCATCGGGTCCTTCCACAGCTGCCGGATGCACCGCGGCTTGACCTTGATCAGCTCCTCGAGCTTGACCGGGTAGCGCTGGAAACGCCGCTGGAAGACGCGGATCGCCTCGGCATACTGCCAGCCGCGCGAGATCAGCTCCTCCTCCTTGTCGCGCCTGATCATCTCGCTCCACTTGGGCAGCGCGGCGGCGAGCATGATGTTGAGCACCGAGATCGCCATGATCAGCACGACCAGGCTGTAGCCGGCCTCGCCGGGTACCGGCTGCAGGCGGGCGAGGCGCGCGCGATCGACGGTTGCCGCCACGGTCACCACTCGGCGTAGGGAGTGCCGGCAAACGACGTCCTCGGCGAGCCCGAATGGACGTCGACGATGCCCGGCGTGTTGTCGGCGTTGTCGCCGTTGTCGGAGTTGTCGCCTTCCGGCGGATGGTCGGGGTCGGCCTCCTCCCGCACCAGCACCCAGGTGGTCGTGCTCTTGGTGATCGGATCGATCGGAATGGCGCGCAGGTAGCCGTCCTTGACCAGGGTCTCGAGCGACGGGGGATAGTGACCCTTGTCGCCGTAGTACTGGTCGAGCACGTCGCGGATCGTGCGCAGGTTGTTCTTGAGCACCACCTCGTTGGCGCGCATCGGCATGTCTTTCAGCTTGGGCATGGCGATGGCGGCCAGGATGCCGATGATGGCCACGACGATGATCATCTCGAGCAGGGTGAAGCCCTGTTGCGCGCGGAGGCCATCCACAGGCCGTCGCCGGCGGTCGTCTCGGGTGCGTGGCGGTGCGGCCGTCATCGTCTTCACCATTGGCGATAGGGTATCCCGTTGAGCCCGACCCCCTGCGACAGCGAGTAGACGTCGTAGACGTTCTCGCCGCCGGTCGACTCGGCATTGGGTTCGTCCTGATAGCTGCGCAAACCCCACAGCTTCTTGCCGGTCATGGGGTCGACCGGGATGCGGCGCAGGAACTTCATCTTCCTGTCCACCTGGCCGACCAGCTCGATGCCCTTGACCAGCGAATCCAGGTCCTTGGGATAACCCTCGGTGCCGAGGTCGACCGGCAGCAGTCCTTGGTCGGAGAAGCGCTTGTACTGATCGATGGCCGCGCGCATGTCGCGCAGGTCTCCCCGCAGCTCCATCTCCTTCGAGCGCTTGGCCGTGAACTTGACGACCGGCATGGCGAGCAGCGACAGCGAGGCCAGGATGGCGCAGACCATGACCAGTTCGGCGAGGGTGAACCCCGCCTGGCGGCCGCCGATCTTCTTCTTCCATCTGGTTACCAATGCCTGCTCCTCTCGGCGCTCATCATCCCGCCGTGCCCGGCGCGCGTCTCAGTTGTCCCCCGGCCCGGCGCCGGCCGGGGGCGGGGCCGTCGCCGCCGGCGGCGTGCCCTGCGTCGCCGGCTGGCGGTGCCCACCGCCGCCGCCGCCGCCGCCGCCGTTGCCCCGCACCTCGATGTGCGCCGGCTTCACCGAGATCGGCAACACCGGGTGCAGGGACTTGTCGAGCGCCTCGCGGCCGGCGAAGCCGACCAGCGCCGAGCCGGCGGTGAGGGCGCGGAAGGTGACCCGCACCAGGGTCCCGGCGCCGGTGACCCCTGGCTGGTCGCCCAGCCGGCTGGCACCCACCACCACCTCGCCGGGATGGCTGTAGTCGGCCAGGATCTCGGCCTTGCCCTGGTCGCCCAGGAACTCGCCGGGAGCCACCGCCGCCACCGCCAGCAGCGACGGGTCGAAGCTCAGGGTGAGCGGCAGGTGGGAGATGGCCCGATCGGCCGAAACCTGCACCGCGACCTCGAACTGGTCGCCGGCCGCAACCTGGAGCTGGCGCGGCAGCAGCCACAACCGCACCGCCGCCGCCTGGTCCGCCGCGGCATCCTCCTGGCGGTAGGCAGCCCGCACCGGCACCGCCGCCGGCTGCCCCGCCACGGGTGCCTGCAGGCCCGGTGCCACGGGAGCTCCAAGTGCCGAGGACGCCGGCCCCGCCGGGGGCGGCTCGCCCTCGTTGTTCACCGGCGGACGCGCCGGCGGCGTGGGCGTCGCCGGCACCGACGGCTTGAAGATATCGCTCGGCGGCGTCGCCGGCGTCAGGTTGACCCCCGGCGGCGGCGCCTGCGGCTGTCCGGCCGGTGGCGGCTGTTGTTGCTGCTGCGTGCCTTCCTCACCGCTGCGCAAGCCGGGCGGCAGCCGGTTGATGCGCCGCCGGATGGCGTCCTGGACCTCCTCGGAGGTCGGCTCGTTGCCTTCGAACGGACCCTCGACCTCCGACTCGGTGCGGGCGCTGGTGCCGCGGAAGCTGACGTTGGCCTCGGTGCCCACCCAGATCGGCAGCAGGTCCTCCTCGGTGATCTCGGCGTTGCGGATGATGTGCGGCGTCAGCGTCAGGATGACGTCGGTGTGGGCGCTGGTGTGCGTCTTGTCCGAGAACAGCCGGCCAATGAGCGGCAGATCGGAAAGCCCGGGAATCCCGGTGGAGGTCTTGCTGTCGTCGGTGCGGAGCAGGCCGGCCAGCAGGTTGGTCTCGCCGTCCTGCAGCCGGATGGTGGTGTCGAAGGTGCGCGTGCTGATGGTCGGCTGCGTCTGGCCGTTGAAGGTGACGTTGCTGCCCAGGTTGCTGACCTCGATCTTGACCTTGAGCGTCACCTCCTGGTTGTGGTGGACGCGCGGCTCGATCTCGATCTTGATGCCGACGTCCTGGTACTGGAAGGAGGTGATCGGCACGATCGTGCCGCCGATGGTGTTCGAGGTGTTGAAGGTGGTGAGCGGGATCGGGATCTTGTCGCCGATCACCAGGTTGGCCTTCTGGCCCTCGGTGATGCGCAGCTGGGGCTTGGCGAGCAGCTGCGCCTCGCCCACCGTCTTGGCGAAGTTGTAGGTGATGTTGGGGACGGTCAGGATCCAGTTGCTCTGGTTCAGGAACGGGATGTCCGAGACCCGCAGGCCGTTGCCGCCGGTCGGGCCGCTGGGGCCGCTGGGGCCGCTGCCGCCGGTCCCGGCGTTGCCGGTGTCGAGCGTCTGGCCGATCGAGTACTGGGACAGGGCGAGCCCCAGCTCGGTCATGCGGTTGGTGTTGATCTGCAACAGCTCGACGTCGACCACCACCTCGGCCTTGGACTTGTCGTTGGTCTCGATGATCTTCTCGGCCACCTTCACCTTGTCGGCGGTGTCGCGCAGGATGATGGCGTTCAACTGGTCGTTGGTGGCGATCTTCTTGGCGTCGATCAGGCTGCGCAGGATCGTCGTCATGTCCTTGACCTCGGAGTTGGAGAGGAAGAAGGTCTGGATGACGAGGTCCTCGTAGGTGCGGCGGTTCTGCGGCGTGTCGGCGGCGATCAGGATGGTGTGCTCGTCGATCACCTTGTAGAAGTGGCCGGCGGCGTGCATCAGCGTCTCGAGCGCCGCCTGCGCCGTGACGTCCTTCAGGTCGATCGCGATCTCCTGGTCCTTGAGGTTGGGATCGAACAGCACGTTGATGCCGAACGCCTGCGCCAGGGCGCGGTAGATCTGGAAGATCGAGACCGCCTGCGGGAACTCGAGCGAGATCGGCTGGGTCGAGCGCGGATTGAGCAGCGGCGGCTGCGGCCGCGCCCCGCGCGTCCGCTCCTTCATCTTCTCGATGGTGTCGTTGGGGCGGTTCTCGCGCTGCGCGACCAGCGCCCGGCGCACGTGCTCGAGCTGCGCCGCGGCGTACTGGTTGGTGGGATCGAGCTGGGTCGCCTGCTGGTATTCGGCCAGCGCCCGGTCGAGCACGTTGGCCTTTTCGAACTGCTTGCCCTTTTCGAAGTGGGTCTGCGAGGCCTTGATCTTGGCGCGCAGCAGGGCGGCCCGGTACTTGATGTTGCCGGGGTCGTGGTCCAGGGCATCGAGGTAACGCAGCACGGCTTCATCCCAGTTGCCGGCGACTTCGGCCGATTCCGCCTTGCGATAGCTCACGTTGGCGGCGCAGCCGGCCACCAGCGCCGCCATCAGGGCGGGCACCAGCAGCCGCAGCATTGAATGGCGCATCTTCCGTTGTTCCTCCGGGGCGGCGGGCATGGGCGCTAGTGCTTGACCGCCAATCTCGTTGGGGGCACTTCCGGGAAACCGACGAAGCCGATGTCCACCGACTCGTAGCCGATCTGGGTCACGATGAACTTGTTCTCCAACGTCTCGCCCTGGCGCGCGTTCCACACCCGCTGGCCGTCGGTGAAGACCGCGATGCGCTGGCGGGCCGGACCGAAGTTGCCGAGATAGCTCCAGGTGAAAGGCGGCGGCTTGGGCTTGGCAGCCTCGATGGCGGCGAGCCGCGCCTGCTCCTCGGCCAGCCGGCGGGCTGCCTCCTCCGCCTCCCGCCGCGCCCGCAGCTCCGCCGCCGACGGCGGCTTGGGCACCGGCGGTGGTGGCGGCGGCGGCTCGATGAACCGCCAGGGATCGCGGCCGGCGCTGAACCCGGGCGGGGTGCGGCCCAGCGCGTCGAGGTGCAGGGTCTCGACCACCTGCACGTTCTGCGCGGTCGTCGCGCCTGGCGCGGCGTCGCCTGAGGCGGCGGCGGCGACAGCGCCGGACGCCGGGCGCAGGGGGGCGACCGACACGCCGCTGTCGGCGTCGAAGCCGCCGGCCGCTCGCCGCGGACCGCGGGCCGGCGCGTCGTCGTCGCCGGGCACCAGGTACACCCAGGCCACGATCGCCAGCAACACCCCCAGGACCCCCAGCAGCACCTTCTGCCTCATCCCGCCCTCCCGCGCGGCGGAGCGCCGGCGGCGGCCGGCTTGGCCCCCGGCAGCGGCGCCAGGGCGTCCCGCGGCTGCTCCTGGGCGGCGAACAGCGTCGAGATCGTCAACGCCATGCGCAGCGACCCCGGGGCCGCTCCCGCCGACACCGCCGGCAGGCCGGGATACGGAGCGCCGCCGATCGGGTACGGAGCGCCGCCGATCGGGGCCTGACCGCCGCCGAGCGGGCCCGGAGCGCCGGGGCGCGGCGGCCCCGCCACCGCCGAAGGGGCCGTGAAGCCGCCCGGCCGGCGGCCGGCATCGCGCCCCGCCTCGTTGAGCGAGGCGTCCTCCAGGGTGAGGAAGGAGTCCGACAGCTCGAGCAGGTTGATGAACTTGCGCAGGTCGGCGTAGGTGCCCTCGACCGAGAAGACGAACGAGCGCTTGATCAGGCCGTACTGCTGGATCTGCTCTTCCGGGTAGGAGATCGCGCGCGGCACCAGCCCGGCGCGCTTGGCGAGGTCCTTGACCTCCGCGGTCACGCCGGTCAGCCGCCGCCGGCGGGTGGAGAAATGCTCGTCGTAAAGCTGGACGATGCGTTCGCGGTTGACGCGCGCCTGGCGCATCAGCTCCGTCGCGTGCAGCCGCGCCGCGTGGGCGTCGGCAAGCTCCCGCCGCTGGTCGCGCAGGTCGAGCTCCAGCGTCTTGACGCGGTTGGAGTAGGCGACCTCGTAGACCAGCAGGCCGATGGTGCCCACGGTCACGAAGGCCAGCGGGGCGATCCACACCCACAGGCGCTGCCGCCAGATGTCGCCCCTGGCGCCGATCATCGCCCGCCTCCGCCCTCTCCCGGGGCTTCCAAGGGCGCGGCGCTTCCCCGGCTCCCGGGGTTGATCGGGCCGCCCGGCCTCCCCGGCGGCACGGACCCCGGCGGTATCGGGCCCCCGGGCGCCGACTGCAGGGGGGGTGCCGGCGGGACCCGTGAGCCAGGCCGCCGCGGCGGCGGTGCAACTCGGATCAGCCCGGCGCCGGCCGGCTCTCTGATCAGCCCGGAGCCGGCCGACCAGGCGGCGGCCGGAGGCGGCGCTGCCGGGGACCCGGCGGCCGCGGGATTGCCCGCACCACCTGCGCTGCCCGCGGCGGATGCCCCGGCGCCGGCGGTGCCGGGGGCGGGGGCAGGGGCGGGGGCCGCCGTGCCGGCAGCGCCCGCCGAGTGCCGGGACCGCCGCGCCGTCCGGGCAGCGGGCGGCCTGAAGGCCGCGGCGGCCGGCGTGTTGGGTTGGTACTGCACGGTGACGTCGAATCTCAGCCCGCCGCTGTCCAGGCGCTCCTCCCGCTCCAGGTTCGGCTCGGAGAACGCGGGGTGCGCGAACAAGTTGTCTACGAAGCGGAGCACCGCTTCGTCGTCCTTGGCCTCGCAGTACAGGCTCAGGGTGACCGGCAGCGGCTTCAGCTCGCGGGCCGAGGGACGCGGCCCGAGACCGATGTCGCGCTCCACCACGTTCGCCGGTTTGAGCCGCAGCAGCCGCACCTCGTCGGGAAGCACCTCGGCCATGCGGTCGAAGAGCAGGCTCCACGAGAAGGTGCGCTCGTCGATCTTGCGGTTCAGGAAGGTCACCTCGCGGTTCTGCTGCTCGAGCCCCAGCTTGCCGAGGTCCGCCTTCAGCTCGGCGCCGTCACGCTGCTCCCGCGCGATCTCGCCCTCGAGGGTTCCGAGCTTCGTGCGGGTGGTCTGCGAGCTGGTGAGATAGCCCATGAACAGCGTCACGTCGGCGGCCAGCAGGAGCGCGCCCAGCACCCAGAGGATGGTCGCCAGCCGGCCGACCGGCCGGCCGTTGACGAACGGCCGCCGCGCCAGGTTGAGCGACTCCCTCTCGGCCTCGAACCATGGCAAAGGCGGCGCGCCGCCTGCCGCCCCCCCGGCGCCCGGCGCTCCCGGAGGCGTTGCCTGGGGCGATGCCGTCCCCGGCTCGATCGCCTTTTTCCCAAACGCCCCCGGCCCAAGCCCCCCCGAAGGCCCCGGCGCCTCCGGCGCCCGCGGCAGGCCTGGCCGGACCGGCAGGCCGCCGTCCAGGCCCAGGCCCGTCCGGGTGTCGCCCGGCAGGGTGGCGGTGGCCTGCTGCCGCCGCGGTCCATCGAACGGCGGCAGCGTCATGCGATCATCCGCCGCGCCGCCCCGATCATCGGCGCCACCTCCCGCCACGGCGGCACCGGGGTGTAGCCGTCCTCGCTGCGCAGCGGCGGCAGCACCGCGCCGTCGACCGCCGCCGCGCGCCGGCCGAGGCCCTGCTGCAGGCGGTCCAGCCAGATCGGCTCGAGGGGCGGCGGCGCCAGCAGCAACACGCTTTCCAGGGCCGCGCCCGGGAAGTGCTCGTCGAGGAAGTTGCGGGTCAGCCGCAGGTCGCGCACCACCGACCCTCCCGGGGAGGTGTCGCCGGCAACGGCGGTCGCCTTGTAGCGGTGCAGCACCGGCTCGCCGCGGCGCGCGAAGATCAGGGCATAGCCGTCCTCTTCGACCAGCGCCAGCGCCATGAACGCGGCGCGGCCGCGCGCCTGTGACGCCACCGTGCCGGAGCCCGGAGGATCCTTCGCGCCCGCCGGCACCAGGGCGTCGAGCAGCGACAGGCTGACGTTCGAGATCTGTCCCAGGCGGACCCCCCGGGCGGCGAAGGCGTCCTCGATCTGCGCCAGCAGCTGCTCGATGGCGAACCCCATCAGCAACCGCCGCGGCTCCTCCTGGCCGGGCAGCGGCGACACCAGGGTGGCGCCGATGCGCAGCTCGTCGACCCGGAACGGCACCAGGCGCCGCAGCTTCCAGCGCAGCACCTCGTCGAGCGCGGCGCCGCCGCGCGGCAGGTCGCCGCTCTCGGCGTAGGTGACCCGCAGCCAGCTGTCGGGGATGACCAGCGAGGCCTCGCGGACGCCGCCGGGGAGGTCTTCGAGGATCGCCCCGAGCAGCTCGCGAAAGGCCCCGGGATCGCGCAGCGGCCCGCCGAGCATGCCGTTCTGGAAGGAGTCGGGCGGCAGGGCCAGCTGCCGGAAGGCGCGCAGCCGCAGCCCCTGCCGGTCGGCGGCCAGCTGGGCGTAGCGCAGCCGCGTCTCGTCGAGCGCGAAGACGTGCGGCGGCGACGGCAGCGGCGCGAAGCCCAGCAGGCGCTTACTCCACGAAGGTAACTTTATTGATCTCACGTAACGTGGTCACTCCTCGCAGCACCTGTTCGAGCGCCGATTCGCGCAGGAATGTCATGCCCTCTTCCTTGGCGGCGCGCCGGATCTCCGACGCCGGCCGCTTGTCCAGGATGAGCTCCCGGATGTGGTCCGAGAGGTCCATCAGCTCGGACACCGCCAGGCGGCCGAGAAAGCCGGTGCCGCTGCACTCGATGCAGCCCGAGCCCTCGAAGAAGACGAAATCGGCGTAGATCCCGGGATCGAGCCCGCTCTCCTCGAGCAGCTGCCGGGAGGCCTGCACCTGGTGGCGGCAGTGCGGGCAGATCTTGCGCACCAGCCGCTGCGCCAGCACGCAGTTGAGCGCCGAGACGAAGTTGTAGAGGTCGACGTTCATGTTGAGGAAGCGGCCGAGCACGTCCACGACGTTGTTGGCGTGCACGGTGGTGAACACCAGGTGGCCGGTGAGCGCCGACTGGATGGCGATCTGCGCCGTCTCCTCGTCGCGGATCTCGCCCACCATGACCTTGTCGGGGTCGTGGCGCAGGATGGAGCGCAGGCCGCGCGCGAAGGTCAGCCCCTTCTTCTCGTTGACCGGGATCTGGGTGATGCCGCGCAGCTGGTACTCCACCGGGTCTTCGATGGTGATGATCTTGTCCTCGGAGGACACGATCTCGGACAGGCAGGCATACAGCGTCGTCGTCTTGCCGGAGCCGGTGGGGCCGGTGACCAGGACCATGCCGTAGGGTTCGCGGATGAACTTGCGCAGCTTGCGCAGGGTCTCGTCGTCGAAGCCCAGGATGTCCAGCCGCAGGTTGCTGAACTCCTTGTTCATCGATTCCTTGTCGAGGATGCGGATGACGCAGTCCTCGCCGTGGACCGACGGCATGATGGAGACGCGGAAGTCGATGGTGCGGCCCCGCAGCCGCAGCTTGAAGCGGCCGTCCTGCGGCGTGCGCTTCTCGGAGATGTCGAGCTCCGACATGACCTTGATGCGGCTGATGATGGTCTGGTGGTGGCGCTTGTCGATCGGCTCCATCGCCTGGTAGAGGACGCCGTCGATGCGGTACTTGATGATCACCTCGGTGTCGCGGGTCTCGATGTGGATGTCGCTCGCCCGGCGCTGGATGGCGTTGAACATGGTCGAGTCGACCAGCTTGATGATCGGGCTGGTGTCGGCGGTGATGCTGTCGATCGACAGCACCTCCTCGCCCTCCTCGTCCTCCTGCACCAGCTGGATGCGGAAGTCCTCGCTGGCCTCGTCCAGCACCCGCTGCGCGCTCTCCGACTTGGTCAGGATCTCCTGGATCGCCGAGCGCACGCCCACCTTGACCTCGACCGGCTGGCCGAGCAGCAGCTCGAGCTCGTCGATCTTGACCACGTTCGAGGGGTCGGCCATCACCACCGACAGCCGGCCGTCCTGCTGGCTCTCGGGGATGAACTCGTAGCGCAGCATCAGGTCGAAGGGCACGCGCCGGAACAGGTCGTTGTCGATCCGGAAGCGCGTCATGTCCACGAACTCGAGCCCGTAGCGCTCGGCGAACTCCTCGGCCTGCCGCCGTTCGGACTGCAGCCGCGCCCGCAGCTGTTCCGCGCTCTCCTTCTCGGAACCTTCGTCGGCGGCCTGGTAGGTGTTGGCGGCGATCATCGTCTACGGCTCCTTCTCCTGCTGCACACCTCGGAGCTGCGCATCAGAACTGGCTCTGGCCCAGGGCGCTGACCAGCGGCAGGTAGATCGCCACCAGGATCGTCGCCACGATGATGCCCATGAACACCAGCATCAGCGGCTCGATCAACGACAGGATCCGCGCCATGCGGGTCTCGATCTGTTCGTCCAGGAAGTCGGCGACGCTCGAGAGCATCTCGTCGAGCGAGCCGGTGGCCTCGCCGACCTTGATCATATCGACCGACATCTCGAGAAAGACGCCGCTGCGCTCCAACGCCTCGTGGAAGGGCTTGCCCTCCCGCACCAGCTGGATCTGCGGCGCGATCGCCCGCCGGATCTGGAGGTTGCCGACCGCCTCGGTCGCGATCTCGAGCGCCGGCACCAGCGGGATGCCGCCGGTGAGCAGGGTGGCGAGCGAGCGGCAGAACTCGGTGATGCCGAAGCGGTGGAGCACCGGCCCCAGGAACGGCACCTTGAGCTTGGCACGGTCCAGCCACAGCTTACCCCCGTCGGTCCGGCTCCAGGCGCGGTACGCGGCGGCCGCCGCCACGGCGCCGAGCAGCAGCCAGATCACGTTGTCGTGGGCGAAGCCGGAGACGGCGATGAGCAGGCGCGTCATCAACGGCAGCTTCACTTCCAGGTTCTCGAAGAACTGGGTGATCTTCGGCACCACGTAGATCATCATCACGGAGATCATGACGATCGACAGGCAGATCAGCACCACCGGGTAGATCAGCGCCGTGATCACCCGCCGCCGCGCGTCCACCACCAGCTTCATGTAACGGATGAAGCGGCGGATGACCTGTTCGAGCTCGCCGCTCTTTTCGCCGGCCTTGAGCGTCGAGGGGAACAGCCGCGGGAACAGCTCGGCGTGCGCCTCGAAAGCCTCCGACAGGTCCTGGCCGCTCTTGACGCGGTCGCGGATGTCGGTCAGCACCGCCTTGAAATGCTGGTTGGCCATCCGCTCCAGCATCAGGTCCAGCGCCTGCAGCAGCGGCAGCCCCGCCTTGAGGAGCGCCGCCAGCTCCCGGTTCCAGACCATGAACTCCTGGACCGGGATCGGCTTGCGGCGGCGGCCGACGAGGCTGCCCACGGCGAGGCGCCGCGACAGGCCGCGGCGGCGCACCTCGAAGACGTGGTAGCCGAGCTTGCCCAGCTCGGTCATCAGGGCGGGTTCGTCGCTGGCCACGAACGTCTGTTCGAGCACGCGGCCCTCGGGCGTTCCCACTCTGCACTGGAACTGCATCGATCGCTCTCCCTGCTCTCGCTGGCTTCCGGTGGATCTCTCTCCGGGGACGGCGGGGCCTTCGGCCTGCGGGCGTCCCCTCGGGTTTTCAGTGTCCCGGCACCCTAAGGCTCTGGGCGCGACCGCGGGTCGCCGCGCCGTACGGTCACGACGATGATCAGCGCTTCGCGGCTGCCCTCGCTGCGCGCCAGGCCGAGACTCATGGTCTGGTCCAGGCAGAGGTTGAGGCTGGTATGGATCAGCGGCACCGGCGTCTTGCCCTTCCCGGCGCGCTTGCCGACCTCGAAGTTCGCGAGCTTGATGCGCCTCGCCTCGAGCAGGGTGCCGAGACGGAAGCTGACGGCGTAGTCGTCTCCCAGCTCATAGGCTACCGCCTGCCCCTCCTGCGACGCCAGCTGCGCCTGCGCCTGCATCTCGTAGTTCTCGTAGGGCAGCAGCTCGCGCAGGCGCCGGGTCAGCCCTTCTGGAAGGTCGGAATGCGACACCTGGGGCGACACCACGGTGCGGCTGGCGCGCACGATCAGGATCTCCACCTTGAGCGGCAGCGCCGGGTGGTCGAAGCCGCGCAGCACCGGCACGATGTGGGCGAGCGCCGCGGCGGTGTCGCGGATGACCAGCGTGTTGCCGCCGGGTTGCAGCTCGAGCGTGCCGCGGACGGTAAGCAGCGGCTGGATCAGCGGAATGGCCTCGACCGCCTGCTGGTAGCGCAGGGTGTAGGCGTGCAGGACGAGCTCGTCGGGCTCACGCGGCTGCAGGGCGAGCGCCGCTCCGGGACCAAGGCACGTCCAGGCGACGCTCGCGATGAGCGCAAGGATCGCCAGGGGCCCCAGGGGCCTCCGGGGCGCAAGGGACGCGAGGATCGCGACAGGGCGGCGCACGGGTACCATGGAGAAACTCGAAAGTTTACCGCGACAGCCAGTCAGGCTCAAACGACGGGTCGACAGGGAGATGGGATCCCTTGCCGGCGGCGCCCGGGGGCGGCGGTGCGCCGGCGTGACGGGACGCGCTCAAACATCGAGCTTGTCGTCCACGATCATCACCACCGACATGTGCGGGCTGTCGATCTGGTAGACCCGCGCCTCGGGCCGGCTCAACCCCTCGATGGAGGGCCGCGACGAAGCCGGCAAGACGCCGGCGGCAGCGGCCCGGCCCGGCGCGCCCGCAAGGATCGGAGCCAGCGGCGGCATCGGCATCATGCCGCCGGCGTCGGCGGCGGCCGCGTCGGCCCCGGCAGCCGCCAGCCGCTCGCCGGCGGCGGGACTGGCGGAGCCAGTGGAACCAGTGGAGCCAGTGGAGTCGGCGGCGTGCCAGCCGTGGCCGGAGCCAAAGATCAGGGCCATCGCCGTCAGTCCCGCTGCCAGCGCCCACCGTGCCGCGTGCAGCGGCTGGAGGTTGCGGAACGTGCGGCGTGGCTGGAGCCCGTGGAGCCCGTGGAGTGTCTGGAGCGCCGTGCCGGAGCCGGCGGCCTCCCGGGCGTCCCGGCCTTCGAGACGGCTGGCGGTCCGCATCGCGGCCACGGCCAGGCGGGCTGCCGCAACCTCCTCGGCCTCCTCGGCCGGCCCGAGGTCCGGCGCGGGCAGGCGCCTGAAGACCAGGGTCGGATCGGCGGCCAGCGCCTCCTGCCAGCAGCGCGGGCAGCCGCCGTCGAGGTGGCGCAGGGCTTCCTGCCAGCGGGCGGCGGCGTGGGGCGCGCCGGGCGCATCGCGGTCGGCCGGGTCCAGGCGGCGCCAGTCGGGGCAGCGGCTCACGTGCGCTTCTCCGTGTCCATGGCGGCCGATGGCGGCGCCGGCGCCGGCGCAAAGCTCGCGGCGTATTCGGGATAGCGCCGCTGCAGCTCGCCGCGCAGGCACCTGCGGGCGTTGAAGAGGTGGTTGCGGACCGTCGATTCGCGGCAGCCCAGGATGCCGGCGACCTCGGGCGACGACAGGCCCTCGACCTCGCGCATCAGGAACACCATGCGCTGCTTCTCGGAGAGCGAGGCGGCCAGCTCGCGGAAGATGGCGGCCACCTCGCCCTGCTGCAAGCGCGACAGGTCGCGGTGGGCGCGGCCATCGGCGACCTGGCGCAGGTGCTGGCGCACCGGCTCCTGGCTGCGCTCGCGGCTGCGGCGGGCGCGCAGGTGGTCGATCGCGAGGTTGCTGGCGATGCGATAGATCCAGGTGTTGGGGCTCCACCGCTCGTCGAACTTGCGGCGGTTCTCCCAGACCTTGAAGAAGGTCACCTGGACCACGTCGCGGGCCTCCTCGAGATCGCCGAGGATGCGCGAGACGAGCTGCAGCAGCGGCTTGGTCTTGCGGCCGATGAGCTCGTCGAGCGCCGCCTCGTCGTCCTCGCGGAGGGCGAACAGCAGGTCGCGGTCGGAGACTTCGGCCCAGGGAGAGGAGTGCGGGCTTTGGCGGCGGGAGTAGACGAGCTCGAGCATCTCACCACGGTATACGCGGACGCCAGACTCATCGTCTACCGCGCGGCGCGACCGGCCGGCCTCCTCGGCTCGTTCTTCGATCTGTTCTTCCGCATCAAAAGGAGCGCTTAGGAGGTTGACGGCGCCCTCCGCATGCCGCCCATCCCGCGCTTCATGGGCATCCCGCGCTTCATGGGCATTCCGCGGCTCCCCTGCTTTCCGCGGATCTCGTGCTGCCCGCGGGTCCCCTGCCTCCCGTGGATCTCGTGCTGCCCGCGGATCTCGTGCTTCCCGCGCCTCGTCGCTTGCGGCGTCGCTGCCCGGAGCACGGCTGGCGCCGGGCACGGCGAGGTGAGCTGCGCTCCTGCCGCGCCGCAGATCCAGCCATTTGTCGCGGATACGGGTCATGGGTTGCGGGCCGCGACGCCGCGGGCCTGACCGACGCACCAGCAAAGCGAGTTACGGCGCCGCGCGGCACGGATGCTTCTCCTCCCGTGGTGCGGCTGCCTGGTGATGCGCCGGACTCCGCCCCGAGTCGCCGGCAGCTGATTATACTTCGTCGCCGGATGAGTTCCTTGCTCTGGCTGGTCTACGAGGCGGGATTGGGCCTGGCGCTGCTGACGGCGGGGCCGTTCCTGCTGGCGAGGCGCGGCCGGCATTACCTGCCTACCCTGGCCGGCCGCCTGGGCGGCGGCGGCGGCGGCAGCGGCGGGGAGGACGCCGGCGCCACGGGTGGCAGCCTGTGGTTGCACGCCGTGTCGGTGGGCGAGGTGGGCGTCGCGGCCACCCTGGCGCGGGCCCTGCCGCCCGAGTTGCCGCTGCTGGTCACGACCGTGACTCCGACCGGCCAGGCCCTGGCCCGCAAGGCCTTTGCCGGGAGGGCGCAGGTCGCCTACCTGCCTTTCGACCTCAGCCCGGCCGTGGCGCGCTTCTGGCGCCGCTTCACGCCGGCGGCCCTGGTGCTGGTGGAGGGCGACTACTGGCCGCTGCTGCTGCGCGAGGCGCGCCGGCACGGGTTGCCGGTGGCGGTCGTCAACGGCCGGGTCGGCGACCGCAGCTTCGGCCGGCTGCGCCGGCTGCGGCCGCTTGCCGGCCTGCTGTTCTCGGGAATCGAGCGCTTCGGGGTGCAGAGCGCCCAGGACCGCGGCCGGCTGCAGGCGCTCGGCGTCGAGGCCGCGCGCCTGACGGTCACCGGCAACCTCAAGTTCGAGACCCCCGAGCCGCGCGTCGACCGCCAGCTCGCCGCGGCCCTCGAGCGCCTGGCGGGCGGGCGGCCGGTGGTGGTCGCCGGCTCCACCATGCCCGGCGAGGAGGAGCAGGTGCTGGCCGCCTTCGCCGCCATCGGCGGCGGCCGCCGTGCCCTGCTGCTGCTGGCGCCGCGCCATCCCGAGCGCTGGGACGAGGTCGAGAGGCTGCTGGCGGAGAGCGGCCTCGCGGCGGTGCGGCGCAGCCGGCTGGCGGCACCGAGCGGCGGGCCGGCAGCAGCCGTCGATCCAGGCGGACCCTGGGGCGGCGGGCCGGCAGCAGCCGCCGATCCAGGCGGACCCTGGGGCGGCGGGCCGGCAGCAGCCGCGAATCCAGTCGGACCCGGAGGCGGCGGGCCGGCAGCAGCCGTCGATACAGGCCGACCCGGAGGCGGCGGGCCGGCAGCAGCCGTCGATCCAGGCGGCCCAGGAGGCGGCGGCGCGGCGCGAGGCGCGGTGAGCGGCGAGCCGGCGGGGAGCGCGACGGCCAGCGGGCGGGCAGCGAGTGGTGAGGGCGCAGGCGGCCCAGGAGGCGGCGGCGCGGCGCGAGGCGCGGTGAGCGGCGAGCCGGCGGGGAGCGCGACGGCCAGCGGGCGGGCAGCGAGTGGTGAGGGCGCAGGCGGCCCAGGCCGCGGCGCGGCGGGTGGCGGATCGGCACCGGCCGCGGATGCGGGGGAGCCGGTGGCCCGCGGTGCGGTCGATGTCGTGTTGCTCGACAGCATGGGCGAGCTGGCGGCTCTCTATCAGCAGGCGGCGGCGGCCTTCATCGGCGGCACGCTGGTGGACACCGGCGGCCACAATCCGCTCGAAGCTGCCCGCTACGGCATCCCCATCGCCGTCGGTCCGTCGATGCGCAACTTCCGCGACATGGCCGAGCGCTTCGACACGGCCGGCGCCTGGCGGCGGGTCGCGGACGCCGCCGCGCTGGGGCGGACCTGGGAGGAGTGGCTGGCGGATACCGCGGCCGCGCGGCGGCAGGGCGAGCGTGCCGCCGCGCTGCTGGGAGAGAACCGCGGCGCGCTCGCCCACACTCTCGAGATGCTGGCCCCCATCCTCGCCAGGCTCGGCCACGGCCACCGCCAAGACGCCGCGGCCAAGGCCGCCGGCGGCTGAATGCGGGACGCCGGCACCGCCGCCCGGGCGCCGCTGGCAGCGCCACTGCTGGCCGCATCGCCCTGGCAGCGGCTCTACGCCGGCGCTCATCGCTGGCGCTGGGCCTGGTACCGAGACCGCGCCCGCCGCCTGCCGCGGCCGGTGATCAGCATCGGCAACCTGCACTGGGGAGGAGGCGGCAAGACCCCCCTCGTCTCCGCCGTCGCCGGCCGCCTGCGGGCGAGGGGCCTGGCGGTGTGCATCCTGTCTCGCGGCTACGGCGGCGGGCGCGGCGGCGGCCAGGGCGGCGGGCGTGGCGAGGTGCGGGTGGTGAGCCGGGGCGACGGGCCGCTCCTCGCGCCGGCGGAGGCCGGCGACGAGCCGGTACAGCTCGCCGGCGAGCTGCCCGGGGTCGCGGTGGTCGTCGGCCCCGACCGCTACCGCGCCGGCATGGAAGCCCTCGCGCGCCTGCGGCCCGCGCCCGACGTCTTCTTGCTCGACGACGGCTTCTCGCACCTGGCCTTGCACCGCGACCTCGATCTGCTTGCCTTCCCCGCCGCCGATCCCTTCGGCGGCGGCCGGCTGTGGCCCGGCGGCCGTCTCCGCGAGCCCCTGGCCGCGGTGGCGAGGGCCGACGCCGCCCTGCTCACCGGCCTGCCGGCGGCAGGAGGCCCGGCGGGTTTCGGCGCCGAGCTCGCCGCGGCGCTGCGGCCCTACGGCTTCGCCGGCCCGGCGTTCGCCTGCCCGCTGCGCGTTGGCGCCGCCGTCCTCCATGCCGCGGGCGGCACGGTGCCCCTGGCCGCCGGCACCAGGGTCCTGCTGGCGAGCGCCATCGCCCGCCCGGAGAGCTTTGCCGCCGCCGTCCGCGAGCTAGACTTCGCCGTCATGGGCGAGCTGCGCTTCCGCGACCACTACGCCTTCCCCCACGCGAGCTTGGAGCGCATCGCGGCGCAGGCCCAGGCCAGCGGCGCCGCGGCCGTGCTGGTCACGGCCAAGGACCGGGTGAAGCTGCTCGGCCGTCTTGCCGTGCCGCTCGCCGAGCTGCCGGTCACCGCCGACCCCGAGCCCGCCTTTTGGAGCTGGCTCGACGCCACCGTCGATGGGCTCGCCGCGCCGGCGGACCGGCCGGTGGCCCAGCCGGCGGCAGGACAGCCGGCGCCGCTGCCCCCCGGCGGAGCTGCTCGGTGACCGCCAGGTGACCAGTGTCCCGCTCGGTTAATTCGCATGCTATTCACCGGCCCTCTGCGTCCCTGGCTGCGTTGCGACCTGCCGGGAGTGCCGCAATGGCTGGTGACTGCGGCCGCCTCCTCGACATAAGTTTCGACTATGCCTGCGTCGGCGACGCCTTGCCAGGAACGCAGATGACTCGGCGACTAGCAAGCGAATTAACCGAGCGGGACACTACCCGGCCAGCCCGCATTTGTCGCGCCGGTTCAGCCCTGTCGCCGGCTGGGCTTACCCGAGCTTCTCACGCTGATTGGCCGCGAGGGGCCGGCCGCCCGGAGCGCCGGCACGGGCGGCGGGCGGCGACACGGCGGGCGGCGACACGGCGGGTGGCGACACGGCGGGCGGCGACACGGCGGGCGGCGCAACCGGCGATGCTGCCGGCGTCGGGGCACAGCCGATGTGAGCGCCGCGGGCGAGGCCCGGCTTGAAGGACGCCCCGGTGCGGCATCGGTTGGAGTACGGCGCCTACCTGGCGCTCAAGGGGCTGATCCGCGCGCTCCCCCATGCCGCGGCGCGCCCGCTCGGCGCCGGTCTCGGCCGGCTCGCGCACCGTCTCGACCGCCGCCACCGCCTGGTGGCGACCGCCAACCTGGCCCTGGCCTTCCCGACCGTCGCCGCCGGCGAGCGCCGCCGGCTGGCGGCGGCCTGTTTCCGTCACTTCGGCGCCGCCCTGTTCGACCTCATCTCCTCCGAGCGTTTCGACGCGGTCGAGCTCTGCCGCCGCTTCAGCTACGAGGGATGGGAGCACCTCGATCGCGCCGAGCGCCTCGGCCGCGGTGTCTTCCTGCTCGGGGCCCACCACGGCTGCTGGGAGATCTCGGGGCGCCCCATTGGCCTCTATCGCGGCGTCATCCATACGGTCGCCCGCCCCGCCGACAACCCCCATCTGGACCGCGAGTTGTCGCGCCTGCGCCGCGGTCTGGGGTATGCGGTGATCGCCAAGCGCGGCGCTGCCCGCCGCATGCTGCAGGTGGTGCGTGCCGGCGGCCGTGTCGGCATCCTCCCCGACCAGCGCGTCCAGGAGCGCGAGGGCATCCTGGTGCCTTTCTTCGGCCACCCCGCTCTCACCACGCCCGTCCTCGCCCGGCTGTCCATCCGCGACCGCTGCCCCGTGGTGCCGGTCTTCGCCTACCCCGAGCCCGGCGGCCGCTACCGCCTGGTCATCCGCGCCCCCATCCTGCCGCCGAGCGCCGAGGCGAGCGCCGCGCTCGATCTCGAAACCGGCGCCGCGATCGATGTCGAGACCAGCGCCGCGGCCGGAGCCCAGGCAGGCGCCGGCCGCGAAGATGCCGTCGTGGCGCTCACCCACCGCTACCACGAAGCAATCGAGCGAGAGATCCGCGACCACCCGGAGATGTGGCTCTGGATGCACCGGCGCTGGGACCGGAAGCGCGAGAGAAAACGCCCCTGACGTTCAGCCGCAAAGCCATTTTCCCACTGGCCCGGAGGGGCGGCGTCAGGGGATCGACCTGCTGAACGGGGGCGGGGCTTTTCTGCAGCCTGCCCGGCCTCATTTCATCGCCGAGGGCACTCCCAGCGTTCCAGCCACGGCCTCCACGAAGTTTCTCTCCTCGCGCAGGATGAGCCGCTTCGATTGGGCCATGTCGAAGTTCTCCCGCCCTTCCGGATCGGCCCGCAGGCGTGCCCGGTAGGCCTCGTAAGCGGCGAGGCTGTCGAAGGCGATCAACCCCCAGGCCACGTCGTTCGTTCCCTCGTGAGGGAGGAAGTAGCCGACCAGGTGGCCGCCGCAGCGGGGAATGATGCGCCCCCAGTTCTCGGCATATTGCCTGAAGGCATCACGCTGGAAAGGGTCGATCTGGTAGCGGATGATGCAGGTCACGGACATGTCATTCCTCCTGGAGAAGAGCTTGCGGCGGGTCTCTTTCGTCCTTCCACGATGGATGCTAATCCGGGGATAGTTGTGCTAGCATCAAAGTGTGCTCGCCGATGCCGCCATCGCTCCCGTCGCCGCGCTGCTCGCCGATCCGGCGCGGGTGGCAATCCTCATGGCGCTTTCGGATGGGCAGGAGGTGGCGGCCAGCGAGCTGGCGGCGGCGGCGGGCATCACCGCGCCGACCGCCAGCATCCACCTGGCGAAGCTGGCCGCCGCCGGGTTCGTCGCCAGCCGGCGCCAGGGGCGCCATCATTTCTACCGGCTCGTCCGCCCGGACCTGGTGCGGGCGATGGAGGCGCTGGCCGTCCTCGCGCCGGAGTCGGCGCCACGCACCCACCGCCAGGCCCGCATCGGCCGCGCCGTGCGCGCCGCCCGCACCTGCTATGACCACCTGGCGGGCCGTCTCGGCGTGGGCATCACCCGCGCCCTCGTCGACCGCGGTGCGCTGCGCTCGTCCGGCGGGCACTTCGACGTGACCCCCGAAGGGGCCGAGCTGCTGGGCGATCTCGGCATCGACCTGGCGGCGGCGCGAGCGCGCCGCCGCGCCTTCGCCCCCGCCTGCCTCGACTGGAGCGAGCGAGTCCCGCACGTCGCGGGAGCCCTGGGCGCCGAGTTGCTCAACCTGCTGCTCGAGCGCGGCTGGATCGAGCGCACGCCCGCGACCCGCGCGGTGCAGGTCACCCTCGCCGGCCGCCGCGGCCTCCATCGCGTCTTCGGCATCGCCGGCTGATAGCCACCTGGCGTCGAAGAGTCGCGCCGCGAGGAGACCGCGCGGCAGCGCTTGGACCCTTGGTGCCGCTGCCTGCCTCCTGTTCGCGGCAGCGGGCGGCGTTTCAGCTCCAGCCGGTGGCCGGGACATCGCGGACATCGAGATCCCGGCCGGCCATCCGGCTCACGTCGACGGCGTGCTGGCTGCCGGGGAGTGGGACGACGCCGCGGCGGTGACCATCCGGGTTGCCGCGGGCTGGGAGGTGCGGGTCCTCCTCAAGCATGACGCCGCAATCTCTATCTCGCGTTCACGCATCTCCGGCATGAGGGGAGGCGAACCACGCACCCCTTGCAGGCGACGGAGTGATGGAGATCCGCATCGCACTCTCCACGCTGGCGCCGGTGCCTCGCCCGGGCAAGCTCTTCGGCATCGCGCTCGACGTGACGGACACCAAGACGAGTTGGTCCTTCTGGCCCGCCGGCGCCGCGCTACAGCGTCCTGCCTCCTGGGGCAAGGCGATGCTAGTGCACTGCGTCGTAAATCCCGCATCCCATCCGCCGGCCCCCGGCGGCGTTGCGCCTCCTCGGCATAAGCTCGACTATGCCTGCGTCGGCGCGCCTGGCCGGGAACGCGGATGACTCGGTGGCTGGGACACTGGATTTACGACACAGTACACTAGCGATCACTCCACGGTATCTTCCGCATCCTTTGGGCGACCGCCAGCTTTCGGAGACGAGTCAAAATTCGCCGACTACCCTCTTGACAAGCTTTTTCGGACCGCTTCGCCAGTTTTCTCGAGTCCGTGCTCGAAGGGCATCGGTTGGCCTGCCAGAGGGGCGCAGGGACCCGTTTCCGCGGCGAGCCTCCCCGAACCCTAAGGCGACCGTCGATCGGCCCTGCCGCGGCCGCCAACGAGCTGGAAAATCATGGGTTTACAATCGCTGGCGAGGGGGACGAAGATGACCAACGGCGAGCTGGTGCATGAGGCAGGTCCCGGCATCCCGACGACAGTTGGAGGCGCGGATCTCGAGCAGCTCGAGGATCTCGGCGAGCGCATCGCCGCGCTTGCGGCGCAGATCTCGGCCGCCACCTACGAGCTGCTGGCGATGCTGCGCGACTTCGACGAGCGCGGCGGGTGGAACAGCGGGTTCCACACTTGCGCACACTGGCTGTGCTGGCGCGTGGGGCTCGACCTCGGCGCGGCGCGCGAGAAGGTGCGCGTGGCGCGCGCGCTTGGCGCCTTGCCGCTGCTCTCGGCGGCCATGCGCCGCGGCGACGTTTCCTACTCCAAGGTGCGCGCCCTGACTCGCATCGCCACGCCGGCCAACGAGCAGGAGTTGCTGCGCTTCGCGCGTGCGGGAACCGCCGCTCACGTCGAGCGGCTGGTCCGCGGCATGCGGCGCGTCGATCGCATCGACCGCATGGGGGCGGGAGAGGACGAGAAACGTCGCCACGCCGGGCGGTACCTGCGCGCCCACATCGACGAGGACGGCATGGTGGTGGTGACGGGACGCCTCGCGCCGGAGGCCGGTGCGGCCCTGCTGCGCGCTCTGGACGCCGGCGCCGAGGCGCTCTACGGGCCACACCGCAGCCAGCCGGCCGGCGCCGCGCCGGAGGCGGCGGAGGAGGCTTCCGCGGAGCAACGCCGCGCCGACGCCCTGGGCTTGGTGGCCGAGAGCGCCCTCGCCTCGGGCCTCGATCCCGGCAGCCGTGGCGACCGCTACCAGGTGGTGGTGCACGTGGATGCCGAGGTGCTGGCGGCCGGCGGCGAGGGCGGTTCGTCCTGGCTCGCGGACGGCACTCACGTTTCCGCGGAAACGTCCCGCCGGCTGGCCTGCGACTCGGCGCGGGTGGTGATGCGGCACGCCGCGGACGGCCGGGTGCTCGACGTCGGCCGCCGCACCCGCGCCATCTCGCCCGGCCTGCGCCGCGCCCTCGAGCATCGCGACGGCGGCTGCCGCTTCCCGGGCTGCGGCAGGAGGCTGTGCGACGCCCACCACGTGGAGCCCTGGGCCGGCGGCGGCTCGACCAGCCTCGCCAACACGCTGCTGCTCTGCCGCCGCCACCATCGTGCGGTGCACGAGGAGGGATTCTCGATGGAGCTCACGCCCAACGGCGAAGCGCGCTTCTATCGGCCCGACGGCCGGCCGATGCCGCAGGCGCCGGCGCTGCCGGCGGCAGCACGAGAGCCGGTCACGGCCCTGGTGGCGCAACTCGCCAGCCGAGGGGTGGCCGTGGATGGCCGCGCGACACTGCCCGACTGGTGGGGAGGGCCGGTCGACTACGCCTGGGAGATCGACTGGCTGCGGTCGCGCGAAGCCGCCGGGTGAGGGCTGATATCAACCTGCTCGGTCTAGCCCTCCCGATCGCGCCTGGGATCGAGCCAGCCGGCGACCCGCCGCGCGGCGGTGAAGCTCGCCCAGGCCACGACCGCCACCAGCGCCCGGTCGCCCGGCCAGCCGGCGCGGAACGCCGCCACCTCGTCCTCCCCGACCCGGTACGGCGCGAGCGCCGCCAGGAGCGCCAGCCTGGCCGCCGGGCGGCAATCGCCGGGCACCCCCGCGCACGCCTCCTCCACCCAGGCGCCGCCGAGCGGCGGGTCCTCGCCGCACCACCCTGCGATCCGCCGCCGCACCGCCGCCGCTCCGGCGCCAAGCGGCCCGGCCGCCTCCGCTTCCACCGCCGCCGCGAGGCTCGCAAACGGCGCCGCGATCTCCGGCCGCGGCCGCGCCCAGCCGAGGTCCGCCGGCAGCTCCGCCGGCTCCAGCATCCCCAGGGACGCCCCCGGGTCGATGCGGCGGCCGAGCCACGGCGCGAACCGCCGCGAGGTGACGAGCACGCTCGGCGCCGCGAACAACCGTGCGCCCAGCGGGAATGGAGTCTCGCCGAGGAACACCGCCGCCAGCCGGTTGATGTAGTGGAAGCCGGCGGCGCTCGCGATCATCTCCGGCGCCGCCGCCGCTGCGAAGGGCGGCGCCGCGAGGACCGCGGCCCCCGGGCTGCGGCTGGCTCCCGCCCACTCCGCCGCGGCGCGCAGGTCCGGGTCATCGATCGCCTCAAGGCCGCGCCCCCGCAGCGCCCAGGCCGCCTGCCGCCCGCCCGCCGCATGGAGCAGGCTGGTATGGACGTCGACGCAGTAGCGGCAGCGGTTGCTCTGCGACACCGCGGCGGCGACCGCCTCCTTGACCTGCCGCGGCACCACGCCGCCGAGCACCGCCTCGCGCAGCACGCCCCACGCCGCGGCAAGGATCGGCGGCGCCGGCGCCTGGACGCGGAAAGGTTCCGCAACCAGCCCGAAGTCGCGCCGCATCTGGGCGTAGACCGCCAGCACCAGCGGCGGGGCCGGCGCCTCCTCCCGCGCCGCGAGGTATCGGATCGTCATGCCTCGGCCGGCTGCCGGCGCCGGACCAGCGCCGCCTGACCTTTCCGCTGGTGCACCGGTTCGCCCACGGTCATCTCGCTCCCTCTGACCCATCATTGTGCCGTTGCATTACTTCTGCCCGCCGCCGATCTCGTAGAGGTACAGGCCGCCTCCGAGGTCGGCGCGGCGGGGATGGCGGGCGATCCAGGCGAAGGCGCCGCCTGGGATGGGCACCATGTGGCCGCGGACGTTGGTGACGTATGGGTAGCCGTGGACGAAGTTGGCGCTCACCACCGCCAGGCCGGAACGGTTGGGGTCGGGGAAGCGCCAGCGGATGCCGTAGAGCTCCGGATCGACGTGGCCGAAGTACGCGAGCGCGATGCCGGGCAGACCCTCCCGGTCGAGGTAGGCACGCAGCCGCTTCAAACCCTGGCCCCAGTCGAGGTTGGAGTCGAGCAGGTAGAAATCGCCCCGGCCCCCCGCCAGCAGATTGAAGTAGTCGAGGGTCTCGGGGGTCGCCAGCAGCGCCGAGAGCGGGTAGGCGAGCAGCAGCGCCAGCGCCGCCGCCCGCACCGTCCGGCCGCGGCCGCGGACCCATGGCACCAGGCGGCCGCTGTACACGCAGGCGAGCGGCACGATCGGCAACAGGTAGCGAATGCCGTAGCTCACCTTCGACCCCAGCGAGAAGACCGCGAGCATCAACACGATCGGCAGCCAGAGGAAGGCCTCATGCCGCCGGCGGGCGGTGCCCACCCGGGCCATGCCCCCCGGGCCGGTAGCCGCCGCTGACCGCGGGAGGCGCACGAACGGGGCGGCGATCCAGGCGATCAGCAGCGGCAGGGGCGTCTTGAGCAGCAGGGCCGCCGGGTAGTAGAGCCACGTCCCCTGCGGCAGCCACTGGCCCCAGAACCACGTCGGGAATTCGCCTTGCTCGTTGATCAGCTGGATGCTGTCGAAGCCATGCAGGTACGGGGCTGGAAGCGGCAGCGGCAGGCCGCCCGGCAAGACGCCGGCGAGGCCGCGCAGCAGCCGGCTGCGGAAGTGAAAGCTGCCCACCGCGGTGCCGAGGCCCTGGAACAGATAGCCGGCATCCAGCACCACCAGGCTGACCAGCAGCAAAAGCGCGAGCGCCCCGAGGCTCGCGGCCAGCGCGCCGGCACCGCCCACCGGCCGGGAAGCTCCGGCGACATCCGGCGCGTCACTCCCGGCAGCACCCGGCGCGCCACTCCCGGCAGCATCCGGCGCGCCGCTTCCGGCGGCATCCGGCGCGCCGCTTCCGGCGGCATCCGTAGAGCCATCCTTGGCGCCAGCGATCGCCTGCCTGCGCCGCGGGCGCCCCAGACCGATCGGAAAGCGCTCGCCCCGCGCCAGCGCCGCGGCGGCGAGCAGCAGCACCACCGGGTAGAGCAGCACGGCGCTGAACTTGGTGAGCTGCGCCAGGCCCAGCGCCACGCCGGCGGCGAGCAATGGAGGCAGGCGCGGGCGCTCGAGCCAGCGTTGCGCCAGGTAGAGCGCCCCGGCCACGCCGAGCGCGCAGGCGACGTCGGTCGTCGCCAGATGAGCGTGGGCGATCAGGCTGGGACAGAAGGCGCAGCCGGCCAGCGCGACCAGGCCGCCGCCCTCGCCGTGGAGCTGGCGCGCCCAGCGCCAGACCAGCAGCAGCAGCAGCCCTCCGAGCGCCACCACCGGCAGGCGCCCGAGCAGGAAGATGAGCTCCAAGCGCCCGCCGTTGCGGCGCATGAAGTCGGTGGCGAACACCCAGGGATACCAACCGTCGTCGCGCAGCCGCGCACCGGTGTCGATGCTCGGCGCCACGGCCAGCAGCGGCAGGGCGCTGAGCAGCCGCGGCAGCGGCGGATTGAGGTTGTAGAGCTCGAAGTTGCCGGTCTCCAGATAGTAGTAGCCGGCCGGCAGGTGCGCGAACTCGTCGACGGTCGGACTGTCCCAGCGCAGGCCGTGAGCGCACAGCGCGGCGAAAGCGCCGAGCAGCAGCAGTCCGGCGGCCCGCGCCGCCACCGGCGATCGTCGCCTCTCGCCGGCCGGCGGCGGCGGGATCACTCGAGCTCGAACAGCGGGTCGCCGCCGTCCACCGACTGGCCCGCCTGGACGAGGATGCGGGTCACGGTGCCGTCGTGCTCGGCCTGGATCTCGTTCTGCATCTTCATCGCCTCGAGCACCAGCACGCCCTGGCCCGCGGTGACCGCCTGACCCTCGGCGGCGAGCAGCGCCACCACCCTCCCCGGCATGTAGGCGGTGACTCGCTGGCGCCGCCGGCCGCCCTTGGCCGCGGCGCTCTGCGCCGCCAGGTGGGCGAGCGGCTCCGCCACCGCCACCACCGTGGTGCCGTGCGGATCGCTCACCCAATAGGAGCCGTCATCGCGCCGGCGCACCGCCACCTCGTGCTGGACGCCGCCGACCACCAGGCTGTAGAGGCCGTCGCGCAGGCGCACGGCGTCGACCCGGTGACCACGCTCGCCGACGACGACCTCGTAGGCGCCGTCCGCAAGGCGCTCGATGCGCAGGCGCTCGCCGCCGGCGATCAGCTCCATGGTCCGCCCCGCACCGCCCCCCGGCGCCCGACCGCCGCCCAGCGCTGGCGCCGGCCGCCGCCGGCCGCACCGGGGCCGGCGCCGGGCACGACCGCCGTGGTGCGCCGCGCCCGCTCGTAGTGGGCGATGGCGGCCGCGATCAGGGGCAGGTCCGGCAGCTCCGCGACGCGGCTCGACTCCGCCGCCTGCAGCTCTCCCGCCGCCAGCTTGCGGTCGAGCATGCCGATGTCGAGGCGGCCGGCGCGGAAGTCGGCATCGGCGAGCAGCGCGCGGTAAAGCGGCACCGTGGTACGGATGCCCTCGATCCGCAGCTCGGCCAGCGCCCGCCCCAGCCGCGCCAGCGCCCGCTCGCGGTCCGCCGCCCAGACGCTGAGCTTGGCGAGCAGCGGATCGTAGTGGATCGACACCTCGGAGCCTTCGTAGACGCCGCTGTCGTTGCGGATCCCCGGACCCTCGGGGAGCCGCAGCACCTCGATGCGGCCGGGCGACGGCGCGAAGCGCTGGAATGGATCCTCGGCGTAGAGCCGCACCTCGATCGCGTGGCCATGCGGCGTGACCGCGTCGAACTCGGGGCCGAGCGGCTCGCCGGCGGCGACGCGAAGCTGCGCCGCCACCAGGTCGATGCCGGTCACCAGCTCGGTCACCGGGTGCTCGACCTGCAGGCGGGTGTTCATCTCGAGGAAGAAGAAGCGGCCCTGGGCGTCGAGCAGGAACTCGACGGTGCCGGCGTTGCTGTAGCCCACGGCTTTGGCGGCGGCGACCGCCGCCTCGCCCATGCGCCGGCGCAGCTCCGGGGTCACGGCCGGCGAGGGCGCCTCCTCGACCACCTTCTGGTGGCGCCGCTGCAGCGAGCACTCGCGCTCGCCCAGCGACACGACGCGCCCGTGGTGATCGCCCATCACCTGGATCTCGACGTGGCGCGGATCGACGATCAGCTTCTCGAGATAGACGGCGTCGTCGCCGAAGCTGGCGGCCGCCTCCGAGCGCGCGGCGCGGTAGGCGGCGGCGAGGTCCGCCGGGCGCGCCACCATCCGCATCCCCTTGCCGCCGCCGCCGGCAGCCGCCTTGAGCATCACCGGGTAGCCGATCTCCAATGCCGCGCTCGCCGCTGCGGCGAGGTCCGCCAGCGCTTCGCAGCCGCCCGGCACCACCGCCACGCCGGCGGCGATCATCAGCTTGCGGCTTTCGACCTTGCTGCCCATGGCCGCGATCGCTTCGGGCGACGGGCCGATGAAGGTCAGGCCGGCGTCGCGGCAAAGGCGGGCGAACTCGGCGCGCTCGGAAAGGAAGCCGTAGCCAGGATGGATCGCGTCGGCGCCGATCTCTGTGGCGAGGCGTACGATGGCCTCGCCGCGCAGGTAGCTCTCCCGCGAGGGCGCCGGACCGATCGGATACGCCTCGTCGGCCAGCAGCACCGGCAGGCCGCGGCGGTCCGGTTCCGAGTAGATGACGGCGCTGCGGATCCCGTGCTCGCGCAGGGCACGGACGATGCGCACCGCGATCTCGCCGCGGTTGGCGATCAGCACCTTGCGCAGCGGAGCCATGGCAGGGTCATCATCTTAGCAGGCGGCGGGCGTCCCGGCCGGCCTTGACGGCCCATCCGGCCAGCGCCGCCGCCGCGGCCAGGCCGAGCGCCGATGCCGCCAGCGAGCGGTGGAAGACGGTGCGGTCCACCCACATCCGCACCCGGTGGCGGCCGGCGGGCACCTGCATGCCGATACGGTGGAGGTTGGCGGCCTCGAGCGGCGGCGCCGGCCGGCCGTCGATGATGGCGCGGTAGATCAGCAGCGCGCGCTGCACCACCAGCACCGAGCCGCCGGGACCGACGTCGAGATCGAGGTCCAGGCTCTCCGGCCCCTGGCGCAACACCCGCACGGTGCCGGCGGCGGACAGGCGGGGCGGGCCCTTGCCCTCGATCACCACGTCCCCGGCAGGATCGAACTCCGGGCTCTTCATGAGCCCATAGGCGGCGTTCAGGTTGGGCGTGTACCAGACGCGCCGCGCCAGGAACACCTTGGGCGACCGCCCCACCACCTCGTAGACGTGGATCTTCTGGCCGAAGCTCGGCAGCTCCGCCAGCAGGCGGGCATGCGACGGCAGCGGCGCCAGCGCCCGCTCGATCAGCAGGCGATCGACCCCCCAACCGGCCAGCAGCCGCAGGCGCTCCTCGTCCGTGGCGCCCTTGAGGCTGCCCTGCGCCAGGCGGGTGAGGTAGGTGTCGAGCCCCTCCGGCGATTCGTCGAGCTCGTAGCGGCGGTCCCAGAGCGGGCCGGTGAAGGGAAACATCTCGTAGAAGGCGCGGCGCTCGAGCCACAGCAGCGACTGCGACGGGTAGTTGCCGCTGGCCAGCCCGGACGGGCCGAACAGATGCTCGAAATCGGGGTTGGCCACGGTCATGCCGAGCGGCAGCCAGCTGATCACCGGCGGCGGCACCCGGTACGGCGTCACCGCGTCGGTAGGGTACAGCGGCCGCAACAGCCACAGCTGCGCCGCGGCGTGGACGGCGAGCAGCAGACCGCCCCAGGTCCGCGCGGCACGGCTCGACGGCACGGCCCGCTTCATGCGCAGGGCGAGCAGGCCCAGGACCGCGAGGATGACCAGCGAGAACAGGCAGAGCCCGCTCCAGCGCAGGCGCTCGTATGCGACGAAAGCGAGGGTCCGGTCGGTGGGGATGAGGATCCGCAGCAGCCGCATGGCCGGTCCCTGCAGCAGGCCCAGGAAGGCCCACAGGGCGCCGAGCAGCAGCGCCAGGCCCGCCAGCGCCCGCCGGAAGCGCCGAGCCCCGGCGCCGCCGTCGGCAGCGTCGAGCAGCCGCTCGAAACCGAGGCCGCACAGCAGGGCGCCGCCCAACGCCACCGGCAGCCAGAACTTGACCGGGTAGCGCAGCGCTCCGTTGCCAAGCCGCGCGAAGAGCCACTGCACGACCGGGTTGTAGCGTCCCAGCGAGCAGAACAGGCCGGCCGCCGCGGCGCCCCAGGCCCACCACGCCGCCGGCCGCCGCGGCCCGCGCGGCCAGCCGGCGGCGGCGACCAGTGCCAGGGCCAGCAGGCCGGGATAGAGCGACGGATAGAGCGGCGGCGCGCCGGTGTAGAAACGCTGGCCCCAGAAGTTACCGGCGACGCGCACGTCGAGGCGGCCGAAGATCGTCGGCAGCAGCCATTCCGCCACCTGGGCGGGGTGCCAGCTGGCGATGGTCGCCACGTCCGCCCGATAGCCGCGGAAGCCGCGGAACGAGACCGGCAGGATGCGCAGGAACTCGACGACCTGCGGCAACGCGATCAGCGTGCCGCAGGCGAAGGACAAGAAGAGCAGCGCGAGGGCGCCCCAGGCCGGCCGGCCCCACCGCCACCGCGGGACGGTGCCGGCGCCCGCCTGCTCGACTGCGACCGCGGGCGACGCACCTGCTGCCGGCTCTTCGGGAGCCACGGCCGGTGCCACCGCCGCAGGGGCCACCAGCGCCGCCGAGGAAACCGCACCGGCAGCTACCGCAGCGGGAGCCGCCGCCACCACCTGTGAAGAGACCGCGGGCGACGCCGCCGGTTGCCATGCCCAGCCGCGGTGGCGGAGAAGCACCGCGGCCCCCGCCAGGGCGCCCGCCATCGCCGCCATTAGCGGATCGCCGCTCAGCAGCAGCAGCGCCCAGATGACCGCGATGGCCCAGGCATGCCGCGCCCGCCCCTGCCTCGGCGCCGGCCCCTCCGCGGCGAAGCCCAGGCAGGCGGCGACCAGGGCCGGCGCCAGCGTCGCGCCGGCGATCAGGTTGTAGAAGGACAGGTGGGAGAGAAAGAAGCCGGAGCCGGCGTAGCAGACCGCCGCCGCCCACGCCGGCTCCCGCGCCAGCCCGAAGCGCCGCGCCATCCAGAAGCAGGCGAAAGGGGCGAGCAGCAGGTGAATCCAGAAATGGGCGTTGAGGGCCCAGAACGGCGACGTCCACAACAACAGCACGTTGGTGGGATAGAACGGCACCGCGTTGGGGTTGCCGGCGAGCGGCTGGCCGCCGCCGCAGTAGGGATCGAGCAGCGGGAAATAGCCCTGGTGCAGCGCCCGCGCCTCCGACATCTTCATCGCCAGGTGGGCGTTGAGCACGTCGCGCATGTACAGCGTCTCGGTGCCGCGGGCGAGCGGCAGCGCGATCCAGGCCAGCAGCAGCATCGGCGGCAGCACGTAGATCGCCGCGAAGCGCCGGCGCGCCCGCCGCCACTCCACCTCGGACACGGCGGTCTCCCCGGCCGCCGCGGCTTCCGCGGCCGTCATCTCCTCGTTCATCGCTTTCCTCGTATCCCCCGTACAATACCGCGCGTGCTCGCCCCCCTGGTCCGCTCCCTACGGCCCTCCCAGTGGGCGAAGAACCTCTTCGTGCTGGCGCCGCTGGTCTTCGGCAGCCGCCTCGGCGACGCCGCCGCGGTCACCCGCGCGCTGGTCGCGTTGCTGGTTTTCTGCTGCGCGGCCTCCGCCGTCTACCTCGTCAACGACCTGCGCGACCGCGAGGAGGACCGGCGCCATCCATTGAAGCGCCTGCGCCCGCTGGCCGCCGGCACCCTCTCGGTCCCCACCGCCGCCGCCGCCGTGGTGGCGCTGGTCGCCGCGGCGGCGGCCCTGGCGTTCAGGCTCGGCAGCGGGTTCTCGCAGGTGCTGGCAGCTTATCTCCTCCTGAACCTGCTCTACACGCTGTGGTTCAAGCACATGGTCATCCTCGACGTCATGTGCATCGGCCTGCTCTTCGTGCTGCGGGTGCTGGCCGGCGCCGAGGCCATCGGCGTCCAGGTGTCGAGCTGGCTGTTCCTGTGCACCACGTTCCTCGCCCTCTTCCTGGCGTTCTCGAAGCGCCGCCACGAAATCACCCTGCTCGCCGAGGGCGCCGCGGGCCAGCGCCCGGTGCTCGACCACTACAGCCCGGCCTTTCTCGACCAGATGATCAACGTGGTCACCGCCTCGTCGGTGGTCTCCTACGCCCTTTACGCGGTCGCGCCCGAGACGGTGGCGAAGTTTCACACCCAGGGGTTGATCTACACCATCCCGCTGGTGCTGTTCGGCATCTTCCGCTACCTCTATCTCATGTATCAGCGGGAGGATGAGCGCAACCCCACCGAGGCCATCCTGCGCGACGTTCCCTTCCTGCTCAACATCGCGCTGTGGGGCCTGGCCGTGGTGTGGATCGTCTATGGCCGCGGCCTCCTCGGATGGCTCGGAGTGGGCCGCGCCGGGACCCCCGGCCCGTGAACCTCCCGCCCGGGCCGGCGGCCGCGCGGTCCATATGGGCCCGATCCCGCCGCTGGCTGCCCTGGGCGGTGGCGGCCTCGATTCTCGCCGCCCTGGCCGCTCGCCTGCCGCGCGCCCAGCTGCTGCACGCGCTGGCGACCGGCCCCGCCGGCGCGGTGGCGCTGTGCTCGGCGGCGGTGGCGGCGGCGGTGTTGCTGGCGGATGCCTGGGCGACGCTCCGGGCCTTCGCCGTCACCGGCGTGCGCTGCCCCTGGCGCGGCCTGCTGCTGGCGCGGGGCGCGACCTACCTGCTGGGGCTGATCAACTTCGCGGTCGGCCAGGGAGGGATGGGCTTCTACCTGGGCCGCACCGGCGTCGGCCCGCTGCGCGCCCTGGGCATGCTCCTGTTCCTGATGGGCACGCAGGTCGCGGCCCTCGCCGCGGCGGCGGCGATCGGGGTGGCGGCCGACGCGCTCACCGCCGGCGCCGGCGCTCCCCTGACCGGAACGCTGCCGTTGCTCGCCGCCCTGGCCGCCGCCATCGCGCTCTATCTTGGCCTGCTCCGCTGGCGCCCCGACTGGCTCGCCCGCCGGCCGGTCCTGGGGCCCATCTTCGCCGCCGGCGGCAGGGGCTTCCTGTGGGCGACGGCGACGCGCCTGCCGCACGCGCTGGTGCTGATCGTCGGCTGGTGGCTGGGCCTGCGCATCTGGGGCATCGCGTTGCCGCCCGCGCACGGCCTGGTCGTGCTCTCCGTGGCGGTCCTCGTCGCCGTGCTGCCGGTGGCGCCGAGCGGCATCGGCACCCTGGAGCTGGCCCTGGTCCAGCTGGTCTCGCCCTACGCGCCAGGGGCCACCGCCGCGGCCCAGCGCGCCGACGTCCTCGCCTTCGCGCTCGTCTACCACCTGTTCGGTCTCGCCGCGCAGGCGCTGATCGGCCTGCTGTGCCTGGCGGGCATGACGCGACGGGCGCGCGCCGAAGGGCCGGGCGGCGGCCGCCCGGAATGCGTGGTCGAGCCCCTCTAAGACGAAACGGTTGGCCGAAGCGATGGGGTGGGGGCGTCCCCTTCCCCCCGGAGGGTGGGAAGGGGATCGAGGGGATGCGGGGGAGATCCGATAGATGGCCGCGGCTCCGCCTGTCGCCTGTCGCGGCACTCGTTGCTCGTCGCTTCGCGTAGTCCTCGATCGCTTGCAACTGGCTCCTGCTTCATGGCTCGAGGTCGCCGCAGGCGTTGGGAGCTGGAAAGTTTCGGCTCCTGGTTGAAAGCCACCCGTCCGACCGCTTACATTTATCAGCCATGCAGCCGATCCCAGCCCGGGTGTCGCCGCCTGCCGAGGCGGAGTCCCGGCCGCCGCTCGTGGCGGTCGTGATCCCGTGCCACAACGAGGCGGCCACCATCGACAAGGTGGTGCGGGACTTCCGGGCGGCGCTGCCGCAGGCGCAGCTGCTGGTGGTCGACAACGCCTCGACCGACGCCACCGCCGAGACGGCGCGCCAGGCCGGCGCCCGGGTGCTCCGGGAGCCGCGCCCCGGCAAGGGGTTCGCCCTGCTCGCCGGCTTCCGCGAGGCCAGGGGAGCCGACTTCCTGGTGATGGTGGACGGCGACGACACCTATCCGGCCGAGGAGGCGGTGAAGCTGTTGCAGGCCGCACGGGACGGCGCCGACATGGTGCTCGGCACCCGCCTCGCGGGCGCCGAGGAGGGCGCCTTCCGCGCCGGCCACTCCATGGGCAACCGGCTGTTCAACCTGCTGGTGCGGGTGCTGTTCGGCGTCCACACCCAGGACCTGTTCTCCGGCTACCGGGTGCTGTCGCGGCGCTTCCTCGAGACCACGCCGCTGATCGCCCGCGGCTTCGAGGTGGAGGCCGAGCTGTCGCTGCAGGCGGTGGTGCAGGGCTACCGCACGGCGGAGGTGCCGATCCGCTACCGCGCCCGCCCCCAGGAGAGCCCCAGCAAGCTGCACACCTACCGCGACGGCTACCGCATCCTGATGGCGATCCTGATGTTCTTTCGCGACTACCGGCCGCTCAGCTGCTTCGGCCTGCTCGCCCTCTTCCTGCTGGTGCTCTCCTTCGCCGGCGGCGGCGTGGTCATCGCCGAGTACCTGCAGACCGGGCTGGTGCCGCGGCTGCCGCTCGCCGTGCTCTCGGCGGCGCTGTTCATCCTCAGCGCGCTGTCGATGACCTGCGGCGTCCTGCTGTCGTCGATCAACCGGCGCTCGGCCGAGGTCGCGGCGCTGGCGTCGTGGCGGTGAGGCGCGCGCCGCCGCGGCCCGGGCGAGGCTCAGCCTGAGCCCGTTCCCGGCGATGTCCCAGGCCGCGGCCGACGTCCTGGGCGCCCTCTTCACCGCGGCCGCGCTCGGCGCCCTGGCCGCCGGCGGCTACCTGCTGGCCTTGCGCCTGCTCGGGCGCGAACGCGCGCGGTCCGACGCCCTGGAGCTGGCGGTGGCCTGGCTCCTCGGCACGACCGGCCTGGGGACGGGGATCGGGCTGGCGCTCGGCGCCGCCGGCGAGCTGCGACCCGGCCTCGCGCTGGCCCTGGCGCTGCTCGCCTGCGGCGCGTTGCTGGCGACGCTCCCGAAAGGTTCCACGGCGCCGCGCCCCGGAGAAGGCGCGGCAGGGGCCGGAACGGCGCCGCGCCCCGGGGAAGGCGCGGCAGGGGCCGGAACGGCGCCGGCGCCGGGTACCGCGGCCGCCGGCAGCGGCCGCCTGGCCGGGCTGGCGGAGCCGGCGCTGCACCTGGGCTGGCGGCTGGCGGCGCGCCTGCGCCAGCACTGGGCCCTCTCGCTGCTGGCCTTCCACGCCATCGGCAGCGAGGCGCTGCGCGGCCTGCTCCGCCCGCCCCTGTCCTGGGACAGCCTGATGTACCACCTGCTGCTCGCCGCCACCTGGCTGCAGCGGCACGACCTGGCCCCGGTCTTCGCCGCCTACCCGCTCAACTACTACGGCTACAGCCCGGCCAACGGCGCGGTCTGGCTGTGGTGGTGGATGGCGCCCTCGCACGGCGAGCTGTACGCCAACCTCGCCTTCCTGCCGCAGTGGGCGCTGCTGGGGCTCGGAACGGGGGCGGTGGCGCGCCGCCTGGGCGCCCGCGCCGGCTGGCCGCTGGCCGCCGTGCTGGCGGCGATGACGCCGGTGGTGGTGCGCTTCGCCGCCACCCAATACGTCGACGTGTTCACCGCCGCCTGCCTGCTCGGCGCCTGCTGCTTCGGGCTGTCGTGGCTCCGCCGGCCGTGCTGGGGAGACGCGGCGCTGACGGCGATCGGCCTGGGCCTGGCGGCCGGCTCCAAGGTGCTGGGCCTCCTCTACGCCGGGGCGCTGGCGGCGGCGCTGCTGCCGCTGGCCGCCGGGAGCTGGCGGCGGCGCGGCGCCCAGGCGGCGGCGGGCCTGGTCCTGGCGGGTGCCCTGGGCGGCTTCTTCTACCTGCGCAACGCGGCCCGCGGCGTGGACCCGCTGGCCCTCGAGTGCGAGGGGCTGCCGCACCATGCCGCGGCCAGCGGCCTGCCGGCGCTGCCGCGGCCCAACTCGGTCGGGGCGCTGTGGCGGCAGATGCTCGCCGGCGGGCGCCTGGCCCGCGCCTTCCTCGGCACGGTCGACGAGCCGCGGTCGCCGTTCGTCGATCTCGGCCTCGGCCCGCAAGCGCTGCTGCTGCTGCTCTGCGTCCCCGCCCTGACGGCGCTGCCGCGCGAGCGCCGGCGCGAGGCGGCGCTCGCCGGCAGCCAGGTCCTGGCCGAGGTCGCCGTCTGGGCCGCCGTGCCCTACGCCGCGGCCGGGCACGTCTTCGCCAACGTCCGCTACCTGCTGGCCGCCGTCGGCCTCGCCTTCGCCGGCGGCGCCGCCGCCGCCGAGAGCCGCCGCGCCGACCCCCGGCTGCTCGAGGGGATCGCGGTGGCGCTGGCGGCCCAGGACCTGTTGCAGCTCCACGCCCGCATGCCGGATGCCGTCCGCCTGGCGATGGCGGCGGCCGACCTCGCGGCGGTCGCCCTGGCGCTCTCGCCGCGGCTGCGCGGTTGGCTGGTCGCCGCGCTGCGGCCGGGCGCCGCGGCTCGGGCCGGCGCGGCGCTGCTGGCGGCGCTGGCGGCGCTCGCCATGCTCTCGGCGGTGCCCTGGCTGGCGCGCTACCGGACGGCCGACCGCACGCGGGCGTTCATGAACGAGTACACGGCGCACGGCATCAACATCAACCTCTACGCCCCCGGCTGGGACTGGCTCGCGCGGCACGGCGGCAGCGGCACGGTGGCGGTGGTCAACTCGCCCGACACCTTTTTCATCTATCCGGCCATGGGACCCCGCCTCGAACGCCGCGCGCTCTACGTCAACGTCAACGCCGCCAATCTCGACGAGGCGGCGCACTACCCGCTCTGCCAGCCGCGGATGCAGCCGGCGGCCGGCGCCTGGATCGCCAACCTGCGCCAGGCCGGCGTGCGCTGGCTGGACCTGACCCGCACTCCTCCCTACCCGTTCCCCATGGAGGACGGCTGGGCGCGCGCGCATCCGGAGACCTTCGCGCAGCGCTTCGCCGACGCGACCAACCGCGTCTACGAGGTGCTGCCGGCGGCCGGTCGCGGCACCCCGGATGGCGCCGCCGCCGCGCGGCCCGCCGGGCAGGCCGCCGCCCGCCCGAGGGCCGGCGCATGAAGCTGCTGATCGTCTACGAGACGGTCTACCCCGACTTCATCGGCGGCGTGGAGCACCGCAACTACGAGCTGGCGGCGGCGCTCTGCCGCCGCGGGCACCAGGTGACGCTGGCCGGCTTCTGCGGCAGCCTCGCCTCGACGATCGAGAACCTCCACATCCTGTCGCTGGGCGAGCTGGGGCAGATCTACAACCGCGCCGGCAAGCGCAGCACCCGCCAGGCGCTGCGCTTCGCCGCGGCCCTGCGCCGCCTCGACGTGACGCCCTACGACGCCGTCGAGACGCCCAACATGCCCTACGTCCACCTGCTGCCGCTCGCCTGGAAGTGCGCCGCCGCCAGAAAACCGCTGCTGGTCACCTGGTACGAGCACTGGGGCGGGTACTGGCGCGGCTACGTCGGACGCTGGCGGGCGCCCGCCTACCGTTTCGTCGAGTGGCTGACCTCGCAGCTGGGCACCGCGGTGACCGCCACCAGCGAGCTCACCCGTGGCCGCCTGGCGGCGGCGCGCTGGGGGAGCGGACCGCGCGGGCGGCGCGGGGGCCAGGCCGGCCTGGTCGACGTGGTGCCCTGCGGCATCGCGGTCGAGCGGGTGCGGGCCGCCGCCGGGGCCGCCGTCGGAACGGCCGCCGGGGCCGCCGCCGGGGCCGCCGCAGGGACAACGGCGGAGGTGCGCGCAACCGGGGCGCACGCGGCGGCTGCGCGCGCAGCGGACGGGCCGCCGCTGATCTACGCCGGCCGGCTGCTCGAGCACAAGCGCCTGGACCTGCTGCTGCGCGCCGTGCAGATCCTGGCGCACGACACCGCGCTGCCAGCGCGCAATGCACGCGATGAAAGCGGGCAGGAACCCCTGTTGACGGTTTTCGGCGAGGGCCCCGACCGACCGCGTCTCGAGTCGCTGGCGGCCGAGCTGGGGATCGCCGGCCGCGTCGTCTTTCGCGGCCACGTCAAGAGCAGCGAGGAGGTCTGGCGCGAGCTCGGCCGCGCCCGCCTCGCCGTGCAGCCGTCGGCGCGCGAGGGGTTCGGCCTCTTCCCGCTCGAAGCCATGGCCGCCGGCCTGCCGGTGGTCTTCTGCGGCTCGCCCGAGAGCGCCGTCGGCGAGCTGGTGCGCGACGGCGTGGAAGGAGTCGCCGCGGCCCCCGACGCGGGCGCCCTGGCCGCGGCGCTCGCGGCCCTGCTGGCGCCGGCGGGCGAGGCCGAGCGCCGGCGCCTCGGCGCCAACGCCGAGGCCCGCGCCGCGGAGTATGACTGGGAGGCGATCGCCGCGCGGATCGAGACGATCTGCGGCGACCTGGCGTCGCGGCTCAGCCTTGCCGATTCCGGACGCTGACGTTCAACCTTCGACGACCCCGATGGCCAGGCCCGCCGCGCCGGGCCATCGCCTGCCGTAGGAGGAGCCCGCGACCGCCGCCCAGTCGGCCTCGCTCCAGGCGGTGAGCCCGCGGCGGCGCATGTAGTGACAGCGGGTGAACGGCAGCGCGTCCGCGGCGAGCAGGCCGTCGAGGACGGGGTTGTAACCCACCGCCAGGGTCGCCACCAGGCGCCCGCCCGGCGCCAGGTGGGCGCGCAGGTTGGCCAGCGCCCGCGGGATCTTGCCCGGATCGCGCGGCTCCTCGTCCCAGCCGACGTGCTCCAGGGTCGAGATGCTGACGATCAGGTCGTAGCGGTGCGGTGAGCGGAAGCTCGCCACGTCCTCGTTGCGGACCGCCGGCCCCCGCTCGAACTTGTCGATCACCTCGTGGTCGATCGCGAAGTAGTGCGACAGGACGTTGCCGACCTCGAGCACCCGCCCGCCGCGATGCGCCTGCACCTCGGCCCAGACGATCGGCACCTCGACCGCGCGTTCGTTGCTCCAGGTGAGGTTGTAGCCGCGAAGGAAATAAGGATAGCGCGCCGCCTGGAAAGCGAAGCCGCGCGGAAAGGCCCTGAAATAGAGCCCCCACAGCGGGAAGGACGCCCACAGCGCCGCCACCCGCGCGACGTAGAGGACCCCGTTTTCCGCCAGCGCCTGCCGGGCGCTGCGCCACAGGCTCGGCGCCGCACCGGCATCGTAGCTCCATCTCAATGGCAGCACCTCACACGCGTTCGCCAGCGAGCGGCCGCGATCATATAGCGCGCGGCGGCCGCAATTGGCCGGCGTCGGGGCCCTGTGCTATCAATCCCCTCCGCATGGTTTTCATCGTCCTGGGGCTTGCCCTGACGCTGCTGGCGCTGGCGCTGCTGGCGGTGGGCGGCTACCTGCTGGCGCTGCGCCTGATGGGCGAGGAGGCGCGGCGCGACGCGCTGGCGCTGGGGATCGCCGCGCTGCTGGCGGCAACCGCCGAAGCGGTCGGCATCGGCCTGGCTCTCGGCATCTGCGGGTGGCTGCGGCTCGAATGGGCGCTCGCCGCGCAGACCGTGCTCGTCGCGCTGCTCGGGTGGCCCCACCGTGCCGCCGGCGCCGATCCGTGGCAGCCGGCGCGTCTCCTCGCCCGGCGCACCTGGGAGCGGCTGCGGTCCCATCCCGCCCTCGGCATCCTCGCCCTCCACGCGGTGGGCAGCGAGGCGCTGCGCGGGCTGCTGCGGCCGCCGCTCTCCTGGGACAGCCTCATGTATCACCTGCTGCTCACCGCGACCTGGCTGCAGCGGCACGATCTCGCGCCGGTCTTCGGCGCCTATCCGATCAACGACTACGGCTACGTGCCGGCCAATGGCTCGATCTGGTTCTGGTGGTGGATGGCGCCCTCGCACAGCGAGCTCTACGTCAACCTGGGCGCGCTGCCCCACTGGGTGCTGCTGGGCCTGGCGGTGGGCGGCCTGGCGCGCCAGCTGGGAGCGCGCCGGCACTGGCCGCTGGCGGCGCTCGCGGTGCTGCTGACGCCCGTCGTGGTGCGCTTCGCCGCCACCCAGTACGTCGACGTCTTCCTGGCCGCCGTGCTGCTCGGAGGCGGCTTCTTCCTGGTCCGCTGGATGGAGCGTCCACGCCTCGCGGACGCGGTGCTGGCGGGAGCCGGCTGCGGCCTGGCGTGCGGCGCCAAGCTCCTCGGCGTGCCCTACGCGGTGGCGCTGGCCGCGGCGGCGGTGGCGCTCGCTCCCGGGGGCCCGCACACCCCCGGGGGTTGGCTCCGTACGCGCCTGCCGCAGCTCGCCGCGGCCCTGCTGGCGGCGGCCGCCCTGGGCAGCTTCTTCTACGCGCGCAACATGGCCCTGGGCGCCGGCCCGCTCGCCCTGATCTGCGAGGGCCGGGAGGGCAACGCCGCCGCGCCCGGCACGCCGAGCGCGCCGCCGGCCGGCGGGCAGTTCACTCCCTCGCCGGCGCCGGGCGCGGCGCCAGCGGCGGCAGGCCGGACGCCGCCCGTCGCGGCAGCCCGGACGCCGGCCAGCGCGGGATACCGCCTCCTCCCAGCCCTGCCGCGGCGCGACTCCCTCGCCGACAAGTGGTCGACGTTCGGCCACCGGCAGCTCCTCGACGCCTTCCTGGGCATCACGCGGCCGCAGTCGGTCGAGCTCGGGATCGGACCGCCGGCGTTCGTCCTGCTCCTGGCCGTCCTGGCCCTGCCGTTCGCCGTCGCCGCGGAGCGGCGCCGCGTGGCGCTGGTGGCGGTCAGCCAGGTCGGCTTCGAGCTGCTGTTCTGGATGGTGGTGCCCTTCGCCGCCAACCTGCACATCTTCGCCAACGTCCGCTACCTGGTCCCGGCCATCGGCCTGGCCTGGGCGGGCGCGGTCGCCATCGCCGAGCAACGTGGGCTCGGCGACGCCTGGCTGCGCGGCATCGTGCTGGCGCTGTCCTGCCAGAGCTTCTTGCAGCTGCACGCCGAGATGCCGCGCGAGGCGCGGTTGACGATGGCCGTCGTCGACCTGGCGGCCGTCTGCCTGGGCCTCTCGGCCGGCCTGCGCGCCCTGGTGCGCCGGCAGGCGGGAGCGCTCACAGCGGCCGCGCTCCTGCTCGCCCTGCTCGGCGCGCCGCGGCTCGCCCGTTTCCGCGCCGCCGACCGGCAGCGGGCCCTGGACTCCGAGTGGACGGCCCACGACTCGGCGGCGCACTTCTTCGCCGGCGGCTGGGGCTGGCTCGACGCGCACGGCGGCGCCGGCACCGTCGCCGTGGTGGGCGCGCCCGGCACTTACTTCGTCTACCCGGCCATGGGAGCCTTCCTGCAGCGCCGGGCCCTGTACATCAACGTCAACCGCGCCAACTACCGCGAGGCCCTCCGCTATCCCGGCTGCAACCCGCGCGTGGACCCCGACCCGGAGGCGTGGCTCCACAACCTCGCGGCCGCCGGCGTCCGCTGGCTGCTGATCGACACGTTCCCGCGATTCCCCCTTCCGGCCGAGGCGTACTGGGCCGCCGCCCGCCCCGACCGCTTCGTCCAGCGCTACACGGACGGCGCCAGCACGGTTTTCGAGGTGCTGCCGTGATCCTGATCGCCGTCATCGGCACCGCGCTGACGTTGCTCGCTTTGGGCGGCGTCCTGCTGGGCGGCTACCTGGTCGCGCTGCGCCTGCTGCCGGCGAGCGTCCTCGCCGCCGACCCCCTGGCCCTCGCGACCGCGGCGCTGCTGGCGGCGACCGCCGACGCGGTCGCCATCGCGCTCGTGCTGGGTGCCGCCGGCCGCCTCTTCCTGCCGTGGGCGCTGGCGCTGCAGCTGCTGGTGGTGGTGGCGCTGCTGCGCTGGCCCGGCCAGCTCGCCCCCGAGGACCTGCGCCGGCCGCTGGCGCAGGTTGCCGGGCGCGCCTGGTCGCGGTTGCGGGAGCATCCGGCGCTCGCCATCGTCACCCTGTCGGTGTTCGGCACCGAAGCCATGCGCGGGCTGCTGCGGCCGCCGCTCTCGTGGGACGGCCTGATGTATCACCTGCTGCTGACCGCGAGCTGGGTGCAGAACGGCAGCCTGCGGCCGGTCTTCGGCTATCACCCGGTCAATTACTACGGCTTCGTGCCCGCCAACGGCTCGCTCTGGTTGTGGTGGTGGATGGCGCCCGCGCACGGCGAGCTCTATGCCAACCTGGCGTTCTTCCCCCACTGCCTGCTGCTCGCGCTCGCCACCGGCGGCATCGCCAGGCAGCTCGGCGCGCGGCGGTGGTGGCCGCTTGCCGCGTTCCTGGTGTTGCTGACGCCGACCGTGGCGCGCTATGCGGCCAGCCAGTACGTCGACGTCTTCCTCGCGTCGGCGCTTCTGGCCGCCGGCTTCTTCGGCTGCCTCTGGCTGCGGCAGCCGCGCGCCTGGGCCGCGGCGCTCGCCGGCGTCGGACTCGGTCTCGCCGCGGGCGCCAAGGTGCTGGGCGCTCCCTATGGCGCGCTGCTGGCCGTGGCCCTGGTGGCGCTCGCGCCCGGCAGCCGCGCCCGGCGTTTCGCCCACGTCCTGCTGGCGGCGGCGCTGGCCGCCGGCTTCGGCAGCTATTTCTACCTCCGCAACATCGCCATGGGCGCGGGTCCGCTCGCCCTGGTCTGCGAGAGCCCCCAGGGCCTGCCGGGCCCCTCGGCCGGCGGCGTGGTGCCCCTGCTCCCGCGCCCCAAGTCGCTGCTGGCGCCAGGTGGGCCGCCGGAGCTGCCGCTGCAGGCCGTGGACGCGGTGCTGGGCATCGCCAAGCCGGAATCGATGGAGCTGGGGATCGGACCTCCCGCCTTGCTGCTGCTGCTGCTCGCGCCGCTGCTGGCGTTCGCGGTGCCGCGCGCGCACCGGCGGGAGGGCCTCGTCGCGGCCAGCCAGGTCGCCTTCGAGCTGGCGTTCTGGGTCGCCGTGCCCGACGCCTATGGCGGCGAGATCTTCGCCAACGTGCGCTACCTGGTCCCGGCGATCGGCCTGCTGTTCGCCGGCGGCACCGCCATCGCCGAGCGCTGCGCCATCTCCGCCGCGTGGCTCGAGGCGCTGGCCCTCGCCCTCGCCGCCCAGTCGCTGCTGCAGCTCCACACCGAGATGCCGCGCGGCGTGCGCATCGCCATCGCCTTCCTCGACCTGGTCCTCGTGGCGCTGGCCTTTTCGCCGCGGCTGCGGGGCCTCGCCAGGCGGCATGCCGGCGGGGTCGCGGCCGCCGCGCTGGCGCTGGTCCTGGCCGGTGCGGCGCCCCTGGCCCGCTTCCGCATGGCAGACCGCGGCCGGGCCTTCCAGAAGGAGTGGAGCATCCACACCACCCTGGTGCCGCTCTACGCTCCCGGGTTCGCCTGGCTCGACGGCCACGGCGACGGCGGCACCGTGGCGGTGGCGTCCTCGCCCTCCCTGTACTTCATCTATCCGGCGATGGGCCCCTTCCTCGAGCGCCGCCTGGTCTACGTCAACGTCAACGCCGCCAACCACGCGAACGCCGCCGCCTATGCCCGCTGCAACCCGCGCGTCGACCTGTCGCCCTGGGCCTGGTTCGCCAACCTGCAGCGGTCCGGGGCGCGCTGGCTGCTGGTCAGCCACCTCCCGGGATATCCGAGCCTGCCCGAGCAGACCTGGGCCGCATCGGTGCCCGGCTTCTTCGCGCTCCGCTTCGACGACGGCGTCAGCCGGATCTACGAGATCCTGCCGCCGCCGCCGCGGCCGCCGCGGCAATAGGCGCCGTCACGCCGAGACCGCCAGGCCGCGACGCGCCAAGGCAAGCCCTGCCCGCGGCCCTTGACTTTGCCCACGCTCTTCGGTCTGCTTAGGGCGACATCATCAGGTCAGACAAACCGGCTGGCGCCGCCAGCGGACGCCACCTTCCGATCGACGGAGACGAGCCATGAAAGCCTCGAGAATCGCCGCGCTGCTGCTGGCCGCGACCTGCGTCGCGACCGGCGCCGCCCGCTCCCAGTCCTCCGACTGCCCCTGCCCGCCGGCCGCCGACACCGGCACCGGCGACCCGGGACAGGCGAGCCTCAGCTACTTCCACGAGCAGCTCTCGCCCTACGGGCGGTGGGTGGCGCGCGAAGGCTATGGCGACGTCTGGGTTCCCGAAGTCGCGGCCGGCTGGCGGCCCTACACCACCGGGCACTGGGTCTACACCGACCAGGGCTGGGCCTGGGTCGCCGACGAGTCCTGGGGATGGGCGCCGTTCCACTATGGCCGCTGGTACCACGAGGACGGTTTCGGCTGGGGCTGGGTGCCGGGAACGGTGTGGGCGCCGGCCTGGGTGGCCTGGCGGCACGGCGGCGGCTACGTCGGCTGGGCAGCGCTGCCGCCGGCGGTCGGCTTCGTCGCCGGCGTCGGCGTGGCGTTCGGCGGCATCAACCTCGACGTGGCCATCGCCCCCTCCTACTATTCCTTCGTCGGCGTCGGCGCCATCCTGAACCCGCGCCTGTCCACGGTCATCGTCGCGCCTGCGCAGAACACGACGATCATCAGGAACACCACCAACATCACCAACTACACGGTGGTCAACAACCGCGTGGTCAACAACGGGGTCAGCGTCCAGGCCGTCCAGCAGGCCACCGGCCGCCCGGTGCCGCGCGTCAGCACGGCGAGCCAGGTCGGCCTCTACCAGCCGCCGGTGGTGGCCAGCGCGGCGCGGGCGACCAGGGTCGAGAGCTTCACCGGCCGCAGGGCCGGCACGCTCGCCGTGGCCGGGGCCGTGGCCGGCGCCGGTGCCGTGGCCGGCGCCAGGGCCATGGCCGGCGCCAGGACGACCGGGACGGCCGGCAGCCGAACGACGGGGACGGCCGGCACGAGCGCGACGAGCCGGTCGGCCACGTCGGCACGAACGACCGGCACGACCGGCTCCCGAACGACGGGGACCAGCGCCACGACACGCTCGACCAGGACGGTCCGGACGACGGGCACCACCGGGTTGGCGGGGACAGCCGCGACCGGCACCGGCGGCCGTCACGGCCGCGGCACCACCGGCACCGCCGGCACCAGCACGACGGGGCAAACGCGGTCCACCGGCACCGGGCGCTATCGCACGACGGGCACGACCGGCGCCGCGAGCGCCGCCGGCGCGACCGGCACCGGCACGGCCGGCAGCCACAACCGGTCCACGACGCACCGCGCGACCGGCACCGGCTACCAGGGCCAGACGAGCGGCGGCCACGGTCAGACCTCGGCCGGCACGCCTCACCCGCCGCCGCCCCGCCACACCGGCGGCAGCGGCACGCCGCCCCCGGGGCAGCACCCCGGCTCCCAGGGCTCGTCGCGGCCGCCGCACGGCCAGCCGCCGCCGCACAAGGGCACCGGCACGGGGCTTTAGTGCCGGCAGCAGCCGCCGCCGGCCCGGCCGATGCGGGCGGCGCGCGGCGCACCCGCATCGTGGTTTTGGGCGGCGGGTTCGGCGGCATCTGGACCGCCCGCCACCTCGAGCGGCGCTGCGCCCGGCGCCCCGGCGTCGAGATCGTGCTGGTCTGCCGCGACAACTTCTTCCTGATGACGCCGCTGCTGTTCGAGGCCTTCTCGGGGACGCTCGAGCTGCGGCACTGCTCGCTGCCGGTGCGCGACTTCCTGCGCCGGGCGCGTTTCGTCGAGGCGACCGTGCGGGCGGTGGACCTCGAGCGCCGCACCGTCCTGGCGGCGCCGGCCGAAGGCGACGCCTACGAGCTGGCCTACGACCACCTCGTCCTCGCCCTGGGCGCCCATACCAACCTGGACCTGATCCCCGGCTCCGCCGCGGCCTTCACCTTCAAGACCCTGGCCGACGCCATGCTGCTGCGGGACCATGTGATCGAGCGTTTCGAGCGCGCCGACGTGGAGCTCGACCCCGAGCGCAAGCGCCGGCTGCTCAACTTCGTGGTGGTGGGCGGCGGCCTGGTCGGCGTGGAGCTGTTCGGCGAGCTGACCGCCTTCGCCGACGAGATCGTCCGCTACTACCCGCGGGTGCGGCGTGCCGAGGTCCGCTGCCATCTCCTGCAGGCCACCGCCCGCATCCTGCCCGAGGTCGACGAACGGTTCGCCCGCTACGCCGCCAGGGTGCTCGGCGGCAGGCAGGGCGCCGCCATCCGCGTCGACGCCCCGGTGCGCGCCATCGAGCCGGGCAAGGTCCACCTCGACGGCGAGACCCTCGAGGCCGGCACGATCGTGGTCGCCGCCGGCATCGCGCCGCATCCTCTGACCGCCGAGCTGCCGCTGGCCAGGGACCGCCATGGGCACCTGCTGGTGGACGCCGCGATGCGCTGCCGGGACCGTCCCGAGGTCTGGGCCCTGGGCGACTGCGCGCGGATTCCGGACCCGGCCGGCAATCCCTATCCCTACCTCGCGCAGCACGCGATCCGCGAGGCCAGGCAGCTGGCGCGCAACGTCGCCGCGGTCCTGGACGGCGAGGCGCCGCGCCCGTTCGTCTACCAGACCCTGGGGATCATGGCCTCGCTGGGCCACGCCCGGGGGCTGGGCTCGGTCGTCGGAGTGCCGCTGCGCGGCTTCCTCGCCTGGTGGGCCCGCCGCACCTACTACCTTTTCCAGATGCCCCGTTTCAGCCGGCGCGTGCGCATCGTCGCCGACTGGACGCTCGCCCTGTTCTTCCGTCCGGACATCGTCAAGGTCGACCTCGCCAGCGAGCGCGCCCAGCTCGAACGCGACCACGCCTCCGGCGCCAAGCCGTAACTTTTCACTTGTCACCTGGGTGGCGGCGCGCTTTTCTCGGCTCGCCACACCTATCCTTGTAAGGGCGACCTGTCTCATTCGACGTTACAGCAAGCCGGGCGGCGCGCAGTGCGCGGCCTGGCGGTACGAAGGCCCCCTTCGGCGCAAGGTGCCGTCGCGATCCGCAGCGCGGCAGGGTGGGGAGGGCTTTGCCGTCTTCGCGATCCGGGCTCGCGCCGGCGAGGGCCGGGGCTGCCGCGTCTCCTGCCATGGTCTGCCCAAACCAGGAGGAGTGGAACCATGAAGAGAAAGCAGGCGAGCAGAAGGCGCCGCGTGGCGCGCGGCCTGGTGCTCTCGATGCTCCTGGCGGTCCCGGTGCTCTACGCCGTGACCGCCACCGAGGCGCCGGCCGGCTTCGACAACCTGACCAACGGCTTCGAAGTGCAGGCCAACATGGACGCGGACCGCGCCAAGTTCGACGAGATCGAGCAGATCTCCGACGGCCTGGGCCCCAACTACAACGCCCAGTCCTGCCGCGAGTGCCATCAGAACCCGGTGAGCGGCACCATCAGCCAGATCACCGAGCTGCGGGCCGGCACGCTCGACAACAACAACAACTTCACCCCCCATCCCGGCGGCTCGTTGATCTTCTCCCGCGCCATCGACCCCTCGATCCAGGTGCGCGCCCTGGGCACCGACAACGTGGCGACCTTCCGCACCAGCCTCAACATCGCCGGCGACGGCTTCGTCGAGGCGCTCCCCGACAGCGTTTTCACCACCATCCAGTCGCAGCAGGGCTCCAGCTTCCGCGGCACCACCATCCTCGTGCCGGTGCTCGAGGCGTCCGGCGTCACGCGCATCGGCCGCTTCGGCTGGAAGGACCAGCACGCCAGCCTGCTCTCGTTCGCGTCGGACGCCTACCTGAACGAGATGGGGATCACCAACCCGCTCAACCCCACCGAGAACACCTCCAACGGCACCGACGTCACCTACCTCAACACCCAGAACGGCGTTCCCGCCATGCAGGACCCGGCCACCCAGTCCGATCCCTTCGGGGCCGACATCGGCTCCTTCACCCGCTTCATGCGGTCGCTCAAGGTGCCGCCGCGCGACACGGTGCTGGCGGCGACCTCGGACGCCAAGGCGGGCGCGACTCTGTTCACCCAGATCGGTTGCAACATCTGTCACGTGACGACGCTGACCACGGCGCCGGCGGGCACCTCGTTCAACGGCGGCCAGTTCATCGTCCCCGCGGCGCTCGGCAACGTGAACATCCATCCCTACAGCGATTTCATGCTGCATGACGTCGGGACCGGCGACTTCATCGTCCAGAACGGCGGCCAGGTGACGCTGACCAAGATGCGGACAGCGCCGCTGTGGGGCCTGCGCACGCGCAACCGCCTGATGCACGACGGCGAGAGCCTGCTGCGCAACGACGCCATCCTGAACCACTTCGGCCAGGCCAACCCGGTCATCAACAACTACATCTACCTGAGCACCACGCAGAAGAACCAGCTCATCACCTTCCTCAACTCCCTGTAGCGTTCTCTCCCGGGCCGGCCGGAACCAATTCCCGGCCGGCCCCGGGCCGCGGCCAACCGGCGGTTCGCCGCCACTCGGCGCTTTCAACGGAGGGCACAAAGATGGCGTTCAATATGAACATGAAACGGCTTTCGCTGTTCGCGGCGGGCCTCCTGCTTCCGGCCTGGGCGCTTGCCCAGCCGGCACAGCCGTGCCCGCGCTTGCCGGCCGGCAGCACGCTGGCCGCGCCGCCGGACCTCTTCAGCCAGAACGGCGTTCTCAGCGTCAACTTCACCTACCTGACGCGGGTCGATCAGAACGGCACCAACCTCTTTTGCTTCGTCACCGACGACGGCACGCAGAACCCCACTCTGCACGTTCACCCCGGCGACCTCCTGGTGATCAATTTCAAGAACGGTTTATCGGCTTCCGCAGCGCCGCACCGGGCGCACGCGATGCCGATGATGACCATGTCCGGGTCGCCTGGCGACGCCTGCGGCGCCCTGGCCATGACCAGCACCTCGGTGAACATCCACTACCACGGGACCAACACCTCGCCCGTTTGCCATTCGGACGAAGTCATCAAGACCCTGGTGAACGCCGGAGAATCCTTTCAGTACCGGGTGCAGTTTCCGTCCGACGAGCCTCCCGGCCTCTACTGGTATCACCCCCACGTCCACGGCATCGCCGAGGCCGCGGTGCAGGGAGGGGCCTCCGGGGCGATCATCGTCGAAGGCATCGAGAACGTGAACCCGGCGGTCGCCGGCCTGCGCGAGCGGGTGATGGTGATCCGCGACAACCCGGTTCCCGGCAGCCCGACGCCGGGCGGCGCCGTGCCTTCCTGGGACATCTCGGTCAACTTCATCCCGATCCCCTACCCGGCCTACACTCCCGCCGTCATCCCGATGAACCGTGGAGAGAAGCAGTTCTGGCGGGTCGCGAACGCCACCGCCGACACCATCCTCGACCTGCAGGTGCAGTACGACGGCGTGCCGCAGCCGCTGCAGATCATCGGGCTCGACGGCGTGCCGGCGGGCTCCCAGGACGGCACGGGCAGGGGCAAGTCGTTTACGGAAACCGACGTCCTGCTCGCGCCGGCGGCGCGCGCCGAATTCATCGTCACGGCGCCCGGGCCGAACGTCAAGAATGCGACCTTCCTCACCCTGGGCATCGATACCGGTCCCATCGGCGACAGCGATCCGCAGCGCCCCATCGGCGCGATCAAGCTCGGCGGCGGCGGCGATGGACCCAAGCTGCGGAGCGTCCCCGCGGTCTCGGGTCCGCCCGGCAAGCAGCGCTTCGCAGGCCTCGCCGACGAGCATCCGGCGACGAACCGCACGCTCTACTTCTCGGAGGTCCTCTCGGACCCCAACAATCCGCTGAGCCCGACCAACTTCTTCATCACCGTCGACGGCGCGACCCCGACCCTGTTCTCGGCCTCCAACCCGCCGGCGATCGTGACCACCCAGGGATCGGTCGAAGACTGGACCATCCAGAACCGGACGGGCGAGAACCATGAGTTCCACATGCACCAGATCCACTTCCTCCAGCTCGAGCAGAACGGCGTGCCGGTCGCGAACGGACAGTACCTCGACATGATCCAGGTTCCCTACTGGACCGGCACCGGACCCTATCCGAGCGTCAAGGTGCGCATGGACTTCCGCGGCCCGGACATCGGCAATTTCGTCTACCACTGCCACATCCTCGGTCACGAGGACAACGGCATGATGGCGATCATCCAGGTAAACCCCGGCGACGACGCGCGCAGCGCCAAGGCGCCGGCGCCGGCGCCGTCGAGCAAGGCGGTCGCCGTCAAGGCGGCGCCGGCCGGCGACCTCCCGGCGAAGCTGAACCAGCCGTAACCCAAACGTGATCCAGACGTCGGCCGTGCTCGTCGTCGAGCACGGCCGGCGCCGCGGCGCCGCCGCCACCGTCCGCAACCTCCCCCCGCCTGCCACGTGAGCTGCGTGCGCCCCGGTCCGCGCCCGCCGGCGCACTATGGAATTGGCCGCGTGTCACCAGCCCGCCGGGGCACGGCCCCGGATGCCGCCTGCCGGTGCGGTAAGCTCGTGATCCTCGAGGCCCCTCCCCGTCACCTCACGCCAGCACGAGAAAACGAGCCTCCCATGATGCGAGAACTCCTCCTGAGCACGCGCCGCCTGCTGAAGACGCCCAGCTTCACGGCGCTGGCTCTCCTCTGCATCGCGCTCGGCATCGGCGCCAACGTCGCCGTCTTCAGCGTCCTCTCCGCCGTGCTGCTGCGGCCGCTGCCCTTTGCCGACGCCGGCCGGCTGGCGATGGTCTTCGACACCCATCCCGGCCCGGGCCCGGACACGGACTACGAGGTTTCGCCGCCGAACTACGCGGCCTGGAAGACCCGGCAGACGCCGTTCGCCGAGATCGCCGCCTGGCAGCCCCGGACCTACTCGCTCACCGGCACCGGCGAGCCGGAAAGGATCGTGGGATCCGAGATCTCGGCCGACCTGTTCCACGTCCTCGGGGTGGCGCCGCGCCTGGGCCGCGTCTTCTCGCGCGCCGAGGACACGCCGCCGGGAGTGGCGGTGGCGATCTTGAGCGACGGCCTGTGGCGTGAGCAGCTCGGGGCCGATCCGGACGTCCTGCGCCGCCAGCTGCGCCTGGACGGCAGGAGCTACGCCATCGCCGGCGTGATGCCGCCGGGCTTCGACTTCCCGGACCAGAGCCGGCTCTGGACGCCGCTCGCCCTGGACCCCTACAAGCTGCCCGGGCGGCAGTTCCACTCCCTGTACGTTGCCGGCCGGCTGCGGCCGGCGACGTCGCTGGCCCAGGCGCGGCTGGCGATGGAGTCGCTGGCGCGCGAGCTGGCGCGGCAGTTCCCGGACTCGAACGCCGGCTGGGGAGTGAAGGTCAAGACCATGCGCGAGCACCTGGCCGGCGACATCCGGCCGGCGCTGCTCTTCCTGCAGGGCGCGGTCTGCCTGGTGCTGCTCATCGCCTGCGTCAACGTCGCCAACCTCATGCTCGCCCGCTTCGAGGGCAGGCGCGCGGAGTTCGCGGTGCGCGCCGCCCTGGGCGAGACCCGGCGGCGCCTCGTCCGGCAGCTGCTGGTCGAGAGCGCGATCCTCTCGTTCGCCGGCGGCGCGCTCGGCGTGGCGCTGGGCTGGTTCGGCCTCCGCTCGCTCCTGCCGCTCATTCCCCCGGCGCTCCTGCCGGTGCAGGAGGTGAGCTTCGACCCCGGCGTGCTCGGCTACGCCCTGCTGGCGATCCTGGCGGTCAACGCCATCATCGGGCTGGTGCCGGCCTTCACGCGTTCGGAGTCGGATCTCCGCTCGGGCCTGGGCGAGGACGGCCGCAAGGCCTCGGCCGGCCGGCGCCGGCGGCTGCTGCTGAGCTCCCTGGTGGTCGCCGAGATCGCGGTGGCGATGACCCTGCTGGTGGCCGCGGGGCTGCTGACCCGGAGCCTCCTCGAGCTGCAGAAGGTCCGCCTCGGATACGACCCCGAGAACCTCCTCACCATGAGGATCTCGTTCCCCGAACAGGTCTACACCGACCGCGACCGCAAGATCCACCTGCTGCAGGACGCCCTGGCCAGGATCGAGGCGCTGCCGGGGGTCAGGTCGGCGGCGGTCAGCATGGTGCTGCCGGTCGGCGACGAGGACGTGAGCGCGATCATCAACGTCGAGGGGCGCGCGCCGGCGACGCCGGGCGAGGTGCTGCTGGTCAACAACCGTTTCGTCAGCCCCCACTACTTCCAGACCCTGCGCATCCCGCTGCTGCAGGGGCGCACGATCGGCGAGGCCGACCGTGCCGACACCCAGCTGGTGGTGGTGGTCAGCAAGGCGATGGCCAAGGCCTTCTGGCCCGGCCAGAACCCGCTCGGCAAGCGGGTGCGGCGAGGATGGGCGAAGATGGTCAATCCCTGGTTCACCGTCGTCGGCGTGGTGGACGACGTCCAGGACTCCTCGCTCGACGCCAAGATCGGCCCCACCTGGTATCTCGCCTTCACCCAGACCAGCTGGCCCGAATACAGCCTGGCGGTGCGCACCGCCGGCAAGCCCGAGATCCAGGCGCCGCCGGTGCGGAGCATCTTCCGGTCGCTCGACCCCGAGCTGCCGGTCGGCCAGGTCAAGACCATGGAGCAGCGGCTCGCCGAGTCGCTCGGCAAGCAGCGCTTCAGCGCCCTGCTCCTGGCCATCTTCACCGGCCTCGGCCTCGTCCTCGCCGCCGCCGGGCTCTACGGCCTGATGTCCTATTCGGTCCGCCAGCGCACCCACGAGCTCGGGGTCCGCATGGCCCTGGGCGCGCGGCGCCGCACCGTCCTCAGCCTGGTGCTGCGCCAGGGCACCCTGCTGGTGGCTTCCGGGCTCGTCCTGGGAGGCGTCCTCCTCGCTCTATTGGTGCGCCTCATCGAGAGCTTCCTCTTCAACGTCAGCCCGGTCGATCCCGTATCGGTCGGCGGGGCCGCCCTGCTGCTGCTCTCCGTCGCCCTCCTCGCCAGCCTGCTGCCCGCCGTCCGCGCCACCCGCATCGACCTCGTCGACTGCTTCCGCAACCAGTGACATCAAGCCCTGGTCTAAGATACGCGGCATGAGCCGCGACCCCACGCCGGAGCCCGGAGGTCCGATCGACTGGAAGGAGCACGGGGTGAAGGTGATCCCGGGCAGCTCTCTCGATCCGAACACCAAGCAGACGCCCGGCATGAACCGCGCCGTGGCGATCGACCTCGCCCGCGCCGGCGCGCGGAAGATCTGGGCCGGCACGGTCAAGATCCATCCCAACGCCAAGACCGGCGCGCACCATCATGGAGCGCTCGAAAGCGTGATCTACGTGCTTTCGGGCCACGCCCGGATGCGCTGGGGCGAGCGGCTCGAATACGTCGCCGAGGCCGGCCCGGGCGACTTCATCTTCGTGCCGCCGTACGTGCCGCACCAGGAGATCAACGCCTCGCGCGACGAGCCGCTGGAATGCGTCCTGGTGAGGAGCGACAACGAGGCGGTCGTGGTCAACCTCGATATCGAGCCGGCGGAGAAGCCCGAGGAAGTGCGCTGGATCGATCCCGTGCACCGGTGACGGCTTGGAACCCCAGCCGCTGAGCCCATCCGTCGCCGCGGACCTGCGGCGCGCCCGCCTCCTGGCCCGGCGGCTCATGCGCTTGCAGCGCCAGCACCCGCGCTTCATCCGCCGCCAGAACCGCGCCAACGTGTTGCTGGTGGTCGAGTGGGTGGCGCTGATCGCCGCCACCTACCTGCTGGTCTTCGGCCCGCTGCCCTGGCCGGTGAAGGCGGTCCTCCTGGTTCCCTGGTCCATCTACTCGAGCCTGGCGCTCGACGTGGCCATTCACTATTTCAATCACTGGCCGCCCTTCTCTCGCTCCTGGGCGAACGCCGCCGTGCGCGCCCTCGGCGTCCTCTTGCTCACCAGCCCGCTCGAGGTGCGCTACCACCACTGGGAGCATCATCGCTACAACGACCCCGCCGACGATCCGCAGCTCACCCTGGCACGCATCCAGCGCGCCCCAGGCCTCCGCGGCTGGCTCGCCCTCGGCCGCTACCTGGCCGTGGAGGTGGCGCGCTCGGCCTGGGGCTACCTGCCGCTCTCGCCGCTGCCGCCCTACATTCGCGTGCTGCGGCGCACCAAGCCTGCCGAGTTCTGGGAGATCGTCGCCACGCGGTGGTCCATCCCGGTCTGGATCGCCATCCTGCTCGCGCTGCGCTGGCGGGAAACGTTGTTCCTGTTCCTGCCGGCGACGATGGTCGTGGCGCTGATCGCCAGCCTGCTGATGAACCTGACCGATCATGCGCCGAGCGACCTGGCGCATCCTTTCCGGCAGGCCACCTACCTCGAGCCTCGCACCAGGATGGCGCGCCTTTTCTCGTGGGTGAACCACTTCACCGCCGCCACCCACCTCACCCACCACCTCTTCCCCCAGGTGCACTGGATCCACGTCCGCCGGCTGCAGCGGCGATTGGGCCGCCTGTACGCCCGCCACCAGGCGCCGCACTCGCTGATCGTCAACTCGATGCTGCTCGGCAATCCCATCGCGCTGCTGCGCGTCCTTGGCGCGCTGCGCCACGAGCCCGGTCCCGCCGGCCGCTGGCCAAGCGCCCAGGCTCCGCCAGCGGCGCTCTGAGGGCCTCCCGCTCGCCGTCTCGTCCGCCCGCGGTCATCGGGTCCCGGGGCCCGGTCTTCGCCGCGGCGCGTTTCGTCCCCCTCGCCGGACGGACCCACACCTCTTTATAGTAGATAGGCGATCAGGTATTTAAAGCCCAAAGGAGGAGCAATGAGACTGTCGAGTCGATGCACCCCAGGTGCCGCCGCTGTCGTGGCCTGCACGCTGGCGCTGACCCTGGCTGCCGCCGCCGTCGCGTCGGAGCCGATTCGCAAGGGGATCGATGTGTGGATGACCGTCGCCGGCCGCACGCACACGAGCTTCGCCGGCGAGCCGATCCCGGCGGGCTTCTTCTGCGAGGGCTCGAACCCCTTCACCGGGACGATCGCGTTCAAGGGCGTGCCGCTCGCGGTGACCCCCGGCAAGGGCCTTGGCGGCATCGACACCGCCGTCCGCCGGCTCGACGACGCGGTCTTCAACGAGCAGGGGGAGGCCAGGACGCGGATTCAGCTCATCGCCCTCTCGCTCGCCAGCACCGAGCCCATCGAGACGAGCTGCGGCAAGTATGACGTCGCGGTGAGCCTGGCGCCCGGAGAGCAACCGGTGACCACGATGAGGATCTTCCGCTCCGAGCCGCTCGGCGGGACCTACTCGGCGCCGCTGGCCCTCAACGTCAGGGTCACCTTCATCCCGGTCGCCGGCGACCGGAGCGTCCGCCGTGAGCTGACCCGCCGCATCGATCTCGGCCCGGCCGACCGCTCCGTGTGGGCCTACGTCTCGACCCCGCGCTACGCCGAGGGGACGCTGATCGACACCGACGGCGACGGGCGCCCGGACACGGTGCTGCCCAGGTTTTCGAACTTCCAGGCCGGAGTGCAGCCCGCGGTCTTGAAGGGCGACCCGGCGAAGCCTCGGTTCGTCCAGATCAACCCGACCGCGTGCCCTGACTACGGACAATCGCCGCCCGCCGGCTTCACCTGCCCGGTCGGACAGTGCCCGTACCCGACGTGCCACTGCAGCGCGACCAGCACCAATCCTTACGAGTCGTCGACGGGTTGCACGGACGATCACCTGCACTGCATCTGGGTCTGCGTCGACGGCGGCGGCGGGATCTAGGATCGAGAGCACCCGCCGCACTGGCCCCGGACCTGCGTTCGGGGGATTGCCGTATAGCCAGCGCTGGATGAGCTCTCCCCTGCCGGCGGTCGTCCGCGGCCGCCGGCAGGCTGGCGAGCCATGGTGACGCCATCCTTCATCATGGCGGTCAAGGAGAGCTGTGGCCGTTGCACTGCAGCACTCCGAGGAAGCGGCTCCACGGACCCACCGCCTGCCGGTACTGGTGGGCCATGATCCTCGAGACCTGGTGCAGATGAGTCATGTCATGAGCTGCCCAGGTCGCCAGCAGCTCCGACAGGGTGACGATGCCGAGGGTTGGGTGTCGTCCACGCCGCTCGAGGTCCCTTGGTTGCAGATCCAGGGCTCGCAGATCGTCGAGGTTCTGCGACCGCAACCGCGCGAATTCATCCAACAGCTGGCCCAGCGGCTTGCCTGCGATCTCCCGTACGTGTCCCAAGCGATCGAACGGCTCGAAAGCCCGGGTCTCGCCGAACTCCAGCACCGTCCTCGCCCGCGGCATCCAATCCGCACGCTCGCCATGAATCAGGTGGCCGACGACCTCGAAGACGTTCCAGGTGTCCTCACCTTCATTACGGTGAGTCCAAGCTTCGGGCAGATCGCGCAGCAGCCCGTCGAGAGCAACGGGCGTGCGGGCGAGCAGCGAGATGGTGTCGCGCAGGTCGTGTGCCATCATCTTCCTCGTTCCTCGATTCGTGGCGCCAGGCTCAGTTTACCGGCTTTCCCGCCTCGAGGTTCGCGATGAAGTCCTGGACCACCTTCTGGTTTGCGGGGTCAGGGGCTTGGGGCAACGCCAGCCTGGCCTCCGCGATCGCCTGGTCCCTGTGGCCCAGGGCCGCGTGACCGCGGGCCAGCCCGAAGTGCACCGGCCAGGCGTTCGGGTGGAGCTGGGCGTTGGTGGTGAAGACCTCCAGCGCGTCGGCCGGGCGGTGCATCGCGATCAGCTGGCGGCCGATGAGATGGATGTCGGCCACGCCGGCGTTCGGGCTATGGATCGCCTTGACGAGCATGGCCTTCCCCTCCGTCGCCTTGCCGTTGGCATCGAGCGCCATCGCCAGCGTGAAGAGGGTCGTCGCGTTCTCCTGGCCGCCGAAGTTCGGGTTGGCGCCGTGCCGGGCCCACAGCAGGGCGTCGTCGAGGTGAATCTTGTTGACGAGACAGAACTGGACCGCCGTCGTCCAGCCGCGCCAATTGAAGCCGCCCTTCGTGCGCAGCTCCTCTCGCATGTGCTCGAAATAGAGCTCGTTGATGTTCTCCACCTTGATGGCGAAGGGCAGCTGGAGGTCCTCCCAGCGCAGCAGGGCCGTTACGCTGTCGGGCTTCCGGTCGCGGAACTCGTAGGTGAGATCCTCGTGATACTCGCTCGGTTGGGGCTTCGCCGTGACCCGCAGGGCATCTTCCTTCGCGTCGTAATAGAAGCTGCCCCAGGAGGTGTGGTTCTTCGAGAAGATGACCGTCCACTCGTTCGCCTCGGGGATGAAATAGAGGCCGTAGGAGCCGGCCGGCAGGCGCTGACCCTGGATCGTGACGTCGTGGGTCGTGGTGAAGACGGTGTTTTCGTTGGCGCCGCCGCGCCACGGGCACTGACTGCCGCAGCTGCCAAAGGGGAGGGTCGCCATGCCGTATTCCACGAGATTGCCCTTGCCCCAGATCTTGCCCCGTCGATCGACTCCGGCCGGGCTGTGCACGTGCGGGCTGCTGTAGTCGATCGTCACCAGGACGAGGCCGATGCCCTGGCTGACCAGGGCGTGCTGAGCGCCGCCACGACTATGACCGTCGATATCGCTGTCTGACTGGGGGATCGTGACTCCCTCGAACAGCTGGGCGGCCGCGGGGGTGGCGAGAAGGGCTGCCGCGGCGAGCGTGGCGAGGCTTCGGCAGGCTCTGACCATCATCTCCTCCGATGTTGCGGTCCGCCCGTGCCGTGTTCGGGCAGGCGAGGACCGAACCCATGGGGATCCACAGGGGGTGGCGCGCCCCTGAGAAGCTGGAGCATTCTCGCCGCTCAGGTTGGCACTCGCGAGATCCACTTCCGATGTGCCGCGTAAGACCAGTCGGCGCGCCGTGCGGAAAGGCCGCGAGCGGATGACCCGCAGATGGTACATGAAGCCTCGGACTCGAGCGCGTTGCCGGGCCTGGCGCGCACTGTTACAGCAGAGGGCCTCAACCACCGGAATGGGGGATGACCATGCGCGGAATCCGTCGTTTTGCAGCGCCCTGCGGCCTGGGTCTGGCCGTGTTCCTCAATCTGCCCGCGGGCCTCGCCGCAACGCCGGCTCCCCAGGCGCCGGCTTCCCACGAGGCGCCGGCGCCGCCGGCCGTAGCGGCAGATCTCTCGGCGGTGCCGGCGCCGCTGCCGGGGGCGGCGGCAACCGTCGCGGCGGGAGCGCCGCAGATCCTGCGGAGCGTAGCGGGACGCGACGCCGGGACGCCGCCGAGCCTCGATGAGTTCCTCGCCTCCCTGCGCGGCGAGCAGCCGCAGCCAGCCAGCTCCTGCTCGGCGATGACGACCTGCTTGTGCGGCGGCACCGTCAGCTGTTCGGGCTCGACGTGCTCCCAGGGAGTCGGGTGCTTCGTGGTCTGCGACGGCGTCGAGCACGACTGCCGCGGTTGCAGCGGTCACCCGTGCGCCTGAGCCCGGAGTGACGGCTGAAGCGGCATCATTGCAGGGTTTCCATACCTGGCTGTGATCGAAGGCTCCGGCCCTTCCAGAGCGCGAAGACCGCCGGGTACACCGTCAGCTCGAGCAGGAACGAGCTGACCAGGCCGCCGACCATCGGCGCCGCGATCCGCTTCATCAGGTCGGCGCCGGTGCCTGAGCTCCACAGGATCGGCACCAGGCCGGCGATCATGGTGACCACCGTCATCAGCTTGGGCCGGATGCGGTGGGCCGCGCCCTCGACGATCGCCTCTCGCAGGTCGGCGAACGAGCGCAGGCGCCCTTCCTGTCCCCGGCGGCGGTGCGACAGCGTGAGGTAGAGCAGCATCACCACCCCGGTCTCGGCGTCCAGTCCCGCCAGCGCGATGAGCCCGACCCAGACCGCCACGCTGACGTTGTAATGCAGCAGGAAGAGCAGCCAGACCGCGCCGATGAGCGAGAACGGCACGGCGAGCAGCACGATGCCGGTCTCGACGCCCGAGCGGGTATTGAGATAGAGCAGCAGCACGATGAGCAGGAGCGTGATCGGCACGACCGCCTGCAACCGCTCCTTGGCGCGCTCGAGGTGCTCGAACTGCCCGGCCCACTCGATGCGCATCCCCGGGGGCAGGCGTACCCTGCCCTCCACCTGCCGGCGCGCCTCGGCGACGTAGTCGGCGATCGGCCGGCCGGCCACGTCGACGGACACGAAACCCACCAGGCGCCCGCCCTCGCTGCGGATCATCGGCGGCCCGGCGGCCGCCTCGACCCGCGCCACCGTCCCCAGCGGCACCTGCGCTCCGGCGGGCGTCGCGACCAGCACCTGGCCGAGCAGCGCCTGCGGATCGGCCCGGTAGTCGCGGGCGAAGCGCACCGCGATCGGATAGCGCTCGCGGCCCTCGACGGTGCGCGACACCTCCTCGCCGCCGATCGCCGAGGCCACCGCCGCGTTGACGTCGGCCACGGTGAGGCCGTAGCGCGCCGCCGCCTGGCGATCGATCCGCACGTCGAGGTAGAGGCCGCCCGCCGCCCGGTCGGCATAGGCGCTGCGCGTCCCGGGCACCCCGGCGATCGCATGCTCGATGGCGATCGAAACCTTTTCGATGGCCCCCAGATCGTCGCCGAGCACCTTGATCCCCAGCGGGCTCCTGATGCCCGTCGCCAGCATCTCGGTGCGCGTCTGGATGGGCATCCACCAGACGTTGGGCATGCCGGGGAAGCGCAGCTTCGCATCCATCTCGCGGATCAGGCCGTCCCAGGTGAGGCCCGGGCGCCACCGCTCGCGCGGCTTCAAGGTGACGACGGTCTCCACCATGCCGATCGGCGCCGGATCGGTCGGCGACTCGGCGCGGCCCACCTTGCCGAACACCGTCGCCACCTCGGGAAACGCGGCCAGCTGGCGGTCCATCGCCGTGAGCGTCCGCGAGGCGGTCGCGATCGACATCCCCGGCGGCGCGGTGGGCATGTAGAGGATCACCCCCTCGTTGAGCGGCGGCATCAGCTCCTGCCCGAGACGGAACCAGGCCGGCAGCGACACGATCAGCGCCGCGACCGCCGTGGCGACGACCGCCCAGCGATGATCGACGACGAAGCGGACGACCGGCGCGTAGGCCCGGATCAGCACCCGGTTCAGCGGATTGGCGCCCTCGCGCCGGACCTTGCCGCGAACGAAGAGCACCGCGAGCGCCGGCGCCAGGGTGACCGCGAGGATGGCGGAGAAGCCCATCGCGTAGGTCTTGGTGAAGGCGAGCGGCCGGAAGAGGCGGCCCTCGGTGCCTTCCAGGGTGAAGACCGGCAGGAACGCGACGGTGATCACCAGCAGCGCGAAGAACAGGCTCGGGCCGACCTCCTGCATCGCGGCGACGATCCGCCGCACCTGGCCGGGCCTGCCTTCCGGACGGCCCGCGGCCTCCCAGCGCTCGAGATGCTTGTGGACGTTTTCGATCAGGATGATCGAGGCGTCGACCATGGCGCCCAGGGCGACGGCGATGCCGCCCAACGACATGATGTTGACGGTCAGCCCCTGGTAGAAGACCGGGATGAAGGAGAGCAGCACCGCGACCGGCAGCGTCAGGATTGGCACCAGGGCGCTGCGCGCATGGAGCAGGAAGAGGAAGATGACCAGGCTCACCGCGGCCATCTCCTCGATCAGGGTGTGGCGCAGCGTCGCGATCGATTCCTCGATGAGCCGCGAGCGGTCGTAGGTGACGACGACGTGGACGCCCGCGGGCAGGCCGTGCTCGATCTCTGCGAGCCGCGCCTTGACCGCACGGATGACGTCGAGCGCGTTCTCGCCGTAGCGCATGACCACGATGCCGCCCGCCGTCTCGCCGCGGCCCCCGAGCTCGGCCAGGCCGCGCCGCTCCTCGGGCACCAGGGCGACGACGCCGACGTCCCGCAGCAGGATCGGCGTGCCGCCCGGGCCGACCGCTAGCGGCACCGCCTCGAGGTCGGCCAGGCTCCGCACGTACCCCCGGCCGCGGATCACGTATTCGTGACCCGAAAGCTCGATGGCGCTGCCGCCCACCTCTTGATTCGAGGCCCGCACCTTCTCCACCACCGTCGCGGTCGGGATGCCGTAGGCGCGCAGGCGCCCCGGGTCGAGCTGAACCTGGTACTGCTTGACGAAGCCGCCGACGGACGCCACCTCGGCGACGCCGGGCACGCTCGCCAGCGCATAGCGCAGGTTCCAGTCCTGGATCGCCCGCAGCTGCTGCAGGTCGTGCCGGCCGCTCGTGTCGACCAGGGCGTACTCGAACACCCAGCCGACGCCGGTGGCATCCGGGCCGAGGCGCGGCCGGACGCCCGCCGGCAGCGAGCCCTGCGCCTGGTTCAGGTACTCGAGCACGCGCGAGCGTGCCCAGTAGACGTCGGTTCCGTCCTGGAAGATCGCATAGACGAACGACATGCCGAACATCGACTGCCCGCGAACGAAACGCACCCGCGGCGCGCCGAGCAGGGCGGCCGAGAGCGGGTAGGTGACCTGGTCCTCGACCAGGTCCGGGCTCTGGCCCGGCCACTCGGTGAAGACGATCACCTGCACGTCCGAGAGGTCCGGGATGGCGTCGAGCGGCGCGTGGCGCAGGGCATACCAGCCCCAGGCCGCGAGGCCGGCGACGGCGAGGAGGGTGAGCCAGCGGTTGCGGGCCGCGGCCGCGATGACCCTGCCGGCGGCGCCGTTCGGCGGTTCCTCGAGCGGCGGCCCGCTCACGAGCCGCCCTCGCCGGCAGCGGTCAGCCGGCTCTCCGCGTCGAGCAGGAAGTTCCCCGAGGTGACCACCCGGTCGCCCGCGGAGAGCCCGGCCAGCACCTCGTAGGCGCCGGCCGACCTGGCGCCCAGCCGCACCTCGCGCGGCCGGAAGCGGCCGCCGCCCAGATCGACGAAGACGACCGTGCGCGGGCCGGTATAGAGCACCGCGGACTCCGGCACCACCAGGGCCTGCCGCGCCGCGCCGGCAAGCTCCACGTCGGCGTACATGCCGGGACGCAGATCGGGCCCCGCGGCGCCGGCCGGATTGGCCATCTCGATGCGCACCCGCACCGTCCTGCTCGCGGCCGAGACCGCCGGTTCGATCAGCGCGATCCGTCCGTGCAGGCGTCTCCCCGGCACCGCGCGCAGCGTCGCCGTGGCCTCTGTTCCCGGCCGCACGCGCGGCAGGTCGCCCTCGTAGACCTCCGCCTCGATCCAGACGCGGTCGAGGTCCGCGATGCGGAAGAGCTTCATCCCCGGCTGCACGCTGGCGCCCTGCACGATGTCCTTCTCGACCACCACGCCCGCGGCCGGCGAGGCGATCGGCACCTCTTTCTCGGGAGCGCCGCGCGCGGCGAGGCGGCGGATCTCGCCGTCGCCCAGGTCCCAAAGGCGCAGCTTCTGGCGGGCCGCCTCGACCAGGTAGTCTGCCCGGTCGGGCGCATCGGTCGCCTGGGCCGCGCGCTGGCTCGCCAGCGCCGCGAGGTACTCCTGCTCCGCCCCGTACAGCTCCGGGCTGTAGAGCGTGAACAGGGTCTGCCCCCGCCGCACCCGCTGGCCGGTCTGGTCGACGTAGAGCCTGCCGATCCAGCCCGCGAACTTGACGCTCACGTCGTGGAGGCGGCTCTCGTCGTAGGCCACCCGCCCGACCGTCGTGATGCCGCCGGCGAGCGGCCGCCTTACGACCGCCCCGGTGCGCAGCCCGATCTCCTGCCGCCGCCCGTCGTCGAGCGTCACCACCCCGCTCGGCGCCTCGTCGAGCAGGCTCAGGCCCTTGCTGCCGGTCGTCAGCGAGTAGTGTGCGGTCGCCCGACCTTGCGCCGACCGGATGACGACTTCCGGGTTCCAGGTGCCGGCCATCGGCAGGTCGAGCTCGGCCCGGTAGCGGCCATGCCCCTCGGGCCGGACCCTGGCGTCGCCGTGCATCGCCGGCATGCTGCCCATCGCCGCCATGCCGAAGGCGACCCTGACCTCGGCGCCGTCCACTGGCTTGCCGGCGGCGTCGGTGACGGTCAGCAGGAGCGAGCTGCCCTGCTGTCGCGGCGGATCGGGCTCGACGGCGGCCGCGAGCGTCAGCCCCCCGGCGCGCGAGGAAACGGCGGACGAGGTCCCGCCGCCCATCGGTTTGCCCGTGAACCAGGCGGCGAGCGGGCCGCGCAAGAAGATGACGGCGGCGAGCGCCGCCGCGGCCAGCACGGCGCGGAGGAGGAGCGCGGGGCGGCGACGTGCGGCAGCTCCCGGGGCCATGGGGCTCATCGCGAGCCTCCTTCCCGGCCACGCTCCGGCTGCGCCGCCGGGGCGGGCGCCGTTGGCGGCGGCGCCGGGTCCAGCGGCGCTGCCGTGAGGCCCGCCGGCAGCCGGCCCAGCGTGCGGTCGAGCTCGGCCTCCCTGCGATGGAGGTCGGCGACGGCTCGTTCGCGGCCAAGCTCGATGTCGCGCAAGCTGCGCTCCGCGTCGATCACTCCCAGGAAGGCGCCGCGGCCGGTCTCGAAGCCCGAGCGCGCCGCCTGCACCTGGTCGCGCGCGGCCGGCAGCAACCGGCTGTCGAAGATCGACTCCAGGTGGCGCGCCTCCTGCACCGCGATCGCCGCGCCGCGGACCTCGGCGCGGATGCGGTCCTCGGTCGCCGCCAGCTCTGCCTGTGCCCCGGCCAGGCGCGCCTCGGCCTCCTGTCGCTGCGCGGCCAGGCGCTCCCGCCGCACCGGCAAGCTCACGCCGAGGCCCACCATCCACCGGTAGCCGGGCTCGTTCCACATCGAGTTGTAGGAGCCGCGCAGCGCCAGATCGGGGGTTCCGGCGAGCCGCGCGAGGTCCAGGGCGGCGCGCCGCGCCTCGACCTCGGCGGTGTGTGCCGCGACCTCCGGCCGCCGGGCGAGCGCGGCAGCAGCCGTGCCCAGCTCGTCCGCCGGCGGCTGGACCGCCGCGGTCTCCGGAGACCCGGGCTCGTCGAGCGCCGGCGGCGGCAGCGAGTGGCCGGCGGGCAGGTGGAGCAGCGCATCGAGGCGGCTCTCGATGGCCGCCCGTTCCGCCTCCAGCTCGACCTGGCGATGGAGCATCTTCGCGCCCTCGAGCTCGGCCTGGATCGGGTCCTGCTGCGGCACGAGCCCGGCGGCATACCGCCCGGCAGCCACCCGTTGCAGCTCGGCGAGGAGAGCGCGGTGCTGGCCGACGATGGCCAGGCTGCGCTCCACCAGCCAGTCGTCGTCGTAGAGCTGCGATGCCGACGTCAGCAGGTCCAGAAGCGCCGAGCGATAGTCCGCCGCCGCGCCGCGGGCCTCGGCCGCGGCCTGATGGGCGCGCAGCCGCCGCCGGCGCGGCAACGGGAGGTCCTGGCTCAGCTCGATCGCCTGGCCGAAGCGGAGGCCGCTGCCCGCGATGCTCCCCGGCGCGGCGCCGTAGGAGAGCATCGGATCGGGCAGCGACCGCTCCTGGACCGGCTTCGCGGCGGCCGCCTCCCAGGCCCGGCGAGCCGCCTCCAAGGTGGGGTTGCGGCGCGCCACTGCTGCGAGCAGCGCCCGCCGCTCGAGCTGCGCAGCGCCGCCGAACGGCTCATCCGGCGCCGTCACGGCGCCTTCGCCGGCGGCCGGCGCCGCCGCTGGCCACGCCCAGCCAGGGACGGCCAGGAGGCCGAGCAGGGTCAACGACAAGAAAGGTTTCGCGAACATGAGTCCTCCAGCGCAAGAGTTTGTTGGACGGGCCACGAAGGCACCGTCCGGACACACTTCTCCTGGGGAAGGACTAAATGCGGAAGACGGCGAAGAGAGTGAACAAGCCCACGCCCTGAACGACCGCCGGCGCGGCGTTGGGCGGGGACGATCTCGAACCGGCTACGTCAGAGTCCGGGCCGGTGAGGGCCTGCGTGCCGCCGGGCAGGACTGCCGGCGCGAGCGCCGGGGCCAGGTGGGACCCATGGGAAACCGCGCCCCCCTTGTCCCGGCAGCAGTCGAGCCCCATTGCCCTGCACGCCGCGCGCTGCCCTGCGGCCATCGGGCAGCGCTCCGACTGGCAGACGGGAGCGCCGAGCAGGACGAACAGGCTGCTCAGGAGCAGCGCTGTCGCGGCCCAGCGGCAGGGGAGGGTGAAGCGCCTCATGATCAACATTATACGGGCAAGCTACGCAGGCACCCGAGGGATGGGTCGAGGAAGCGCAGGTTGGTTCCTGCTTCCCCGGCCCACCGCAGCCGCTGCTATACTAGCTCTACCGTTGTTCGCAAGAAACGCGGACAACGGCTAACTCGATGTACTACCGGTACTCCGAACGATGCTGACCCGTGAAGGGCGTACCCGTCTGTCCAACGTTCTGCGAGCGGCCGGCGAGCTGGTGAACGTCGACGACGCCACTGCGGCTCTTGGCGTCGACCGTGTTACTGCAGCCAAGCTGCTCTCCCGCTGGCACGAGCAGGGGTGGCTCAGGCGCGTTCGCCGCGGGCTCTACGCTGCCGTACCGCTCACCGCCAATCCACGCGACGAGGTCCTCGAGGATCCGTGGTCGCTCGTCCCCGAGCTGTTCGACCCGGGATACGTGGGCGGCCTCAGTGCCGCACAGCATTGGGATCTCACCGAGCAGCTGTTCCGGACCGTCTTCGTCTATACGACGCGTCCGGTCCGCCGCAGGCGGCAGACCCTGCGGGAGACGCCCTTCGTCGTGCGGCACATCCAGCCCGCAAAGCTGTTCGGGACGAGCATCCTCTGGCGGGGACGAGCCAAGCTTCTGATCTCTGATGTCCATCGCACGGTGGTGGACATGCTTGATGATCCCAGCGCGGGCGGAGGAATTCGACATGTCGCCGACTGCGTGCGGGCCTACTTCGCGCACGACGCCGCCGAACCGGCAAGGCTCGTCGGCTATGCGGACCGCTTGGGCAATGGCGCTGTTTTCAAGCGACTAGGGTTCCTTGCCGAGCGCCTTGGCGGACCGCAGACGCTCGTCGCTGCATGTGCCGAGCGGCTGAAGACCGGCAACGTGAAGCTTGACCCGGCCCTGCCTGCGACACGGCTCGTCACTCGCTGGCGTCTCTGGGTTCCTCGGCACTGGCGGGCAGCGGCGCGCGATGATTGAGCGTCAAGAGATCGTCGACGTCGCCAACGACCTCTCGCTCAGTCCCGATATCGTTGAGAAAGACTACACGCTCGGCTGGCTGCTGGACGGCATCTTCACCCATGAACGGCTGGCGCCGTCCTGGGTCTTCAAGGGCGGTACATGTCTCAAGAAATGCTACTTTGAAACCTATCGCTTCTCGGAGGATCTCGATTTCACGGTAGCAGACGAAACCCAGCTCGCAGAGGAGTCGCTGCGAGCCAGCCTCGCTGAGGTCGCGGCCAAGCTTTACGACGACAACGGTCTCGAAATTCCAGTCGAGCGCTTGCGTTTCAAGGTCTATCGCAACCCGCGCGGCGGCCTCAGCTGCGAAGGACGCGTGTACTACAACGGTCCCTTGCGCCGGTCCCGATCCAGCGACCTGCCCAGGATCAGGCTCGATCTCACGCTCGATGAGATCGTGCTGCTCCCGCCCGTCCTGCGCGCTGTAGTGCATCCTTATAGCGACCGGCCAGGCCGCGGAATGGTGGCGCGCTGCTACGCATATGAGGAGGTGTTTGCAGAGAAGATCCGCGCTCTCGGTGACCGCACGCGACCGCGAGATCTTTACGACGTGGTGAACCTTTATCGCCACGGTGAGTTTCACCCTGCGGCCGCGAGCATACTGGACGTGCTGCGTCAGAAGTGCGCGTTCAAGGGAATTCCCGTGCCTACGCTTGCGAGCCTTGCCGACAAAACTGACGAGCTGCTGGTCGATTGGCGGGACATGCTGGGCCATCAGCTGCCGGCGTTGCCCCCTCTTGAGAGCTTCGTGGAGGTGCTGCCGGAGTTCTTCGCTTGGCTGGCAGGAGCGGCGGTTCCGACGAAGCCGCCGGCATTGCCGATGAATGCCGGCGAGGAGCTTCTCCGGCTCGAGGTTGGTGGCCTTCGGCGCCAAGGCATTGCAGGTTCCTCTCACCTGGAGGTTATCCGCTTCGCCGCGGCAAACCGCCTGTGCGTGGATCTCGACTATCGCGCAAGTGTCCGCCGTATCGAGCCGTATTCTCTCCGCCGGACCCGAGCGGGTGGAATTCTGCTCTACGCTATCCGCGCCGATAGTGGCGAGGTCCGGAGCTACCGCCTCGAACGCATCGGCGGCGCTCGGGCAACCGACCAACGCTTCATCCCGCGGTATGTGGTCGAGCTCCTGCCGACCGACGCCGGCAACATTCCTCCGACCGCCCGCGGTAGCCGGCGTGGCCGCTCGCTGCCGCGGCGCCGGCGTCGTTAGATTGCCACTCCGCCAGGCAAGTCCGGCCGGCGAGGCACTCCGCGATCACGGCACGCAGATCTGCCCCTGGTAGGCGATTTCACCCCCGGTGACCGCGTCGAAGGTCCCCACCGCCCTGAGCACGCCCGTGGCCTCGACGAAATCCCCGGTGCCGCCCGCCGCCGAATAGAGCTCACCAAATTCCCCGGCGCCAGCGACATGAAAGGATCCGGCCTCTTTGAACACCAGCTGACCCCGCAAGGGTCCGACCTGGGCCGCCGGCATCGTCGTCTCGGCTGTAAAGAGAACGACCTGGGTGACCCCCGTGTCGGCAGTCGGAGTCAGAGTGAAGAGCACGGAGGAATAACTTCCTTTGAGGCCCCCGGTGAAGGTTCCCTCGCCGCATATCTGCACTGGGGATGGGCAGTCCGTGCCGGCACGGGCTTGAGACTCGCCGAGCCCTGCACGGTGCGGCAGGATGGGTCGGCACGGGCCTGGGTGCTACCCAGGATCAGTGCGGCGGCGAGCAGCAAGGGCAACGACATCTTTTGAGCCCGTGGACTGGGCTCGTGAATGAATGCACTGTGCATCCCCGTCCTCTTTGGCTTTCCCCAGCCGCCCGTCGCCGGCCAGCCGGATGGGCTACATTTCAATAAATCCGTATCAACGTAAGGCTAAGCGGGTTCGGTGTCAAGCACCAGCGCCAGGCTGCCAGGCTGGCCAGGCTGCCGCCGGAAGTGCGGAGATTTCCCGTCGGCAGCGACCATGAGTGCCTGGTGCTGGTCTACGAGTTCGAGCGCGGAGACGCGGCGGCATTTTTTCGCAAGTAACCTGGCCTCGGCCAGGCGCGCCCTGCGGCCGCTTGCCGGCGAAGCGGTTGTGGCGCCAAGGATCCATGCAATATGATGAAGAATCTCGATTGCGAAGATGAAGGCGGCCGGGCATGCTCGGACCGTGGAGCACCGTCAACGACCGATGGAGGAAACATCGATGAGGCACTCACGAATCACCTGGTTCGGGGCCGCAGCACTGTTGTTCCTGTCGGCAGATCCTCGCGGCGCGGCGCAGCAGACGTGCCCGAGCCCTCAGTCGCCCCGCCAAATCGGCTCCCTGGCCCGCGGCCTGCCCTGCCCTACCTCGAGGGTCAGCTTCAATCCGAACACTCCGAACCAGCTGCTCTACATTTCCCGCCCGGGCGACCCTCCCCGGACCCTCCACCGCTGCGGCCAGCATTACCATCTGCCGGTGGAAAACCTCCAGCGCAATGGCGAGATCACGCCGCGCAACCAGTGGCTGCAGCCAGGCGTGACCCCGCCGCTGGCCAAGGTCGGTGCGATCGTCGAGATCCACACCGCCTACGCAGAGAACGTCCCCAACCCCTGCGACGATCTCGAGGGCACCAGCTGCTGCGGCGGGCAGGCCCTGGTTCTCGCCTGGAACGCCAGGGTGACCGCGGGTGGCAGCGGCCTGATCCCGCCGCGCCCTCCCACCTTCCGTGATCTCGACGAATGGTCAGGCTCGACCACCGGCCAGGACAAGCCGGAGGAGCAGGGATGCAAATCGCCGGCGCAATGGAGCTTCGCCCTGGGCGACTTCACCGTCGGTCAGAGCCAGCTCAGCGTGCGCTTCCCAAAGCAGGGGGCGCAGGTTGCCCGGCCGCTCCAGGCGCCCAATCGTCTGAGCTGTGACCTGACCTCGATCCGGCCGAGGTAACGGGCGTTCGGGGGCCCACGGCCTATCGCGGGGGGGCCGACGGGTTCGACTGTGGTATTTCGTGGCGCCCAGGGACGGAATCGCACCGTCGACCCGGATTTTCAGTCTCGTCTTGCCACGGCCAGCAGGGAGTCGCCCAGCCAGGGGGTGCTGACGACCCGGCCGATGCGGCGGAGGGGCTTGAGGATGGGGTTCCCCTCTCCGACGTTGCAGAAATTGGAGATCGTCGTGAGGGTCTCGGCGACGAGGCCCGCGGTGGCCAGGGCTTGGCGCAGCCGCGCGGCGGAGAACATGTGGACGTGGGTGGGGTCGAGGTGGAAGCTCCAGCGGCGGCCCAGGATGGGACGCGCGAGGCTGCCGGCGTTGAGGGTGATGACGATCAGCTTGCCTCCGGGCGCGAGGGCGCGCCGGCAGCTGTCCAGGGTATTGGGGTAGCGGTCCAGGTGCTCGATGACGTCGAGCAGGGTGATGGCGGCGAAGTGGGCGTCGGGAAACGGGAAGGGCTCCTCGGCGCCGCCGGTGGCGATGGCGGCGCTGGTGCGCTGGCGGGCGACGGCGACAGCTTGCGGCGAGAGCTCGAGACCGTGGGGCTCGTAGCCGGCCTGCTCCAGGGCCTCCAGGAAGAAGCCGAAGCCGGAGCCGATGTCGAGGATGCGGCCGCCTGGAACGCCATGGGCGCACAGCAGGCCAATCAGGTAATCAAGGTACTTGCGCTTGCCGGGATGAAGCTGAAAGTACTCGCGATCGAAGTAGTCATCGGTCTCGAGCGAGGTCGGCGGCCGCTGCGGCGGCGGAGCGGCTGAGGACACGCGCGGATGCTAGCATGCCGGTATCGCCACGCGGCCTCAGCGCAGACTCCCGAAGGTGACACCCTCGGTTTGCTGTTCGACATCCGGACCCGAGGCCATCACCTTGCCAGCGCCGCGAGCCGGGCGCGGAGGCGCAGGGCTGACGGGTTGCCGGGCTCGATTTCGAGGGTTCGGCGGTTCAGCTCTCGGGCTGCCTGCACGTCCCCCAGTCTCAAGCGCAACAGGGCGCCGTTCTGCAGGGCCTGGGCGCTGCTGGCGTTCAATGCCAGCGCACGCTGCAGGTGGCGGGACGACGCCGCCAGGTCGCCGAGGGCCAGGTAAACGCCTCCAAGGTTGCTCTCGGCGTCGTCCGATTCGGGTTCCAGAACGGCCGCACGCTGGTAGCAACGCAGGGCGGCCGGCCAATCCCGCCGCCTGGCGGCCAGGTTCCCGAGATCGAGCCAGGCCAGGAAGGCGTCAGGCGCCGCGGCCAGCGCCGCCTGGTAATGACCCTGGGCGCCCGCCGCATCGCCTCGCTCCTCGGCCAGCCGTCCCAGGTTGAAGCTCACCAGGTCAAGACGCGGCCCGAAGCCGGCGAGGCGAGGCAGAACGAGCGCCGCGATCACCGCCAGGCCGAGACCGCCGGCGCGCAGGGCGGGCCGCCGGACCGGGACCCACTCGCCGCCCGCCGGGACTCGCTCGCCATCCTCCGGAGCTCGCACGCCGCTCGCCGGGCTCTCGATGGCCACCGCCGCTCGACTCGATGCGGCCGCCGGACCCGAAGCCGCCGCCGGCCTCCCGGCCACCGCGGCGCGAGCTTGCCACCAGGACTCGGCGGCCTCGACGAAGGCGGCAACCGGCAGCGCGGCCAGGAGCAGCAGCGCCGGCACCGCCGGCAGGCGGTAGCGCGCGAACAGGAAGAACGCGACGGTCGAGACCATCCAGGCCGCGGCAAACAGCAGCGCCGGCGCCAGCCGCCAGCCCCTGCCGCCGCGGAGGAAACCGAGACCCAGCGCCGCCAGCAGGGTGACGCCGCCGAATTCCAGCAGCGGCAGCCGGTACACGGGCGACAGGCCGCGGATGTAGTAGTAATCGACTGCGTCCGGCCATTCGTACCAGCTCCAGAACATACCGAGCTTGCGCAGCGTCAAGCGCAGGAAGTCGCCGGGATGCGAGCCTGCCCAGGCGAGGGCGCGGCGCAGCCAGTAGCGCGAGACCTCGGCCGAGCTCAGCCGGCGGCCCAGCTGCTGCTCGGCGACGCGGGCGGGCTCCCGCCGCTCGAGCTCGGGCGTCTGCTTGCCGGGCACGATCGGCCGGTAGGTGCCGTCGGCCCGCGGGTTGTTGCCGATGTAGAAGTTGACGCCACCCTGGGACGTGGTGGGCAGGAAGGCGCCGCCCACGAGGCCGTTGCGCAGCCCGACCGGCGCCAACGCCAGCGCGATGCCGGCCAGGAAAGCAGCGACCCGGCCGGTGCGGCGGGCGGCCGTGGCGAGGCCGGCGCTCCACGCCAGCGGCAGCAGGAAAGGCGCGACCAGCAGCGCGTTCTCCCGCAGCAGGGCCAGAATGCCGAGGAGGAAGCCGGTCAGCAGCCACCGCCCGACGCCTCCGCGAACGAACGAGGCCATCGCCCACAGCAGGAAGCAGACGGCCGTGACCGCGAGCGACTCCTTGAGCAGCTGGACGTCGTAGAAGACGAACGGGCCGTAGAACGCCGCGAGCGCCGCCGCCGCCAGCCCCACCCGCTCGCCGGCCATGGCGCGCCCGGCGCGATAGAGGGCGTAGCAACCTGCCACCGCCAGAGCGATCTGCACGAGATATGCGGCATCGAGGTGAGGCCCGACGGCCGCGAACAGGATGGCCAGCAGGTAGGGGTAGAGCGGCGCCTGGAAGAAGACCCCGCGGGCGTGCCCGAGCCAATCGCCGGCCGCGATCTCGCGCGCCCAGCGGTCGTACTCCCAGCTGTCCATCGCCAGCTGGCCGATGAAGGGCGCCCGCCGCACCGCCGCCCAATGCGCGAGCCGCAACGCCAAGGCGATCCCCAGGATCGCCACCAGCGGGGCCCTCGGCGCGGACCGAGACGAGCCGTTTTCCGTCGATGGCGCGGCTATGCGGTCCCCGTGCAACAGCGCGTGCCCACGCAGGACAGGGGCGGACAGCTGCCGCAGATGGTGCGCGCGGAACCCCCGGCGGCAATGCGGAGCTGCTCCTGGCGCAGCCCGCTGCCGTCGAGATCGGCGACCGTCTCACGACTCAGGCTCAGCTTGCTCACATGCTGCTTTTTCATGGCGCTCTCCTTGGAAGCTCAGCCGATTGTAGTACTCGATGCTAGCCAGTGCACTGCGCCGCGGGGCTCCTCTGCGGCTACGCCGCGGGCAGCGGCCGCCGCGACTGGCGCCTGGCCAGCCAGTGAGCCACGACGGGCAGCGCCAGCAGGCCCAGCAGCACGGCAAACCACAGGGTGGCGCCGCGGATGATGAAGGTGATGAGCGTGGCGCGGGCGGTGTCCAGCCCCTGGGCGCGGAGCAGCGCCGTGAGCGCGCCGTCGGCGGCGCCAAGGCCGCCGGGCAGCATCGAGGCCGACCCCAGGAAGGTCGAGGCCGTGTAGTCGAAGAGGCCCGCGAGGAAGCCGGCGCGCGGCGCATAGGCGCGCACCGCGACGACGAAGCCGGCACCCTCGGCGCCCCAGGCGAGGGTCGCGACCAGCAATCCCATCGCCAGCAGCCTGGGCGTCAGCAAATTGCGCAGCCCCTGGTACACGGTGACCAGCGTGCCGACGCGAGGCCCGACGACGGGCAGCCGGCCAAGATGGCCGAACAGCCAGTCCGCCCAGCGCTCCCAGGTGAAGACCGCCGTGCCAAGCACCACGCCGGCGAGACCCAGCGCCGCCCACCACGGACCGCCCGGGAAGGGCAGCGCCCCCACCGCCAGCAGTGCCCCGACGCCCAGGAGGTCGGTGACGCGCTCGGCGACCACCGCCGGCGCCACGCGCAGCGCCGGACCGCCGCCGAGCTCCCGCACCAGCCAGGCCTTGCCGAGCTCGCCGGCCTTGCCCGGCGTCACCGACAGCAGGAAGCCGGTCAGGAAGACCCCCAGGCTGCGGCCCACCGGCAGCCTCGTGCCGAGCGCCCGCAGGTAGATCTCCCAGCGCACGAATCGCAACACGTAGTTGACCAGGGACAGCGCGAGGATCGGCACCAGCAGGGCGAAGTCGAAACGGCGCAGCTGCGCCAGGAACTGCCGCGGATGGGCGACGCCCAGCAACCCGATCAGCACCAGCAGGCCGAGCACGAAGACCGGCAGCAACCGGCGTCCCAGGTGGTACAGCGCCGCCTGCGGTCGCGCGGACGGCAACCTCGCCGGCTCCCCCGCCAACTCCGTCGGCTCGGACGCCAACCTCGCCGGCTCCGCCGCTGCCACTGCGGCGCGCTCGGACGGCGCCGCCGCCTCCGCCGCGGCGCCCGGGGTCGGCAGGCTCAGGCCGCCGCCGCTCGCCGGTTGGGCTCTGCCGTTTCCGGATATTGCTCGAAAAGACGCATCCACTTGCTGGTCCGCTTGTAACGATCCATGCGCCGCTTGCCGATCGTCGGGTACCAGGCGAAGTCGTGGTAGAAAGACGAGCCGAAGACGAAGAAATACACCAGGGGCGTGCGGAACAGGAGCTTCTGCAGCCCGTGCAGCGGCCCGAACCAGACCAGGTCGCCGAAGCGCGACACCGCGTTGTCGCCGACCGAAAAGTGGAAGTTCATGCCGGAGACGTCCTCTCCCACCACCTCGATGTCGCGCGGATCGCCCACCCCCAGCCCGGCGTCATGGGCCAGCCGGATGTACTTGATCGACATCGGATCGAAACCCATCAACTTGGCCGCCACCGCGTCGATCGCCACCTGGTCGCCGGAGGCGAGCAGCAGGTCTTTCTCGACGGGGATCATGGTCCGCGGCCCGGGACCGTTGCCGCAGGTGGTGCCGTCCTTGACCGCGAAGATGCCGCTGTGGATCTCTTTTTGAATGGTGAGCAGATCCACCAGGGTCTCGTGGATCCACGAGTGGGTGTAGTGCCGCCGGGTGTTGAGCAGGCCGCCGAAGGCGTTCTTCATCGCCCCGGTGGTGGTGGTATAGATGTGGCATTTGACCGTCGGCAGGTGCACGATGTTCTTGCCGATGAAGAATTCCGGAATGGTGATCCCCTCCGGGTAGATGCGCGGCAACACCAGCATGCGGCCCTTGGGCTCGTAGCGGATCCACTTCAGATCGTCGGCGAAGCAGTTGTAGCGCACCGGCACCCCGTACTTTTCGAGCACCGGCAGGTAGCGGTTGAGCCTCTCCCCTTTCTTGGGATCGGTCACCACCGTGTTGTTCTGCACGCAGACCTGGTCGCTCAAGCCGATCTCGCGCAGCTTCTGGATCGTGCCCTCGAGCTGCCAGGGAGTGGTGTTCGCGCCCGGGAACGGGAAGTGCCACGAGATGTTGTCCTTCAAGATGGTGGTGGCGCCGCGGGCGAGATGATCGCGCACCGCGGCCAGCTCCATCGTCCGCCCGATGTCCTCGAGGACGCTTTCGGGCCTGGTCTTGAGCACGGCGACGCGTGGTTTCTTCATGGGTGCGAGTCTACCTTGTCGCTGCCGCTCAGGCGAAGAACCCCTGCACCGCCTCGCAGACCGCCTCGACCTCCTCGTTGGTGAGCTCGGGGAACATCGGCAGGCAGAGCACCTGGGCGGCCGCGGCGGTGGCCGCCGGCAGGTCGCCGGCAGGCACCGGGGCCGCCGCGGTGCCGGCCAAGGCCGGCTGGCGGTGCAGCGGCGAGGGGTAGTGGATGGAGGTGGTCACCCCGCGCTCGGCGAGATGGCGCATCAGGGCGTCGCGCCGCGACGTCCGCACCGTCAGCTGGTGGCACACCGACAGGGTGCCCGGCGGGTCGGCCGGAGGCAGCGCCAGGTCGCCGGCGCCGGCAAGCCCGCCGTAATAGCGGCAGGCGAGCTCGCGCCGGCGGGCGTTGTCGGCATCGAGCAGGCCCAGGCGGCAGTTGAGCACCGCGGCCTGCAGGCTGTCGAGCCGGCTGTTGACCCCGATCTCGACGTGGTGGTAGCGCGAGGTCATCCCGTGGTTGGCCAGCCGCCGCACCCGCTCGACCAGCTCGCCGTCGTTGCCGGTCACCGCGCCGCCGTCGCCGAAGCAACCCAGGTTCTTGGTGGGGTAGAAGCTCCATGCCGCCAGCCGGCCCAGACCGCCGACGCGGCGGCCGGCGTATTGCGCGCCATGGGCCTGTGCCGCGTCCTCGAGCAGCCACAGCCCATGCCGGCCGCACAGTCCCAGCACGGCGTCCACGTCGAAGGGCCGGCCATAGAGATGGACGCCGAGGATGCCCTTGGTGCGCGAGGTCACCCGCGCCGCCGCGTCGGCCGGATCGAGGTTGAAGGTGGCGGCGTCGATGTCGCAGAAAACCGGCACGCCGCCGGCCACCAGCACGGCCTCGACGGTGGCGAAGAAGCTGAACGCCGGGACGATCACCTCGTCGCCGGGGCCGACGCCCAGGGCGCGCAGCGCCAGCACCAGGGCGTCCGTGCCGTTGCCCACTCCCACGCAGCCGGCAACGCCCAGGAAGTCGGCGTAGCGGCGCTCGAGCTCGCGCACCTCCGGCCCGAAGACGAAGGCGTTCGTCTCGAGGATGCGGCGCCAGCGCTCCTCGAGCGGCGCGGCGATCCGGCGGCGGGCGCGGCCGAGGTCGAGATAGGGGACTTGCACGGTCGTGGTCATGGGTCTCCGGGCCGGGAAGAAACTCATTGACGCGAAGGGGTGGGGGCGTCCCCTTACCCCCGGAGGGTGGGAAGGGGACCGAGGGGATGCGGGGGAGACCCGATAGATGCTTCGAGTAGTCCTCGATCGCTTGCTACTGGCACCTGTTCCATGGCTCGGGGTCTCCGCAGGCGATGGCAACTCAGTCCGCGCAACGGCAAGCGGTATTGTACCCGCATGCTCGGACGGCTGCGGTTCTACTGGGTGGTCTGCGCCTGCGGCGGCGTGCTGATGGCGCTCGAGATCCTGTCGAGCCGCATCCTGGCGCCCTATTTCGGCAACAGCGTCTATGTCTGGGGATCGATCATCAGCGTCTTCCTGGCCGCGCTCTCGCTGGGCTACCTGTGGGGCGGCCGGCTGGCCGACCGCCATCCCAGCCTGGCGGCGCTGGCCCGCTGGCTGGCGCTGGCAGCGGCATTCGAGGAGGCGCTGCTGCTCGGCGGCTCGCACTTCGCGGCGGCGCTCGCCGGCTGGACGGGGGCCTCGCCGGCCGGGACGCTGCTCACCGCCACCGTGCTCTTCGGGCCCGCGAGCGTGCTGCTCGCCACCGTCTCTCCCTATGCCGTCCGCCTGGCGGCGCGCGACCTCGGCCGCCTGGGCGACACCACCGGGCGGCTCTACGCCCTCTCGACCCTCGGCAGCCTGGGCGGCACGCTGATCGCGACCTTCCTGCTGATCCCGTTCTTCGAGCTCGGCCACGTCCTGGCGCTGCTGACCGCGGCCACGGCCGCCACCGCGCTCATCGCCTCGGTGCCGGCGGTGCCGGCGATGCCGGGCCGCGGGGCCGCGGCGACCGGCGGTGCCAGCCCCGCTGCGACCGGCGGCTCCGGCCCCGCGGCGCCGGCCGCCGCGCCGCCACGGGTGCTGCCGGCGGCGCTGCTCGCCGGCCTGGTGCTGGCGGCCGCCGGGGCCGCGTTCCTGCCGGCAGCGGGCACCGGCGCCGAGCTGCTGTACGAGCGCACCACGCCCTACCAGACCCTGATCGTCAGGCAGCGGGGAGGCGTCCGCTACCTCGAGAGCGACCGTGTCCAGCAGGCGGCGGTCCTGGTGGCGGACGGCGAGCCGGCGATGCGGTACGCGCGGTTCGCCGCCGCCAGCCTGCTGCTCAACGCGCACCCGCACCGTCTGCTTTCCCTGGGGATTGGCGGCGGCTCGGTGGGCTCCTACCTGCAGCGGCGGGTCGCCGGGCTCGGCGTCGACTACGTGGACATCGATCCGGCGGTGCCGCAGCTCGCCCAGCGTTTCCTGCTGCTGCGCCTCGGCCCGAACACCAGCGTCACGATCGCCGACGGCAGGCGCTTCCTGGCCGGCGCCGGCCGCCGCGCCTGGGACTTCGTCTATTGCGACACCTACATCGGCAGGAGCGTGCCCTTCCACCTCACCACCCTCGAGTTCCTCGACGAGGTGAAGCGCCACCTGGCGGCCGGCGGCACCTTCGGCGAGAACCTCGCGGCGGGCCTCGCCGACCCCTTCTCGCGGGCGATGTACCGCACGGTGCTCGAGCGCTTCGCCACGATCTACCTGTTTCGGATCGGCGGCGCCAGCAACATCCTGGTCCTGGCGACCGACGCGCCGGGCATGCTGCCGCGGCAGCTGCTGGCGCGTGCCGGCGAGCTCGACCGCCTGCTGCCCGGGTTCGATCCCAACTTCACGGCCATGGCCAAGGCCCGCGTCGGCGTCGGCCTGGAAGCGACGGAAGTGCCCCTGCTGCGAGACGATTTCGCGCCGGTGGACCGCCTGATCCACCTCGGCGCCGCCGTCCGCGGGGAGAACTGAGGTCGCGCGCCTACTTCACAGGCTCGGCCGGCAGCGCCAGCTCGCCGGCGAGGAACTCAGCGAAGCGCTCGCTGCCGCGGCCGGAAAAGTGGAGGGGATCGGCGAAGTCCTGGTCCTGCCAGCCGATCCTGGCGGCGGCATCCACCACCTGCACCCCGTCCTGGCCGCGCCAGGCCCGCTGCTCCTCGTTCAGCCGCTCGAGCTCGCCGGGAGCCGCCTGGGGCACCAGGGCGGGAAGCCACTGCGCCAGGTACTTGAGGTCATCCGCCCGCTGCGCCGCGCGGATGCGGATGGTCTGGGTGACCAGCGCCACCCGCGCCCCGTGGGCGCGCGCGACGGCGACGAGCGACCGCAGGTTGCGCGCGAACGCCGCCACGGCGCCCGGCGCCAGGTGCGGCTGCCGCGCCTGGCGCGGATCGAGGCTGGCCCAGGGATCGCCCGGCCTGGCCCAGGCCGCCGCCAGGCGCTCGATCAGCACGCTGCGCGACCGCCACGGCAGCGGCGGACGGTCGAAGCCGAGCGCGCGCAGCTCGAGCTCGGCATGCCCGTGCTCGTACTGGCGGTCGAAGGGCAGGTAGCCTCCCGGCTGCAGGTCGTTGTCTCCCTGGTAGACGACCACCAGCCCCGGCCCCAGGTCGACGTCGCGCAGGGCGAGCGAGATCAGGCTCTCGAGCGACGTCCACCCCGGGAAGCCGGCGTTCCAGACCTCCAAATGCGGGCGGCGCCGCAGGAGCTTCCGCTCCAGGCGCCAGGGCCAGGTGCGGTCGTCGCTCGCCGCCAGCAGGTCGAAGGTGGTCGAGCCGCCGGCGCAGAGCACGCGCAGCACTCCCGCCGGCCGGGCGAGCGGCCGCTCCGGCGAGCGGTAGCCGAGCGCGTTCCAGCCTGCCTCCTTGCCGAAGGCGTGGACGCGAGTGCCCTCGCGCGGCGCCGCATTCAGGAACGGATGGCGGCGGTAGAGCCGCAGCGCCTCGTCCTGCTGGGCGCGCACGCGGCTGGCGGCGGTGTGCGGCCAGGCGCCGGTGCCGAAGCGCAGCACGAGCCGCGTCGCACCCTCGGCCAGCGCCAGCAGGCCGGCGGTGACGGCCAGGACGATCGCCGTGCGCGCCAGCGCGGTCACCGGCGCGCGGACCGCCGCGCGCATCAGGGTGCCGCCGCCGGCGCCGCCAGCGCCAGGTTGCCGGCGCCCGCGCTCCCTGGGCGATCGAGCGGCTGCTGACATGCCCCCAGGGACACCGCCTAGCCCGGATCGCCCGGCAGGCGGCGCAGCGGATACCGCGTCCAGGGCGTGCTGTAGACGAGCAGCTCGTCGCTGCCCATGGTCCTGTTGCCCGGAACGCGCAGGCGCAACACCGGCCGCAACCCCAGGTCGGAGGCGAGATGCGGCAGCCAGGCCGGGAAGATGGCCACGTAGTCCGGCCGGCGGGCGGCGACCGCCGCCGCCATCGCCCGCTCCCAGGGCACGCCGCTCGCCACCTGCCGCTGCACCTCGAGCCGCAGCTCGGGATTGGCGATGCCGGCGAGGTCGACGATGCGGTTGGGGAGCAGGTACTTGAAGGCGCCGATGTCGTTGACCGCGAGCACCGCGCCCGCGGGCAGGCGCGGCCCTAGCCAGCGCGCCGCGCGCACGTCGCTCGACTCGACGTCGGCCAGGTTGCGGGCATAGAGACCGGCACACTGCAGGAAGCCGGACGCCGTCGGCCACACCAGCAGCACCGCCAGCACCAGGCAGGCTGGCAGGCGCACCCTGCCGGCCCTGACGCCCGGGCCGAGCGCGCCGGCGGCGCCCTCGAGGGCGAGGGCGCCCAGGACCACCACCACGGGGAAGAGCGGGAAGTAGTAGCGGCCGAAGTTGCCGGCCAGGATCTTGCCCGGCGGGCTGAGCGTCGAGTAGACCAGGGGCAACGCCACCAGCCACAGCGCCGGCAGCAGGCCGCGGTCGCGCCGCGAGCCGAGGCGCGCCACGAGCGCCGCGGCGCCGCCGCAGCACAGCAGGGTCATCACCGGCTGCGGCCGCAGCAGGATCCCCATCACCCCGTAGACGTATTGCAGGTCGGGCAGCCAGTGCCGCATCTCGCCGCCCTTGGCGGCAAAGGTGGTGGGCAGGAAGGTCCCGCCGGCGACCCGGTAGAAGAGCAGCGGTCCGGCGAGCACGCAGCACGCCAGCAGCCCGCCCCTGGCGAGCCGCGCGAACGGCGGCCGGAGCCACCGCAGGGGCGCCGTCTCGCCGGGCGCCGCTTCCGGGCCGTGCGCGCCGCGGTCGAAGCGCAGGCAGCCGTCGGCGAAGGCGAGCGCCAGCAGCAGCAGGCCCTCGGGGCGGGCCAGCGCCGCCAGGGCGAGCACCGCGGGGGCGAGCGGCAGCGCCGCCGCGGCCGCCCGCTCGCGCAGGTGGAGCACCATCCCCCAGGTGGACAGCAGCACGAAGAGCGGGATCTCCATGCCCGAGAGCGCCGACCAGACCAGCCAGCCGGTGCCCAGGGTGAGGCCGCCGGCCAGCGCCGCCAGCCCCGGCCCCAGGCCGAGCTCCCGCGCCAGCCGCCAGGTGGCGTCCACGCCCGCCAGGTAGAGCAGCGCGCCGGCCAGCTGCGCCCAGGCGAGCGGACTGCCCGGCAGATAGGCGAGCAGCGCCAGCAGCGCCGTCCACAGCGGCGCCGTCGAGCCGGTGACCAGCTCTCCGGCGTTGTACGACAGGCCGTGGCCGGCGGCCAGGTTGCGCGCGAACTGCAGGTGGATCCAGCTGTCGTCGAGCGGCCAGCCCAGGCCGCCGCCGAGCTGCCAGAGCTCGATCCCCAGGTAGCCGAGGCAGGCGGCGGCGGCGCCCAGCAGCAGCCAGCGGGGGGCGCCGCGGCGGCGGCGGCCCGCGAGCACCGCGGCGCCGGCGGACGTCGAGGCGAGAGGCGCCGTCGTCATGGGGAGAGCAAGCATAGCGAAGAAGACGGCTGAGAGTAGAATCTGCGGCCGGATGTCCGCGCCACGGTTCGAAGACCGCCTGCAACGTGCGTCACGCGTCGCCCTGTACGGCAGCCTGGCGCTGGCGATGGCCGCCGCCTACGGCATGGTCGCCACGCTGGACCGGCCGGTGGCGGTCGGCGACACGGCCTGGATCGAGCACGACTACCTGCACGACCCGACCGTCGGCCTGCTGCGGCATTACGTCGAGATCGACACCAGCGAGGCGACCGGCGACGAGGTGGCCGGCGCCCGCTTCCTCGCCGCGCGGCTGGCGGCGGCCGGCATCCCCTCAGAGATCGAGCGGCTCGGCGACAAGCGCGCCAACGTCTACGCGCGGCTCGACGGCCAGGACCCGCACCCGCTGGTGCTGCACAACCACATCGACGTCTCGGACGTCGACCCCAGGGAATGGATCTTCCCGCCGTTCTCGGCGCACCTCGAGCTGCCCTGGATCTTTGGCCGCGGCGTCTTCGACATGAAGAGCGTCGGCATCGCGCAGCTGCTGGCGATGATCGACCTCAAGCAGAGCGGGCGGCCGCTGCGCCGCTCGGTGCTGTTCCTGGCCACCGGCGACGAGGAGAGCGGCGAAAGCCGCCTCGGCGTGCAATGGGTGATCCGCCGGCGGCCCGACCTGGTGCACAGCTTCTGGGCGGTGCTCACCGAGGGCGGAACCGTCGAGGCCCGTTCCCGCTCGGACGTCAAGTACTGGGGCACCGAGATCGGCCAGAAGCACTTCGCCAAGCTCACCGTCTGCAGCGACAGCCGCGAGCGGCTCGAGGACCTCCGCCGCTACCTGCTGGACCGCGGCTACACCGAAACCGACCTGCACCTGCTGCCGCAGGTGGCCGACGTGCTGCTGGCCTACGCCCCCAGCCGCGACAGCGCGCTGATGCGCGAGCCGCTCATGCACCCGGAAAACCTGCTGACCGACGTCGGCGCCTTTCGCGCCATGCCGCCCTACGTGCGCTCGATGCTGCGCAACGAGGCGGTGCCCTTCCACGTCGTGCCGGCCAGGGGCGGCGGCTACCAGCTCCTGATCATGCTGCACATGCTGCCGGGAGTGCGCGCCGCCGACGTCCGCGACCAGCTGCTGCCCCCCTGGCTGCTGCACGGCCTGGCGGTGAGCTTGGACGAGGCGCCCGGCAGCCCGCTGCCCAGCCCGACCACCCACCCCGCTTTCCGCGAGATCCAGGCCACCCTGAAGACCGAGTACCCGGACTTCAGGGCCGGCCCCTTCTTCCTGTCCTGGACCGCCACCGACTCGCGCTACTTCCGCGCCGCCGGCGTGCCGTCGTACGGCTTCTCGCCCTTCTTCATCATGAGCACCGACACCTACCAGGTGGACGCGCCGAACGAGCGGCTGTCGCTCCCCGGCTTCCTCCAGGGCGTCGAGCTGTACCGCAAGCTGGTGCGCCGGCTGGTGCTCTGATGCCGCGGCCATCCCGCCGCCACGCCCTCGGTCTGCTCCTGCTGGTCGTTGTCCTCCCGGCGGCGCTGCGCTGCGGCGCGGCCCGGGGGGATTCGCCGCCGCGCCTTTCCGAGGCTGCCGCCTGGCTGCGCGGCTACGTGCAGATCGACACCACGAACCCCCCCGGCAACGAGCGCCGGGCGGCCGACTACCTCGCCGCCATCCTGGCCCGCGAAGGCATCCCCAGCCGGCTGTGGCTGTCGCCCACGGGACGGGCCAGCCTCTCGGCGCGCCTGACGTCTCAGCGCGGGCCGCGCGGCAACGGGGGCGCCCTGCTGCTGCTCCACCATCTGGACGTGGTGGCGCCGGGACCCGGCTGGACGGTGCCGCCCTTCGCCGGCCTGCTGCGCGACGGCAGCCTGTGGGGGCGCGGCACCCTGGACGACAAGGGCCTGGGGATCTGCGGCCTGGCCGCCCTCGTCGAGCTGAAGCGGCGGCGGACGGAGCTCGACCGCGACGTCCTGTTCCTGGCCGTCGCCGACGAGGAGAACGGCGGCGGCCAGGGAGCCGCCTGGCTGCTCGCCAGCCACCCCGAGCTCTTCGCCGGCGTCGAAGGGGTGATCGGCGAGGGCGGACGCAACCAGTTCTCCCAGCGGCTGATGTGGTGGGGCGTGGAGGTGGCGCAGAAGCGCCCGCTGTGGCTCGAGGTGACCGCGCGCGGGCGCGGCGGGCACGGCTCGGCGCTCAACCCCGAGAGCGCCAACCATCAGCTGATCGCGGGGCTGGCGCGGCTGCTGGCCCTGCCGGCGCACTGGCGGGTGACCGCGCCGGTGCGCGACTACCTGCGGGCGATCGCGCCGCTGCACAACCAGCACTGGCAGCACCTGCTCACCCACGTCGACGAGGCGATCGGCGACCAGGGCCCGCGCGAGCCGATCTTCCCGGGCATGGCGGGCCTGTTCCTCGACACCGTGCAGGTGACGGCGCTCGCCGGCGGCGACCGCATCAACGTCATCCCCGCCGTGGCGCGGGCGAAGATCGACGCCCGGCTGCTGCCCGACACCGACGGCGCGGCCTTCCTCGCCGCGGTCCGCGGCGCGCTCGGACCGCAGCTCCAGGCCGAGGTGCTGCTGAGCGCGCCGCCGGCGCCCGCCTCGCCCGCGTCCGGACGCCTGTACGGCGCGATCCGGCAGATCCTGGGACGCGAGGCGCCGGTGGCGCCGATGCTGGATTCCGGCACCACCGACTCCCGCTTCTTTCGCGAGCGGCGGGTGCCGGCCTACGGGCTGTCGCCGTTCGCGCTGGGGCCGGACGACTCGGGCGGCATCCACGGCGCCGACGAGCACCTGCCGCTGGCCGAGCTCGACCGCGGCGTCGAGCGGATGCGCCGCATCGTCGCCGCCTATGCCGCGGCGCCGGGGGCCCGCGACTGACAACGCTTGGCCAGGCGACGGCATATTTTTGGCACCCGCCTCCCGGCGCCGCGATGCAAGCGCCCGTGGAATCAGGTATTTTTCAAGCGGCAGCAATTGGCATATCTCTTGCCAAACCCTTCGTACGCTCAGCTTCTTTCTACTGCGGGGGGGTAATGTGATGTATTGCCATTTGCACATAAGGCGAAAAGACCAACGCGGCTTCACTTTGATCGAAATGTTGATCGTCGTGGCGGTGATCGGCATCATCGCCGCAATGCTGATTCCGAACCTGCTCGACGCCTTTCAGAAAGCAAAGCAGAAGCGCACCATGGGCGACATGAAGGTCATCGGCACGGCGATGTTCTCCTGGCTCACCGATCAGGCGGCGGCCGCGGCGGCCGGCGCCAGCGCCAGCGTCGTCGACCTCACGCAGTACGGGACCCAGCTGGCCGCCTCCGATCTCACGACCGTCCTGGTGTCGCAATACATCCAGTCGATCCCCCTGCTCGACGGTTGGAAGAGCCCTTACCAGTACTACCTGCGCACCGACAACCCGCACGCCGCTCAGGTCATGGCGATCCGCTCCCTGGGACGCGACAAGACCGCCGAAGCGGACCAGTACACGATCACCTCCTTCGATCCCACCGATTACGATCGCGACATCATCTGGGCCGATGGCTTCATGGCGCGTTACCCGCAAAAGAGGTAACCGCCGTTGATGGAGGAGCCCTCGCCACCAGGCGCCCGCTCCGCCTGGTGGCAGCCGGCGCTGCTGGGCAGCGCCTGGCTGGCATTGCTGTTCGGGCGGCTGCTGCCGCCCGGCCGCGCGCTGGCCAACCGCGACATCCTGCTGTTCCATCTGCCGCTGCGCACCTGCTTCCGCAACCTGGCGGCCACGGGCGCCCTGCCGGTCTGGAACCCGTGGCTCAACGGCGGCCAGCCGATCCTCTCGAACCCCAGTTACGCCGCGTTCTACCCGCCGACCTGGCTCGCCCTGCCGCTGCCGCCGGCGTACGCCCTGAGCGTGCTGGCGATGCTGCACGCCGCCATCGCCTTTGCCGGCGCCTGGCGGCTCGCCCGCCAGCTGGGCGGCGGGCGCGGCGCCGCCGCGCTGGCGGCGGTCGGCTACAGCGGCAGCGGCGCGCTGCTGTCGCTGCTCGACGCCTACACCCTGTTCTGCAGCATGGCTTGGTTCCCCTGGGTGCTGGCCGCCGGCGACGCCGCGCTGCGCCGCCCGGCCGGCCGCGCCTGGCACGGGCCGGCCCTCCTCGCCAGCCTGGCGCTCGCCATGCAGCTCCTCAACGGCGAGCCCTCGACCGTGGTGGTGAGCGGGCTCGCCCTGCTGGCGCTTGCCGCCGGGCCGGACGCCCCCGCCGCGGCCGCGGCCGGTTCGCGCCGGCGCCGCCTCGTGCCCCCGACCGCCTGGCGCGTCCTGGTGCCGCCCCTGGCCGCCGCCGCGCTGGCGGCGGTGCAGCTGGTCCCCACCGCCGGCCGGCTCGCCGGCACCGTCCGCTCCCAGGGACTGGCGCCGGAGGAGGCGACCCTGTGGTCGTCGCCACCCGAGCGCCTGGTCGAGCTGGTGTTGCCGCGCTTCTTCGGCGACCCGGCGCGCCAGGGCGCGGGGCTCTTCTTCGGCCGCGCCCTGCACGACCTCGACTACCCCTACGTGACGTCGATCTATCCGGGCCTGCTCATCACCCTGCTCGGCGTCGCCGCCCTTTGCCTGTGGCGCGTCCCGCGGCGCGGCGCCTGGGTGCTGTGCGTGGCCGCCGGCGTCTTCCTGGCGCTCGGCCGCCACAATCCGCTCTACGACCCGCTGCGCCGGCTGCTGCCGCCGCTCGCCGCGATGCGCTACCCGGAGCGGTTCATCCTGCTGGCGGTCGCGCCGTTGACGATCGCCGCCGCCCTCGGCTGGCAGCGCCTGCTCGACGAGCGCCGGGCCGGCCGCGCGCAGGCTGCCGACCTGCCGCTGGCGCTTGGCCTGGTGGTGCTCGCCACCGCGGGCCTGCTGACCGGCGTGCTCTACCTGGCCCCGGGCGCCGCCTGGGCCCTGCTCGCCGAGCATGCGCCGCTGCCCGTCACCCTGCAGTCGGTGGCGCGGGACCTGGCCTTCCTGCGCCGCGAGGCCTGGGCGGCGGTCGCGACCGCCGCGGCGACCCTCGCGCTGCTCGCGCTCTGCCGCTGGCGCCGCCCGCACGCCGGGCTGCTCTCCGCGCTCGCCGTGGCGCTCGTCGCCGGCGATCTCTGGCACTACGGCGCCAGCCTGGTGCGCACGGTGCCGTCCGCCGTGTATCGCGAGGAGCCGCCGCTGCTGCGCCAGCTGGCGCCCCAGGGCTCGCGCCTCTTCGTGCAGACGGTCCCCGAGGAGCGCCGGCTGCGGCTGGCCAGGGGCGACGCCGACCTGGCGCTGTCGCGGGCCCTGCTGGAGCGCCTGCTCCCCTACTCGGCGGCGCTCTGGCGGGTGCCCTATGCCCTCAACGAGGACTTCGACCGGATGCTCACCCGCCAGGGGGCCACGACCCTCTCGGTGCTGCACGCCGACCTGCGGCGGCAGCCCCAGATGGCACTGCGCCTGCTGGGAGCCTGGGGCGTCGGCGGCATGCTGCTGCGCGAGTCGACCGCCGCCGGGAAACCGGAGGAGGCGCCGCCGCCCGAGCCGCCCGACTCGCCGGTCCCCGTGCCCCGCCGCATCGCGTGGAACCCGTTCCGCATGCCGCTCCACCGTTTCGTGCCGCGCGTCAGCTTCCATCCCGGCTACGGCTCGGCCCTCTACATCGCCCGCAGCCAGGGTCTCGCCGTGGATCGCCACGAGCATTGCGTGCGCGCCGAGGCGCCGCCGGCGACCGTCAGCTACCCCGAGCCGCCGGTCCTGCTCGCCTACCGGGACGAAGCTGGCAGGATCGACCTGCGCTACCGCGCCGCGGCCGGGGGCTTCTTCGTCGTCGCCGCCACCTTCGACGACGGCTGGCGGGCCGCGGTGGACGGCGCGGCGAGACGGGTCTACCTGACCGCTGCAGGCCAGATGGGGGTCGCGCTGCCGGCGGGCGAGCACCGGCTGGAGCTGGCCTATCGCGAGCGCCTGCTGCCGCTAGGGGCAGGGGTCAGCCTGGCCGCGCTGCTTGCCGCGGGCTGGTGGCTGCAAGGAAGCCGCTGGCCGAGGCGAAGAAAAGGGGGCGTCCCCTTCAGGGTTTCCGCCGGCGATGGTCAGTAAGGCTGGCGGGGGAGGCGGCCTAACGTAGAATCCGGCGATCGTGTCCCTGCGCATCTTCCTCGACGTCTACGCGGCAGCGATGGGACTGATCGCCGGCAGCTACCTCAACGTCGTCATCCACCGCCTGCCCAGGGGCCTCTCGACGGTGTTGCCGCGCTCGGCCTGCCCGGCATGCGGCGCCCCGATCGCAGTCCGCGACAACCTGCCCCTCCTCTCCTTCGCCTTGCTCGGCGGCCGCTGCCGGGTGTGCAAGGCGCCCATCGCCTGGCGCTATCCGCTGATCGAGGCCCTGACCGCGCTGCTTTTCGTCGGCTGCGTCGAGCGCTTCGGCCCGTCGCTCGCGGCGCCGGCGGCGGCGCTCTTCTGCTGCCTGATGATCGCCCTCGGCATGATCGATCTCGAGCACCTGATCCTGCCCGACCGCCTGACGCTTCCCGGCATCGCGGCCGGCCTCGCGCTGCAGCCCTGGCTGCCGTGGGGCGGACTGTGGCAGGCGGTGGCCGGAGCCGTGCTCGGCGCGGCGGTGCTGCTGGCGATCTGGGGGGCCTGGTACCTCCTGCGGCACGAGGAGGGCATGGGGCTCGGCGACGTCAAGATGCTCGCCCTGGTCGGCGCGTTCCTGGGCTGGAAGGGCACCCTGGTGGCGTTGCTTTTCGCCTCCTTCGCCGGCGCCCTGACCGGCCTGGCGCTGATCTGGCGGGGCGGCGCCGGCCTGCGCTCGAAGCTGCCGTTCGGCAGCTTCCTGGCGCTCGGCGGCATCACCGCCCTGTTCGCCGGCCGCGAGATCGCCGACTGGTACGCTCGCCTGCTATGAGCACGGGCCCGGACGGGGGCGCGCCGGCGGCGGGGCGGGACGAAGCCGGGAAGCGCACGCGGCTGGGCCTGCGCGACGAGCTGCTGCTGCTGGTGCCGGCGGCCCTGCTGCTGCTGGTGGTGCTCTCGACCTTCACCCTGTTCTCCTACCGGAATGCGCTGCTGCGTCTTCGCGACGAGCGCCAGCAGGAGGCGGAGCGGCTCGCCCGCGGCGTCGCCGACCGCCTGCTCGCGGCCGGCCCGGCGGGCAGCGCGGCCATGGCCTCTCCGGACCGGCTGCGGCTGCTGGCGCCGGGCGCCCGCGCCGTGGCGCTGCTCGACGCCCGCGGCACGCCGCTGGCGAGCACGGGCGAGCTGCCGCCGGTGCCCCTGCCCGCGATGCCGCCGGCGGCGGCGCCGGACGCCACGGCGCCGGACCTCCGGCCGTTCGCCGCCGGCCCGGATGCCGATCTCCCCGACGCGGTCGCCGGCTTCGCCTTGCTCGTCCGGCCGGCCAGCCCGCGCGCCATGCTCTACACCCGGCTGGACCTCGCCGCCGCCACCCTGGGCGCCCAGCTGCGCGCCATCCGCCTGCTCTGCTGGCTGGTGCTGCCGGTCAACACCGCGCTGGTGGTGCTGGTGCTGCTGCTGCTGCGCCGGCTGTTGACCCCGTACGAGAAACTGCTCGCCCGCGCCCGCCAGCTCGGCCAGCCGGCCGCCGCGGGCGAGGACGAAGCGGAGTTCCTGATCGCCACCCTGGGCCGCGCCCTGGAAGCGCTCGGCGAGCAGCAGCGGGAGCTGGCGGGCGGCGATCGCGAAGGGCGGCGCGCCGACGACGACCTGGCGGCGCTCGAGCGCACCCTCGCCGCCAGCCTCGAAAGCGGCCTGCTGCTGCTCGGCCGCGACGGCCGGGTGCTGTCGCTCAACGCCCTGGGCGCCTCGCTGCTCGGCGCCGAGCCTCCTGCCGCCGGCGCGCCGCCGCCAACCGCCGGCGAGCTGCTGGCGCCCCACCCCGAGCTGCTGGCGCTGATCGACGCGGCGATCGCCCTGGGGCGGCCGGTCAACCGCCAGGAATGCACGGTGCGCGGCACGGCCGGGCAGGCGCTGACGCTGGGGCTCAGCGTCCATCCGCTGCGGCGCGACGACGGCGCCGCGCGCGGCTACCTGGTGCTGTTCGCCGATCTCACCGAGGCGCGGCGCCGCGCCGAGGAGAGCCGGCTCACCGACCGCCTGGCCACGCTCGGCGAGATGGCGGCCGGCGTCGCCCACGAGCTGCGCAACAGCCTGGCCACGCTGCGCGGCTACCTGACCCTCATCGAGCGCCGGCCCGACGAGGAATCGATCGCCGATTTCCTCGCCGAGATCCGCCGCGAGTCCGACCATCTGCAACGGGTGCTCGAGGACTTCCTGGCCTTCGCCCGGCCCGGCACGGCCCGCCTGCAGACCTTCTCGATGCAGGCGCTGGCGCAACGCGCCGCCGCCGATCCGGCGCTCGCCGGCGTCGAGGTCGCGGTGCGCGCCGGCGGCCGGCCGGCCGCCGCCCTGGCTCCGATGAGGGAGCCGGCGGGGGAGCCGGCGCCGCAGGCGCTGCTCCTCGGCGACCCCCAGCTCATCGAGCGGGCGCTGCGCAACGTGCTGCACAACGCCGCCCAGGCCGAGCGGGAGGCGGGCCGCCGGGGCCCGGTGGAGGTGACGGTGGACGATCAGCCGGCGGGCGTCGAGGTGACGATCGCCGACCGCGGGCCGGGCATCCCGGCAGAGCTGCGCGAACGGCTGTTCCACCCCTTCGCCACCGGCCGTGCCGGCGGCGTCGGCCTCGGCCTGGCGCTGGCTCACCGCATCGTCACCCTCCACGGCGGCCGCATTCGCCTCGACGCTCGCCCGGGTGGCGGCACGCTGGCCCGCCTCACCTTCCCTCGCGACACTCTTGTTACCGAAGGTAACACGGCGCCCGATCACCCGCTCATCACCGGCTTCGGGGCCCTCGACTCAAGCCACTGATAATCAAGCGGTTGCGGCTGAGCCTCGGGCCTGCCGGCGGCTGGCACCGCCATTGCTCTGTCGAGCTTGAGCGTCGTCTTTCAGCCGCGGGCGTCCTTTCCGAGCCCGGCACGGCCAACTCATGGGGAGCGGGCAACCGATGAAGAACCTGAGCACTCCCGAGGTGCCGGCGGGTCCGCCGCGGCGGCGCGGCTTCTCGATGGTCGAAACCCTGATCGCCGCCGCGCTGATCGGCGTCGTCGCCATCGGCGTCATCCCGCTGTTCTCGCGGGCCATGACCGACAACCTGGCGGGCTCGGACTACACGCGCGTGACCAACTACGCGAAATCGAAGGAAGAGGACTTTTCCCGCCTGCAGTTCACCGACACGACGATCCAGCTGCCGGTCGGCCAGGGCAACCTGATGACCACCGAGTACATGGACCCGACGACGCTGCAGTGGGCGACGGTCAAGCCGTCCAACCCCCTGGCCGTCTGGACCCGCGCCACCACCGTCACCCAGTACAACATCTTCGACACCGACGACAATCAGATGTTCGACTACCCGCTCAACGGCGGCGCGTCGATCGACGAGGTGCAGATCATCCAGGCGCAGGTCCAGGTCAAGAGCGTCTCCGCGGTTGGCCCGGCGGGCAACCGGCGGACGACGATCATTCGTTTCCTGAAGGCTTTCTGAGGAGATCGCCGGCGATGCCCCGTGCCCAGACGACTGTCCAGGCAATCGCGCCGCACCGCCGCGGGCGCCACGGCCGCTGCCGCGGCGATGGCCGCGGCGAGCGCGGCTTTTCCCTGCTCGAGGTGGTGGTGGCCACCATGATCACCGCCGAGGTGATCCTGGCCGCGCTGGCGCTGTTCGACTTTCACAACAAGCTGGCGCGAGTGCAGGGCCAGGTCACCGACATGCAGCAGTCGCTGCGCGTGGCCCAGTACGACATGGTGCGGTTCGCCCGCGAGGCGGGCCGCGGCGGCTTCCCGGCTTACCTGCAGGCGGGCACCGCGAACGAGGCCTACGGCGCGATCGCCGTGCGCAACAACGTCGGCGGCCTGGTGTCCAACCAGATCGCCATCGGCTTCGGCGGCTCGCCCACGGCGGTGAACGGCACCGACATCCTGACGTTGCGGGGAGCCTTCAGCACGCCGATCTTCCAGCTCAACCCCGCCGTCCCGTCGTTGACCCTGCTGCCCGTGAACACCACCCCGGCGGGCGCCGTCAGCGGCACGGTGGTGGTGTGCGCGACGACGCCGACCGGCATCGCCCAGGACCTGTCGCCGTTGATCACGGCGGTCACCGCCGCCGCCGGCGCGGGCCAGGTCGAACCTCTCATCCTGGTCAGTCCGCTGTCCGAATCCATCTACGCCGTCGTCGAGCTCAACACCGCCAACTCGAACCTGACGTCGAACCAGCCGCAGTGCCCGAGCCCGGCCGGCGTCGCCAACCCCAACGGCGTGCTGATCGCGTTCCACGTCACCGGCGACGCCAACGCCAACGCCTTCCAGCAACTCGGCGCGGTCAACAGCGTCCTCGGCCTACCTGCCAAGATGACCTCGGTCGCCTGGCTCGGCATCCTCGAGGAGTATCGCTACTACATTCGCCAGGACTACCTCGTGCCCGGCAATGCCGCCACCGATCTGGCGCCGCACCTGTCGCGCGCCCGGATGTACCCTGGCACCGAGACGCCTTATTACAACAACGCCACCAACCTGCAGGTGGACGTGGCCGACAACATCCTCGATCTGCAGGTCGCCCTGGGCGTCGACAACGACGGCGACGGCCGGATCACCGAGGGGAGCCAGGTGGGCAACCCGCCGAGCCAGACGCCGACGACGACCGACGACTGGATCTACAACATCGCCGGCGACGCACCGTTCCCGACGCTGCCGGCGAAGCCGCAGCGGCTGCTCGAGCTCCGCATCTCGACCCTGGCCAAGACCGGCAACCCTGACTTCAAGTACCAGGGCCCGAAGATCACCAACATCGAGGACCACACCTACACCGCCAGCGACTTCGCCAACACTTTCCACGGACGGTGCTATCGCCACCGGCTGCTGACGACGGTGGTGGGGCTGCGCAACCTGTGAGGACCGCCATGACGACCACCCTGCTGGAACGAGATGCGATCTCCGGCGACCACCGCGACCGCCGCGGCGAGCGCGGCAGCGCCTTCGTCGTCGCGCTCCTGGTGCTGGTGGTGCTGACCATCGCCGGCCTGGCGCTGACCCTGATGACCCAGACCGAGATGCGGATCGGCGCCAACGAGCGCGAGGCGAACCGCACCTTCTACGCTTCCGATTCGGGCATCCAGGTCTCGACCGCGCGGACGCTGTGGACCGCCAACACCACCCAGACCCTCACCATCCTGCTCAACACCACCCAGCAGGACAGCGGCTCGTCGACGGCGCCGCCGCTGACCTTCGGCGACCAGATCGTGGTGACGCCGCTCTACGCCCTGCACACGCAACCCTGCAGCTTCTGCCAGGTGAACCAGAACCTGCAGGTCAAGTACGCCTACACCACCCACCTCGTCAATGTCACGACCACCCGCCAGGGAACCCTCGGCAGCACGTCCGAGAACCTAGCGCAGAAGGTGGTCGCCGCGATGATCGGTATCCAGCCGACGCCCCAATCCAATGCCATCGTCTATCACCCGCCGGTCGCGGGCTCACTGAGGTATTGAGACCTCCCGGGTCTGGAGAGAGCCTATGGACACCGATCGTCACCCGCAGCGGCTGGAGCCTCCGCGGCCGCTTTCACCAAAGCGTCCGGCGCTGGCGCCGGCGGCCGTCGCCGCGGCGCTGTCGCTCGCGGCGCTCGTGTCGCTCGCCGGCAGCGCGGCCCACGCCGACGACCGCGGCCTGCTGCACGCCACCCAGCAGAACCCGTACGTGATGATCATCCTCGACACCTCGGGCTCGATGCACCAGGAGATCGCCTGCTCCGCCTCGGACGTCGCCGCCGGCTTCTGCTCGGCGGAGTGCGACCCCGGCGACTGCCTGCCGCGGATGATGGGCGACGACCCCGACTCCAAGATCTACGTCGCCAAGCAGTCCATCTACACCATCATGCAGTCGCACCCCAACATCAACTTCGGCTTCGGCCACTTCGACCAGACCCAGCTCAAGATGAGCTGGAAGTACTGGTGGTACACGGTGGACAGCGTGCAGCCCGGCGGCTTCATCACCCTCGACAGCGGCCGCCAGTTTCCGGGCCCCGGCCAGCAGGAGCTGTTCGGGCAGCAGGCATGGAGCTGCACGCTGGGCGGCCCCGCGCCCTTCAACAACGTCGGCTGCATCTCGACGCAGCCGGCCCATCTCGACAATTCGTGGGAGTGGGAACGGGCGCGCCGCTACCCCAAGCTCGGCGACACCAACACCGCGGATTGGACCTATTACTTCACCGAGACCTCGACCGGCAACCCGCCCCTCTACAGGGTTAAGTTCGCGCACCCGGCAACGTCCACCTGCGGCACGACGATCCTGGGCTGCGCGAAAATAATGCTCAGCGTCACGGTCGACAAGTGCACGACCAGCGCATGCACCACGGTCGTCACCAAGGGCACGAAGACGATCACCTTCGACCTGGCCAACCAGAACGTCTACTGGGATCCAGGGGTCGACCTGACCGGATTCAACGTCCCTGACGTCAACGGCAACGGCGGCGCCTTCTACTCCGGCAACAACCAGGCGGCGCGCGAGATCAACGCCAACTACTCGAACTCCAACCACCAGCTGGAGCCGAACACCGATACCACCAGCAACGACCCCTGGTTGACGGGCGGGACCTGCATTGCCGATCCGACTCCGATATGCACCGGCGTGGCCTTCGGCACCAACACCTGCGACATGATGCAGCCGACCTGCACCGACGCCTCGGCGCGCACTCCGGCCAACACCTTCTCCTTCGGCGACATCATTCCTCTGGATTGGAAGACGAACCACCAGACGGACATCATGCTGCGCATGGCGCCCAACCTGCTGAACCCGCTCAACACCGTCCCGGATTTCGCCATCGCCACCTACATGGCGGACCATCCGCTCTCAGGCGAGACCGGCCTCCGCCTGAAGGACCCCACGCAGCGGCCGCTGGCCCCGGAGGGCGGCACGCCGACCGGCAACGTGATGAAGACCTTCTTCACCATGATGACGGGCCTCACCCCGCCGATCTCCATCACGACGCCCCGCACCAACGGCTTTCAGGCGGTCACCGCCAGCAGCTGGATCGGCACGGCCTCGGCTTCGACCGGCGACCCGTTCTTCTCCTGCAAGCCGGCCTATGTGCTGATCCTGACCGATGGCCTGGCCAGCAGCGACGACGGCAACTGGAACGCGGACACCTCGATGTGCCCGGCCTACCTCAGCTGGACCGGCAAGCCCAGCAGCCCGACGCCGGGGTATGCATGCTGCGTCGCCGAGGCCCTGCGCAACGTCAACTACGGCGCCGCGCACACCGCCTACCCAATCCGCACCTACGTCATCGGGCTAGGCTTGACCACCACCAACGTCGCCACTTACAACAACACCCTGCAGTGCATCTCCGACAACGGCGGCACCGGCAACCGTCACTTCTTCCAAGGCAACCCCAACACGGTCGCCGGCCAACCCGCCGGGTTCCCCGCCTCCGACCCGCCGCCCTTCACCTACTGCTGCAACCACGCGGCCTTCCTCGCCGGCGAGTGCAAACCGGAGCAGGACTGCGGCTCGCCGCCGGCCAACTTCTGCTGCTCGGCCGCCGACTTCAGCTACGGCAACTGCGCGCCGCTCAACCCCTGCGACGGCCCCGGGCCGATCCTGCCGCAGAGCAAGGCGGACATCCTCAACGCGCTGCTCAACATCCTGAACCTGATTTCGTCGCAGGCCACCGCCTTCGCCTCGGCAGCGGTGCCGTCGATCCAGTCCAACGTCCAGAACAAGGAGCTGATCACCAGCTTCCTGCCGCTCAACGCGCCGATCTGGCCCGGCCGCGTCGATGCCTACACCGACCCGGTGCCGACGAAGACGGTCAACGTGACCCTGCCGGACGGCACGGTGACGACGGCCACCGTCCCGGACCCGTCGGTGACCTGCGCCACGCCGACCTCGCAGGGCTGCCATCTGTGGAATGCCGGCGGCGGCGAGGTCGTCGGCACCTCGGGCGGCACCGACACCGTTCTCAACCAGGGTTTGAAGGGCTACGACACCGCCAGCACCGATCCGACCAAGCGGCGCGTCTACTACGCCCCGGCAACGCCGATCGTCGCCGGCGAGCTGCGCCTCAACTTCCAGATGCCTCTCGTGACCGACACCGCGCACCTCTACGACCTCGAGAACGGGCTGGGACTCTGCGGCGCGGGATACTCCTTCACGGGCGCCTCGACCGGGTCGCTCTCGCCGTCTTGCGAGGAGAACGCCTCGCCCACCAACACGTTGTGTGCCACCGCCCCCGCCGGCTACACCATCCCGACGGGCTGTCCGGCGGCGTCGCCCACCAACCCCTGCCCGACCGGCCAGACGGCCGCCTGCCCTCCATACTCCATCGCGAGCCGGGCGGTCGGCTTCACCGAATCGATCAAGAGCTACAACGACCCCATCACCAACCAGGCGACCCAGTTCCTGCTGGGCGACATCTTCCACTCCGACCCGCAGGTGCTTGGCCAGCCGATCAACACCACGCTGTTCGAAGGCAACGTCGACAACTACCAGACCTTCGCCAGCGCCGAGCGCTTCCGGCGCAAGGTGCTGTACTTCGGCAGCGACGACGGCGAGCTGCATGCCGTGGACGCCGGCACCGTGCAGTTGGGCAATGTGGCCGGCCAGGCCGCGTGGACCTTCAACAACGGCACGGGAAACGAGATCTTCGCCTTCGTCCCGCGCACCGTGATGCCGACGCTCAACCAGCTGGCCACTGCCGCGGCCTCCGGCGGCGGCGCCCAGACCTTCACGGTGGACGGTCCGCCGCACCTTGCCGAGGGTTTCTTCGATGGGACCGGCGCCGTCAATCCCTGCCCGTCGACGAGCCCGCCGGCCTCCTGCCAGTGGCACAGCCTGGTCATCGGCGGGCTGCGCGAGGGTGGGCACGGCTATTACGCCCTGGACGTCACCCAGCCCGACACGCTTGGCAGCGACTTCGAGACGCCTCACAACAGCAGCACGCCGGCGATCCAGCTGCCCAACCCGAACGCTGCCAACTACCTGCCGAACTGCATGAACACCGGCACCAGCGGCTGCGGCCAGCTGCCGTACCCGACGCCCCTGTGGGAGTTCACCGACAGCTGCAAGGTCGTGCCGAGCTGCACCACCAACTGCCAGCTCAAGCCGTGCGACGAGGACCTGGCCGCGCCGGGCCTCGGCCAGCCCGACCTCGGCGAGACCTGGTCGCGCCCCAACTCCGGCCGGGTGCGGATCTGCGACACCTCCGCCTGCAGCACCTTCCACGAGCAGTGGGTGGTGGTCTTCGGCGGCGGCATGGACCGCACCCAGACCAATAGCCAGGGCAACTGGCTGTACATGCTCGACATGGCGACCGGCAAGGTGCTCTACAAGCGCCAGCTCAACGGCTCGGTGGCCAGCGAGCCCGCGGCCGTCGACACCGGCCAGGACGGTTACATCGACACCATCTACGTCGGCACCACGGCGGGCCACGTCTACAAGGTGGACCTCTCCCAGCCGGCGCCGATCGACTCCGCCAGCAACCGGGTGTCCACGACCTTCTGGCAGCCGTTCGAGATCTTCAACACCGAGGGCCGGCAGGTCTTCTATCCGCCGGCGGTGTTCTTCGACACCGACCGCAACCAGTACGGCCTGGCCTTCGGCACCGGCAACCGTTTCGACCTTTGGGTGTCCGACTCGACGACCGGGCGCTTCTACGTCCTGATCGATACCGGGTTCACGGCCGCCAACACCCTGACGCCCTACAAGGCCGCCAACCTGCAGCAGCTGACGCCCGACGGCGGCCTCAATCCCAACAGCAACTTTCTGCTCAGCCCGCCGAGCGGCCTGCAGCCGGGCTATTACTTCGAGCTCGGCGCCGGCGAGCGGGTGATCAACGAGGCCTTCGCGCTCGCCGGCGTCCTGATCTTCCCCTCCTACGTGCCCAAGCCGATCACCTCGACGGTCAGCAGCAACGTCGTGTGCGCCGACACCGGCGACACCCACGTCTTCGTGCTCAACATCAACAATGGCGACGCGCTCAGCCAGAAGACGGCGACGCAAGGCACCGGCACGCCGACCGGCACCAGCAACCGCTACTTCGTGCTGGCCAAGGACCTGGGGCTCAACGTCAACACCAGCGAGTCGACCCCGATCATCGCCACCAAGGGCAATCCCAACCCGCCCGCGGAAACGGCGCTGTCGGCGGCGATCCAGGACGTGATGAAGCAGATCATCGCGCTGATGCCGTCGAACTGCCGGTTCTCGACCAAGCGGATCAACGTCACCGTCACCGACACCTTCAACACCACCTATCCGGCGGCGGCGATCCCGGCGTGCATCATCGAGAAGAACTGGAAGGAGTTCTAGTGTCCCGACACTAGCAAGGCGCGCGCTCCCGTCGCCAATGCAGAAGCTCGTTCCCTGGTTGGGCCGCGGGCGGCGAAGCGCCCGCGGCCCGGCGTGTATAATCGCTGGCATTGGAAGGAGCTGGCCGACCATGAAGAACCGATCGTTCATCTTCGCGGCGCTGCTTGCCGCCGCCTTCGCCGCCGCTTCGCCGGCAGCGCATGCCGACTGGATCGTCACCCGCCAAGGTGAGCGCTTCGAGATCAAGGGGACCTGGGAGCTGAAGGGCAAGCTGGTGGTCTTCACTCTGCCCAACGGCACTCTCTCGTCGATGCGTGCCGACCGCATCGACCTCGACGCCAGCAAGCAGGCGACGGAGCAGGCCAAGAAGGACGCCGCCGCGAAGCCGGCGCAGCCGGGCCCGGCGAAGCCGGCGCGCAAGGCGGTCATCGTCCTGACCGACAAGGACTTCAAGAAAGCCCCGCTGCCGGACGGAGCGCCGGACGCAGCGGCGGGGACCGCTCCCGCCGCCGGCGCCGCCGCCGGATCGGCCGACGCCAAGAAGGGCGGCAAGAACACCCCGCCGAGCAAGGACGTGCCGAGCGCCGTCGAGGTGGTGAACTGGAACCGGGTGCCGGCCAACGAGAGCAAGGCCAGCGGGGCGGAGCTGGTCGGCACGGTGCGCAACACCTCGCAGGACATCCTCACCGAGGTGACCGTGGTGGCCGACCTGTTCGACGACAACGGCGGCCTGATCGGCCGCTATACGGCGACGGTCGACAACCAGCAGCTGCCGCCGTCCGAGACCGCAAAGTTCCGCGTGGTGGCCAACGGCGTCTTCGCGTTCGCCTCGATCCGTTGGGAGACCCAGGGCAAGGGCTTCAAGACAACCCAGCCGGCGCCGGGGCCGGGGCCTGCACCGTCGAGCTAGGCCGAGTCAGGTCACCACGCTCCCGGGGAAACGCCTCCCTTACGTAAGATGCGCCCGCGGGCGGCGGCGTCTTACAGCCGGTACCTGGGCACGCCTTCCAGGTCGTGCTCCTTGACCTTCCGGAGCAGCGCGCGGTAGCTGATGCCGAGCAGGCCGGCCGCTTGGCGCTTGTCGCCCGCGGCGTCGATCAACGCCCGGCGCAGACGATCGCGCTCGCCGCCGGGCACGTCGGAGGCGGCGGCCGCGGCGCCCAGCAGCGGCAGCAGGTCGGCGGCGTGCAGCTCCGGCCCGTCGCCCAGGATCAGGGCCCGTTCGAGCACGTTGGCCAGCTCGCGCACGTTGCCGGGCCAGGGCTGGACGGCGAGCAGCTCGGCGGCGCCGCCGGCCAGGCGCGGCGCCGGCAGCTGGTGGCGGCGCGCGATCTCGCCGAGCAGGTGGCGGGCGAGGAGCGGCACGTCGCTCGCCCGCTCGCGCAGCGGCGGCAGCTCGATCGGGAAGACGGCGAGGCGGAAGAAGAGGTCGCCGCGGAAGCGCCCTTCCTCGACCATGCGCTGCAGGTCGCGGTTGGTGGCCGCCACCAGCCGCAGGTCGGCGTGCAGGGTGCGGCCGCCGCCGACGCGCTCGAAGGTGCGCTCCTCGAGCACCCGCAGCACCTTGCCCTGGATCGCGAGCGGGATCTCGCCGATCTCGTCGAGCAGCAGCGTGCCGCCGGCCGCCAGCTCGAAGCGCCCCGGCTGCCGCCGGTCGGCGCCGGTGAAAGCGCCCTTCTCGTGCCCGAAGAGCTCGTTTTCCAGGAGCGCCTCGGGGATGGCGGCGCAGTTGACGGCGACCGCCGGACCGCGCCGCCGCGGCGACAGGGCATGCAGGGCGCGCGCGAAGACCTCCTTGCCGGTGCCGCTCTCGCCGGTGAGCAGCACCGTCGTCTCGGTGGGCGCGACCCGCTCGAGCAGCCGCAGGGCGGCGCGCAGGCGGGGATGGCGGCCGACGATGGCCGGCGCCCCGGGCGGCTGAAAGACCGCCGCATCGCCGCCGCCGCCCGCCGAGACGTCGCCGGCGGGCTCGGCGCCGTCACGGCGGCCGGCGCTCTCGGCGTCGCCGGCGCTCTCGGCATGGTTGGGGCCGGCGCCGCTCTCGGTGGTGGCGGCGCTCTCGCGCAGGGCCCGCCCCACCAGCCGGGACAGGTCCGGCAGCTCGAGCGGCTTCTCGAGGAAGTCGTAGGCGCCCAGCTTCATCGCCTCGACCGCCGCCCCGACGGTGCCAAAGCCGGTGAGCACCAGGACCGGCACCCGCGGCTGCGCCTGGCGGCTCGCCGCCAGCACCTCGAGGCCCGAGAGGTCCGGGAGCTTGAGGTCGGTCAGGACCAGGTCGAACGGCCGTTCGCCGAGCAGCCGGACGGCGTCGCCGCCGGTCGCCGAGGCGGCCACCTCGTAGCCGTCGTCGGCCAGCGCCCGCGCCAGCAGGCGGCGCAGCGAGTCGCGGTCTTCGACCAGCAGGATGCGGCCCGCGGGCATCGCCGCCGGCGCCTTCAGGCGCTCCCCGGGCCGCGCCCGCCGGCCGCCGCGGGCGGGGCGGACGCGCCGGCCCTAGCCAGGGCCCGGCGGACCGCGCCGAACAGCTCCTCGTCGTCCTCGGGCGCCACGGTGCGCAGGTCGAGCACCAGCCTGCCGTGCCGCAGGTAGCCGATCACCGGCGGCTCCCCCAGGCGCAGCAGGGCGAGCAGCTCGTCGCCGCCGGCGAGCGCCAGCGCTTCGCCGGGGATGGGCTCCTCGGGAGCAGAGCCGCCTCCCAGGAAGGCATCCGCGGCGACGATCTCGACGCTCGCGGAGGGGACGGCCGCGCCCGGCTCGGCGCCCAGCTCGCCCTCAATGACCTGCACGGCATGCTCGAGGCGCGCCCGGTGCGCCGCCGGATCGGGCCACATGCCGTCGAGCGGCAGCGGCGCGCCGGCGAGGTGGCGGCGCAACACCGCCTCGAGGGCAGCCAGGGAGGTGCGGTCCGGGCGCAAGGCGCGGTAGAGCGGATGCCGGCGGCAGCGCGCCAGCAGCTCGCTCCGCCCGAGCAGCAGGCCGGCCTGGGGCCCGCCGAGCAGCTTGTCGCCGCTGCCGCAGGCCAGGTCGCAGCCCATCGCCATCAGCTCGGCGAGGCTCGGGTGCCCGGCCAGCTGCCGCACCGCGCGCGGCCGCAGCAGGCCGCTGCCTTCGTCCACCAGGACCGGCACTCCGGCGCGCCGCCCAAGGTCCGCCAGCTCCCGCGGCGTCACCGCGGCGACGAAGCCGGAGACCCGGAAGTTGCTGGGGAACACCTTGAGCAGCAGCGCCGTGCCCGGCCCCAGCGCCGCCTCGTAGTCGGCGAGGCGGGTGCGGTTGGTGGTGCCCACCTCGACCAGGCGGGCGCCGGCGGCGGTGAGGATGTCGGGGATGCGGAACGAGCCGCCGATCTCGACCAGCTCGCCGCGCGACACCACCACCTCGCGGTCCCTGGCGAGCGCCGCGAGGCACAGCAGCAGCGCCGCGGCGTTGTTGTTGACCGCGAGCGCCGCCGCGGCCCCGGTCGCCCCGGTCAGCAGCCGTTCGACGCGGCCGTTGCGCTGGCCGCGGCGGCCGGTCCGGAGGTCGATCTCGAGGTCGCAGTAGGCGTCGAGCAGGGGCGGCAGCGACGCGGCGACGGCGCGCGGCAGCGGCGCGCGGCCGAGGTTGGTGTGGACGAACACCCCGGTGGCGTTGAGCACCCGGCGCAGCGCGCCGCCCAGCGACGCCTCGAGCGCGGCGGCGATACGCTGGGGCAGGCGGGCGACCTCCTCGGCCAGGGCCGCCGGCGCGGCGGTCAGGCGGTCCCGCAGCTCCGCGAGGGCGCGGCGCGCTTGGACCTTCACCTGCTCGCGTCCGTATAATGCAAAGAGCGCCGTCAACGCCGGGTCGCCGAGCAGCCGGTCGAGCTGCGGCAGGGTGCGGCGAGCGTCCGATGAGACCTGATCTGGAATCTCCATCTCTGGCACGGCTGGCGCGGTCCGGCCCATTCTAGGAGATCCGTGGACCCCAAGCGAAGCCCGCGTGGTGGGATGGGGGGCGCACCGGCGTCGCCGCAGGACCGCGCCGCGGCCGGCCCGGGCGCGCCGGCTGGCTCGGCGGCGGCGCGAGCGGCAGCCGCGGCAGGCAGGCAGGCGCCGGCCAGGAGCGCCGCGCCGACGGTCTCCGAGGCCATCGACCGCCTGGCCGGCGAGATCCGCCAGCTGCGGGTCGACTTCGAGCGCTTCTTCAGCGGCGCCCTGGCCCTTCCTCCCGACGAGCTGCGCCGCCGCGTCCAGGCGGACCTGCGCCAGCTGCGCAACGTCAATGCCATGACCGCCGTCGAGCGCTTCCGGCTGAGCGATCTCGAAGCCCGCCACAACAGCTACGACGAGCTGTTCAGCCGGCGGCTGCGCGACCGCGAGGAGGGCCGCCGGCGCGCCGGGCAGACGGCGGTCGCCGCGCCGCAGTCGCCGCCGCCGGCGCGCTATGATCCCGGCGCCGGCATCGTCATCGGACCCGAGCCCGACCCCCGCGCGGTGGCCGCCCTCTACGACGGCCTGACCACGGTCGGCGGCGCGGGCGGCAGCGGCGAGGGGCCGCGCTTCGACCTCGCCAGCTTCGGCAGCTACCTGCAGCGGCAGGCGGCGGCAATACGCGACAAGACCGGCTGCGCCGAGGTCCAGTTTCGCCTCGCCGCCGAGGACGGGAAGCTGAAGCTGAAGGCCCGCCCGGTTCCCGCCGCGCCCAAGGAACCCCCGGCACCCCGGCGCCCAGGCTACTAACGCCGGACGCCCCAGCAAGTGACTTAAGGAGACGACGTGCACAACAACCCGCGCCCCAGGGCGCTTCCGATCCTTACCGCTCTTGGCTCGCTCGTCGCCGGCGGCGCGCTGCTCTCGATCATCGCCATCACCGCCGCCGCGGCGGTGCCGCCGAACATCGGCAAGGCCCTCGCGGCACAGCAGCGCCTGGCCGCCGAACGGCCGCAGGACGCGGCGGTGTGGAACGACCTGGGCAACCTGCTGGTGCTGGCCGGGCAGCCGGGGGAGGCCGAAGCGGCGTACCGCCGCGCCATCGCGATCGACCCGCGCCGGTCGTCGGCGCTGTTCAATCTCGGGCTGCTGCTACAGCAGGAGGGCAAGACCTCCGAGGCCCGCCAGCTCTACGAAAAGGTGCTCGAGATCGAGCCGCGGCACGCCTGGGCCCACTACCAGCTCGGCACGCTCTACGAACGCAAGGGCGACAAGGCGCGGGCCGTACGCCAGTACGCGCAGGCCTTCGCCCTCGACCCACAGCTGACCTTCCGCGAGGTCAACCCCGAAATCGTCGAGAACAGCCTGGTGACCGAGTCCCTGCTGGTCGCCTACAGCCGCCGCTCCTCCGCGGCCGAGGCCCCCTCGATGTACGACGAGCCGTCGCGGATCCGCGAGCTGATGCTGCCGCCACAGCCGGGCAGGGATGCGGCCGCCGAGGCCAGGGCCGCCGAGCAGAACACGCCGCCGGCCGCAGCCGCGGGAGCGCATCCCACCGTGCTGCGGCCCAGGGACCTGCCGGCCGGCACCAACCTCGGCCAGGCAACGCCCCCCGGCGCCGGCCGCCCGGGCAATCCGGCCGGCGCCGGGCGGATGCCGGGCACCTATCCGACGAACCCGGGCTACGTGCCGCCGGACGCCGGCGCCTACCAGGGCGGCGCGCGGCAGTGGACCCGCCCCGCTCCCAACCCCAACCTGGACGGAACGCAGCCGGGAATGGTGGTCACGCCGCCGCCGGCAGGGCTCTACTACCGGCCGAGCGTCGGCAGCACCGGCCGCCTGGGCACTCAGGTCATGCCTGAGCAGGGCGGATAGGTCATCGGAGCTGGCAAGGGAGCTCGACGCGAAGGGGTGGGGGCGTCCCCTGGGGGCGTCCCCTCAGACGTTGAACCGGAAGTGCACCACGTCGCCGTCCTGGACCACGTACTCCTTGCCTTCGAGGCGTAGCAGGGCGGCCTCGCGGCAGGCTGGCAGGGTCTCGAGGCGCAGCAGGTCGTCCCAGCGCACGACCTCGGCGCGGATGAAGCCGCGCTCGATGTCGGAATGGATGGCGCCGGCGGCCTCGCGGGCGCGGGTGCCGCGGCGGACGGTCCAGGCCCTGACCTCGTCCTCGCCGACGGTGAAGAAGGCGATCAGGCCGAGCAGCTCGTAGCTGGCGCGGCTGACCCGGTCCAGGCTGGGCTCGGCGAGGCCGAGGTCCGCCAGGAAGTCGCGCTGCTCGGCGGCCGGCAGGCGGCTGATTTCCTGCTCGATCGGCGCGCTGACGGTGATCGCGGTGACCGCCGGCCGCGGCACCACGCCGAAGCTGGCGGGCGCCGCCCCCGCCTGGTCCTCGTCGGCGTTGATCACCAGCAGCATCGGCTTGGCCGACAGCAGCTGGAAGCCGCGCAGGCGGCGTTCGTCCTCGACGTCCAGGACCACCTCGCGCAGCGGCGTCTCGGCTTCCAGGGCGGGCAGGATCACGTCGGCGAGCAGCGCCCGCTCGCGCTGCTCCTCGGGAGTCAGGCCGCGCTTGACCGCCTTGCCCAGCCGTTCGAGGCGGCGCTCGACCAGGTCGTGGTCGGCCAGGATCAGCTCGAGATCGACCATCGCCACGTCGCGGGCCGGATCGACGGTGGCCTCGGGATGCACGATCTCGGGGTCGGCGAAGGCGCGCACCACGTGCATCACCGCGTCCACCGTCTTCAGCTTGGCGAGGTCGAGGCTGTCGGCGCTCTCGCCGCGCTTGAGGCCCGGGATGTCCACGTATTGCACCGTCGCCGGCACGTAGCGGCGCGGCTTGAACAGGTCCCGCAGCTGCTCGAGGCGGGGGTCGCGGACCGCCGCCACCCCAAGATGGGTCTCCGCCGAGGCCGCGAACTTGCCGGTCGCCTGCTGCGAGGCGGTCAGGGTGTTGAACAGCGTCGTCTTGCCCGATTTCGAGAGACCGAGGATGCCCAGCTGCACGGCTGCCCTCCCAGGGGTTGTGGGACCGGCAGGTTACCGTCTCGCCCCCGGCAGGTCAACGTCCGGTCTTCCTTGTGAATCCTTGATGGCGCTCCGGCGCTTCTTGATCCTTTCTTTACCTGCCGCTTGCTAGCTTCCCGGTATCCGAGACCGCAGAGGCCATCGTGGCCGTGCGGGCGCCCCCCGGCCGGAGGTATGCGTGTCCGTGAAGTCGCTGCCGTCCTCACTCCTCGCCGTCCTCATCGTCCTCGCCATCCTCGCCCTCTCGGCCGCCGCTTGCGGCCCCGGCGCCGACGACGATCCCGCCGCAACCTCCTTGTCCTCCTCCATACCTCCGGCCGGCGAGGCGCGGCTGGCGCCAGCCAAGCTCCGTTCCTCCGGGATCAGCGTCGTCCCGGTGGCGTACCAGGACCTCGACCGCGTGCTCGGAGCGAGCGGCCGCATCGCCTTCGACGACCAGCGCGTCACCCACGTCTTCTCGCCGGTCAACGGCCGGGTGCGGCGGCTGGTGGCGCAGCCCGGACAACGGGTCGCCAGGGGCCAGCCGCTGGCGATCATCGACTCGCCCGACGTCGGCAGCGCCGTCTCCGACCACGCCAAGGCGCAGGCGGCGCTGGGCGCGGCCGAGCGCGAGTACCAGCGCCAGAAGGAGCTGTTCGCGGCCCACGCCTCCGCCGAGCGCGATCTCGAAGGCGCCGAGGCAAACGAGCGCCAGGCGCGGGCCGAGCTCGAGCGCGCCGCGGAGAAGGCGCGCCTGCTGCTGGGCGGCGGCAAGCTGTCGGCAATCACGCAGGAATTCGTGCTGCGCTCGCCGATCGCCGGCGAGGTGATCGCCCGCAGCGCCAACCCGGGCGTCGAGGTGCAGGGCCAGTATTCGGGCGGCACCGCCGTCGAGCTCTTCACGGTGGGCGAGATCGACCGGGTGTGGGCGCTGGCCGACGTCTTCGAGGCCGACCTGGGGCGCGTCCGGGTCGGGGCGCCGGTGACGATCGCGGTGATCGCCTCTCCCGGCCGGCGGTTCAGCGGGCGGGTGGACTGGATCTCGGGCGCCGTGGACCCGGCGACGCGCACGGCCAGGGTGCGCTGCGCCGTCGACAACGCCGAACGGCTGCTGAAGCCCGAGATGTACGCCACGGTGTCGATCGCGGTGCCGGGGCGGAGGGCGCTGGCGATCCCGCGCGGCGCCGTGCTGCGGCAGGGCGAGCAGACCGTGGTCTTTCGCGAGGCGGGCACCACCAGGGACGGGCTGGTCCGTTTCGAGCGCTGGCCGGTCAAGGTCGACGACGAGGGCGGCGACGCCATGGTGGCGGTGCTTGCGGGCCTGTCGCCCGGCGACCGCGTGGTAAGCGCCGGCGGCATTCTGCTGCTGGGGATGGTCTGACGCAGCGCCAAATCAATGCCTGACGCCCCTCCCCTTCGCTTCGCGCATCCTTTTTTCTCAGTTCCATGATCCGACGCCTCGTCGCCGCGGCCCTCGAAGCGCCGGCCGTCCTCTTCCTGCTCGTCGCCGTCCTGGTCGGCGCCGGGCTGCTCGCCTACAGCCGGCTCGACATCGAGGCGTACCCCAACCCGGTGCCGCCGCTGGTCGAGGTGATCACCCAGCCCGAGGGCTGGAGCGCCGAGGAGGTCGAGCGCCAGGTCACCATCCCGCTCGAGACCGGCCTCGCCGGCATGCCGGGCCTCGACCACATCCGTTCGCAGTCGCTGTTCGGGCTCTCGGACGTCAAGTGCTACTTCAACTGGGACACGCGCTACAAGGACGCCCGCCAGGAGGTGATCAACCGCCTGCAGTTCGTGACCCTGCCGGGCGGCCTGCAGGCGTCGATCTCGCCTTGGAACGCGATCGGCGAGGTGTTCCGCTACATCGTGCGCGGCAAGGGCTACTCGCTGCGCGACCTGAAGACCGCCGAGGACTGGATCCTCGAGCGCGAATGGAAGGCGGTCCCCGGGGTCATCGACGTCACCAGCTTCGGCGGCGAGACCAAGCAGCTCCAGGCGGCGATCGATCCCTACCGGCTGCGCGGCCAGAAGCTGACGCTGTCGCAGGTCACGCAGGCGATCGCCAACGCCAACCAGAACACCGGCGGCCAGCGCCTGACGCTCGGCGAGCAGGCGTACACGGTGCGCGGCCTCGGCCTGCTGCGCGGCATTCACGACGTCGAGAACGTGGTCGTCCAGGCGGCCGGCGGCATCCCGGTGCGGGTGCGCGACGTCGCCAACGTCTTCGAGGGAGCGCGGCCGCGTCTCGGCATCGTCGGCAAGGACCGCGAGGACGACGTGGTCGAGGGCATCGTGCTGATGCGCTTCGACGGCGAGACCAAGCCGACCCTCGAAGGCATCCACCACCGTCTCGCCATGATCCGCGGCCGCCACCTGCTGCCGCCGGGCATGGACATCGAGCCCTACTACGACCGCGGCAGCCTGGTCGAGGTCACCACCCACACCGTGATGCACAACCTGCTGCTCGGCATGGTGCTGGTGTCGATCGTGCTGTTCCTGTTCCTGGGCAACACCAGGGGGGCGCTGATCGCGGCGGTCAACGTCCCGCTGGCGCTGCTGTTCGCGTTCTGCGGCATGGTGGTCGGCGACACGCCGGCCAACCTCATCTCGCTCGGCGCCGTCGACTTCGGCATCATCGTCGACTCGACCGTGATCGTGGTGGAGAACATCTTTCGCCACCTCGGGTCGCACGGCATCGGCACCATGTACGACCGCGTGGTGACGGCGGTCGGCGAGGTGGGCAGGCCGCTCGCCTTTTCGCGCCTGATCATCTTCGTCACCTTCCTGCCGCTGTTCACCATGACCGGGGTCTCGGGGGTGATCTTCTCGCCGATGGCGCACACCTACGCCTACGCGATCCTCGGCGCGGCGGTGCTCGCCCTGACCCTCACCCCGGTGCTGGTCGCGCGGCTGGTGCCGGCCGACGCCGAGGAGCGCGAGAACGCGCTGATGCGCTTCCTGCACCGCCTCTACGATCCGCTGTTCGACCTCGCCCTGCGGTATCCATGGAGCGCGCTCGGGCTGGCGCTCGCGCCGATCGCGCTCTGCGTGCTGCTGTTTTTCGCCACCGGCCGCGAGTTCATGCCCAAGCTCGAGGAGGGCAACTTCTGGATCCGCGCCACGCTGCCCAACTCGGTGTCGCTCGAGCAGTCGTCGCGCTACGTCGGCCGCATCCGCGAGATCCTGCGCCGCCACCCGCAGGCGGAAACCGTGGTGTCGCAGCTCGGGCGCCCGGACGACGGCACCGACGTCACCGGCTTCGGCAACATCGAGCTGTTCGTGCCGTTGACGCCGTTCGACACCTGGCCGCGCGGGCTGACCAAGGAGAAGCTCACCGAGCGGCTGGAGCGTGAGCTGGGCGACGCCCTCCCCGGCGTGGTCTTCAGCTTCTCGGAGTACATCTCCGACAACGTCGAGGAGGCGGTCTCGGGCGTCAAGGGCGAAAACAGCATCAAGGTGGTGGGGCCGGACCTGCGCGCCAACGAGCGCCTGGCCGGCGAGATCGGCGGTGTGCTGTCGGAGGTTCCCGGGGTGCGCGACGTCGGCCTGATCTCGTCGCTCGGCCAGCCCAGCGTGGTCATCGCCACCGACCGCCAGCAGGCGGCGCGCTACGGCCTGAACACGGGCGACGTCGAGGCGGTGGTGCAGGCCGCGGTCGGCGGCCAGGCGGTGACCCAGGTCTTCGAGGGCGAGAAGCGCTTCGACGTCGTGGTGCGCTGGGCGCAGCCCTACCGGCGCGACGTCGACGCCATCCGTCAGATCACCGTCGCGGCACCGGACGGGAGCCAGGTCCCGCTCGGCCAGCTGGCCAGGATCTCGCTCGAGGACGGGCCGTCGGTGATCTACCGCGAGGACGGCCGGCGCTATGCGCCGGTCAAGTTCTCGGTGCGCGGGCGCGACCTCGCCGGCTCGATCGCCGAGGCCACCAGGCGCATCGCCCGGCGGGTCAAGCTGCCGTACGGCACCAACTACCAGTGGGCGGGCGAGATCAACGAGCTCAACGAGGCCGAGGGCCGCCTGCTGGTGATCATCCCGCTGACCCTGCTGCTGATCGCGCTGCTGGTCTATGCCGCGGTCAAGGACTGGCTCTACAGCGTCGTGGTGCTGATCAACATCCCGGTGGCGTGCGCCGGGGGCCTGGCGGCGCTGCTGCTGTCCGGCATCAACTTCTCGGTCTCGGCGGCGATGGGCTTCGTGTCGATCTTCGGCGTCGCCATCCAGGACGCCATCCTGATGGTCAATTACGCGCAGGTCCAGTGGGCCGAGGGGAAGCTCGGCGCCGAGGGGGCGCGCATCGCCGCCGAGCAGCGCTTCCGGCCGGTGCTGATGACCACGCTGGTGGCGATGCTCGGCCTGCTGCCGGCGGCGGTCTCGCAGGGGATCGGCGCGCAGACCCAGAAGCCGCTGGCGGTGGTGGTGATCGGCGGCTCGCTGGTGCTCGCCGGGCTGACGCGGGTGCTGCAACCGCCGCTCCTGGTGCTGGCCTACAACTGGCGGGAAAGGCGTGCCGCCGGCCGCGCCGGCGCCGCGACCTCCCCGTCGTGAGTCGAGCATGCCTACCGATCCCCGTGCCGGCGAAGCGATGCTGATCATCGAGGACGAGGCGCAGATCCGCCAGATCGTCAAGCAGGCGCTCGAGCTCGATCTCAGGGTGCTGGAAGCGGCGACCGCCCGCGCCGGGCTGGCGCTCGCGGCGGCGGAAAACCCCGCCATCGTCGTCCTGGACCTCGGCCTGCCGGACCTGCCGGGCATCACGGTCTGCCGGGAGCTCCGCAAGTGGTCGAGCGTGCCGATCGTGGTGCTGTCGGTGATGCAGTCGGAGCGCGACATGGTGCAGCTGCTCGAGGCCGGCGCCGACGATTTCATCACCAAGCCGTTCAGCGCCTTGGAGCTCAGGGCGCGGGTGCTCGCCTGCCTGCGCCGCGCCCGGGCGCCGCGGCAACCTCCGGCGCAACCGATCGAGATCGGCGGCGGACTGGTGCTGGACCTGGCGGGGCGCACCCTCAAGCGCCAGGGACGCGCGCTTCACCTGACGCCGATCGAGTGGGAGCTGCTGCGGGCGCTGGTCACCCAGGCCGGGCGGACGCTGACCCATCCCCAGCTGCTCGCCGCGGTCTGGGGAGGGGCCGGCGAAGACAGGTTCCGGGCGCATCTCCGCGTCCACCTGGCGAACCTGCGGCGCAAGATCGAGCGGGATGCGGTGCGCCCGGTGCTCATCGTCACCGAGCCGGGAGTCGGCTACCGCTTCGAGCTGCCGGGCTGACGGGCCCTGCCGACCGAGGAGCGCCGCCGGGCCGGCCGCGCCAGTCTGGGCGGCGCGGCATGGCGACATGTAGGACGAGCTCCGACAACGCTCCGGCCGCATCTCCGGCACGGTTTGGCGGTGCCCCGCCGATTGGTGGGACGGCTTCGCCGAGGCAGAGTTGCATGGCAGGGCTGGCACGAGCGGCAGGCTCGTGACGCGGCCCTCACGGAGGGACTCGCCATGCTGACGGAACACACGCCTCTTCTGCCGCCCGACCCAGCCGGCGCCCGCGGGAGGACCCGGCGCCCGGGAAAACTCGACGACGGGTTTCTCCATTCGGAGCTGGTGACGCAGCGCAACCGCGCGCTCACCTATGCCGTGGCCGGCCTGGCGATGCTCCTGACCAAGGTGTCGGGCATCTTCGACGTCCACTTCATCTGGGGCGTGGCGATCTTCGGCGCCGGCATTCTGAGCGTAGGCTGGTTCTCGCTGCTGGCGCGGCGGGCCGCGCGGGAGAACCGGCGGGCCGACCTGGCCGCCTGGTGGATCGCCTGTGACATCGTCCTGGTGACCGCCATCGCGTGCGCCACTGGCGGCGTGGCGAGCCCCTGGTTCGTCATGTATCTCGGTTGTCTCGGCGCGGCGGTGACCCACCTCCGCCTGCGACTGGCCGTCACCCTCGGCGCCGGCGCCGCGCTCCTTTACTTCACCGGGCTGGCGGTCATGTACCAGATCGGGCTGGGGGACCGCACCTTTTTCGTGGCGGCATCGCAGCTACTGTTGCTGTTCGGCGCCTCGCTGTTCCTGCTGGCCAACACGCGCAAGCTGCTGGCCAGCACCCAGCTCAACCAGCGGCTGAAGAACGAAGCGGACGCCCGGGTGGAGGAGCTGACACGGGTCACCCGCGACCTCGAAGCCATGAGCCGTCTGCTCCAGGACTTCACCGAGACCGATCAACTCACTGGCCTGCACAATCGCCGCTACCTGCTCGACCAGGTTGCAGCGGCAGCCAGGTGGCGTGGTCATGAGCACTCGAGCCGGCGTACCGAAGACCGCAGCGGGTGCGCCGCCGTCATCATGATCGACGTCGATCACTTCAAGATCGTCAACGACACCTACGGCCACGCCGCCGGCGACGCGGCCCTCAAGCATGTGGCCAAGCTGCTGAGGCGGTGCGTGCGCGGCAACGACAAGCTGGCGCGTTGGGGTGGCGACGAGTTCCTGGTCCTGTTGCCACAGGTTCACAGGGAGCGCATTCCCGAGGTCGTCGAGCGCATCCTGGCGACGGTGCGGGAGCGGCCGTGCCATCTCACGGTCGAGGGCGGGGACCTGGCCGTGAAGCTCACCTGCAGCCTCGGCTGGACCGCGTTCAACTGGCGACCGCCGCAGGAAGGCACCTCGCACTGGGACGGCGCGCTCGCCACCGCGGACCAGGCGCTGTACGAGGCCAAGCACGAAGGGCGTGACCGCGCCTGCTTCCTGCCGACCGGCGAGGACCTGCCGGCGGAAAACGAGGCAACCGCCAAGCCAGCCCTGCCGCCTGAAAACGCGGCATTTGCCGCAGCGGCACTGCCGTCCGCAGACGAGGCTCTTGCCGAACCGCGGGCGGCGCTGGCGGCGGCCTTGGCGCCGGCGATGCCGAAGATGGCGGCATCCGCGGACATCGCGGCTTAACGACCGGCGGCGGACGGGCTGGGCTAGAATCGAGCTGCGATGCCCGTGCCCCACCCGCTCCCGATCGCCCTCACCTACGAGGACTATCTCGGTTTCCCCGATGACGGAAACCGCCACGAGATCCTGGAAGGCGAGCACACGATGACGCCGACGCCCAGCCCCGACCACCAGTTCGTCGTCGGCAGCTTCCTCTATTTCTTCCGCCTCCAGGTGCGGGAAGGAGTGGCCTACGCGGCGCCGCTCGACGTCCTGCTGTCGCCGACGACGATCGTGCAGCCCGACGTTTGCCACGTCGGCAGGGACAAGCTCTTCTGCGTCACCGCGCGTGGCCTCGAAACGCCGGGAGCGCGCTGCGGCGCTTATCGACGCGGCGGGAACGGATCAGGGTCTTCTAAGGAACCTCCTCCATCGATTTAAGCTGGAGCCCTAGACATGCGGCGGCGCAGGTCTCGACCGACCCAGGAGCTGATGAGCAGGTTGCATGCAGAGAAGGCGCGGCTGCACGCACGGCGAACTCAGATGTCACTCAAGGAGAAGGTGGCAATTGTCCTTGAGCTTCAGCGCATGTACCTGCCACTGCTCAAGCGCCAGCGGCCGCTGGCTTCCTGGGAACATCCCTGGGACATCGAGCCATAAGCTCGCATGCGGCGCTGGGCAGCGCCAGCAACCACTCGGCTGGAGGCGCCGGCGCCTCCCCATCGTGAGTCAGCGAGGTCGCGTGACGCCACTGCACTTTTGTCCCGGTCGACAGACGGACTGCACCTGGGTTACCGGGGGGAAGGTGTGGCCGCAGCCGCCGGGGCAGGCCCTTTCCTTCATGATTGCCGTTCTCAAGAGAGAGGGAGGTTGAGGATGATCGGGAAGGGTTCACTCGTGCTTTTGCTTGGCTGTCTGACGGCGGTTCCGGCGCTGGCGGGACCGCAGTGCGACACGAAGCTTGGTGCCGGGGGAGCGGTGTTCTGCAACGGCGCCTATGCGCTCTGCATCAAGGCCCTTTGCAAGCCGGTGGCGGGCAGCACCGATACGGTGAGCTGCGACTGCGTCGTCGAGCAGGGGTGGTCGATGGGGCCCGCGGCGTGCACGGATCCCGGCAGGAGCCAGACGAACCTGCCGCCCGCCGGGGCGTCGCTGATGTCAACCTATTCGAACTACTTCAACACCAGCGAGAAGACGCAGAAATGTACCAGCAGCGATACGCGGTGGGCGTGGTGCTATGGCGCACCCTGCACCGTCGACGCGAAGGACCCGAAGCACGCGTCCTGCACCTGCCCGGTCTGCACCAGCGCGGCCAACACGCTGGGTGGCGGGTGTCATCCGGACGCCTGCAAGCTGGTCTATTCTGCCGCCACGCCGATCAACGACGCGTTCGCCAACCTGTACTACTTCGAGCACCTGAAGAACCAGGGCATCGACGTGCCGGGGCCAGCCAAGCCCTGCATCCCGCCGACGCCGCCGGCACACTGACCTGGCGCAGGGGCAGCGATCTGCCGTGGCGGAGGCGCGGGTGCCTCCGCCACGGGTTGGCCTCGCGGCATGGCCAGCTGGACCGCATCACCATCGATCCCCGCACATCTGTCTCGGACGGCCCACCCTGCGCGGTGACCCGTCTGCACCTCCCGCCGCCTCAAGGCCACGAGAGCGCCGCTCGCCAGCACCGCCGCCAGGATCGCCGGACCAAAGGCCAAGGGGGTATGGCCAAATCATGCCGGCGGTCCCAGGTGGCTCGCAGGCGATCGTCGGCGGCACCACTTACTTAGGATGAACCCGGCGCCCGAGCGCGGCATGCGCAGCCCCCTGCGCGCGCGGGACCGACAAAGACGTGCAACGAAGGCCGACGAGGAGCTACACGATGAAACTCAAGAAGCTCGAGAAGATGCCGCTCCATCGCGAGACGCTGCGCAGCCTGAACAGCGAGGACCTCCGGCGGGCTGCCGGAGAGGGCCCCTCGAACATCTACACCGGCTGCACGAGCTGCTTCTGTACGCGCCGGTCCGTCTGTCTACCCTGCGGCTGAGGCGGCTGACCACCTGGCCCTGCCTCGCTTCCCCGGCCACCTTTCCCGCGGGGCACGGGCCACCATCGCCTTCCGACGCTGCCTCCATGCGGAGGAAGACTGTTTGCAGTGCCAGTGCGCGTCCTGAAGACCTTCGTTCCTCCGGCATCGATGCCGTAACGGCTCGCGACTTCGGTAGTCTGGGCGCAGCCGATCGGGACCATCTACAGAGGGCTACCCTGTCGCTCCTAGATACGGCCGAGCGCACCCGGCCTGTGGTAGCAACACCGAGTGCTAGAATCGAAGCCCCTTCGGATGCGACCTTTGCTCATCGGAGGAGAGGAGGTAAAGCTTTGAAAATCGCGTCGGTCGCAGAGGTCAAGGCCCAGTTCAGCGCCTATCTGAAGCAGAGCGAGCAAGGTGCGGTGATCGTCACCCGCAATGGTAGGCCGGTGGCCGCGTTGCTGGCCGTGCGGGACGACGAGGATCTGGAACGCCTGGTCCTGGCCCACTCACCTCGCTTGCGGGCCATCCTGGAAACGGCACGGCAGCAGATCCGCGCCGGCGAGGGCATCGCCCACGGGGATTTCTGGCACGAGATCGAGGAGGAGGTGCCGGCCAAGGCCCGCCGCAAGAGCAAAGCAAGACATGTGACTCAGGCAAGCAAGGATAGTGTGTAACGGACCAGTGAACGATGGACCTTGAAATTCAATCTTGACTTCGAGGGGGACTCTGACAGGGCCGAAGCCAACCTGGCCAAGCACGGTGTCTCGTTTCCCAAAGCAGCGACCGTGTTCGCGGATCCCTTAGCTATCTACATCATCGACAATGAATCGACAGAGGACCGCATGGTGGTCATCGGCACCTCGCTTCGCGGGAAGCCCGAGTAGCGTGAGATCCTAACTACGTTGCCATGACCGGATAGTAACTATACCAATCCAAGCGACCTCTCTTGAACATAGGACCTGACATTGATACTCATCGAACACTCTGGCGATCGTGTGGAAGTGGTTGCATTGCTCGGGTAGGATGGTCTCCTGCCAGAGCCTGTCATTTGCATAATGATAGTCGTCCACCAATAGCAAGATCTGCAGCTCTTTTATGTTCGCCAATTTCGAGTCCGGCCCTCAGCTCCAGGCCGGTGACGAGGAGGGTGGGCGAGCCGAGCATGCCGTTCAGGGGCAAGAAGGAGAGGTCCCGCGCAACGGCGGCGATGCCCTTGAAGAGGGCGGCCGCGGTCCCGCAGAGCCAGGCGCCGGCTATGGGAGCGGTGGCCCGGCCGGCCTCTACCGCGAAGCCGCATACCGGCAGGGCGAATTGATCGCCGGCGGGATCGAAGCGGGCGGGACCGGTGGCGTCGATCAGGTAGTGGCCGGCGCCAATGTCGGCCAGCAAGGCCGCCACCGACAGGCGGGGATCGGGACGGAGGTAGAGGTGCGTGGGGCCCGGGACCGGCAGGTCCCGCCAGCTGGGCCGGCGGCAGCAGCCGGTGGCGGCCCCTGGCGCGGCTCCGTTGGCCTGCCACCAGGCGAGGAGCGGCTGCTGGAACACCCCCCCCTCCACCAGCACGGCCTCGCGGGTGGGCATGCCCTCGCCGTCCACCGGACACTCGAGCGCGCCGCCGGCAAGACGACCGTCGTCCACGATGGTGAGGCGCTCGCTGCCGATCCTGCCCTGACGATCTCGCATCGGCGCCGTCCGCGCCGCGGCTTCGGGTCCCACCAGCAACGGGAGCAGGTGGGCGAGCAGCGCCACCGCGACGGGCGGCGCCAGCAACAACTCGGTCCGGGAAGCGCCGGCACCGGCGCCGGCGCCCCCCCCGCCGCTGCCCTGCCAGAACGGCTGACCGGTGGCCTCGACCGACAGGCGGTCGGCCAGGCGGCGCGCCAGGGCCTGGGGATGGAAACGGCGCGCTTCGCGGGCTGCGAGATAGAGGGCCGCGCCCGCTCCCGGCCTGCCGGGTCCCTTGCCCGGACCCGCCGCTTCCAGGTGCAGGGTCGCCAGACGGCGGCGGAAGGCGACGCGCATGCCGCGGCTGCTGGCCAGCTCGCCCTCGCTCGAGCCGTCCTCTAGCGTGGCCTGCAGCAGCCGGGCTCCTGGGAGCTCGGACTCCAGCTCGCGACCCAGACCGGCGAGCAGCCGCAGGCCTTCGCTCTCGCCGATCAGCGGCGCCTCGAAATCGGAGGGCTGGCTCCAGGGCGGCACCGGCTCCGGCTCGGGCAGCCGAAAGGCACGGCCGGTCGGCTCCGGCCAGGCCTCGCCGGCCGGCAGCTCGCCTGCCCCGGCGACGAAGAAGGAGTCGCGCCGGCTGCTGGCCCGCACCGCCCAGGCGCGCTCCTGGGTGAACGCCGAGGTCTCGGCCCCCAGGTCGAGGGCAAGCCGCCGCGAGCGCCCGCGCTTGGTCAGGACCTCGACCTCGGGAAGACCGCGCCGCACCAGGTCCCGCAACACCTGCTCGACCGCCGCGTCGACCGCCACGCCGGTCATGACCCGCCGGCGGCTCCGGCACGTGCGGCATCGGCGGCCATGGAACCTCTCGGCTCGGTCCTCCGCAACCCGCAGGGGGAAGCGCGGCGTGCGGGATTTTTCAGCAGGCTATCAGGCATCCGCCTCGACCGTCACTCCTTCCAGACGCAGGGCCGGCGCGGTCGCCCAGACCGGCAGCTTCTGGCCGCCCTTGGCGCACCACCCGGCTCCCGCCGGCACGCTGTCCTGGCCGACGGCGACGGCGCGCGCCAGCAGGTCCGCGACCTGTCCGCGCAGGATGCAGGCACCGACGGGCTCGCCCAGGGCGCCGCGCCGGATGCGGCGGCCATGGGGCAGGTGGAGCCTGAACTCGCCCGACAGCGGATCGAGCCCGCCACGGCTCGCCGCGGGCAGGAAGAGGCCGCCGTTGGCCTGCGCCAGCAGATCGCTCTCCTTGCAGCCGCCGGCCAGCAGCTCGAGGTGGGTCGAACGCGGTCCGGGAGGCAGGTGACGGCTGCCCCGGCGCCCGGCACCCGGCAGCAGCGCCGGCGCGACCCGGGACCAGGCGGTGTCGGCCAGCGGCTGCTCGACCGCGCCGCGCCGCAGCAGCCAGCGGCGGCTGACCGGCATTCCCTCGTCATCGGATGTCCGCCGCACCTCGGGCGGGGCCGCCGCCGGATCGTCCAGCACGTCGAGGCAGGGAGCCGCCAGTGCCAGCCCCAGCGCCGCCTCGGGCCTGCCGCCGCGCGCCAGCGTGTCGGCCTCCAGCGCATGCGCGACCGCCTCGTGCAGCAGCACCGCGACCGCCGCCGGCGCCAGGACCACGACGCCTGAAGCCAAGGCCGCCGGCGCCGCATGGCGGGCGCGGAAGAGCGCCACCGCAGCCGCCGCGACCTCCTCGGCGGCGGCGGCGTCGAGGCGCGGCAGCAAGGCGCCGCAGCGGCCCCATGCCGACTCCACGACGCAGCTGTAGAAGCTCTCGCTTTGCGGCTCGGGCACCAGGCGCGGCCCCACGACCTGCAGCCAGCGCCGGTGGCGCCGCAGCGTCAGACGCGCCGCGATGCCGACGTGATGGGCGCGGATGGCGCGCGCCACGGCCACCGGGAAATCACGCAGCTCGCGCGCCACGCCGTCCGGGCCGGCGGGCGGCGCGGCGCGCACCCGCGGCTCCGGATAGCCGACCGAAGGCAGCGCGCGGGCCACCTGCCGCAGGGCCTCGGCGAACGGCCGCTCGGCGATGCCGTCGCGGCTCGCCAGCCAGCTGCGCCGGCCGCGCAGCAGGCGCACCGCGAACCCTTCCTCCCGCCATACCCGCAGGCCGGGAGCATCGTCCTCGGGCGGCAGCTCCACCTCCTCGCGCCGCTCGAAGAAGGCGTCCACCACGTCTTCCGGTTCCTCGGCGATCTGCGAGAGCGCGCGGGCGACGGCGGCGGTGTCCAGCTCCGACCAGGGCATCGCGGCGATTGTGGCACAGGCGCCGGCAGCGGCGCGGGCTGCGATAAGATCCGTCTCAAATGAGCGGACCAGAGGGACGGCAGGCGCGGCGGGAGCGCATCGAGGAGCTGGAACGCCGGCTGGACGCGGCGGCGCGCGGCGGCGGCGCCGAGCGCATCGCGCGCCAGCACGCCGCCGGCAAGCTGACCGCCCGCGAGCGCGTCGAGCTGCTGCTCGATCCGGGCTCTTTCGTCGAGGTCGATGCGCTGGTGACCCATCGCTGCCGCGACTTCGCCATGGACGGCCAGCAGGTGCCCGGCGACGGCGTCGTCTGCGGCTATGGCACTGTCGATGGCCGCCTGGTGTACGTCTTCGCCCAGGACTTCACCGTGTTCGGCGGCTCGCTCTCCGAAACCAACGCGCGGAAGATCTGCAAGGTGATGGACCTGGCGGTCGAAAATGGCGCGCCGCTCATCGGCCTCAACGACTCCGGCGGCGCGCGCATCCAGGAAGGAGTCGCCTCGCTGGGCGGCTACGCCGACATCTTCTTGCGCAACACCCTCGCCTCGGGCGTCGTGCCGCAGCTCTCGGCCATCATGGGGCCGTGCGCCGGCGGCGCCGTCTATTCGCCGGCGATCACCGATTTCGTGTTCATGGTCGAGGGAACGAGCTACATGTTCGTCACCGGCCCCGACGTGATCAAGACGGTGACCCACGAAGAAGTGACCAAGGAAGACCTGGGCGGTGCGCTCACCCACGCGGTCAAGAGCGGCGTCTGCCATTTCACCGTGCCCAACGACGCCGCCTGCCTGGCGGGGCTGCGCGACCTGCTCTCCTACCTGCCGAGCAACAACCTCGACGATCCTCCTCCCGGGCACAGCGAGGACGACCCTGACCGCGAATCCGCGGCGCTCGACGACCTGGTGCCGGCCGACCCCAACCGCCCCTACGACATCAAGCAGCTGATCGCGCAGGTGGTCGACGACGGCGCGTTCCTGGAAGTGCACGCGCAGTACGCCCGCAACATCGTGGTGGGCTTCGCCCGCTTCGCCAACCGCAGCGTCGGCATCGTCGCCAACCAGCCCGCCTATCTCGCCGGCGTGCTGGACATCGACGCTTCCGGCAAGGGCGCCCGCTTCGTCCGCTTTTGCGATGCGTTCAACATCCCGATCGTCACCTTCGAGGACGTACCCGGCTTCCTGCCGGGCACGCAGCAGGAGTTCGGCGGCATCATCAAGCACGGCGCCAAGCTGCTGTTCGCCTACGCCGAGGCCACGGTGCCGAAGATCACGGTGATTACTCGCAAGGCGTACGGCGGCGCCTATTGCGTGATGGCGAGCAAGCACTTGCGCACCGACGTCAACCTCGCCTACCCGACCGCCGAGATCGCCGTGATGGGACCCGAGGGGGCGGTCAACATCCTCTATCGCCGGGAGCTCGAGGAAGCCGGCGCCCGGGCCGCGGCGGTGCGCGCCGAGAAGGTCGCGGAGTACCGGGAAAAGTTCTCCAACCCTTACATCGCCGCCGAGCGCGGGTTCCTCGACGCGATCATCGAGCCGCGGCGCACCCGCGCCGAGATCGTGCGGGCGCTGCGCCAGCTGTCGGCAAAGCGCGCCGCGCTGCCGCCCAAAAAACACGGCAACATCCCGCTCTGAACCTAGTGTACTGCGTCGTAAATCCAGTGTCCCAGCCGCCGAGCCATCCGCGTTCCCGGCCAGGCGCGCCGACGCAGGCATAGTCGAACCTATGTCGAGGAGGCGCAACGCCGCCGGGGGCGCGGAGGGCCGGCGGATGGGATGCGGGATTTACGACGCAGTGCACTAAGCGCCGCCCCGCAAGTGCCGGCAGTGCCGTGTTTTGCTTGACATCCGGTGGCCGCTGGGGCAAGCTGCCGGTTCGTGCGGCATGAAGCTGGACGAAGCTCCACGCCACTGAACGAGGCTGCCGCGATCTCGCGCGAGGGGACGATGAGAGAGAAAGACCGAGAGCTGAGGCGCCGGCGCCAACGCCGGAACAAGCGCTTGAAGCGCCGCGCGCGCGAGGAGTCGCATCAAGCCCAGAAGCCCGAGCGCCCACAGGGCTCGAAGCGCGCCGTCAAGAAGCCCGCCGGAGCGGCCGGCACTGCCGAGGCAGGCGCCACCGCCGCGGCCGCCAGCTCGCCGTCCACTCCCCCGGCAGCGCCACCGCCAGCCCCGCCCAAGCAGGCGGCCGGCGCACCGAAAGCCGCTGCCAGCCCGGCCGCCGCCGGCGAGGCCGCCACCGCCAAGCCGGCCGCCGCCAAAGCGGCCGGCGCCAAGTCCGCCGCGCCCGCTGCCGCCAAGAAGGCCGCCGCGCCCGCAGCCCGCAAGACCGCGCCGCCGGCTGCGAACACCGCGAACACTGCCGACGCGGCCGCCGCCCCCGCGGAGGGCGCCGCCCCCGCCGCGCCGCCGGCACCGAAGAAGGCGCCCGCCAAGAAGTCTGCGAGCGCCGGCCGCGAATCCGGCGCCGCGGGTGCCGGCGCGGCAACCGGCGAAGAGAGCCCCGCCGAGAAGAAGTAGCCGCCTCGGGCTGCTGGCCGCCATCCCTCCGACCGCTCGGCCTCTGCCTGCCGCGGCCTCGTCCTCGCGGCCGGCGTCAGGCCAGGTCGGCGGCCGGCGCCGGGACCCCGAAGCGCTCGCGCAGCAGCCGGCGCAGCTCGCCCACCAGGAAGATAGAGCCGCAGGCCACCAGGGTATCGGCGCCCAGCGCGAGCGCACGGTCCAGCGCGGCCCCCGGCGCCGGCGCCACCAGCACCGATCCACGAAACCGCGCGGCCTCGGCCAGCGCCGCCAGCTCTGCCGCGTCGCGGGCGCGGGGACTGGGGGCGGTGGTGAAGACGACGTCGCGGACCCGCGGCGCCAGCTCGCCCAGCATCTCGCCCGCGTCCTTGTCCCCGAGCACGCCGAACAGCAGGTCCGGCGTGCCTGCCGACCGCCCGGCGTCCGCCAGGAAGCCGGCCAGCACGGCCGCGCCCTCGGCGTTGTGGGCGGCGTCGAGAAGCACTCGCCGCCCACCAGGGAGAGCCACCACCTCACCGCGGCCCGGCCAGCGGCAGGCCGCGGCGCCGGCTGCCACAGCCCGGTCGTCGAGCGCCGGGAAACCCAGCCCGGCCAGCAGCTCGGCGGCGCGGACCGCCAGCGCGAGGTTCTTTGCCTGGTGCCGTCCCAGCAGGCCGACGCCGAGATGGCGCCGCGCCACCGGCGTCACCAGGGTGACGCTTTGGCCGGCCCAGACGGCTGGCGAGTCGCGCGCCGCAACCGCCGCGATCGTCACCTCGTCCTGGGCGGCGCGCAGCTCCGCGCCCAGTCCCGCCGCCACCTCCCGCAGGGCGCCTGCCGCCTCGCCGTCCTCGACCCAGGAGAGGGCCGGACGCCCGCGGCGCAGGATACCGGCCTTCTCGCGCGCGATCGCCGCCAGGTTGTCGCCGAGGAGCTCCTGGTGCTCGAGGCTGATCGAGGTGATGAGCGACAGCACCGGCTCGCAAAGGTTGGTGGCGTCGAGCCTGCCGCCCAGCCCCACCTCGACCACCGCCAGGTCGACGCGCTCGGCCGCAAACCACAGGAAGGCCGCCGCGGTGAGCGCTTCGAAATACGTGGGGCTGTGGCCCAGGCGGCCCTCGGCGCACGACACCACCTGCGCCAGCAGCTGGCCCAACCGCTGGCGGCCGATGGCGCGGCCGCCGATGCGCAGGCGCTCCTCGACGATCTCGAGATGAGGCGAGGTGTAAAGGCCGGTGCGGTAGCCGGCGGCGCCGGCCATCGCCGCCAGCAGCGCCGACGTCGAACCCTTGCCGTTGCTGCCCGCGACCAGCACCGCGGGGAAGCGCAGCTGCGGGTCGCCGAGCGCCGCGAGCAGGCCGCGCATGCTGTCGAGCCCCAGGCGGATGCCCAGGACCTCCAGGCGGCCGAGGATCTCCTCGACGGGATCTCCGCGGCCGGCACGGTCGGCGAGATCGGCGAGAGCGGCGCGGTCGGGGCTCAGGTCGGTACGCTCGAAGGTCTCAGACCAGGTGCCGGAGGCAGCGCCCGAGCGTCTCCTTCATCTCGGCGCGCGCGACCACCAGGTCGAGAAAGCCGTGCGCCAGCAGGAACTCGCTGCGTTGGAAGCCGTCCGGCAGGCTCTGGCGGATGGTTTGCTCGATGACGCGCGGACCGGCAAAGCCGATCAGGGCGCCCGGCTCGGCGATGTTGAGGTCGCCGAGCATGGCGAACGACGCGGTGACGCCGCCGGTCGTGGGATCGGTGAGCACCGAAAGGTACGGCACGTGCGCGTCGTGCAGCCGCGCCAGCGCCGCCGCGATCTTGGCCATCTGCATCAGCGACAGCACTCCCTCTTGCATCCGGGCGCCGCCGGAGGCCGCGACCACGATCAGGGGCCAGCGCTTTTCGAGCGCCCGCTCCGCCGCGCGGGCGATCTTCTCGCCCACCACCGAGCCCATCGACCCGCCCATGAATCGGTACTCCATGACCGCCAGCACCACGGGGATCTCTTCGAGCCGCCCCTGGGCGACGACCACCGCGTCGGGCTCGCCGAGCGCTTGCTGGTAGCTCTTGAGGCGATCGCGGTAGCGCTTGGAGTCGCGGAAGCCCAGCGGGTCCGCCGGGCTGACCGCCGCGAAGAGCTCACGCGGCTCGGCATCGTCGAGCAGCAGCGCGATCCAGGAGCGGGCGTCGATGCGATGGTGATGACCGCACTTGGGGCAAACCCGATGGTTGCGGTCGAGATCGCGCGCGTAAATGATCTCCTTGCAGCCCTCGCATTTGACCCACAGGCCTTCGGGGACGGTGCTGCGGCGCCGATCGGCACGGATCGGCTTGGGTTGCTTGGCTTTCTTGAACCAGACCATGACGAGCAACTCTCGCCGCCGTTCGATCGCTGCGCGCGCCGCGGCAGCGCCGGGGGAGGAGTGTGGCCCGGGACGGCGTCGTCCCGGAACGGGGAGGGGGATCGGGATCGACTGCAGCGGCACCCTGGCCCGGCGATGGCGACCGGGAGCGCCGGGCCGCCGCGGCCTCGCTCGGGAGCGAGCTGCCGCGGCGCCGGATCAGAAGCCGGTGGACTCGTGCCCCTCCTCCGCCTCGAGGTCGTTGGCGATCCCGAGGCGCATGCACGCCGCATCGTACATCTGACGCGAGGCTTTCTTGGCGTTCTGTAGCTCTGCGAGACGGTCCTTGACCTTGGCCAGCTCGTCCTCGATCGCCCGATCGAGCTCCTCCATCTCCTGCTTGGTCACCTGGAGCGTATTCTCGTAGAATTTTCTCTGTTGCTCGGTGAGGCTCATGGTCTCCTCCCAATTGCGCCCTGGCCGTGGGCTTCGACCGTCGGCGGCCCGAGCCTCCTGGCCTACCGGCCGTCTCGTTTATCGCTTGAACGGAATTCGCAGCCGGGTCCACATCTTGATCGGGACCCCACCTCGGGTCGCGGGTTTGAAGTGGGCCCCCCGTGCCACCTGCTGCGCGGCCTCGTTGATCCCCACATCCTCGCCGATCCGCTCCAACAGCTGAACGTCCTCGACACGGCCTTGCTCGTCGACCAGGACGGACAGGACGACGACGCCTTCGACCCCGAGTTTCCTGGCGAGCGGAGGATACTCCGGTTTAGGCGTACTGACAAGTTTCGGCGGCACGACCGACCCCCCTGCCGCGGCGGCCCCGGAGCCGCCCTGCACGGCCGCGGCGCGGGCCGCCGCGCCGCTCCCGGCGGTCTCCGTCTGCGGCCGGCCAGCCGGCTCGGCCGCGGCCGCCCGCTCCTTGGCGGCCTCTTGCTGTGCGGCGGCAGGGGTGGCGGCTGCCGCGGCAGTGCCGCTCGCGGCGGCGCCGGGCGGGGTGTCGGCGGCGGCGCCGGCACGCGGCTCGGCGCCCGGCACCGAAGCCGGCTTCTGCTGGCCGCGCGCCGCGGCGGCTTCGCTGCCGCCTGGGGGCTGGCCGGAAGCCGCGGCGCCGGCGGGGTTGGCCGCGGCGGCATTCGCGGTCTCGGCCTTGGCCGCCTTCGTCTTGTCGATCTCCTGCTGCAATTGCTTCTGCTGGTCCTCGAGCTTCTTCTTCAGCTCCTCGGCGCGGCGCGCGACCTCCTGGTCGACCACTCCCTGGACGTCCACCTTGCCGGCGGCCGGCTGGGTGCCGGCGGCGCCGGCGGCGCCAGTGGCCGGCTGCTGGCCGCCGGCCGCTGCCGCGGCGGCGGGCGCACCCGCGGCCTTGGCACCCGGGAGCGTGGCAGCGGGCGCGCCGGCAGAACCGCCAGGGTTGGATGCGTGGCGGCGGCCGACGAAGAAGTAGGTCGCGATCGCCGCGACCACCAGGATCACCGCCGCGGCCGCCAGCAGCAGCCGGCTGGGCCGCGAGCCCTCGTCGAGCCGCACCTCGCCGAGCGGCGCCAGGGGCGCCACGTCCGGCGGCGCGCCTCCCGGGGCCGCCGCGACCTGCGGGGGCAGCGCCGGCGGCGGGAACGCCTCGGCCGCCTGGGCCGGGGCGACACGCGGCAGCGGCGGCGGCACGGACGGCAGCGCCGGCGACCTGCCCGCGGCGACCGATGGGACGGCGGGGCTTCCGGGGACGGCAGGGACCCCAGTCGCCGCGGGGACCGCCGGCGGGGACGCGGGCTTGGGGATCGCGGGCGCCGGCAGGCCAGGACGCGAAGGCTGCGGGAGCCCGCCGAAGCCGGCGCCGGCGGAGTCACCGGCCGCGGCCGACGCGCGGTCGGCGCGGACGCCGGCGGGCACCGGCTCGAGGACGCGCCGGACGTAGGCGGCGAGGTCGCTGTGGCTCGGCGACGGCTTGAGCGCGTACATCAAGGCCTCCAGCCGTTGCTCGAGCTCGCCGGCGGTCTGGAAGCGGTCTTCCGGTCTCCCTGCCAGCGCGTGCATCACGAGGTCGTCGATCTCCCGCGGAATGGCGGGGTCGACCTGGCGCGGCGGCCGCACCTTCACCTGGCGCACCGCTTCGAGCACCGACATCTCGGAATCGCCGTCGAAGAGCCGCTGCCCGGTCAGCATCTCGAACAGCACCGTGGCCAGGGAGAAGATGTCCGACCGCGCGTCGACCAGGTTGCCGCGCGCCTGCTCCGGCGACATGTACTGGAGCTTGCCCTTGAGCGCCCCCATCTGCGTCTGGCCGGCCTTGGAAACCGCCTTGGCAATACCGAAATCGCAGAGCTTGACGTCGCCGTCGAAGGAAATGAGGACGTTTTGCGGCGACACGTCGCGGTGCACCAGGGCCATTTCCCGGCCCTCGAAATCGCGCTTGCGGTGCGCGTAGTCGAGGGCGCTGGCCACGCGCACGCCGATCAGCAGCGCCAGGCCGAGCGGCAGCGGCACGCCGCGCTGGCGGGCGGCATTGAGCAGCGAGCGCAGGTCCTTGCCCTCGACGTACTCCATCGCGATGTAGAAGTCGGAGCCGATCTTGCCCAGGTCATAGATGTGGACGATGTTGGGATGGCTGAGCTGGGCTGCCAGCTTGGCTTCGTCGATGAACATGCTGACGAAGTCGGCGTTGTCCGTCATGTGGGGCAGGATCTTCTTGATCGCCACCGTCTTCTGGAAACCCTCGACGCCGCGCATCCGCGCCTTCCAGACCTCGGCCATGCCGCCAACCGCGATGCGCTCGAGCAGCGTGTACTGCCCGAACTTCTGGCCGGCCGGCTCCATGGCCTCCCGCGGCACCATCTGGATGCGCTGGGTGGCTGCCGGACTGTCGTCGCCCGGCCAGGCTCCGGGTTGCCCGGGCTGCCCGAGGCGCCCCGGCTGCCCGGGCTGCAGGACATCGAGCGGCCGCGGCGGCGTCAGCGGGCTCGCCAGGGGAATCGCAGCCGGCGCCGCGGCCGATGCCGCCGCCGGCGCCGCGGCGGCCAGCCCGGGACGCGATGACGGCTCGATCTTCCGTCGCGTCCGCGCCAGCTCTTCGATCTCCGAAAGGGCGATCTCGCCGGTCATCCGGCGCCGCACTCCGGTGTCGGTGGCGGGCGCGGGGGCGGGAGGCGGGACCGCGGCCGCCGCGGCGGGCAGCGGCGGCTGTGCTCGCGGCGCCTGAAGCGGCGGCGGCGCCTGGGGCGCTTGGACCGCCTGGGCCGGCGGCGGGGTTGGCCGAGCCTGGGCCGCGGGCGGCGTCTGGGTTGGCGCTTGCGGCGGTGGCGGGGCGATGCGCGCGGCGGCCGCCGGCGGCGGCGGGGGGGGCGGGGGCGCGCCGGCAAGAGGTGCCGCGATGACCGGCGGGGTGGCGGCGGGCGCGCTGGCTACCGATGGCGCCGCCGGCGCCGGTGGAGGTGCCTGGCGCGCCGGAGCCGCCGCGGTCCCCGCGGCCGCCGCGGTCATGGCGGGCGCCGCCGGCGTGGGCTTCGCGGCAGCAGGAGCGGCGGCGGGCCTGGGCCGCGCGCCCAGCTCCGACAAGGTTTTGCTCAGCAGCGCCTCGATGCCCGCGGCCCCGCCTCCCAGATCGGCGCGACGCGACGGCTGGACCGGCGCCGCCGCGGGGGACCCACCCGGCGAGGCAGCGGGCCGCCGCGGGTCGCCTCCCAACAGGCCGGACAAGGTCTTCTCGAGCTTGGCCTGGACGTCGTCGCGGGAGGAGGCGCGCGGCGGCTGGGCAGCGCCCACCGCCGGCGGCGCCGCGGGGGGACCGGCGGTCCTGCCGCCAGGCGCGCCGCCGGCGGCGGGCGCCGCGAGGCCCGCGGCACTGAATTGCCCCTCCACCTCGGCCAGCACGTCGCCGAAGATCTCCTGCGAGGTCAGGCGCACCGTCTGCGGCAGCTGCGCCGCCGACGCCTGGTTGCCGGGATCGCGGCGCGCCGCCAGCATCCGGCGCACCGCCGCCACCAGGTCCTGATCGCCGAAGGGCTGGCGCAAGCGGTCGTCCCCCAGCACGGCCGGCCCGGCGGGAGATCCTCCCTCACCCATCACCACCACGATCCCCGGTCCGCCGGCGCTGCGGCGGAAGGCGTTGACCAGCTCTTCGGCTCCCGGGATCTCGGCACCCGCCAGCACCAGGTCCGGGGGCTCCAGCGCGGCGGCCTGCAGCGCTTGCGCGCGGCCCTGGGCGACCCGGACGCGCCACCCTTCCGCGCTCAAGACCCGGTGAAAGCGCTCCAAGGAGCGCTGCTCTTGCCCGACGACCAGGATCGAGGCCATACTCACAATCTCCGGTATGAAGGTCAGCAAGCCTTTCTAACATTCCCATCCGCCCCCGTCAATCGCGTCTGCGGCGAAAGATGCTGATTTTTGAGCGATTTAACTTCCCGGGCCGGCCGGCGCCGGTGCGCGAGGCATTCGCCGGCCGTGGCACCCGCGCCGCCGGCCGCACGGCCAGGGTGGCCATGCGGCATGTCCCTGAGGCCACGGCCCGTAGGGCGAAGCGCGGCGTGCGGGATTTTTCAGCAGCCTGCTAGACTCGGCTTGGGGACTCTCTGAGGTGCAGCGCCATGTCAGGCCACAGCAAATGGAGCACGATCAAGCACCGCAAGGCGGCGACCGACGCCCGCCGCGGCAAGCTTTTCACCAAGCTGTTGCGCGAAATTACGGTGGCCGCACGAATGGGGGGCGGCGATCCCAAGGCCAACCCGCGTCTGCGCAGCGCGCTCGTCGAGGCCCGCTCGAGCAGCGTCCCCGGCGACACGATCGACCGCGCGATCAAGAAAGGCACCGGCGAGCTCGAGGGCGAGGCCTATGAAGAGGTCATCTACGAAGGCTACGGGCCCGGCGGCGTCGCCATCCTGGTCGAAGGAATGACCGACAACCGCAACCGTACGGCCTCGGAGGTACGGCACCTGTTCACCCGTCATGGCGGCAACCTGGGGGACAGCGGCAGCGTCACCTGGATGTTCTCCCGGCGCGGGTACTTCGCCGTCGAACGCGGCGACCAGCACCCGGCCACTCCGGCGCTCCCTGCGAACGACGAGCAATTCATGGAGCTCGCCGTGGAGCTGGGGGCCGACGACATCGCGATCGAGCCTGACCATTACGAGATCTTCACCTCGATGGAGGATTTCGCCGCGGTCCAGGACGAGCTCGAGCGGCGCGGCGTGCCGGTGGCGGTCAAGGAGCTGGCGATGGTTCCGCAAACCACCATGAGCCTGCCCCCGGACCGGATCGCGCAGGTCCTGCGCCTGGCGGAAGCGCTCGAGGATCACGACGACGTGCAGAAGGTCTGGCTCAACCTCGACCCCAGCTCGATCGACGACAAGGTGGCGGCTGCGCACTCCTAGGTCCCGGCTCACCGCCACGAGGCCGTGAATTGCTCATCCTGGGCCTCGATCCCGGCAGCTTGCACACCGGCTACGGCCTGGTCGCAAGAAGCGGCTCCGCCGTTGAGCTGATCGAGGCGGGCCGCTTCTCCTGTCCGCGCGCGCTCGGCCTTCCCGCCCGCCTCGCCCATCTCGCCGCCTGCCTGGGCGAGCTGGTTTCGCGGCGGCGCCCCGACCTCGCGGCGCTCGAGACGCCCTTTCACGGCATCAATGCGCGCTCGCTCATCGTCCTCGCCCAGGCCCGCGGCGCGCTGCTGGCGGTGCTGGCGGGCCGCGGCGTCGAGATCGCGGAGTACAGCCCCGCCGAGGTCAAGTCGGCGGTCACCGGCAACGGCCGTGCCGACAAGACCCAGGTGGCCAGGATGGTGAGGCTGCTGCTGGGTCCAGGCGCCGGCAGCGGCGCCGCCCTGTCCCCCGACGCCGCCGACGCCCTGGCCCTGGCGCTCTGTTGCGCGCAGCGTTTTCGGCTGGACCAGCTGCGCGCCAAGACGCGGTAGGCAAGAACGTGGCCGCAGCCTGCACCAATACACTGTAGTGTTCCAGATGCTCGGCCCCCATGGATCGCCTCACCTTCCTTGGTCTCTTCTCGGTCACGGGAATGCTGGTCTGCTATGCGCTGGAGCATCGGAGCCGGTGGTTCGTCCTGGGCTTCGCCGGGTCCTGTGCCCTGGGCTCGGTCTACGGCTTTCTTCAGGGCGCCTGGCCGTTCGGCCTGGCGGAGGCCGTCTGGTGTCTGGTAGCAGTCCGGCGATGGTGGCGGACCAAGCGCAAGGAATCATGAGGTATCCGGACCGCCACCGCCGGTGGCCGAAGAGACCGTCAGCCGGAGAGGGGGGAGGTTCCAGGGCCACGGGCTCCCGGGGTGGCGACTCTAAGAGGCGAGGCAAGAACCGTCGATCTCGGCACCACCCCCCAGCGAGCCTGGAAGGTCGCCACCCCGGGAGCCCGTGGCCTAGAACCGGGGGGGCGCCCCCGGAGGCGTCTGTGCTAGCATCAATTCTCTGATCGACCAAGGTCATGGCATTCCAAGGTTCTCTCAAGGAGCTGCCCCTTCCTGACATCATCCAGCTGGTTTCCGTTTCAGGTAAGACCGGTGTCTTCACCCTGAAGCGGAACGCCGACTCGTCGGGCGAGATCTACCTGCGCAGCGGCCAGATCGTCCACGCCCACATCGGCGACCTGACCGGCGAGGAGGCGGTGTACGAGCTGGCGATCTGGCCGGAAGGCGAGTTCGTGTTCACGCCGGGGCAGGAAACCGACCTCACCACCATCCAGAAATCGAACACCAACCTGTTGATGGAAGCCGCCCGCCGCATCGACGAGTGGCAGGTCCTGTCCAAGCGCATCCCGTCGACCCGCCTGGTGCCGGTGTTCACCAACCAGGCAGCGACCACCTCGGTGTCCCTCACCCCTCAGGAATGGGCGCTGATCTGCAAGATCGACGAACGCCGTTCGATCGAGGAGGTGGCGGTGGGTCTCGACATGAGCCCCTTCGAGGCGTGCAAGCTGCTCTACGGCCTGATCACCTCGGGGCTGGTGAGCCTGCGCGAGGACTTCAGCCGGCTGCGCACCGAGCGGCTGCACCAGATGACCGCCGAGCAGCTCGCCGCGCTCGCCGAGGCCATCGACCAGCAGGCGCGCACCCTCCTGTCGGGCCACTTCCGTCAAGCGGAGCTCGACGTGCCCCTGCGGCTCAGCAAGGCCGAGATGGATGGCGGCCGCGGCGTCGAAGCGGTGCTCGACCTGGTGCGCTCGGAAGAGAAGGTGGTGTCCGCGGCCCTCGGCCCCAACCAGAGCAAGGCGTTCCTGGACCGCGTCTCGCAGCTGCTGGAGCGCTCCGTCGCCTGACCCGGGCCGGGCACATGAACCGTCGGCGGCAATCGGGCTTGGCCCGGCTCCTGGCGGCGGCAGCCTGCTGGGCCCTCGCAACCGTCGCGACCGTCGCGGTTCCCATCCCGGCCCGGGCCGCCGTCGCCGGCGAGCCGCCGCCAGTAGCCGGCGGGACGCCCGCGGCGCCCGCTCCCGGCCAACCGGCTGCGGCAACACCGCCGGCGCCGGTCGGCCCTCCCGAGCCGGGCGCGCAGAGCGCCGCGAGCCGTGAGGCCAGCCCGGACGAGACTCCCGGCGAGCAGGGCGAAACGCCCATCGAACGCTTCCTGCCCAATGTCGACCTGCTGTTCCCGGAAGGGGCCCTCGACCTCAAGGTCAGCCGCCTGGTCAACAAGGTGCTGTTCGAGGGGCAGGTGCGCTACGCCTTCGTCAGCGGCGACATCACCGCCTTCCTGCGCTACCGCTATTACGGCCTCAACCGGACGACCCAGTTCGAGGTCTTCGACGACATCAGCTTCGGCCGCGTGCAGAGCTTCTCGAACCGCTTCGACCGCACGCGCGGCGCCAACATGTTCTTCGACTGGCCAAGCAGCGCCAGCTTCCGCACCTTCGCGCTGGGCGAGATCGACCGGATCAGCTCCAACAACCAGACGCTGCTTTCGACCAACAACCGCACCGACACCTTCGTTCGCGTCGGCGCGCAGGTGGGCTCGACCGGCGACCCCCGCACGCAGGCGATCGTTGGCGACACCCGTGCCTACTTCCCGACCATCTTCACCGCGGTGCGCGAGCTGGGACCCGGGCAGTTCGGCTTCACCGGCGGGCTCACCTATGGTTTCCACCTCGGCAGCTTCGACTACGTCCGGCTCGAAGCCCAGACGCTCAAGCGCTTCGACCTCACCGGCAGGACGTTCCTCATCGGCACCCTCCACGCCGGCAGCTTCCTCTACGACGAGCAGCCCAACCCGGGCGCGCTGGACCCGCAGGACCGTTTCTCGATCCCCCCGGCGGCCTTCTTCAACATCGGCGGCGCGGACAACCTCAAGGGATTGAGCAACCAATTGGTGGGAACGCAGGAGCTGCATACCACCTGGGAGCTGTTCACCCCCTGGTTCCTCGGCGAGCATCGCAGCTTCCTGAGGCTGGATTGGCAGAGCTGGTACTGGATCCTGTACGCCGGGGCCGGGACGCTCGGCTTCACCTCGCGGGTCTACACCGACTTCGCCGCCTACATCCCCGACGCCGGCCTCGGGTTCGAGTCGTCGGTCCGGCTCTGGCGCTACCGGTTCTTCCTCTCAGGCATTGTGGCACGCCCTTTGAAAGGGACGAACCACGTGGAAGCGCGACTCTCGGTCAGAACCTACAGGTAACCCTTGCCGCCGACCGACCGCGCCGTATCTTATATAGTTTAGAGAGGCTTACAGGGACCTTCCGGTCCTTGTGCATACAGGTGGAGGAGAGCGATGCGATTGAAAAATCTGCTGTTGCCAGCATTAGTGCTGGGCCTGTTACCAGCCTGGGCGTGGGCAGGGGAGCACGCTGACGCACCCACGAACACCGGCGAGACAGGGCTGTTCACTCTGCAGAGCGGCGACGTATTGCCACAGGGCGGGTGGGATTTTGGCGTGTATTACAACAACTGGAACCCGGTGCTCCGGCAACCCGGCTTCCAGGATCAAAAGATCTTTTTCTGGAACCGGTCCAGCGCCAGCATCGGCTACGGCATCACCGACTTCTGGGAGCTGACCGTCTCGGTCCCCTACGACAACTACGCCTACACCACCAGCGAGTTGGCGCCCTACCTCGATGACCGCCACAGCGGCCTTGGCAACATGCACATCGGCACCAAGTTCCGGCTGTTCGGTCAGCCCGGAGACGTGTCGACGTTCGCGATCAACGCCTTCGTCGATCCGACGACCGGCAAGAAGGACTTCGCCCCCAACCGCACCGGCTACGGCGGCGGGCTCGACTGGCGCATCGGCGACTTCGTGCTGAGCGGCCAGTACAGCGCCCGCACCATGGCCTTCGGCGGAGCGGAGTTCCCCGATCTGCTGGAAGGCGGGATCGGCTACGGCCTGCAGGTCGCCAAGCGGGTCGACTGGATCACCGAGGTCGTCGGCCACCATTTCACCAAGACGAACGAAGTGGATTTCAAGGATTGGGTGGACCTGGCCACGGGCGTCCGCATCTGGCTCGGCAACCCGGAGGACTGGGCGTTCTCGATCGGGCTGCGGCAGAACCTGGACCGGCTCAACGAGTTCCGCGAGCACCCGTTCCGCGGCGTGATCGGCCTGTCCTACTTCCCGCACCGGGTTGCGGCGCCGCCACCTCCGCCGCCGCCCCCGCCGCCGCCACCGCCGCCACCGCCACCGCCACCGCCACCTCCGCCACCGCCGCCGCCGCCGCCACCTCCGCCACCCCCACCGCCGCCACCGGCCGAGGTGCGAGTGACGTGCAACTTCACTCCGGGCAGCGCGCGCCTGTCGAACATCTGCAAGGCGAAGCTCGACGACGTGGCGCTCAAGATGAAGCAGGATCCGGCGGCCCAGGCCCAGGTGATCGGCTACTCCGATCCCTCTGAGAAGGGCGGCCAGAACCTCAGCGCGCGTCGGGCCGACTCGGTGAAGAATTACCTCGTCACCCGCCACGGCATCGATCCGGCCCGCATCAAGGTCGAGGGCCGGGATGGTCAGGAGGCCACGGGCGACAAGGCGGACAACCGCCGCGCCGTCGTGATCCTCACGACCACCACGCAGTAAGCGCCGAGCGCGCCGGCTCTACCGGCGCATCCTCCCCAAGGGCCCCGCCGACGCGGGGCCTTTTCTTTTTTGCGCGCGCGACTCTGGCGTTGGAGCTAGCAGGCTGCTGAAAAATCCCGCACGCCGCGCTTCGCCCTCCGGGTTGCGGCGGCGCACGGGCTTTTTCAGCAGCCTGCTAGAGGCTTTCGCGGCGCAGCGAGGCAATGGCGCCGACCAGCCCCGCGAGGGCGCCGAGCAGCAGCAGCAGTCCCAGCTGGCGCGGGCTCAGGAACTGCCCGGCGAGAACCGCCGCGAGGAGCGAGCGCGAGCGGGCGTGGATGAGATTGTAGGCGGCATACAGGCCGGCGCTCGCCAGCGCGCCGCCGATCAGGCCCTGGATCAATCCCTCCACGTAGAACGGCCCGCGGATGAAGAACTCGGTGGCCCCCACCAGGCGCATGATCGCGATCTCCTCGTGGTGGAGGTACGCGGTCAGCCGGATGATGCTGGCGATGGTGAAGATCGCCGCGCCTAGCAGGATGCCGCCGAGCACCAGCCCGACCGCGCGCACCACCGCCACCGCGGTCTCGACCTGCCCCAGCCAGTCGCGATCGTCGTCGACCATCGCCACTTCCGGACGGCGGCGCCAGTCGGCCAGCCAGGCGTCGAGGCCGCCGGCCTCGGCCTGCTCGCGGCGCAGTGCCACCTCGAGCGAGGCGGGCAGCGGCTCGCCCTCGCCGCTGTCGATCACGTCGGCCAGGCTGGGGAACGTCTCGCGGAAGCGCTGGCGGGCAACCGCGGACGAGACCACGTCGACGCCGGCCACCCAGGGGGCGGCGCGGGCTGCCGCCGCGAGGCGCGGCAGCTCCGCCGCCGGTGTGCCCGGCTTGAGGTAGACCACGACGCGCAGCTTGCCCCGCCAGCCCTCGACCGAGCCGGCCAGGTTGTGGCTCGCCAGCAGGAAGGCGCCGCCCAGCACCAGGCTGACGGCGATGGTCAGCACCGCCAGCAGGCTGACCCGCCAGCTGCGCAGCAGGTTGAGGCAAGCCTCTCTGAGAAAGTACCGCAGCGCTCGCGCCAGGCTCACGGCGGGCCCTCGGCGAGCGGAGGCGCGGGCGCGCCAGCCGGCCGCGGCGTTTCCTCCGGGACGGCCTCGCCAGGCGGCGGCTCTGCCAGCTCTCCCAACGCCTCCCGCTCTTCCATCGCCTCACGGTCCCTCGCGGGTGCCAGGTCAGGGGGCTCGGTGCCGTCGAGCGTGGTGTCGGAGACCAGCCGGCCGCGGTCCAGGGTGAGCACCCGGCGTCCCACTCGCTGAATGGTGTCGCGGTCGTGCGTGGCCAGCACGACCGTCGTGCCCCGCAGGTTCACCTCCAGGAACAGGCGCAGGATCTCGCGCGACAGGTCCGGGTCGAGGTTGCCCGTGGGCTCGTCGGCAATCAGGATGTCCGGCTCGTTGATCAGCGCCCGCGCGATGGCGACGCGCTGCTGCTCGCCGCCCGACAGCTGCGGCGGGAAGGCGTTCAGCCGGTGGGCCAGCCCCACCCGGCGCAGCGCCTGGTAGGCGAGCTGCCGCTGCTGCTTGCCATCGAGGCCGAGGACGCGCGGCAGGTAGGTGACGTTCTCGAAGACGGTCTTGCGCGGGATCAGCCGGAAGTCCTGGAAGACGACGCCGATGGTGCGGCGCAGATAGGGGATCTTGCTGGGCGGCACCGAGGCGACGTTGCGGCCGTTGACCACGATCTGACCGTCGCTGGGCACCTCCTCGCGAAAGATCAGGCGCAGCAGCGTGGTCTTGCCGGCGCCGCTCGCGCCGGTCAGGAACACGAACTGGCCGCGGTCGATGTCGAAGGTGACGTCCTCCAGGGCGGCCTGCCCACCGGGAAAGCGCTTGCTGACGTGGAAGAACTGGATCAAGGTGCGGACACCCCGCGCGGCTGGCCGCGCCGGCTCATCACTCGCCGGCGGGGCTGGGGACGGGCAGCCGCTCGAGCGCCTCCCGCATGAGGCGCTGCACGGCCTTGGGCTCGGCGCGCCCGCCGGACCGCTTCATCGCCTGGCCGACCAGGAACCCGAGAGTCTGGGTCTTGCCCGCCCGGTACTGCGCGACCGGTCCGGCGTGCTGCTCGATCACCTCGTCGATCCAGCGCTCGATCTGCGCCAGGTCGGTGACCTGGGCGAGCCCCAGCCGCGCCAGCGCCGCGGCGGGCTCCTCGTCCGAGCCGCGGATCGCCGCGAAGACCTCCTTGGCGGCGCTGTTCGAGAGCTTGCCCGCTTCGACCATCGCCGCCAGCTCGGCCAGCCGGGCCGGGGCCAGGGTGCGGTCGAGCGGCTGCCTGTTCGCCTTTTGCAGGCCGCGCTCGCGCAGCACCTCCGTCATCACCCAGTTGGCGATCGCCTTGGGATTCGCCTTCGCGGGCGCGCCGACCGCCGCCTCGTAGTAGTCGGCGAGGTCGCGCGACTGGCAGAGGACGAGCGCGTCCGCGGCCGGCAGCTCGTAGCTGGCCTGGAAGCGGGCACGCCGCTCCCACGGCAGCTCGGGCAGTGCGGCGCGCAGCGCGGCGAGGCGTTCGGCGGCGAGCACGAGCGGCGGCAGGTCGGGTTCGGGGAAGTACCGGTAGTCGTGCGCCTCCTCCTTGCTGCGCAGGGTGCGCGTGGCGCCGCTGTCGGCGTCGAAGCTGCGGGTCTCCTGCGTCACCCGGCCACCGTTCGCGAGGACCTCGACCTGGCGGCCGATCTCGTGCTCGACGGCACGGCCGACGTTGCGGAAGGAGTTGAGGTTCTTGATCTCGGCCTTGGTGCCGAGCCGCGTCTCGCCGCGGCGGCGCACCGAGACGTTGGCGTCGCAGCGCAGGCTGCCCTCCTCCATGTTGCCGTCGCTGGTCTCGGTGTAGAGCAACAGCTGATGGAGGGTCTGCAGGAAGTCCTGGGCCTCGGCGGCGCTCGCCATGTCGGGGTGCGAGACGATCTCGACCAGGGGAACCCCGCAGCGGTTGAAATCGACCAGGCTCTGCCCGGGAAGGGCAAGGCCGCCGGGCGCCTCGTGCAGGAGCTTCCCGGCGTCCTCCTCGAGGTGCAGGCGTTCGATGCGCACGCTCTTGGCATGGTGCGTGAGGGGCAGCTGGCCGTGCTCGGCGAGGGGCCGGTCATACTGGCTGATCTGGTAGCCCTTGGGCAGGTCGGGATAGAAGTAGTTCTTGCGGGCGAAGACCGACGCCGCACGGACCTCGCAGCCCAGCGCCGCCGCAAGCTTGGCGGCGAGGTCGACGGCATGGCGGTTGATCACCGGCAGGGCGCCGGGATAGCCCAGGCAAACCGGGCAGATCAAGGTGTTCGGCTCGGCCCCGAAGCGGTTGGGGCACCGGCAGAACATCTTGGTCGCGGTGAGCAGCTGGACGTGGACCTCCAGCCCGATCACTGGCTCGTAGTCGGACATCGGGATCGAAGTTTACCTCAGGGGAAAACCCTCCGGCCGGTCCGTGGGCGACAGGGTCCCGGATGGCGACGCCAAGGCTCGGTGAGGGCTCATGCCAAGATCGACCTGCCTTGCCTCGCCTTTTGAGTCGCCAACCGGGACCCTGTCGCCATGGGACCTCCTCCTCCCTCTTCGGCTATCGGGCTCTCCGGCGACCGCTCAGCCCTCTCGGCGGGAGGGCTTACCCCGGGGACATCCATATAAAGGCGTGATTGCGGCCCGCTCCCTTGCCTTCCCGGCGGTAGCTGTGGAGGGTGGCCGTTTCGCAGCGGGTGCAGAGGGGGACCACCTCGATCGCGTTCAGGCCGGCGGCTTCCAGCTGGCGGCGGACGGCTCGCTGCAGGTCGAGATGGGGGCGGCCGGCCGGTCCTTCGAGGACGATGGCTGGATCGCTGGCCGCCGCCACCTGGGCCGCCACGTCCGGGCCGGTCTCGTAGCAGCAGGGGCCGATCGCCGGGCCGATCCAGGCTTTCAGGGCGGCCGGGTCTTCCGCCATCGCCGCGACCGTGGCGCCCACGACGCGGGCGGCGATGCCTCGCCAGCCGGCGTGCGCTGCCGCAATGGCGGACGGACCGGCCAGCAAGACCGGAACGCAATCGGCGGTGACGATCGAGAGCGCCAGACCGGCGTCGCGGCTCACCAGCGCATCACCCTCGCCACACTCGCCGGGCCGTGCCCGCAACACCCGCGCCGAATGGACCTGCCGCGCCCAGGCCACCCGGCGCCGCTCGCCGGTGAGACGGGCCAGCACGTCCTCCCGGCTGCCGGCCCGGCCGCGGCCGGCGAAGGCGATGGCCACGCCGCCGGCCGCTGCCTGGAAAGCCCATGGGGCCGCGGTCTGCGCGCCGGCCGGCAGCTCCATCGCATCCATCGCGGTCAGGACCGCGGACCGGCGGCCGGCTTGCTCTTGAAGCCGCGGGGATCCCGCCCGAATGCCCGCAGCTGTCCGCACGCGGCGCTGACATCGTCGCCCCGGCGGCGGCGCACGGTGACGGTCATGCCACGCTGGATGAGGCGCTGCTGAAAAGCCTCGACCTGCGCATCGGCGGGAGGCACCATCGAGTCCCCGAGCACGGCATCGGGATTGATGGGGATCAGGTTCACCTTGGCGCGCAGCCCCGAGAGCAGCTTCACCACGCGATCGGCGTCGGCCACGGCGTCGTTCCAGTCTCGGATCAGCAGGTACTCGAAGGTGATCTTGCGTCCGGGCTCGAGCGGATAGCGGCGCAGCGCCGCCAGCAGCTCGGACAGCGGGTAGCTGCGATTGATCGGCATCATTTGCGACCGGCGCCGATCGTCGGGCGCGTGCAGCGACACCGCCAGGTTGGGCCGCTTCTCCCAACTTGCAAGCTCTTCGATGCCTGGCACCACCCCCGCGGTCGAGACGGTGATCCGGCGCAGCGAGATGGTGCGGCCGAGGACGTCGAGCGCCTGCCGCAGGCCGGCAAGGTTCAGCAGCGGCTCGCCCATTCCCATGAACACCAGGCGCAGGCCTTGGGCCGGCACCTGGCGATCGGAGCGGATCGCCAGCACCTGCGCGACGATCTCGCCGGCGGTCAGGTTGCGCCCGGCACCCCAGAAGCCGGTGACGCAGAAGCTGCAGGCCAGGGCGCAGCCGGCCTGGCTCGAGATGCACAGCGTGCGGCGCGAGCGGTCCGGGATGTCGACGGCTTCGATGGTGGCGCCGTCGTGCAGCCGGAACAGGAACTTGCAGGTGCCGTCGGCAGACGGCGAGCGCGCGGCGATATCCGGCCAGCCGATCAGGAAACGCTCGGCGAGCCGCGCCCGCAGGTCCTTGTGCAGGTCGGTCATCGCCGCGAAATCCCGCACCCCGCGCACGTGCAGCGCCCGGAAGATCTGTTCGGCCCGGAACGGCCGGTCGATCAGGTCGCCCAGCGCTTCACGCAGGCGCTCGGGGGCCAGGCCCAGCAGGTCCAGGCGCGGTCCACCGGTGGGCAGCTGTTCAGTCGCCATGGTCATGATGCGGGCACCCCGCCGTCCGCCTCTCGCTCGTCTCGGTGGGCTCGGTCGGCCGGCGCATGATCACCACAACAGCGCAATGCCGCGTCGAGATTTCGGCCGCGCTGCTCCTTGGCGGTCGCGCCGGATGCCGCGGCGATCGAGTGGGGGGCGGGATCAGACTGCACGCCGGCGGCGAAGGCGCCGGGTCGGGTCGATGCCGATCGACTTCAGGAACGACAGGTCTCGACCGTCGATCTGGAACAGCGGCTCGCCGGCGGCGCTTTTGGGGGTGAGCGCGGGGAGTTGCTCGGGCTCGTTCGCTTCCCGTTTGCAGTCCACCAGCAGGTAGAGCGAATAACCCTCTTCGCGGATCTTGCGCAGCGTCCGGCTGACTTCCGAAGATTCCGAGATGGCTTCGGAAAGCGCGCGACGAAGGTCGCGAAGCATGTGGTGCAGCTTGTCGTCCAGCTTCAAAATCCTCCCGGCCTGTTGAGGAGCCGACGCCGGATTATCCCCTGCCCCCCGGAGGGTGTCAAACGCGTCCGGAGCCGTGGAAGGGCAGCCGCTCTCGTGGTAGCTTGTGTTGTTCAACCAGGACCCGGAACGGTGGAGCCGCAGCGCGGAGAGCACGACCGCAGGGCGCTTGACGAGTGGCTCGCGAGCGTCGGGTTCGCGCTCCGTCTTGCCCGTCCCCTGGCCGGCGACGTCTCGCCCCGCCGCTACGAGCGGCTGACCGCCACGGACGGCTCGACGGCGGTGCTCGCGCTCTACCCGGCGGAGCTGCGCGCAGCCTGTGGCCGGTTCGCACGCACCACCGAGATCCTCGGCGGCGCCGGGGTGCCGGTGCCGCGAGTGCTGGCCGCCGATTGCGAGCGCGGCTGGATGCTCGTCGAAGACCTCGGCGAGCTGACCCTGGCCGACCTGCGAGACCGTCCCTGGAGCGAGCTGCAGCGTTTCTTCGCGGCCGCCGCGGCGCTCGCCGCCAGGATCGCGGCGCTGCCGGTCGAGCTGGTGCGCGGCCTCAATCCGCCGCTCGATCGCGACCTCATGCTGCGCGAGCTGGCCCAGACCCGGAAGCTGTTCCTCGAGCCGCGAGGACTGCAGGAGCCCGCAGCCGGCGGGGACGCGCCGACACCGCTGGACGCGGCGCTCGAGCAGCTCTGCACCGCGCTCGGCTCCGACCCGCCGGTGCCGTGTCACCGCGACTACATGGCCCGCAACCTGGTGCCGCGGGGAGGGGGTGGCGTCGCGGTCCTCGATCACCAGGACCTGCGCCTGGGGCCGCCAGCCTACGATCTGGCTTCGCTCCTCAACGATACGTTGTTCCCGCCGCCGGCACTCGAACGGCGGCTGGTCGCGGCGGCTTTCCCCGACGCCGCGGCGAGGCTCCGTTATCACCGCGCAGCGGCGCAACGCACGCTCAAGGCGGTTGGCACCTATGCCGCCTTCGCCCACCGCGGCTGGCCTCGCCACCTGCCGCTGATCGCCCCGACGCTGCGTCGCTTCCTGCATCATTTCGGCAGGGTGCCCGAAGGCGAGCGGCTCGCCGCAGGCCTCGAGCGCTCCTGGTCGCAGGTCCTCGAACAGCAGAGCTGATAAACAGGTAGGAGGGGTATCAGTCAGGTATTGGGATGTGATCCCTCGACGCGAAAGGCGCGGAAGGGACGGGACTACCGAGGTGACGCCCGCCGGGATCTCAGCTTTTGGGGCCGTCGCGCCGCTCGACGGCGTCGTCCTGCGGCGTGCCGCCGCCGCCCTTCAGGCCCTTCCTGAAGTTGCGGATGCCCTCGCCGATCCCCTTGCCCAGGCCTCCCAGCCGCGCCGGCCCAAACAACAGCACGAAGATCAGGCAGATGACGAGGATGTCGCCAAGCTTCATGCCGGCAGTCTAGCACCTGCCACCGCTGGCGGCTCTTCCCTGCCCTGTTCGGGCGGTTCAGGCGGTTCTGGCGGCCGGGGGCGCGCCATTGCGGGCCCGGGACGTGCCGCAATGGCCCGGCGGCCGGGCCCCGGCCGCTCCCTGCCGCCCCTGCCGCCCCTGCCGTCAGGCCGGCGACCGCCGGTCAGCGGGCGAGGCCGTCGGCGTCCGCGCCGCGGTCAGGCGGCTCGTGACGGCCAAAGCCGCGGGCGATCTGGTCCTGCGCCGGGCGGCGCGCCGAGACGCGCGCCACCGCCTGGCGGTGCTGATCGTAGCGAGCCAGCACTCGCTTCACGAAATCCCGGGTCTCGCGGTACGGCGGCACGCAGCCGTAGCGCGCGATCACCTCGGGCCCGGTGTTGTAGGCGGCAAGGGCGAGGTCCGGCCGGCCCATGAAGCGGTCGAGGAGCACCCGCAGGTAACGGCTGCCGACGTCGACGTTGACGTATGGGTCCCGCAGGTCCTTGGCGCCGTAGTCCCCGCCGGTCGAAGGCAGCAGCTGCATCAGGCCGACGGCGCCGCAGGGCGAGACCGCATGGGGCAAGAACCGCGACTCGGTCTCGACCACCGCGGCCAGGAGCAATGAATCGACCCGATTGCGCTCGCCAGCCGCTGCCAGGATGGCACCGAACGGCAGGCGGCGGAGCACCTCGCGCCGGCCATCCACCGCGGAATCGGTGCGAAACAGGCCGAATCGGCGTTGCCGCGCACCGAGCGCGGCATTGAGGTCGGTTGAGCTGACGGCTCCCTGACCCAGCCACGGCTGGGAGCCACTGCGGAGGATGGTCGCGAGCTCCGTGCGGACGAGCGTCCGCGGGAAGGTGGGGGGGATCTGGGCGCCCCGAGAGGCGGGATGCGACGGGGCGGCCTGGATCGACAGCGCCAGGCAAAGGGTCAGGGCCAGCGCTGCGGAAGGCACGCGAGCTCGTTTTGGCTTCATCGGTTCTGATTTCCTCCTATGTCGCGTCCCGCACCCGTCCCATGAAAAACGCCGGTTCCTCCCAGCAGCAGCCAGAAAGGCCGGGCCTTCCACATCGCAGTCGTCTGCGGACCGCCCCGCGAGGCTCGCGGGCGGACGAGTCGTTGAGACCAAGGGTAAAAACGTTGCGAGATCGGTGCCATGCGTCGTCCTCAGAAGAGGACGACTTCGGGAACCGTGCCCTTCCTGCGGTTACGCGACCGGGGGGGTGCCCGGGCGCTGAATCATGGAAGGCGCTTCAGATGGGCGATGGATTGCTCTTGCGCCGCTGCTGGCGCCGGCCCGGGAGGTCGTAGTCCTCGCAGCCGATGCCCAGGTCCGAGACTTTGTTGCGGAGGGTATTGCGGTGCACGCCCAGCGACTTGGCCGAGCGGCAGAAGTTGCCACGGTTCGACTTCAGCGATGCGACGATGAACTGGCGCTCGAACTCCCGGCGCGCCTGCTCGAGGGTCAGCCCCCTCCGCACCAACTCATCGACGATCTGATACAGCCGCCCGTTGAGATTCTGTTCGGCCATGGACCCTCGAAGATGAACCCCTACAGTATCACAGGGCAGGTCTCTCCCGGACCTGGGCGCCCGGGAAAAGGAGCTGCCGGGGAGTACCCCCGGGGCGCTCAGGGGCAAGGAGCTCGCTGCTCCAGGATACCTGGGGCTGCTACTTGGGATCGAGGCGGTCGCCGACGAAGATGGTGTAGCGGGACTCGGTGATCTTGGCCATCGCCGACCGCTTTTGGACCGACAGGACCGCCAGCTCACCGAGCAGCAGGGGCGGCAGGCCACGGTCGTTGGAGCGGTAGATGGTGAAGACGTCGCCCGGCGTGACGTTTTGGTCCGAGCCCCGGTCGATGAACACCACGTGGTCCTGGCCGAGCGAGATGATGTCGTCCCGCGAATAGATGATGGCGGGCGAATCCTTGAGCTTCTCGGCGGCGACCGGCATGTTGACCGGACGCATGGGGGTGGTCCGCCCGAGCGGCACCGGTTCGGGCTCGAAGGGCTTCAGCCGGGAACCGACCGTGACCGCGTCGCAGGAGTGGACGATCTCGCCGATGGCGGTGTCCTCCTGGACGGAGAGCACCCGGATCCGGCCCAGGTACTGGTAGAAGCTGCCGAAGGTCTCGGCGGTCACCGGATGCACGACCGGACGTTCGGGGGCGATGATGGTGAACAGGCTGCCGGGCTTGAGGCCCTGCTTCGAGCCTCCTTGCAGGTACACGATGTCGCCGGTGAACATGTCCACCTTGGCGCCGGTCCTGCCGTAGATGCCCTTGAGGCTGCCCATGTGGTAATGGGGGTTGAGCTTGGGCGTCAGGTCGTCGAACTCCGAGCCGATGATCGTGTAGGTGAACTGCTCGCCCGCATCGCCGATGTAGCCGCTGCAGTAGATGTCGCTCTCCCATCCCAAGGGCACCGGCGGGCTGGCCGTCTTGGCCGCGCCCTCGACGCCCGGGACCTGGGGCGGCGGTTCGGGCTCTGCCTCGCCGGTATCCGGAGGAGCGCCGCCCTGGCCGGCGCTGCCCGCCCCGGCCTGTGCCAGGTTCTCGACCGGCGCCACCTTGATGCCGGTGACCAGCGGGTCGCCGGGATAGATCCAGTGCGCGTCCAGGATGTACTGGTTCTTCTCCCACAGCTGGGGCCAGAGATAGGGATTGCCGTAGAAACGCTTGGCCAGATCCCAGAGCGTGTCGCCGCGGACGATCGTGTAGGTTTCGGTGCCCGGGGGTGGAGCCGGCGGGTTCCAGGCGGTCCAGTGGTCGCCGACCTGGTGCAGCTCGCGAGGGGGCCGGCTTGTCGCCAGCGCGGCGCCGGCGCTCAGCAGGAAGAGCAAGAGGACGATACCGGTAAGCCGCACTCTCATACCGCGCCTCCGCCTCCCCTGTCAGTGGCACCGGCCCGGGTCATGGAATCCAGGCTCGCCAGGTATAGTGAAGTCTCTATAGTTTACGCTACCTCGCGAGCCTTCTGCTGTCAAGTTTTACCGCATGACACCTAAAGTGCTGGTTTAGGTTCCGGGCTGCCGCGGGGGGTGGTGGCTGGGGCGGGCGCGGGGGTGGTGGCGGGCGCGGGATGGTGGCGGGCGCGGGATGGTGGCTGGCGCGGGAGTACGGGGATGGTGGCCAGCGGCCGGGCCGGGGGCGCCGGGTTTCCCGGATGGCAACCTAACGGCTCGCCGAGGGTACGTGCCGAGATCGTGGGTTCTTGCCTCGCCGCTTAGAGTTGCCATCCGGGAACCCGTCGCCAAGGGCCCTCCGTTTGCCTCTTCGGCCATCGATCTCGACGGCGAGCCGAGTCGCCCCGGGACCGTTCCGATGCCAATACGGCAAGGACCTGGGATCTCGACATGGGTCGCTCCAGGTGGCGCGGGTGGCCGGAGAGACCGACCAGCGAGCGTGGGGGAGGGCCTGGCGGAAACGATCCGCTTGGTGACTCTAAGCGGCGAGGCAAGATTCGTCCTTATCGGCACAACCCCCGAGCGAGCCGTCTAGGTCGCCAAGCGGATCGTTTCCGCCAGGCCCGGGGGGTCTCCCTAGGGGAGCTTGCCCTTGCGCTCTTCGGCCACCGCTGCCACGGCGGTGCCGGGGAAGCGCTTCAGGACGTCCTGGTAGGTGTTGCGCGCCCCCTCCTTGTCGCCCAGGCTCTCCAGCGACATGCCCGCCTTGAGCAGCGCGTCGGGCGTCTTGTTGCCGGTGGGATAGCGCGCCACCGTCTCGCGGAAGGCGGCGAGGGCGCCGCGCATGTCGCCGCGCGAATACCTGCACTCGCCGATCCAGTACTGCGCGTTGTCGGCGAGCTCGCTCCCGGGCTCGGCTTGCAGGAAGCGCTGGAAGCTCGCCTCGGCGTCGACGTAGTGCTTCTGATGATAGAGGGTGTAACCGCGGTCGTAGAGCGCCTGGACCGCCGGCGTCACCGGTTCGCGCTTGCCCTCGATGGCCGGCGTTGAAGGCGGCTCCACGACCGGCGGCGGCACGGGCACGGCGGCCGGCCGCCGTGTCGGGCCCGCGCTTGCCGGCGGTGGAGACGCCGGAGAAGCCGGCGACAGCTGGCGAGAGGGGGCTGCCTGCGGCGCCGGCACCTCGATGTCCATCTCGTCGACCGCCGAGCCCCTGCCCGCGTCCGCCATCCGCGCCGGCGGCGCGCCGCCGCTCCCCGAGTGATCGGCAGCCACCGGCGGTCGGGTGGCGGCGCCGGGGCCGTCCGGAGCGACCGGCCGGTGGGCGCTGGCGCCGCGCGGGGCGACCGGCAGGCGCCCGCCACCGCCCGCGGCCGGGCCGGACGGCGAGCCCGACGCGACACCGCCCATACCCTGCTTCGCCTGCAGGTCGGCCACCTGCTGCCGCAACCGGGCGAGCTCGACCTCCGCGACCGCGGCCTTGCGCTGCAACTCGATCACCCGGTCCTGCAGCTCCTTGATGCGGTCGCCATCGGCGTCCTCCCCGCCGGAGGCGCAGGCGCCCACCAGGCTCCCGCCGAGCAGCAAGAGTCCCAGCGGCAGGGCCGCCAGGACCGACCTCAGAGCCTTCTTCATCGCAGCGCTTTCCCTTCCGGCACCTCGCGCAGCATCGGGATGTCCTTGACCAGCTTGCTGTTCGGGAACTCGGTGCGCAGGCGCTCGAAGGCTTTCTTCGCCTCCTCCGGCTTGCGCATGCGTTGGTAGGCGCGTCCCAGGTTGTACATCACCTTGTCCATCCCGGTGTACTTGGGGTAGGTCTGAACCAGGTACTCGAAGCGGTTGATCGCCGCCAGGGGCGCCCCATATCGCAGGTAGAAGTAACCCACCACGAACTCATGCTCCGCCAGGTTGGTGCTCACCACGACGAGCTGTTCCTGTGCCTTGGTCGCGTATTCGGTGGTGGGATACAGCCGGATCAGCTCCTGGTAAGCCTCCACGGCCTTGCGGGCCACGGTCTGGTCACGGTCTGGCCGGTCCATCCGCTTGGCCAGGCTGTTGGCGATCTGGAACTGCACGTAGGCGGCCTGCTCGCTGGTCGGGAAGCGATTGAGGTAGTCCCGGTACTTGGCCTCGGCCTGGGTGTAGTTGCTCGATCCGCCCTCCAGGAAGAAGGTGTCGGCGGCCAGCAGCAGCGCCTCGCGCCCCACCTTGGAATTGGGCTCAACCTCGAAAGCGTGGGTGAACAGCGGGCGGGCCCGGGAATACTTCTGCTGCGCCAGCAGGTCCTTGCCCTGGACGAGCGACTCCTCCGCCGACAGCCTGAGGATCGGGTCCGAGCTCCGCCCGCGGCTGCTCTTGCAACCGGCGACGCCAACCAGCCCAACCAGCGACAGGATCGCCACGCGACGGGTCCATGCCGGCAATTTCGTTTTCATAGTTTCTCCGACCGACTGAGCGAGATCAGCTGGGACATGGCCCGCGCCGGGTCAGCCGCGGAAAAGACCGCCGTTCCCACCACGCACACCTCCACGCCGGCGGCGATCACCTGGTCAATGTTATCGCGATCGATGCCGCCGTCCATCGCGATCTCGACCGGGAGGTTGCCGGCATCCCGGATCATGCGCCGCAGGCGCCGCGCCTTGTCCAGGCTGCGGGGCAGGAAGCCCTGGCCGGAAAATCCCGGATTCACCGACATGAGCAGCACGTAGTCCAGCCGCGGCAGGACGTCCACCAGCATCTCCACCGGCGTCGCCGGATTGACCGCCACCCCTGCCCTGGCGCCGGCCTCGCGGATCTGCTGCAGCAACCGGTCCAGGTGGGGAGCCGCCTCCCAATGCACCGCCACCCGCGCCGCGCCGGCATGCAGATAATCGGCCAGCAGCCGGTCGGGGTTGGACACCATCAGGTGGAGGTCGAGCGGCAGCCGGGTGCGGCGATGCAGCGCCGCGAGAACCGGGATGCCGAAGGTCAGGTTGGGCACGAAATGGCCGTCCATCACGTCCACGTGCACCAGCTCCGCCCCGCCGGCCTCGCAGGCCGCCAGCGCTCCGCCGAGGTCGGCCAGGTCGGCGGCGAGGATCGAAGGCGCCAGCTTCATCATGGCCCCCCGTCGGCGGTGGCCACCACCAACGACACCGGGTCCTCGGCAGTCAGGGGGTGTCCGGGCAGCGGGTACTGGCGCAGGATCACCCCCGCCGCGACGCCTTCGTAGCGCTCGAACTTGACGCTGCCGAAGCGGAACCCATGCGCCGCGAAGAACTGCCGCACCGGGTCGTAGTGACGGTAGACCAGGTCGGGCATGACGTAGCGCCGCCCGGGGGTCGCCATCGCCAGCAACAGGTTGACCGGGGACGCCGGCGGCACCTCTTCGCCGGCGTCGGGATCCTGTTCGACGACCGAACCCGGGGGCCGGCGCACGTCGAAGGCTCCGAGGATGCTCCCGACCTCGAGGCCGAGCGCCGACAGCGTCACCTGCGCCGCCGGCAGCGCCTTGCCGGCCAGGCCCGGCACCTTGACGCGGCGCGGGCCGAGCGACAGCACCACCTCCACGCTGCTGCCGCGCTTGACCAGGGTGCGCGCGTCCGGGCTCTGGCGCACGACGCGGCCCGCCGGCACCCTGTCGTCATAGCGGCCGCCGCCCTCGGCGCGGCGCAGCGTCAACCCCAGGTCGGCAAGCATGTCGCCAGCTTCGGCGCGGGTGAAACCGGTGACGTTGGGCACCGCCATCACCCCGCTGCGCACGAACAGGCTGAACGCGAAATAGCTGGTGGCCAGGAAGACAACCAACACCAGGAGCACGTAGGCGACAAGGCCCAGGCCCGAGACGACTCGCCGCCACATACCGTGCAGTGTACCAATAGAATTGCCGTTCATGCCCACTCGCCGCCCGCGGCCGCCGCTCGGCGTCCATGTCTCGGTTGCCGGCGGCGTCGCCACCGCCTTCGAGCGGGCCGCGGCGCTCGGTTGCGACGCCATCCAGATCTTCGTCAAGAACGCCAATCAATGGCGCGCCCGCCCGCTCGAGCGCCGGGAAGCGGCGGCTTTCCGCGCGGCGCACGCGGCGGGCAGGGTCGGCGCGGTGATGGCGCACGCTTCCTACCTGATCAACCTGGCGGCCACCGATCCACAGGTGCTGGCGCTCTCGCGCGAGGCGCTGGCCGACGAGCTCGAGCGCTGCGGCCGGCTCGGCGTCGCCGGCCTGGTGCTGCACCCGGGGGCGCACCTGGGCAGCGGCGAGGAGGCCGGGCTCGACCGCGCCGCCGCCGCCCTCGACCGGACGCTCGCGGCGCTGCCCGGTCTGCGCACCCGCGTGCTGCTCGAGAACACCGCCGGCCAGGGGACCTGCCTGGGCCACCGGCTCGAACACCTCGCCGCGCTCCGCCAGCGGCTGCCGGCGGCGCGCCGGCGGCGCGTCGGGTACTGCATCGACACCTGCCACGCTTTCGCGGCGGGCTATCCGATCGTCGACCGCGCCGGTTGGCGCGACTTCGTTGCCGAGGTGAGCGGCCGCCTGGGCCTGCCGGCCCTGGGCTGCATCCACGTCAACGACTCCCTCCGCCCCTGCGGCTCGCGCCGCGACCGCCACGCCCACATCGGGGAGGGGCTGCTCGGCCTCGAGACGTTTGGACGCCTGCTCGCCGAGCCGGCCCTGGCCGCCGTGCCGATGATCGTGGAAACCGACCCCGGCAAGGACATGGCCGGCCACGCCCGCGATCTCGAGGCGCTGCGCGGCTTGATGCGGTAACTCAGGAACCGGGGAGCAGTCCCGGCAGCTGCTTCGAGAGATCGAAGTACACCACCATCACCATGAGCATCAGGATGAGGACCAGCCCGACCTGGCTGATCACCTCCTTGACCCGCAACGGCAGGTCGCGGCGGATGACCTCCTCGATCAGCAGGATGAAGATCTGTCCGCCGTCGAGGATCGGGATCGGCATCAGGTTCAGGATGGCGATGCTGACGCTGACGAAGCCCATCAGGACGAGCAGGTTCTTGAATCCGGCGCGGACCGCGGCGCCGCTCGCTGCCGCGATCTCGATGGGGCCGGACAGCGCCGCCTTGGCGGACATCTCGCGGCGGAAGATCTTGCCCAGGCCCAGGAAGGTGTCGGAGACGATGCTCACGTTGTAGCGCAGGCTCTCGATCAGCGCCTGGCCGGGCGGATAGCGCTGGTAGATGCCGATGTAGGCCCCGATCCTGCCCACCTTGCCCGCGCGCGCCGGCACCACTCGCACCAGCATCGGCCTGCCGTCGCGCACGATCGCGACCGCCATCGCGATGCCGGGACGCTTCTCGATCTCGCTCACGAAGTCGCGGGGGTCGGTGATGGGCCGGCCGTCCACGGCGCGGATCTCGTCCCCCGGCCGCAGCCCCGCCAGCGCCGCCGGCTTGCCGGGCTCGACGTGGCTGATCTGGGGCCGCAGCACCGGCTCCAGACCGGCACGGTCGCCGACGTCGTAGTGCGGCACGCGCTTGGGCGTGACGGTGGCGACGAAGGTGCGGCCGTCGCGGCGGACCTGCAGGACCACCGGCTTGGCGGGCGAGGTGACCAGCGCCATATCCAGATCGTGCCAGTTGGCGATCCGTTCGGAGTTGGCCCTGACGATCAGGTCGCCCTTGGCCAGGCCGGCCTGGGCCGCCGAGGAGCCCTGCTCGACCGCACCGATCTCTGGCGGCATGGCGGGCAGGTTCGGCTGTTCGATGCCGACCATGAACAGGCCGGCAAAGAGCGCGATCGACAGCACCACGTTCATCGCCGGGCCGGCCACGTACACCAGCACCCGCTGCCAGCGCGGCTTGCCGAGGAACTCGCCCGGGTCGCCCGACGACTCTTCCGGGTTCTCGCCGGACAATCGGACGTAGCCGCCGAGCGGGATGGCCGAGACGCGATAGTCGGTGCCGCCGCGCTCGAAGCCCAGCAACCGCTTGCCGAAGCCGATGGAAAAGGTCAGCACCCGGACGCCGAAAGCCTTCGCGACCAGCAGGTGTCCGGCCTCGTGGACGATGATGATGATGCCCAAGGCGAAGGCGAAGGCCAGGATGTTGGTGAGGATGTCGCTCATGGTTTCAGCACTCCGGGCAGGGGCAGCAGCAGGCAGACTCCCAGCTGCAGCACCGGCGCGGCGAACAGCAGCGCGTCGCAGCGATCGAGCAGACCGCCGTGGCCCGGCAGCACGTGGCCCGAATCCTTGACCCCGACGCCGCGTTTGAGCATCGATTCGACGAGGTCGCCGACCTGGGCCGCCGCGGCGGTGAAGGCGGCCAGGACGAGCAGCTCGGGCTCCAGGCCGCCGCGGCGCCAGAAGCTCCAGGCCGCCCCCGCCGCCAGGCCGGTGCAGAAGCCGGCCGCCGCGCCTTCCCAGCTCTTGCGCGGGCTGATGGTCGGCGCCATCTTGTGCCGGCCGAAACGGCTGCCGACGTAGAAGGCGGCGGTGTCGCCGAGCCAGACGATGGCGAGCAGCAGGAACACCAGCCAGGGATCGCGGTGCTGCAAACGGTAGATGCTGGCGATCGGCACCGCGAAATAGGGCAGGCCGAAGGCGAGGATGCCCAGGCTCTCCATGGTCTCGTCGAGCGGTGTTCGGGTGAGCAGCACCAGGCTGCCGATGCCGACCGAGGTCAGGGCGCCCAGGGCCATGAGCATCTGTTGCTCGCGGTCGGGATCGAGAGACAGGGTCATGACCAGGGCCGCCAGGGGCACCAGCACCACCAGCACCGCCAGCGGCGCGTGCGGGGCGCGCGGGCGCACGATGCCCACGTATTCGAGGGCCGCCCAGGTGAAGAACAGCGCCGTGAAGAGGAAGAACCAGGGGCCGGTGAGGAGCAGGATCCCGGCCACGATGACCGGCGTGCCGACCGCGGCGGTCAGCAACCGCTGGGTCGAGGAGGAGGCTGGGGCGCTCTGCGTGGGATGGGTGACGTGTTCCATGGCGGGAACGGTGAAATTACCACACACGCACGCCTCCGAGGGCGCCCCCCGATCGAGCCGGGAAGCCGCCCCGGTGGCGACGCCGAGGCTCGGTGAGGGTTGTCGTGACGATCGGGGCTCTTGCCTCGCCTCTTGAGTCGCCACCCGGGGCAGCTTCCCGACTCGATCTCCGCCCTCTCCGGCCATCGGCTCTCCGGCGACCGATTGGGGCCGGACTAAGCTAGACCATCGTATCTGCGGTATCGGCCAGCAGTGGTTGCCATTTCGTGGGATAGAGGACTCGCTCCAGCAGCAGGCCTTGGGGCGGGGCTGTCGGGCCGGCGGCTCCTCGCTCGCCCCCTTCGAGGAGCGCCGCCAGGTCTTGCGGCGCTCGCTTCCCCAAGCCCACCTCCGCCAGCGTCCCCACCAGCGCCCTCACCATGCCGCGCAGGAAGCCGTCTCCCACCACCCGGACGCGGACCTCCTCGCCGGCTTCCTCGACGGCGGCCAGGCTGATGGTGCGGAAGGGCTGGGTGTGGGCCCCGCCGGCCAGGGCGAAGGCCGAGAAGTCGTGCCGCCCGATCAGCTCCGCCGCCGCAAGCCGCATCGCCGCGACGTCGACGCGTGAGGGCACCCGCGCGGCGTAGGGCGCGTCCAGCGGCGACAGCACCTTGGCGCGGCTCAGCCGGTAGCAGTACTCCTTGCCGCACGCGGACCGCCGGGCGTGGAAACCGGCGGCCATGCGGTCGGCTGTCATCACCCGCACGTCCGCGGGCAGGTGCTGATTGGTGCCGTGCACCAGGCCGCGCAACGGCCAGCTTTCCACCGCGGCAGGCGGCTCGACGTGGGCCGCCTGGCCGCGGGCGTGCACCCCGGCGTCGGTGCGGCTGGCGCCCACCACTCGTACCGGCGTACCCAGCAGCCGCGCCAGCGCCGTTTCAAGCACCTCCTGCACCGCCAGCGCGTTGTCCTGGCGCTGCCATCCGGCATAGGCGGTACCGCAATAGGACACGATCAGGCGGACGACCACCGGCGTCCTCCCAAGAGCAGCACCCAAAAGGGAACCCATATCGCCGCGAACAACCACGGCATCAGCGGCACGCCGCCGCGCTGCGCCAAGTAGCTCAGAAGAATGAGCCCCGACAAGGCCAGCCAGGCGGTGTGCCGGTAAAGTGCTGCCCACGGCAGCACCCAGACGACGTACCAGGGGTAGACCGTCGCCGAAAGCAGCAGGATCGCGCCCAGCAACCAGCCGGTTGCCGCCGCCGGCCCCAGAGCGGGTCGGCTCCAGCCCCCGGCGGGTTGCTCCCGGGCGCCCCTCGCCTCAGCGGGACTCTGCCCGACGGGTCCCTCCCCGGCTCGGCCCTCCCCGGCTTGCCTCATCCCAGCTTGCCCCTCCCCGGCTTGCCTCTCCCCAGCTTGCCCCTCCCCGGCTCGGCCCTCCCCGGCTTGCCTCATCCCAGCTTGCCTCTCCCCAGCTTGCCCCTCCCCGCCTTGCCTCTCCCCGGCTCGCCCCGCCCCGGCTTGCCCCGCCCCGGCAGTTCTCACCCACGAGGCGGCGATGATGCCGAGCGCGGCGAGCCCGAGCAGGGCCTTGGCCAGGAACTGCGGGTAGAGGTAGTGGTACAGAGGGTTCCAGAGCGTGTACTCGCCGGTCGCGCGCTTGGCGGCGTCGAGCAGCCGCGCCAGCAGCGGCGCCGCTCCGGCGGCGTCGAGCAGCCGCCACAGCGGCTCGAACACCGGCCCGTCGAACTCCCAGGAGACGGCATAGGTCAGCAACCCCGGGGGCACGCCACCCGTGGCGGCCAGCACCGGCAAGCACGCGGCCGCCAGGAGCCCGCCGACCACCGCCAGCATCTTGAACGGATGGCCGCTCTGGCGGCTCCACATCGGCACCGCCGCGATGGGCGCCAGCTTTGCAAGGACACCTGCTGCGCTGAGGACGCCCGCCGCGGCCCACGAGGGGGCGGGCAACGTGTCGGGCGGTTCCCGGCGCGCGGGCACGAGGCAGAGCACGGCGGCCAGGCACGCCGCCACCCCCAGGGCATCGACGTGGGCCATGCCGGACAGCTCGATGGCAACCAGCGGGTTCCAGGCGTACCATACGGTCCGCGTGACCGGCAGGCCGAGCCGGCGGGCGAGCGCCAGCAGCAAGGCGCAGCCGGCCAGGTCGGCCGCGGCGGCCATGGCTTTCCAGGCAAGGATTGGATTGGGCAGCCGAGCCGCTATACTGAAGGCCGCGATCGAGAGCGGCGGGTACACGGTCTGCACCTGTCGATGGGGCAGCCGCCGCCACCTCTCGTCACGCAGGAGGGTGAGGCGCTCGGCCGCGGGAGAGAGCGCATAAGGGTTGTATCCGGCCGCAGCCACCCTCCCATCCCATAGGTAGCGTAGCGCGTCGTCGGACAGCGTCAAAGGCAGCGGCAGCAAGGGCAACCGCAGGAGGAAGGCTCCGGCGAGGATGGCGCAGGACATGCCGCGGGCGGAGGTACGCGACGATTCGAGCCGCCGCGCCATCCAGGCGAGCCAGGCGAAGGCCGGACCCAGCAGGGCGAGTGCGAGGACGAGATGATGAGCCAGGTCAGACGTGATCGACAGCGCGACGTTGACGGCCAGCAACGGCACGACCGCCGCGGCCCATTGCCGCCACCCTGGCCCTTCGCGCCGCGGGCGGCGGCGGAGATCGTCGCCGAGAGGCGCCGGCGATGAATGAGGCGCGCCTGGCGAGCTCGCTGATCTCCGGCATGGGGCCGGCGGTGCTGGCACTCTATTACCTCATTCTGGCGATCCTTGCCTTCTTCGGCATCCATCGCCTGTGGATGGTCTTGCTGTACCTGAAGACCCGCCGGCGCAACCCCGAGCGCCCGCCCGATCCTTCCCTGTGGCCCCTGGTCACGGTGCAGCTGCCACTTTACAACGAGATGTACGTCGCAACCCGCCTCATCGATGCTGTCTGCCGCCTCGATTACCCGCGCGATCGGCTCGAAATCCAGGTGCTCGACGACTCGACCGACGAGACGACGGCCATCGTGAAGCGCCTGGTCGACGAGCACCGCGCCCAGGGAATCGACATCAAGCTGGTGCACCGCGACGACCGCCGCGGCTTCAAGGCCGGCGCCCTGGCCGCCGGGCTCGAGCAGGCGCGCGGCGAGCTGCTGGCGGTGTTCGACGCCGACTTCGTGCCGCAGCCCGAGTTCCTGCGCCTCGCGGTTCCCCATTTCGCCGATCCCGGCATCGGGCTGGTGCAGGGGCGCTGGATGCACATCAACCGCGCCTACTCGCTGCTCACCCAGGTGCAGGCGATCTTCCTCGACGGTCATTTCATGATCGAGCACATCGCGCGCAACCGCAGCCGGTGCTTCTTCAACTTCAACGGCACCGCCGGCGTGTGGCGGCGCGAGGCGATCGTCGGCGGCGGCGGTTGGGAGCACGACACGCTGACCGAGGACCTGGACCTTTCCTACCGCGCCCAGCTCATCGGCTGGCGGTTCCTCTACCTGCCCGACCTGGCGGTGCCGTCCGAGCTGCCGGTCGACGTCAACGGCTTCAAGACGCAGCAATATCGCTGGGCCAAGGGCGCGATCCAGACCGGGCGCAAGCTGATCGTCCGGGTCATGCGCGCGCCGTTGCCGGCGCGGGTCAAGTTCGAGGCCTTCGTCCACCTGACCAACAACATCAGCTACCCGTTGATGCTGCTGCTGTCGCTGCTCATCTTTCCGGCCATGATGCTGCGCCGCGGCACGTCGATGCACATGCTGCTGCTGGTCGACCTGCCGTTCTTCCTCTCGGCAACCGCCTCGGTGCTCGTCTTTTACCTGATGAGCCAGGTTGCCGGCGGCCCCGGCTGGCGCAAGCAGCTCCGCTACCTGCCGGCGCTGATGGGCATGGGCATCGGGCTGTCGGTGGTGAACTCTCACGCCGTGCTCTCGGGGCTGGTGCAGCGCGGCGGCACCTTCCACCGCACCCCGAAGTACCGCATCGAGCGCAGCGGCCAGGACTGGCGCGGCAAGCGCTACCGCGCCGGCGTCAGCTCGACGTTCGCGGTGGAGGCGGTGCTCGCGACCTACTTCACGCTGTGCACCGCCTTCGCCCTGGTGACCGGGATGTGGTTGTCGGTGCCGTTTCTGCTGCTGTTCGTGCAGGGGTACGGCTACATGGCGCTGCTTTCGGTGGTGCCGGCGCTGGACGGCCTGAGGATGGCCCGCGCCGGCGCCAGCTGGCAGGCCGACAGCTAACACGCCTCCGGGAGGCTGCCCCATCCGGACGCCTCCGGGAGGCTGCCCCATCCGGCCGGGCGGCGGCTGGATCGCCCAGGCCTGCGACCAAGGGGCGCTGAGGGGATCTTGCCGAGGACCTGGGGACCTTGCCCGCCCCCTTTGAGTCGCAGGCCCGGGCGATCCAGCCACCGCCCTTCCTCCCGCCCCCTTCGGCCATCGTTTCTCTCCGGCGACCTGGTGCTCTCCCGCTCCCTTCGGCCATCGTTTCTCTCCGGCGACCTGGTGCTCTCCCGCTCCCTTCGGCCATCGTTTCTCTCCGGCGACCTGGTGCTCCTGCCGTTGACTCCACGGCGACCCGTGAGACCGTCGATCACTTCCGGTAGTCTTAGCGACGATTCCGCGAGCTACAATTGACGCGATGTTCGTCGAGCGCATGAAGTCCCCGACCGTCAGCCTGCGGCCGGCCTCCCCTCGCGACGCCGAATTGCTGCGGCAGTGGCGGGCCGAGACCAGCGTGCGGCGCTTCCAGCCTCTCAACGACCTGCCCACGTCGCAGCTGCGGGCGGACGTGGCGAGCCAGCGCATGTCCGAGCTCTACCGCGGGCAGGGTGACAAGTTCCAGTGGATCATCCAGGTGGACGGCCAGCCGGCCGGCTGGATCACCCTGGTGGTGAGCAACTGGGAGCACGGCCTGGCCGAGGTCGGCTACGCGCTGTCGACCACCTACCAGGCGCAGGGCCTGATGACCGACGCCCTGGGGCAGCTGCTCGAGGACCTGTTCACCAACACCAACCTGGAACGGGTCGAGGCGCGCTGCGCGATCGACAACGTGGCGTCGCGACGGGTGCTGGAAAAGAACGGCTTCCAGCGCGAAGGCCACCTGCGCGGCTACTTCAAGCTGCGCGGACGGCGCATCGACAACTACCTCTTCGCCCTGCTGCGCGACGATTACGAGAGCTCCCGCCATCGCTGAGGCGGGCGCTTCCCACTGCACAAGACTCGCTCCGGGCGACGGCCGTTTCATGCCGCGGGGTCGGCCCTGGCCGATGGGGCAGCCTCACAGCATCTCTAAGTTGGCGAAGCGGGCGATGAGCTTGCGCTTGCCGGTCTTGTCGAAGAAGACCGTGATCTTGGCCTCCTCGCCCTGGCCCTCGAGCTCCAGCACCACTCCGTGGCCGAGCGTCGGGTGGCGCACCCGGCTGCCGCGGCGCAGGGGACGCCTCGACGGCAGGGCCTCGCCGGCGGGGTCGGGGACCAGGCGCCGCTCGCCGGGCTGGCGGGCCTGTCCGCCCCGCGGCGGCAGCCGATCCACCGGGCCCGATCGGCCGCGATCCTCCTTGCCGCCGAAGAACGAGTAGATGCTCTGCGCGCGCGTGTCCAGGCGCGGCCCCTGGAAGAGGCCCGGGCTCTGGCTGACCGCGAGCAGCTCTCCGGGAAGCTCCGCCAGGAAGGGCGACTCGGCCTGGTCCTGGTAGCGGCCGGCGATGCGCCGCCGCCGACAGCTGGTCAGCATCAGCCGCTCGCGCGCCCGCGTCATGCCGACGTAGAGCAGGCGCCGCTCCTCCTCGATGTCCTCGGGCGCCCCCTGGGAGTTGAAGTGGGGCAGCAGGCCGTTCTCGAGGCCGGCCACCACCACCACCCGGAACTCGAGCCCCTTGGCGCTGTGCAAGGTCATCAGCGAGACGCCGCACTCGGCCTCCCAGGTGTCGAGGTCGGCGACCAGCGAGACGTGGTCGAGGAAGGCGGTGAGCAGGTCCGAGTCGCCGCGGTTGTAGCTCGCGGCCTCGGTGAACTGCTGCGCCGCCGACAGCAGCTCGCGGATGTTCTCGATCCGGGCCTGGTCCTCGGGATCGTCCTGGCGGTAGAGGTCGGCGTAGCCGGTGGCGGCCAGCAGCCGGTCCAGCAGGGCGGGCAGCGGCAGCTCGTCCGCGGCCTGCTGCAAGCCGACCACCAGGTCGCGGAAGCGGCGCACGGCGGCCGCGCTGCGTGCCGGCAGCGAGCCCAGCTGGTCGAGGTGGATCACGTCCCAGAGCGGCTGGCCCAGCTGCAGGGCCTGCTCGCGCAGCATCTCGACGGTGGACTTGCCGATGCCGCGCGGCGGTTGGTTGAAGATGCGCCCGAGCGAGAAGTTGTCCCGCGGGTTGCGCAGCACGCGCAGGTAGGCCACCAGGTCCTTGATCTCGGCGCGGTCGTAGAAGCGCACGCCGCCGACGAGGGTATAGGGGATCTCGCGCTTGAGCAGCTCGTCCTCGATCGCCCGGGTCTGGGCGTTGGTGCGCACCAGGACCGCCATGTCCGCCAGCTTGACGCGGCGGGAGAGGTCCTGCAGCGCATTGACCGTCCAGCGCGCCTCCTCGACCTCGTCGGTCGAGCGGTAGAGCTCGACCTTGTCGCCGGCGCCGCGGTCGGTCCACAGGCGCTTGCCCCGGCGGTTGGCGTTGTGGGCGATGAGCGCGCCCGAGACGTCGAGGATGGTCTGGGTCGAGCGGTAATTGCGCTCGAGCTTGCGGACGGTGGCTCCCGGAAAGGCGTCCTCGAAGCGCAGGATGTTCTCGAGATCGGCGCCGCGCCAGCGGTAGATCCCCTGGTCCTCGTCGCCGACGGCGGTGAGGTTGCCGCCGGGGCCCGCCAGCTCCTGGATCAGGCGCAGCTGGGCGTGGTTGGTGTCCTGGTATTCGTCGACCAGCAGGTAGCGGATGCGGGAGCGCACCCGCGAGCGCACCTCGGCGTCGGTCGCGAGCAACTTGACGGCGAGCGCGATGAGGTCGTCGAAATCGAGGCCGGACGCCTGCACCAGCAGCCCCTGGTACCGGCGATAGATGGCCGACACCTTCTTCTCGAAGAAGTTGCGGGCCGCCGACTCGTAGGCGGCGGGCTCGACCAGGCGGTTCTTGGCGGCGCTGATCTGGGACAGCACGGCCCGCGGCGAGAACGCGGTCTCCGACAGTCCCTCGGCGGCGAGCGCCTCCTTGATCAGCGCCAGCTGATCGGCGGCGTCGTGCACGGCGAAGTCACGCTTGACGCCGAGCCGCTCGCCGTGGCGGCGGAGCAGCAGCAGGGCGAAGCGGTGGAAGGTGCCGACCGTGGCCGGCAGCGGGTGCAGCCCCAGCAGCTCCTCGACCCGTTCGCGCATCTCGCCCGCCGCCTTGTTGGTGAAGGTCACGGCGGCGATGTGCCCGGGATCGACGCCGCGCTCCTCGACCAGCCACGAGATGCGGTAGGTGATGACCCTGGTCTTGCCCGACCCGGCGCCGGCGAGCACCAGCTGCGGGCCGTCCCCGTGGGTGACGGCGGCGACCTGATCGGCGTTGAGGTGGCGTTCGAGGTCGGTTGAGGAGGCGCGGCTCACCTCGGCAGTCTACCCCGGAGGACCTGGGCCCGCTTCGAGTCTTTCCGGCCAGTCAGGTATCCTGCGGCGCTGGGATGGAGTGCGGGGATGTGCCGGGGGAATCGGCGGCGGCGTAGTAGGGTTATCTCGTGTCGCGGTTCGGGTGGCCTTGGACACCTCCGGCAGCAGGGGAGCCATGAGACCGACTGACATCCATGACGAGTTGGGCAAGCGGGTCATCGGCCAGCAGGAGGCCCTGCGCTATGTCTCGGTCGCCATCTTCAAGCACCTGCAGGGGGAGAAGTACGGCAACCTGCTGCTGATCGGCAACTCCGGCACCGGCAAGACGACCATCATGCGCGGCATCGAGGCGCTCTATGCCGCCTACGAGGAGCTTGCCGAATACCGCGTCGTGCTGATCATGAACGCCAACACGCTCGCCACCGAGGACGGAGCGGTGGACACCAGCCGGCTGTTCTCCCGGCTCGAGGAGCGGGTGCGCCAGGTGCTCGGCAGCGGCGCCACGGCCGAGGAGATCGGACGGTTGATGGAACGCGCCACCATCTGCCTCGACGAGATCGACAAGGTCTCGGGCCTGATGGGCGGCAAGCCCTACGTCACCGGGATCAACATCCAGCAGGCGGTGCTCACCCTGATCGAGGGCGAGCGCGTGCCGCACCGGATCACCGCCCCGTCCGCCAAGGACGGCGGCGCGATGGAGAGCTCGACCGTCTGGGTGGACACCGGCAAGATGCTGTTCCTCTGCGCCGGCGCCTTCGAAACGCTCTACGACCAGGTGTTCGCCCGCGTCGTCTCGCCGAAGAGCGGCACCAAGCTGCCGACGACCACCACCTTCGTCGACGGCAAGGTCCAGATCCGCGAGTACTTCACCCTGCGCCACCATTTCCGCCAGGAAGACCTGTTCGAGTACGGCATGCAGCCGCAGTTCCTTTCCCGCTTCGACAACGCCGTCATTCTCGAGGACCTGAACGCCGGCCTGCTGTCGCGCATCTTCGCCGACCCCGAGGACGGCGTGCTGCGCACCTCCCAAAGGTTCTTCCGCAAGTACGGCATCCAGCTCGAGGTGACGGAGCCGGCGGTGCAGAAGATCGCCGAGGAGGCCTCCAAGAGCAGCCGCATCGGCGCCCGCGCCTTGAAATCGATCTACGGCCGCATCATCAAGCCTTTCGAGTTCGATCCCTTCTCGCGCCCCGAGGTGACGGCCAACGGCGACGGCCACCGCCTGGTCATCGACGAGAGCCTGGTGGCAGCCGCGCTCAAGCCGCCGGTCTAGGCTGCCTAGCCTCCGCCAGCCATCCAGCACCTCGCCGAGCCGGAGCCATCACCCAACCCGGGCAGCACCCCCAGATTCAGCACCTCGCCGAGCCAGATCCAGCCACCAGCAAGCCGTCATTCCCCGAGCGCCCAGCCATGAGCTCCGCATCGCCATCTCCAGCATCGCTGCCCGCCGAGGCCATCGAGAACGCCGTCGAGCTGCTCCTGCGCCGCCATGGCGCCGGCCAGGCGGAGCGCATCCGCCGCGGCGTCGAGCAGGCGGCATCCAGCTGGTGGCCGGAGGACGGCAGCGGCGAGGAGTTCGCCGCCTTCTGCGGCACCGCCTTCCAGTCCGACCCGGCCGAGCTCGAGCGCAGCTTCCGGCGCCTCGAGCTGGTGATGGAGCAGGTGGACGGACATCTGCACGAGGTGCGCCGGGAGCTGCTGGCGCCGATCGAGGTCGACCGCGGTCCGGCGACGCCGGCCACGGCGGTCGATCCGCTGCTCGTCCATCTGGACCTCGCGCCGCACGTCGACGAGGACCTGTTCCGCGAGCGCATCGCCGCCTTCGCGCTGCTCAACTTCCCCGCCCATGGCCTGCGCCAGCGCCTGGCCGAGAGCGCCGCGTGGGACCGCTCGGCGTGGGCGCGGTCGCGGATGATGGACCGGTTCGCGCTGCGGGTGCCGGCGGCGGTGACGCAGGCTGCGAACCGCGCCGCGACCGCCGCCGAGGAGTACGTCTCGACCTACAACATCCGCCTGGACCGGCTGGTCACGGCGAGCGGCGAACGGCCTTTCCCGGAGGGGCTGCGGCTGATCAGCCACTGGGGGCTGCGCGACGAGCTGGCCTCCTACTACGCCGGCCCCGACACCGCTGCCGCGATGGCGCGCCAGCGGCTGATCCTGCGGGTGATGGAGCGCATCGTGCGCCAGGAGATCCCGGCGGCGGTGATCGACAACCCCGGGCTGCTTTGGGACCCGGAGGCCAACACGGTGCTGCCGCTCGGCGGCGGGCAGACGGCGGTCTCGACGTTGCCGGCGGACCCCGGGAACACTCCCTGCCTGGCGGCGCGCGAGCCCGACCGGCGCTACGCCGTGCTGCTCGACATCTTCCGGGCGCAGCGCCTGGTCGATCCCTACACCCCGGCGGCCCCCACGCTCCCGGCGCGCCGCTTCGAGCGCGAGCGCCAGATCCCCGAGGAGGAGGTCGAGGCGCTGCTGGTGTCGGTGCTCGACGCGCCCGAGGTGGACGAGCTGGCCCGCCACATCGCGCAGCGCCTGGGACGCCCGCTCGAACCGTTCGACATCTGGTACTCGGGGTTCAAGCCCCGCGGCCGGCACGGCGAGGCGGATCTCGACGCGCGGGTGAAGGCCGCCTTCGCGACCGTGGCCGACTTCCAGGCGGCGCTCCCCGATCTGCTGGTGCGGCTGGGATTCGCGGCCGATCGGGCGGCCTGGCTGGCCAACCGCATCGTGGTCGACAGCGCGCGCGGCGCCGGTCACGCGCTCGGCGCGGTGCGCCGCGAGGACCGCTCCCACCTGCGCACCCGGGTCGGCGACGCCGGCATGGACTACAAGGCCTGGAACGTCGCGATGCACGAGCTCGGCCACAACGTCGAGCAGGTGTTCTCGCTCGACGGCATCGACCACTGGTGGCTGGCCGGGGTGCCCAACAACGCCTTCACCGAGGCGTTCGCCTTCCTCTTCCAGGAACGCGACCTCGAGATCCTGGGACTCACCGCGCAGGCGGCCGAGGACCAGCGCGCTCGCGCCCTGGCGACGCTCTGGAACACCTACGAGATCGCCGGCGTCTCCTTGGTGGACATCCGCGTCTGGCGCTGGCTCTACGCCCATCCCGAGGCGACGGCGGCAGAGCTGCGCGAGGCGGTCCTGGCCATCGCCCGCGAGGTCTGGGACCGCCACTTCGTCTCGCGCCTCGGCCATCCGGGCTGCGAGGTCCTGGCGATCTACTCGCACATGATCGCCTACTCTCTCTACCTCCCGGATTACGCGCTGGGCCACATCGTCGCCTTCCAGCTGGCGGCGCACCTGCGGAAAATCGCGGCCGGGGGAGCGACTCCCGGGGCGCCGGGCGGCGTCGGCCCCGCGGGCTCCGTCGGCGCCGAGCTCGAGCGCATCGCCCGCCAGGGACGCCTGACGCCCGACGCCTGGATGCGCGGCGCCGTCGGCGGCCCGGTTTCGGCGGCCGCGCTCCTCGCCGCGGCCCGCCAGGCGCTCGAACAGCCGCCACCCGGTCAAGCCAGGATCTCTACCTCCAGCCCGGCGAACTGACGGAATCCCCGATCGAAGCTGAGCAGCCGGTAACCACCGGCGCTGGCGAAGGCAGCGAGGTAGCAGTCGGTTTCGACGCAACGCCCGGCTGGAAAAGCTCGCGTCAGGCGGCGCCATTCTCCTTCGAGACGTGCCGGCTCTTGAGCGTGGGCAAACCGGTCATCGGCAAGCAGTAGGTCCCACGCGTCCCAAATGGCTGCAGCGGGGAGCACTTGTCCTGATCCTGAAAAGCGACCGGATGGAGGGGTGGCAGCCCACTGCTAGAGGCAGTAGCGGGTCAGGGCCTGGCGGTCGCGGACGTGGATGCGGTGGTCGGAGTCGACGGCGATGTAGCCTTGCTGCTTGAACTCGACGATGGCCTGGTTCACCCGCTCGCGCGACGCCCCGACCACCTCGCCGAGATCGCTCTGGGTGAGGCGCAGCTGAATCTTCACCTCGCCCGCTGTGCTGTCCGCGCCCGCCGCACCCGCCGCGCTCGCCGAGGCTCCCCGCGTCGAGCTGCCGTAGCGGTCGGCCAGCGCCAGGATCTGGCGCGCCACGCGGCCGGGCACGTCGAGCGTGCAGAGCGCCTGGATCTGCTCGTTGGCGAAGCGCAGCCGGTGCGAGAGCAGGCGCACCAGGTTGTTGGCCAGCGGCGACATGGTGCGCAGGCAGGACTGGAAGGAGGCGCGATCCATCCACAGCAGGCGCGAGGCTTCGGTGGTCACCACGTTGGCCGAACGCCCCGCGCTGTCCACCAGGCTCATCTCGCCCACCGTATCGCCCGGCCCGAGGAACGCCAGGATCACCTCGCGGCCGTCCGCCCGGCTGACGTAGATCTTCACCGTCCCCGCGAGCAGGACATAGACGACGTCGCCGGGCTGGTCGGCGGTGATGAAGTGCGTGCCGGTGGGCACGCTCGAGGCGCGCAGGAGCTGGTTGAGCTGGGCGAGCTGCTCCGCTGCAAGGCCCTGGAAGAGCTCGAGATCGCGCAGCTGACTGGGGTCGGCAAGGGCGCCCATGGATGCGGCCATCCTAATTTCAGTGATCGGCAGGAGACAGTGTACCGCGCCAGGCGCGGATCGGGGAGAGGGCCGCCGGGCCAGCGGACCACAGGACGAGGGGCAGGCCGGGCGGCCGGCCGGCAACGGCAGGGCCCGGAGGCTGCGGCGATCAGGCGATCAGGGGCCGGAGGCCGGCCGAGGCCGCGCGCCGAGCAGCGACGCCAGGACTTCCACGCCGCGGTCGACCACGTCCGGCGGCGCGGCGGTGAAACACAGCCGGACGTGGTTGGGATAGGGGCCGAAGCTCGCCCCGGGGGCGACGAACAGACCGCGCTCCACGCAGTCCTCGAGCAAGCCGCCAAGACCCCGGCGGTCCAGGCTGCCGGCGACGTCGAGGAACAGGAACGTGCTGCCCTTGGGGGCCGGCACTCCGAGACGCGCCGCGGCGCGCTCGCCACTCGTCCGGTACTGCGCCCGCGCCTGCTCGATCCAAGCCCGGCCGGGGGCGCCGAGCACCTTGACCGCGGCGAGTTGAGAGGCGGTGGGTGTGCTGTAGAAGCTGTGCAGGCCCACCTTGCGCAGCTCCGGCATGGCGGCGGCGGGCCCGATCACGTAGCCGCAGCGATTGCCGGCCATGCCGTACGCCTTCGAGAACGAGTGGACGGCGAAGGTGCTGTCTGGGGCAAGCGGCCGCGTGTAGGTGTGCTCGCCTTCGTAGACGTAGTCCTCGTAGACCTCGTCGGCAAGAATCCATAGCTCGTGGCGCTGGGCCCAGGCGACCAGCGCTTCGACGATCGGCCGCGGGATCACCTGTCCCGTGGGATTGCTGGGGGTATTGAGGTACAGCGCGACCGAGCGCCGGCCCAGGTGCGCGCTCACCGCTTCGACGGCGCTCTCCGGCGAGTCAGCTACGTCGAAGAACGGGACCTCGACGGGCACGCCGTTGAACGTGCGGACGATTCCCGAGATCAGCGGCCAGTGCGGCGAGAGCAGCAGCACCTCGTCGCCGGGCTGCACGATGGCGCCGGCCACCGCCCCCAGGCCGCCGGTGGCGCCGGTCGTCACCAGCACGTTCTCCCGCTCGGTCGGCGCTCCCGTGCGCTGCCGCGCCTGCTCGACGATGGCGTCGAGCAGCGCCGGCGTCCCCTGCGGCGGCGCGTAGCGGTGCATGCCGGGCCAGTCGGCGACCGTCAGGTCCTCCATCCGGCAACCAACCGCCGGCTCCATCCAGGTGTCCCCGACGTGCAGGGGGTAGACCTCGCCCCGGAAGCTGGCCAGCCGGTGCGCCAGCGCCGAATAGACGGCGCCGGAGATGTCTGCGAGGGAAGGGGAGAAGCGCGGATGACGAGGCATGGCGAAGGTCTCGATGCTATCCCAGGGCGGCCGCCGGTCCGCAAGAACAGGCGACGATCAACGATCAACTCACCTCTTATTATAAGATGTGCAATTAGTGCTCTGTAGTGCTCTGTCGAGATCAAAATCGCGTGACTGCCGGTGCTCTGGCACCTCGAACACAAGGAAAGAGCGCGGGATCATGTATAATTTGTGTTACAGCCCGTGAGAGAACCCATTACGCGATGATCGCTGATGATCGCCGATGATCGCCCGATCCGTGCCGCGCTCGCCCTGACGCTGACGCTGGGGGCCTTGGCGCTGCTGTTCGCGCAGGGTTTCCAGACGTCGCGCAGCGTCTCGCGCCGGATCGGCTACGACCCCACCAACCTGCCCGACGGCACGCGCGTCGAGGACGTGACTCCGGGCGGCCCGGCCGACCTCGGCGGCCTGCGCAGGGGTGACCGGATCGTCATGATCGGCGGCACCCCGCTCTCCGGCCTGCTCTCCTACGGCACCGCCACCGGGCGCTTCCGGGCCGGCAAGCCGGTGGTCCTGCGGATCGTGCGCGGCGGCAAGATCGTCGACCTCACCCTGCGCCCCGGCATGCCCTTCCCGCTCCTGTCGTTTCTGTTCAACGCCGTCACGGCGCTCGGCTTCCTCGCGGTGGCGCTGCTGGCGCTGACGCAGAACCTGCGCGACCTGCGCACCAGGCTGCTGCTCGGATTCACGATGGCGGTGGCGATCGAGCTGCTGCTGCCCGGCGCCATCGTGCCGGTGATCGGGCGCAGCGGGCTGAAGACCTGGGTGACCTGCTGTTTTTATCTCCTCACCGGCATCGAGTTCAGCTTCGAGCTGCACCTGGCCTCGCTGATCCCCGAGCGTCCCGCGTGGCTGCGCCGGCGGCCCTGGGTGGTGCCGCTGTATTACGTGGTCGGGCTCGCCTTCGGCCTCACCTGGTGCGCCACCTACCTGGGCGACGAGCGGGGCGCCCATGCCCTGCCGTGGACCAGCGGCCAGGCGGACAACTGGCTCAACCAGTTCGCCCTGCCGTTTTGGGCGCTGGCGGTGTCGACGCTCTTGGCCAGCCAGGCGCTGCGTCATTCCGAGCCCCGGGGCCGCCACCAGGCGGGCCTGGTGCTGTCGGCCACCGCCGCCTGGTTCCTGTTCACGCTGTACACCTCGATCCTGAGCCTCACCGGGCATCCGGCCCCGGACTGGGTGTCGCCGCTGCAGACGCTGGTCCTGCTGTGTTTCCCCGTCGCCCTGTTTGCCGCGATCTTCCGCTACAACCTCTTCGACATCGAGCTGGCGGTGCGCCGCGGCCTCATCTATACCGCGCTGAGCGGCGCCCTGGTGCTGGTGTTCTACGGCGTTCTCGGCGCCTGCTGGCTGCTGTTCCAGGCGGCCGGCGAGCCGGGCGCGAGACCCTCGGGCCGGCAAGCGCTGTGGGGGGTCGGCATCGCCATGCTGCTGCTGGGCCTGCTCTTCGCCCCGCTGCGGCGGTTCACCCATCGCCTCATCGACCGTGGCTTCTTCCCCGAGCGCAACGAGCTGCGCCAGCGCCTCATCGCCCTGGCCGGCGAGCTGCCGGCGCTGGGCAAGCTGCCGCGCATGGGGCGCCACCTGGTCTTGCGGCTCACCGAGATCTTCGAATCGCGTTCGGCGGTGCTGCTGATCGCCAGCCCTGAAAGCGGCCTGCTCAAGGTGCTGGCGGCCACCGGCGGCGGCTGGGAGGATGCCGAGCGGTCGCTGCTCCTGCCGCTCGACGACCCGGGCATCGAGATGCTGGGGCGCGCTTCCCGGCCGGTTTTGGCGCCGCAACTCGCCGCGCGCAGCAGCGCTCTCGCCCACCGCCTGCGCGACCTCGACGCCACCGGGCTGGCCGTGCCGCTGCTCATCCAGGAGCGCCTCATCGGGGGCCTGCTGGTCGGCGCCAAGCAGGACGGCCAGCCTTACCCCTCCGAAGAGCAGGACCTGCTCGTCCTGCTGGCCCATCACGTCGCCAGCGTCTTCGAGAACGCGCGCCTCTTCGAGTCCGCGACCTACGAGAGCTTGACCGGCCTGCTGCGGCGCGAGGCGATCCTCGATCAGCTCGACCGCGAGCTCGAGCGCGCGCAGCGCTACAGCCGGCCGCTGACCCTGGCGATGGCCGACCTCGATCACTTCAAGGAGGTCAACGACCGGTACGGGCATCTCGCCGGGGACACGCTGCTCAAGGCGGTGTCGCAGGTGGCCTCGGAAGGGCTGCGCAGCACCGACATGATCGGCCGCTACGGCGGCGAGGAGTTCCTGGTGGTGTTGCCCGAAACGGACATCGCCGGCGCGGTCAGCGTCGCCGAGAAGATCCGCTCGCTGGTGCAGAAGACCTCAGTGCCGATGGAGGACGGCACCATGGTACGGGTGACGATCTCCATCGGCCTGGCCTCGCTGCGCGAGAGCCAGCCGCGGCAGGGACGGCTCAGCGCCCGCGACCTCATCGCCGCCGCCGACCGCTCCCTCTACGAAGCCAAGAACAAGGGCCGCAACCGCGTTTTCCCGATGGTCGCCTGAACGTCTCTCGCCAGGGTCTCTCGCAGGCCTGGCCTCGCCGTCCGGGCGAGCTCCCTTGGGCAGCGTCCGGATGCCGGATTTACGGCGCAGTGCACTAGCATGGTGCCTCCTGGTCGCCGCCCCGAGGCGGCGCAGAGCGGGGGTATCGCATGGAGTACGCGCTGACCGAAGTTCGCCGGCTGCCGCAGGAGCGCCGGCTGCGCCTCACCTGGAGCGACGGCCACGTCGCCGAGTACGACTACGACTACGTGCGGGCGTGGTGCCCGTGCGCCATGTGCCAGGGGCACTCGAGCTCGACCATCCGGTACCAGCCGGCGAGCGGGCCGGTGACCGCCGAGTCGATCCAACCGGTCGGCAACTACGCCATCTCGGTCGGCTGGTCGGACGGCCACTCGACCGGCATCTACCGCTTCGATTTCCTGCGCCACGTCTGCCCCTGCCCCACCTGCGCCGCCGGCGGATTGAAGACCGTTGCCGACGGCGGCTAGTCGTCTAGTATCCCGGTCGGCAGGCTAGCGCGGCAGGACAAGCCCTCCCGGCCTTCCCAGCCAGCGCTCGAGGTCGCGCTCCGTATTGAGATTCAGGAAGAGGTCGGCCGGCGCACCGAAGCGGCGCAAGGGTTCGCCCTCGAGGTAGCGGACCCGCAGCCCGGCCGCCTCGCCGAGCCGGTGCGGAGCGACAACGCCGCGCGCCACGGCGGCCGCCAGAGCGGCCAGAGCGGCCGGCCGGTAGAGGGCGCACAGCGGCTCGAGACCGCGCTCCCAGCGCGGCACCACCCAGTCGGCGTCCGCGACGGCTGCGATGTCCGCATCGGCTGCGGCGTCCGCATCGGCTGCGGCGTCCGCGTTCGCTGCGGCGTCCGCGTTCGCTGCAGCGTCCGCGTTCGCTGCGGCGTCCGCGCCGCTGCCGCCGGCCGGCGCGCGGCGCGCCAGCTCCCGTAGCAGCGCCTCGGGCACACGCGGCAGATCGCAGGCCAGGACCAGCAGCGGCTGCCCTGGCCAGGCCAGGGCGGCGCCCAGGATGCCGGCAGCCGGCCCCGTCCCGGGGCCGTCCGGCAGGCAGGGCAGGTCCGGCAGCAAGCCGCGGCCCCGATCGGCGATCACCACCCGGGAGCAGACGCCAAGCAGCCGCTGCGCAGCCCTCGCGGTCAAGGTTGCGCCGTCCACCGCCAGCGCCGCCTTGTCGCGCCCCATGCGGCGAGAAGCGCCGCCCGCAAGGACCACCCCCACGGTCTCCGCCGGCGCCTGGTCTCCCCGGGTCGATCGGTGGTCCGCAATGGCGGCACCCTGTGCGCCCGCGGCGTGCGTGGTAGCATCGCCGACCGGTTGCCATGCCTCGGAAGGCACAGGAGGAGATCCCATGTATGCAAGCTTAGCTTTTGTCGCCCTGGCCATGTTGGCCGTCGCGTCGCCGCAGGCCAAGGCGCACCCGCGGGTCACGCTCGACACCAGCAAGGGCAAGATCGTCATCGAGCTGTATCCGGACAAGGCGCCGAAGACGGTCGCCAACTTCCGCGAGTACGTGAAGGCGGGCCATTACGACGGGACCGTTTTCCATCGCGTCATCGCCGGCTTCATGATCCAGGGGGGCGGTTACGAGGCCAACGGCAACGAGCGGCCGACGCGCCCGCCGATCGAGAACGAATCCAGCAACGGCCTCGAAAACGCGCGCGGCACCATCGCCATGGCGCGCACCAGCGATCCGCACAGCGCCACGTCCCAGTTCTACATCAACGTGGTCGACAACCGCAGCCTGAACTACTCGGCCTCGCCGCAGCGCTGGGGCTACACGGTGTTCGGCAAGGTGGTGGAGGGCATGGACGTCGCCGACGCCATCGCGGCGGTGCCGACGAAGCCGGGCGACAAGCCGGTCGAGCCCGTGGTGATCAAGAAGGCAACGGTCGCACCGTAGGGTTTCCGCGCCGCCGGTGGCCATGCCGTCCGCCCACCCACCGTCTCTCCGGCAGCAGCCTGAGCCGCGGGAGGGAGGAGAGTTGGGTGTGCCGCTGCTGCTGCTGCACGCGTTCCCGCTCTCGCGACGGATGTGGCAGGCGCAGCTTGCCGGCCTGGCCGGCTGCTGCCGGGTGCTGGCACCCGACCTGCCGGGATTCGGCGGCAGCGATCGCAGCGGCGGCAGCGGCCGGCGCGACGCGGCCGAAGGCGGCGAGCCGGCGGGAATCTGCCGCATGGAAGCTATGGCGGCGGCGGCGGTCGGTATGCTCGATACGCTGGGGGTGCCGGCCGCGGTGGTGTGCGGCCTGTCGATGGGCGGCTACGTGGCGCTGGCGCTCTACGAGCTGTTCCCCGAGCGGGTGCGCGGCTTGGTGCTGGCCGACACCCGCGCCGGCGCCGACGACGATGCCGCCCGGCGGCGGCGCCTCGAGTCGGCGCTCGCGGTCGCGAGCGGCGGACCGCCGGCGCTGGCGACCCTGGCCGACTCGCTGGTACCCAAGCTGCTGGCTCCGGGCACCTTGGCCGAGCGCCCCGATCTCGTCGCCTGGCTGCGCCAGGAGATCGTCGCGGCGCCCGCGGCCGGCGTCGCGGCCGCCCAGCGCGGCATGGCCGAACGCCCCGACCGCACCTCCCTGCTGCCGCGCATCGCCGTCCCCACCCTGGTCGTCGCCGGCGAGGAGGACGCGATCACGCCGCTCGCAGAGAGCCTGGTCCTGCGCGATCGGATCCCCGGCGCCCGCTTGGTGACCATCGCCGGCGCCGGCCACCTGTCGAGCCTCGAGCAGCCGGAGGCGTTCAACGGAGCCCTTCGCGAGCTCATGAGCGGCTTCCCGCCGGCAGGGTCATCCGGGACCGGACGACCCTGATCGTCCCTGATCGACGTCGAAGCGAAGGGGAGAGGGCGAGGGCGTCCCCGCTTCGGTTCCGGCGCCGCCGGCGGCCGGCGGCGACTGCGTTCTCGGACTGGCTTAAGGAATGGTGCCGAAGACCGGACTCGAACCGGCACGGGTTGCCCCACACGCCCCTCAAACGTGCGCGTCTACCAATTCCGCCACTTCGGCGCAAAGAGCATTCTAGTACACCAGCAGGACCCCGCCTGCGGCCAACGGGACCGGCCTTTGACGATCGACTCTACCGCGGCGTGCCCGGCTTCGGGGCCGACGCTGGGGCCGGCGGAATCGCCGGCGCCTTGGAAGCCGGTGCTGGCGGCGTCCCGCCGGGGGCGCCGGGAGCGCCGGGGGTCCCGGAAGCCGGGGCTGGGCGAACCGGCGCCGGGGCTGGCTTGGCACCGGGCACCGGCTTGGCGCCGGCCGGAACCGCGGGCAGCTTGCGGGCCGCGGCGCCGTCGCGCATCACGGAGCCGTTGCCGCCAAACTGCGGAATGCCGATCGCCAGGGTCGTGAGCACGAAGACGATGAACGAGAAGACCGTCAGCTTGTGCAGGAAGGTGGTGGCCCCGCGGGCGCCGAAAGCGGTCTGGGTGCTGCCGCCGCCGAAAACCGAGAGGTCCGCGCCCTTGCCCTGCTGCAGCAGGACGACGAGGATCAAGAAGACGCAGACCAGGACGTGCACGGTGTACAGCAGGTAAATCACGGCTCGCAGCCTCCAGAGGGAGAAGAGGTGGTGGCCCGGGACCCTGCGTCCCCGCGGCTTCGGGGGAGCGTCAACCGGAGCACGCTATGATAGCAAGGAACTGGCGCGGGTCAAGGCTGGCACCCCCGACCAGGAACCCGTCCACGTCCGGCTGCGCGATCAGGCCCGCCGCGTTGGCCGGAGTCGCCGAGCCGCCGTAGAGCAGCGTTACCGCCTCGGGCTCCTCCCCGGTCAGCCCTGCCACCGTGGTGCGCAGGAACCGATGAGCCTCCTGCGCGGTCTCGGGGCTGGCGGTCAGGCCGGTGCCGATCGCCCACACCGGCTCGTAGGCGATGATCAGGCCCAGGGGCGACCCGCCGACCCCCTCGTGCGTGGCGCCGACCGCCGCCTCCGGTGAGGGCGGGAGCGGCCGGGGCGAGAGCGGCGCCAGCCCGCGGGACACCTGCCGCTCCAGCACCGCCAGCGTCTCGCCCGCCTCGCGCTGGTCGCGCGTCTCGCCCACGCAGAGCAGCGGCGTGAGGCCGTGACGCGCCGCCGCCGCCATCTTGCGCGCGACCAGCTCGTCGCTCTCGCCATGGTCACGGCGCCGCTCGCTATGGCCGCAAAGCACCCAGCCGCACCCGGCGTCGACGAGCTGCGGCCCCGAAACGTCGCCGGTGTGCGCCCCGCGGTCGGCCGGATGGAGGTCCTGTGCGCCCACCCCGACGCCGCTGCCGGCCAGCTCCCGCACCACCGCCGGCAGCAGCGGAAACGACGGGAAGAGGATCACGTCGGGGCGGTCCGCGCCCAACAATCGGGGCTCACTCCCTATCGGTCCTCCCGCCACGCCTGCCGCCAGCCCGTGGCGCAGCTCGCGGCAGAACGACACGGCCTCGGCGGCGAGCAGGTGCATCTTCCAGTTGCCGGCGACGATTCGCCGCCGCCGGCGCGCGCTCGACGACCCGCCGCCGCCGGAGCTGCCCGCTGCGACCTGCCCGGCGCTCATCGGGTCCGCTCCAGCACCGCCACCCCGGGCAACGTCTTGCCGGCCAGGAACTCCAGCGAAGCGCCGCCGCCGGTCGAGACATGGCCGATGCGGCCGATCACCCCGGCCTGGCGGGCGGCCGCCACCGTCTCGCCGCCGCCGATCACGGAAAACCCGGAGCAGGAGGCCAGCGCCTGCGCCAGCTCCCGCGTGCCGGCATCGAAAGGCGGCTGCTCGAAGACTCCCAGCGGACCGTTCCAGAACAGGGTGCGCGCCGTGGCGATCGCGGCCGCGAACCGACGCCGGCTCGCCGGTCCGACGTCCACCGCCTTCATTCCCGCCGGTACCTGGCCGGCCGCCACGGTCTCGATCCGCCGCGGCGCCGCCAGGTCGTCGGTCACCACCAGGTCGGTGGGCAGCTCGACCCGGACGCCGCGGCCGGCCGCCCGGCTCAGGATGTCGCGAGCCAGGTCCAGGCGGTCCGCCTCGACCAGCGACGCCGCCATGTCGTGGCCCTGGGCGGCCAGGAAGGTGTTGGCCATGCCACCTCCCACCAGCAGCAGGTCGAGGCGGGGAAGCAGGTTCGACAGCGTGTCGATCTTGCCCTCGATCTTGGCACCCCCCAGCAAGGCGGCGAACGGCCTCTCCGGCTCGCCGAGCAACCTGCCGAGGGCTGCCACCTCACGCTCCATCAGCCGGCCGGCGGCCTTGCGCCGCAGGCGTTCGGCGATCCCCACCACCGAGGCGTGGGCCCGGTGCGCGCTGCCGAAGGCGTCGTCGACGTAGGCGTCGGCCAGGGCCGCGAGCTGGGCCGCGAAAGCGGGATCGTTCTTGGTCTCGCCGGCGTGGAAGCGCAGGTTCTCGAGCAGCAGCACCCGCCCCGGGGCGAGGGCCCCGACCGCCGCGGTCGCCGCCTCGCCGACGCAATCGGCGGCGAAGGCCACCTCTTCTTCCAGCAGCCGGCCCAGCGCCAGCGCCACCGGCCGCAAGCTGTAGCGCGGGTCGGGCTCGCCCTTCGGCCGGCCGCAGTGCGAGGCGAGGACCAGCCGGGCGCCGGCGGCGGCCAGCTCGCGCAGGGTCGGCAGCGCCTCTTCGAGACGGGTCGGGTCGAGCACCCCGCCCGCCGGCGACAGCGGGACGTTGAAGTCGACCCGGACGAACACGCGCTGACCGACCAGGCGGCCAAGGTCGAGATCTGCGAGCGTCAACAGGTCGGTCACGGACGGCCCTCCCCCTCTCCACGGCGCGGCCGGCGGTGGCGGCGGGGCCGGCGGCGCGTTACTCTATCAGGCACTGTCCCGCCTCTGGGCGGCGCGGACACTTGTTGTAGCGAGCGCTCCGGTCTCCGCGGTCCGCCGCGGAAGCGGTGTCGAGCTGGCAGGCTGGAGTAGGATCGGGCGACCCGAGCAAGGAGAAACGGTCATGGAAATGTCGAACTACTGCGCCGCATACGAAGCCAGGAACTTCCGGAAGTATGCGAACTGGACCGAGAACGCGGCCAACGTGCGCAAGGACAAGCAAGAGGTCGGCGGCAAGGAGGTCGAGGTCGACCGCCAGCTGGACGACGATTCGATCCTCTACCTGCACGACAGCTACATCGTCACCGACGGCATCTACAACGACGAGAACATCATCTTCGACGCCGTGACCGACGAGTGGAAGCAGTTCTGCCACGAAACGCTCGGCTTCGAGATCCCGGTCTACGAACCGATCGAGATCCCCACCGCTCCGGAAGCCGAGACCCCGCCGCCCGCCGAGCCGTCGGCGCCGGCAGCGCCGACCGGCGGGTAGCAGGCAGCGGCCTCCCGGCAGGGCCAGCGGGTTGCCGCGTCCGTCGCGTAGACTGCGGCGATGCGGCGGCCGCTGGTCCTCGGCATCGAAACCTCCTGTGACGACACTGCCTGCGCCGTGCTGGACGGCGACGGGCGCGTCCTGTCGTCGATCGTCTCGCGCCAGCTCGCGGCGCACGTCCCCTACGGCGGGGTGGTGCCCGAGATCGCGTCGCGCGAGCACCTGGCGAACTGGCTGCCGGTGAGCGAGCAGGCCCTGGCGGAGGCCGGCACCACCGCCGCCGACCTCGACGTCATCGCGGCCACCCGCGGCCCCGGCTTGGTGGGGGCACTGCTGGTCGGGCTGGCGTTGGGCAAGGCGCTCGCCTTTGCACTGGGCAAGCCGTTCCACGCCGTGCACCACCTCGAAGGCCATCTCTACTCGCCGTTCCTCGACGCCAGGACCGGCGCCGCGGCGGCGCCGGCCGCAACCCCGCCGCCGCGCTTCCACGGCCTGGTCCTGTCCGGCGGCCACAGCAGCCTGTTCGCCGTCCAGGAAGGCCGCATCGAGACCCTGGGCGAGACCCGCGACGACGCTTTCGGCGAGGTGTTCGACAAGGTGGGCAAGCGCGTCGGGCTGCCCTACCCGCAGGGCCCCCGCGTCGACGAGCTGGCCGAGCGCGGCGACGCCGCGGCCTTCCGGCTGCCGGTGCCGGCTTGCGGCGACACTCTCGACTTCTCCTTCTCCGGCCTGAAGAGCCAGACGCTGACCGAGATCGAGCGCCTGGAGCGGCGGCTCGGCCCGCTGGACGGGCGGCCGGCAGGGGCGCCGCCGCCGCAACCGGTGCTCGACCTTCTCGCCGCCTTCCGGGCGGCCGCCGTCGCCCAGGTGCTCGACCGCTTGGAGCGGTTGGAGCGGCGGGAGCGGGCGGCCGGCCGGCGGACGCGGGCGGATGACGGCGATGGCGGCGGCGCTGTTGCCATGGGCGCCATGGGAGCCTTCGGCGCCATCGGCGCCATGAGCGCGACGGCCGGGCCGCTGGTGGTGTCCGGCGGTGCCGCGGCCAACCGGCTGCTGCGGCGCGAGCTGCCGGCTTGGAGCGCCAGGCACGGCCGCGAGCTGCGGCTGGTGCCGCTGGTCTACGCCGGCGACAACGCCGCGATGATCGCTCATGCGGCGCTGCTGCGGCACGCCCGCGGTCTCGCCGACGATCCCTTCGCCGCCGAAGCCGAGAGCCGCATCCCGCTTGAGCTGGCTGGCAGCTGATACAGCTGCGACATGGCGGCACCACGCCCGATTCAGCGGCGCCGACAGCTATCAGCCGAACGTCGTTCGGCAAACCTGTACGATCGCAGAAGGAGGTGCTTGCAATCGACTGTGCCCTGGTATATCTTCTTCTAGACGGAGGAGCTACCGCATGATCGACGCTACAGATCGCGAAATCCTGAAGATCCTTCAGCAAAATGCCCGAGTGTCGAACGCGGAGATCGCGCGGCAGGTCCGCATGGCGCCTTCGGCGATCCTGGAACGGATCCGCAAGCTGGAGGCCCGGGGAGTGATCAGGGGCTACGAGGTACGGATCGATCCCGCGGCCCTGGGTCTCAATCTGCTTGCCTACATCCTGGTCCGCACCAAGGACTTCGGCGGCGAGCTCCGCACCGGCGAGGTGCTGGCCGAGATCGAGGAGGTGCAGGAGGTCCACCACATCGCCGGGGAAGACTGCTTCCTGGTCAAGGCGCGGGTGCGCGACGCCCGCACGCTCGGCCGGCTGCTGCGCGAGCGCTTCACCAGCGGCGGCGGCATCTCGTCCACCCGCACCACCATCGTGCTCGAGACGCTGCACGAGACCACCCGGCTGCCCATCGACGCCGCTCTGCTCGAGGTCGGGGCCGAAGCCGGAGAGCCCGCCGCGGCGCCCGCCCCGGTCGCGGCGGCGAACAACGCCGCCGAGGCGGCGGAGGCAGCCGCCCTCGCCGCCGACCGGGTGGCCGCGCTGGGCGCGGGGACGTTCCATGAGCATTGACGGCGCACGCACGCTGCCGGCGGGCGCCTCCGTCTCCAGGGCCGCCAACCGGCAGACCGCCGCCACGGTGCCGGCGGCGCACGTGGCCCTCGCCCTGGTCACGGTCTATGTGCTCTGGGGATCGACCTACCTGGCGATGCGCCTGGCGGTCGCCACCATCCCGCCGTTCCTGATGGCCGCCAGCCGCCATTTCACCGCCGGGGTGTTGCTCTACACCTTCGCCCGGCTGCGGGGCGCGCCGCGGCCGCGCCCGGAGCACTGGCGCTCGGCGGCGATCATCGGCGGCCTGCTCCTGATGATCGGCAACGGCGGCGTGGTGTGGGCCGAGCAGCGGGTGAGCTCCGGCATGGCATCGCTGCTGATCAGCTCCGAGCCGATGTGGATCGTGCTCTTCGCCTGGCTGCGCCGCGACGGCAGGCGTCCCCGCCCCCAGGTGGCCGCCGGCCTGCTGGTCGGCCTGGTCGGCCTGGCGCTGCTGGTGCGGCCCGGCCATTCCGGCGGCGCCGGCGTCGATCCGCTGGGCGTGACGGCCCTGCTGCTGGCATCGGTCAGCTGGGCGGCCGGCTCGCTCTACGTCCAGCGCGCCACGCTGCCCAGCTCGCCGCTGCTCTCGACCTCCATGCAGATGCTGTGCGGCGGCGGCCTGCTGTTCGCCGCCGGAGCGCTCGCCGGCGAACCGGCGCATTTCGCGCTCTCGCAGGTCTCGGCCGCCTCGGCTCTGTCCGTGCTCTACCTGGTCGTCTTCGGCTCGCTGATCGGCTTCACCGCCTACACCTGGCTGCTGCGCTCGGCGTCACCGGTGCTGGTATCCACCTATGCCTACGTCAACCCGGTGGTGGCGGTGTTCCTCGGCTGGGCATTGATCCACGAGACGGTGACCGGCGGCATGCTGGTCGGCGCCGCGGTCAGCCTCCTCGGCGTGGCGCTGATCACCACCGCGTCCAGCGGCGGCATGGCGCGGCGCGTGGAGCCCGGAGGGCGGTCGCCGCGGCAGGAGCCGCCGCCTGCGTTGGCCGTCCCCGCCGCTTCTTGCTCGGAATGAAGCGCAAGCTGTAAAGTGGCGCCCCATGCGGACGCCTCCTGGCTGGCTGCTGTCGGCGGCGGCGCTGGTCGCGCTGGCTCATGCCCCTGCTGCATCGGGGGCGGAGCCGTTCCGGCCGGCCGCGGCGCCGCTTTTGGCCGCCAGGCCCGGGCCGCCTTCGCCTGGCGCCGGCGACTCCGCGATGGGTGAGCGAGCGGCGCAGCGCGCGCCAGGCGAGCCCCGCCATGAGCGTGACGACCACGTCGAGCTGCTGTCGCCCCGGCCGGCCATCCCGCTCGTGGCCGGCACCACCGCGGTTCTGCAATGGGAGCCTCTGGCCGGACTGGCGGGCCTGCCGGCGCGGGAGGAGTGGGAAGCCTTCCTGTCGCTCGACGGCGGCAAGAGCTACGCCTTCCGCATCACCCCCCACCTCGACAGCGATCTTCAGCGCACGCTGTGGGAGGTCCCCGGCATTCCCTCGGCGGACGTGCGGCTGCTGCTGCGCTTCGGCGACGAGCGCCGCGAGACCGCGATCGAGCTGCCGCAGCGCTTCACCATCACGGCGGCTCCCGGTCCCTTCCTTGCCCTGGCGCCGCGGGCGGGGCTGGCACGCGGCCGGGGAGAGGCGGCACGCCCCGAAGACACCGGGGTCGCGGCCTGGACGGAGGGGTCGCGGCGCGGCGCCGGGCGGCGCCAGGTGGTCGCAGCCGACACCGCGCTGAGCGACGGCGTGCGGCCGCCAGACACCGCCCGCGGGCCGGCGGCGCTGACCGTCCGGCCGGTCAAGACCGGACCGCCCGCGCCGTCCCGGGAACCGGTCAAGAGCGCGCCCCGCGGCGGTGGAGCGCCGGCTGCCCGGGAGCGCCAGGCTCCTACGCCGCCGATCGACGTCAGCCTCCTGACCTGCCGGCTGAACGAGTAGACCGCAGCACCCCCTCGAGCACCATCGCACACCCGGTACGGTTGCAGGGCCGCGCCCGCGCCGACCGGCTTCGTGCAACGCTCCGCTGCTCCCCGCCGATCGCGGAGGGCGGCGACCCTTGGGAAGTGTTGGCGCCCCGCGACGATAGCCCCGGATGACTCGTTCGCGGGAAGCCGACCTCGCATGTCCTACGAGGAGGTCTGCCATGCTCTTGTCGATCACGGGCCGGCGCCTGCCGCCCGCTACCTTGTTGCTGACGGCCGTTCTGACGTCGGCCTGCCTCTCCATGCCGTGCCTGGCTCTGGCCCAGGCGCCGGAACCCGGCCAGGATCAGGATCAGGGCCAGGGCCAGGGGGCCCCCGGCGCCGGCGGCAACGAGCCCCGGGTTTCCGAGACCGTGCAGGTCACCGCCACCCGCGTCCCTGAAGACGTCGAGCCAATCCCCGCCTCCATCACCGTCATCACCGGCGAGGAGATCCGGGCGCGCGGCGCCACCGATCTCGCAACCGCCCTGTCCGGCGTCGCGGGCCTCGCGGTGGCCCCCGGCGGGGACGCCGGCTCCGCCAGCTCGATCCCCGAGATCTGGGGCCTGCGCGAGTTCGACGCCTTCCTGCTGGTCGTCGACGGCGTGCCCTGGGGGGGTGCCTTCAATCCGGCGCTCTCGACTCTCGACCTGACCGACGTCGATCGTATCGAGGTGCTGCGCGGCTCGGCACCCGTGATGTACGGCGCCACCTCCTTCGTCGGCGTGATCCAGGTCATCCACCGCCAGCCGGGGCAGGCCGGGGGCAGCGTCAGCGCCTGGGGCGGCAGCTACGGTTCCGGCGGCGGCGCCGCCAGCGCGCCACTTCCCGCCATCGGCAGCTACCACCAGTCGCTGATCGTCAATGGCGAGCAGCAGGGCTTCAGCCAGGACCGCACCGGCTGGGGTCGGGGCCACCTCCTGTACCGGGGGAGCCTCGCGACGGCTGCCGGCGGCACCTTCCACGTCGATTTCGACGACGCCATCGTCGACCAGCAACCGTTCAGCCCGACGCCGCTGGTCAACGGCAAGCTCACGCCGCTGGTGCCGATCGACAGCAACCAGAACCCGCTCAACGCCAAGGTCGACGTCAACCGCCAGCAGCTCAACCTCGGCTACGACCAGAAGCTGGGCTCGGGCACCTGGTCGACCCTGGTCTCCGGCACCCACACCGACCAGACCGTCGCCCGCGGCTTCCTCGAGAACGTCACCGGCCAGGATCCGGACGACCACGGCATCCGGCAGCACCTCGACCTCGACGACCTCTACTTCGATACCCACCTGGCGCTCGATCTCGACCGCACCCTGCGGCTGGTCACCGGCATCGACGAGCTCTACGGCAAGGCGCACAACGCGTCGAGCGACTGGGACTACTTCCAGAACGTCGACGGCACCCACCCGCCGGACATCAACACCTTTTCGCCGTTCGGCGCCACCGACCTGCACGACACCCGGAGCTTCACGGGCCTGTACGCGCAGACCGAATGGACGCCCACCCGCCGCTGGCGCCTGCAGGTCGGGGCGCGCCTCAACCACACGCACGAGAGCCTCGTCGCCACCTCGGTCAACCTGGTGCCGGCGTCGGCGCCGTCCGGCGCCGGCAGCGGGGCGGTTGCCGCGTCGAACGGGCCGATCAGGCCGATCGGGCCGATCGGATCGGGGGCCGCCGTGCCGGGTGGACCGCTCGTCGTCGAGCCCAAGGACGTCTCCGTCGGGCCGGGCAGCGCCAGCCGCACCGTCACCCGCGGCAGCGGCGCCGCCGGCCTGAGCTACCTGGCCTGGGAGGGCGCCGACGGCGCGATCTGGGCTTACGGTGATTACCGCAACACCTTCAAGCCCGCGGCGCTCGATTTCGGTCCCGACGTCAACGGCGTGATCCTGAAGCCCGAGACCTCGCAGAGCTTCGAGGTCGGGTTCAAGGGGCGTCACCTGGGGGGGCGCTTCGACTGGGAGATGAGCATCTTCCAGATGGACTTCAAGAACCTGGTCGTGGGCCAGGTCGACGCCTTCGGCAATCCCGAGCTGGTGAATGCCGGCAAGGACCGCTTCAAGGGTGTGGAGCTCGAGGCCGACTACCTCCTGGCCGGTGGCGTGCGGATGGAAGGGGTGTACAGCTACCACGACGCCAAGTACACCGACTTCCTGGCGCTGTCGAACGACGGCGTGCTCGAGCAGCTGGCCGGCAACCGGTTGCCGCTTTCCGCGCACGACCTCGCGACGGTCGGCTTCATCTATGCGCCGGCGGCGGGCTTCACCGCCTGGACAAGCATCAACTACACCGGCAGCCGCTTCCTCGACCCCGAGAACACCGCCCTGGCGGCGTCCTACGCCACCTGGGCGGCAGGCGTGGGCTATCGTTTCGCGGGTTGGGAGGCGCGCCTCGACGGCTGGAACCTGAACGACTCCCGCGCGCCGATCGCGGCCAGCGAGCTCGGCCCGGCGCAGTACTACCGGATGAACGGCCGTTCCTTCCGCGGAACCCTGGTGTACCGCTTCAAGTGACCCGCTGACCCGCATCGCCGGCGCCGTCCAGCACGGCGCCGGCGCGAGCCGTGAGCCGGAGGCGCCAGAGGCGCGACGCGACTCCCCCCGGCCATGCCAGAAAGGTGATGAGGCACCCGGTGGACTGGCGGTGAATTACTGGAAAAGGGCGTCCACGGCCAGGCGCCAGCCCGGCAGCGCCGGCTCCGCCTCGGCGGTCTCGCCGCGGCGATAGATTGCCGGATGCTCCGGGTCGGAGGCGCGATACACCAGCACCCGTTCCTCTCGCAGGACGTCCACGTCCCAGACGACCAGCGTCCCCGCCGCGAAGTAGTCGGCGCGTTTCGCGGCCATCGCCTGCTCGGCCCGCGATCCGTAGCCGCTCTCGCTGCGCACCTCGACCGCGAGCAGTGGCGCCCCTTCGAGGAAGCCTCCGCCGGACCGCGGGCCAGCGTAGTAGGCGGCGTCCGGGCTGAACGATCTCCGGCCGGGCAGGCTCACGAGGAAAGCGGCATTGTCCGTGTACGCTCGGCCAGTGCCCGTGCGTCGCGCGTAGTCGCGCAAGGCCACGAAGATCTCGCCCGCCGCGCTGCTCGGCAGGTCGCCGGTCGGCGACATCATCACCAGGTCATCCCCGACCAGCTCGGCCTTCTGGTGATCCGGCAAGAGGTGGAGATCGGCCACGGTCGCCAAGCGCTTGGAGCTCATATTTCAATGCTAGCACCCCCGGCTCGAGGCCAGGAAAGCCCTTCACTGACTTGATTGACGGAAAAGGAGAGGCCGGCTGCGCGGCGCGCCGGGAGGAAGAACCAGACGTTGGAGCGCGAAGCGCGCCGCACCGGGCTACGGCAGGGCCGTGGGATCGAGGGCGGGCGCGGGCGGGGAGACCGAACCGGCCCTTTCGCTCCACGCGGACCACAGCATGGCGCCCGCGGTATAGATCACCACGACCACCACCAGCCAGCGGACCGCGCCCAGGGGCAGCGACCTCACCAGGTAGGCAGCCACGAGCACGGCGGGCACCCCTGTGAGGGTTAGCCACAGGGAAGCACGCGGGGCGAAGCTCTGCTTGCGGATGAAGCGGATGCCGCCGACGGGCATCAGGAAAGCGCAGGACCCCATCATGATGGGAAAGGCCACCTTCGGGTTCATGCCGAGCAAGCTCACCAGGATCATGCAGGGTGCGTAGAGGCCGATTCCCAACGTCATCAGCGCCCCGAGCGCGAAGTTGCCGACGAGCGCGATCGCCATCCGGACGCCGAGCACTCCGAGCGCGTCCCCGCCCAAAGGGAAGAGCTGGAGCTGGGTGCCCAGCATCAGGGCCGCCGCGAACAGCAGCGCGATGCCCATACCGATCTGGACGTTGCGGCGCGACCAGCCGGCGACGACGCCTGCTCCCAGCCAGGCGCCGGCGACCGCCGCGGCGATCATCAGCACCAGGGTGCGCATGTCCACCTGGACGATCGAGATGTAGATCAAGGCCTGGGCGAAGGTCGGCAACGCCAGACCGACGTTCAGCGTGCCGGGGATCAGCCGGTCCGGCACCAGGCGCCGCAGCTTGAAGATGGAGGTGGTCGTCGCGAACGAGCCGATGCCCAGGGTGTCGAAGAAATTGACCACGAAGCCGATGAGGCCCAGGGCCGGCGCCGGGTCATGCCGCTCGCCTTCTTCGCCCTCCGCCTGCGGTCCGGGCTGGCCGGCAAACCGGCGGACCCGCCGCACGCTCGCCGCCCAGACAGCGATGAAGACCGCGGCAAACAGGCCAAGTGTGACGAAAAGGACAGCCTTGACGCTCAGCATGGAGCGATATCCTAGCGCAACTCGGTCGCGCGCGGAGTGGGCCTCCCCGGCGGCGCAGCGATTCCGCAGTTTGGGTCCGAGAGGGTGACCGAACCGGTGTTGGGGCGGCGGATTGGCGCTGGCGCAGAGGAGGCAGGGGCCTTGATGGTGACTTTCGGGGGGCCGTAGCGAGCCGGGAGAA